>Ga0209381_1000026_pt1 | contig 452980 bp, 414 predicted proteins | sample DewCreD2012metaG_FD_184111 | JGI IMG/M metagenome (GOLD analysis project Ga0209381, IMG submission 184111) | Hot spring sediment bacterial and archeal communities from British Columbia, Canada, to study Microbial Dark Matter (Phase II) - Dewar... ... | reverse complement strand
GGCAAACCCTGCTCGACAACCGCCTGCGTCCCTTGCCCGATGGTGTCATCCAGCCTTCTCAAGCCGTATTGATTGCCAACCGCAAAGCCCTGCAAACCCGCCCCGAAGCGCTGGAAATGGCGCGCCGCCTGCTCGAATACATCGAAGCCCATCTGCGCGCCAAAGACAATGTGCTGGTCATTGCCAACATGCGCGGCGAGAGTCCCGAAGCCATCGCTCAAAAGATGTTCGCGCAGACTTCTGTCGGCGGGCTGCAAGGTCCCACCATCAGCCCCATCATCACACGCGAAGCAAATCGCGGCTGGCATTCGGTTACAGTGGTTGTGCGCCGCGGCCACCTCCCGCAGGCAATTGGTGAATTACGCGCCGTCGGTGGGAGCGGGATTGTCGTTTTGCCGGTCACATATATCTTTGAGGAAGAACCGCCTCGCTATACCGCCATGTTAGCGGAGTTGAAACGATGAAGACCCGGCCGCATCTCGAATCGCTTCCCCCTTATACTCCCATCGAACCGTTCGAAGTCCTCTCTGCGCGCCTGGGAAAAAGCCCCGACCAAATCGTCAAACTGGATGCCAACGAGAACCCCTACGGTCCCTTGAAAGCGGTGCGCGAAGCATTGGCGAACATGGAGTTCCCACACATTTACCCTGACCCCGAAAGCCGCGCCCTGCGCGCCTCGCTGGCGAAATTTACCGGCGTGGACGAAGCCTGTCTCCTGGCTGGCGCCGGCGCGGACGAGTTGATTGACTTGCTGATGCGTGTTTTCCTCGAACCTGCGGATTGCATTCTCACCTGTCCGCCGACCTTTGGCATGTATGCCTTCGACGCGCAACTCAACGCCGCCCGCTGTATCGAAGTCCCTCGCCGCGCCGACTTTTCGCTGGACCTGCCAGCCATTCGCCGGGCAGTCGAAGCCCATCGCCCCAAATTGCTCTTCCTTGCCTCGCCCAACAATCCCGATGGGTCGCTGGCGGATGCGGAAACGATGGATGCCCTGTTGAAACTGCCAACCTTGATTGTGCTGGATGAAGCCTACATCGAATTTGCAGACGAACGTCTCGGCGCGTCTCTCAGCCGCATCGGCGAGGCGCCGCAGCGCGAAAATCTGGTCGTTTTGCGAACGTTCAGCAAATGGGCTGGGCTGGCTGGTCTGCGCATTGGATACGGCGCGTTTCCACTATGGCTGATGCCGGCTTTGTGGAAATCCAAACAGCCCTACAATGTCAACGTGGCGGCAAGCGCCGCGGCGCAGGTCTCGCTGGCGCACGCGGACGAACTGGCAGCGGTCATCGAACGATTGAGGAGCGAGCGCGAGAGGCTGTGGAGGGCTTTACAGCAAGTCCCTTACTTGCAGCCTTACCCCACGCGCTCCAATTTTATTTTGTGCCGGGTGGTGGGGCGCGATGCGGCTGAACTGAAAACGCGCCTGGCGCAGCGGCACGGCGTTTTCATCCGCTATTTCGACAAACCCGCTTTGCGTGACCATGTCCGCATCAGCGTGGGGCGCCCGCAGGATACCGATGCATTATTGAGAGCGTTGGAGTCTGAAGTCTCTTGATTTTGGTGGAACAAGGAGCAAAGATGCGAACCGCAGACATATCCCGAAAGACGAACGAAACGCAAATTCGCGTTGAATTGAATTTGGACGGTGCGGGGGCGCACGAGATTTCCACCGGCGTTGGATTTCTCGACCACATGCTGACCCATCTTGCCGTGCATGGCTTGTTCGACTTGCGGGCGCAGGCGCAGGGCGATTTGCACATTGACGTTCATCACACCCTCGAAGATGTAGCCCTGGCGCTGGGGCAGGCTTTCGACAGGGCGCTTGGCGACCGCAGCGGCATCCAGCGCATGGGCGATTGCTTCGCGCCGATGGATGAGACGCTGGCGCACGTAGCGGTGGATTTTTCGGGGCGGCCGTATGCGGTGGTGCGCGCCAGATGGCGCACGCCGTATGTGGGCAATCTCCCGGTCACTTTGTTTGCGCACTTTTTCGAGTCTTTTGCGGTCGCAGCGCGCTGCAATGTCCATGCCCGCGTTTTGTATGGGCGCGACGACCATCATCGAGCCGAAGCCTTGTTCAAAGCCTGGGCGCGGGCGCTGGATGCGGCGACGCAACTCGACCCGCGCCGCGGCGGGATGATTCCCTCTACGAAGGGCGCGTTGTGAGATGAACGAAATCATCCTCATTGACGCCGGCACAGGCAACCTGCGTTCTGTGCAAAAGGCGCTGGAAAAGGTGGGCGCAAAGGTCACACGCAGCGCTGACCCGCAGGCGGTTCTGGCGGCGCAGAAAGTTGTCCTGCCGGGCGTCGGCGCGTTTGGAGATTTCATGTCGGGTTTGCGGGCGCGCGGATTGCAGGACGCCGTCGAGCAAGTTGCGGCACGCGGCGTTCCGCTGCTGGGCATTTGCGTCGGGATGCAAGCCCTGTTCGAGGTGGGCGAGGAGATGGGAGAACATGCCGGGCTGGGGTTGCTGCCCGGGCGGGTGGAGCGGTTGGCAGAATCGCTGTCGGTCAAGATTCCGCACACGGGGTGGAATCAGGTCCAGGTCCAGAAAGAAGCGCCCTTGTTCGACGGCATCCGCAGCGGGGCGTATGTCTATTTCAATCATTCGTATTTCTGCCGGCCGTCCGATGCATCCGTTGTGGCTGCAACCACCGATTACGGCGTCGAATTTGCCTGCGCCGTTCAGCGCGGCCATGTTTTTGGCGTGCAGTTCCATCCCGAAAAAAGCCAGGCGGTGGGACTGCAACTCTTGAAGAATTTTTTGGAGGTGAAATGATTGTCTATCCGGCCATTGATTTGCGCGGCGGCAGGGTGGTGCGGCTGAAAGAGGGCGACCCTTCGCGGATGACGGCTTACAGCGATCACCCGGCTGAGACGGCGCGGCGCTGGCTGGAGGCGGGCGCGCGCTGGCTGCATGTGGTCAATCTCGACGGCGCGTTTGGCGAACGGGATGACGCCAATCGCCTGGCGCTGGATGCCATCTTGCAATCTGGCGCGGCGGTGCAGTTTGGCGGCGGGATGCGTTCGCTGGAGGCGATTGAGGCGGCGTTGTCGTTGGGGGTGCGCCGCGTCGTTCTCGGTACGCTGGCGGTCGAGCAGCCCGAGACGGCGGCGCGGGCGGTCGAGAGGTTTGGACCCGAAAGCATCGCCGTCGGAATTGATGCGCGGGATGGGGTGGCGCGTGTGCGCGGCTGGAAAGAGAGCGGCGGAATCTCTGCAAAGGATTTGGCGCTTCGCATGCGGACCCTGGGGCTGCGTACCGTTATCTTTACCGATGTCTCCCGCGACGGGCTGGGCGGCGGACTGAATCTTGCCGCCACGCGCGCACTGGCGGGAGCGAGCGGGTTGGAGGTCATCGCTTCGGGCGGCGTGCATACCCTCGACGATGTGCGCGCGGTGAAGCAAGCCGGGCTGGCAGGCGTCATCATTGGCCGCGCGTTGTATGATGGGACGCTTGATTTGCGCGAGGCGCTGCAGGAGAGTGGAGAGCCATGTTAGCCAAACGCATCATCCCTTGTCTCGACATTCAGAATGGCCGCGTGGTGAAGGGCGTGAACTTTGTCCACCTGCGCGACGCCGGCGACCCGGTGGAGCAGGCGCGGCTGTATGATGAGCAGGGCGCGGACGAACTGGTCTTCCTGGATATTTCTGCCACGCACGAAGGGCGCAAGACAACCCTGGAACTGGTCAACCGCGTGGCGGAGACGGTTTTCATGCCGCTGACGGTCGGCGGCGGAATCCGCAGCGTGGAGGATATGCGTGCTCTCTTGCTGGCTGGCGCCGACAAAGTCAGCCTCAATTCAGCGGCGGTGCGGCGTCCAGAGTTGCTCTCGGAGGGCGCGGCGCGCTTTGGGGCGCAGTGCATGGTGCTTGCCATTGACGCCCGGCGGCGGAAAGACGCGGGCGGTTGGGAAGTGTATATCAACGGCGGACGCATCCCCACCGGACTGGACGCTGTGGCGTGGGCGGCACGCGGCGTGGCATTGGGCGCCGGCGAGATTTTGTTGACCAGCATGGATGCCGACGGCACGCTGGCAGGCTATGACCTGGCGTTGACGCGCGCCGTAGCCGAGGCGGTCTCTGTCCCGCTCATCGCTTCGGGCGGCGCAGGGAGGATGGCTCACTTCGCCGAGGCGCTGACCGAAGGCAAAGCCGACGCTGCCCTGGCGGCTTCCCTCTTTCACGATGGCAAGTTGAAAATCCCAGAGTTGAAAGGATACTTGCAATCGCTGCACATCCCCGTGCGAACGAGCGTAGAACTCTAAATGCTTTGTTTCAAAGATGCCCAAAGGCATGGATCATCGCCTTTTCCCTCACCCCCTTGCCCCTCTCCCAGCGGGAGAAGGGTTGGGGATGACACCGCAAATCCAACAACGGCTCCAGCACCCCTCTCCCAGCGGGAGAGGGGTTGGGGTGAGGGCGAAAAAGGGTTCCGCGACAGTTAAACCATGTGTTTGCAACAGAATAAACTCTAAACATGAAACCTGAAAACTGGAATTTCCTCCAACTCAACTTTGCTCCCAACAGCCTCATCCCCGCCATCGTGCAGGATGCTGATACGAATGAAGTCTTGATGCTGGCGTACATGAACGCCGAATCGCTGCGCTTGACCCTCGAAAGCGGCGAAACCTGGTTCTGGTCGCGCAGCCGCGGCGAACTGTGGCACAAAGGCGCCACATCTGGCAACATTCAGCGCGTGGTCGAAATCCGCCCCGATTGCGACGCGGACAGCCTCTTGATTCGCGTCCAACCTGCGGGTCCCGCCTGCCATACGGGAAACCGCACGTGCTTTCATCGAGACCTCGAAGATTTGCAAAAACCATCCTGACCCCTAACCCCTTCCTCATACCCTCCCATGACCCTCCAATCCCTATTCGACCTCATTCGAGACCGCCAGCAACACCCTGCCGCAGAGTCATACACCTCCTGCCTCTTTGCGGAAGGCTTGCCGAAAATTGCCCAAAAAGTCGGCGAGGAAAGCGCCGAGGTGATGGTTGCCGCCCTCGCCCAAAGCGACCAGCGCCTCATCGAAGAAGTAGCCGACCTAACCTATCATACGCTTGTCCTGCTTGCCGCGCGCGGATTGACCCCCGCCGACGTGATGGCAGAATTGGAGAAGCGGCACAAATGACAAAAATCATTCTGCTCGATGTGGACGGCGTGCTGGTGCGCCCCGGCGGATACCGCGCTGCCCTGCGCGCCACCCTGCATCGTTTTTGGAACGCTCATTTCCACCTCGAGTTTAGACAAAATTGTGGGCGGTTCTGCCCTCCACCGGTTTTCCGATGGGACAAGTGACACAACTTGCACCGCAGCCTGCTGCGAAAACCTATCAGTCCTACAGCGACCTGATTTTGAACATCCCCTCACTGGGTATCAAGACCTCCATTGTGGGTGTGCCGCAAACCAGTGACGGCTGGGATGTCTCCTGGCTGGGAAATTCGGTGGGCTGGCTGGAAGGCAGCGCCTTCCCCACCTGGCCGGGCAACACCGTGCTGACGGGTCACATCTGGAATGCCGATAACACCCCCGGCATCTTTGCGGGCATCAAAAACCTGAAATATGGCGACCGTTTCAGCATCCAGGCCTATGGGCGGACTTATGTCTATGAAGTGCGGGAGAACACCCGGCCATGGGGCAGCAGCGTCTCGAAGGTCTTCAAGCACGAAGAATACGACTGGGTGACGCTCTTGAAAGGCTACAACCCGCTCACGGGCGGGTATCGCTTCCGCCGTATGGTGCGGGCGGTGCTGGTAGAAGTGAAGTAGCGCAGGTCTCCGGCCTGAACGAGCAAACCGTCCCAAAGGTTTCGACGAGTTCTTCTGCAAAACCTTTGGGACGTTCTTTCTCAGGCTTCGGCCTTTACCGCGTCCTTTTCGGAGCGTGATTCGAGGCGCGAAATGAACCAGTAAGTCGCTGCCAGCGCAGCAAAGAGGGTGAGGTTGTCATACAGCGTGATTTGCGCTCCTTCGGTCACAAAAAGGGCAATCGCGGGCATCCCGCCGCCCGTGTACCCAAACAGAACGGTCAGGAGCAAGTTGTTGATGGCGTGTATGCCCAGCGCGTAATCCAGCGAACCGCTGCGCAAGGTGATGAGAGTCCAGCCCGCGCCGACCAAAACCCAGTTGAGAAAGGCGATCAGGAAATCGTTCTGTTCGACTTCGGGGTTGAACAGATGCGGCAGGGTGAACAGCACGCCATTGAGCAGGCTCAAAACCAGCCAGTTTTGAGTCAACCGCCCGCTGCCTTGCAGCAAATAGCCGCGAAAGAAGAATTCCTCCGCGCTGGTTTGCAGTGGAATCAATACCAGCGCCGCCAGCAAATACGGCCAGCCCTGCAAGAAGCTGGCATTGAAGGTGTAGCGAACGCCCATAAAAATTACATTGCCAAGCGTGACCAGGATGAGCAGCCCGGCCCAAATGCCTGCGCCGAGCAGCAACCGTCGGCCATTCAACCGCCCGCTGGGGCCAATCAGCGAGCCGAACGAACGGCGGTGCAGCCAGGCGGTCGCCAGCCAGGTTCCGAGTATCAGCAAGCCAAAGGTCAGCAAGCTCACTGCAAATGCGGCGACAGAATCGGGGTCACCTAAAAAAGGAAAGGTCAGAAAGGCAGTGCCTACCATCCACACCAGCAGGGTGAGGACAATCCCCGCCGCATAGCGCCACCAGGCGTTTTTGCCCTGGTCGGCCAAAGCGAGATAAACATTTTTGGACATTGGAACCTCCTGTAAAAAAGATTTACTCTGAATTTGTGTTTTGGCCTTCTTTCATCAGAACCGCCCGCAGCGGATGCCCCATGAGGAAAATGCGGCGTTTGATGCGCCCTTCGGCGGGCGGCGCGGCTTGCAGCGACTCCAGCAGGTCGTAGAGCGTCTGACGCGCCTGCATGAACTCCTGCTCGGTGGCGTAAAAGGTGTAGTCGCGGGCAAGGATGTTGTTCAGGTCGGGCTCGCCGCGCTCCAGGATATAACCTGCCAGGTCTTGCGCGGCGGAAGAACCGTAGAGCCGCACATGGTCGGCAAATTGCTCCAGCCCGCCGGGTTGAGCAACATCTGCCGGGTCAATCAATCCCTCTGCGGCGATGTAAAAACGTTCTTCGATGCCGTTGACGTGCCGAACGTGTGCGATTTGCAAAACGCCCGCATCCAGCATTTTGTGGACATGCCGGTAAATTGAGGGTTTGGGAATATCGGGCAAGGCGCGCGCCAGTTGATTGATGGAGAGTTCGACCCCGTTGAGGGCCTGAAAAATGCGCATTCGCGCCGGGTGATTGACGACTGAGAAGTTTTTGAGTGGCATGGCAAGCCTTATATTGATTTTGGTATCGTTATCAAAAATAATAACGTTAGAAGGCGAAAATGTCAACCCCAAAGGGGTTAACGGATGATTAAGAACGTCAATTTTGGGGGAACAGTGCGAACGTTCCAAAGGTTTGTGAGCCTTCGGAACGCTGGAGGAAAAGACCAGGGTTTGTCAAAGTGTATTTTGCTCGCGAAAATATCCGATAGTATCCGGGCCAACAGCCGCCGACGCCGAGTTTTTGAATGTCATTTTTCATTCCGCATTCAGATTTTCCCTTATCCAGACAAGGACATCGCCGGGCGTGCCGATTTTGATTCCCGCTCTCTGCGCCACTTTTGGGTCGTCGAGAAAATGCCTTCGATTATGCGTCGCCAGATAATCCACCCCGGCTTTCATCGCCGCTAGCAGAATGGGAACATCCTCCGGGTCGGCCATCAAATGCAGATTTGCTTCGATTTCCTGCAAAGTCGGATCAGGGACAATTTTCGGGTTGGCGTCCTTGAGGGCTTGACGGAATTCGGGCAGCGCGTCCGGAACTTTTCTGGCAATGGAACGCTCGATTTCGACGACGACCTGCTCGCTGATAAAAGTTTCGACCTGTCCGTTCTCCGACATCACCAACAGGACGCGCGCTGCGCCTGTGGATGAAATAATGCCCGCCATCACGGCGCTGCTGTCGAGGAACACTTTAATGTTCGACATAGTGTTCCTGGTAGTAGCGCCTTCTTTCATCGTCCAGCGTTGCAAGCAACTCCTCTAAATTGACATTGGCTTCCTTCGCTTTCTTTGCCACTTTATCGGTATTTTTCATCACTTTGCTTTCGAAAGGGACAAGGAAAAAAGAGCCGTCCCCAACGTCAATCAACTTGAACAACTCGCCCTCCTCCAGTTTATATTTCTTGCGGAAACGGGCGGGCAGGGTCAGTGTCCCTTTGCTGCGAATTTGTAACGTAGTCATGGCATTCTCCAGAAAATCAGAATTTCCGAATTTCTGGCATTGTAACATAACGCGGACTTCTTCGCAACGTCGGTTTTTCCATGTTCGAGGAGAAGTTCCGCTATTACTCCAGGTCTCCCACGCCCGACGCGCGCTCAGCAGAAAGACCAGAGCGGTGAGAGTCAATTTGCGGAATGACGCCTCCTATCGACGCTATCGTACCTGACTTGAAAACGTCCCGAAGGTTGAATTTCGAGCCTGAAATTACGCTCGCTAAAACCTTCGAGACGTTTCGACAGGATTCATTCAGTTGGCGCTGGCGCGCAACTACCCCTTGACATCTTCCTCCACATAAATTACTATTAGATATATAACGAAAGGATATATCAATGGAATTTGTACTTTTGGGACTGCTTGCGCTGCGGGCGATGAGCATCTACGAAATCAAAAAGGCGCTGGAACGCGGCATTACGCTCTTTTACAGCGCCAGTTTTGGCAGCATCAACGCCGCCATTGACCGAATGCTCGCCAAAGGCTGGATTGAGGGGGAAGAAAAGGTGGAGCGGGGGCGCAACAAAAAAGTCTTTCATCTCACCCCCGCCGGGCGGGAGGCGTTTGGGGAGTGGCTGGTTTCGGAAATCGAGGCGGAAAAGGTCAAAGACCCGGCTCTCACCCGCCTGTATTTCATGGGGTTTGCCCCCGCCGAAGAGCGCATCCGCACGCTGGAGGTGCATCTTCAGCGTTTGCGGCAACTCTTGAGCCAGTTGGATGCTCTCCACCAGCAGACCGCCAGCCTGCAGATTGCCCCAGAACTGCAAACGGTTGCGAGATTCCAAATGCTCACTTTGCAATACGGGCGCGATTTTTACGCCTTCAACATCCGCTGGTATGAAAATTTGCTGGCAGCCCTGAAGCAAGAGCAGCCTTCCGTGTAGAACCGTCCCGAACCATTCGAGACGGTATTTCGTTCAAGGAGTATTCCATGTTTGTCAGAATTATCGTTTTCTATGGCTTGACCTGGTTTTTTCTCATCCTGCTCGGCGGCGTGCAGCAGGCCGCCGGCGTGCCTGCCGAAATCAGCCTGCCGCAGTGGGGGCCGGGCCTGGCCGCCCTGTTAATGCTCGTCCTGTTTCGCAAGGACGGCCACAAAATCACCTTTCACGCCAAAGATACGCCCGCCCTGCGCTACCTGAACGCCGCGCTGATCCCCGCTGGGGCGGCGCTGGTCTTGTGGCTGGCGGCTTCTTTGCTGCGCATCCCGCCTGCGCAGGAGTCCCCCATCTATAACTCCCTGCTGCTGGCCATATTGTGGATGCCGCTCGGCGCGCTCGGCGAGGAACTGGGCTGGCGCGGCTACCTGAACAAGCGGCTGGATGCGCGCCTGGGTGGACTGGTCGCGTCCCTGCTGGTGGGCTTGCTGTGGATGCCGATTCATCTCCCGTTTTTGCAGCGCGGCCCGCTCATGGCGGTTTTGCTGACCGTGCTGCTGATGGCCTACTCGGTCGTCCTGTACGCCCTCACGCAGGAGACCGGCTTCAGCGTTCTGCTGGCGGGCCTTTTTCACCTGGTCATCAATCTCACCAACCTGCTCTTTCTGGATGTCCTCTATCAGCCTGCGTTCATGGCGCTCAATGCCGGGCTTTGGGTGCTCGTGGCAGTCGTCAGCGTGGTGCTGAAACGCAATTTGTTTCTGCCAAAGTGAGGTGGGGCTAACCCTAACGGGTGCTATGCGAAGCCCCTTCTCAGTGCTATGGAAGCCTTTCAGCCTGAAGCGTATAGTCGGATTTATCCGACTTCCATGACCTGAGGCGGGACTTTAGTCCCAACGGAGCAGGACAAGCCAACATGGCTGAATAGATACCACGCAACATCAGAGCGTCCCGAAGGATGAAGAAACCTTCGGGACATTTTTTGCCTCTTGACAAACATAAATAAACACTGTATATTTATAGTGTAAATATACAGTGTTTATTTTGGAGCAAAACAGCATGTCCCCTCGCCCGAAGCGTGGTCAACAGACCGGAAACCTGCAAGAAACCATCAAGCAAACCGCCTGGCGGCAGATTGCCGAAAGCGGCGCAGCCTCGCTCAGCCTGCGCGCCATTGCCCGCGAACTGGGCATCACCGCCCCGGCCATCTACAACTACTACCCCGACCGCGACGCGCTGGTGACGGCGCTCATCATCGAAGCCTATACCTCGTTTGGCGACGCCCAACTTGCCGCCCGCGATTCCGTCCCGGCGGATGACCTGAATGGACGCATGTACGCCATCGGCAGGGCGTACCGTCAGTGGGCGCTGACCTACCCGGAGCGCTATCAACTCATCTTCGGCACGCCCATCCCCGGCTACACCGCGCCGATGGAACAAGTCCTGCCCTCGGCGGCGCGTTCGCTCAGCGCCCTGGTCAGCGTCATAGACGCCCTGCGCCTTGCCGGGCGGCTGAACGCTCCGGGCTTCCCCGCCGTTCACCCCAATTTTGTTCCCGCCTTCGAGATGTGGAAACAGTTCGGCGGAGATTATGCCCCCCTCAGCCTGTCGGTCGCCATCCTCATCTGGGCGCGGGTGCATGGGCTGGTCTCGCTCGAAATCGGTCACCAAATCCCCCCCTTCGGGCCGGATGGCGCGGCGCTCTACGAGTACGAAATGCAATCCATCGAAACGCAGTTCTTTTTGCCTTGAATTAAGGAGAATTCCATGAAAATCGTCATGTTAGACGGCTCAACAAGCACCGACGGGGCTGGAGCGCGCATCCAGGCCGAAGTGTTGCGCCAATTGGAGACGCAAAACCACGCCGTCGAAATCTTTACCCTGCGCGAGCGCAAAATCGGCAACTGCGCCGGGGATTTCTTCTGCTGGGTGCGCCGCCCCGGCCTGTGCAACACCGACGACGACAACCGCGTCATTGCCTCCGCCATCATCAACGCCGGCCTGCTCATCTACCTGACGCCCGTCACCTTCGGCGGCTACAGCGCAGCGCTCAAAAAAGCCGTTGACCATCAGATTCAAAACATCGCGCCGTTCTTCACCACCCTCAACGGCGAAACGCATCACGCCCGCCGCTATGAGCGCTATCCCGATTTCCTGGTCGTCGGCTGGCAGTCTGCGCCGAATCCTGCCGCCGAGAGCATCTTCCGTCATCTCGTCTGGCGGAACAGCCTGAACTTTTACGCGCAGGCCTCCCATTGCGAGATTGTGACGGGCGAACCCGCTGGGGAGATTCTCGCCGCCCAAATCGAATCGGCGCTTGGGGCGATAGCCCGCCGCGCTGCCGCCCCTCAGCCTGCCCTGCCGTCCCCGAACATCTCCCCGGCCCTGACCAGGCCCCCGCGCCGCGCCCTGATGCTGGTGGGCAGCCCGCGCGGGCGCAAAAGCACCTCCCATTCGCTCGGCGCGTACCTGATGGAACAACTCGCCGCGCGCGGCGTCGAGACCGAAATCGCGACCATCTACCCCGCGCTCAACAATCCGCAAAAGATGGACGGCTTGCTCGCCCAAATGGATTCCGCCGACCTGACCGTGCTGGCGTTCCCGCTCTATGTGGATACCCTGCCCGCGCCGGTCATCCTGCTCTTGGAACGGCTGGCTGCCCACCGCGCCGCGCATCCCGCCCCTAGAAAAGGCTTTGCGGCTCTTGCCAACTGCGGCTTCCCCGAAGCGCATCACAACGACACCGCCCTGGCCCTCTGCGCCCAATTCAGCGCCGAAACCGGCCTGGCGTGGCTTGGCAGCCTGGCATTGGGCGCTGGTGAAGGCATGGTACACGGTGAACCGCTGGAAACGGCTGGCGGACCAGCCATCCCGCTCAAGAAAGCGCTCGAACTTGCCGCCCATTCCCTGGCCCTGGGCCAGCCCATCCCCGCCGAAGCGCAGAAGTTCATCGAAAAACCCTTCATCCCGGCCTGGCTCTATCGTCTGCTGGGCGGAGTCGGCTGGAAACAGCAGGCAAAACGCTGGGGTGCCCAGGCAAATATGGGCCGCAAGCCCTACCAAGCCGAAACGACCCAATAATAATCGAACCCACTATTTTTTAGTTCAGGAGACAAAATAAAAATTCTCGTTATTGGCGCTACAGGAATGCTCGGCGCGCCGGTTGCCCAAGCCTTGCAGGCGGCGGGACACACCGTCCGCGTCCTATCGCGCGACCCGCAGAAGGCGCGCTCCCGGCTGGGAGAGACGTTTGAGTTTGCCGCCGGGGATGTCGAAAACCCGGCTTCGCTCGAAGCCGCCCTGACCGGCTGTGAGGCGGTTCACATCAACCTGGAGGGCGGCTCAGACCCCGACCTGCAACGGCGCGGGGTGCAAAACGTTCTCGATGTGGCGCGCAAGACCGGCGTGCGCCGGGTAGCGTACATTTCTGGCGCATCCGTCAGCGCGGAAAATACCTGGTATGCCGGAACAAAGGCAAAATTCGAGGCCGAGGCGGCTATCCGCGCCAGCGGGCTGGAATATGCCATCTTCAAGCCAACTTTCTTTATGGAAACCCTGCCGCGCTTTGTACGCGATGGCCGCGCCAGCATCCTGGGCAGCCAGCCCCACCCGCTGCGCTGGGTCGCGGCGCGGGATTATGCCCGCATGGTGGCAAAGTCGTTCGATATCCCCCATTTGAAAAAGGAATTCTACATTTACGGCCCGCAAGCCATGACGATGAAAGATGCCCTGCAAGCCTACTGCGATGCTGTCCATCCCGGCTTGAAGGCGGGCAGCCTGCCCTTCTGGATGGCGGGCTTGCTGGCAATGATGCCGGGCGCAGAATCGCTCAAAGCGGCCATTCCCTTCTTCCGCTATATCGAAAAAGTGCGCGAGGCGGGTTCACCCGAAGAAGCCAACGCCCTGCTCGGCGCGCCGACAACCAGCCTGGAAACCTGGCTGCGCGGACTGAAGTCCAATTCCCCAGATGGTTGAGCGGCTCATGAGGCGCGCCCGTTTCGACCTAGATGACGAGACCAGCGCGCCCAAGGCGGATCGGTTGACGGGGATGCGGCGTCCACTGCACCCAGCCGGCCTGTTTCAGCAGAAAGAAACGCAACCAGGCCGGTACTACCAGAAAAGGCGTGGCCTGATGATGGATGATGGCCTTCGTCTGACGGGTTTCCAGCGCCTGGCGCAGTTCTGCGGCCGTTGTGCCCTGGAATTCGGTCATGCCGAAACCAATCGTTTCCAGGATGTGTGAATCGCTGCTGGCCACCGGCGCCACCCGAAGGGTATGGGCCAACGCGGTTGCCAGGAAGTTGCTGCTTTGATGAAACAGTCCGGCATTGACGGCCTCGATGCCCACCAGCGTTTGGGCGACATCGGCGTGTTTCAAAGCGTTCCGTATCGATTCTGCCGAAAGGCTGGAGGAACCGTTAGCCATCGGATGGGCGGCAATACACAGGCCGCCGAGTTTCTGAACGTGGCGCACGGTCTCAATCAAAGGCATTCCAGCCGGGATTTTCTCGCGGATAAATAAGGCCAGCAGATGTCCCTCGGCGGTGGAAACTTCACTGCCCGGAACGACTTGGATGCCATAGCGGGGAGCAATTTCCTCCGCATACAGCGCGCCGGCAACTTCATCGTGGTCGGTTATGGCGATCACGTTCAATTTAGTCTTCGTGACCGTGTAGTTGAGAATGGCGGAAATCGTTGCCGTTCCATCCCAACTGTAGATCGAATGAATGTGTAAGTCGGCAAAACCCATAAGTTGACTCTAAACTCCTTCAGGACAAACTATATCAGGTCGGTTTTAAGGGCATGTTAAATGCATGTTTAAGTTATGTTTGCGTTTCTTGATTTGTTTCATGACCGATGCGCCATTCCCAATCGCCCAGCGTTGGAATGGCGCTGTACATGGTCAGGTCGAGTTGCAAGGGCGTGATAGAGATGTATCCTGCCGCCAGCGCACCGACGTCTGTGCCTTCTTCGGGAGTGCCGGTGGGGGCGTCGCCACCAATCCAGTAGTAGGGCCGCCCGCGCGGATCTGTGCGCTGATCGAGGCGGTCGCGGTAGACGCGTAGCCCCTGGCGGGTGACACGCACGCCTTTGATTTCCTCCTGCGGCAGATAGGGGATATTGACATTCAAGAGCATTCCAGACGGAACGCGATGCGCCAGTGCGGTGCGGACAATTTGCCCGGCGGCTTCAGCGGCAGCCGTGTAATCGAGCGCGCCCAGGTGATTGTCGAGCGAACCCAGCGAGAAAGCAATGCCGGGGGTCCCCCAGATGACGGCTTCCATCGCCGCCGTGACCGTGCCGGAGTAGGTCACATCGTGTCCCAGGTTGGGTAACGGGTTGATGCCGGAGACCACCAGGTCAATTTTTTCATCAAAGAAGCCAAGCAGAGCCAGAGCGACGCAATCGGAAGGCGCGCCGTCGCTGGTAAAGGCAAGCAAATTATCCGTCAGCAAAACTTCGCGCACACGCAGGGGGCGGTCGAGCGTCTTGACGTGTCCGCTGCCGGACCAGTTGCGGTCCGGCGCCAGGATGCTGACTTTGCACCCCGGCAAGGCGCGCACCGCCTGGGCCAGGGCCAATAAGCCAGGAGCAGTGACACCGTCATCGTTCGTTACCAGAATGTGCATGGGAGCAATCTTTTTTCAGGAAGACGGTTTGGAACGGTTGGATTTTCAGTATATCTTATGGCGGTTAATGAAAAAAGAACAACGTGTTAAGACCCGATAAAAACTAGGGTTTGAGGAGCGCACTGACGTTTAGAATGCCGCTCCGTTTGTCCCCTGACAAGACGTTGCTCTTCCAACACTGTTTTGAGTTTTACAAAACATTAACTTATCCCGGCTTGCGCGATTTTTCCCAGGCGGTAGAATTAAATAAGCGAATGAAAGTACGTGCAGACATATCCTGTGAACGAGCATGATTTGAGTCAGAAACTGCTGGCTGAGATTTTCAAGGCCCTGGGCTGGGGGACAGGACATCTTTTACGCGTCCCTTTCACGCCGCTTTTCTCTGCCGCGTCCCGCCGCTTTGCCAGAATCGCAGCGCGGTTCGACCAGGATGTCGCTGCGCGCGGATTCCGCGATGCAGCCCGCCGCCTGCTGCCGCATTTCGTCCGCGAGGTGCATGTGCGCGGCGTGGAAGGCGTTCCCACCGAGGGGCCGCTGCTGGTCGTCTCCAATCATCCCGGCACCATTGACGGGCTGGCGATTGCCGCCCACCTGCCGCGCCCCGACCTGAAAATCGTGGTCTCGGGTGTGCCGTTCATCCGCCATCTGCGTGCAACGGCCAATTACCTGATTTATTGCAGCCTGGACACTTTTGAGCGCATGAAGGTCGTGCTTTCTGCTATCCGTCACCTGCAAGATGGGGGAGCGGTGCTGATTTTCCCAAGTGGTGGCATTGACCCCGATCCAGCAGTCATGCCGGGGGCATTGGAAGCGCTGGAGACCTGGTCACCGAGCATCGAAGTTATTTTGCGTCATGTTCCGTCAGCCCGCGCCTTAATCACCTTCGTCAGCGGCGTGCTGCACCCGACCTGGGCGCGCAGTCCGCTCACCCACCTGCGGCGCGGGCGGCGCGAACGGCAGCGCGTGGCTGAGTTCTTCCAGGTCATCCAGCAAATGCTTTTTCCGGGGCGACTGCTCGTCAGCCCCCTGGTTTGCTTCGACAGGCCGCGCCAGTTTTCCCCTCGCCGCGAGGCGCCCCTGCTGCCCGACCTGATTTCGGCAGCCAGGGAACATTTCCGACAGGTTCAAGGAGAGATTTCATGAAACTCACCCAACGCAAATGGTTCTACCCGCTGGTCTATTTTCTGCTGGTCTTCATTTCGTTCCTGCCGCTCTACACCGAACGCCCCTACGACCCGCGTGATACGCAGCAAGTCATCTTTGAAATCATCAGCCGCGCCGCCCAGCCCTACGCGGCATGGGGCTGGGTGTTTCACGTCGCCACGCTGGCGGTGATTGCCCTGGCGGTCTGGAATCCGCAAGCGGGCGGGCGCGCCGCTGCCGCGTACTTCGGCCTGAACTATCTGGTCATTGCCTTTGCCCAAACCCGCGCCCAAACGCCCGCCTATGGCTTTGCCGTTCACACCGGCGCCATGGTGGCAGAAATTCTGCTGGCGTTGCTCTGGCTGTGGGTGGCCTGGAAAGACCGGTTGCGGCTTTCGTTCCGAGATGCGCCGCGCGGACGCTGGATTTTGCTGCCCTTTGCCCTGCTGGTCTTCTGGTCGCCGCTCACCATCGAAGGGACAACCGCTGCCCCAAATTTCAACCCTCTGCTGCTGCTGACCTCGCCCGATTACGGTCTGGCCTATTGTTTCCTTACGCCGGTTTTTCTCTTCCTGCTCATTCTGGCCTGGCCGCAGGTAGATGCCTTCGCTTTGCGCGTGACGGCGTTCAACAGGCTGCTCTATGGACTGTTCAATCTCAGCCATTGGGCTGTGCCAGAGCGCATCTGGCTGGGCGTCATGCACCTGCCCTTGCTGGTGATGCCGATTGCCGCGCTCTGGCTGGCGCGCAAACCGCCAGAAAGCACAGGCTGAAATGTCGCAAAAAACCTGGGTTGAGACCCTGCCCTACCCCAAGGGTCTGCTGAAATGGCTGTTCAAAACGCCCATCCTGCTCTACCGGCTGGGATTGGGCGTTTTCGTTGGCCGCCTGTTCATGGTGATGACCACCACCGGGCGCAAGAGCGGCCAACCGCGCCGCACGGCCATCGAATTCCACGAGTTCGAGGGCAAGCCCACCGTGTTGAGCGGCTGGGGGACGAAGACCGACTGGTATCGCAACCTGCAGGCCAACCCGCTCGCCACCGTGCAGACCTGGCGCGGGGCGCAATCGGTTCGCGCCCGGCGCATGGATTCGGACGAAGAGCGGGCGCGCGCCTTTCGCTGGGCGCAATCCAACCCCACCATGCGCAACATGATGAAAATAGCCGGTTTCGACATGACCCTGGAGCAGTTCCTGGCCGAAAAAGAGCGCTTCACCTTCGTCGTCTTCGAGCCGACTGATGAGCAAACGCCCCCGCCGCTCAAAGCCGATTTGGTTTGGGCCTGGGCGGTGTGGCTGCCGCTTTGTCTCTGGCTCGTATGGATTCTCAGAAACTGACTCCAAATGCGCCTCTCACTTGGGTCAGCCCAAACCAAACAGGATGAACAAGATTTACAGGATAAAACCGTAACCGCTACATTAGGAAGTCTCATGTCATCTACCTCCTCTCTCAAACGCTCTGACCTGACCATCCCGATTGTCCTATTCGCCGTATTTTGGGGCATTGCCATCCTGCTCTGGCTGACCACCGGACGCATCTTTTACCTGTTTAACTTTGGCTACATCGGCGCCGCCCTGGCGGTTGGACTGGGAGTCTATGTTGCCCTGCCAGCCCGCAAAAAGCCGCTCGGACGCCGCCTGGCGCAATTCCTGGTGGGGGCGTACATGCTCTTGTTTTTGGGCCTGCTCCAGCGGGAGAACATGCAAATCGAGGGCTTTTTCTTTTACCTGCTGGCAGGCATCTTTGCCGGGTCAGTCATCCATTACCTGGTCGCTAAAGTGGCCGGGGTCTTGATTTTCAATCGCGGCTGGTGCGGCTGGGCTTGCTGGACAGTAATGGTTCTTGACCTGCTGCCTTTCAAGCGACACAAGACCGAACCGCTTCCCGCTCCCTGGTGGGGACTGCGCTATGTCCACTTTGGCTTGAGCCTGGGGCTGGTGGCCCTCCTGTGGTGGGGGTTAGGCTACCGCGTGCAGGAGCAAAGCCTGATCGAGTTGTACTGGCTGTTGGGCGGCAACCTGCTTTATTATGCCACTGGCATTGTCCTGGCGTTTACCCTGAAAGATAACCGCGCTTTTTGCAAATATATTTGCCCCATTCCCACCTTGCAAAAAATCCCGGCGCGCTTTGCCCTGCTCAAAATCGCCGGGAAGGCTGACAAATGCACCGACTGCGGCGCGTGCAACAAAATGTGTCCGATGGACATCAACGTTTCGGGCTACATCAAGAACAACCAGCGGGTGCTGTCCACCGAATGCGTGATGTGTCTGGAATGCGTGAACGTCTGCGCCAAGGACGCGCTCTTTGCGAATTTTGCTGTGGACAAGGTCAGGAATTCGTCTCATTCATTTTGAGAAACTTAATGTCTGGTAAACAAATTGCCTGCGCTCGAACAAAAACCGCTGTCAGCCGTATACATAATAAGTGAAAGGAGATTCTTTATGGAAAGCCTGACCATCCTTGTTGTCCTTATTATCCTGCTGGTCTTTGCGGGTCTGATAGCCTTTTCCATCGTCAACGTCCGCCAGCAGAAGCAAGCCAAAACGCAGATGGCGCAAACGCTGGGGTTGACGCCGGTCGAGCCGGATTCAAGCCTGCTGGCGCAGATCTCCGCGCTCTACCAAACGCCGGGCAACAAACCGCGCCATTCCCTGCATCATGTCATGCGGCGGCGGCTCCCGGATGGCGAACTCTTCCTGTTCGACCTGGTGGACCGCGACGGCGAGAGCGATTCCTGGCTGGAACGCCAGGCGGTGGCGATTCGTTCGGACACCTTGCACCTGCCGCCTTTCCAGATTTTCCCTAAAATCAACCCGGAAAAATACGCCCTGGGCGCGCTGGCAAACGCGATTGTCGAATGGGGAGCCTCCAAATTGGGGACCCCGGTGCAATTCCCTGAATTTCCAGCCTTTCAGGCGCGTTACACGCTCACGTCCAGCGACCCCGAAGCCGCGCGGCGATTCTTTGATGAAGACAAGGCGCGTTTCTTTGCCCGTACCGAATACTACAACCTGCGCGCCGCGGGCAACCTGTTCGTGTTCGCAGAAATACAGCCGGGCCTCAAAGTCAATGACCCGGCACAGATAACCAACCGCATCAACCGCGCCCTGGACATTTACCGCCTGTTTCAGGAGTAAGGCGGAATTCATTCCGCTTCAACGCCAGGTTGAACGGACGTACTATCAGGAGTAATGAAATGACCGCTTCCCTCGTCCCCGTCCAGCAGACCGAGCGCATCCAAATTGTGGATATTCTGCGCGGGTTTGCGCTCTTCGGCATCCTGTTCGTCAATATGACGATTTTCAGCCACCCCATACAAGCCATCGTCCTGCCCGCCGACCCCAACTTGCCGTTTTATGACCGCGCCGCCCTGTGGCTGATTCACGCCCTGGGCGAAGGCAAATTCTACGCCCTGTTCTCCCTGCTCTTTGGGCTGGGGTTGACCCTGCAAATGGAGCGCATCGAAGGGCGCGGCGGCAGGTTCGCGCCGCTTTACGCCCGCCGCCTGCTCGTCCTGCTCGGCATCGGCATTGTCCACGCCTTCCTGATTTGGATGGGCGACATCCTCATCCTGTATGCCCTGCTCGGCTTCCTGCTGATTCTCTTCCGCAAAGCAAAACCGCGCACCCTGCTCATCTGGGTCGTCATCCTGATTGCCCTGCCGCTGCTCTTCAACGCCGCCGTTACCGGGCTGGTTGCTCTGGGCAGTTCCATCCCCGAAGGCGCGGCGCAAATTGAACAGGCCTTTGCCCAAGTGGAAGCAGACTACCTAGCCGACCTGCAGCGCGCGGCGGAAGTGTATGCCCATGGGGATTTCGCCGCCATCACCGCGCAGCGCGTCCGCGATTATTTCAGCATGGGCCTGGCCGGCTTTACCGTGATGGGCTTCAATGTAATGGCGATGTTCCTGCTGGGGGTGTATTTCGGCAAGCGCGGCATTTTCAAAAACCTGCAAGAAAATCAAGGGCTGTTCCGCAAACTGCTGCTGTGGGGTCTGCTGATTGGTCTGACCGGCAACCTGCTCTACGCAACCCTCATCATGCCCATCTCGCGCGTTTATCTCACTGGAACGCTGCTGCTGGCAACCACCGGGCAGACCGTTGGCGCGCCGCTGCTCATGCTGGCGTATGTCTCTGCTCTGTGCCTGTTGGCGCTTTCGCCCCCCTGGGGAAAACGCCTTCAGGTTCTCGCCCCGGTCGGGCAGATGGCGCTTACCAACTACCTGACTCAGTCCATCGTCTGCACGCTCATTTTCTACGGCTACGGGCTGGGGTTGTTCGGGCAGGTCGGTCACGCCGCCGGAATTGCCCTGACCCTCGTCATCTACCTGCTTCAGATTCCCCTCAGCCACTGGTGGATGAAACGCTTCTATTACGGCCCCGCCGAATGGCTGTGGCGCTCGCTGACCTATCTCAAAGCCCAGCCGATGCGCCGCTCTGCAATTCAGTAAAGAGACGCCTAGCAATGACCCGCAAACATCTTTTCCTGCTTGGCGGATACGGCAACACCGGCTTACCGCTGGCGCGCCTGCTCCTGGCGCATACCGACTGCTCGCTCACCCTGGCAGGGCGCAATTTGGAAAAAGCGCGCCAGACCGCAGAACATCTCAACGCAGCCGGGGGCGGCGGCCGTGTCCATGCCGCCCGCGCCGACGCGGCCGATTTCCCCTCCCTGCTCGCCGCCTTCCAGGGGGCGGATATGGTCGTCGTCGCCTCCAGCACGGCGGAATTTGCCGAGAACGTCATCCGCGCGGCGTTGGAGAGCGGCGCAGATTACCTGGATGTGCAATACGCCACTGCCAAAATGCACATCCTGCAAGCGCGTGCCGCACAAATCGAGCAGGCCGACCGCTGTTTTATCACCGATGGCGGCTTTCACCCCGGCCTGCCGGCAGCCATGGTGCGTTTGAGCGCCTCCCAGTTCGACCGGCTGGAATCGGCCAACGTAGGCAGCGTCATCAAAATTGACTGGGGCAGCCTCGACCTTTCTCCTGCCACCATGCAGGAGTTCGTCGCCGAGTTCATGAGTTTCCAAACTTTGCACTTCAAAGATGGGCGCTGGCAGACGATGAGCACCCTGGCCATGATGTTCCCGCGCTGGATGGATTTTGGCAGCGCGTTTGGCCGCCAGTATTGCCTGCCGATGTTCCTGGAAGAGATGCGCCGACTGCCGGAAATGTACCCATCTCTACGGGAGACGGGCTTCTTTGTGGGCGGGTTTAACTGGTTCGTAGATTGGCTCCTCTCGCCGCTTATTCTGCTCACGCTGAGACTTTTTCCCAAGAAAGGATTACCGCCCCTCTCGAAATGGATGTTTTGGGGTTTGAAGACCTTCTCCCGCCCGCCGTATGGGACGATGCTCAAATTGGAGGCCAAAGGCATCCGCAAGGGCGCGCCTCACACCGCCGAAATGACCATCGCCCATCCCGATGGCTACATGCTGACGGCCATTCCGGCGGCGGCCTGCCTGGCGCAGTACCTGGATGGCGGGATACGCAAACCCGGCGTGTGGCTCCAGGCGCATATCGTTGAACCGCGACGCTTTTTCCATGATATGCAACGTATGGGAGCAACGATTCAAATGAGCGGATTGGATATTCTGACCGAGTAGCCTGGATGTTGATTCTCTACCCTGTCCTCCTTGTACCGATGATGGCAGGCATCTTTTGGCTGGCCTCGCGCTGGCTGGGCGCGCAGGCGGGCTACCTGCTCGGCTTCGGCGTCTACTGGCTGTTCTGGTGCCTGCTCCTGCCGCGCTGGCTGCTGGGAAAAGCGGAGTTTGCCGCCCTCCTGCGTGACCGCGCTCCGCTCTTTGGCCGCGCCAACTGGCTGGCTGCCCTGCTCTGGCTGACCGTCACGCTGGTATCCGTTTGGATGTACGCCGAGGAGTTCCTGCGCGCCCCGCTGACCCTGCTCCTGCTCGCCGCGCCTCTGGCAACCATCAACGGCTTTTGCGAGGAAATTCTCTGGCGCGGACTCTACGTGCGCCGCTTTCCGCAGAATCCGTGGATGGCGATTCTCTACCCCTCGCTCGGCTTTGCCCTCTGGCATCTCGCCCCGCAGGTGATTTTCCCCGCTGAAAACGTTATCGGCTTCGTCGTCTCGACCTTTTTCCTGGCCCTGCCCTACGGCTACATTGCCTGGCGCACCGGCTCCGCCAAATGGACGGCCATCTCGCACAGCCTGAGCGGAATCCTGGCGTTGAGTGGCTATCTCGCGCCGAGCGTGCTGGCGCTTTGCAGAGTTTGCCAATAAATCTCTCGACGCGGCCTATTCCATCCCGCCGGCACAGGCAGCAGGACGGGCAACGTCATCAAGTTCATCGTCCCCTACCCGCAGACCGCCTTCAAAGACCGCTTCGAATACTTCCCCGAAAGTGATACCTGGACTCTGGAAATCACCGCCCAACAGCCTGATGGCAGTTGGAAACACTTCGCCCGGTACGACTTCCAGCGGGCGCCATAGGGAAAACCCGCCTTGTGCCGCTTTTTACAGAGCGTTTACCTTCACATAACTTTCAGAAAACAGGCATGGGGTATGATGAGAGCAAATCTTTGCATTGGAGGCTCTCCCCGTGAACATTAAACGCTCCCTTTTCCTGTTCGTCCTGCTGCTGGCTGTCTTCACCAGCGCCTGCCAGCGCAACATCACGCGCAATGCAGATGGCTCACTCCTCGTGGAAACATCCATTACCGCGCAGGCTTTACAAGAGGCGGTTCAAGCGGCGATTGCCGACCCGCTCATCAAGGAAATCAGCGTCTCACTTCAGTCGGGTTACGTTCTGGTTTCGGGACAGCGCGAGCGGCTGAATGATTCCAGCAAGACCGACACGCTTTCCTTCCGCCTTGACCTGGGCGTAAGCAACGGAAATCTAACCGCTGTCGTTTCCCAAGCCGTCCTGGATGGCAAGCCTCTTGACCAGGCGCGGATTGAAAACTGGAACGAGACCATCGCCGCCCGTTTGCAAAAAATCGGACAAAACCGCGTCAACGCTGTTCTGCAATCGGTCGTCGTCAGCCCCGATGGTATTCAGATGACCTGGCAAGTGAGCCGGTAATGAGAAAAGTTGCTTCGCTCTGGGTGATTTTGCTGCTCTTCAGCCTGGCCTGCCGCTTCAGCGGCTCAGAGTCTGACCCTCAGCCGGCTTTGCCAACCCCGGCAGGACTCACCCCCCAGGTGGACACCCTGCGCCCCGGAAATCACGACCTGTCGCTGCAAGTGGATGGCCTGACCCGCGCGTTCATCCTGCATGTGCCGCCTGCCGCGCGGCAAGGCCAGTCGCTGCCTTTGCTCATTGTATTACATGGCGGAGGCGGCACGGGCCAAAAAATGCAGCGTTTTTTGGGGTTCGACTCTTACGCCGATGAGCGCGGCTTCTATGTAGCCTATCCCGATTCTTACCAGCCGCCTGATGCAGGGGGAACTTCCCATTGGAACGATGGCCGTGGCACCGAAAAGAACTCCGGGATTGATGATGTCAAATTTCTGGTCGAGATGGTCGCCGAAATTGGCCGCCGCGCGCCGCTGGATGTGAGCCGCGTGTACGCGACCGGGGCTTCCAACGGCGGCATGATGACCTACCGCCTGGGCTGCGAAACGCAGGGCGTGTTCGCCGGAATCGCTCCGGTGATAGCGAACATCCCACAGCCAATTTTCGAGACTTGCCGACCGACTGCTCCCCTGTCCTTCCTCGCCGTCAATGGCAGCGCCGACCCGCTCATCCCGCTGGAGGGCGGCGAAGTGTGCAAGGGAATCCGGGTGGGCTGCGCGGGCGGGCAGGTGGTCTCTCAGACCGAATCGGTGGGACTGTTCGCCGCTGCGAACGGTTGCGACCCTAACCCGCAATCCATCATCCTGCCGGTCGAAGTTGAAGATGGAACGTTTGCCGAACAGCAGACTTACGCCAACTGCGCAAGTGGCGCGCAGGTTGTGGCTTACATCGTTCACAACGGCGGGCACACCTGGCCGCCGCGTCCCGGTCAACTGCCTGCCGCCGGAGCGCAAAGCCGCAACCTGGATGCCACCCGCTTGATTGTGGAGTTTTTCTTTCCGATAAGGAACAGCCCATGAAACTGCTTGCGCTCAATGCTAGTCACCGCGGCGAGAGGGGCATCACCGCCCGGCTGCTTGCGCGCCTGAGTGAGGGCGCACAGCAAGCCGGTGCCGGGTTCGAGACGCTCACCCTGGCGCGCCTGAAAATCAACCGCTGTCTCTCCTGTCAGCAATGCCAGGAGGACAAAAATCACCTGCAATGCGTGTATAACGACAAGGACGACGCCCGCTTCGTCTTCGACCGCATGGCGGAAGCCGACCTGCTCATCTTTGCCACGCCCATCTACCTGATGACGATGAGCGGGCTGATGAAAAACCTGCTTGACCGCACCTACTCCACGATGGACATCTCCGATGTGCGCATGATGGGCGGGCTGATTCATCATCACGTCAACCCGGCGATTTCCCGCAAGCCGTTCGTGACGCTCTTGGTGTGCAGCAACCTGGAGAATCTTTCCTGGCGCAACGCCGCCGGGTATTTCCGCATCTATGCCCGCTTCATGGAAGCGCGTCAGGTCGGGCTGCTGGTTCGGAATGCTTCGGAACTGTTCGCCGCCCAAAACGCCGAGGCCATGCAGCGGCGGTTTCCGAAAATCCCGCAGGTGTGGGCGGCTTTCGAGCAAGCCGGGCGGGAACTGGCTGAACGCGGCGCGGTCTCCTGGCAGACGGCGCGGCGCGCCAGCCAGGAAGTCATCCCTGTGCCGTTCTTTGGTCTGCTCAAACGCCTGCCCTGGGTGCGGCGGCGTGTGGTGCAGGCGCTGAACGACCCGTCTTTTTGGAGTGAATGAACCGATTCATGGGGCGCTGCTCTCGGATTAAAATAGGCGCATGGCCCACAAACATCTCCCTCTCTACCTGACATGCTTTGGCTTGTTTCTCCTGCTCGGTTCGCTGTTAATCGTCTGGCGCATGGACCGTCCACTGGCGGACCCACAAACAGTCAAGTTCACCGCTTCGACCGGTGACCTGCTGGTGGGCCGCTACTTCCCCGGCGGCCAGGAGCACGGCGTCTTATTGCTGGAGGGGTTCGGCTCTGACCAGGTGACGATGACCAGCCTTGCCAGCCAGTTTGCGCAGGCGGAATGGCATGTGTTTACGTTCGATTTCTCCGGGCACGGGCGCTCCCCCGGCGCGCTGACCTTCGACAACGCTCAAACCGACCGGCTGGCATTCCAGGCGCTGGCTGCGCTGGAAGAGTTTGCCGCCCTCTCCGGCTTGCGCAGTGACCAGATTTTTGTAGTCGGTCACAGCCTGGGGGCGCGAGTCGCGCTCCAATCTGCGATCCTGAATCCGGAACGAGTGGCCGGGATTGTCTTGCTGGGCTCCCAGGTCAATCTCTCGATGAATGTGCAGTCCGAGTTCTTCACCGGCACGACCGATACTGGCCTGGCCTGGGTCCAGGCGCTCGGCCCGGAGACTCCTGATGTGCCAATCCTGATGCTCTCTGGGAGATGGGATGATATTCTGACGCCGGAGAGCGCCAGGCTGTTATACGAACGACTAGGCGCGGAAAACGCTTCGGCGCCGCGCAAACTGGTCCTCCTACCGGCGCTGGTCCACAATTATGAGCCTTTCTCCCGGCGCATCATGGATGAGATGATGGCCTGGCTTCCCGATGTGAAAACCACCGCATCGGCTTCCTGGCGCATCCTGACCTGGATCTTCGGACTGGCTGGTTTGTTGCTCGCCCTGGTGGGAGGCAAAGGCTGGGCCGAGACTATCTGGGGGTCCGAACCAATCGAGCAGCGAATCGCACTCAGCAGCCAGACCGGTTTCCTGTGGGGTAAACTCCTACTCTGGCTGGGCGCCCTGCCGATGGCGGCGATGCTGGGGAGCCTGTTCTTTTTCACGCCGGTACCGGTCGCCAAGCCGGTCTTCAACCTGATTTACGTCGGATTCATCGGCGGGTATGGTCTCGTATCGCTCTTCCTGTACTGGCGCGGGAAGATGCCCGGGGCGAAGGGCCGGCTGCCTTTCACCGCCGGGCAGACGCTCACTTCGTGGAAGCGATTCCTGGCCGCCGTGGGGATTGCCGCTGCGATGCTGGTCCTGACCGCAGCCTACGCGCGCACAGGCTGGTTCATCGCGCCGCCGACGGGCGTCCGTCTTGTCTGGCTGGTCATCTTTGTTCCCTTCACCGCGCTGGGATTCTGGATCGGGCAGGCGGAGAGCCGCATGTTCCAGGCAGCCGGTGCCCGATTCGGGAGCAGACTCGCCCTGACCCTGATCGGTCTCTTCCCCTTTTTCCTGTACACCATCCTGATGGCTGCTCTCGGCTCGATCTCAGGCATGATTGGCGGATTGCAGGGACTCGTCATCCTCTGGCTGGTGCTGGTGTTCGGTGACCTGGTTCAGGCGGTTGGGCGGAATCCGTGGCTGACGGCTGTCTGTATGGCGGTGCAACTCTACTGGCTGATCCTGTCGCAGGGTGTGTTGTTCGGGTAGGATACGCCCTCCAACACCCCCACAGGATGACTGCCACGCAGACGCCCCCTGCCGATACTCCCCCGGCGTCACCCCCAGCCACTTCTTGAACGATTTGCGAAAGACGCCCTGCTCGAAAGCGGGCAGGTGACGGGCAATGTGGTATTGGTCTCGCCTGACCTGAATCTCTCCCCGTGAAAAGGACATAAAATGCGTAATCTGTCTACAGTTTCCATACTTTCTGTGGCTACAGCCGTGCTGATGACCGCGCTCTCGCTGGCGGGTCTGTTTTTACCGCTGGCAACCTATCCCAGCGAGGATTTGCGCCAATCTTTTGTCGCCAACGATGTCGTCAATCTGATGATTGGCCTTCCCGTTTTGCTGGGCGCGCTCTGGCTCGCCCGGAGCGGAAAACTACCGGGCTTGTTGGGCCTGCCCGGCGCGTTGTTCTATGTGACCTACAATTCGATTGCCTGCGCCGCTGCCATGCCGTTCACCTGGCCTTTTTTCGTCCATTTGGCGCTGGCAATTTTGAGCGCAATTGCCATCTTTCGGCTGCTCTCCAGCCTGGACGGGACAGCGATACAAGCGCGGCTGCAAGGCCGCGTGTCAGAACGGTTGGGGGCGGGCGTCTTGATGGGGTTCGGCGCCCTTTTCTTCCTGCGCGCGGTGGCAGAATTCTTCGACGGCGCGGCCAATTGGGCGGCATTTGGCATCCTGGTCGCCGACGGGCTGACCACGCCCTTCTGGATTCTCGGCGGCCTGTCTCTGTGGCGTAAGCAGCCGCTGGGCTACGTCAGCGGGGCAGGGTTGCTCTTCCAGGCCAGCATGTTATTCGTCGGCCTGCTCGCCTTTTTCATCTTACAGCCATTCGCAGCGGGCGTGCCTTTTGCGCTGGTTGATTTTGTTGTCATCCTGGTGATGGGATTGGCCGTTTTTGTTCCGTTTGGGTTGTTCCTGCGCGGGACGGCTTCGTCTCTGACTGGTTCTTGAACCCCAGCAGGCGCTTGCGCATCATCGGCAGGCCGCCAAACTCTACCAACCAGTCGAACAGAGCAACAGGTGGGTTCCAGGCATCCTTCAATCAAGGAGTTATGAATATATCCCTTCTCACTGATTTATCCAGCACCTGCCACGCCAAGTTGAAAAGACCATCTGTGCTGTGAGCAAGAGGTTTTCTTCGCGGTTTTGCGCGTCACGTCCTTGACTAATACAGGATAATTATTTATAATTGACACAAATTTATAATAAGTAAAAATGAATACTACAGATGAATTAATTAACGCCCTCAAACTAGCCGGCCTGCGCCCAACCCCCCAGCGTTTGGCAATTTGCCGTTTCCTGATTGAAAGCAAAGAACATCCCACCGCTGCCATGATTTACGAGCATCTCCGCCCACAGTATCCGTCGCTTTCTGTCATGACCGTTTACAACACCCTCAATACGCTGGTCAAACTGGGCAAGGTCAATGTACTTGGTGATTGCGGTGATGATCATGCTCACTACGATGCCGACACATCGCCGCATATCAACCTTGCCTGTATTTTATGTCATCGTATTGTAGATATTGACATTCCGCAGGTTGAGGAATTGGACCGTGAAGTCAACCGTGCTTCGGGTTATAAATTGCTCGGCGCACGGATGATGTATTACGGGCTCTGCCCGGATTGTCAAACATCCAAAGTTTTATAAATAACAAAAAAGGAGAAAAAATGGACACCCCCGAAACAATTGTTACCCCTATGCCGCGCATCGGCGACCCCGCCCCGGCCTTCAAGGCCGTTACCACCCAAGGCCCGATTAACTTCCCCGAAGATTATAAGGGCAGTTGGGTCATTCTCTTCAGCCACCCGGCTGACTTTACCCCCGTTTGCACTTCAGAATTTATGACCTTTGCCACTCTGGAGGACAAGTTTGCCCAGGCCAACTGCAAACTGGTCGGCCTCTCAGTGGACGGCCTCTACAGCCATATTGCCTGGCTGCGCACCATCAAAGAGAAAATCGAATATAAAGGCATGAAGGATGTCGAGGTCAAATTCCCGCTCATCGAAGACATCACCATGGAAGTTTCCCGCAAATACGGCATGATTCAGCCTGGCGAGAGTTCCACCAAGGCCGTGCGCGCCGTGTTCTTCATCGACCCAAAGGGCATCATCCGCGCCATCATCTACTACCCGCTCAGCCTGGGCCGCAACTTTGACGAACTCTACCGCGCCTTGATCGCCATGCAAACCGCAGATGCCTTCGGCATCGCTACTCCTGCCGACTGGCAGCCCGGAGACAATGTTATTGTTCCGCCCGCTGGTTCTTGCGGTGTTGCCAAAGACCGCATGGAAGGCAAAGAGAAAGACGTCACCTGCCACGACTGGTTCTTCTGCACGCGGCCAATTGATAAAGATACCATCTTTAAGACCATCCTGCAGAAGTAGCGCAAACGCCCCCGCCACAAGCAAAGTCTCACCCCACTCAGGGAGGGTGAGGCTTTGCTTTGTCTGTCAATCCCTTGCAAATATCGTATCTGCCTACCCAACACCCTCCCGCAGGTTAGAGAGCGGCCTGCAAGCGGGTTTGCAGATCGTTGCGCGCACGCCAACGCATGGAGCACGTCCAAACCTGCAAGAGGGTAGGCCGTTAGCAAATATCTCTCAATAGCCCATGGAACTGGACAAATTGCAAGAAATTTGTAAGCAGCAGCACGTAGAGGTTTTTTAATCTTTCTCTACCCACACTTTTGGGTTTATGGTATAAGAAAACTGCCCTGCTGTGTACGTGATGTAGCACCTCCGGTTTTGAGCCAACACTCTCTGTAAGGGGCCTTCATCTTACAGAAGCAACGCGATAGGCTCGAGCCAAGGCGGCGCTTCTGGGTCGAGGCCCACCTGCGCAAGCAGGTTCAAAACTTGGCTGCACACGGCATAAGCGGGGTTTCTGCTAGGTGAGCACATCTTTGCAAGAGGGGTTCAAACAATTGAATAGCGAAGAAATAGCGGCTGAATCCTGTTTGTACAGGATGACGAGGTGGAGGTTCCTTCCCGCGAGGGACGGCTAATCTGCTTGCTTCCAAAAGAGCAGAGAAAATCGAATTGATCAGCGGATGCCTCCGGAGTCTGGCCACAGACTTCTTTCTTCCTTCCGAAAAAAGCGCCAAAGTGGGTGTCTATCCACACCACAAGGCTGAAAACCTGAGGGCAACCCCAGGCACAAAGCCGGCGCAGTGGTCAGGTGAGTGTTTATGCGCCTGAAAAACTCTCGGAAGGGCTGCTTTTATTGTATGGACATGAATTGTATGGACATGAAGCACGCCCCGGCGTGCTTTTTTGTATTAACGATGCAGGTGACACCGTCTTAAAAATCAGCATGGAAGAGACCCATTAAAACTCCTCAAGGAAGAGAGCATCATGAAAATTCGTATTTGGCTTGCATTGCTGTCCATTTACATCATCTGGGGTTCAACATACCTGGGCATCCGTTTTGCGGTTGAGACCATTCCGCCGTTTCTGATGGCGGCAACGCGCTTTCTGACGGCAGGGGTCATTTTGTTTATCTGGCGGCGACTGGCCGGCGACCCAATGCCTACACGCAGCGAATTAAAGTCCGCATCTATTATGGGGCTATTCCTGTTGTTGGGCGGCAATGGTCTGGTCAGTTGGGCCGAACAGCACGTTCCATCCGGCATTGCAGCGTTGGTGGTAGCCGCTTCACCACTTTGGATGGTCTTGATTGACCTGTTCCTGCCCGGCGTTCGCTCACGCTTGAACTGGTTGATGGCGGGCGGCGTCTTGATGGGATTCAGCGGTGTGGTACTGCTTCTCTTACGCGGCAACCTGCTAGGCGGTTCTGGCATAGACCTGACGGGCGGGGCCGCCCTGTTAGGCGCCACCCTGCTATGGTCCATCGGCTCAATCTACGGACGCGAGGCGCCAACACCGGAATCGCCGCTAATGGGCACCAGTGTGGAAATGTTGGCCGGCGGCAGTGGCCTGCTGCTCTTCGGCACATTGACCGGAGAGTGGTCGCGGTTGCACCTGGAAAACGTCAGCCCGCGTTCCCTGCTCAGCCTGGCCTATCTCATCCTGTTTGGCGCGCTGGTGGCCTTCTCGGCTTACTCCTGGCTACTGCGCGTTGCCCCTACCCCGCTGGTTGCCACCTATGCCTATGTCAATCCGTTGATTGCCATACTGATTGGCAATTTACTGGCAGGCGAGGCACTTACCCTGCGCATCCTGGTTTCAGCAATCATCATCATCGGCGCGGTAGTAGTCATCAACTGGGGGCGCATGCGGCTGAACAAAAAAGTTACCCTGCAAATCCCGGCTGCAGAGGACTGAAAATTTCATCCCACAAACTTACTGGAGGTATGTATGGATAACAAAGCATTACTCAACCGAGTGGAAAAAGATGGCGTCAAATTTATCTCTTTGCAATTCACCGATGTGACCGGCGCCGTAAAAAGCGTGGATATGCCGGTTCAACGCTTGCCTGAGGCATTGGAAGACGGCGTTTGGTTTGACGGCTCATCGGTAGAGGGATTCGCCCGTATTCAGGAAAGTGACATGCATTTGCAGCTCGACCCTGCAACCTACGCCGTTCTGCCGTGGACATCAGAAGAGCGCCGCCGGGCGCGCGTCTTCTGTGACATTTACACCCCTGAGGGGCAGCCCTTTGAGGGAGATCCACGCGGCAGACTCAAGATGCTGCTGGAAAAGATTGCCGAGCGCGGCTGGACCTTCAACGTCGGCCCCGAACCGGAGTTCTTCCTGTTCCGCAAAAACGGCAATGAGCAGGGCATCCATCCTGTACCGCATGACGTCGGCGGTTATTTTGACTTTTCGCCCAACGATGAAGCCGTACGCGTCCGCACGCAATTAATGGATGCCCTGAGCAGCATGGGGCTGGAAGTCGAAGTTGGGCATCACGAGGTGGCGCTCGGCCAACACGAGATTGACTTTCATTTTGCAAATGCCCTGCGCGCCGCGGATAATATCCTCACACTCAAATATACCGTCAAAGCCATTGCCGCCCAACACGGCCTGATTGCCTCTTTTATGCCCAAACCTATCTTTGGCATCAATGGCTCAGGAATGCATTGTCACCAGTCATTGTTTGATGAACAGGGCAACAACCTGTTCTTTAACCCCAATGACGAATACCACCTTTCAGAACTGGCCTATGCCTTCATCGCCGGGCAACTGACGCACGCGCGGGCTCTGGCGGCCATCGTCGCGCCGACCGTAAATTCCTACAAACGCCTGGTCCCAGGCTATGAAGCGCCAGTCTATGTAGGATGGGCGCAACAGAATCGTTCAGCGTTGATTCGCATTCCGCGCTACACCAAAGGCCGTGATAAAGCCGTGCGAGCCGAGATTCGCTTCCCAGATCCATCTTCCAATCCTTACCTGACCATGATTGTCCTGTTGGCCGCTGCACTGGACGGCATTGACAAGAAAATGAAACCTCCCAAACCGCTAAACAATGTCAATGTCTATCATCTGGACGAAAACGACCGAAAGCGATTGGGAATCCCATCACTGCCGGGTTCGCTAGCCGAGGCATTGACAGAACTGGAGAAAGATAAAGTCCTGCAAGAAGCGCTTGGCTCCACCATTTATGACGCCTTCCGGCGTGCCAAATGGGAAGAATGGGATCACTATCGCATCCGCGTCACCGACCTGGAAGTGGAACGCTATCTGGAAACTGCTTAAAAGCCTTTCCTACCCCAAAGGTTGTCGTAAAACAAAGCGGTCCAGACCCTGATGGCCTATTCAAAGTTCCTTGACAACCTGCGCAGAAAATCGCGCTTGACCATCTTCACCGCTGAGCACGCAGAGGTCGCGGAGATTTTTATGGTTTTCTCTGCGTTCTCGGCGGTCTCTGCAGTGAAAACCTCGACTTTGAGAAAACCATGCCCAGACCTTTGGGAGCCCCGCCAAGCAATTGCGGCTCGCATTATAATTATGTGCATGGACTCCCATTCCACCGAACTACTACGGCTATTGGCCAACCGCCTGGAACGCCTTTCTGTGGATTCCGTTTGGGCACGGCGGGCCAGCGGTTTGCGTGGTAATGTCAATCGGGTGTTAGATGAAATTGAAAACAACCAGCAGGTAGACCCACAGCGAGTACACCTGCTGGTTGAATATTGTTTTGAAATTCTTCAGAAAGCAGCCCGAGAAATCCCTGATTTAGAAGCAACCAAGAGAGATAACATCAGTTCAGGGTAAGCAAAACAACCGTCCCAAAGGTTTGCTTTTGCCGCTAAATCGCCTTCTAAAATTTTCGGGACGTTCCGGGTAGTCAATCTTGAACTCAGGTAAACAATTCGACAGATTAAAGCACCTGACGCAAAGCCTTCAGCAGGTAATTTACATCCCGGTAAGAATTGTAACCCTGAAAAGAAACCCGAATCAACTTCAGGTTATTCCATTTTATAATGGGTACCTCTATACGAAATTCCTCATACAATCCTGTTTTCAGAGAATCGGGGGCAATCTCATCTGGAAGGCGAACAGAGACCATTTGCCCAAACCAGGAGTCATTGCAATACAACGATGGCTGACCGCACAATTCGCGGATATAGTGCTCGGCCTGACAGGCCAGATCATGACAGGCGCGGCGTACTGCATCCCAATCGTGAGTTTGTTGAAAGCGGATAGCCTCCGGAACCGACAAAAAAGCAGCAATATCACGCGTCCCCTGGTACTCGTGATAATCTACAAAGCGAGATGCACCCGGTGTTTCGGCCTCATACCCCCACGAAACGATCAGCGGTTCAAGCAAATCCTGTACCTCCGGGCGGGCATAGAGAAAACCTGCACCCTTGGGCGCACATAACCACTTATGTAAATTTGCCCCATAAAAATCCGCGCCAACAACCTCTAAATCAAGAGGGATTTGACCAGGAGCATGAGCACCATCCACCAGAGTCAAAATGCCATCCCGACGGGCGCGGCGGCAAACCTCCCCCACCGGCAAAATGGCCGCCGTCGGACTGGTAATATGACTGAGAAAAATAAGACGCGTGCGTGGCGTAATTCTCTGCCATAGACACTCCACAAATGCAGCCTCTGTTGTCAACGGCAACGGAACGGGTTGATTGATATAAGTGAAACCCTGTTTCCGCGCCAAAAAACGCCATACACGGTCGCAGGCACCATATTCGTGGTCTGTTGCCAACACTTCATCACCGGGTCCCAATTTAAGAGAGCGGGCGACAATATTGACCGCCAGCGTCACATTCGTGACATAGACCACATTATCGGCGCGGGTGCCCAGATAAGTTGCCAGAGATTGACGCGCCCCGGCCATCAACTCGCTATACCGGCGGCCAAGGAACTCAACCGGCTGACGCTCTAATTCGCGCTGCCAATTCTGATAGGCCCGAAAAACAGGCGCAGGTGTAGCGCCAAAGGAACCATGATTGAGAAAGGTAACGCCTGCATCAATTAAAAAGTATCGCTTCAAAGTGTTCATGGAAACTCCCCAAGCCATTATAATTCAAGGCGGGAGCCTTTATGGAAAAGACTGATTTACTCACCCCTAAACGCATTGCGCTCATTGCCCATGACGGCCGCAAAGATGACCTGCTTGAATGGGTCAAATACAATCAAGGCACACTTAGCCATCATTTTCTATACGCTACAGGATCAACCGGCGCGCTCATCGCAAGAGAGACCGGCTTGCCCGTTCACCGTTTCTTGAGCGGACCCCTTGGCGGAGACCAGCAAATCGGCGCTAAAATCGCCGAAGGCGAAATTGATTTCCTCATTTTTTTCTGGGACCCCCTGGAACCCCAGCCGCATGACCCGGATATCAAAGCCTTGCTGCGTCTGGCCGTGCTCTACAACATCCCCACTGCCAGCAACCGCGCCACTGCAGACTTCCTGATTGCATCTCCCCTGATGAATCAGCCTTACAAGCGCCACCTAAACATCCAGCCCCCACATTCTGCCTAGCCCATGTTCCAGCGCTTTCTTCGGCCGGCCAATATCCCCAACGATTGCCGCGCCAACTGCCGGCACCTGTATCTGGACATGGCCTGGTTTGGGGTACTTTCTGGCAGTGCTGTTAACTTCCTCAACATCTACGCTGCCCGCCTGGGCGCCAGTGGCACACAAATTGGCCTGCTATCGGCCACCGGCGCAGCGGTCAGTTTACTCATTGCCATTCCGGCAGGGCGCTGGCTAGAGAAACGTCCCATCAACAAGGCCGTCTTTTGGACATCTGTCTTATACCGCTTTGGCTTTCTCACCTGGATTATCCTGCCCTGGCTGTTGGACAACCAGGGACAGGTGTGGGCGCTGATTGCTATCAACTTTCTGATGGGCATCCCGCTGACGGCGCTCAGCGTAGGTTTCAGCGCACTGTTTGCCGAAGCCATCCCGCCCGACCTGCGCGCCCACGTGACCGGTGTGCGCAACATCTTGCTGTCCATCACCTACATGCTCACCTCGCTGATAAGCGGCTGGCTGCTCGACCGGTTCCCCTTCCCGCTTGGATATCAAATCGTCTTTGCAATTGGATTCGCCGGCGCGGCAATGAGCAGTTTTCACCTTTACTTTGTCAAACCCCTTTCTACCCCAGAACTGCCTGCGGCTCCGACTCCGCTCAGGCCTGCTCCTGCAACCCCAAGCGCAACCAAGTCCCGCGGCTGGCGCACCGCTCTGCGGTTGGACATCTGGCACACACCTTTTGGCAGGATTATGCTGCTCTTCCTGGCTTTCCACCTGGCGCAACAACTGGCCCTGCCCGTCTTCCCGCTTTACGTGGTCAACAAAATGCGTCTGAACGATGTCGAAATTGGCATCGGGAACGCCATCTTTTACCTGGCAGTACTGATTGGATCAACACAACTCACCCGCCTCGTGCGCCGTCTGAGCCATCATAAAGTCACAGGCTTAGGGGTAGCCGGCCTGAGTCTGTACCCTATTCTAATGTCAGTATCCACGAGTGCCTGGCAATATTACGGTCTTTCAGCCGTTGGCGGATTGGTTTGGGCCTTGGTCAGTGGCGCCTACCTGAATTACATTCTGGAAAACACTCCCGCCAACGATCGTCCGGCATATCTGGCCTGGTACAACGTGGTTGCTAATGCCTGCATCCTGGCGGGTTCTCTCGCCGGCCCCTTAATTGCAGATCAGACCGGCCTGAGCGCCGCCCTGATACTGTTTGGGGTGCTGCGCCTGCTGGCCGGCCTGACCATTCTCAAATGGGGATAAACTTTCCCTTACCAACCAAGATAGCGATCGATAGCAGCCGCGGCCTTACGTCCCGCCACCATAGCAGTGACCACCAAATGCGGCCCGGTGACTACATCACCGCCGGTAAAGACACCGCGGCGGGGTGTAGCACCGGTATGTTCATCAGCCTTAAAGAGACCGCCATCGCTTGTCTCTAGGCCGGGTGTGGTCATGCTGATAATCGGATCGGGCTTGTAACCAATGGCCAGGACGGCTGTATCAGCAGCGATGACAAAATTTGAGCCTTCAATCACCTGAAAACTGCGCCGCCCACTCTCATCGGGTTCTCCTAATTCGGTGCGGACACACTCAATTTGCGCCAGCCGGCCATCGGGTCCGGCAATGAACCGTATGGGCTGAGTCAAAAAGTGATACTCTGCACCTTCTTCCATGGCCATCTTGCGGTCCTTATAACCGCCCGGCATTTCGGCCTCGCTGCGCCGGTACAGACAGAACACCTGCTTTGCCCCCAAACGCAACGCTGTACGTAAACAATCAGCAGAAGTATCGCCTCCGCCAATGACTGCCACTCTTTGACCTACTTCGATGGGGGCACACATTTCATGGGGCAGCAAATCCTTATCCACATTTGTACGAATTAAAAAGTCGGTTGCCTTATAAATCCCCGGCAGGTCGTGGCCAGGGATATCGAGCGAAGCATCCACAGTTGTCCCTACCCCCAAAAAGATAGCGTCATAGCCTCCGGCAAAGAGTTTATCCACTGTAATTCGGGGGCCGATGTAGGTATTGCCCACAAACGTAGCCCCTGCACGTAGCAAATCGTCCCAGATATCGAAAACAATCTTTTTGGGCAATTTAAAATTTGGAATGCCGTAAATCAATAGACCGCCAGGGGCCGGGCGGGCGTCAAAGAGGGTAACCCAATGTCCGGCGCGCACCAATTGCTCAGCGCAAGCCAGGCCCGCGGGTCCCGCGCCGATGATAGCGACTTTTTTGCCCGTAAATTTACCCACCGGGATCGTGACACCCTTTTTGCGACGCTCATAATGGGTTACAAAAGCCTCCAAGGCACCGGTTGGGACAGGCAAACTATCCCGTTTACCACGTACACAAGCGCCTTCACACAAACGCTCCTGCGGGCAAATGCGGCCACAGACTTCGGGCATGGAACTGGTCTGGCGATAAATACCGGCGGCCTCTAAGAATTGACCATGTTCAATCAACCACATCGCATAGGAGATGTCGTTCCCTGCCGGGCACGCCTTTTGACAAGGCGGTGGATCCGGACAATGAATACAGCGCCTGGCTTCATAAATGGCCCACTCTTCATCCAGTCGAATAATGGCTTCATCAAAGTCTTTTATCCGTTCTTGGGGTGGACGCATCGGCAGGCCGCGCGATTCAAGTTTCATGCGCTCTTTGCGATCAACCGATGAAAAATCACGTGGAAGTGGTGCCAGGGGTGCGGTCATTGGCTCCTCCTTTGGCATAGAAGCACAAAACAACCACAACGTCAGATATTGGAGTGCTAAAAGCAGAGGCTCGGTTTCAAGAGTACAGAGACTACGCAGAAAGGAAGAGAAAATTTACACGATACCAGCAGTCTCCTGTAATTCAAACCAGATGCGCAGCCAATTAACCACTCCATTGATTTCATTATACAACACGAGTCAACGTTATGTTACAATCATCTTGTGGAAAACGTCAAAACAATTGCAACCAACCGCAAAGCCAAATTTGAGTACTTCCTGCTGGAGCACTTTGAGGCGGGCCTGGCCCTGCAAGGCACCGAGATAAAATCGGTGCGCGCCGGACAGATGAGCCTGGCAGAAGCCTATGTACAGGTGGATGGCACCAATGCTTTTCTGATGGAAGCCCACATTGCCCCCTACGACCCTGCCAGCCGCTACAATCACGACCCGCGCCGGCCGCGCCGCTTACTCTTGCACAAGCGTGAAATCCGCCAGTTGTGGAATGCTGTGCGGCAAAAAGGCATGACCATCGTACCGACGCGTGTCTATCTCAAAAATGGACGTGCCAAACTGGAAATTGCCCTGGCGCGCGGCAAAAAACTCCATGATAAGCGCGAGGCCATTGCCCAACGCGATGCCGAGCGCGAAATCCGACGCCGGCTGAGAGACGAGGAGTAAACCCAACGGCACAAAAGTGACTCACGGTCCCCAGCGTGGCTGATAATCACAATAATCGTTGTCGGTCAAACGGCGCAGATCGCCCCCATCCAGCCGCATGATGTAAATCTCACAGCCGTGATCATCCCCATAGTGGTCAAAATAAGCGGTGAATGTCACCCATCGGCCGTCAGGAGAAAAACTCGGCCCCTGGCTGTTTCCACCCGGCGGGCTGATAGAACGCACATCCAAACCGTTGGCAGTAAGCAAATACACCTCGCGGTGCCAGGGTTCGCCTGCATAAGTAACGATGCTGCGGCCATCCGGTGACCAATCGCTGCGCCCGCGTAGGCCAGGCAGATTGGTCACCCTGCGCAAATTCTTTCCATCCAGGTCAACAGTGTACAGTTGCACGGTTCCAGCCATATCGGAAGCAAACAGAATCTGCATCCCATCGGGCGACCAGGTAGGGTCCCAGCCAGAGCCATTGGGCGGGCCGAAAACCTGGTGCGGATCACTGCCATCGCGGTTCATGACCCAGATGGCGTAGGTCGTCTGCGGGGTCCAACGGGTGAAAGCCACCAGCCGTCCGTCTGGAGAAACTTCGGGAGCAACGAGCAAACCCAGGTCCCGCGTGAGCCGGGTCACCTGTCCATCCAGAGTCATTTCATAAAGGTCATAAACGTTGGCTTCCACAAAGGAAGCATATAGCACGCTCTGACCATCCGGCGCGAGGGATGGATAAAAGTGCTGGCGGTTATCATCGCTGGTCAAACGGCGAAAGCCTGAGCCGTCGGCATTGAGAATGCAAATTTGATTGGCAGCCTGAATTTTGAAAATTTGACAGGTAAAGACGATTTTGCCAGAAACGACCAGATCAGGCGATGGAGACGGTTCAAACGCAGGGACAGAGGTGACCGTTTCGACAGGCGCAACTACCGCCTTGGCCGTCGGCGCCGGAGGGTTAGCCGTTATCAAAAGTGGGTCAGGGCTGAGAGGGAAGTTGCAGGCCAACACAGCCGCCAGCAATACGGCTGCCAGCCCAAAGCGAGTTTTCATGCACCGCCCTGACGAAGTTTCCAGGCCGCCACCGCCGTCTGCCCCAGGGAGATGCCACCGTTATTGGGAGGGACGATGCGGTGCAGATAAACCACAAAACCAGCCTTTTGCAGTAGAGGTAGTACCTTATTCAGCAGAGTCACGTTTTGCCAGACGCCGCCAGAAAGGACAATTTCCTTTACTCCTTTGTCCAGGCGAATTTTGTTACAGGCTTCCAACACCATTTGAGCAACGCCATTGTGAAAACGGGCAGAGATGCGTGGGACAGGGACGCCGTTAAGCACATCTATGGTCAGCGTTTGGATGACATTTTCCAACCGGACTTCGGTTTGTTCTATTTCAAAGTCATAGACGCCGGTTTCTTCAGGGTCAACCAGCGCTTCAAGTTCAACCGCTGCCTGCCCATCATAAGTTACTTGTTGACGCACCCCTGCCAGTGCTGCAACGGCCTCAAACAAGCGCCCCATGCTGGAAGTATGCGGTGCATTGATGTTCTTCTCCAGTTGTGTCCGCAAGGTTATACGTCCGCCTGGGCAAAACTCATTTACCGGTGCTAGCGTCTCGTCCCAATCTAAGGCAAATTTATGTAGGAGCGCCATAGCCGTACGCGCAGGTTTCCTAATTGCCGCGTCTCCTCCGGGAAGTGGATAATGTTCCAGATGTAGCAGCCGCTCAAAGTCATTGTAATCACCTAACAGAAACTCTCCACCCCAGGTAGTCCCATCCGAATGGTAACCGCCGCCGCTAAAAATCACACCCAGCACTGGCCGCGAGCCGTCCAGCCCATGCTCTGCCATACAGGCTGCTAAATGCGCATGTTGATGTTGAACCGCAATTGTCGTCTGCCCTTCATGGCCGGCTCGTTCCAGCACATAACGCGTAGAAAGAAAATTGGGGTTCATATCATAGGCCAGTATTTTGGGGCGGCTTCCCAACAAACTCTCGCAATGTGCTACAGAACGTTCAAAGAAGCGCAGCGCCTCATAATTATCCATGTCACCGATATGATTCGAGATGTAGGCATTCTGCCCATCAAAGAGACAAAAAGTATTCTTGAGTTCTGCGCCGCAGGCAAGAATGTATGGAGCATCAAACGGCAAATGTATGGGAAGAGGTGCATACCCACGCGAACGGCGTAGGGGGTAAACAGAGCGCGTCCCGTAACGGTCGGACAGCGTAGCAGAAGACGCAGAGGTATTTTCTACGCTCACAACCCGCACCAGTGAATCATCACAGCGAACTTGAATCTCGCGGTCGTGCATCAGGTACACATCGGCCAGAGAAAGCAGACGTTCGCGTGCATCCTCATTACTGACAACCACCGGTTCTTCAACCAAATTGCCGGAGGTCATTATCAGGGCTTCAGGAAAAGCATCAGCCTTCTCCATCAGCAGATAATCCAATGGCGTGCAAGGTAATGTAACATAGAGCACATTCTGTCCTGGGGCAACTTCCTGGACAATGGTCGATTCGGGTCGCCGCTTCAAGACAACAATAGGACGAGCGGGAGATTCAAGCAAAGCGCGCTCTTCATCGTTCACATAACAATGCCTGACAACCGTCTCGATATCTGGCATCATTAACTCGAACGGTTTATCTACGCGCAGTTTGCGTTGGCGCAACCCGCTTACAGCCTTTGCATCAAAAGCATCACAAGCCAGATGAAAACCACCCCATCCCTTGACCGCAACAATCTTGCCCTGCGTCAGTACGGCACGCGCGCTTTTGATAGCCGCATCGCCTTCAGCCAAACGATCTGGCTCAGAGCCAAAAGAAGCAAACTCTGCCATCTCAAGCCAGATATGCGGGCCACAAACCGGACATGAAAGCATCTCATCCCGAAAACGGCGTCCAGATTCATCTTGATATTCGCGGGCGCAATCTGGACACAAATCAAATGGCATCATACTGGAGTTTTCCCGCGCATAAGGCAATGAACTAATTACTGTCAAACGCGGGCCGCAATTGGAGCAAGAGATAAACGGATAGCGATACCGCCGGTCAGCCGGGTCAAATAGTTCGCGCAAGCAATCGGGGCAAATTGCCAAATCGGGAACAAGAGTCGAAATTGTGGACATTGTATGCTCTTTTTCAAGGATAAACAATAAACTCAGTACAAGATGAAAACCACTAAAAAATTAAGGCAGGCAGGTGCCGTCGTCCAGTTTAATGGATTGAAGCAAACACTCCTCGCCATGTTCAATTTTCACACCCAGGCTGCCACAATAAGGACAGGCAGGATGCTCCTGTTCAGTCCTGAAGAGACGGCGACAAATCATGCAAGAGAATTCGGCCGACAGATGTTGGATCTCTAGTTGGGCGCCCTGCGCCGCGGTCCCGGCCGTCTGCCGCTCCCATTCGGCGCGTAAGTCATCCTCGCGGATACCCAACAATTGACCGATGATTACAGTCAAACCAACGACGCGTTTTCCTGACCTGGCCAGCCGCAAAGCCGCTTCAAGCAAGCGATGCACAAGAGCAAACGTGTTCATCCCTACTATTATACAGGCAGGCACGCCGCTTAATATCACTTTTTCTACTAAAATAGGATAAATTCATACCAAAAAAGGGACAAAATACAGATACTCCGTTCGTCCCTCGCCAGGTCTTACCTTTCTAGCATTTGCTCCAGCCTGGATTTCACCTCAGGCCACTCGGTATCAATAATGCTGTAAAAGACCGAATCCCGATAGCGGCCATCCGGCAGAATCAGGTGATTACGCAAGACCCCCTCTCTCTTTGCGCCCAAGCGTTCAATAGCGCGTAAAGAACGTTCATTGCGTGCATCTGCTTTGAACTGAACGCGAATGCAATTTAGCGTTTCAAAAGCATACTTTAAAAGCAAATATTTACATTCAGTGTTGACCACCGTGCGTTGAAATTCCAGCCCATACCACGTCCCGCCGATTTCCAAATTGCGGTTAGGAGGGCTGATATTCAGGTAACGCGTCGCGCCAGCAATGCGATTCGACGGAATATGAAAGACAGTAAAGGCAAGATCGGTCCCTTGCGCCTGCCGAGATAGGATGTCCTGAACCCAGCGGCGGATATCGGCTTCTGTACGGACGCGTCCGTAAAGCATATGCTCCCAAATACGTTCATCGGCTCCAACGACGCTCAAGCCGGGGACGTGTTCCTCTGTCATTGGCTCCAGGCGGACAAATTTACCGATTAACGTCACAGGAGTATGCCAAAGGTCTGCCATCTCTTCCTCCAAACGTAAATTTCATTTCTCCTGTGTCGGCAAATATGGCATGGCCGGCCCCTCCACGCCGAGCAACTCGGCCAGAGCGGCTCGCATCGCCGTGCGGTCATCCCAGGGGTACTCAATCTCGCCAAAGCACATGGACTGTTCGTGCCCTTTGCCGCAGGCGAGGACGATGTCACCGGGAGCAGCCAGGCGGACCCCAAAGCGGATGGCCTCGCCCCGGTCGGGGACACGGAAGAAGGTCTCCCCCTCCCGTCCGCCGCGCGAGCGGGCGCCGGCGGCCATTTCCTCGAGGATGGCCTCCAGCGATTCGGTGCGCGGGTCCTCGGCGGTCAGGATGGACACATCGGCCAGTTCGGCGGAGACTTCGGCCATCATGCGCCGCTTCTCCTTGTCGCGCAAGCCCGCCGAGCCAAAAATAGCGATGACGCGCCGGTCGGTCATCTTTCTGGCCGTCTCAATGGCTACGCGCAAAGCGTTGGGGGTATGGGCAAAGTCCACAATGGCAGTGAAATTCTGGCCCAGATCAATGCGCTCCATGCGGCCCGGCACGCCCGTTAGCGCGGCGATGCCGCTGGCGGCCATCTGCGGGTCCACGCCCAGGCCGCGCACCGCTGCCGTCAGCGCCGCCAGGCAGTTCGAGACGTTGTACGCCCCCACCAGCGGGCTGGTCACCGGCACGCGGAAATCCGCTCCAACTGCATCGAAGCGGATGCCGGCGGGAGAATAGGCGATATTTTCGGCGCGCACGTCGGCAGTCCCCCCCAGCCCATAGCACACCACAGACGATGGAGGCTGGACGATGGAGGCCAGGTAATCGTACGAGCCATCGTCGCGGTTGAGCACGGCCAGGCGCGGGTTGCCTTGCGGCTTGGGGTCGGTGCGGGCAAGCAACTGGAACAGGCGTCCTTTGGCGGCGCGGTAGTTTTCATACGAGCCGTGCTGGTCGAGATGTTCGTGGGTGATATTGGTGACAACGCCGATGTCGTACTGCGAAGCGTCCACGCGGTGCTGGGCCAGGCCGTGCGAGGTGGTTTCGAGGATGACGTGCGTCAGCCCGGCGGCGACCATGCGGGCCAGGTAGAACTGCACATCGGGCGCGTCCGGCGTGGTGACGTGGAAGCCGGTATCCAGCACCTCGTCACCGATGACAGCGTTGACCGTGGAGATGAGACCGACGCGGATGCCCGCCGCCAGCAAAATCTGATAGAGCAGGTTGCAGGTGGTCGTCTTGCCGTCCGTGCCGGTGACGCCGATGACGGTCAACTTGCGTCCCGGCCAGCCATGGAAGGCCGCGGCCAGCCAGGTGACGGCCTCGACCGAATTCTCGACGCGCACATACGGAACGGGTAGGCCGGAGAGTTCCTGCTCGCCGACCACCGCCGCCGCGCCGCGCTGGATGGCGGCGGGGATGAAACGGTGTCCATCGGCCGAGCCGCCGCGCCGGGCGATGAAAAGATTCCCCGGCTCCACCCGGCGGCTATCTATGGCGATACCGGTGATGGGCACGTCGGGAAGTTGGGCAGGGAAGAAGGCAAACGGGAACTCGGCAAAAAGGAGTGGGAGGGAATTCATGAGCCGTGTCATCAAGTAGTGTAAGTTATTTCTGTAAAATCGCTTGCAAGAAGAGGTAGGTCTGATGTATTTTTCTGGAAGCCCAAACTTCAGAAAGGAGACACACCATGACCTACCAAGACAATTGTACCTTACCAAAAGAAATTCTGGAACAGATTGCCGAGCAAGGCTTGGATCAATTGCCAGATCCGATTTGTGTTGTGGTAAATGCAACGATAAAGGCCAAACTCAGCAACGCTATCTGGGCGTTGCCTTTCTCGGCCTGCGCGCCGCCTGGAAGTCCGTCCCGCCGGAGCAGAAAACGCCGCTCACAGGCAGGGAGGTCTTTGCTCGTTCGGCGCTCAGCCTGCTGATTTCCAATCTTTTTGTCGTTTTGAATGTTCTCGCTCCCCTGGCACTTGTGCTGATAACGATTGTAATGATCGCCCCTCTTAGGCCGGAGAATCCTTCTGTGCAGCAGGGCGTTCAAAGCGTGGGGGAGATTGTGCTGACTTACTTCAATGTTACCTTTTCCTCTGCGTTGAATTTAATCATCCTGTTGCCAATGGCGGCTGGCGGGGCCGCGCTCTTGCTGTGGACATTCTGGCGCTGGTTGAACCGGCGCGGGGAGGCAGAAAGCCAAATGGAGCAAGTGTAGCGCGGATTAAAAAACTGGACAGGCTTTCCAGCCTGTCCTTGCGGCTAGGGCGGGCCATTTACCACCAATGGCCCACTGTTCACTGATTACTGTTCACCGCTCACTGTCTGCAACCGACACCGCCAGCCGGCGGATCACGCCGTCGCGCCAGAAGATGTGACGGGTGGAGTCTTCGTCCAGGGCGCGGCCGGGCAGGGTGCGGATGGTTTCGTCGGCAAACTGGATTTCGATTTCGTCGCGCTCGCCAAATTGCACGGTGACGGGCGTCTGGCAGACGAAGCAGGTCAGCGAACCGGCGGGGAGACTTCGGCTTTGTTGAATATCGAACGCTATGGCCTGGGGCTGGATTATTATCACCGCTACGAGGCCCTGGTGCGGGCGGTGACGCCCGAACAGGTGACGGAAACGGCCCGCAAGTACCTGCACCCCGACCGGCTGGCAATTGCGAGCAGCGGCGGATAGAGACAGAGAAAGGCGATGAGTGGAAGCGGGGAGCAAAAGCGTTTCCACTTTTTACCCGGCAAGACAGGTCAGGGGGCAGAGAAGTTTGCGGGGCATAGGGCGGCTTGTATTAACAGTTCAGCCGCCCGGCTTTCCCCATCGCCGCCGCAGCCCCAAGCAGAGACCAGCATCAGCCAGCCTTTGGCAGATTGACGCAGGGTTTGGGACAAGCGTTCGAGCATGGTTTCTCCGCTTTGGGATGAAGCGCCTTCCAAAAAGATTATGCCTGCGTCATCCGCTCCAGCACGCGGCAGGTGATTTCGGTTCCCAGGCGCAGGTTATCGAGCGAGAGGCGCTCGCTGGGGAATGGATGTCACAGTTTTTACGTTCTATGGCAAAGAAAAAGGTGTATGCTGCGGGAAGGTGAGGATGGCGGAAATTCCACCATAGACCAGGGCAAACAGGGCCACCAAAGCCCAATCGCTGGCTGTGGGCGAGAGGTCGGCGCGGCGCAGCCACTCGAGCAATGCCTGTCGCAGTTGGAAAGCACTTCCGCTGAGCAACCAGACCAGCGCGTAGAGCAGACCCAAAGCCGTGCTGACGAACCACAGGCGGCGCTCAATGCAGGCGTATTCTTTCGCTTTTTGCTGACGGACGGTATCCAGGATGGTCATAAGTCTCCTTCTTGCTGTTGTGACAAGTCGGAATTTATTTTACCCTGTTTCGTTCAAAGCACCTTGCAGCAGGTCTGTCAACTGGATGGATGTGCCCAGGTGTGTGACTGTATCCAATCGAGTCCGCCAGTGCTGACCTTGAGGGTGCCCGGCACAGCCCTCATGCGGCGTCAGGCAGGCGGACGGGGACAAGGGACCCGGCGCGTTGCGACTGCTCCGAATCCAGCGTCACCAGAGCAGCACCGAAGCGCCGCGCCACGGCTACATACACCGCGTCGCTGCCGCGCAGCCGGTGGGAGGCGGCAACTTCGGCGGCTTCTTCTGCCAGTCCGTCATCCAGTGGGACGAAGGTGATGTCTGGAAAGCGGTTGACCTGCATCGCAAAGGCATATCCCAGGTCGGGCTTGCCCTGTCCCCGCCCGATGGCAGCGGCGATTTCGACAATGACCAGGGTCGGCACGATGAGCGGCGCGTCGCTCTGCCGCGCCTGATGCAGAAAATCTTTGCTTGCCTGATGCGCCGGTTCGGATGGGGTGAAGGCGCTGACGAAGACGCTGGCATCTACGGTAAAGACATGGCTCATCGCCGCATCTCCGAAAGGATTTCCACGGCGCTCTTTTCGCTTTGCCAGTTGCGCGCAATTTCTTTGCCCAATTCTTCCAGCCGCGCCCAGACTTCATCCGCATTGGATTGAGGGGGCAGGGAATCCAGCGGCACCAGGACGGCTGCCGGACGTCCGCGCTGGGTGATGACGTAGCGGGCGCGGCGTTCTTTGACGGCGCGCACCACTTCCGAAGCGCGCGCTTTGAGTTCGCGGATGCCGATTTCTTCCATTGGAGACTCCTTTCGTGGTCACTTCTACGCTCCATTGTAGTCACTTTGGGTACGGAAGTCAATCATTTGCGTGAAACCCTTTCGAAGGTTTCAAGCCTGCCAAACGCTTTTTTTTGAAAAACGCATGCTCACGGCTGCACACTCAGCATGGCAAACAGGAAGGAGGCGGCGTCGTAGATGCAGGCTTCGTTGTTGCGGTAGGTCTCCGGCTGGTCGAGGTAGTAGAGCAGGCGCGCGTCGGTGAGGGTGGCAATGCCCGGAACGACCGCGCCGGGGACGCTGGCGGGCGCGCTCCCAAAGCGGATGTGCAGAATGCTGTGGTAAAAGCAAAATTCGTGGTATTTGTGGAATTCCTGGCTGTTCTTCGGCGTGGGCTTCATCAACGCTCGACAGGGAGACCATCTAAAATTGACAATTTATTCAGCGTAAATTTGCCAGGATGTGGGCAAGTCTCCAACCGGCACCATCACACTTCTCACACTTTGTACATTTTGACGCGGATGATGCAGATGAGACAGATTTTCTAGAGAATCCTGCTATACTTGGGTACACATCAATCAGTGATACCGGTGGCTATGCGCATGGACAAGATCATCTTGAAAAACATCCATCTGAACGGCATTATCGGCGTTTACGACTGGGAACGGTCTCTGCCGCAAGAGATTATCGTTAATTTAACGCTGTTCACCGATATACGCAAAGCCGGTCAAAGTGACAATATTGAAGATTGTGTAGATTATGATGTGTTGACACAGAAAATCCGCGCGCACGTTGAGACTGCCGGCCGCATGACCATCGAGGCGCTGGCCGAAGATTTGGCAAAGATTTGTTTGAACGAAAAAGGGGTGGAAAGTGTCGTCGTCCGCGTGGAAAAACCGGGGGCGATGGCGTCGGTCGAATCGGCCGGGGTGGAGATTCAACGCCCTTAAACGGAAGCCGGCCCAGGGTGAGCCTGAGCCGGTTCTTCATCATACAAGGGGATCAAATTTGCACCGGGGTCGCGCCGCGTGAGATGTTGTCCAAAAATTCCTGACGCGTAGCCAGGTTGGAGCGGAAAGCGCCATGCATGGCAGAGGTGGTCATGCGGGCACTGTGTTTTTTGACGCCGCGCATCATGGAACACAGATGCATGGCCTCTACAACTACGGCTACGCCCTGGGGATGAAGCAGGTCTCGCAGGAAATCGGCAATCTGGCGCGTCATACGCTCCTGAACCTGAAGGCGGTGAGCATACATATCCACAATGCGTGGGATTTTCGAGAGGCCAATGACTTTTCCATCTGGCAGATAGGCCACGTGAACACGTCCCATAAAAGGGAGCATGTGATGTTCACACAAACTAAAAAATTCGATATCGCGTACGATGACCATTTCGTCGTATTGGATATTGAAAATTGCGCCATTGATCATGGCCATCGGGTCCACGCGGTAGCCATCCAGCAATTCAGCGTACATACGAGCAACCCGCCGCGGGGTGTATTTCAAGCCGTCGCGGTCTGGTGTTTCGCCAACAGCCGTCAGGATTTTCCGAACGGCTTCCTGAATGGTTTTTTCGTCAAAGTCTGAACGATTCAAATCGTTTTCAGAAAGGAAGTCATCAAAATCAAGTGTTTCCATAAATTTCACTCAAAAGGACCTGGCCCGGCAATGGCTGGACCAGGTCCCCGCTTTTAGGCAATAACGTCCAGCAAATCAGCCAACGACGGGTTCGATGAGGCCAAGTGTGCCGTCTCGTCGGCGATAAAGGACCTGAATAGCATTGGCATCCGGGTTGAAGAATATGAAGAAGTTGTCATGGCCGAGGAGTTTCATCTGTTCAATGGCTTCGCTTTCGTTCATGGGGGAGATGGGGAATTTTTTGCGGCGGACAATCACTTCCTCTTCTTCTTCAATGGGTTCTTCCTCCTGTGGTACGACTTCAGCCGCCGAACGTCCATCGCCGCGGCCGCGATGGCGCTTGCCTTTCACCCGGTCAATTTGGCGCTGCATTTTATCCAAAGCGGTATCAAAGGCAGCAAAGATGTCGTCTGCGCGCTCTTCGGTGCGCAGGAGCATTCCACGCGCGCGGGCAGTAATTTGCGCTACCTGTCGGTCGGCAGCGCTGCGGGCAGATTTGACATAGGTCAATTCCACGCGCACTTCTTCGATTTCGTTAAGGTAGCGTTCAAGTTTGGAAGCCTTGTTGTTAACGTACTCGCGAATTCGGTCGGTGACTTCCATGTTGCGTGCAAGGATTTCCACTTTGTTAGACATTGTTCCTCCTTGGGATTTGGGATACCTGCTTAAACAATTTTCAATCCGTGGTGCGGCAAGGCTCGTGCAATGGTGAGTGCATAGACGCATTGCGCGCCCGCCTCCTGCAAAGCCTGGGCACAAGCCGATAACGTCGCGCCGGTTGTAGCCACATCGTCCATCACAATCACACGGCGGTCTTTTACCCGGCAAGGGTCGGCTCGAAAAGCACCATCCACGTTCTCTTTGCGTTCCAGGGCCGAAAGACCAACCTGCGAACGGGTCTCCCGGCTGCGGGTAAGCCCTTGCGGGTCATAGCGCCAGCCCAGCCGCATGGCCAGGGGCCAGGCTACCAGTGCAACTTGATTATACCCGCGTTCGCTGTAACGCTTTTCGCCCAATGGTACAGGCAGGATAAGATCGGCCTGCCAGTTGAGGCGAGTAACCCAGACCGCCATTGGCTCTGCCAATGCATCACCAAGACCGAGGTCGCGGCGATACTTGAGGCGGTGCAAGGCCTGGCGGACAGGTCCATCAAAGACCAACCAGGAACGCAAGATCTCAAAATGAGGCGGTGAGGCCTTGCATTCCGGGCATCGACCTGAACGGGTTAACGGCAGGCCACAAATTTCACACAGGGGTTGGGAAGGAGTACTTACTGCTGACTGACAATTTGAGCACCAACGCTGTCCAACCTGGCCACAGCCGCCGCACCTGGGCGGGAAGAGTAAATCAATCCCGCTCCATAGTAACCGGTAGGTGTGGTAAAGCCACAACGACAAGTCAATGCTCCGCTACAGAGATCAACCTCCGCCGATTCCGCCGCCAAACGCCTCCATAATTTTAAACGCTGCAGGTGCCAGGAGAACAATAAAGATAGATGGGAAAGTTAAGAAGGCCATGGGGATGATCATCTTGACGGGTGCCTTATGTGCCTGCTCCTCGGCACGTTGGCGGCGTTTCATACGCATTTGCTCTGATTGAATGCGCAGCACCTTGGCCATGCTAACGCCCAACTGTTCACTCTGGATGACAGCGGCGACAAAACTGGTCATCTCCGGGATGCCTAAGCGGTCAGACATATCCTTGAGGGCCTCACGGCGCAATTTGCCTAGTTGCACTTCACGAATGGCGCGTGCAAACGCCAGGCTCAATTCGTTTTCCCATTTTTCGCTGACTTTGGCCATGGCCGCGTCAAAACCCAGGCCGGCTTCGACGCAAATGGTCAGCAAATCGAGGGCATCGGGCATGGCATTGCGGACTTCCTTTTGGCGGCGCTGGATGCGGTCACGCAGCCACAATTGGGGCAGGAAAAAGCCAAAGAGGGTTGTTCCAGTGCCCACCAGGAAAGTCTGTCCGCTGGGCCAATTGGCCACCAGGCCTCCAACCAGAAACATCAAGCCGCCCAGGACAGCAGCAACCACGAAACGAGAGGCAAGCAATGTGGCCGCATCAATCCGGCCTGGGTTGCCTGCCATTTCCAGTTTCATACGCGTCTCTTCAAGGACTTTCTGCGGCGTAAAACGGGCAGAGATTTCTCCCATCCGCCGCATCATCGGAATAATGACGCGCTCGCTAAAGGACTGTGAAAGTTCGATTTCTTCAAGAGAGGAGATTTCGCCGCGCTGGCTGTATTCGGCCAGACGTGCCATCAATGGGTCATCTTCTTCCTCGCCTCTGCTATAACGAAAACCGACAACAATGAGGACAATCGCACCGATCACAACCAGTAAGCCAACGATGAGTAAGGGTAAAAGGTTCATACCTACACCTCAATATCGGCAATTTTCATCATAACGAAATAGCCTAAACCAATCAAGATCGCCGCCACCGCTAGAATACATAACCCAATGGCGAGGCCTCTGCTAAAAATGGATTCGATGTATTCTCGGTCAATAAACCAAATAAAAAGCACCAGAAAGATAGGGATAAGAGACAGGATGGTGCCCGAGGTACGCACCTGAGCCGTCAGAACACGGATTTCACCTTTGATGCGAACACGCTCTCGAATCGTGTAGGAAATGGTATCCAAAATTTCAGCCAGGTTGCCACCTACCTCACGCTGGACGTTGATCGCCGTGATCATGAAATCGAGGTCGTCGCTAGGAATACGACGCAGCAGATGGTCGAGTGCACGCTCCATAGGAATGCCCAACTGCATCTCCTGAACAACGCGGCGGAATTCATCTGAAATCGGCGGCGGCAATTCCTTGCTGACAGCCTCCATGGCCTGCATGGTTGAGTAACCGGCTCTCAAACCATTGACCATCAGGTTGATCATGTCAGGCAATTGTTCATTAAACCGGACAAGGCGCCGGCGCTGCTGTCTCTTAACATAGAAGCGCGGCAGGAAAAATCCTACCACAGCACCAATAATGAAAGACACAGGGTGAAGGCCTCCGATTAGATATGTTAGGAAGCCAAGACCAAGGGTGGCAATCACAATGAGCGCAAAATATTCGGCAACTTTGAGTTTTATATCGGCACGCGCCAAATCGCGAGCAATTCTATCGCCAAAGGATGTCTTCTCAACCCGTTTACTGACCCAGTCTGTGACGTAAGATGTCTTCTCTTTCTTTTCTTCTTCTTTGCCTTCTTCCAAAAAGCGGCCCAGCCGCTTTTCAACCAGTGCACTTTCGCTGGAGGTAGTCACGACAATGCCAATGATGATAAGAATCACAACCAACACGACGCCGGCAATCAGAAGAATGAGGGGCATGGACATCTTTTCTCTACCGTTTCTAACAAAAGATGGTTAATGAAAGTGAACGTTAGTACCGTCGCCGTTCTCCAATTCCAAAAATGGAAGGCGGAAGGTGTATACCTGCAGCCTCAATCCGATCCATAAATTTGGGGCGCAGTCCAGTCGGGCGCAAATGACCGACGATCTTGCCGTTTTCAAAACCGGTCTGCTCAAAGGCAAAGAGTTCGGTCATCGTGATGACATCTCCTTCCATGCCGTGCACTTCGGTAATGCTGACAACTTTACGCGAGCCATCCCGCAAACGTTCCTGGTGCACCACCAAATCAATTGCGGAGGCAATCTGTTCGCGGATGGCGCGCACAGGCAAATCCATGCCGGCCATCAGGGTCATGGTCTCCAAACGCGATAAGGTATCACGTGGACTGTTGGAGTGGAGGGTGGTCATCGAGCCATCGTGACCGGTGTTCATTGCCTGGAGCATGTCCAGCGCCGCCTCATCACGAATTTCGCCGACGACGATACGATCAGGGCGCATACGCAGTGAGTTAATCACCAATTGACGGATGGTAATTTCGCCTCGCCCTTCAATGTTGGGTGGACGAGACTCCAGGGTGACAACATGTTCCTGCCTCAATTGCAATTCAGCCGCATTTTCAATTGTGATGATGCGTTCATCTGGCGGGATGAAACTGGACAGGATGTTCAACAGAGTCGTCTTACCGGAGCCTGTACCTCCAGAAATAACAATGTTCAAGCGCGCTTCTACACAGGCCTTCAAAAACTGTAAGGCTTCTGCCGTAATTGAGCCGAACTGTATCAGTTGCTCAACGGTAATCGGCACTTTGGCAAATTTACGAATGGTCAGCGTTGGCCCGACCAGGCAAATGGGTGGGATGATCGCATTGACGCGCGAACCGTCTTTCAGGCGGGCATCCACATAGGGGCTGGATTCATCAATGCGGCGTCCCAGCGGAGCAACGATTCGGTCAATGATGCGCATTACATGCTCATCGCTTTCAAAAGTCACCGGCACACGATGGATTTTGCCTTTTCGCTCAACATAGATGTTCTTGGCGCCGTTGACCATGATTTCCGTGATACTCTCATCCTCCAGCAACGGTTGGAGCGGCCCAAGTCCCAGGATTTCGGCAGCAATCTGCTCAAAGAGACGCGCCCGTTCCGGCCGCGAGAGGACGATGTTCTCCTCGGTCAGAATCTGTTCAAATAGTTCCTGGATGGTCTTGCGCACCTCATCGGTCTTGGTAATATCCATAGAGGGGTCGAGTTCCGCCAGGAGTTTGTTTTGGACACGTGTCTTTAAGTCAAAATATGTCCCTGCCTGCGGCGGTACGTTGGGTGCGCTAACACGCCGCGCCTGCAATGATGCCAGGCGAGAAGGGTCTGTGGGTGGCAACTGTCCCGTACCAGAAGAGGCGGGAGGTTTAGGTTCAGAGGAGGTTGTCCCCTGTCCTTGTTCAATACGTTTAAGCAAAGACATAAACTAACTCCTGATGATTCTTGTCGTCCATTACCTGCATTTCAACGGCTATCTGCCTCGATAGTGGACAACTGAGAACGGACGCTCTCGGCCAGTGCCAAGATGCTGCGAGATACCGGTTGGGATTTGTTATCAACCATGAACGGCACACCTCGGTTAACCGCAGGAATGACCGTGCGCTCATCGAGCGGGATCACCGCCACAATTGGCTGCTTCAGGTTTTCGCCAACCTTTTCAGGGGTGATGGCAATACGCTTATCATATCGATTCATGGCAAAGAGGACGCGATCGCGCTGAATACCCAGAGAGTTCAACACATCCAGGAAGAGGCGGGCATTCTTGATGGCAGGGATATCTTGGGTTGTCAAGAGGACAATCACATCGCTTGAATCAATCGCCGAGAGAGAAACATCGCCCAAGAACGAAGGCGTGTCCACAACAATATAGGCATACATCTGCCGCAGGTAATTTAACAGTTTGGAAAATTGTTCACCCGTGACGCTTTCTGCTTGCTCAGGACGGGTCGGCGCGGCTAAAACGTGTATTCCGCTGGCTGCATGGCGCACCATAATCCCATCCACAATATCTGGGTCGAGTTCGTCAACCCGTGGCGCCAGATCTACAATTGAGTTCTTGCCCTGTTCATTCAAAAAGACCGCCACATCGCCAAACTGCAGGTTGCCATCTACAATAACCGCGCGCGTGTCATCGTTGTGCAATGCAATGGCCAAATTGACCGCTACGGTGGTACGACCCACCCCACCCTTGGGGCTGTACACCGTTATGATTTTTCCACGAGCAACCGACATCTGTATGGCCGGAATTTGCAAACCTGCTGCAGGAACCGCAGGAATGCTGACACTTTTTGCCCGCTCCTGGAAAGCCATTTCTCCGGCGCGGCGAATAGCCGCGGTCAGTTCATCGCTCATGGGCGGCTTGGTCAAAAAGTCCCGTGCGCCGGCCAACATTGCCCGGCGCATATAGTTCGGGTCTCCTTGAACAGAGAGAATGATCACCTGCACAAAAGGCAATTTTTGGCGGATGGCCTCGGTAGCAGCGATGCCATCCATATCCGGCATGTTGATGTCCATCAAGACCACATCCGGAGACAATTCCTGAGTCAACTGCAAGGCTTCTTTGCCGCTTTTGGCCGCACCTACAACTTCAAAATCCGACTCGAATTGCAAAAGTTTACGGACGTTTTCGCGCGTCTCGGCAACATCATCAACAATCAAGACACGAATCTTTTGACCAGCAGGCATAATGGTAAATGTCCTTTGTTCGCAATGATCTATTCGGCTGGCACTACGATAATGTCGTTTGGCATAAACGGCTCGGTCAGCGAGTCCAATCGGGGTTCGACAGCATAAGGCAATTTTGCTGGTACAGGGATATTGTATTGGGTCAGGATAAACTGCAAGGTGGCGGCTTCTGTAGCCACACGCGTTCGGTCGGTGGTGTTACGCAAGGCAAGATTCAATTTAGCACCAGAATAAATCATATAGGCCAGGGTGACCGAGTCTTGTGGGGTCAAAATCAGCGTAATGATATCTGGCGGGCGTGGCTCAGTTTGTGCATTTTCGCCTGGGGCAACCGGTTGAGGAACAGGGGTTGGTTGTGGGGCGGCATCTGGCTGTGGCGCCTCAGCAGCCGTTGCTTCAAAGTTGCCCAGGCGCATCACTTCCACATCCTGCCACAATAGTTGACAGACCAGGCGCGGCCGCTGCGGTTCAGAGGGAATGATGTGCCACGGCTGGCGGAAAGAGGGCTCTACTTCCACCCGGCCCTGATACCATGGGTCTTCAGCACCGGTCGTTTCTGCAAGCGTAATACCGGGCATCTTAGACGGTTCAACGTTTGCCGGCCCTTGCAAAACACCAATATGGTTCGGAAGGACTGACTGATAGGAGTTATCCACATCTACCAGCAACATACAGGCGGTCACATTAACGCGGGCACCATCAGTCACGCCATAGGCTGCAGCCCCCAAGCGGGTAATGGGCATGGCCATAGCGGTCATCCCCGGCGGAATCAATTTCGCCCACGAGGGGCCACTCTCGGCCAAGTCCGCTGCCGATTCGGCCACCATTGAGCGCGTGATGACAACACCCTGCTCCAAGGTGAAGCGTGCCACCTTGCCGACCAATTCGCCTTCCTGCTCGCTGGTGTACATGGCCGCCGTGACATTTTCCTGTGGAATGGTCATATACGCCAGCATATTAGGGGTAATGGTTGTCCCAAGGGGAATGTTCTGCCCGGCAATGGCTACGCGCGCAAGCGCCGGGGTGGGGGTTGCAGCCCCAATGCCCATGCCTTTGAGCAAAGTGGGCAACAATAAGGCAGCCACTGCCACAAAGACAATCAGAATCAGCAACAAGAAAATCAATATACGACCGCGACGCATGGTATTCTCCTCTCTTAAACTGAGCAAAGATTTTGCCCGGCAACTCTGTCCGTATAGACGTTTGTTGTCCCTCGCCAGGACAGGGCAAACTTATTGAGCCAGAGATGTCTCTCAGTATTTGATTATACGATTATACAGTAAAAACAAAAATTGCAAGATGGTATAAAACTCCCCCATTTCCCTTCCTGGGAATGGTACAAATAAGAAAAAGCACCCAGCCATAGCCAGGTGCAATCTTGTTACAGGGCGGCTCCTGTGAGAGTAGCGGGGAGTGGATTCGAACCACTGACCTCCGGGTTATGAGCCCGACGAGCTGCCACTGCTCTACCCCGCATCGAATTTAGCCCGCGAATTCTACTCGAAAGCAATAGGTTCGTCAAGGCAAGAGGGTGACTTCGCGGCTGAAGACAAAAAATGGGCCAGGAATGCGATGATCAGGCTGACGCAAGATAAGCAATGCAGATGTCGGTTCGTTTACGTTGTATGTCAGGGTAGAGGCGAAAGTTTGCATTTCCAGGCCAGAGAAGGTCAAGGGACGCGAGTCCAACACTTTGCCGTTGGTATCCAGCAACTCTAGAAAAGCAGGTTCAAGGCTGAAGGGCTGGTAGCGTCCGCGCACTTGCAGGCTACCGCCGCGAAAAGTCATGCCGGCCTTGGCCGGGCTGAAGAATACACAGCGTTCTGCCGGACCTGGCGGGTTAACAACAGTGTTGCCTGCCGATAACAAAATGACATGAACAGAAGCAATCGCCAGCGGCCGTCCATACTGGTCAGAGGTCGTAACTTGCAGACGTCCCAATTCGGCTGCCAGCGAAACGGTGAAGGGCAGGTCAAGTGAAATATAAGCCGCTCCCGTAGAGCCGTACAGACGGGTAAGATTCTGGGCTATCAGCCGGCCATCTTCGCCAAACAGTTCAACATTGACCAGGTTTTTGTCGCCAGGCACCACATAACCGCGCAGGCGCAGCGGAGAGGTAATCTTGGATAGCGGTCCCGGCGAAGTTATCTCAATCGGCACGGGGGGCGGCGTGGGCGTGGGCGTCAGCGTGGGGGTAGGTGTCTGCAGGGGGGGGATGGGGGTACGCGTGGGAGTAGGAGGCGGCAGGCTGGGGCCGGGTTCCGGGCTGGGTTGGGAGGGGCCAGCCTGGGGTCCCGCGGGAGACGGTGGAAGGGCTGCCTGGGCAGTCAGGGCAATGACTGTCGGCAGATACCAGTCCGGGTAAGGAGTAGGGATAAGTGATGTTGCCGGCAAATCACAAGCCGTCAACCCTACCGTGAAGAGGATTATCCAAAGGATGCGGTTGAATCTGGTCATGGTAAACCATCTCCCGCAGGGTGGCCTGCGGGAGGAGGATTACAGTCCGTAGATGTCACCGTACTTGGCGCTCAAATAACGCAGGTAAGGTTCCGGCGTGATACGAGAACCGGTCACGCGTTCGACAAGTTCTTGTGGTTCAAATTTGCGCCCGTGAACGTGAATTTTTTCCCGCAGCCAGGCCAACAATTCGTCAAATTTGCCCTGGCGGAACTGGTCATCCAGGTTGGGAATATCCTGGCGGATTTTTTCCATTAATTGAGCCGAGATCAAATTGCCCAAGGCATAGGTGGAGAAATAGCCCATCATGCCGCCGGACCAGTGGACGTCTTGTAAGACGCCAAGAGCATCATTGGGTGGAACAACTCCAAGGTACTCTTTCATCTTTTCATTCCAGACCTCAGGCAGGTCTTTGACAACCAGTTTTCCCTCCACCACGCCGATTTCAATTTCAAGGCGCAGCATGATATGCAGGTTATAGGTGGCTTCATCGGCTTCAACGCGAATGAGAGAGGGTTGAACTTTGTTGATGCCCTTATAAAAAGTACGCAGATCTACATTGCCCAGTTGGGAGGGGAAGAGTTGTTGAAGTTTTGGATAGAAGTGCTCCCAGAAGGGCAAAGAGCGGCCTACCAGGTTTTCCCACATGCGTGATTGGGATTCGTGGACGGCGAGTGAAGTGCCGCCTGCCAGGGAGGTGCGTTCAAAGGCCTGGTTAGAGCCCTGTTCATACATGGCATGGCCGGCCTCGTGCATGGTGCTAAAGAGCGCCAAAACGCCGTTGTTGGGATCAAAGCGGGTGGTGATGCGGACATCATTGATGCTGAAATTCGTAGTGAAGGGGTGGGGGGCCCTATCCTGCCGGCCTCGCGTCCAGTCATATCCAAAGCGGGTCACTACTTCCACGCCAAAGTCCCATTGCTTTTGTTCATCGTAAGTCAAGCGCAGAAAGGCGTCGTTCACCTGGGGTTTAGCAGCAATGGCACGGATCAATTCCACTTGTTTTGGACGCAGGGCATCAAAAATTGCTCGAACGTCCGCCGTCTTCATCCCCGGTTCAAACTGATCAAGCAGGACGTCATAAGGGTGGTCGGCCGGAGGAAAGAAGGAGATGAACTCTTTGCCCATCTCTACAATTTTCTCCAGGTGAGGGCGGAAGATGGAGAAATCTGATTTTGCTCTGGCCTCAACCCAGGCGGGGTGAGCCATGGTGGTCACGCGGGCAAACTCGGCAATAAATTCTGATGGGACGCGCGTTTCCAGGTCGTAATCGTGCTGGGTCACTTTGATGAGGCGAACCTCGTCAGAATCCGGGTCAGCGCCTGCAAACTCCTGTTTCAGGTCTGCAAGTAATTGCCCGACTTCGGGGGACGTAAATTTCTCGTGGGCAATTTTCTCCAGCGTCCCCAGTTGATAACCGCGCGCTTCGGCACCGCCCTTGGGCATGTAAGTTTGCTGGTCCCAACCAAGCAAAGAGGCTGCATTTTTGAGATCGGCCACTTCGGCAAGAATGGCTTTGAGTTGTTCAAGTTTTGCGCTCATTAAAACTCCCAGGATATGGTTAGCAAATCAATTGCAGAAAACTGGTCAGGGATTTTGTGACACCAGAACCCTATTTCAGGCCAGCAAGGCAATTATACCCCAAGCCCTGCGCCAGCATTACTCATAACGCAAGGCTTCTACCGGCTGCAAATTTGCTGCCCGACTGGCAGGATAGATGCCAAAAAAGAGCCCAACCACCGCTGAGAAAATTGTGGCCAGGAGGACAGAATCCAGGCTGACCGTTGGGGTGAAGGGTGTGCCAGAAGCCTGGGCTATCCGCCCAACGATGTAAGCAATTAACCAGCCCAGGAAAATGCCAATCAAGCCGCCAATCAGGCTGAGCAAGGACGATTCGGTCAAGAATTGAATCAGGATATCGCGCTTACGCGCTCCCAGTGCTTTGCGCAGGCCAATCTCGCGTGTCCGCTCCGTGACAGATACGAGCATAATGTTCATGATACCGATGCCGCCCACCAAAAGGGAAATGGCTGCAATCCCTCCCAGGAAGATTGTGATGACTCCTGTAATGGTAGAAAAAGTCGTCAACAGATCTTGCTGAGAGAAAATGGTGAAGTCGTCGGCGCCGATGGGCGTGCGATGGCGAGCGCGCAGGATAGTCGCAATCTCCTCGGTGGCCTGGGGGACCAGTTCAGCACTAACCGCCTGAACAAAAATGGCATCCACACGGTCGTAACTACTGCGACGAATGAGGCGTGTTTGGGCAGTCGTAAATGGAATAAAGGCTACATTATCTTGACTGCCAAAGGAACCGCCTCCCTTTGATTCCAACACCCCCAGGACACGAAACGGCTGACCCTCCACACGCACCGTCTCGCCCACCAGACCAGCGCGGCGTCCGAATAGTTTATCGGCCACTTCTGGGCCAATCAAGATGACCGAAGCACGGCCAAGCATATGCTCTTCTGTGAAGACTTCGCCTTCGGTCACGTTGTAGTTGCGAACCTGAAAATATGCAGGAGTGACACCGCCAACGCGAGTGCTGACTCGTTCCCCGCCTGCCGAGATTTCCAAAAAACCTTCCAGGGCTGGTGCAACCGCCTCCACCGAGGGGGCAAGGAAAGGGTCGGCAATAGCCTGGGCATCTCCCAATGTTAACGGGCGAATCACACGCACAGAATCGTTCATGCTGCCTTCAAAAACAAAAAGCAAGTTTGTGCCAATGCCGCTGATAGAGCCGGTAATTGTACTCTCGGCACCGCGTCCCACTGCCAACATGGCAATTACAGCCGCCACACCAATCACAATCCCCAAAATGGTCAGACCAGAGCGTAACTTGTTAGCGGCCAGGCTTTCCAAAGCCTCAAGAGCAGATTGAAAGACGTTCATGAGATACTCTCCAGGGTACCGTCCCGCAAGCGGATGACGCGCTGGGTTTGTTCAGCAATCATCGGGTCATGCGTCACAATAATTAATGTCGTTCCGCGCTCGCGGTTGAGGGAGAGCAGAATATTCATAATTTCCTTACCCACTTTAGAATCCAGGTTGCCGGTCGGTTCATCAGCCATAATAATTGAGGGGTTATTAACCAGCGCGCGGGCAATGGCTACACGCTGCTGCTGGCCTCCCGAAAGTTCGGTTGGTTTATGATACAAACGATCGGCCAGCCCAACGGCTTCAAGAGCAGCGCGGGCACGTTCTCGCCGATTTGTCGTCACACCAGCATAACGGAGCGGCAGTTCCACATTTGCAAGCGCGGTCGCCCGCGAGAGCAAATTGAAGGACTGAAACACAAAACCCACTTTTCGGTTGCGGATAACCGCCAGTTGGTCGTCGTTCAAATCGGAAACCTTCTCGCCATCCAGATAATATTCGCCTTGTGTCGGGCGGTCCAAGCAGCCCAGAATATTCATGAGTGTAGATTTCCCTGAACCGGATGGCCCCATAATGGCAATCACCTCTCCGCGTTGGATGGTAAACGAAACGCCGCATAAGGCGTGGACTTCCACCGCTCCCATTATATAGGTTTTGGTCAGGCCTTCGGTTTGGATTACCAAATCCGGTATCATGGCAGTTACTGTCCTCTCCTGCGTACAAAGGGTGGTGGGCCTCCACTAGATTGGAACTCGGCTGGCGGATTCAGGATAATCATGTCTCCATCTTTCAGGTCACCTTCCACAACCACGCTGTACGTGTCCGACGAAGCCCCAAGCCTGATTCTCACCATCTCAATTTGCTCCCCCGCCAGGACATAGACCACACGGTCGCCATTGACCAGGCGCACGGAACGGTTGGGGACAAGCAAGACATCCTGCAACTCATTAACCACAATATTGACCGCCGCCGTCATGCCAGGGCGTACCTGTTCATCTGCATCGTTCAATTCAACCGTTACACCAAAGTTGACCACGCCCTGCACAACTGTCCCTGCCTGAGCAACTTCAATAACTTTTCCGTGGTATTCGCGGCCCAAGATAGCATCAAAGGTAAGAAGCACAGGTTGGCCAACTTTGACACTGTTAATATCCACTTCAGAAATCTGCACATCCACCAGCAAGCGCGAAAGATCATCCAGACGAAAAGCCATCATCCCAGGGCTGACCTGGTCACCCACTAATGGTTTGGCTTCAGTCAGGGTACCAGAAAAAGGCGCCGTCAGACGACTCATGTTGATTGTGGCCTGTGCAGCAGCAACCCGCGCCTCCGCCGCGGCGATGTCACGCGGGTCAACACCACCCTTAAGGCGTTCATAATTGCGGCGGGCATCTTCCAGTTGTGCCTCAGCCAGAGCCAGGCGTTCATCGGCCACGCGTTTTTCGTCTTCGTCTGGAAAGTACTTAATCGTCTTGATGGTTGGAATTTTAACCCACCCAAGCGGCGTCATCTTTCTATTGATCTTTACGATTTCATATTCCACACGTTCGTTCAACGACAAGCGGTAATCAAGTGCTTTTTCATAGGCATCCTCTGCCTGCCGCAAAGCAATGGCTGCCTGTGCTTGAGCGGTCTTTGAGGCTTTTAAATCCTCCAATGCTTTTTGGGCAGATGCCAGTTCGGCCTCGGCCAGAATAATGCTCTGCGGCAAGGACGAACGAGAAAGTGAAGCCAGCACGGCCCCGGTCTGCACTTTGTCACCCACACGATAATTGACGCTGTCCACTGTCCCGCTGGTTTGCCAGGTTAAGACAGCAGTCTGGCTGGCACGTACTGTGCCGGTTGCCCCTACAGTGGCCGTCAAATTACCACGCCCAATCGCGACTGTTTCGTATTGTTCTGCCAGGGAACGCTGCCGCCCCCGGTTAAAAATAACAAACAAGACAACCGCCACAATTAAAACGACAAACGCCACAATTAACCAGCGATGCGAACCCAAATATGCTACTACTTTCTTCATAATCTACAACTACCTCCTAACATGAGGCAAGATTCTACACCAAAGAGGGAAATGTGGATAGCAAAGAAGGTCATAGTATCCACATCAAAATTGTAGAGAATAGCCCTATTTGCAACGACTTCTGCATATACGGCCATAAGCAACAATCCATTATGCCTTTTTGGTTTACATTCTTATGCACGTAGAATTGCCCTTATAATAAACGCTCAAAAGGAGAATACAATGGCCACAGAAGAGACATCCCCCAAATTGCACTGGTACGACTACATCTTTATTAACGCTAACTGGTTTGCCCTGACTCTTCGCTCACAAGTTCTAGCCGGTTTGGTTATCCCGTTGCTTGTTCAACGCTTTGTTGGCGAGGCCCAAAAGGGGACATATTACGGGACCATCCGCCTGTGGGCGCTGATGATGGCTCTTTTGATGCAGGCGTTCTTTGGATTGTTGAGCGATCACTCTCGCTTTAAGTGGGGCCGGCGGCGGCCATTTATTCTGATCGGTACAGTGCTGGAGGTGTTGGTCATTCTCAGCATGGCCTGGATCGCCAACCTGGAGGGGATGAGCGGATATACCATTTTGTTCGCGGCCTATCTATTCTCCATGCTAACAACCAACATGTCGCAGGCCGGTACACAAGGGTTGATTCCAGACCTTGTGCCACAGGAAAAACGCGGTATTGCTTCCGGCATCAAGATGCTTCTCGAAGTTCCCCTGCCGCTTGTGCTGGTAGGTCTCGTAATTGCCCCAATGATTAGCAAGGGAAACATGACCTCTGCAATTTTCGTTACCTGTGCGGCTATGCTGATTTGCATGGGTCTGACCATGTTTGCACGCGAAAAACGTCCCGTAAAAGCAAGCGCGCTGTTAAACTGGAGACCCTTCATCAGCCTGCTATTCATGACCGCCATGTTCACGATCATTGTCTTGGGGCTGGGTCAAATTGTAAAGATTGCCATTTCCGCGTTGCCGGGAGCATCGCACCTTACTTATGGGACAATTGGCGTAATTGCCATGCTGCTAGCAGTTGTAGCAGGTATCTTTGCCAGCCTAGCCGTCCATCTCGACAAGGCGGTACGAAAAAACACGCCGTTCATCTGGCTGGTCATCTCGCGACTGGCGGCACTGGTGGCAATTAACAATATTGCTTCTTTCTTGCTGTACTTTGTCCAAGAAAAGTTTGACTTGCCGGGAGAGAAAGCAGCCAGCCTGGCCGGAATGTTGCCAATGGTGTTGGGTGGCTTTGTGATTATTTTTGGCTTGGTAGCAGGTTGGCTTGCCGATCGGTTTGACCGTCGTTTGCTGACTGCCCTGAGCGGTATCATTGGCGCTGCTGGTGTAGCAGTGATTGTCTTGGGTCCAACCGTGCCGTGGATGTATGTAGCCGCCGCCATCATCGGTCTCTCTTATGCCCTGTTTAATGTGGCTTCCTGGGCACTCGGCACCGATATTGTTCCTAAAGATCGGGCAGGCGAATTCCTTGGCTTGCAGAACCTGGCCGGAGCCGGAGCAGGGGCAATTGGCGCCTATATCGGCGGCGTGATTGCCGACAAATCAGGCTATGTGCTCATGATGGCTATGTTCGGCATCATGTTCTTGCTTGCAGCAAGTGCAGCACTATTCATTCGTTACAAAAAGTCTTAAAAAAGGACGGGATTACCCGTCTTTTTTTCTTAAAGCAAGGAGATTCTATGTTACGCATTGAAACTGAACATCAAACTGTGCGAGTTTTTTTGTCAGAAATCTGTATTTTGGAACACAGCACAGACATGCCGGCTCTGGAACTTGGACAGGCCGACTTTCACTTCCGCTCCACACCTGGCGGCCTGCAACGCGTCAGCAGCCCGGTCTGCCAACGGCTGAGACTACGCGGCTGCGAGGCCAAAGAAAATGCTCTCCGCTTCTTTGAAGGGGAATGTTCGGTAGAGTTACAATTCCAGCGGCTAGGGAATGGTGTCCGCTTCTCGCTTCGCCTGCCAGCGGGTTGGAATTATGTCTGCCTGAGCCTGCCAGCGGAACGCGACGAGGCGGTCTATGGCGGCGGGGTTCAATTCGGCCGCCTGAACCTGCGCGGGCGGCGCTTCCCGATGTGGACGAGTGAAATGGGGCTGGGACGTCATCCCTTGCGCCCCTACACATGGCTGGCAAACTGGATCGCCGAAGCAGGCGGCGAGTATTGGAACACCTATTTTCCTCAACCTTCGTTTCTCTCCACACGCGGTTACGGCTGTTTGATAGAGACCAACCAATATAGTGCGCTTGATTTTTCTGCCTCTGACCGGCACCAGGTAGAAGTGCTTGGCGATGTCTGTTTTCACTTTTTCGCGAGTCGCGACCTGCAAACTTTGCTCGGCAGCCTGGCAAAACGAATCGGCACAATGCCAGCACCGCCATCCTGGGTCTTCAAAGGTGGCATTTTGGGCATACAGGGAGGATTACCATATGTTCGTGAGACGGTGGATCGCGTGTTGGCAGCCGGGGCCAAATTGACCGGCATCTGGACCCAAGATTGGACGGGGGTGCGCATCTTCTGGCAGGGGAAACGTCTCTTCTGGAACTGGATCGTCAATGACGAACTCTACCCGGGCCTGAAAGATGAAATTCAACGCCGCCTTGAGCAGGGCATTCGCTGGCTGGCCTATATCAACCCTTACTTCAATATTGAGGGAGAGTATTATCAGGTCGCCAAAAAGAACAACTATCTGGTCAAAAACGAAAGAGGGGAAACACTTGTTCACCATGTGGCCGGTTTTCAAGTTGGCATAGTGGACTTAACCAATCCCAGCGCCTGGCAGTGGTTCAAAGAAGAATTCCTGCATCGAAATATGCTTTCTCTAGGCCTACGCGGGTGGATGGCTGACTACGGTGAAGATGTTCCAGAACAGGCTCGTTTCTATGACGGACAAACCGGCGCCGAACTGCACAATACCTATCCACGCCTGTGGGCACAACTGAACCGCGAAGCAGTAGAAGAAGCAAATCTCCAAAACGAGATCTTGATCTTCCATCGTTCAGGATATAGTGGGGCAACGCGTTTCATGAATATGAACTGGGGCGGCGACCAGGTTGTGTATTGGAACCGTCATGATGGCTTCCCGGCTGGTGTGACAGGTGGACTAAGTGGATGCATGTCTGGCATCCAATACTACCATACTGACGCCGGCGGATATTTTTCCTTCCGCTGGATCAAGCGCAACCGGGAAATTTTCTTCCGCTGGTGTGAGGCCAATGCCTTTTCACCAGTTTTACGAACCCATGAGGGCAATCGTCCATGGGCAGGAGTGCAGCCTTGGCACGATGATGAGACCCTACGGCACTTTGCTGCCATGACTCGCATTCGAGCCGCCCTCGCCCCTTACCTGACTCATGTTTCGGCTGAGGCGCAACAGACCGGAGTTGGGATGATGCGTCCCTTCTGCCTGACCAACCCCGGCCGCACCTGGCAGGATAAACAGGACGCTTACTACCTCGGCAACGATTTGCTGGTCTATCCCGTGATGCGGCCGCATTGTAAACGTTTGTCCATAGACATCCCTGAAGGAGAATGGCAGGGATTGTTCGATGGGCGCCTTTACAGAACTGGCAGACATCAGGTGAGTTGTCCAATCGGCAAGCCGATTGTCTTATATCGTTGCGCTTCGCCATTTGAGCCTGTTTTTCAGACAGCGCGCAGGGAAGGCGAGACCTAGGGATTCAAAGGCATTTTGTAAAAAAGGTCGGGCTGTTTACAAACAGTCCGACCTTTTTTCTAAAATCAGCAAGTTTTATCCGCCATTGACCGCCGAAAAGACGCGCACCTGGTCGCTATCAGAGACGATGGCCGTCTCGACCTCGACCAACTCGCCGTTGACGGCGGTGAGAGCCACCTCGGGCAAGGGGATGCCCACCTGTGCCAGAATCTCCCTGAGCGGGGTGGGGCCGCCCAGGGAGAGTTCGAGCGTGTGTTTGCGCCCCGGCATGTAAAAGGTGAGATGACCGCCGGCGTAGAGTTTCATGGGAGCATAGGAATGGCCCACTCCAGCCCCAGGGCGCGCAACTTTTCGGGTGTGGGAATGCCGGTTTGGGAGTCCCAGCCTTTTTTCTGGTACAAAATCGTCAGCGATTGCTCGAATTCCTCGCGCGGCATGGCCTGGCCTTGCAGCGCGCCGTTTTCCAGGCCGGTGAACAGGCGTTCGGGCAAGGTGTCGTCTTTGCGGGTGAAGCCCTCGCGGGCGTTGAACAACCGCGCCAGGTTGGTGGCGCGCTCACCAATCGTCAGGGCTTCCTCCATCGAGATGTTCCAGCCGGTGGCGGCGTTGATGGAATGTAGCACGTCTTCGGGCGGGATGAACGAGCGCGGGGCCGGGCCAAAGAAGCAGAATCCGGTCACTTTTTCCAGGCTGCCCCATTTTTCTAAAATATAGAACATCTCCATCTTCTCTTCGCCCAAACTGCGCGGCGACAGGGCTTTTGTAATCCCCAGCGGCGCGGCGGCTTTGAGTTGAATGGCCTCCGGTTTGGCAAAGGCGGTATCGTGCGCCACCACCAGGTGGTCGGCGCCGATTTCGGAGATGGCATAGCCCATGCCCACGTTGAATTTGCCGCGCGGCTCGTGCATGGCGAGTTCCTGTCCCTTGACCTGCATGGCGAAGAAGGGTGCGTCTCCGCCGATTTTTTCGGCGGCGCGTTTGCTGCCCTCGGCCAGCAGGTCGCCGATTCCCTCGCGGCGGCCAATCAGTTCAATCACTTGCAGCATGGCTTCGGCGTTGCCAAAGCGCAGTTCGATGCCGCCGGTGTCTTCCAGCGTGAGCAAACCATGCTCGAAGCACTCCATCGCGAAGGCAATCGTCGCGCCGCACGAGATGCTGTCGAGCATGTAGGCGTTGCACAGTTCGTTGGCTTTGGCAATCGCTTGCAGGTCGCTGATGCCGCAGTTGGGGCCAAACGCGCCGACGGTTTCGTATTCCGGGCCGCCATAGGGCGATTCGCGCCCCTCCACGGCCACCTCGCGCTTGCAGCGCACGGCGCAGGCGTAGCAGGTGCGGCGGGCGGTGAGCAGGGTTTTCTCGTAGGCTTCCCATTTCACCTCGTCCACATTCTCAAACGCGCCCTGGCGGAAGTTGCGGGTGGGCAGAATGCCGCCAGTGTTGAGCGGCTCCACCAGGCCGGGCGTGCCGCGCTCCTGCAAATCCCAACTGAGCGGGTTCTCTTTGACCATTTTGGCGAGTTTACTGCCGATTGCCATCAGCGTTTTGGCATCGTAGGCCAGGTTTTGGTAACGCTGATTGCCGCGCACGGCAATGGCGCGCAGGTTTTTGCTGCCCATCACTGCGCCCAGCCCGTTGCGCCCGTTGAAATGGCGCAGGTCATTGGTCAGCCCGGCAAAGCGGACAAGTTTTTCGCCCGCCGGGCCGATTTGCAGGACGCGGATTTTGTCATCGCCCAACTCGGCGCGGATGGATTCTTGCACCTCGGCGGTGAACCTGCCCCACAGGTGTTCGGCAGGCCGGATTTCAACCTGGTCGCCGTTGACCCAGAGATAGACCGGACTGGGCGCTTTGCCCTTGACGACAATCGCCTCCCAACCGGCCATTTTGAGTTCTGGCCCCCAAAAGCCGCCCGCTTCCGATTCGCCGTAGCCGCCCGTCAACGGGGAACGCGCCGAGACGACGTAGCGCGTGGCGGTGGAGACGGGCGCGCCGGTGAGCAGGCCGTTGGCAAAGACCATCACATTTTCGGGAGCAAATGGGTCGGTATGCGGCGGCAGTTCCGTAAGCAGGATATACCCGGCCAATGCCTTGCCGCCGGGGTACATGCGGTAGAAGTCTTCGCTCAGGGTTTGGGTTTCGATGGTGTTGTTGGTCAGGTCAACACGCAGGATTTTGCCAGTGGTTCCGTACATGGGAGACTCCGGGATTGAGGATTGATGATTGAGGATTGAGGATTGAGGATTGGTGATTGAGGATTGTGACACGTTACCGTTGCAGAGCAAGGGCGCAGGGGACGGGGGGGAGGCCGGGGATTTCGACCCGTTCCAGCGGCCAGAGCGGGGTGGGGGTGAGAATTTCATTCTCAGTTTCGCCGAGCAGGATGGTGTCTTCCATTTTTGCGCCCTGCACGGTGGGGTTCCAGGCCAGGGCTTGCCCGGCGGCAAGGACATCCGCTCCGCCGGGGGTGGCGAGGTACTCGCGCGGCTCGTAGCCGGTTACGCCGCCCTGGTGATGGTGCTGCCATTCGCCGGGGAAGCCAGCCTCGGCATAGGCAGCCTGCCCAACTTCGAGCAGTTCGCCGAGCGTCTTTCCAGGCCGCGAGTGGACGATGAAGGCCGCATTGACCCGCGCCGCCGCGCGGATTTTGCGCTCCAGTTCGGCGGGGATTTTCCCAAAGTGTACCATGCGCGAAACGGAGCAAACCAGCCCGCGCCAGCGTCCGCTCAGGACGAGCAGGGCGTATCGTTGCAGTTCTTTGCTGGTCGGCAGCGGGTGGCGGTAGCGGCGCTCGTCGGTGGCCACCAGGTTGACGATGGGCTGCACGCCGCGTTTTTGGGCTGCTGCCCCCAGCAGCGCGGCGATTTCGTATTCGCTCATCCCCGGCTGAATCGCTTGCGCCGCCTCGCTGATGGCCTCAGCACACAGTCGGCCCAACTCACGGAAGCGCCCGCCTTCTTCTGGCGAGAGATGCGCCCGCAGACGGGCAATTTCAGCGCTGACGTCTTTTCCGCTGCCAAAGGGGACATCGCTGAGGAAGGTTTTGCCGGCCAGGAGGTCGTTCAGCCCTTTGAGCGGCGTCTCCCAGGGCGAGAGGACGAATTCCCAGCCCTGCTCGGCCAGGTTTTCCTCGTCGCGCAGGCGCGGGGCTTCGATGTTGTTAGTGACAAGATAGGCTTTGTCGCGGGTGATAACAAGCGAGGCCGCGCCTTCGGTGGTGGCGGTGTTGACGTAGGATGCCGCGCCGCCGGTGGCCCAGGCGAAACTGCTCACCCGGCGCAGGAGCAGGGCTTCGGCGTTGTGTCGTTCGAGCAGGGAGCGGAGGAGGGGGAGTTTGGTCATAGGGCAAGTAGACAGGTACACAGGGAAACAGGTAGACAGGTAGACAGGCGATGCGGAATTGATTCTGAACACTGCTCACTGAACACTGACATACGGGATGGTCGAGACGGCGTGGGGTAAGACGCCGACCGGTTCGCCGGGCTGCAGACGGGGGAGGGCCTGGTTGATGGCGGCTTGCAGGTCGTCAATTGGGTTGAGGAGCAGGGCGCGCGCCAGGTCGTGATTCATGTCGGTATAGAGATAGTAATCGGCAATTGCGCCATCGCGGGCGAACTGATAGGCTTTGTGCGGGCCAATGCGAAAACCTTCGGCTTTGAACTTCTCGCGCACTTCGGCCAGCGAGGTCTTGCCCAGCGTCCAGGTCTCGTAATGCTGGCTGCCGCTCCCCTCCGGGCAGGCGGCGGTGATGATGACCGTCCCGCCAGGGCGGGTGATGAGAATGGCATGTCCGAGCGCTTTTTGAGATTGATAGACGTTGATGTCTTTGGGGTGGCCGCCGGGGGAGGAGATGATGAGTCCGTATTTTTGCGGCACGGCCACCTGACAGGCGCGGCGCGAATGCTCCAGGCCGCGCTGCACCACCAAGCGTGGGTCTCCGGCCAGAGCAGTGACGATTTTCCGCTGATGGTTGAGGATGGCATTCAGCGCCAGGTGCACGCCGATTTTTGCACCGATTCCCTCGATGTCCTGCCGGGCGGGGTTGGTTTCATACGTGCCCAATTGTGAATCGGGGTGAGTCATCAAGACGTGATTGGTGTTGATGGTCTTCAGCCCGCCCAGCCCGATGGCAGCGGTCTTCACGCCGCCCGAAAAGCCGGCGAACTGATGCGGCTCGATGTTGCCAACCACGATTTTGAAATCAGATTCGGCGTAGGCGCGGTTGACCCAAACCGGCGTGCCGCGCGAGGTCTCGCCGAGATAGGTGAGCAGCCTGTCGTTTTCCGCATCGTGGGAGACGACACGGTAACGGGCGAGAATCTCCGCCGGTAAAATGCTGGGGAACTCGTCGGGAGTCATGGGCGGGTGCGTGCCAACGGCGATGTAGAAGGTAATAGCCGAATCGGGAATGCCCAGGGCGGCAAGGCGCGCCATCAGCGGCGGGAGCAGGTGTTCGTGCGGCACCGGGCGGGTCTTGTCGTTGACGGCGATGGCCACCGTGCGGGCGGTGCGGAAATCATCCCAGCGCAGGTCGCCGAGCAGATGGTCGAGGGCGTCTTGCACGGCCTGACGCGGGTTGGGCGCGGCGGGCGGGTTGGGCGCTTCGATGATGTGAACCGGGTACTCGTCCGGGATGACGGCGGTGAGGGTCGTCTTGCCGTAGGGGAGGTGGATTTGCATGGCGGAGAGTAGAGAACAGAGAGTAGAGAGAAGAGGAGAGAGGGGAGAAGGGAGAGGGGGGATTTATACACCCAATGGCGAGAACAGGATTAATCCCAAACTAAACAAGGCCAGCAGAACGGCGACCGACGTGCCGACGAGCAGGGGTTTCAGCCCTAGGCGGCGCAAACTGGCAAGATTTGTGTTCAGGCCGACGCCGGTCAGCGCCATCAGAATCAGGAATTTGGAGATTTCATCCACCGTTTTCAGGAAAGCCGCGGCGGTCTGCAATTCGCCAGGGTTCAAGACGCTCTGCGGCAGGATTCCCGCCGCCACGCCCAGGGTGCGCACCAGCGACAGGGCGAGGAAACCCAGCACAAAGCCAGGAACGAGTTTTCCCCATTGCGGGCGGGCGGCAGAAGCGCTCATTTGACGGTTCAAAATCCGGGTGGACATCATCCCAAAAAGAATGATGAGCGGCGCCATGAGGGTATTGCGGGTCAGTTTGACCACCGTGGCCACATCGAGCGAGAGCGGGCTGTAAATGGCACTAACGGCCACCACCTGCGAGGTGTCATTGACCGCCGTACCGGCCCACAGGCCAAAGGCGCGCTCCGAAAGGCCGAGGGCGTGGCCGATGAGCGGATAGAACAACACCGCCAGCAGGCCAAACAGAGTGATGGTGGCAACGGCAAAGCCCATCTCCTCCTCGTCGGCTTCGATGACAGGGGCAGTGGCGACGATGGCCGTGTTGCCGCAAATGGCCGTGCCGACGCCAATCAGCGCGGCCAGTTTGGGCGGGACTTTGAACAAACTCCCGGCGAACCAGGCCATTGCCAGCGCGGCGCTGATGCAGAGGACGACCAGCAGGAGGGCGGTCAGGCCAGTGGCAGCCACATCTTGCAGGCTCAGACGCAAGCCGAGCAGGATGATGCCCAGCCGCAGCAGGCGGTGCAGGGCAAATTTCGCCCCGGCGCGCAGTCCCGGGCACAGCGAGAACAGGTTGCCAACCAGGAGGCCAAACAAAATCGCGATCAGAATTTCGCTGATGGATTTGCTCAAAAGCGGATTTTGGATAAGGCCATGCAAAACGCGGCTGAGCCAGGCAATGCCCAAAACGAGCAGCAAGCCCATCCAGCCGGAAGTGAGTTCTTGTTTGAGGTCGGAAAGCATAGGAAATGGGGAGAGAAGTGAGGAAGTTAGAAGTTAGAAGTTAGAAGTTAGAAGGAAGAAGGGAAGAAGGGAAGAAGGGATGGAGAGGGAGAGACACAAGACTTGCAGGGGTGACCTGTTGCTTGTGTCTCCTCCCGACGAAGGTTGATCTCAATCACTCTTCGATACGACAACTCGAATATCGTATCACGACTTCCAACTACGCGCTGCGATACAGTTTGGTGATGACAAATTCATCGTGGCGCAGGGCTTCGGCGCTGGTGAGGCGGCCATTGATGGTGCGCGCCATCACTTCAAGGGTGCGGTCGGCGGCGCCATCCAGGTTGTATTCGAAGCGCAGCAAGCCGCTCAGGTCCACGTCAATGTGTTCAGACATAGTTTCGACCGTCAGCGGGTTGGCCGAGAGTTTGATGACCGGTTCGATGGGGTTGCCGATGATGTTGCCCTGACCGGTGGTAAACAGATGCAGCACGGCCCCAGCGGCGCAACACAGAGTCACCATTTCGGCAGCAGCGCTGGAAGAATCCATGAAGTGCAGGCCGGGGGTCTTGGGTTCTTCGGCGGGTTTGAGAAAGCCAGCCACTTTGCAGCGCCCCATCTTTTCCACGTTGCCCAGGGCTTTTTCTTCGATGGTGGAAAGCCCGCCGCGGATGTTGCCCTCGGTAGGCTGTGAACCGAGCAAACTGACGCCCTGCGATTCGACCAGAGCCTGATAATCATCGAAGGCGGCTTTGAACTGCGCGGCCACTTCGGGGCTGACGCAGTTTTCGATGATTTTGTCTTCGGCGCCGGTGACTTCGGTGGTTTCGCCGAAGATGAGGGTGTTGCCGTTCTTTTCGAGCCGTTCAAAGACGCGCCCAACGGTGGGGTTGGATGCCAGGCCGCTGGTGGTGTCTGATTCGCCGCATTTGGTCGAAACCCAGATATCCTTCCATTCGACCGGCACGCGCGGCAGTTCTGAAGCGTAGTGGACAAATTCTTTGGCTTTGCGGGAGGCCATTTCGATGGTCTTCAGGTCACCGTGGCGCTCGATGCTGAACCCGGCAACAGGTTTGCCCGTTTCGGCAATCCCTTTTACGACATGCTCGGTCCAGGTTGGTTCAATCCCAATCACAATGACGGCGGCCACGTTGGGGTTGCGTCCGGTGCCAATCAGGGTATCAAAGGTCAAGCGCAGGTCTTTGCCAAATTGCAACCGTCCGTAGGGATGGGTGAGGGCGTAAGTGCCGCGAATCAGGCGGGCTACGCCCTCTACGGCGGCGTTGGAGATGTCATCTACCGACATGATGACGACATGATTGCGAATGCCTACGCGGCCATTCTCGCGGCGGTAGCCGGTGAGAGGGATGTTGGGAAAGGTGCTCATGGATGGGTCTCCTATTCTTCGAGAACTTTGGCTTTGCTGGCGGCCCAGCGCAGGCTCTTGATGTTGTGAACGTGAACATGCTCGCCGCACTGAATCGGCTGCGAAGCGTAGCCGATGGCGCGTCCGTATTCCTGAACATGATGGTTTTCGGGCATATCGCGCATGGCGACTTTGTGACCAAGCGGCACGTCTTCAATGAGTTTGATCGTTGCCACCGGCACGCCTTCAAGGGTCACGGCCTCGATTTCTTCGCCCGCCATGAGATCCATGGCAGCCACGCCGACATCGTCGGTTGGTTCGTGAAGTAAAATCCCTTTTTTCATTGCATACTACTCCTTGTTGATGATTGTTTATTCGATGTTCGATAATTCCATATTCGATATTCGAGTATCGAGCATCTTACTCATAGCGGGTCTTGTCCCAGAATTGGGTGAACTTTTCAATGCCCTCGCGCGTATAAGGGTGATGGAAACCTTCCTGATACACCGACAACCCGGCGGTGACAATATCCGCGCCGACCAGGGCCGCGTCCACAATCTGGCGGGCATTGCGCACAGCGGCGACGATGATTTGCGAGTCGAAATCGTAGTTATCGCGGATGGTGACAATTTCCTCCACGAAGTTGCGCGTTTCCTCGCCGTTGGCTTCCTTCCAGCCGATGAACGGGGAGATGTAATAGGCCCCAGAGCGCATGGCCTGCAACGCCTGAAAAGGCGAGAAAATCAGCGTGCAATTGACGCGGATGTCCTTCTTTGCCAGGTCTTCCATCACGCGAAAGGCCGGTTCGACGCACTGCAATTTGATGACGAAATTGGGTGAGATGGCGGCCAGTTTTTCGGCTTCGGGCATCATTTCTTCGTAGGTCATGAAGTGCGGATTGACCTCGACCGAGACGGTTTTTTCCGTCCCCTCGACCAGTTTGGCGATCTCGCGGATGACGCTCATGAACGGTTTGCCGGATGCCTGCACATGGCGCGGGTTAGTCGTCACGCCGTCAATGTTGAACGCTTTGAGCGCGTATTCAATTTCACTGGTGATGGCGCTGTCAAGAAAGAATTGCATAGGAACTCCTTAATCCACAGATTTCATAGATGACGCAGATTTTTCTGATAACTGTTCACCGATAACTGACTACTTTGACGCTCTCCGGCACATCCTCCAGCCGGTTCAAAACCAGACCCGGTAACTGGATTCCGTTTCGCGGCGTGCCAAACGCCCAGACCTGCTCCAGGTCGAGGCCCGCTTTGAGTTCGCCCGTGTGCTGGACAGCCGGCCCCAGCGGGAGGAGCGTCCCCTCCCGGCCAAAGATGGGAATCTGGTCGAGGGGCATTTCGCGCTCGAACAGGCCCGGCCCCTGCTCCCAAACGCCATTCCAGATGTCGAACCATCGTCCGGCGGGCAGGTAAAAGCGCACTTTTCCGCCCGGCTGGATGACCGGCGCGACCAGCAGCGAAGGTCCCAGCATGTATTGGTGCTCGAAGCCCCACGCCAGCGGCTCATCGGGGAAGGCCAGGACCATCGAGCGCATCACCGGCAGACCGGTCTGCGCCGCCTCGAGGGCGCAGGCTTGCAGGTAGGGGATGAGTTGATAGCGCCAGGCCAGCCACTTGCGGATGATTTGCTCGGCCTGCTCGCCAAAATACCAGGGTTCACGAGGGCTTGTGCCGTGAAAGCGGGTGTGTGAACACATCACCGCCGCCTGCGCCCAGCGGATGTACACTTCTGTCTCCGGCATGCCGCTGCCGAGCAGGCCGCCGCTCTCCTGCGGGCCGTAAAAGCCGCCGATGTCGTGGGTGTAAAACGGGCCGCCGCTCAAGCCCCACGAAAGACCGCCGCGAATGCTGGCCGCCAGTCCATCCCAATCACCTTGCGGGTCGCCGCCCCAGTGGACGGGGTAGCGCTGTCCGCCCGCCCAGGCTGAGCGGCCCCAGACAATCCCTTCACCGTCGCCGTACAGTTGCGAGGCCTCGAAGACACAGCGGTTGTAGAGCAGGGTGTAAGCGTTGTGCAGGCGTTTGCCGGTATCGCCATTGTGTCCCACCACGTCTTCGGGCAGGGCTTCGCCGTAGTCGGTTTTCATGACCGAGACGCCAATCTCGAACAGGGAACGGTGCATATCGCGGAACCAGGCATAGGCTTCAGGATTGGTAAAATCCAGCAGGCCCGAAGGCTGTAAGTGCGGAATCAGGCGGTCGTTGGGTGGCGGCAGCCAGCGGTAGATGTAGGTCTGGCCGTCCTTATCCTTCAGGAAATAGCCCTTTTCAGCCAGTTCAGCGAAGAGCGGATTCAAATCGGACATGTAGGAATATTCCCACAGGCACAGTCGGTAGTTCATCTGCCGCAGCGTGCGCACGAAACCGGCCGGGTCGGGGTAACGGTCGGGGTCCCAGGAGAAATCGAAGCGCGTCTCAAACTTGTGCCAGGCGCGCCCGTCGAGGGTCAGCACATCGGCGGGAATACGGCGTTCACGCAGTTGACGGGCCACATCCATAATTTCATCGGCGGTTTTGTAATAGGCGCGCGAGAACCAGGCCCCGTAACTCCAGCGCGGCGGCAGGGCCGTGCGCCCGGTGAGGGCAGTGTAGCGGGTCAGCATCTCCGCCGGGGAATCGGCGAAGAGGAAGAAGAGGTCGAGGTTGGGATCATCCAGTTTGAGGACATAACTGCGATGTGACCAGGGCGAATAGCCAACCCCATGCGTAACGCGTGCCGCCGTGTGGAGGAACAAGCCCCACCCGCGCGGACTCCAGGCAAACGGCACGTTTTTGTAGGAGATTTCGGCATTGACGCCGGTGGCGTCGCGGTTCCAGTTTTCGATTTTTTGTCCGCGCTTGTTCAGCCCGCCGAATTTTTCGCCTAGCCCGTAAACCGGTTCCTCGCTCGGCATGGCCAATGAAAGCAGCCAGCGTTCGTCGTCGGCGGCCAAAGGGTGCAGGCGCAGGTCGCCGCGAATGGTGCGGTCGGTGGACGATTCGAGCATGAGTTCCCCGGCGCGGTACAGGCGAAAACGCAGCGGGTCTTGCTCGAAAACCAGTTCCAGCCCCCCCACCGAGATGCGAATCTGCCCACCCTCGGTTTGGACTTCCAGCCCGGATTCCGCCGCTGCCCGGTCGATGGACTCGGCCCCGGTCAGAATCCCGTAATCGGGCGCGGGGGCGCGCAGACAGCGCAGGCGCAGCAAATTTTCCCCCGGCGCGCTCACCTCCAGCGTTCCAAAGGCCGTATCGAAGCGCGCCAGGCCATTTTCCAGGCCATTGAACTCCAGCCAGTTCAGGCGGCTGAAACCTTCTTGCAGTTGGTTGATTTCCTGGTCGAAGAGCATATTTTTATTTGAGACCCGTGGTGGCAATGCCGGTGGTAATGGATTTTTGCAAAAAGCCAAAGACAAATGTGATGGGCAGCAGAGTCAACACCGTCATTGCCAGGATGAGATTCCACTGCACATTCAGTTCGCCCTGGAAGGAAGCCAGCCCCACCTGCAAGGTGAAATATTCGCTTTTGCTCAAGACAATCAAAGGCCACAGGAAATCGTTCCAACGCCACATCACCGAAAAAATGGTCAGCACGGCCAGGGCCGGTTTGGCCAGCGGCAGGATGATTTGGGTATAGATGCGCCATTCGCTGGCGCCGTCAATGCGCGCCGCGTCCACCAGTTCATCAGGAATGGTCAGCATGTATTGGCGCAGAAGAAACACACCTGTGGGAGTGGCTGCGGCAGGGACAATAACACCCAACAGGTTATTATTCCAACCGACCTTGGTAATTACCAGAAAAATCGGTACTAGAACAACTGAGAGCGGCACCATCAAGGTGCTGATCATAATCAAGAAAATAGTTTGTCGACCACGAAATCTATATTTGCTGAGGGCGAAAGCCGCCATGCTGTTGACAAGTAAAGTGAGCAAGGTTGCAACCACAGTGACGACAACGCTATTCCATAAGTAGCGCCCAAAGTCAAAACTCTTTACCCCCTCAATATAATTCTCCAAACCAAAGTAGATCTCTTCAACCGGCTGACGTTGATTGATATTCACTTTGATAATTTCGCCAGGGTTTTCTGGGTCCACCAAATGTGCCTCAATGCCTACCCGACGCACTTGGGCCAGAGTTTTGGACGTACCATCATCAAAAATGACCTTATACAAAGGCAAAGGTTGTTCATATCCTTCCACAACGGTTGTTACCTGACGATAGGGGAACAGGCGCGGCGGAAACTTTACGATCTCGTTTGGACTTTTGAACGAAGAAAGCACCAGCCACACAACCGGGCCAAACATGACAATTACGCCTGCAAACAGATACAGGTAAGCAAGAATATCCGTGATACCCGTGCGTCTGTGCTTTTTTATTACAAAAAGATTGCCCAAAACCGTTTTCATGTTAGTTTTCCTCCCGCTGGAGCGCCAATTGAATCAAAGTCAAGATAATCAATACGCCCCCCATAAGCAGAGAGGCAGCAGCAGCCAATCCAAATTGCCTGTTTGGACTGGAAAAGCCGTAGTTATAGATATATTGGACCAGATAGAGCGTCGCCGTCCCTGGGCCGCCGCCTGTAAAGGCAAAGACAATATCAAACACCTGAACAGCGCGTATCAGAGCCAGAACCAACACAACACTCATGGTCGGCATCAAGAGAGGCATCGTAATTCTTGAAAAAGATTGCCAGGGATTAGCCCCATCAATTGCAGCGGCTTCATAGAGTTCTGGTGGAATGGATTGCAAGCCAGCCAACAAGATCAGGGTATAAAAACCCATAAAAGCCCATACGCTGATAAAAACAACTAATGCCCTTGCCCACTGGGAATTGACAAGAAAAGGTACTTTGTTATAACCCAGGCTGACCAGAATTCCATTAAGGACGCCATTATCTTGAAATATCCATTTCCAGATAAGGGCAACTACAATTGGAGACAATAACACAGGGTAGAAAAAAACCCCCCGAAAGAAACCGCGCCCTTTGATTCTACGGTTCAGGATCAGGGCTGTAATGAGCGAGAACAAGACCATCAAGGAAACCTGGAGAACAACATATCCTACGGTATTATGGACTGCTCTCCAAAACAAATCCTCGCTGCAGGTGCGGGGTTCAAGGTAAACCTCACAAGCCAGAAGACGTTCAAAGTTAACGGTTCCAACCCAAGGGCGGTTGAATGGGAAAAACGATGCCCCTCCCGTGAAGGCATAGACAAAATTGAGGAGCATTGGGAATAAGATGAAAATCCCGAAGATTAACAGGTTCGGGAGAACAAAAATGTAAGGCATATGCTTCGTGCCTATCAAGCGCTGAAGCGTGCCAAAGATCAGATCTGTCAGATAGATAATAAAATCATAAATCCAGTCAACAAAAGCATCAAACGCTTGTTTGGCTTGCATAATTCTGCTCTGCTCCATCATGACTGTATCCAATCTGGTGGGGTGTAGCGAGAAAAAAACTACACCCCACCTAAAAGATAAAATGTTACTTCTTGGCTTCTGCAATTGCCTTGTCAATATCCTGTTGGAGATTGACAAGCATCTCATCGAGGGTCAATTCTCCGCTCAGGTATTGGGCAATGCGATTGGCACTGTTGCGATAGTAAGCAAACGCGTAAGGATGTACGTTGAGAGAAACAGCCTGATCAGTCAGTTTGGGAACTTCAGCAGTGTATGCAGACAAAGCCGCCAAAACCAAAGGATTGTCTGTGTTGAAAGTCACTCCTGCAGTGGCAACACCCTTATGAGCAGGTAGAGCCAGCGCATTGGCCGAGAATTTGCTGTAATTCTTCTCTTGAATGAGGAACTCAATCAGCATAGCCACTTCCTGCGGATGCTTGGTATTGGCAAAACCAACCACTGCAGAGCCGCCAGCAATGCCGGTTGAGCCACCAGGCCCGGTTGGGTTAGGAACAACCACCCAGTCAAAGGCATCGCCAACATCCTTGGCCAGGCCGTTAATCTGCCAGGAACCGGACATGCACATCACCAACTGCGCCGCCTTGAACGGGCCAATGCAGGAGTTGACCGGCTCGGCGCCCAGCCACACCTCAGGCGGCGTAATCCCGTCATCGTGCCAGCCTTTGACGATTTCAGCAAAGGCGCGGAAGCCGGGGGTATCTACAGTAAAACCGCCCTCATCATTGAGCAAGGTGGCGCCCATGCTCATTGCAGGGCCAGCAAAACGGTGACCCGTGCGGTCAATGGCAATGGCATAGGGTACCTGAGTGGCTTGAGCGACCTGTTTGGTCAATTCAGTCCATTCTTCCCACGTGGTGACCTCTCCGGGCAAGGCAATGCCGGCCTGGTCAAACAGCGTTTTGTTGACGTAGGGGCCGGTAACGGTGAGTGCGTCCGGGTAGCCGCCATAGCCCAGAGCGTTCAGGATGGGGGCCGGGAAGTTGGCTTCATAGTAAGTAGCATCAGCCATGTAGGGACGCAGATCCAGCAATTTGCCGCGATAAGCGCCAAAGTTGGTGATGCGGGCCAGGTCAGGACCTTCGCCACTTTCTACCTGAGCAGGCAATTGTTCGTCAATGGTCTTGTATGGCACCACATCGAGGACAACCGTGATGTGCGGATATTGCGCCATGAAAGCATCCAGCAGAGGTTGCATCACTTCTGCTTCAACGCCATCCGCATAGTATGTAAAGCGCAACTCAACAGGTTCGGGGGGGACTTCGGTGGGCGCCTCAGTAACAACTGGCTCTTCAGTTTTTACTGGAGGAACTTCAGTAGGAGTCTGCGCTGGTTGGCAAGCAGCAAGCGCCAGCACTGCTACCAACAATACAAAAATTAGATTCTTGATTTTCATCTTCTTACTCCTTTATCATTAGTTTGAGTGAAAGAAAATTACGTACAGGTCATCGTTTTTTTGTCGTTTTCACCTCCTATCCATAATCAGCGTAGGAATAGCGACAAGTTCAGCAAAGGTCTCCAAAGCGTTGATGTAGTCGCCGTATACAAGAGAAATGTGGTGCTCCAATCCTTCAGACATTAAAAGGTCAAGGAACCTTTGGGCCGGGAGGTTGAGTCTCATAATTCCCGAAGTACCACTGAAGGGTTTAGGGAGGCCCAGCATTTCTCCTTTTCCCAACACCAGGCGCAGCGTACCGGTGGCCTGGCTGAGGCGCGCAAAGGTCACCTCGCCCGGTTTGAGGGGAAAATCCATCACCAGTGGCAGCCCTCGATTGGAGTGCAAACCACCCTGCGCCCGAACCTTGGGATTGGCCATCGTCATAGGCGCCAGGCCGCAGTGCCATAAGGCCACCTGGTCTGTCTCTTGTTCCACACCGACCATGTCGGTGCCAAACGCTGGAGCATCCGACAGGGTTTGAAGAATGAACTGGGTAATTGTGCCGTTAATATCTGCTTCACAACTGCATGGAATAGGGGAAATCTGCCCAAAGCCATCGCTGAGCATGGACATGGCGCCGCAAGCCGCACACCCCATCTCAGTGAAAAATTCAGGCCAGCAGCGAACGGCTAAGCCGTCTAATTTTCTTTCTATAACGATTTCTTTCAGCGCATTGTATACGCTCAGCGTTCCTTTCAAAGATACTTGTGGGAGTGTATCCAGGTTGTCCAGTTGGGCACTTAGCAACGTCTGTGTCTGTTCAATGGTGGACTGGGGAATAGCGCGTGCCCGGGCAAAAACATCCTCTAACGGGATCCGTTCAATTTGAACACCCAATACTTCTTTCAATTTCGATTCGTCCAGGTGACAGGAATCCATTCCCGGCGGGTGTTCTCCAATCACGCCAAAACGCGCCGCTTTCAAACGCCGGCTCAGGGAGGACGCTTGGGCCAGGTCAAAAATTTTCTGAACGGTTTGCACATCCTGAGGGGAGGCATAGGCATAAGCGTATGGGATTCTGCGTAGGGTGAGCGCATGCCCCGCCAGGTTGATGCCACACAGCGAGTTGAGACGCAATCGGCCTCCAGTCCATGGCTCCGGGACAGCCCACAAAAAGATTGGAGCATCTATGGCTTGGGCAATTTCAACAATCATGGTGCTGTCGGCAAAGGTAGCCTGAAAAACAACGACCAAGTCAGGATTAAGGCTAGAGAAATCGCGGGCAACTTGTTGGGCCGCGTCCAAATTCTGGATAGGCTGCGAGGCCTCCAGCAGAGAGAAGCCTGCCTTGACCAGAGACTGGCGCGCATCGTCAATCATCTGTTCCGCAAACGGAACATCAAAGGTAGACCGAACAATGGGCAAAAATGCAACTTGTAGTGATTTCACTGTTCCTCTAGGATAAACAACTATCCGCTTGTTGGAAGAAAAAATGTAACAATGCCAGGGAAGAGGCACCAATTACCCCTGCTTTCCACCCAAAACTGGTGGGCTGCAAGCGGACCCGTTTTCCCATGCCTCCAAATGCCATCTGTTCAATCATTCGGCTGAGAGTCGGGATGAACAAATCTTGTCCACGCGAGAAGATGCCGCCTAGCAAAATCAAATCTGGGTTAAAAAGGTTGATCAGATTGACAAGGGCAACGCCCAGGTAATACGCACGTTCATCAATCATTTGCCGGGTGGCCACATCCCCCTTCCGGGCGGCATCAAACACACGTTCAATTGGCAGACGGTCAGTCACATCTTTGAGCACTTGGGCCAACATACCATTTGGGTTTTCATCTGCAATCCGGTACGCTTCGTGCAAAATCGCCGATTCAGAGACAATCGTTTCCAGACAGCCCCGGTTTCCACAGCGGCAGGCCTGTCCTTCATTTGGCAAGATGATGCAATGACCGATTTCTCCCGCCCCCTTTGAACTGCCGCGAAACACCCGTCCCTGAAAGGTCAAACCGGCTCCGACCCCTGTTCTTCCATAAACAAAGGCAACCGAATCAACGCCCCGACCAGCACCAAAGTAAGTTTCTGCCACAGCCATTGCTCGGACATTGTTATCCACAATCACCGGGAACCCTAGCCTTTTCTCCAATTCTTCTCGCAAGGGAACGTCATGCCAGTTTAAGTTTGGAGCAAGCAAATTGACCCCTGTGGAAAAATCTACCAGTCCGGAGGCGCCTACTCCCACTCCCAAGATGCGTTCGCGCTCGATATTGCTTTCGCGAATGATGGTTTTAGTAACAGCCTCAATCAGTTCTAAGACTTCCCCCCAGGGAGTCTGGACATCAAAAGTCTGCGTGTGGTTGTGGGTGAGTTCGGCGCGCAGGTTTGCCATTCCAACCCGAAAGATCCCCACCCCAATATGAATGCCCACAACATAACGCGCATTGGGTTCCAGACAGATGTTTGTACGCGGCCGCCCCACCGACCGCAACTCACCTGTTTCTGTATCTGCATCAATTTCTACAACAATTCCATCAGCAATAAGTTCATTGATTAGATTCGTGATTGTGGCATTGGAAAGATTGAGCCGCCTGGCTAACTCGACTCGCGAGAGAACAGGCTCGTAGAGAAGGTTCAGCAGAATTGCCTGCAAGTTATGTTGTTTAACTAAATTGATGTTTCTACCTTGAAAACTCGGCTGAACCATCGTAAAGGTCTCCACAAGCAATAATTATTTAATCAAATTAAAAAAATAATTAAGCACATTATAGTTTTCTGATGGTTGTTTGTCAATATCTGAAAAAGGTGGAAGAACAGAACAACCAGGAAAGAAGACACAATGACGTGCTACAATAAATTAACCGAATCGGAATACAAGCCATGAACATAAAGGGTCATGCTCGTTTTATTTGCACAGTCCTGCTCCTCGCCCTGCTCCTCCCCGCTCTCCCCGTCCGCGCCCAGGGCGGCGACTTGCGCTTCAGCCACCTCACTCCCGCCGATGGCCTGCCGCACGACATCGTCAACTGCCTCCTGCAGGACCGCACCGGCTATCTCTGGTTTGGCACACAAGGGGGACTCAGCCGCTACGACGGCTACACCTTCACCAACTTCCACCATCACCGCTCCGACCCCGATTCGCTGGTCAACGACACGGTCAACGCTCTCTACGAAGACCGCCGCGGCAGCCTGTGGGTGGGCACCGTCAGCGGCCTCGACCGCTACGACGCCGCCGCGGGCCGCTTCGTCCACTATCCCGCTGTGTACGAATCGGTGCGCGCCTTCGCCGAAGACGCGGCCGGAAATCTGTGGATCGGCACCGCCGGCAGCGGCATCTTCCGCTACGATGCAGTCAGCGGCGCTTTCACCCAGTACCTGCACGACCCCGCTGACCCCGCCAGTTTGCCCGATGACCACGTCAACGCCCTGCTCTTCGACCCCGGCGGCACGCTCTGGATCGGGACCGACTACGGCGGCCTGGCCGCCCTCGACCCGCGCACCGGCCGCTTCGCCTCCTACTCGGACCCGCCGCCGGGCGCGCCGACCCTCGAGCGAGTCACCGCCCTGACGCTTGCCCCCGACGGCGCGCTGTGGGTCGGCGCCGGGGACTACCACCAGCCCGAACTGGGCGGCCTGGCGCGCTTCGACCGCGCCCGCCGCGCCTTCACCGCCTTCTACGAGCCGCTGCGCAACCATCACGTCACCGCCCTGCTTCTCGAAGGCCAGACGCTCTGGATCGGCGCCCAGGACGGCCTCTACCGCTACGACCTGACCTACAGCCGCCTGGAGGCCTTCCGCCACGACCCGCTCGACCCCTTCAGCCTCAGCGATGACCAGGTGACTGCCCTGCTCTTCGACCGCAGCGGCAACCTGTGGATCGCCACCAAAGGCGGCGGCGTCAGCCAGTACCCGCGCCCGCGCCTGCGCTTCGACCTCTACACCGCCCGCCCCGGCGACCCGAACAGCCTGGCCGCGCCCACCGTCGGCGCGGTCTGGAAGGACCGTCAGGGCTTCGTCTGGATTGGGCTGCACGATCACGGCCTCGACCGTCTCGACCGCCGCACCGGCCAGGTGACCCACTTCCGCCACGACCCCGCCGATCCCTCCAGCCTGGCCCATGACCACGTCACCGCCCTCTACGAGGACCGCCGCGGCGACTTGTGGATCGGCACTCAGGTCGGCCTCGACCGTCTCGACCGCTGCACCGACCGCTTCGAGCATTTCACCTGGGAAGGGGGCGGCGCGGTCAAGGGCATCCTGGAAGACGCCGGCGGCGCGCTCTGGATCGGCACCGAGGAGCCGGGGGCGCTGCTGCGCTTCGACCCGCACGCAGAAACTTTCATCCAGTACCGCGCCGATCCTTCTCATCCCAACAGCCTGAGCCACGATTTCGTCTGGGCGCTCTATCAAGACCCCGGCAGGACGCTCTGGGCCGGGACGCACGGCGGGCTGGACCGCCTCGACTGGCCGTGCGGCACACCGCTGGCCTGTGAGCCGTCCTTCACCGCCTTCACCACCGAGGGCGGCCTGCCCGATGATTCGATTGTCGCCATGCAGGGCGAGCGTGAGCAATTGCCGGCCGCGCTGGAGCCGGTGCTCTTCCGCATCGTGCAGGAGGCGCTGCACAACGTCGCCCGTCACGCCCAGGCACGCCGCGTCTGGGTGACGCTCGACCTGCGCGCCGGCCTCCTCCTGCGGGTGCGCGATGACGGCCTGGGCTTCGACCCCGCCGCCCTGCCACGCCGGGCGCAGGAGGGTCACCTTGGCCTGCAGCAGATGCGCGAACGCGTCGAGGCCCTCGGCGGCGCGCTCACGATCCGCTCCGCCCCCGGCCATGGCACGGAGGTGGAGGTGAGGCTGTAGGACAAGTCTTCAGACTTGTACTACTTGAAATCTCGGAGTTTAATACCGAAATTTCATGGTAAAATAACCCTATGCTTCCACGCCCTGCTTACCTGAATCGTCTGAAAACGGCTTTGCAGCGTTCCCTGGTGACGGCCCTGCTTGGGCCGCGTCAATGCGGCAAGACCACGCTGGCGCGCCTGCTCATCGGGCATGAACCCCCGGCGGCCTTTTTCGACCTGGAGTCTCTGCCCGATCAGCGCCGCCTACAAAATCCCGAACTGGTGCTAGGTGGATTAAGCGGCCTGGTGGTGATGGACGAAATTCAGACCATGCCGCAACTGTTTAGCGTGTTGCGCGTCCTGGTGGACCGCCCCGAGAATCGGGCGCGTTTCCTGATTCTGGGCAGCGCCTCGCCCCTTCTCGTCCGCACTGCTTCGGAGACCCTGGCCGGGCGGGTGGAATTCGTGGAACTTCACGGGTTCGACCTTGCCGAAACCGGCGCCGAGGCCTGGCAGACGCTCTGGTTGCGCGGCGGTTTTCCGCGCTCCTTCCTGGCCGATTCGGATGCCGACAGCCTGGCCTGGCGGGAGAACTTCATCCGCACCTTCCTGGAACGTGACCTGCCCCAACTCGGCCTGCGCATTCCGGCTGCCGCCATGCGCCGTTTCTGGACGATGCTGGCCCATTATCATGGTCAAACCTGGAACGCCTCCGAACTGGCGCGCTCGCTGGGCCTTTCGGATAAAACCGTGCGCGGCTATCTCGACATCCTGAGCGGGGCGTTCATGGTGCGCCAATTGCAGCCCTGGTTCGAGAATCTCGGCAAGCGACAGGTGAAGGCCCCCAAGATTTACCTGCAAGATAGCGGCCTGCTGCACGCCCTGCTGGATATTCCCGATCATCAAACCCTGCTGGGGCATCCCAAGTGCGGCGCTTCCTGGGAGGGGTTTGCGCTGGAGCAGGTGCTGCGCATCCTGCGCCCATCACAAGCCTATTTTTGGGCCACCCACTCTGGCGCGGAACTCGATTTGCTCTTTTTCCATCGCGGTCAACGCTACGGCGTGGAATTCAAGTTCAATGAGGCGCCACATCTCACCCGCTCGATGCGCACCGCTGTTCAGGAATTGGGCCTTGCCCATCTCTGGATTGTCTACCCTGGCCGCGAGACGTATCCCATCGAGTCGAACATCACCGCCTTGCCGCTGACTCACGTGCAACAGATGTTATAACGTCATGTCCCCCCTCCGTCTCCTCCTCGCCGATGACCACCGCCTCTTCCGCCAGGGATTGCGGCACGTCTGCGAATCTGCCGGCGGGATCGAGGTGGTGGCCGAGGCCGAAAACGGCGCCGAGGCCGTGCGTCTGGCGCAACAACTCCAGCCCGATGTCGCCCTGATGGACATCCAGATGCCGCGCCTGGACGGGGTGGAGGCCACCCGTCAAATCACACAGACCTGCCCGCAGACGCGCGTCATCGTCCTGACCATGTTCCGCGACGACCGTTATGTCTTCGAGGCGGTCAAGGCTGGGGCGCAGGGCTACCTGCTCAAGGACACGGACGAGCACGACCTGATCGCGGCGGTGCGCGCCGTGGCGCGCGGCGAAGCGCTGCTCGACCTGGGGCTGGCTGCCCGTCTGCTGGACGAATTTCGCCGCCTGAGCCGCGCCGCCGAACGCGCCGAGGGCCTTGAAGACCTGACCGAGGGCGAGATGCAGGTGCTGCAGCTGGTGGCGCAGGGGGACGATAACAAGACCGTCGCCGCCAAACTGCATCTCTCCGGGCGGACGGTGGCCAACCGCCTGAGCGAAATCTACCGCAAACTGCACGTCAACAGCCGCACCCAGGCCGCCCTGCTGGCCCTGCGCAAGGGCTGGGCCTCGCTGGAGGAGGGGGAATAATGCGCCCAAAGATTGACCGGCCATCTCCTGAGACAACGCCAAGACTGAGGGATGAGGCGGAGACTAAGCCGGGCTCAAAGGTGGGGGTGGAGATGATAAAGTAGGGAGCAGGCAGGTTGTGGAAGGTGCTGCGGGAGGGGAGTGGGAGTCGAATAGTCGCTAGTCGAATAGGTGGGAGTCGGTTGTCCGCCGTCCACGGTTTGCGGTCCGCCCCCTTGCGGGGACAGGCAAGAGGCGAGGAACAGGCTGAGGGTGAGAAGCAGGCTGAGGGTCCGAATGATGCGGGGCATGGTTCATACCTCCTTCGGTTGCGGGTTCGTCAGTCGAATTGTAGGGCAGGCGTCCTGGCGTGTCAATGACCTTTCTCAACAGGTTATCCGCCGACTTTCTTAAGTTTTTGTATCCAGAGGTAAACGTTCAAGGGGGTACTTTTTCCCTTGCAGAAGAGGGAATTTTCTCTCTTGCAGAGAAAAGCAGAACGGCGCATTCTTTATCCAGAAGATGATGGAGGCCGCCATGTATCGCAAACTCGGAATAGGATTGCTTGTTCTCGCGTTGCTCTCCTCCTGCGCAGAGGCAGGCCAGCCGTTGGGGGGAGCGCGCGTCTGGATCGACGCGCCGTTGAGCGGAGCCGAAGCGCCCCCTGGAGTCAGTGTCCAGGTCGTGGCCTATGCCTCCGCACCTGGCGGCGCGCCGCAGATGTCCTTGTGGGTCAACGGCGCAGCGGTGGGGGCGATGAGCGTCACGATGGTCAAGGACGGACTGGCGCGCGGCGAGGGGATGTGGACGCCGCCCGGACCCGGCCGTTATTCGCTCACTGTGCAGGTTCTCACCGCCGGCGGCTCGGCCATGTCGCAGCCGGCGCTGTTGATCGTGGGCGGCGAGAGGCCAGCCGCCGCGCCACCTGTTACCCTCACCCCACAAATTCCCCTGCTGGAATTGCGCGCCGATGCTACCTCCCTGAAGGCTGGCGAATGCACCTTCCTGCACTGGAACGTGTCTGTCCCGCAGGCACAAAGCATAGACCTGAACGGCCAGCCGGTCCCGCCGCAAGGCGAGATGCAAGTCTGCCCCTGCCAGACCATGACCTATGATCTGATCGTCTTTGCCGGTGACAAGTACGCCCAGACGGTGACGATTCAGGTGAGCGGATTCTGCGCCATCCCAACCACACCCGCGCCCGCCAACGCGCTCAACTTCTGGGCCGACGCTGCCACCGTGCAGGCGGGCTCCTGCACCTTCCTGCGCTGGGATTCGGTCAACGCCCTCAAGGTGTACCTGGATGGAGAGGAGGTCTCCGCCGCCGGGCAGAAGCGCGTCTGTCCCTGCGGCGCGGCGACGTACAACCTGACAGCCGCGTTCGCAGACGGAACGAAGCAGGAGCGTTCCCTGACGATTGGCGTCAACGGCTCGTGTCAGGCGCCGCCGGTCACTGCTCCCCCGCCTCCCACCGAACCGCCCCCGTCGCAGGATACCACCCCGCCGCCGGTTCCCGCTCCGCTCAGCCCGGGCAGCGGCAGCGAGTCGAACCCTCCCGATCAATACTGCCCGCTGACCTTGCAGTGGTACCCGGTCTCTGACCCGAGCGGCGTGACCTATCGCCTCCGGCTGGACAAAAACACGGGCGGAGGGTGGGCCACAATTGGCACGTGGGAGACCTCGGCTAGCGAATATGCCGTGCCAAACAATGCCCTGTTCTGCGATTACAGCGCTTACCGCTGGCGCGTGCGTGCCGTGGATGGTGCCGGCAATAGCAGCAATTGGTCGGTGTGGTTCTACTTCGAGATGCCTGTGCCGTAGAATTATGGAGGTTGCCATGAAATCTCAAAAAGGCTGCTTGTGGATAAGCGTCGCGCTGATGATAGGCCTGTGTCTGCTTGCCGTCCTCGGGTACCTGGCCTTTCGCTTCTATCCGCCTCTGATGCTGGCCCAGAGAGACGCGGCGCGGCCGACGGTCACGATTTTTGCCCCGCAGCACGGCGACCAGGTGGTCACAGGTTCCACCATTGTTGTCCAGGCCGAGGGAACGGCGCGGGGCAGCCAGGTGGTCCTGATTCAACTGTGGGCCGATGGCGCGCTGGTGGGAGAGCGAGAGGGAGCCGCCGAACGCCTGAATACCTCCTGGTCCTGGCTGCCGCTCACGCCGGGCGACCACACGCTGACCGTGCGCGCTTACAACCAGCGGGGCGATTCGGGCGCGGCCCTGGTGCGTGTGACCGCCATCGAAGCCGCCGACGCCGACCGCGACGGCATCCCCAATGTGGTAGATGTTTGCCCAGACCATTCCGGCCTGCTGCAACTGGACGGCTGTCCGCCTGGCATGGCCGGCGGAGATGCCTCGGGCAATCCCGAATCTCAGGCAGTGGCTGACGCCTGGGCAGGTCCGGGAGAAGAACCGCAGGAACAGGTGCAGGGGGTATCGGGCGGCGACCCCGGCACGATTCAAGGCGGGCAGCAGCCACGCTTCGAGGATTCGGATTTTCCCCCTGGACAGATCGCCATCGAGAGAAATTGTGCTATTTGCGACTGGCTGGAAGAACAGGGTGATGGATACAGTGACATTGAAATGAGCGGCGTCGGGCTGGAGGTGGAAGTGCTCAGCCTGCGTACTGCCAGCGGCCTGAGCGACGTGGCCTGTTATGTGCGCCTGCCTAGTCCTCAATGGAATCAATGGGGTCGCGCGCCCGATAACCAGGACGAGTTCTTCAGGCCTCTGGGTGATGGCTTCTGGAATATCGCCGATTACCTGGGCGGCGAACACGGCGTGGGCGTGGTGGTGCCCGAAGGAGAGCCGCTGCGGGTGGATATCCGCTGCCATGGACGGTTGGGCGACATGCTCATCCCTTCCCTGCACCTGGGCGAGGTGACCCGCGAGCACGGCCCGGCCGACTGGAACGGCCAAACCTTCACCGCTCGCGGTCAGGAGGGCGCCAACTGGTTCGACATCCAGTATCGCATCTGCAGTATTCCCTGCGAGGAGGGGGTCATCCCGCCGCCCTATGACCTGTACCTGGCGGGGCAGGGAGTGGGAGGCCTGACCTCTTACCGGCTGTCCTGGCGCTGGGATGGCGACCCTGCCATGATTGACGGTTTCGAGATTTACCGCAACGGCAATTACATTGATTTCTCTGCAAACAAATTTGCCTTTCTCAGCCCAAGCACGGTTGAGCCGCAGGGATGCAGCCAGGAGTATCGCTTCGAGGTACGCGCCGTCAAGGGAGGGCAACAGTCTGCACCCAGCAACCCGGCCTTCTCGCCTGCCTTGTCTTCCTGCGGCGGCCGCAACGAACTGGAGGTCGCGGATGTCACCCTGCCCACGCCGCAGCGCGCCGATCTCACCGTGAGCCTGCATTACTGGTACGATGGCGCGCATGGCGATCAGGTGTTTGTCTTCGTCCTGCCGCTGCAAGAGGGGAGTCCGCCGGGCTGGCCTAATCTTTTCCATGCCAGTTTCTCCATCACCAATGCCGCCATTCGTCCCGGCGGGGGAGACGTTCCGGACGTACATGTGTATTACGGCGGTTCGCAGCCGCTGACCACCGACGGGCTGCGCCTGGTGATGATGGACGCAAACAACGAGTTGTTTTATATCCGCGATGTGCCGCTGACCGTCCTGTGGTATCCCTCCGCGCCGGACCTGGCGTGGAGCGGCATCAACATCTTTTCCTCCCCCCGCCAGGTGGATGGCCAGACCCAGCGCGATTTGCAGTTCCAGGTCGTCAACCGCGGCTATACCCGCCTGATCTGGTCGCCTGCTCTGCACGTCCGGCTTGGCAACGGTCAACTGGCCATGCCATCCGGCCCGCTGGGGAATATCGTGCTGCCGCCGGGCGGGCGCGCCTCCTTCGTCTGGTCGGTGCCAGAAGATATCTGGCTGGCGCTGGCGCCCACCTACCAGGTCACGCTTGACCCGGATAACGTCATCGCCGAACTGGATGAGGGCAACAATACTTTCACAGGTTCTACGCAGCGCCTGCGGGTGTGGTTCAATCAGGTCTCTACCTCTCACCCAAGCGAGGAGGAGTACGTTTATGTTGGTCTGAATGGGAGGTTTCAAGTTGGATACCGCTACCCCGGCGGGACGCTGCAGGCGCTTGCTTTTCGCGGCGGCGCTCACGATGAGTGGATAGATAACTGGGGGGAGAACGACCTCTTTCAATGTCATGATGAGGGGGTGGCGCCCCAACCCGGCTGGTACTATGATGTCGAGCAACTGTTTAGGATCATCAACTCGTTTGATGTCTGTTACAACCATGTGCTTACCCACTATGGCATGGAAAGGGGAGCGCCGGGGGGTTCGTCATCGCTGTGGGTTTACCGAACTGAATGGCCGTGTGCGCCCTTCGCATGCGTGAGTGATACTCAGCATGAGTGGGAAGAATGGTGCCATCACCTTATTGAACAGGGTTATGCACCGGACAGAACGTACGTGGATGTACTCGCCAGCCCCGATCAGCCGCTGTACGTTGGCGTTCATCTAAATGAACTGGATGTCACAACGGACGGTATCTTCGAGTGCGGCAACCATTACGATATGATTTGCGAGGCCTCGCAAGACATCTCGCCTGAGCAACTGCAGAACTTACCTTTGAATCTCGAGATCAGGGGCTCGTATGGCAATAATCACCTTTGCAGCGTGCGGGTTCGTATCGAACAGGCGCCGAATCCATGAATTCACGGCAATGAGCCGCCCCCCTCACCCCCAGCCCCTCTCCCAGGGCAAAAATCTCGATTACCTGTTTCCCTCTCCCTTTGGGAGAGGGTTAGGGTGAGGGTACGCAGTTACGATTTCCAAGAAATTGAGGAGAAAACAATGAAACTCAACCGCTTCTTTGCCTTCGTGACGTTCTTACTGGCCCTGATGTTGGCCTGCAACCTCGCATCCCCCTCCCCTTCAGCGGACGGCGAGACCGAACCGCTCTCCCCCCCGACCGCTCCGCCTGCGGGTGAGACTCTGCCTCCCGCCGGCCCCGGCCAGACCTACTACGTCGCTCCCAACGGCTCGGATTCCAACCCCGGCACGCGCGCACAGCCCTGGGCCAGTCCCGGCTACGCCTCGCGTCAACTCCGCCCCGGCGATACCCTCATCATCCTGGGCGGGCGCTACGTGCTGCGCGAATACGACGCCGACATCCTCACCCCGCCCTCCGGCACCGCCGAGGCCTGGATCACCATCCAGGGCGAGCCGGGCAACCGTCCCATCCTGGCCGGGCGCGAGAACCTGCTGACCGCCATCAACCTGAGCGGCGTCCAGTACGTGCGCATTTCCAACCTGGAGATCACCCACGATGACCAGGCGCAGGGCCAGGCGGCCTGGTTCCGCGATGGCATCCAAATCCTGGGCGCGCCCGCCGCCCACATCATCCTCGAAGACCTTTACATCCACCACGTGGACGAGTTCGGCATGAACATCCAGGACGTGGAAGACCTGCAAATCCTGAACACGCGCATCGAGTATGCCGGCTTCGGCGCGCTGGGCGGCCCGGCCGGGGAACATGGCGGCTGGCGGAACGTGGTTATTCGCGGCGCTTCGCTCTCCTGGAGCGGACACTACTACCAGGGCGGCGATGGCAGCAACCGTCCCTACGACCGCCCCGACGGTTTCGGCATCGAACCTTCGCAGGGACCGATTCTCATCGAGGACACGGTGGCCGAACACAACTACGGCGACGGGCTGGATTCCAAGGCCGCCAACACCACCATCCGCCGCACCATCGTCGCCAACAACGCCTGCGACGGCGTTAAACTGTGGGGGCCCGCGAGCCGCATCGAGAACAGCCTCATCTACGGACGCGGCGACGGCAATCCTGACCCGACTCCCTGGGCGGCCATCGTCATCGCCCCCGAAGAGCAGGCCAATGCCCACTTCGAGATCGTCAACGTCACCGTGGACGATTTCCTCGGCCAGAATTACCTGATGTACGTGCAATACGATTATCCGAACGTTCCCGCCCATGTGATTGTGCGCAACGTCATCTTCAGCAGCCGCGGGCCTGAGGCGCCCATCTACCTCGCCCCGGCCAGCACGCTGACCCTCGACCACACCTTGTTCTTCTTCCCGCAGAATGAAGTCCTGCTGACGCACGGCGGTCAGACCTACACCTGCACCGACCTTGCGGCGTTGGGAACAGGAAATCTGTGCGGCGATCCGCGCTTCGTCCGCCCGGCCTGGGGCGAGAGCGGCGACTATCACCTGCAGGCCGGCAGCCCGGCCCTGGACGCCGGCACGCCGCAGGGCGCTCCCGCGGAAGACCTGGAGGGCCGCCCCCGTTCCGCCCCACCCGACCTGGGCGCGTACGAACAGTGACAAGGCCACAGAGTAGGTCACGTTTGAAACGTGACCTACTCTGATCTGCATCTTGGCGGTCAAATAACCTTTCGCAAATTTCGCAAAATTTACCTGCCAAAATTCTACAGGGCGGCTATAATTGTACATATTTTATCGAATAAGGAAGAATAAAACATGAAACGTGCAGCCCTCTATTTGCAAGATTCGCACGACCTGCGCGATGGTCTAAATTGCGTCCGCTACGCCGAGAGCAAAGGCTTTGAGGCCGTCTGGCAAGCCGAGTCGCGGCTGGTACGGGATGCCATTGTCCCGATGGCCGCCTATGCCGCCGTGACCGAACGTATCAAGGTTGGCTCGGCAGTCATCAACAACTGGACGCGCAACATCGGCCTGCTGGCAGCCACCTTTCTCACCCTGGATGACCTGGCCCCAAACCGCATTATCTGCGGCATCGGCGCCTGGTGGGACCCGCTGGCGCGTAACGTGGGCATTGAACGCAAGAAGCCGCTGACAGCCATGCGCGAGACCGTCACCGTCCTGCGTCGTCTGCTGAACATGGAACGGGTCACCTTTGAGGGCGAGTTCATCCGCGTCCACGAAATCGAACTGGACGTGGTGCATGGCCGCCGCGAACCGCGCCACGTCCCCATCATGATTGGCGCCACTGGCGACATGATGATGGAACTGGCCGGAGAAATCGCCGACGGTGTGGTGTTGAACTACTGCGTCCCGCCGGAACACAACGACCATGCAATGGAATTACTGGAGAAAGGCGCCAGGAAAGCCGGGCGCACTTTGGATGAGATTGACCGCCCGCAGTTGATCGTCTGCTCGGTGGACGAAGATCACAACACAGCCATTGAAGCCAGCAAAATGCTGTTGTGCCAGTACCTGGCGCAGCAGCCGCACATCGCCAAGGCCAGCGGCGTCTCAGACGAAGTTGTGCATGAAATCCAATCCATCCTGGGTTGGCCGGCCACAAAGGAACAGATCAACAAGGCCAAGCACCTTGTGCCAGACGAACTCGTCTACCGCATTACCGCTTCCGGTACACCCGAAGAAGCCTGTGACAAGGTAAAAGAATATATTCGGCGCGGCTGCACCAGCCCCATCCTCTACCCCGCCGGGGCAGATATGAAACTGCTCATTGACACGTTTTCTGAGCCATGTCCATAGTAGGTCACGTTTGAAACGTGACCTACAACAATCCAAACAGATAAAATTTGGACTATAATAAGCCCTTGCTCTTGCCCGACAAGGGCTTTTTCTGTGTATATTTGGAGTCATATGCTTCCCGAACAACACCCATCCCCCATCATTCACCGCAAGGGCGACCACAAACCGCCGCGCGACTGGCGCACCTGGCTCTTCGGGCCGCCGCTGGCCACTGCCGACGCCCCGCACCAGACCATCGGCAAGTTAATCGGGCTGGCCGTCTTTGCCTCGGATGCCCTTTCGTCCACTGCCTATGCTTCGCAGGAAATTCTGTTCATCCTGGCAATGGCAGGAAGCGCGGCTTTTGGTTACGTTTTCCCTATCTCGCTGGTCATTGTGGGCCTGCTGGCGATCGTGGCCATTTCCTACGAACAGACCATTCATGCCTACCCGGACGGCGGCGGGGCCTACACCGTCTCACGCGACAACCTTGGGCAGGTAGCCGCCCTGGTGGCCGGCGCGGCCCTGCTGACCGATTACATCCTGACCGTGGCTGTTTCGATTTCCTCGGGCGTGGCACAAATCGTCTCAGCCTTTCCCAACCTGTTCCAGTACCGCGTCCTGCTGGCGGTTGGCTTTATCTGGTTCATGACGCTCATCAACCTGCGCGGCGTGAAAGAATCCGGCGCCATCTTTGCCGTTCCCACGTATTTCTTCGTCACCACCATGTTCATCACCGTGGGTGTCGGCCTCTACCGGCATTTCACCGGTTCCCTGGCGCAAGTGATTGACCCGCCCGAAATCGAGGTGGCGCAAACATTAATGACGGTCACTCCGTTCCTGCTCCTGCATGCCTTTTCGAGCGGCACGGCCGCCCTGACCGGAATTGAGGCCATTTCCAATGGCATCACCGCCTTCAAAGAGCCGCGCAGCCGCAACGCCGGCATCACGCTTGTTTGGATGGCGACTATTTTGAGCACGCTGTTCCTGGGCATCTCCTTCCTGGCGGGCAAGATCGGCGCCACCCCATCCGAGGTCGAGACGGTCATCTCACAGTTGAGCCGCACGGTGTTCAGCCGCGAAAGCGTCTGGTACCTGCTCACCATCAGCGCCACCACCGTCATCCTCATCATGGCCGCCAACACCGCCTTCGCCGACTTCCCCCGCCTGAGTTCCATCGTCGCCCGCGACCGCTTCCTGCCGCGTCAGTTGTTCCTGCGCAGCGGACGGCTGGTGTTCTCGTATGGCATCATCACGCTGGCGCTGGTCGCCTCGCTGCTCATCATCGTCTTCCAGGCCAGCGTCAACCGCCTCATCCCGCTCTACGCGGTGGGGGTGTTCATGTCCTTCACCCTGTCGCAAGCCGGCATGGCACACCGCTGGTGGAAGATTGGGCACTTGAAGCCCGGCGAAACGTTGAAAGAACGCGGCTCCACCCTGCGGCACGATAAGACCTGGCTGGGCAAGATGCTCATCAACGGCTTCGGCGCTGCCTGTACCTTCGTGGTGATGATTATCTTTGCCGTCACCAAGTTCGTTCACGGCGCCTGGGTGGTCTTGATTCTCATCCCGGCTGTGATCGCCTTCTTCCTCCTCGTCAACCGCCATTACGTGACGCTGGCGCGGCGTTTGTCGTTGGAAAATTTCCCCGGCGAGCCTCATCGCGGCGGACGTCACCGCGTCCTGCTGCTGGTCAGCACCGTCCACCGCGGCACCCTTCAGGCGCTGACCTATGCCCGACGCCTCTCGGACGATGTCACCGCCATCCATGTGGCGCTCGAACCGGAAGAAGCCGAAAAAGTCCGTCAGAAATGGCAAGTTTGGGGCGAGGGCGTGCGGCTGGTCATCCTGGAGTCGCCCTACCGCATCCTGATGGAGCCGCTGCTGAAGTACGTGAGGGAGATTCTCGAAGGCCAACAACCCGGCGAGACTCTGACCATTGTCGTGCCGCAGTTCATCCCCTCCAAGAAGTGGCACGAACTCCTGCATACCAACACTGCCGACGCCCTGCGCGAGCGGCTGCTCAGCCATCCAGGCATCGTCATCACCGAAGTGCCGTATCAGGTGCCATGAATAACATTTGGACAAGCAAGAAAGGATAAGGCAAATGAAAACTATTGTTGTAGGTTGCGGGCGGCTAGGAGCTGAACTGGCCTATCGTCTTTTCCAACAGGGACATCAAGTCACAATCATTGACACAAATGAGGAAGCCTTTGAACGGCTCGACCCCAAATTTCAAGGCCGAACAGTAGTAGGCGATCCCTTCTCAAAAGAGGTGTTGCAACGCGCCGGAATTGAACACGCGGACGGACTAGCAGCCGTCTCTAACCTCGATTCGCACAATGCTATTGTGGCCCACATCGCCCGTAGTGTCTATCATGTCCCCAATGTTGTCGTGCGTAACTACGACCCTAAACTCCGGCGTGTATTGGAAACCTTTGGCTTTCAAATTGTGAGTTCCACTTCTTGGGGTGCCCAACGTATGGAAGAAATGTTAAGCGGTTTGACCATTCACACCGTCTTTTCAGCCGGTAATGGTGAAGTCGAGGTATATGAAATGACCATCCCTAAGAACTGGGCGGGCCGAAAACTTGGGGAGTTGCTCAAGAAAGCCAATGAATGCTTACCAGTTGCTCTGACCCGCGCTGGGCAATCCATACTCCCCCACAATGACATCGTTTTAGAAAGTGGCGATGTGCTCAATGTCAGTTCAACTGCCAAGGGCATCGCTGAATTGGGCGCGTGCCTGCGAGAAACGGAGGGATAACATGTTTGTAATCATTGCCGGAGGCGGGCGCACTGGCGCCCAATTAGCAACACTTTTGTTAGCAGGCGGATATCAAGTACGACTGATAGAACATCGCCGCGAACTGCTTGAGCATCTGCACCACGAACTGCCCACCGAGGTTATTTATCATGGGCTGGCCATTGACCCACAAGTGTTAGAAAATGCCGGTATCCGTCAAGCGCATGTGCTGGCTGCTACTACAGATACCGATGCCAACAATTTATTGTTATGCTACATTGCCCGACAGATGTTCAACGTACCGCGCATTATTGCTCGCATCAATAACCCGCGCAATGCTTGGCTCTTCGACGAAAAATTTCACGTGGATGTGGCTCTCAACCAGGCCAATGTACTGGCTCATCTCATCCAGGAAGAAATGTCTCTGGGCGATATGATGACCCTGCTCAAGTTACGGCGCGGCGAATTCTCGCTTATCGAAGAGAAGGTTCACCCAACCGCTATCGCAGTAGGGAAATCTTTACGCGAACTCGATCTACCCAGCGAATGTACCATTGTAGCCATCATCCGCAAGAACGAAATGCTCATTCCGCGCGGCGATACTGTCCTGCAGACAGCCGATGAGATTATCGCACTTGTACATCACTCCAAACTCAAGGAATTGGGCAGGTTATTGGATGCCAATCGATCATGAGCCTATGACCTATCCTAAGCCTGTTAAACAGCCGAACTCCCGATATTGCTTTGTCTGCGGATTAGAAAACCCGCTTGGCTTGCACCTACATTTCTACCAAACCGCGCCTGACGAAGTAACCGCCGAATACATCGCGCCTGAACATTATCAAGGCTATCCTGGTATTTTGCACGGAGGCATCACTGCTGCCATCCTTGACGAGGCTGTAGGCCGCGCCTTCATGGGCAACGATCCCCAAGCCTCCAATTTCATGTATACAGCCGAGTTGAAGGTAAAATACAAAAAGAAAGTTCCCATTGGTCAGCCGTTGAAAATCATCGGCAGGCGCGGTAAACGCCTGCGTTGGACTGCCGAAGCGACCGCCGAAATCTACGACGCACAAGGCAACCTGCTGGCCTCTGCCACCGCCCTCCTGGTAGATGTTCCGAACCAGATACCCGCCGAGGAATTGGAGCAACTGGGCTGGAAGGTGTATCCTGATTGAGGATGACCACAGCGGCGGCAAAAGTGGTTATTCATCACCGTAAATTTCTGGTAAGATGAAGTCACCCGCACCAATCCCTTTGCCCAGGAGCAGCCATGAGTCTTTCCACTCTCAGTGCCACTTACCTCCCGGTTGTGGAAGCCGAACTGCAGCATCAGGTTGAACGGCTGAACGAACCGCTCTATGCTCCGTTCCACGAAATGCTTACCTACCATATGGGCTGGACAGGAGAGGGCGCTGGGCCCGAGGCCACTGGCAAACGCATTCGCCCTCTGTTGGTGCTCCTGACCTGCGACGCGAGTAAGGGTGATTGGCTATGCGCAACCCCCGCCGCGGCTGCCATTGAATTGATTCACAACTTTTCCCTCGTCCACGACGATATTCAGGACAATTCTGATAAACGCCGCGGCCGCCCTACCGTCTGGAAAATCTGGGGCATGCCCATCGGCATCAATGTCGGCGACGCCCTCTTTGTCATTGCCCATCAAGCCCTGTTTGACCTGAGCAAACACCACTCCCCCGAAACCGTCTTACAGGCCGGACGCATCTTTCACCAGGCCTGTCTTGACCTGACCAAAGGTCAGTATCTCGACCTTTCGTATGAAACCCGCACCGACTTGCAGGAAAGCGACTACTGGGCCATGATCGCCGGCAAGACCGCCGCCCTCATCTCTGCTTCTACCCAGATTGGCGCATTGCTTGGCGGTTCCTCGCCAGACCTGCAGGAGGCTTACCGCGACTTTGGACATTACCTGGGCCTGGCCTTCCAAATCCAAGACGACATTCTCGGCATCTGGGGTAACGAGGCACTAACCGGCAAATCGGCGGCATCTGACCTGCTGGAGGGCAAAAAATCCCTGCCGGTGCTCTATGGCTTGAGACATGGCGGCCTGTTTGCCAAACGCTGGCTTGAGGGGCCGATCTACCCGGAAGAGGTCGCGGCTCTGGCCGAGGAACTGGCTCGCGAGGGAGCACGTCTCAAAGCCCAAGAAGCCGCCGACCGGATGACCGAACTGGCCCTGCAATCTTTGCGGCGTGCAGATCCGCAGGGTGAGGCTGGCGAGGCGCTCTTTGAACTGGCGGGGAGACTGCTCGGGCGTCAAAGTTGACGGGGTCTTGCCTCGCAGGCCGAGGCGTCGTCCGAACCGTCCCGCCAGAGATTGACAAGACCAATCGAACCTGATAACATTTGTCAAGTTTTTATCCGGAAAGGAAATCGCAAAAATCATGCAATTGGAAAATGAAACTGTCAGCCTGACGCCAGAGGCGGCACAAGCCGTTCAAGACCTGCTTGTCAAACGTAATTTGCCGGGTTACGCCCTGCGAGTGTACGTTGCCGGGCAAAGTTGCCAGGGTATCCTGTTTGGGCTTGCACTGGACAAGGAAGCCCGCCCAGGAGACGTGACTTTTGAATCTGAAGGGGTAAGTGTGCTGGTGGATGATCAGTCGTTTGAGTATCTGCGCGGCGCAACCATTGAATTCATCAATGACCCTCAACGCGGCCCGGGCTTTTTTGTTAATAGTCCGGTCAATGCGTTAGGAGAATCCTGCGACTGCAGCAGCGGTTGCGCTTCTTGTGGTGCATAAAAACATCAAGAAAAATCAAAAGGCTGCCCGATGCGGCAGCCCTTTTTAATTCTTGGGGATATTCCAAATAACGTTTAACGGCCGCGCAAGATGGAAATGGCAGCGCCCATTACACCGATAAATCCCAGGCCAAAAATAAACAATCCCATGGGTAAGCCGCTGTTGCTTTGTACGCCAGAATCTGTGAATGTAGGGATAACAATGGGAGGCGCAGGGGTAAAGGTGGGCAGACGGGTGGCTGTGGCCGGGACAACAAAAGCCGCCGCTAGAGTCGGGTCAATGGTGGGTGTGGTAACAGGCGTAAGGGTCGGCGGCGGTTCCACAATTGGCAAGTTGGCACCAGGGGAAATTTTGACCAGCGGCGCATATACCCAGCCTTTACCGCCTGGCACGCCAGGGTAGAGAATCTGAATCCATTCGCCGCCAGGCGAACGTCCAATCGCCGGAGCCGACTGCCCTGCCAGCAAGACGCCAATCGCCGGATACATATACGTATTTGGGCCGGCGCGCACATTAACCTGCTCCTGGTCCAGACTGACGGTGATAAAGGGACCCAGCGGGGTACTGGTGACGGTCGGGACTGAGCCGGTAGGTTGCTGCGCCATCGCCACCAGTCGCGCTGGCGAGCCAAAGATCAAAAAGGCGATTCCAAAGATTGCTCCAACAACCGGTAGCCATTTACCGTATTTTCGTCTTGGGTAGTTTGCATCTCTCAACATAATCTTTTTTGACTCTCCTCAAGCGTCCTTGCAACTCTGGCAAAACGCTCTCGTAAAACAACAAAGGAGATTATAATCGAAATCATGGAACAACGAATTTTTCATGGTGATTTGCAGCCCATTGACCTGGCTGAGGCACTGACAGCGAATTTCAACCGCGGCAGTTTACATACCCAAACGCTGGGGAACAGCGAACGGCTGATCGTCCAGATTGCCACGCGGCCCAATGCTCCGTCCGGTGGTCAGACTGCACTGACCATCACGATTCAGAAAGTAGAAGAAGGGGTGCTGGTGCAAATGGGACAACAGGCATGGCTGGGGGTGGCAGCCAGTTTGGGGCAAACAGCCTTGACCATGATGCGCAACCCGCTAGCCTTGCTCGGCCGCATTGATGACCTGGCCCAGGATATTGAAAACCTGCAATTGGCCGAAAAGGTCTGGCAGGTAATCACAAACGTTAGCCGGGCCGCAGGCGCTTCGCAAGAATTGAGTGCACGATTGCAGCGATTGGCATGTGAGTACTGCGGCACGGCCAATGCGGTTGGTGAGCCGTCTTGCGTTGCCTGCGGAGCACCGCTGGGAAAAAATCAGCCCGTCACATGCCCAAACTGCGGTTTCATCATTTTCAAAGGAGAGAGCATCTGCCCCAATTGTGGCCAGGGCATTCCATAGGGTTAAAACCAGCCTTGTTAGTGACAAAAAAAGAGTCAAGCCTTTTGGGTCTATTGGGGGAAAGCAAACGCCTTGCACAAAGGCCGCGAGACCTCTATAATACGCAAAGGAAACGGTTTTGCCTATGAAAGATAAACTTACCATGCTTGAAAACCGCCTGCGGGAATTGATTGAAATCCGAATGGTCAATGTCTTGTTTGGTCTGCAAGCCGAGCATATGATTGTCCAGCAACTGGCGGCTGCCATTCAACCGCCAGAAGGTGAATCCGATGAAAAACCCAGGCCCAACGTCTATACCCTGCTTGCACACCCAGAAACAATTGCCCGCTGGCAAGCAACCCCCGACTTCAGCGAGACCTTGCTTGAAATTTTAAAAGCCGTGGCCAGTGAAGCAAACGTGCGCTTTGCTTCGCCGCCTGAGATCACCCTGGCCGCCGATGAATCTCTTGAGTTAGATAATGTGCGCGTGGTTGCCTCGTATCGCGTGGAAAACCTGGGAGAGACCAAAGGTGTTGCCGACGAGGCCTTGCAGGAGAGAGGAGACGAGGAAAGCAGTGCCAACCTGCCAGAGAATGCTTTTCTCATCGTGGACAGCGTCAAAGTCTTCCCTCTGAACAAGTCTGTGATTAATATTGGGCGCCGCCTGGGCAATCATCTGGTCATCAACGACCCTCGCGTCTCGCGTAATCATGCACAATTACGGGCCATTAAAGGGCGCTTTGTACTCTTTGATTTGGACTCGACCGGTGGCACCTACGTCAATGGCCAGCGTGTCAGCCAGTCGGTTCTTTACCCTGGTGACGTTATTTCGCTTGCCGGCGTGCCGCTCATCTTCGGGCAAGATAACCCGGTCCCGCGCCCGGACTTGGTAGATACAGCCCCCCTTTCACCTGAATCTGGCGACAGACCCACAGCCATCTTGCGCAACGACACGGAAAAAAACAAAAAATGAGCGCGGTGATCTTCCTTGGGTTGCGCCTGGCCCTGGTCATCTGCCTGTATGCATTCCTGAGCCTGGCTTTATTTACGCTTTGGCAATCCATCCGTCAGCAGGGAAAAATCCTGGCTGCGCGCAAGATTCCGCCGCTAAAACTGGTCATTCAAACGCCTGGTCAGCCGTCCATATCCCTGCACTTTACGCAGGATGAACTCACGATTGGGCGCGACAAAGCCTGTGACGTACCCATTGCTGACGAAATGGTCTCGGCGCAACATGCCCGTCTCAGTTTTCACCATGGCCAATGGTGGTTACAAGACCTGAACTCTACCAACGGTACCTACTTAAATGCTGAAAAGATGACGGCACCCACAGTAATCACTTCAGGAGATGAAATCCGGTGCGGTAGCAGCCTAATTGCCCTGCAAATTTCAGAATCGAACCTGGAACGGTTGCAACCGCCGCCCAGGATCTAAAATTTTGGAGGCACGATGAACATCAACGTTCAACTCGGCATCATTGGTGGTTCCGGGCTATACGATATGCCGGGATTGAGTGAGGCCCAAGAAGTCTCGCTCTCAACCCCCTTTGGCAGTCCCAGTGCGCCGCTGGTAATCGGCACGCTAAACGGCGTGAGCGTAGCCTTTCTGGCCCGACACGGCGTGGGTCATCACATTACTCCCGCCGAAGTTAATTATCGTGCCAATATTTACGCCCTCAAAATGCTGGGCGTCGAGCAAATCGTCAGTATCAGTGCCTGCGGCTCGCTGCGAGAAGATTACGCCCCCGGTGAAATTGTGATACCCGACCAACTCTTTGACAACACGCGCAGCCGACAGCGCACCTTCTTCGGTGAAGGCCTGGTTGCACACATCAGTGTCGCCGAACCTTTCTGCCCGCGCCTGTCGAGACGGCTAGAAGAGGCCGCCCGTCAGGCAGGCGGGACCGTCCATGCTGGAGGCGCTTTCATCACCATTGAGGGACCGCGCTTTTCAACCAAGGCCGAATCCAACACTTATCGTACCTGGGGAATGGCGCTCATCGGCATGACAACTTCGCCTGAAGCCTTTCTGGCACGCGAGGCTGAAATGTGTTATGCCGTCATGGCGCACGTCACCGATTACGATGTGTGGCATGTTAGCGAGTCGCCTGTTACAGTAGAGATGGTAATCGAAACGCTGCAACACAATACGCAATTGGCCCAAAGGGCAATCCACATCCTGACTGCCCAGTTTGAAGCAGAACGCACGTGCGAGTGCAAAGACGCTCTGGCAACCGCCATCATCACACGCCGCGAAGCCATTCCTGCTGCCACCCGGCAAAAATTAGACCTGCTGGTCAAGAAATATCTATAAACCTGATGATCAATCGTCTGCAAAACCGCCTGCTGATTCTGGCAGGAGGCGTGTTGCTTCTGTACGCGCTAGGACTAACACTATCTCCTGCTGTTCAAACACACCTGTGGCCAACGGCTCTGCGCTGGACGCACTGGCTGGCGCTCGGGGGGTGGGCTTTGATTTTCATCCTGGCGAATCAGCAAAGCCAACAGTGGTTGCCAGACCGCGATCCTTATATCCTACCGGCCACAGCCCTGCTAAGCGGATGGGGTTTGCTGACCATTTGGCGTTTATCTCCTGCCTTCGGTCTGCGCCAAACCATCTGGCTTGGGTTTGCCGGCCTCATGTTAATTGCCGGTTTACGGCTTTCACTTACACTCGATTTTTTACGCCGCTACAAATACATTCTTCTTACCGGCGGCCTTCTGCTCACTGCTCTGACACTAGTATTAGGAACCAACCCGGCCGGCATCGGCCCCCGGCTCTGGCTGGGTTGCTGCGGCATCTACATCCAGCCCTCTGAACCGCTAAAATTGTTGCTGGTGATTTACCTTGCCGCCTACCTTGCCGACCGTACTCATACTCGTTTACGTGGTTTTGGTTTTCTTATCCCCACATTTATCTTAAGCGGAACAGCCTTGCTTTTATTGCTTGTTCAACGCGACTTGGGGACAGCCTCGATCTTCATTTGCCTTCAGGCGCTGATGATTTATCTGGCAACGGGTAAAAAACGCGTGTTGCTCTTCTCGGCTGCTGCTCTGTTCATGGCAGGTGTAGTGGGCTATTTTTTTGTTGACATCGTGCATCTGCGTCTGACGGCCTGGCTTGATCCCTGGGCAAACCCCGCCAGCAGCGGCTACCAAATCATACAATCTTTGCTGGCAGTTGCCAATGGCGGCATCTTTGGGCGCGGGCCTGGGTTAGGGAGCCCAGGGTTAGTACCGGTAGCACACTCAGATTTCATCTTTGCTGCTATTGCAGAGGAAACCGGTCTGCTTGGCAGTGCTGCACTGATTGGCACAATAGCACTTTTGGTCTCGCGCGGTTTTTACATTGCATTGCAAGCCCCAGGACATTTCCGCCGCCTGCTTGCCGGTGGTTTGAGCACCTATCTGGCAATTCAGACCATCTTAATTGTAGGAGGCAATTTGCGCCTCCTGCCGCTGACGGGCATCACCCTGCCATTTGTCTCTTATGGGGGCACTTCGCTGCTCAGTGGATTTCTGGCAACCCTGCTCCTGCTTGTTATCAGCAATAACGAAGACCATTCCCCTGCCCCCCTGCCCCAGCCGAAAGCATACGTCGTTCTCAACGGTCTGCTTCTGCTCGGACTGGGAGCCAACGTTCTGGCCAATGGTTGGTGGGCGGTCATACGCGGCCCAGATTTGCTCACCCGAACCGACAATCCGCGCCGCGCCCTGACGGATCGCTATGTCCGCCGCGGCGACCTGTTGGATCGTAACGGTTCAGGGATTACCGTCACTCGCGGTCAGGTGGGTTCGTTTCGACGGGTTTATCTTTACCCGCCACTGGCTCCCATTACAGGCTATACACAGCCTACTTATGGACAAGCCGGGCTGGAAGCCTCCCTTGACCCATATCTACGCGGCTTGCAGGGTAACCCGGCCAGATTGGTTTGGTGGCATCACCTGCTTTATGGACAGCCGCCTCCCGGCCTGGATGTCCGCCTGAGCATAGACCTGAAGTTACAAAAGCGCGCAGATGAGTTGTTGGGTCAACACCGCGGCGCCCTGGTGCTGCTCAATGCCGCCAATGGTGAAATTCTGGCAATGGCATCTCACCCCACCTACAATCCAGGCATGCTTGAAAGCACTGGTCAAGAATTGCTATCGGCAAAAGACTCGCCCTTTCTGAATCGAGCCGTTCAGAGCGCCTACCCGCCCGGCACAGCCCTGGGGCCATTCCTGCTGACAGCCACCTACAAAAACATTCCCGACTTGCCATCCAGCCTGTGGTTAAAAATAAACGGCGAGAGAGCAGACTGCCTGCATCCCCCGTCTGATACAACCTTCACCTGGCAATATGCCATCCAAAATGGCTGTCCGGCCGCGATCCATGCTCTTGGCAGTCAAATTGGGAGCGGCGGCTTGTTAAACCTGTACGACAAGTTGGGATTTTACACCGTTCCACAAGTTCGCCTGCCTGCTGCCCCCATCTCAGAGAGGCAAATTAAGACCACGCCAGGCACGGCTGCATTAGGCATGCATGGATTAAGAATCAGTCCATTGCAAATGGCTCTGGCAGCCGCCGCCTTGAGCAATAACGGTCTGAGACCTGCCCCGCGTCTGGTATTGTCTGTCAATACCCCTGAACAGGGTTGGGTTGTGCTCCCACCTTTGCAAGACCCCGTACGCGTTTACCCGGCCGATATCCTCCAGGTTACAATGGAAACCTTAAACAACGGCGCACAGCCCTACTGGCAATCTGGCGGAAGGAACCTTCCTGGAGAAGAAACCTATACCTGGTACCTGGGCGGCAGTTTACCCAACTGGCAAGGCGTTCCTGTTGCCATTGCCGTTCTTTTAGAGGAAGACAATCCCTACCTGGCCGAATACATCGGGCAGGCCGTCTTGCAAACTGCGCTTAATCAGTAAGGGTCGCGCCTGGAACGCGACCCACTGAAAGGTTTAATCGTTAGCGCTGTAACCGGGACCGCTCTTGAAATATTCGGCATTTTGGGCAATGGCGGGGGTCAGATCCACCACTTCGCCCGCTTCCAAAGTACGCACCGAATTCAAAACAACAGGTTGACCATGATGATTCTTGCCCTCATAATGCCCGCTCAAGCCAACCTGGTTGATTAGTTCGCCGCCACGAGCCGTATAAGCAGAGGGGACCTCATCTTCAGGGAAGATGGCACTAAACGGGCATTCCGGCACACAGGCACCACAGTCAATGCAAGTATCGGGGTCAATATAATAAAGCGGCCATTGTTCAATCGGTTTGCCGGGCACAATACACTCTACCGGACAAACCTCTACACACCCGCTATCGCGTAAACACAAACTGGTAATTACGTGCGTCATTTTGCCTCCTTTTCTATAAACCGATGAAAAACCAATATTGATTTTAAATTTTACTACAGATAGGGCACAAAGAATGTAACTTTTTGGGGTCTTTGTCATCTATAACGGTGGATTTGCTGTAAAAATGCGCTCTCTATACATACACATAAAAAAGCACACAACGAAACCTGAGCATAAAGAGGTGAGCCCGTGAAAGAAACAAAACCCCAACCCCGCGTGATTATTTTTAGTACCCCTACATGCACCTATTGCAATATGGCAAAAAAGTATCTTCGTGAACGGGGAATCAAGTTTAAGGATGTAGATGTTTCGCGCGATATGGCGGCTGCACGCGATATGGTACGCCGCTCCGGTCAACAAGGTGTGCCAGTCATCGATATTGGCGGCAAAATTATAATTGGTTTTGACCGCCAGAAAATTGACAAATATCTCGCGCTCTAAAATTTTAACCAGACTTTGGAGGTAACAGTGAACAATATCAAAATTCAACCCATGGGCGCTCGCGTCCTCATTAGACCCCTCGAACAGGAAAGCAAAACATCTTCTGGCTTGTTGCTGCCCGAAACAGCCAAAGAAAAACCCCAAACCGGTGTTGTTGTAGCCATTGGGGAGGATGAAGAGATCAAGTTAAAGGTCAATGATCGGGTCTTGTTTGCCAAATACAGCGGTACTGAAATCAAACTGGACGGCACAGAATATCTGTTGATGGAATGCAGCGATGTGCTTGCCCGCATACTTGATTGACGAAGAAGCAATTCCCATCGGGAGACCTCTTTGCAACAATTTTTGCATACACAGAACAGCACCTCAGGCTCTTGACAACCAGCCTGAGGTGCTGTTTTTTTTCAAAACCCCGGCGCGACCACTTGTATATACCGGTGTTATCCATAACAACAACCTCTGCCGCGTGGGAGGAAACAGATGTCGCTGAGCCTGTCCCACTCGAACCGCATCCAAGCCAGCCTGCCGAACCTGTTGGCGGGCCTGCTGCTGGCCGTCCTGCTGGCCGTCCTGGCGAAGCCCTGCGCCCTGGCAGATAACTGCCCTCCAAAGTGCCAGAAAAAGCGCTGCATCCGCTGGGTACCCGGCCCCAGCCCGCAGTGTCCCAACCCCGGTTCTGGCGGCGGTTGCTGCCTGGAGTACGAGACCTACTGCGACCCCGACTGCAAAGATGACGAAGAAAAGCCCCCCACCCTGAACGCCGCACTCAACTGCACCGCACCTGGCAGCAACGACTGGTGCGCCGGCGCAGCCAGCCTGACCATCACCGCCACTGAACCACAAGGCAAGCGCCTGCTCATCTCCGGCAGCCTGGACGGCCAGCCCTTCGCCTGCCCCGAAGGCCTCGGCTCGGCCAGCTGCACCCTGCCCCTGCCCGAAGGCGCCGGGACGGTGACATACAGCGCCCTGTCTGAGACCGGCAAAAGCGCCTCCGGCTCGAAAACCTGGCAATGCGACAGCACGCCGCCGCGCCTCGAAGGCCAACTCAGCGGTTCCAACGGGACGAACGGCTGGTACCTGAGCCCGGTCGAACTCTCCGCTACGGCCTTCGACCCAGACCCCGGCTCTGGCCTGGCATCTGTGCAGGTGAACCTGAACGGCGGCGGCTGGACAGAATTCAGCGCCCCGCTCACCCTGAGCGACGGCCAGCACAACCTCCAGCTGGCACCGGGCGGGCAACCAGACCAGCCTGAGCCTGAACGTCGACATCGACAGCCAGAGTCCCACACTTGACCTGGTCATCCAGGGAACGCCGGGCCAGGACGGCTGGTACGTCACCCCCGTGCAGGTCAGCGCCACAGCCCAGGACGGCGGCTCCGGCCTGGCGGGCCTGGAATATGCCCTGGCCGAGGGCGCCTGGACGGTGTACAGCGCGCCGCTGACCCTGTCTGACGGCTCGTCCAGCCTGCAATTCCGCGCTGCCGACCTGGCCGGGAACGCGGCCACAACCCCGCGGCAGGAGTTCCGGGTGGACACCACTGCGCCGCTCATTCAGATGCCCGCCGTCTGGGAACTGGGAGAGCGCGTGGTCTTCGAGGTGAATGACCCTGCGGCTGGCAGCGGCCTTGCCAGCCTGCGCCTGGTGGTCGAAGACGAACACGAACGCTATCCCAAAGTGGCCTGGCAGGAAGACATGAGCGGAAACAGCCACAGCGGGCAGATCGCCTGGGATGGGCGCTGGAAAGACGGCACGTTGGCCCGCCCGGGCGAATACCTGGTCTGGGTGAAGGTCCGCGACCGAGCTGGCAACGAAGGTCGGCAATATGGCCGCGTTCGCGTGGAGGCGGGCACGGCTCCCCTACCTGCCAACCCGCCCGCCCAGCCGCTGCCCGACGTGGACATGCCGGACCAGGCAGAGCCCATCCAGCCGCCGCAAGACCTGGCGCTGCAATTTGGCGCTCAAAGCCAGCCGGCGCCTGCAACCGGCCTGCCGGCCGTGTCCTTCGGCGCGGGCGGCGAACCGTCTGCCCCGGCGGACAGCAGCCTGCCAGGGAGCGAAAACATCCTGTGGGGTGCGCTGGCCGCATCTGCCGTGGGCGCCTTCGCGGCCGAGATCGCCCGGCGCAAGCAGGAGGAGACCCGGAAAGCTGAGAAGAAAAGCGGCGGCAAAGGCGGCTACCGGGCCAAGATCAAGGCCAAGAAACTGGCCGAGGCCGAACAGGACGACTTGCGCCGCAAACAGGAGCAGGCCCAGCAAGCCTATCAGTCCCGCCTGACGCGCAAGGAGGCCATGCTCGATCCGGTCATCCCGGCGGCAGACCCCAAAGGGCAGACGCGCAAGGACAAACTGACGCGCGCTGAAGGCCAACTGTAACCGTACATCCCCGCGCAGACCGACCCGGCCGAGGAGAATAGGAAGTGGTATGTGGTCAGTCCGCAGGAGGTGGGGGCGGAGGGGAAGAACTGGTGGCAAAAGGTCGGAGACTTTTTTACACCGAAAGCTGATAATATTATCTCTGGGTCCAAGACAGCCGTAGATGCTGTAAAAGTCAAAGACGTAAACTTCACCCGGCTGGATACCGGCATGGTCAGTGTGAATGCCTCGGGCCGTCCACCTGGAATGCGCGCTGATTATCTCAACCACCTCGATGACTTCAATTTCCCGCCCGGAGGCAATTACCTCCCTGGTACAATCGCATCCAGAACCGGGGCAGGATTGATAAAGGGTTCGATCAAAGGCTCATCGTGGGTTACGGCGGGAGTAGTTTCAACAGTAGTAAACTTTTCCGAGTACGGGAAGGACCCCACGCAAGGCAAGACCTTTTGGGATCGGACGGTCAAGAACCGAGAGTTCTGGGTCTCGACTGCGGTAGATACCGCCCTCTCGGTGGCAGTCGGGCTGGCTGCTACTGCGGTAGTTGCCGCAGTAGTGACTGCTTTTACCATCACTGCACCATTGACAGCAGCAGTGGTTGTAACTGGGGCGCTGGCGATTGGTATTAGCATTGGTTTGGAATATTTTGGTGTTCCAAACATGATAGAAGGTAACATCAATGACTGGTTCGATGGTTTGGAAAATTGATAAAATCGTGTTCTTTATGGGAGGCTAACGCTCATGCAGGAAGTATCACTAAAAAGATTGGTCGCTGGGTTATTTAGTCTCAGCGCGTTTGTTTTCATCCCTGAGGTATCGTGGCCATCGGCTTTGCTTACCTGGCTATCCGTATTTTTTGCCGTCATGACGTTGGTTGCAGGTGTAGTTTCAAATTACTTCCAGAATAGGACTCTGAGATTGACGATGGTGTTGAGTATATCCTTAGTATGGTTCATCTCCTGGTCCTTACGGTCGTGGATGTACCTGTTTGGCCTATCCTGGTCTTTGGTGCTGTTACTGGTAGCCGGGCTTGTTCTCTCGGGGGCATTGCCATTCATCAATCAAAAATTGGCTGAGCATCTATATTGGGAAGGATTCGCCCCAAAGACCAAAATTGGGAAAGCGGTCTTCAAACTTTCCCTGGCGCTGGGGCCATCCATCGGTGTCCTGGGCGCCTTGTTTGGGCTCAAGAGCAAAATGCCCCCGGTAGAAAACAAACCGGCGCTCTGGATTCTTGCGATTTTGATGTATCTGGTTTCATCCTGCCTGATCTTCTACAATGTGTATGAGTATGCCAACAATACGCCCTTTCGCTGGAAACCCTGGCGACTTTGGCGCAAGAAAAACCGCAGGCAGAACAAACCAAAATTGGGAGAGGAAGATGCTCAAAAAGTGGATTGATGGACAAAAAGCAAAGCGACACTTCCAAAAAGGGATCGACTGGATGGCTTCAGGCCAGCCGGGGCAATCTGTTGCAGAGTTCGATCGTGCGCTGGCGCTCACCCCAGACTTCTTGAAAGCCCGCCTGCAAAGGGGTATTGCGCATGCTGTTACCCTGCAGGATGAGCGCAGTCTGGTAGACTTGAATGCGGCCCTCGCCGAAGATCCCGAACTGTCTGCGGCATATTATTGGCGCAGCGTCATCCATTTGCGCCGGGAAGAGATCGAACCGGCGCTGGAGAATATCCAACACGCCATTGCCTTGAATGCTGGCGAACCGGCCAACTACCTGGTGCGGGGGTTCATCCATTCCCATCACCAAGCCTATGACCTGGCTTTGAGCGATATGAATACTGCCATCGAACTTGGCTTTGAGAAAGACGGCCTGCACAACCGGGCATTGGTATATGAGAATATGGGCTATCTTGTCGCCGCGCTCGCTGATTGGACAGAAGTGATCCGGCTAGTCCCCCGAGACAGCACAGCCTATTGCAAGCGGGGAATGTTATATGCCAAAACAGGTCAGATCGAGGCGGCCATTTCTGATTTGAAGTTTGGCCTGCAAGGTGGCAATCAAGTATCTGCGGACTTGCAGGAAGATACCCGGAAGGTGCTGGAAGAGTTGCTGGTTAGCCACGAAAGGCCCGTATAGTTTATGGATGCACTTCCATTTCCCGTCTTGTTCTTGGCCGGTGTTATTGGCGCATGTACAGGAATGTTTTTAAGGCGTTGGCTGAAGAAACGCAAGAAGTAAAAAATGACGTGGTATCTCAATAAATCGGGGCCAGGGTCTTGTGGGGTGCGCTGGCCGCATCTGCCGTGGGCGCCTTCGCGGCCGAGATCGCCCGGCGCAAGCAGGAGGAGACCCGGAAAGCTGAGAAGAAAAGCGGCGGCAAAGGCGGCTACCGGGCCAAGATCAAGGCCAAGAAACTGGCCGAGGCCGAACAGGACGACTTGCGCCGCAAACAGGAGCAGGCCCAGCAAGCCTATCAGTCCCGCCTGACGCGCAAGGAGGCCATGCTCGATCCGGTCATCCCGGCGGCAGACCCCAAAGGGCAGACGCGCAAGGACAAACTGACGCGCGCTGAAGGCAAACTGGAGCCGCACATCCCCGCGCAGACCGACCCGGCCGAGGAGAATAGGAAGTGGTATGGTCAGTCCGCAGGATGTGGAGGGGAAGTCGTGGTGGGAGACGGCGGGCGAGCGCGTCAAAGCGGGCACGGATATACTCTACAATCTCTCCACCGCAATTGGGGCGGTAGAGACTGCCCGGCATGCACACTTTTTGAAAGATACCCCTCCGAGTAGTAAAATTGGCAACTCATTGCAGGCTTTATGGGGTAGTATGGCATATCAAGCCGAAAAATGGAATTACGGCTGGAAGAAGGTGCAGACCAAAATGGCTGATGTGCGTGGTCGCACGGCGGTTGCCATTCAGCAAACAATTGAGAGTGGCAAAGGCTGGCAGGTAGAGATGAAAACAGAAATGAAAGCGCACTGGTCTTCTTTCTCCGGTCAGGCTAAAATGACCTGGGATGCTTTCCGCCGCAATGGGTTGGATGGCTTGAACGTGAAGCCCGGCAGCCTGCTGGATTTCAGCGGTTCGGCAGCGGATATTGGCTCTGCCATTGGCTATGCCGGTTATGCCATTACAGGCAACGAAAGCTGGAGAAAAGCCGGGCAATGGGCAGATGTGGCATCTGTGCCTGCGGCCGTGCGGCAAGTAGCAACCAATTTGAAGCCCGTTGCTCACTTTTTTACAAATGGACCAGTAACCAAAGGCGTGAGTTTCCTCGGCAAAATGGCCGGTCCGCTGGCGATTCTGACGGGTGGGTTTACGCTTGTAACCAGTATTCCTGAAACAATCACAAGCGTACAGGAAGGTGATACTCGCATGGCTTGGGCCAATGGTTTGAGTGCATTTTCTGGAGCGGCAGCGGTGGTAGGTGGAGTTGCTTTGTTAATTCCTGGAGCTCAACCTGTGGCAGCGGTCGCGTTGGGGCTAAGTGCGATTACTGGGGTGGCTTCGATGGCGGTGGAATACTGGCCGACACCTACTGGTGCAACAACCCCTGTGGACACTTCCCTGCGTCCGCCCACGCCGCCCATCTCGATGCCAGTTCAAACAGGCACACCCACGCCTCCGCCAACTTCGACGCCAACCTTGACACCCACGCCACCCGTAACCAGCGTGCCCAGCCAAACACCGCAGGTTACTCAAACCCCTACACCGACTCAAACCAAGCTTGGAGGAAACTGATATGCAGCCTGATTATTCGCCAATTTGGGGAGTTCTGCTTGTTGCTGCCATTCTTTTAGCGCTAGGTTTTCGCCCGCGCCGTCCCTGGGTGATTCATGCCCACATGAACAGGATGTTCATCAAAGTTGCTTTGTCAATTTGGGTTGTATTTGGACTGGCTTTGCTGTCCGCGATACCAATTATAGAGTTGAGCTTACCCTCGTGGACTGGATATATAGTTGCCCTGTTGACAATATTGTTGCTTATATTCTCAATGGTCTATGTCCTTTACTGGTCGCAGCCGTTCTCTCGCAAGCGGACGGGCGTGAAAGCGGTGGATGAAGCGGTAGAGCGCTACAAGAAGCCAGGCGAACGCGTGGAAGGCGCCTGGGCTCCGCCAATGGAATTGGGCGGCAAACGCTATTGGAACATTTACTATACGGGACAGAACGGGAAAGAATGGCTGCTGATCGATGAGCAGGGTCAAGTGTTGCGTGATGAATCTGCGGCGCATACTTTGAGAAATATGCTGCGCCTGGTCTATCAAATCGGGCATCCAGAATACATCAACAGTCGCACGAGCGCTTACATGTCTTCACAAAAGGGTATCACAGGATTGAAAACGCTGCTCGGGCAATACGAACAATTGAGTCTGCCGGTGCGCGAACACAATAGCGGCAAATATGCTGATGAAATGCTGGCTGTCAGGCAGGCGGCTGAAGTTCTTTTGCGTTTTCAGGAGGGGATGTGTAAAGTGAATCGTCATAAGTTTTTTAAGATACGAAAACTCGAGACATGCTCTGCTCGATTTTGTTCGATCATTGTTTGCTCTGCACTCTCCATCACCGCCTCGATCGTGTCTTGAAGTTTATTTGCACAGGCTCGGTCTTTCAGATGACGCCAGAAACGTTCAATTGGGCTCAAGTCGGAGCAATAGGGTGGCAACCAGACGGCCATCACCCGATGCTCAAACAAGCTCAATGCAGCTAAAGCTGAAGCACTCTTATGATACGAAGCATTATCCATTACCAACACCACTCGCCCGGTTGGGTACTCTTTCACCAGCAGTTGCTCCAAGAAGTAGATGAACTGAGAACTGTTCTTCGTTTCAGCCGTAGTCCAGGTGATCTGATCGCTCATCCAGTTGTACCCACCAAAAATGTGCCGTTTTTGCTTTGTTCCCGGCCAAGTAGCTGGAATGCGTCGCTGTTGTCCGACCTTCATCCAGCAAGCTCGCAGGGGTGGATCAAGACTCAACGTGGTTTCGTCCACAAAGATGAGCTGGAAATCGTCTCCGAGCACCTTTTTTTCAACTCGTCCAGCAGTTCATCGGCCTTTGCCTTGGCTTCTTTGTCTTGCAAATGGCCTAAATCATGTTTCGGACGCCGATACCGGTATCCTTTAGCTTTCAGCAACGCTCGAAAACGCGCTTCACTCAACTCGATCCCGGTTTCCTTGGCCAGGTGCAGACGCAGACGATCAATGGTCCACACCGTGAAGTGGTATCCCAATTCTGCTGGCTCTTTTTCCACCACTTCGGCGACAAGCCGCTGGTAGGCTTCATCCGCTTTGGCTGGTCGTCCACTGCGTGGTTTGGTCGCCAGTTCTTCTACGCCGCCTTTGCGCCAACGCTTGATCCAGGAGTAAACCGTTGGAATACTTACCGCTTGCATTTCTGCCACTTCTTCAGGCTTGTATCCCAGGTGTAACAGCCGAATGGCTGTGCATCGTTGGCGCACTCCTGGTCGTTGGTCCCGCTTCATGGCAGTCTCAACGATTTGTAGCTCTTGTTCGGTCAGGTGATAGTCTCGGGCTTTTGGCATGCCCTGAGTTTACCACGTATTTCAGTTTGTTAATGTACTTTCAACGAACTACTAAGTATTGGCTGTACGAGGCGAAGTGGGGTAATCAACGCGGCGGTACGAAGTTGAAAGAACTTCGCCATGCAGACTGGCAGGAATTGATTGGCGTTTTGCACCAAAACACCTTGTGGCTGCGCGAAGAAATCGAAACCCTGGAGCAAGGCGCATTGGCGGCAAAGAAGATTAGACAACTGACAAAGAAACAGCCAGAGATAGCAAAGCGCAGCCCATCTCTGCAATATTTATTGGACGCTGTTATTACTCAGCACGACGGTTTGAAAGAAGCATTTGACGATTTGCGTCAAGGACGCGTGCGAGGCTACGAACGCGGACTGGATGACGAATTGGAGGGCTGGCGTTTGCGCTTGGAGTGGGTACGCCAGGTGGATGACTGGATTGCGAATGGCTATACGGACAAGCAGATTAGCAAAATGAAGAAAAAGACGAGCCGAGAGAGATAGCCTCCATGCCCACCCTCCTCGAACGCCACTGGCCGAAACTGGCCCTGCTCTTAACCGCATTCCTGCTCATCTGTATCTGGTGCTTCCCGGCCAGCGCGCCGCCGTTGACCCTGGTGTGCATCCCGGCAATGGTATCCATCACGCTCATCCTGGGCGTGCAAAAACAGATCCGGGCGGGGAAAGTAGCGCAGGTTTCGCGCGCCGCCCTGATGCGCAATATCGCCTGGGAGGCCGCGGTAATCCTGCTGCCCCTCCTGGCGGCCATGCTGGCAGGCGGCTGGGCCGGGCGTGAGGCTGGCTTGTGGGCATGGCAGGTCAGCGGTCAGGTCTGGCAGGCGGCGCTGGCGGGCATCCTGGCAGGTTTTGCGGCCGGCTTTTCAGCCGGTCGGCTGGCAGGCTGGGGTATTGGCTATGTCCGGGCGACAATCACGCGCTGAAGGCAAACTGGAGCCGCACATCCCCGCGCAGACCGACCGAAGTCCCCAGCCGTCGATCCAATTTCGACTTGATTTGCCGATAACTTTGTCCATCGGCATATTCCTGCTGGACAAACATTTGCGCATCCACCCAGAACCGTTGACGCTTGCTCACGGTTTTGAACTCATAGTGCACTTTTCCACCGCATTCACACTCCATCTGTGGCACAGCAATCCGAACGACCCCGTAATTGGTCGCCAAATGACGATGATAATGCCCATCGCGACGAAATTTCTGCCGCTCTCGACTGTGACATTTGCTGCATTGGCCCAAACTTTCCTGTGACCTGGTGTGTCGTCGTCTTCGATAGGGGAGACGTCCTAAAAGCCGGTTCACTTCCTCATCCAGATACGCGTTCAACACTTGCCCAATCAGTCCAGGCACAATGCCTTGTATGTTGTTCAGCACTTGCTGAGCGAAATTTGCCGACCCTTGGTCAATTCCTTGCAAGATAATCTTACCCAGGTGTACAATCATAGTGGCTTGAACCTCCTTTTCTTGTTTTTGACTAAAACAATTTTACAGGGGTTCAAGCCTTTTTGTCCCTATATTTCCTGAATGAAAGATACACTACCTGGTAAAATTTGTCAATCTTGACAAGAAAAGTCTTTATAAGTAAGATAAAGTCACGATTGTAATTCCCTGCCCCAAAAGCCTGCTGTGTTTTTTAACCATTCGTTGCTATATTCCCCCCAAAAATGGCGGCAGGGCAGGAAATCGCTACATTTCATGTAACTCAAATTAGGAGGACCTATGATATATCACCTGCTGGAAAAACTGGATAGAAAATTGCACTTTAGGCGCGTTAAAGCACATTGCGATATCCCCTGTGGAATCTATGACCCAATCATTGCCCAAATTGCTGCTTTGACCGTTGTCCGCATGATTGACTTGATGACTGGCCTGGAAGGCGGTGAAAAAAAAGACGGCCTGGAATACCATAACACGATAAGCCGTTATATCTCGGTGAAAGAAGAACATGCCGAAAAAGCCAAACATGAAATTCGCGTCATTTGGGGGGATTACCTGAAAGCCCAGCATCTGGAAAAACACCCACAGGCGCATGAACTGGTACATAAAATCATGCAACTTGGGTCAAAAGTGCGTCAGAGCGCCAATCGCGAAACTGCAGTGGAATTCGTGGAAGCCATCAATCAGTTTGCCGAGATTTTCTGGGAAACCAAAGGCATCACCACCAAGCGCGCCAAAGCCCCCTACGCCCCTAATTTGGAACTGGTTTACCCGAATTTGTAAATGCTGCGCATCCAGCGCGTCCAGGGCGAAAGCCTGAGTCCTGAATACGTTGAAGGGGATTTTGTGGTGATTACCACACTCCCCTTCTTTTTATGCCGCCTGAAAACAGGCGACGTAATTGTATTTCAGGATAATACCTATGGGTTACTTATCAAACGCGTGGAGGGTTTTGAAGCAGATGGCGGGATTCTCGTCGGGGGGACGCATGCTCAGAGTTTAAGCAGCCATCTTCTCGGTCCTGTGCGAGCCGAGGCCGTCATTGGGAAAGTGATCTGGCATATCAGGCGGCCAACGCACAATTAATCATGCTGGTCAAGCAAGCAAAATTATGCAGAGCAGGACGCGCACCGCTGGCGGCTATACATCCAGTTCCAGGTCTTGATTCTTTTCTGAAGATCACTGGTAAGCACCCCTTCGGACATACGCCAGCCCCAATTGCCAGAAGCCCGGCCAGGGTAGTTCATACGCCCTGTCGTATCCAATTCTAACAAGTCCTGAAGAGGAGCCAGCGCAAAAACAGCCGTCGAAGCCCACGCCGCCCGCGCCAAATCGGTAGCAAAACCCGTTGACACACCAGGATGACGGCGGTCGAGATAAGCATCGGCAAAATCTCGTTCTTCTTGGGGAGCCGTCTTATACCAGCCAATGGCGGTGTCATTATCATGCGTGCCCGTATAGACGACACAATTGCGAGGGTAATGATGCGGCAAGAAGGGGTTTTCCGGGCCGCTGAACGCAAATTGTAGAATTTTCATTCCCGGCAAGTCAAATTGATCGCGCAAAGCAACAACATCTGGCGTAATTTCCCCCAGGTCTTCGGCAATCATGGGCAAATCGCCCAATGAACGGCGTAAGGCCAAAAACAAATCGGCACCGGGGCCGGGAACCCAACGCCCAATTTCGGCAGTAGGCATGCCCGCCGGAACTTCCCAATAGCCGGCAAAGCCGCGGAAATGGTCAAGACGGATGATGTCAACCATCTCCAGGGTAGCGCGCAGGCGCGCCGTCCACCAGGCGTAGTCGTCAGCGCGATGGGTCTCCCAGCAATAAAGCGGATTGCCCCACAATTGGCCGGTCGGAGAGAAGTAATCGGGGGGCACCCCCGCCACGACGCTGGGTTTGCCCTCATCATCCAGATAAAACAGTTCCGGGTGAGTCCAGACATCGGCACTGTCGTAGGCAACAAAGATGGGAATATCGCCAATAATTTGAATCCCCAGCGAGTGGGCGTATTCCCGCAAATGCTGCCATTGGCGGAAAAATAAAAACTGGCGGAATTTTTGGCGGGTGATTGCAACATGCAGGCGCTGGCGCGCCTCGCTCAGGGCAGCCGCCTCCCGCTTTCGGAGCAGAGCCGGCCAACGGTCCCAGGAAGAACCGCCATTCTCTTCCTTGAGCACCATAAACAGGGCAAAGTCATCCAGCCAGTCCGATTGCGCAGCGCAGAAAGCATCATACTCCGCCCGCAGGCCAGGCGGCGGATTGTGTTCAAATTGGATGGCAGCGCGGTCGAGCAGGCCGAGTTTCCACCAGATGACCGCGCCGTAATCCACACGCTCTTCAGGAAAGGCCGGAAGTTCCACCAAATCATCATGGGTGAGCAGGCCTTCTTGCCGCAGCAAATCGGGGCTGATGAGGTAAGGGTTACCCGCAAAGGCCGAAAAACATTGATAGGGGGAATCGCCGTAGCCGGTGGGGCCAAGCGGCAAAACCTGCCACAGACTGCAATCAGCAGCGGCCAGGAAATCCAGGAAGCGGTATGCCTGCGGGCCTAAATCGCCAATGCCATAGGGGCCGGGCAGGCTGGTGGGATGTAAAAGAATACCAGAAGCGCGTTCAAATTTCATAAGGTTGACGTTTGGTCTCAAGGGTTGTACCGCGTTTGACACGGTTGGATGAGAAATCCTCTAAAGTGACATCGCAGCCGATGACAGCACCCGGCTCAATGACGACCCCGGCAGGCAAGATGCTGTTTTTGCCCGCCAGAGTCAGGGTCGGGCCTGGACCTGTGCCTGCCGCGCCGACTTGGGCGTTTTCTCCCACCCGAACGCGTTTGTCGAGGATGGCGCGTTCGACGTGAGCGCCTGTCAACACATGACAATCGGTGAGCAAGATCGATTCGCGCAGAATTGCGCCGCTGCGCACAACAACACCCGGCGAGAGCACACTGCGCTCAACAATAGCACCGTCTGCAATAAAGCAACCATCAGAAATCAGGCTGTCGGCTATTTGGGCTCCGCGCTGGATGTAGACTGGCGGGCGTTCTTCGGTCTTGGTATGGATGACCCAAGAGCGGTTATTCAACTGCATGGCAGGTTTATCGGCCAATAAATCCATGTGTGCCTGCCAGTATGACTCAATGGTACCAACATCCACCCAGTAACCGGTATAAGGGAAGGCAAAGACGCGCGCCTGCTCCGCGACCAGTGCCGGCAGGATGTTCTTGCCAAAGTCGTGGGCCGAACCAAGGCGGCGGCGATCTTCCCACAAAGCGCGGTCAAGCACATTCAGATTAAAGAGATAGACGCCCATATTCGCCAGGTTACCGGGAGGCTTGGGCGGTTTCTCAACAAACGAAGTGACCCGATACGAATCGTCAATATCCAGGATGCCAAAGCGTGAGGCTTCATCAATTGGGACGCGGATGGTAGCAATCGTCACATCGGCTTTGTGATCCAGATGAAAAGTGATCAAGGCGTCATAATCCATGGCGTAAATATGGTCACCCGAAAGGATAAGAATCAAATCAGGTGAGCCTTGCTTGATAAAGGTAAAGTTCTGCTGGACCGCATCGGCCGTACCGGCATACCAATCCGAACCAAAGCGGGTCTTATAAGGCGTCAGGATACGCACGCCGCCGGTAAAATCGCGGTTGAGGTCCCACGGGCTGCCTGAACCAATATGTTCAATCAGCGACTGCGGGCGATACTGTGCAAGAATCATGACATCAAAAATGCCCGAATTGACACAGTTAGACAGGGTGAAATCAATGATGCGATACTTTCCTGCAAAGGGAACAGCCGGTTTTGTGCGCTTGGCCGTCAGAACGCTCAAACGTGAACCTTCTCCGCCGGCCAGAATGACAGCACGGGTTTTCATAGGTATTCTCCTGTTTGGAGATCTTTCGACTTATCGTTGATTCAAGAGGGTCTGATACAAATTGAAATACCGCCGCGCCGAGCGTTCCCATGAGAAATCCTGAGACATGGCCATTTTTTGCATTGCCTGCCAGCGTTCGCGGTCTGGATAAAGGGCCAAGGCCTTACGAATAGCAGCAGCCAGTGCGCCGGCCGTATTCCCGTCAAACACAAAGCCGGTTTGGTCGGGGATGACGGTATCTTTCAGACCGCCAGTGGCACGCACCAGCGGCAGGCAGCCATAACGCATGGCAATCATCTGCGCCAGACCGCACGGCTCATAGCGGGAGGGCATGAGCAGGATATCCGCGCCACCGTAAATCTGGCGCGCCAGGGTGAGATCAAAACGGGCCTCCACATGCACACGTTCTGGGAAATCTGCCTGCAAAAGGCGGGCGCTAGACTCAAGAGCAGGATCACCCGTCCCCAGAATAACTGCCTGCCAGGGCAGGTCCATGAGCAAGCGTAAAGCCTCCAGGGTCAAATCCACCCCTTTTTGCGGATCCATGCGTCCGACCATTGCCAGAAGGGGGACATTCGGGTCTTTCAAAAGGTCCAGCCGCACCTGTAAGGCCTTTTTATTCAAGGCCCGCATTGATACCGTCTCTGGTTTATAGTTAAACGCCAGGGTTTCATCTGTGGCAGGATCAAAAGATTTTGTATCAATCCCATTCAGGATGCCGTGAATGACATCTGTTCGGGTTTGCAAGAAATCCTGCAAACCAGCGCCGTATTCGGGAGTGAGCATTTCGCGCGCATACGTTGGCGAGACACCGACAATGCAATCAGCCGACCACAGTCCAAGCGGCAGAGGCATTGCGCGTGCCCACTTGGGCAATCCAGAACTGGCTGGTGGCAAACCGTAAGCCGCCAGACGCGGTGCAAGGTCGGGGCCCATGAAGGGGAGATTATGAACAGTCAGAACCGAAAAGGTACCCAGGAATTCATTTTTCCAACGGCGAATCAAGAGAGCATAGACCGCCAAAGCGGTGTGCCAATCGTTTGCATGCAGGATATCGGGCTGCCAACCGATATGCTGCAACATTTCCAATACAGCCAGGGAGAAAAAGGCATACTTTTCCCCATCCAGCGCCACATTGGAAGAATAGACGGCACCGGTCTGGTTGATAGGATCGCCAGCCACAAAATAGACCGGCATCCCTTCCAGATTGGATTCGAAAACTTGCACCAGTTCCTTGCCGCCGGTACGGGTCAGGTAAAATGTGACCGTTGGACGAAGTGTAGCCGATTCGGTGCGGACCGTGGGGTGAAGCGGCAAAACCAGGCGAATATCTACTTCAATTCCCCCGGTAAAGTCGGATGTAAGGGCGCGCAAGGCACGCGGCAAAGAACCTGCCACATCCCCCAAACCGCCAACCTTTACAAATGGCTCGGCTTCTGCCGCTACGAAGAGGACTTTGAGCGTGTTTGGCATGGATACATTTTACAATAATTTTGGCCAAAGTGTGTAACCATCTAATGACAATTCTCTAAGCGGCAACATCTCAAGGTTTATAATAACCGGAGTTCGGGTTAGCGCAAAAAAAACAAATAATCACCGCAGAGACGCTGAGAACGCCGAGAAACACAAAAAAATTGGGGTTGAAACTCTGCGTCTCGGCGGTGAAAATTTTTATCCCAAACTCACGTTATAGTATTAACCTGAGTTCGGAATAGACCATATGGTCAACCATTTTTGGTTCGCGCCGCAGTTGCCTGCCCTGGCGTTTGCCCAGGGAACTGCAGCGCAACGTCAGTTTGGTTGCGGTTTGCTGCGCTATGGGATGGCATCGAATTGTCCAACGGTGACTGAAGAATCGATTAGCAAACTGGCGGTCGGTAAGCGGCGCAAGCGGAGTTCGGTACCAGAATTCAAGAATACGGTGTTCCCGTCCACCCAGGCAAAAAAGTCTGTCTGACCGCTGTCGTTGAGCGGTTGAGGCGGCTGTCCTGGCGCAGCATAAAAGATGTTTTGAGGATTATCTTGCCAGTAAGTAAAATACGCCCCGTCAGGCGACCAGGGGCCAGCCCCCAAAGACTGGCCGGTATAGGAAGCAAGTAACATATCTGCTGTGCTGGCGTCTATTAGATGAAGTTCAAATAAGTCGGGGCGGGGATTGTGGACATATATGGCACGTGTGCCGTCGGGCGCAAGACGTGGAAAGGAAACCCACACCGGTGCGGTAACAAAAGCAGCCAGTTGCGCCGCCCTACCTTCCAGCGGCACATACCACCAGCGCGCCGGATCGTTGGGGTTTTCCAGAATAGCCGGTGCCGGTGTAATGATGTAAAAACCGCTGGAGGTATTCATCCAGACCACTTCGGGCAAGTAGGTCCACTCGCTATAAGTGGAAACGAATGGAAAGTTAAAGACGCGACGCGCGTCACTACCGTCTGGCCGCGAAATCACCACCCCATCGCTCTGCGAAATGGCCATCCACTGACCGTCGGGAGAGAAATACGGGTTGCTGCCTTGCCCGCGAGCAAATAGTGGTTCGGGTTCAGGGTTATCTGCGTGCACCCGGTGCAAATCAGATGCCGGGCTGCCTAATCCGCCATCAAGGGGGGTCAGGTAACTGCTGAAGTATACCCAGTGCGTGCCGGGAGCAAAATCAAACCAGGAGATTTGCACGCTTTCTGCAGGGCGGGCCAGTCGCGTCAGATATTCAGGAGCAACCAGCATACGCTGACTGGTGCCATCGGTTTGGACAGCCCAAAGCCCGCCAGAGCGCTGAAAAGCAATTACCTGCCCATCTGTGGAGAGGCGAGGGTTGGAGATGTCGCCAGAGGTAGTCAACTGCCGGGGGGGTATACCTTCTGCCCACAGCCAGAGATTCCCCTCACGGACGTAGACCACGCGCAGAGAACCAGAAGCCGGCTCGGGGGTCGTGTCTGAACCGGCTGCCTGAGTAACGTAAGCCTCCAGGGTGGTGGCAACCATCGTGGTCAGGGTATCCTCATCCGGAGAAGGTGTCCATTCAGAAACTGCCCCGCAGGCCAACAAAAAGATCGTAAAAATCAAAGAGAAAAGCACAATTCGTGTGTTCATCTGCATCTCCTTTTGTGCATGTTCAGTAATGATAACACTTTACCGACCAGCATCCATACCGCTTATAATCGGGCTGGAAGAGATTTATGAGAATGGGAAGAATGATTTTCCTGCCAGCAATCACGCTGATCACGCTGGCCTGTTCATTTGAGTATATTCCACCCCCTCAAGCGGTCCCCAGCCTTGAAGCGGTGTACACGATTGCGCCAACGCAGGATGAGGAACCACTAATTATCCCCACCCTTACGCCGCTTCCTCCAACTGCCACCTTTAGCCCGGCGCCGCCCACTTCAACGCGGCTGCCTACGCGAACGCCAACACCCATTACACCAATGCTGGTATCCACAGACGAAAATCTCAACTGCCGGGCTGGGCCTTCAGTGGACTGGGCCATTGACGGCATTCTGCCGCGCGGCACATGGACGGGTATTTACGGACAGGACGCCAGCGGGGAATGGTATCAGATTGCCACGCCCAATTTTCCGGGACGGTACTGTTACGTTGCCAAAGCCTTGGTCAAAACCAGCGGTAATTTGAGAAACCTGACCGTTTTACCTGCGCCTGAGGCCTTGGTCACCCATTTGAACGTGGAGTTGCTGCCAACAAAAGTGAGCGTCCCATGTGCCAGTTTGCCATATGCCTTTGAGGTCAAGGTAGAAATTACGGTAAATGGGCCGGCAAGGGTAACCTTCCAACGCAGTTTTGATGACGGCAATGCCGAGCCACCAGAAACGGTTTTGCTTGCGGCTTCGGGTAAACACGTGTTCAAGTACCCCTATCAGTTTAATACAACGGGGAGTCATTGGGTGCTCATCGAACTGTATGCGCCTAATTTTCGAACCAGCAAAGATACGGCTACGCTTTCCTGTACGCCGTAAAACGACAAAACCTGCTTATAGAAGTAATATACGATTGAGGACATTTTACTATTCCTGTGACGAGATTTATCGCATAGAATGAAGTCTGGAAATTGGCCGCGCCTGGCGGTTTATTCTATTCAAGAGGTTACTATGACTCAACCACAACCAAATGAAGGCAATGTTCCCTCGAAGCCATTGCAGCCCAGCGGGCAGCGCAGCGGGCCGCGCGGCGAAGTGACGATTTACGCTACTTGGTGTAAGGGGTGTCGAATCTGCGTCGAGTTTTGCCCGCCCAAAGTCCTGGAGATGGGGCCCCTGGATAATCATCCACGGGTGGCTCATCCAGAAAAATGTACCGCCTGCCATTTCTGCGACACCCACTGTCCCGACCTGGCCATCGTGGTCAGAAAACTGGAATAGGAGGTCGCTGTGGCTATTCGATTGATGCAAGGCAACGAAGCAATTGCGCTGGGCGCGATTGCAGCTGGCTGTCGTTTTTATGCCGGTTATCCCATCACCCCCTCCACTGAAGTCGCGGAGGTTATGTCGCGCGAACTTCCCAAGTATGGCGGCAAATTTATTCAGATGGAAGATGAAATCGCCAGTATGGCGGCCATCATCGGCGGGAGAGTTGGGGGCTTGAAATCCATGACAGCCACAAGTGGTCCTGGCTTTTCGCTGATGCAAGAAAACATTGGCTATGCCGCCATTACTGAAATCCCGTGTGTGGTGGTAGATGTTCAGCGGCTGGGGCCTTCTACCGGACAGCCAACCGCCGCTTCACAGGGCGATGTGATGCAAGCGCGATGGGGGACACATGGCGACCATCCCATTATTGCCCTGGCACCGATTTCAGTGCGTCAGGCCTTTGATTTGACCGTCAAAGCCTTTGATTTCTCAGAACGTTATCGCACACCGGTTATTTTGCTAACAGATGAGATTATCGGACACATGCGGGAGCCGGTTGAATTGCCCGACTTCAGCACCATCAAAATTTACGAACACGAAGTAAAAGAGCCCCCAGAGGAGTACAAGGCTTTTCGCAATACAGAAGACAGTGTCCCGCCACTTGTCCCCTTTGGGAAGGGTTATCGTTACCATATCACCGGCCTGCTACATGATGAAATTGGCTTCCCTACCCAACGCCTGGATGAAATTGACCCGTGGCTGAAACGCGTCAATGAAAAGTTGGAAAAGCATATTGACGAAATTGTCCTGGTTGAGGAAGATTACCAGGATGGGGCGCGCATAGCCGTTCTGTCCTATGGTTGTTCCGCTCGTACCGCCCGTCATGCGGTTAAAGTTGCCCGTTCGCAAGGGAAGAAAGTCAACCTGCTCACCCTTTTAACCATCTGGCCGTTCCCTGAAAAACAGGTTGAAGCCCTTGGCGAGAAAGTGGACAGGGTAATTGTCCCGGAGATGAATCTGGGCCAACTGGCCTATGAGGTAGAACGAGTCATTGGACGCAAGAAGGTGATACGCGTGACGCGCGCCAACGGTGAGATGGTCACACCACAGATGGTACTTGAGAGAATGGAGGGCTAAGAGATGACCGACCATATTTTAGAGGCCCACACCTTAGAGCAGGACGAGGCGCTCATTCCCCCATCCAACTGGTTTGAGCGAAGCGAAACTCTGCAAAAGTTACGCAAGAACAAAAAATTCCCGACCATCTGGTGCGCAGGTTGTGGTCTTGGCGTTGTAATGGGTGCGCTTATCCGCGCCATTGATCATCTGGGGCTTAAGAACGATGACGTAGCCCTTGTGGCCGGCATTGGTTGTACAGCCCGCATGCCAGTCTATATGGACTTCAATACTTTGCACACCACCCATGGCCGCGCCCTGGCATTTGCCACCGGCCTGAAAATTGCCCGCCCTGATATGAAAGTAATTGCGATCATGGGCGATGGTGATGCTCTGGCGATTGGCGGCAACCATTTCATTCATGCTGCCCGGCGTAATATCGGCATCACCGCCCTGGTAGTGAATAACAGCATTTACGGCATGACCGGCGGACAATACAGTCCTACAACCCCGGTGGGAAAAGTGGCCACCACTGCCCCCTACGGCAACGTTGAACCGCCATTCCCAATTTGTGAACTGGCAATTGCAGCGGGCGCCACTTATGTCGCCCGTTCGACCGTCTATCATGCTCTTGAACTCGATAAATTCCTGGCCGAAGCCATTGCCCAGGAAGGTTTCAGCGTGGTAGAGGCTGTCAGTTACTGTCACACCACCTATGGCCGTCTGAATCGACTTGGCACAGCCGCCGATATGATGCGAGCGCTAAAGGACAACAGTATTGCCAAGAACGCCTACGATAAACTCTCACCGGATGAGCAAAAGGTCAATACCAAAATTGTGCGTGGAATATTACATCAGGATCATACGCGCATGGAATATACCCGCATGTACGAACAGCAAATTTTAACCCGCGTCCAGAGTGTATAAACAGGAGGCAAGCATGACGACATTCCAAGGACTCTCCGATCGCACCGAGATTCGCCTGGCTGGAGAAGGCGGGCAGGGTATGATTCTGGCCGGGATCGTCCTGGCAGAAGCGGCTTCAATCTATGATGGTAAAAATGCTGTTCAAACTCAGAGTTACGGGCCGGAGGCACGCGGCGGCGCCAGCAAATCGGAGGTTGTCATTTCAAACGGTGAAATTGATCACCCCGAAGTGTTAGAAGCAGACGCGCTGATTGCCCTCAGCCAAGAGGCTTACAAAAAATTCTTCAAAGATATCAAGCCAGGAGGATGGTTGATTGTGGATGCCGACAAAGTAGATGCGTCGGCCACGCCACAAGCCATTCGTCTCCCTATCACCCGACTGGCATTTGAGACAACCGGTAAGGTGATCACAGCCAATACGGTTGCTCTTGGAGTGCTTGTCGCCCTGACAAAGGTGGTCTCACGCGAGGCGATTGAAAAGGCCATTCTGGCACGCGCCCCAAAAGGAACAGAGGAAATGAACCGGGCAGCGCTGAAAGCAGGTTTTGAAGCGGCTGAAAAAGTCATAGTAAGCCCTACATAAGCACAACCGCGATTCAACCGACAGGGATATAAAACATGAGCCTCCGCTTCTGGAGGCTCATGCAAATTAAGAGTGCATCATGAGAGCGGCTGAGGAGTACCGCTCTTCTTTGGCACAGGCGGAGGAAAGATCTTCTCGAACTCCTCGCGCGTCAATGTTTCAACTTCAAGCAATTTCGTTGCCACGGCATCCAATTCTTTGCGATATTTGCGCAAAAGAGCGCGGGCTGTTTCATACGCTTCATCCACCAACTTGCGCACCTCACGGTCAATTTGTTCAGCCACTGCCTCAGAATAATCGCGTTGCTCTGAGATTTCACGCCCCAAAAAGATAAGTTCTTCCTTTTGACCATAGACACGGTTACCCAGTTCGTCACTCATACCCAGGCGGGTGACCATCGCGCGCGCCATTTGCGTAACCTGTTCAATGTCGTTCGAGGCGCCAGAAGTAATATCGTCAAAAACTTCGGCTTCGGCTGCACGTCCGCCCAACGCATAGGCCAGCGTTGCCATCATCTTTTTGCGGCTCAGCAAAATACGGTCGTCCTGGGGACGGAACCGCGTCAGACCACCGGCCTGGCCGCGTCCGACAATGGTTACCTTCTGGACCGGGTCGGCTTCGGGAATGGCATTGCCCACCACTGCGTGCCCCGCTTCATGATAGGCAATGATGCGTTTCTCTTCATCGCTAATGAGACGCGACTTACGCTCTGGGCCCATGATCACACGCTCAATGGCTTCTTCCATCTCTGTCTGACCGATGGATTTCTTGTTGCGGCGAGCGGCCAAAATTGCGGCTTCATTGACCAGATTCTCCAGGTCCGCGCCGACAAAACCGGGCGTACCGCGTGCCAGCGAAGCCAGGTCAACACCCGCATCAAGCGGTTTGCCCTTAACATGGACTTTCAGAATTTCTTCGCGGCCTTTCACATCAGGCCGGTCAAGGACCACCCGTCGGTCAAAACGCCCTGGACGTAAGAGCGCCGGGTCAAGAATGTCTGGACGGTTGGTGGCGGCAACAACAATGACGTTCGTGTCCGTATCAAAGCCGTCCATCTCAACCAGAATCTGATTCAAGGTCTGTTCGCGCTCATCATGCGACCCGCCCAAGCCTGCCCCGCGCTGACGTCCAACCGCGTCAATTTCATCCACAAAAACAATACAAGGTGAATGACGTTTGGCCTGCTCAAAAAGATCACGCACGCGGCTGGCACCCACCCCTACAAACATCTCAACAAACTCTGAGCCGGAAATGGAGAAAAACGGAACGCCCGCCTCACCCGAGACCGCTTTTGCCATCAGGGTCTTCCCGGTCCCAGGCGGCCCAACCAGCAGGACTCCTTTCGGAATACGCGCACCCAGTTGGATAAACTTTTGCGGCTCACGCAAAAATTCGACCACTTCGCGCAACTCTTCCTTTGCCTCATCCACCCCGGCCACATCATCAAAGGTGACCGTCGGATGGTCGCCCGTGAACATCCGTGCCCGGCTCTTACCAAAAGATAAGGCAGCATTGTTCGATCCTTGCGCCTGACGGAAAATGAAAAGGAATAAAATGGCGACAAGGATAAAAGGTAGAGTGTAACTGAGTATCGTGAGGATACCCGTCCACTGGCTAGGAGGCTTGGCCTCAATTTTCACATCCTTGAGCAGTTTTTCGGGCGAAACACCTAAATTCAACAACTGTTCCACAACAGTTGTTCCAGGTTCTTTATAAGCCGTCTTTTGGATAGCGTCCTCGCCGCGTCCATAAATCACCAGCAAGCGATTGTTGTTATCCACAACGATACGGGTAATTGAACCGCCGGTTTGAATTTGATCGGCAATGTCGCTGATGGTCAACGTCTCTACCGAAGTGCTATCCCGACGCATACTCATATAAATCATCGCCATCAGGGCAACGAAAAATAGGAGATAAACGATATAAGAATTGTTTTTAGAGTTCACATACTCCTCCGTGTCAGAGAGATTATACCAAGTTCACCAGGGCTTCGACAGCCCTCAGAGATATTTTATACACTTTTCTTATAAATTCTACCTGCAAGGTCGGGTTATCATAGCCGTCTTTTCATGAAAGGGTTAGTATCCTATGGTTTTCTCAAAGTCCCTTGATGCCCTGTGCGGAACATGGCGATTGACTATTTTCACCGCTGAGACGCAGAGTTCGCAGAGATTTTTCGTGGTTTTCTCTGCGTTCTCAGCGGCTCTGCGGTGGAAACGTTGACTTTGAGAAAACCATGGTCAGGCTCCTATACAATCTTCATCTTCCTGTCGGTTTATGGTAAACTTCAACATTATGAGCCCCGAAGGTATTAAACAAATTTTATGCATTGAAGACGAACCAGAAATGATAGACCTGATTCGTCTGATACTCAACCGGCGAGGATTTGAAGTCAAGGGGGCAAACGGCGGCATAGAAGGGCTGGAAATGATCCGTCAAGACCCGCCCGACCTGGTCCTGCTTGACCTGATGATGCCCGACATGGACGGATGGGAAGTATACCAGCAAATGAAAGCCGATGAAAAGACACGCGACATTCCCGTCATCGTTGTCACAGCCAAGGCTCAAAGTATTGACCGGGTACTGGGTCTGCATATCGCCAAAGTAGATGATTACATCTCCAAGCCTTTCAGCCCACAAGAACTGCTTGCCAGTGTGGACCGCATTCTGAGCAAAAAGACTGAACCCTAAGCCCTTGCCACCCTCAAATTGAACGGCTGCATAAGACATGTGGCCGCCTTGTTGTACCCTTCTTTTGGGGTGTCTATGCATCGTTTTGTTATCATCAAAACGCCAACCAGGCCAAATCCACAACCCATCCGTGCCCTGTATTGCGCTTCTTTTCTTTGCCGCCTAAAGGGATTGATGTTTCACCGCAAACTTGCCCCCAATGAAGGTCTGTTACTGGTCCAACCTAGAGAGAGCCGTATTGATTCGTCCATCCACATGCTCTTTGTCTGGTTTGATCTGGGAATTGTTTGGATCAATGACCAAATGACCATTGTGGATACCTGCATAGCCAGAGCCTGGTGGCCAGCCTACTTCCCTAAAGCACCTGCTCGTTATGTGCTGGAAACCCACCCCGAACATCTCGAAAATTTCCAGGTCGGACAAAAGGTCACTTTTGAGAATGCGTAAATTAGGCCTCTTTGCCTTTGTATTCCTATTAGCCTTTCTGCCTGTTATGCCGGCAACCGCACAAACCGGAGGGCCAGTCTATATTGTCCAACCGGGAGATACCCTCTCTGATATTGCAGCGCGATTCAACGTCAGCACCGCCGAATTAATGCAGGCGAACAACATTGCTAACCCAGACCAACTGGCTGTCGGCCAGCAATTAATTATCCCCGGTATGGAAGGCATCAGTGGCACGCTTATCACCGAAACAGTTGCCTACGGAGATAACTTCCGCAGCCTGAGTCGGCGTACTCAAACCTCGCCGTTAATGTTGAGAAGACTAAACCGCATCATCAGCCCAGGCGAATTGTATGCCGGTACCAGCCTGATCATCCCTCAATCTGAGACAAGCGCTGCTCTCAATACACGTTTCGCATTGAGAACAGGCGAGACCCTGCTTGAAGCGGCTGTCCGACAGCAAAGCAACCCCTGGACCCTGGTGCAGATCAACGGTCTCGCGGGGACCTGGGCTGGCTTGCCAAACGATGTGCTTTATGCCCCCTCCGGAGATTCCGACCAGACCGCCAATGGCCTGCCACCCGTCTTTGTCTCGGCCCGAGTCAGCAATCTGCCGCTGAAACAAGGCGGCACAGCCGAAATCCATGTCCAATTATCACAGCCTGCCACCCTGGGGGGCTTGTTGGTAGAATACCCCCTCCATTTCTTTCCCGATGGACAAGACGGTTACGTAGCCTTGCAAGGAATCCACGCTATGCTAGAGCCGGGCATCTACCCGCTGCGCCTGGAGGCCACACTTGAAAATGGGACAAAGCAGGCTTTTGAGCAAATGGTACTGGTGGTCTCAGGATACTATCCAGATGATCCATTGCTCTACGTAGATGCAGGTACGATTGATCCAACCATCACCCAACCCGAAACCGACCTGATCTACTCATTGGTAGCAAATGCAACCCCTCTGCGCCTATGGGGGGATACCTTCTACACCCCTGCTTCGCAATACGCCGACAGCACTTACTTTACATCCCGCTTTGGAAACCGACGCACTTACATTGGTCAAGGCACAGATATGAAAGTGGAAGGCTTTCACACCGGTCTGGATTTTGGCGGTGGGACCGGCCTGCCTATCACGGCTCCTGCGCCAGGAATTGTTGTTTTTGCACAAGAATTGAATGTTCGAGGCAAGGCCACTATCATTGACCATGGTTGGGGAGTGTACAGCGGATTCTGGCATCAGTCAGAAATCAAAGTCCAGGTGGGACAACGCGTGGAACAAGGGGAGGTTATCGGCCTGGTAGGCGGGACCGGACGGGTGACCGGCGCTCACCTGCACTGGGAAATATGGGTCAACGGCGTACAAGTTGACCCGTTAGATTGGCTTGAGCAGCCTTATCCGCGCGAATAAAAAGTTGACCAATCCAGAAAAATGGCGGTATAATCCAAGCCGCACGCGGGTGTAGTTCAGCGGTAGAACGTTTGCTTCCCAAGCAAAATGTCGTGGGTTCGAGTCCCATCACCCGCTCAACCATCAATATAGCCATCTTGTGCCTCAAAAACGGCCAAATGGCTATATTTTTTATGCCTGCAAAAACTGATGGTCTCCCGGTCGAATGTTGATGAAGCCCCAAAATTGCAAGGTTGCTGTTATGATAACCGACCCAGGATCAATTTAAAATAAGGGCGGAGGTAGTGTACCATGACAGACAAAGGCAAAGTGCTATACGTTGAAGATAACTTTGACAACCGCTTGTTGGTACGCCGGGTTTTGACAGCCGACGGTTATACAGTGGTTGAGGCAACCAACGCCAATGATGCCATGAAAATGATCGAAGCCGAAAAACCCGATTTGATTCTGATGGACATCAACATGCCTGAGGTAGACGGCTACACACTAACAGCAAAAATTAAATCAACTCCCGGGATGTCAAAAATCCCCATTGTGGCAGTGACGGCTAATGTAATGCGCGGTGACCGGGAAAAATCCCTGGAGGCCGGCTGCGATGGCTACATTCAAAAGCCCATTGATATTGACATCTTGACACAACAAGTAGAACGTTACATCCAAAGAAAGGGCGGGTAATCGGTTATGAACCCCTTTGTTGCTTATTCTCCAGAAGAAAACCAGCCTGAAGGTGCGCCCAGCCAAACAGCACGCAAGGCAGTGATTCCCAAAGATGCCACCGTCCTGGTAGTCGAAGACAATGTCTCCAACTTTGTGTTGATTGCCCGCATGCTGGGGTATCTGGGCATTCATTGTGAATGGAAAACTTCCGGGTACGAAGTCGTCGAATATGCCGATACCCTGCAACGCCTGGATTTGATCTTGATGGACATCCGATTACCTTATGAGGACGGCTATGGCGCTCTACGGAAAATCCGCGCCACCGAACATCTAAAAAATATTCCCATTGTGGCTGTGACCGCAGAAGCCAGCCAAGAGCAAATGAACAAGGCCCGCGAGGCTGGTTTTGATGGATTCCTTGGCAAACCACTTGACCCCGACCGATTCCCAGACCAAATCCGCCGTATTCTGGCTGGCGAATCGGTGTGGGAACTCCATTAGGTCTCCCATGACAATCTCACCTGTCCCATCTGAACATCCAAAAGACCAGATGCCCCGCTTCCGAGGGCGGTTAGCACGTACAATGGCGCTCACCCTGGTGGCCGTCTCGATTATTCCATTGTTGGTGATGGGTGCCAGCGCCTACCTGCGGGCACGTACCTTACTCCTGAATCAGATTTCTTCGCAGATTCAGACTGCAATGGAATCTCAAATGACACAAGTACAAGGCTCGGTACGCGCCAAAGCAGTACGCCTGAACCGTATCGTTCGCATGAAAGAGTTTACCGACGCGCTTGAGAAAACCCTGCCAATCAGCCGCGGCACTTTGCAATTTAAACTCGAACGCAGCAACGTGATTAACACCTTCGAAAAAGTCAACCGTCAGGAAGGGACCCCCGTCTTTAACAACTTCTTCTTCGTACGCGCCGACGGTGTCATTCACATTGCAAGCAACCCGGCCTGGGAGGGGGTAGATATCTCCGACTCGCCGTTCTACAGCCTGATCCAAGCCACGCATGACGAGACACTGGCTGTCTATAATTTTGAACCACTTTACCCCAATCAGATGGTTTTCATCACCATCGAACAATACAATCAGTTTGGAAGTGTCAAGGGTCGCAGCGGGGCTTTGATAGGTGTGTCGGAACAAAAGAATGTTCAGAGTATTCTGAACAACCTGACCACTTTCAACCGGAGTTTCCGGCCATACTTCGTCACCGCAGACAATCATTTCATCGGCATCAACCCTTACCGAAAAGAATTAGCCGCATTTGAGCCGAGCCTTCAACAAAGCGACTTGCTGTCTGCAACCAAGTTGCAAGCCGGTCAGGGAAATGAGTTAATCGGATTCGTCAATCCAGAGAACGAAGCCGTCATTGCTGTCGGTCGTTGGGCAGATTTTCTCAACGCCGGTCTTGTGGTTGAAATTCCCGAAGAACGTGTCTTTCAACAACTGAATAGCCTGGCGCCCTTCATGGCCATCTTGGTTGTATTAACAATCATGGGGATGGCTGGTGTGGTATGGGTTGGGACAAACCAACTGGTAAAACCATTGCTGAACATGGTTGAAACGACGCGGCACTTTGCGGAGGGAAATTTTGAAGAACGCTTGACCAGCCGCCGCAATGATGAACTTGGCTTACTGGCTTGGTCGTTCAACCACATGGCCGATGAATTAAGTGCCCTCTATCAGTCGCTGGAAGCCCGCGTGGAAGAGCGTACCCGCCAAATTCGTACAGCGGCAGAAGTGGCCCAGGACATCACTTCTTCCATAGACATAGACGACTTGCTGAACAAGACGGTGAAGTTGATTGTTGAACGCTTTGGCTTTTACCACGCTGGCATCTTTCTCCTTGACCGGGCCGGCAAAACTGCAACCTTGCGGGCTGTTTATGGGCCAGCAGCAGATGCCATGCGTGAACGCGGCCATAGTCTGGCTGTTGGCTCGCAGTCTATTATTGGTTGGGTAACCGAAAATAACAAACCGCGCGTGGCTTCGGATGTGGGTGAAGACCCAATGCATTTCAAGAACCCTCTCCTGCCCAACACGCGAGCCGAGGTGGGAATTCCAATTACTGCCGGCAACCTTGTACTTGGCGCTCTAGACGTCCAAAGTACAGAGCCAGAAGCATTTGACGATGCCACCATTGTCACGCTGCAAACCCTGGCAAACCAGATTGCCAGCGCTATCCAGAACATCGAACTGGCCGCCTCGACCGAAGTCAACCTGAACGAACTGGAACGTTTGTACCGGGCCAGCCGTCAGATTGCTGAAGCCCCCACTGAGGAGAGCGTCATCCAGAGCACCGGGCAAGTTCTATCTGACGCGCCTTATATTTCAGCCGTGCTGGCTGCCAGTGGAAAATCTTTTGAGCCGGTCTCGGTAACAGATGCAGCCGGGATTCAAATGCTGGAGTTTTCTACCCGCAAACTGGATATTTCCCCTGCCGACCTGGCACCCTATTTGGCATCTGGTTTAACGCTGGTTGACTTGAGCAAACCGTCTAACCTGCCCACCACGCTTATACGCTATGCCCGCCAATTGGGCTGTCAGTCTGCGGCCTTTTTACCCATCACTGTCAATGAACAATTGACCGCCCTGATTATTCTTGGTTCTGCACAAAAGGGAGCACTTACAGCGGCCAATGTGCAGCCTTATGCAAACCTAGCCGGTTTTGTCGCGACCTCATTGGAAAAGATAAACGCTTCGCGTTCCATTGAGCGCCGACTGGCAGAAATGGAAGCCCTGGCGGCAATTAGCCAATCGGTCATGGTAGCCAGCGATCTGCAGACCTTCTACACTACGCTGCACGAACAAGTTCGCCAGACCGTTGGCGATTACAACTTCATGATTGCACTATACGACAAACAGAAAGAGACCATCTACGTTCCGTACCTGTACGAAGATGGGCAAATCACCAATCTGGAACCATTCCCTCTTGGAGAAGGGCTCACATCCATCCTGATTCGCACGAAACAACCACTGATGTTGGTAGAGAACGTTGAGAAACGGTTAGCGGCACTGGGAGCAAGGACGATTGGGCAGCCCGCCAAATCCTGGCTGGGGACGCCACTTCTGGCAAGAGGCGAAGCCATTGGAGCATTAATCCTGCAAGATAACAAACGTGAAAACCAGTTCGATGAAAACGACTTACGCTTCCTGAATGCAGTCGCGGCACAAGTGGCAGGAGCCGTTCACAACATTCGTCTATTGGAAGAAAGCCGAATGCAAAGCGTCCAATTACAAACAGCGGCTGAAATTGCCCGCGACATTAGTCGTTCGCTCAACCTGGACGAATTGCTGCATACCGCTATCAATTTGATTCGCGACCGATTCGGCTTCTACCATGCGGCTGTTTTCCTGATTGATCCTTCTGGAGAATATGCAATTGTGCGGGAAGCCACTGGAGATGCCGGGGCACAGATGAAGCGCATGGGCCATAAACTGGGCGTTGGTTCCAAATCGGTGATTGGTTACGTGACGGGGCGCGGTGAACCACTGGTGGTCAATGACACCACGAAAGATGTCACCTATCTTGCCAACCCCTTGCTACCAGACACACGCTCAGAGGCCGCCATTCCTCTCAAGGTCGGTGAGCGCATTCTCGGAGCGCTGGACGTGCAAAGTAACCTGCCATACGCATTCAGTGAGGGGAATCTCCAAACTCTGCAAATCCTGGCCGACCAGTTGGCTGTGGCAGTCATCAATACCGAATTGTTTGCTGAAACGCAGGAACACCTGTCTCAACACCGCCTGCTTCATCATGTCACAACCGCGGCGGCATCTGGTACAACATTGGAGGAGGCGCTTTACAGTGCTGCACAAGGGCTACAAGTCACTCTCGGCGGTGACCGGGTAGCCATTATGCTGGTTAACAGAGAAAAGCAAACGCTGGAAATTAAAGCCTCCATTGGCTACTCAGAAGAGGATATTGCAAATGTAAATGTGCCCATCGGCACAGGGATTACCGGCTGGGTAGCCGCGCATCGCAAACCTTTGCGGGTGGATAATATCGAAAATGATCCGCGTTACATTCAGGTCAGCCCGAATACACGCTCTGAATTGGCCGTTCCGCTCTTATACCGTAACGAGGTGTTAGGCGTGCTGAATGTTGAGAGCGAGCGGGTTAACGCTTACACCGAAAATGACGAGGAACTTTTGGGAACCCTGGGCGGTAGTCTGGCGGCCATTATTGCAAATGCCCGCCTGCTGGATCAGATTCGGCGTCAGGCAGAACGCGAGCGCTTGATTTATGAGATAACCAGCAAGATTCGCCGCTCAACGGACATGCAAACGATTCTCGCGACAACCGCTGGCGAACTGGCACGGGTAGTCAATGCCCGGAGGATGCAGGTCAGGCTGGGGGTCGGCAATGAACCGTCTGAGAAGGCTAACGGTAAAGATTCAGATGTCGAGAGGAGATAAGCGGAATGAAATTCTCACAAGTTCTGGCAAGAATCTTCCCGTCTGCCAGGGTAAAAAAATCAATCGCCGACCTTGAGGCTGAGCGCAGACTCACCATCGTTCTCCTGGCTGTAGTCCTAGCCGCAATAGCAGCCATTCTGATCTTCGATCTTGTAACCGACCCCCGCAATCGAGGGGTACTGATTGCTGCAAGCATTTTAACCAGCGTTACGCTGGTTCTGGCATATTTCAACATCCTACTTCCTGGCCGCATTCTGGTGCCTCTGACAACTTTTGCAGCCATTACTTTGATAGGGGGGCGGGGAGGTATCCGCGACGAAGCCATCATCGGCTATGCGGCCGTGTTGATCTTGGCCAGTTTATTGCTTGGCCGAAACGGCACATTGGCCTTTGGAATGCTGATTGTTCTGGCCGTAATTTACCTTGGCTATCAAGAAAGTACCGGACGGCTGGTCTCCAATTTACAACCGGTCACATTCCAGGACACATTGACACAGGCCATTATCTTCCTGGCTGTTGTTCTGTTTCTTTATGTGCTCATCAGCCGGATGGACACTGCCTTGCAACGCTCTCGGCAAAGCGAACAAACCCAGGTTGCAATTAACAGAGAATTGACTGCGCTCAAAGAAGCGTTGGAAATTCAAGCCAATCGAAGCCGGGAACAGTTACGGGCGGTGATTGAAATCGGGCGCGCCGCGAACGCGAGCCTCAACCCGGAAGAATTGACAGAACGCATTGTCAATTTGATTACCGAACGATTTGGCTACTATTATGCCGGGTTATTCTTATTGGATCAAAGCGGCCAGTGGGCCGAGTTAAAAAGCGCTACCGGCGCAGCCGGTAAAATTATGCTCCAAAATCGTCACCGCCTAGAGGTAAGCGGCAGAAGTATGGTGGGAGCAGCCATCAGCACACGTGAAGCCCGCGTGGCCTTAGATGTAGGCGAAGAGGCGGTACGCTTCAACAATCCGCTGCTCCCCGAAACACGCTCAGAAATTGCTCTGCCTCTTATAGTGGGTGAACGCGTCCTGGGTGCGTTAGATGTGCAGTCCACAGAGGAGGCAGCCTTTGGGCCACAAGAAATTGAAACATTGCAGGGTATGGCCGGTCAGGTAGCCATTGGGCTTGAAAATGCGCGTTTGTACCAGGAAGCGCAACAAAGTCTAAGTGAGTTGAATGCTGTTTATCGGCAGTATCTAAGCACAAGTTGGAGTCAAATTGAAAAGCAGAAAAAGGTGGAGTTTGAAGTGGGGACGACCGAAACCGAACAGGGTGGTCGTAGTATAAGCGTACCGCTGGCGCTGCGCGAGACGCCAATTGGGAACATCATGGTAGAAAGCGATGTGGATCTGAGTCCAGAGGAAATCAGCGTGATTGAGGCCGTGGCTGCTCAGGCCGCACTGGCACTTGAGAATGCTCGTCTGCTTGAGGAGACTCAACAAACGGCTATACAAGAACGCACTACGGCTGAAATCACCAGCAAAATCTGGTCGGCAGCAACCATCGACGCTATCCTGCAAACGGCTATCAAAGAACTTGGCCAGGTATTCAATGCGACCAAGGGTATCATCGAATTGAAGTTGGAATGAGACAATGAACAAACGACACGTTCCTGCATTTTTGGATACGCTCTTAAACTCCTTGGGCGGTTCTTATCTGCTTGTTGTTCAGTTCCTGGCGCAATTGCTCTCCTTTGGGGCTGCTGCCCTTGGCATATACTACATTCTTGTAAATGTGGAGTTTACTCCCCAGCAAACTCGACAATTGACGACATCGGTGTTTGTCTTTGTTGTTGGAGCCAATATCCTTCTTCTACTTTACATGTATGAAGTGTCTCGCGCTGCCCGAAAACGTTTGTACTCCTGGAGCAAAGGAAAAACAGAAGTAGAGAATCCCGAACTAGAAGTTAAAGCCTGGCGAGAGGTTACTCGTTATCCATGGAGATTTGGCAGTGCTGCCTTTGTAATTGCAACTTTCGAGACCATTCTTCCGGCCGGCGCGTATATGTACTACTTTGGAGGGGCCACGATAGAACAGGCCATTCATGTAGTGATTGGCGGCTTTCTTTCGGCCTCCATGCTTATCATCAGTTGCGTGATTTTGATTGAATACGGACTGACAAATGCCCGGCTGGTTTTGCTCCCCCGCTCGCCAGAACTTCAAAAGAGCGGCCTGAGCGGAACCAGGCTTCAAGAACGCCTGGCCTTATTGGTGATATCTTGTGTAGGGATATCACTTTTGACAACTGCCCCGCGCGCTTATCAGGTAGCAGCAGATATTTTAAATGGCAAAATCATTAGCCTGTACACCTTACGCGTACAACTTATTTGGGTTGCCTTGATCGCTGTTGTTATTAGCAGTATTTTGGCTGCTGTGGTTGCCCGCATGATATATCGCCCGGTGGCTTACTTAATGGGAGTAATGACCAAGATTGAACGCGGAGAACTTCAACACCGCGCTGATATCCTGAGCACCGACGAGATCGGGACGGCCACTATTCAATTCAACAGCATGCTTGAGCGCCTGGAAAACCTGCAAAAGCATATGGATGAGGAGGTCGAAAAGCGCACACGCGAGTTAGAGCGGAAGACTGCTCAATTGCAAGCCGCCGCCCAGGTAGCGCGCGAAGCAGCCGCCATCCATCAGGTAGACCAGTTGCTCAACCGGGCAGTGAATTTGATTTCAGAACAATTTGGGTTCTATCACACTGGGATTTTTATCACCGACCAGGCGGGTCAATATGTGACTTTACAAGCGGCCTCGTCTGTTGGCGGACAAAAAATGTTGGAGCGCGGTCACCAGTTGCGGATTGGCTCTCAAGGCATCGTTGGAATGGTAGCAGCCACCAATCGCCCCCGCATAGCATTGGATGTGGGAGAGGATGCGGTTTTCTTTAATAATCCCGATCTGCCCAACACCCGTTCCGAGATGGCCTTGCCGCTGACTGTACGTGGCAAATTGATTGGCGTCCTTGACATTCAGTCTACAGAGACGCGTGCTTTCAGCCAGGATGATGTCATCGTTCTGCAAACACTTGCAGACCAAATTGCACTGGCCATTGAAAATGCCCGCTTATACACCGAAAGCCAGCAAGTCATCCAACAACTTCAACGTACCAGCATAGAAGGCGTTCGCGCTGCCTGGCAAGCATATACAAGTCGCAAGAAACACGCATACATGTATACCCCGCTTGGTATTCAAGTGTTGACCGGGGATGCGGAGCAAATATCTGGAAATTCTAAAAATCAAATCGAAATCCCTATCAGGCTGCGCGGCCAAAAGATTGGGAAAATCAGCATCCAACGGAGTGGTACAGAAGCAAGTTGGGATGAGCGTGAACAAAACATTGCCCAAGAGATTGCTGACCAGATTGGTCTGGCCGTTGAAAATGCCCGCCTGATTGAAGAGCAACAAAGATTGGCCGAACGCGAACACCAGATGAACATCATCGCAAGCGAGATACGAAAATCAACCAGCACCGAGAAAGTCCTGGAACAAACGGCTCGCGAGTTGGGGAAGGCACTGGGTGCCGTTCGCACGTTTGTCCAACTTGGACTCCAACCCAAGGATAAGGCTCTAGAATCGTCAAGCAAAAAATCGTTACCAGCATCAGCCGCTACAGGCTCAAAAGCCAGTGATGGAAAGGGATAAGAGATGAGCATCCGCTTTCGCATTATCATTGCCATTTTCCTGGTAGCGTTTGTGCCAATTTCAGTCTTATTTGTTCTGAGCGGCCAAATGTTGCGCCAGAACAGTGAAACCGGCCTTGAGAGTGCACGCACTGCCCTGGAAGAAATCGGGCAAAAAAGCATCCAGCAAAAAGCCGAAGATGTGGCAGCCCAGATACAGATTTACCTGCAAAGTCATCCAAACTTGAATCCATCCGATATTACCGCCTTGCAGGCCGATAAGACCCTGGCAAGCATTGCCGTCCAACCGGTGGGCAAAACCGGCTACACAGCCGTACATGATTCAAGTGGCACCAATATATTTCACAACAATCCCAAAATTGTTAATACCTCCCTTGCTAACCTGCAAGAGCAACTCCCAGACTTTTGGCAAATCGTCAAGACCTCACTAGACGGCACACCTGCGGCTGGATACTACGATTGGGTTGAGGCAGATAATAGCATTCGGAAGAAATACATGGTAATCGTTCCGGTTACGGGCACCCCGTTAAGGGTAGCCGCCACCACCTATATTGACGAGTTCTCTCAGCCGGCTACAGAAATAGCCCAAAGACTACAAGTAAACGCCAATGACCAGCTTTCAATTTTGGGATTGGTGGCATTTATCAGCGCGATTGTTGCTGTTGTGGCAGCAATATTGCTCAGTCGGCAAATCACCACACCGCTTATCAAACTAACTCAGGTCACTCAAGAAGTAGCCCAAGGCAAATGGGATGCAATTGTGCCGCAAGAGACGAGAGATGAGATAGGTATTTTGAGTCAAAGCATTCATGGGATGGCACGCCAACTGAGTGAGTTAATTGAAAACCTGGATGGACAAGTTCGAGCCCGCACCAAAGCACTAGAGCGCCGTACCGCTCAATTAGAGGCTGTTGCACTCATTGCTCGTGATATTGCACAAGTCAAACATGTGGATATGTTGATAAAAAATGCTGTTGAATTAATTAGCGAGCGTTTTGGCTTCTATCACGTGGGAATTTTTCTTGTAGACGAGACCAGGGAATATGCTCAACTGGTGGCAGCAAATGAAACGGGTCAAAAACTTGTTGAAAACAAGCACCAGATTAAGGTCGGTGAAACCGGCATTGTAGGCACAGTGGTTGCAACCGGCTATGCCCGCATTGCCCAAAACGTTGCTGATGACCAGGTTCACTTCAAAAACCCTCTGCTGCCTGATACACGCTCAGAAATGGCCATCCCATTACGAGCGGGGGGTGAAGTGATTGGAGCGCTTGATATTCAATCTACACAGGAGTCTGCTTTCGACGAAGAAGACATCAATGTCCTCCAGGTCTTGGCAGACCAGTTGGCCAATGCAATTGAAAATGCCCGTGTTGTAGAACGGCTACAAAACACCAACAAGGAAATGGCGGCCTTAGCCCAAAAACAGTCAGTGCCAACATCACAGTTGTGGACTGAAAACGAAATCGTGGCTTATGAGTACGACCGTTTTCGCACGCGCCTCATCGATGACCAAATTCCCAGCCCTATTCGCGAGCAACTGGCAGCCGGTCAAACCATTGTCCTAAATGCGTCTCAAGCCAAGACCATCAAAGGCGGAAGCCGCGCCTTGTTGTTGGTACCACTTACGCTGCGCGGCAAAACTCTGGGCGCAATTGGACTGGAGAGCAGTACTCCTGACCACCAGTGGACAAACGAAGAAATTGCAACCGTTGAGAGCATCGCCGCCCAAGCCGCTGTAGCATTAGAAAACGCACGCCTGTTGGAAGATGCGCAGCAACGAGCCTCCCAAGAAAAAAACATTAGCGATATCACTGCTAAAGTTAGTTCATCTATCAAAATCGAGAGCGTCTTGCGAACCGCTGCTCAGGAACTCAGCAGAGTATTGCAAGACTCTGAAGTGTTGATTCAGTTGAACAGGGAAGAATAAGCCAGCAAAAAAACATGCTTGTGATCTTATACATTAGTCACGCGTGGTCACAAAGGAGTCAAAGAAATGAAAATTGCACAAAAATTCCTGGTTGCCATTGTCCTCACCAGCCTCCTGCTGACGGCTTGCGCTGGTAATGCTGCTAACCCCCTCTCAAAAGCAAAAGATGTACCGGTTGTGCTGGGTGTTTATGCCACATCGATTGATGAGCCGTGGGATGGCGTCATTCATTCAGCCCTCCTGAAAGCAGAAGCCGAAGGTCGAATCGTTTACCGCTGGCAAGACGCCATCGGCTATCAAGGAGATATGGAACGGGTTTTGCTCAAGGAAATTGAGAGCGACACTCCTGATATCATCTTTGGTGACGCTTTTGGGAACGAGGAGATCGTGCGCGCGGTAGCCGCCAAATACCCAAACATCGCGTTTGTTTTCGGTTCCGGACTGGGCCCCGCTGAACCCAATTTGTCTGTGTTTGACAACTGGATTCATGAACCAGCCTACCTTTGTGGGTTAATAGCCGGAAGAATGACAAAAACCGGTGTGGTAGGTGTTGTTGCCGGCTTCCCCGTAGCAGAGGTCAATCGCCTTGTCAACGCCTTTATCCATGGAGCACGCGAAGTAAACCCAAGTGTAAAAGTGAAAGTAAATTTCATCAACAGTTGGTTTGATCCCGAAGCCGCCAAAAGCGCCGCCAAATCCCAAATTGCAGCCGGGGCCGATATCATCTTTGCTGAACGGCTTGGAGCGCATGAAGCCGCCATGGAACACGATGGCATATTTGTATTTGGCAACATGGCCGACCAAAACGCGCTGGCCCCCAACATCATTCTGACAGGGCCGGTTTGGAATATGGAACCCACCGTCAATTATGTTCTCAATCAGGTGGCTGCTGGCGTATATACAGCCCAGGACCTGAAAGATTTCAGCAGCATGGCCAAAGGTGGAGCCAGCCTGGCACCATTTCACGCTCTGGAAAGTCAATTGCCGGCAGATCTCAAAGAGTTAATTGCTTCGCGCCAGGTTGAAATTGTTAACGGTTTATTCCGCGTTGAGATTAACGAAAACGTCCCAACCAGCGATTGATTACGATTAATTATCTGAGAGGACACTCTATGAGTCCCAGTGGTCAAAATCCCAGATTTAAAATCCGTGACTGGCCCATCAATACACGCTTGTTGCTTGGTTTTGGCTTAATCATCCTCTTCGTCATCGGGCTGGCCTTGGTTAACTACTTCAGTTTTTTGACAATACAGAAGTCGGTCAATGAAGCCCTGGTTGAAGGCCTGCAAATCCGAGACTTGGGCAATCGGATTCAAAACGACTTAATTGCAGCGCGTCGCCAGGAACAGGCTTTTCTGCTCAACTGGCAAGAAGAGGGATACGAAAACGCCGTCAACAATTATCTCATTCCACACGGCAATGCCATTACCGACATTCGCCAAACGATCGTCAAACTAGGCAGTTTGACCGCTGGACAAGAAGGCCCTCTATTTGCCCGCATTAACCCCAAACTAGCAGAACTCTCAACCGCACTCACGACCTATCGCAGTGAATTTAACGCGGTTACCAACTTGATCAAGGAACAGGGCACAGAAGGAAACGGAATCGTTGGAGAGTTAGAAAGCGCCGAACAGGCGTTGCTGAGTCAAATCAGCCTCCAGGCCGATGATGAGTTGCTTACTCTTGTGCTGCAACTACAGGCCAGTGAAAAAAAATACAGAGTTTACGGTAAACAAGGTGACCTTGAGGCTGCAAGCCTCACAATTGATCAAATCCGCTCCATCCTGACAAACAAACCTGAGATTGAGTCTCAAAACATCATTCCATTACTAGACCGCTACGAAGCGGCTCTTACCGATTTAGCACGCGTCAACACAGAAATCAATCAACATACACAACAGTACACCATTGCAGCCGAAGCCATTCAACCCCTGGCGCTGGATATTGCTGCAACCGGCACGGAGTATGCAAACGAACAACTCACCAGCGTGACCCAAAACACCCAAAGAGCCCAAACCATCCTGCTTATCGCTACCTTGATGACCGTGATAACAGGCGCTGCATTCTCTTTCAGCCTGGCGCGGCAAATCAGCCACCCCCTGCAAGAACTAACAAAAACTGCTCTTGAAATTGGAAAAGGAGACCTGCAAGCAGAAGTCAAAATCCAATCTCAAGATGAAATCGGCATGCTGGCAAGCACCTTCAACAGCATGACCCAGCAATTACGCGACCTGATCACCTCCCTGGAACAACGCGTTGCTGAACGCACCGCCGAACTTGAGCAAACAACCATCCAAAGCAACAAACGCGCCGATCAACTTCAAACCATCAGCGAGGTAGCCCGCATTATCGCTGGTGAGCAAAACATTGAAACGCTTTTGCCCTTGATCACAGAAGTTGTTTCTAACCGATTTGGCTTCTACCATGCAGGCATATTTTTGAATGATGAAACAAACACCTTTGCCAGACTGCGCGCCGCCAACAGTGAAGGCGGAAAGCGCATGCTGGCGCGTGGTCACCGCCTGCGAATTGGAGAAGAAGGCATCGTCGGATATGTCACCAGCATTGGAAAAGCCCGCATCGCTCTGGACGTTGGAGAGGATGCCATTTACTTTGACAACCCCGACCTTCCAGACACCCGATCCGAAATGGCACTGCCGCTGATCGCACGCGGCCGCATCATCGGTGCGCTGGACATCCAAAGCACCACTCCTAACGCCTTTAAGTCTGAAGATGCCAGTATCTTGCAGATTCTGGCTGACCAGGTGGCCATTGCCATTGAAAACGCCCGCCTATACGAAGAAACACGCCGGACATTGGCCGAGATTGAGACACTCAACCGCCAATACATTGCCGAAAGATGGCAAGCCATAACAGCCAGACGGGCAATAGTTGGTTTTTATCATAGTCTGACCGAAGAAACCAAACCTATTACCAGGCCCGTAGACCATGAGGAGATCCGCCGCGCGATCAAGACCGGCACCGTTGCCGTTGCAACCCCAAATGAGAATGCCCAGCAAAAGTCAGCCCTGGCTGTGCCGGTAAGTATTCGCGGCAAAACACTGGCAACCATTCATGTACAGTCCAGTAACCCCAACAGGAGATGGTCACAGAGCGAAATTGCTTTGCTTCAGGCTGTGGCCGAGCGTGTAGGTGCAGCCCTCGAAACAGCCCGCCTGTTTGAAGAATCGGAAAAACGCGCCCAAAAAGAAAAAATCATCAGTGATATTTCTGCCCGCATTGGTGCAACCGTAGATTTCCAAAACATTCTGCACACAGCCGCCGAAGAATTGGGACGTGTCATCCCAGGTTCAGAAGTGGTGATTCAATTGCGACAAGATGAAACATCATAATGTTTGCCAAATCTTGCGGTCCACAGGAGAAAACAATGAACATAAAAAAACTGCTTGCAATTGCTATCTTCATCAGCCTGCTGATAACAGGGTGTGGTAACAAACCTTCTCGCAATGTAAAAGTTGCATTCAGTGTGCCCCTGGGAACTACCTACGGGCAAGACAGTTTGCATGTTGTTGAAATGGCCCTAAACAAAGCCAATGGGAAAGCCGGTCCGTACAATGTAGAATTGATGGTCTTGAGCGAAACAGAACCCAATAGTGAAAGTATCTCCACGCCGCTTGTCGTCCATAATGCAGAAGAAGCCGCCAAAGACCCAAGCGTTGTGGGCTGGATTGGCCCAGATTCCAGCCGCACGGCCAAAGAAATCATCCCCATTTTAAATCGGGCTTCGATCACTATGATTTCGGGGAGCAACACCTGGCCGGGGCTGACCAAACCGGGTTACGAACTGGGCGAACCGGGAATTTACTACCCTACTGGCCAGCGAACTTACTTCCGGACGGTGGCCAGCGATGAGGTTCAGGGGGCCGCGGCTGCACGCTGGATTCAAAAACTGGGCTATCAAAAAGTGTATATCATCTACGGTGAGGATGTGTATGGAAAAGGCGTTGCCGGCGTCTTTGAAATCACAGCCAAAGATATTGGCCTTGGGATTGTTGGAAAATCAGGATTCACGACAGAAGGGGAATTATCTCCGGCTCTAACCCAGAACCTGGTAACAGATGCCCTGAACACCAATCCAGACATCATCTTTCTAGCCGGCAGTGTTGGCTCAAACGCCGAAAATGTTATCCTGGCAATACGTCAGGCAAATGCTACCATCCCATTGATGGGGCCAGATGGGATAGCGGTGGATGATATTCTTGCCCTTTTAGAGAAAGACCAATTGGAGAATATCTACGGCACAGTTGTGGCCATCCCTCCGGCTAATCTTGACACGCCTGCCGCCAGAGATTTTGTAAGAAGTTATCAGAACGAGTACGGGAAGATCCCATCTTCTTATGATGGCGCCATATATGAAGCCTTTAACGTGCTTCTTTACGCCATTGGACGGGCAGAGCAACCTACCCGCGAAGCCGTGTTTGCTTCTATGCAAAACCTGGGTGAATATAGCGGCATTTTCGGAACCTGGCATTTCGACCTCCAGGGCGATATTTCTCCATCAGCCATTGGCGGCATGAAAATTGTAGATGGCGCTTGGACCTTCTTAGAAACGCTCAAGTGAATCGGCGAAGATCTCAAAGCCCCTGCGGTAAAAAATCTTTTGGAGCACCTGAATGAACAGATCATTATCTCAAAGGAATCGGGAAACGCTGAGAAGGCAATTGTCCTTGCGCGTTGCACTTCTCAGCCTGGTAGCCGTTGTAGGCTTGCTGGCTGAAATCATTGTCGGCCTGAACGCATCGCTTCAAGGTGTTACAAGAGAACTTAACGGTGAAGCAACCGCTGCCGCGCTGGCTTTTACCAAATCTCTAAGCAGCATCGAAGCCGATCTACGAGCAACCAGCACAGCCCTTACGTTCACAAATGACAAAGGGCAGGTTTTACGCTTCCTGCTAGAGCGTCAACCCATCATTTTTGAGGCCTTGCTCATTGCACCACAAGGGAATGTCATTGCACAACGACGCCGCGTTGGAGAATCTGCGCCTGTAGTCACAGATCAGCCCTGGCTGGAAACCGTCAAGCAAGGTCAAATGTACCTCGGGCCTGTAGATTACAGCCTGTTTGGCGTACCGTTTGTTGAATTGGCCGTTGCAGTCAACGACAGTTCCGAAAACTTTGCCGGCACATTGCTTGTCCGCACCGACTTTACGGCACTCTGGAACCCGGTAACGAGTTTACGTGTCGGCAAAACAGGACAGGCTTACATTGTGGATAACAGCGGCCAAATTCTGGCTTATCGCGATTTGCAGGTTGTCCGCAGCGGCGTATCTTTATCCCAAATGACCGGCTCAACCCCAGCCGATCTTGAGAGCTCAACCATCAAATTTTTCCGCAATCTCCAACAAAATTACGTCATTGCGGCCGCCGCAACAGTGCCCGGCACACCCTGGTATGTCATTGTCGAACAATCCGTTGCTGAAGCCTTGCGCGTTTTTGCTCTGCTCACATTAGGTCTTTTGGTTGCCCTTGGTATTGTGGTCTGGCAAGCGTCATCGGCCATTGGCTTCACGCGCCGACGGATTATCACACCTTTGAGTGAACTGCAAGCCACCGTCCAGCAAATTCAAGCGGGAAATTTCTCTGTCCGCACTGAGATAAAGTTTGATGACGAATTAGGTGACCTGGCACAGACATTCAACACAATGACGGGTCAAATCCAAGAACTGGTTGGCTCTCTGGAACAACGAGTTGCTGAACGCACCGCAGAACTTGAAGCCGCAAACAGGTATAGTAGCGAAAGAGCCACCCGTCTGAAAACCATTGCTGAGGTCAGCCGGGCTATTTCCTCAATTCGTGAACTTAAGCCCCTGTTATTGGAAATCACAAGGCAAATCAGTGACGCTTTAGGGCACTATCACGTGGGCATTTTCCTCTTGGATGCCAGCGGTGAAAACGCTATTCTCAGCGCAGCCAACAGCATCGGCGGCCAAAAGATGTTGGCACGCGGACACTCTCTCAAAGTAGGTCAGACAGGCATCGTTGGTTTTGTAACCGGCACAGGCAAAACCCGTATTGCCCTTGATGTTGGCGAGGATGCGGTCTTCTTTAACAACCCTGATTTGCCTGAGACACGTTCAGAAATTGCCCTGCCTCTTCAAGTTGGCAACAAAATCATCGGTGCCCTAGATGTCCAAAGTACAAAACCAAACGCTTTTACACAAGATGATGTAGAGACGCTAGGAATTTTGGCCGACCAAGTGGCCATCGCAATTGAAAATGCCCTTCTCTTCGATGAAACGAATCGAGCCCTGACAGAGGCAAAAACCCTGCAACAACAATACCTGCGAGAACAATGGAGTCGATCACTCAAAGCAAGCAAGCAACTGGGTTACCGTTACTCCATTACCGGTGCAGCACCACTGGAAGCACCACTCAAATTACCGGCGATCCAAAAGGCCCTGCGCGCCGGCACGCCGGTTCAAGAAATTGAAACGGATGGATCGGCACTGCTAGCAATTCCGCTGAAATTGCGAGGGGAGTCCATTGGGGTCCTTAACGTGCGCATTCCTGGCGGGCGCCGCTGGGAACAAGACGAAATTGATGTGGCGCAGGCCGTTGCAGATCGCGTTGCTCTCGCCATCGAAAATGCACGTCTCTTAGACGAGACTACTCGCCGCTCAAAACAAGACCGTCTTATTGCTGACTTGACGGCCAAATTAGGCAGTTCCATGCAAATGGATAGCATCTTGCAAACCGCAGCCGAAGAAATCAGTCAAATCATTCAAGACTCAGAAGTATTAATCCAGTTACAGCCCGCACCCCAATCAGAATAGTGTTAGCCTTTGCAGTCTGGCACGAGGTAATAAACGATGTCACAAACGGTCAATTCAACTGTATATGAAGACGAACAAGCCACCATACAGCAGCAAAATTTGCGCCGCCTGGCGTTCTTAACGGCCGCCCTGGCAGTGATTCCGGCCGCGTTTTATACATACCTTTTTGTTTCTCAAAGAGACTGGCGCTATCTCTTGCTGATAGTAACATTCCTTGTTCTCATCCCGGCGAGTTTTTGGGTAATTCGGAGAAATCAGAAAGGCGACCACATCCTGGCAGCATGGGCCTTGATTGGGATTATATTTTACGCCGCGCTGGGTGTAGTGGCCTTGATTTCCAATGTTGGCAGTGCCGTAAGTATAGCGACTTTAATCCTGGCGCTTTTCATTGGTATTCAAACCTTACCACAGCGCTTGCTGATGCGGGTTGTTTTTGCGGGGATATTTGCCAGCCTGATCATAGGCCTGGAAGATATTGTGATACCTTATTCGCGTATTTTTGTCCCGGTTGTTGAACAATTCAGCATAACCATAACCCTGTTTGCAATCCTGGCCTTCCTTGCTCTGATTATCACACAGTTTGGAAGGTTGCGGCTGGTCAACAAAATCTTGGTTGCATATGTCAGCATTGCAGCGTTGATTTCCATTGCTTTTGGTCAAGTCACATCCTTGGTGCTCACAAACATCTTAACCGAAAATGCCGGCAAGAGTCTGCAACCTGTTGCTCAATCACGCGGACAAGCCCTGGGAAGCATGCTGGCCCAACAAATAGACGCTATTCAGGCTCTAAGCACAAATGCAGATATTCAATGGCAAATTGCACGTTCAAACCGAACGCATGATCCTGATTTACAAAAAGAGATGGAGAGAATCAATCGCTTTGATGCAATATGGCGTCAGGCAGATGCTGCCAACAACAATGATCAACCCCTTGTTAACGGCCGCTTATACAATCTAGCCTCTTCGCAGTTAAGAAACTTCCAACAATCGTTCCCCGCTCATGTTGAAATGATGGTCACTGATGTTCTTGGCGGTTTGGTAGCAGTCACCAATCGCACTTCTGATTATTACCAGGCAGATGAAGAATGGTGGCAAATGGCCTACAACAACGGCACTGGCGGCATCTATATCGGTGTTCCAGAGTACGATGAAAGTGCAAGAACGAACATTATCCGCATAGCCGTCCCTGTACGCGACCGGGCAACAGGAAGCATAATCGGCATATTGCAAACTGCCTATTCTATTACTGAGATCCAACAACTGCTTTCACAACCGGTCGGCGAAACAGGCAAGACTGAGTATGTTTTCCTGAGCGAACCGGTAGAACGCTTAGGATTAGACGGAATCCAAATAGCGCCACCAGAACTTATCCAGGCTCTGAAAGATCTCGAACAAAGAAGTTATATTGAACTCCAACTGGGGCAGACCGATAGCATTCTAAGTGCAGCCCCTATCCTTTCTCTCAACAACAAGTATGCAGTGGATAGCCTGCCCTGGAAAGCAATTGTTTACCAGGCAAAAACCGAGACGATTGCACCCGTACAGCAACAAGTTCGTATCATTAACTTATTGGGTGTTATTATCTCCACAATTGTCTCTGTGATGGCAATCCATATTGCGCGCAGACTCAGCAAGCCAATCTTAGACCTTACCCAAACGGTTGAGCAATTCAAAGCCGGAAACATGGAAGTACAGGCCCAAATTGCCAGTGACGATGAAATTGGTTACCTTGCAAACACATTCAACGAATTGACAACCCAAATCCGTCAAATGTTGTTTGGCCTGGAACAGCGCGTGGCCGAACGTACTGCTGAACTAGAACAGGCCATTCGTAGGACAGAAGATCGTGCTCGGGAGTTAGAACTGGTGAGCGAAGTTGCTAAGGCCGCTGCCTCACAACAACAACCGGATGCTTTGCTCTCGCTTGTAACCTCACTGGTAAGTGAAAAATTCTCTTTCTATCACGTCGGCATCTTCCTGATTGACGAAAATCGAGAGTACGCTGTATTGCGAGCCGCCAACAGCCCCGGCGGGAAACGCATGTTAGAGCGACAACACAGATTGAAAATCGGGCAAGAGGGCATTGTAGGTAACGTTGCCCAAACCGGCAAACCGCGTATCGCGCTTGACGTCGGACAAGATGCCGTCTATTTTGATAACCCAGACTTGCCGGAAACCCGCTCAGAAGTTGCCCTTCCTTTGCAAACAGGTGACGAAATTATTGGCGTTTTGGATGTTCAGAGCACAGAAGAAAACGCCTTTTCAGAAGAAAATTTAAAAACGCTCAGCATTCTTGCTGACCAGATTTCCATTGCCATTTACAACTCCAGACTTGTGACCGATTTGCAACGCGCCCTTTTGGAAGCCCAGGCACTACAAAGACAGTATTTGGCCCAATCCTGGAAGAGTCTTACCGGCAGAAAATATCTGGGCTATCACAAAACCTTGGCAGGTGGCAGACCCGTCAATCAAACGATCCAACGTGCAGAAATTGTCCAGGCACTCACAAGCGGCAAGTACGTGACCATTTATCCTAAAGGCTCAAAAACCAAAGATGGTGATGAAACGCCGGCTTTGGCAATTCCAATTCGCCTGCGCGAACAGGTGATCGGCGTCTTGAACATCCGCTCACAAGACCCCAATCGCCGCTGGGATGAAGATGAAATTGCCCTTTTATCCTCAATTTCAGACCGGTTAGCCTTAGCCCTTGAAAATGCGCGTCTGTTTGAGGAAACAACTCGGCGCGCCCTGCGTGAACGCACCGTTTCAGAAATTACTACAAAGATTCGTAGTAAAACCGACCCGGAAAGCATGATCCAGACGGCCCTTGCAGAACTGCGTCAGGTGTTAGGAGCCAGCCACGTAGAAATTCTCCCCTATACCCCTCCATCCGAAACACAAATTGCAGAAAAGGGCAAATAGAAAACTGTTCGTGCTGATGAGGCAGATATGGCATATAAAATTGCAATCTCAAACGAGAAAGGCGGAGTAGCCAAAACAACCACCACCGTTTCACTTGGTGCGGCGTTGGCCGAAAACGGTCAGAGAGTCTTGCTCTGCGATCTTGACCCTCAGGCCAACTTGAGCCTGGCGGTTGGGATCGATCCAGAAAAGGAACAGCACACCTCGGCCGAGGTATTGCTTGAATCACTTCCTGTTTTAGAGGCCTGCCAAAAGACAGGTGTTGAGAACCTGGACATCCTGCCCGCAGGTTCCAAGATAGAGACGGCTGAGCAATACTTGCCCATGCGGCTAGATCACCTGACCGCCTTGAAACATGCCCTGGAATCTGCCGGAGAATTACCCTACGATTACATCCTGTTTGACTGCCCGCCCGCCTTGGGCACAATCACCCTCAATGCTCTGAGCGCAGCAGATTTGCTTATTGTCCCCACCCAGGCTGAATACTTCTCAGCATATGCCCTGCGCAGCATGATGTCCATTGTCCGACGTGTGCGTGAAGATAACAATCCCGGCCTTGCATACCGCATCTTGGTTACCTTGCTTGATCGGCGTAATCGCACCCACAGAAACATATACGAGCAATTGCGCGCCACCTTTGGAGAAGGATTATTCAATACAGTAATCGAAATAGATACCAAATTACGCGAAAGCCCCATTTCAGGTCTGCCTATTACCGAATACAGACCGTCTAGCCGTGGTTCGCAACAATACCGTGTTTTGGCCCAGGAGTTAATGGAATATGTCAAAGAAACAAGTGAACAGCCGGCTTAAAAACCTGTTTGACGGCCTTACGCCCGAAGAAATCAAACCCAAAGTAAGCCAAAGGGGCACCAAACGCCCGCCCATCACCGAGGAAGCGAGCACGCCTGCCCAACAGCAAGCAGGAAAGGATGCAAAGACTAGACCTGCTCCAATGTTGCAAAGTCAGGTACTCACCGATACCAAGAGAAAAGCCGGTGATGGAGCACAACTAACGCTTGCCTTCCCGTTTGATGCTCAAACCTGGGCCACCTTACAAATTCTGGACAAAGATACGGACCGTCAATGGGATGAAGAAGAGAAACTGCTTGTAAAGCAAGTGGCCGATCAACTCTCACTTGCCCTTGAAAACGCGCGTCTTTTCCAGCAAACACAACGCCAGGCCAACGAACTTGCTATCTTGAACGAAATGGGCCGCGAGTTATCCGCAGAATTGGATATCAACGCTGCCTGCGAAACCATTCACAAATTCACAAGCCAATTAATGGACGCGGCAGACTTTTTCATTGCACTCTACAACGAGAAAGAGAATCGTATCGAATTTCCTTACGCGACCACAAATCACGTGCGCTACTCCCCACCCGGACGACCACTTGGCAAAGGCTTGACCGATTATATTCTCCGCACGCGCAACCCGCTGTTTATTGCGGAAAACGTTCTGGACGCTGTCAAAGAATTAGGCCTGGAGATCATCCTGGTTGGGAATAACAAACCTGCCTTGTGTTGGATGGGCGTCCCATTAGCGGTTGGCGAAAGAGTCGTTGGGGCGATTGTGCTTCAAAGCACAGAAAGACCCAGAGTCTACGACGAACACCAATTTGAGTTACTGCGCACAATCGCCAGTCAGGCAGCCATTTCATTAGAGAATGCGCGCCTGTTTGAGGCTGAACAGCGCCGGGCCCAAGAACTCAACACCCTGGTTGAATTAAGCCGCCTGATTAGCCAAAACTTGAACCTGGAAGATGTCTATAGCACAGCCCACCGCATCATCAGCCGCATCCTACCTGCCGATGCATTTCTAATCAGTCTCCACGAGCCGGGGACAAACGTATTCATCAATGCCTATGATATTGACAACGGCACCCGCCTGGAGCCCCAATACTATGATGTCAAAACCGGTTTTACCGGCTATGTTCTCAGCCTGGGTCACGCCTACATCGCATATGATCTTGAAAAAGAGCCTCTGCCTTTTCAGCGCGTTGCCGACGCGGATAAGAATTACAAGGCGCCGCGTTCTGTCATTGCAACCCCTCTCCGCTTCAGCGGAGAAATCATTGGTGTACTATCTGCTCAAAGTTATCAACCTAACGCTTACACTCAGGATGACTTGAGGCTGCTGGAATCTTTTGCCGATACAGTCGCCATTGGTATTCAGAACGCCCGTCTCTTCGAACAGACCAGGCTGCGCGCTGAGGAAATGAGCGTCTTGAACGACTTGGGGCAAGCGCTAAGTTCGCAGTTAGACGCGCAAGACGTACTTAACGAGACGTACCGAGGCGTTGCCCGATTGATGAATGCTACAAATTTCTTCATCGGCATCTATGACAAGACGACCCATCGGGTACATTACCCTGTCAACGTAACCGAGTCCGAAATTGACCGGACAATTGTATCCCTCAGTGCCAATGAAGGTATGACGGGGTATATTTTCAGGACTCGAAAGCCTTTGCTCCTGAAACAAAATGTGGATCAGTGGTTAAAAGAAAACAAGATTAACATCATCGGCGAAGTGCCCAAAAGTTGGTTAGGGGTGCCTCTAATGGTAGGTGATGAGTTTCTTGGTTTGATGGCTGTTCAGGACCTAAAAGAAGAAAACGCTTACGATGAACATGACAGTAACTTATTGATGGCTTTTGGCAACCAGGCAGCCATTGCGCTGCAAAACGCTTTATTGTTTGAACAAATGCGCAAGCGGGCAGAAATTGAGCGTCTTACCAGTGAAATCTCCACAATTTTTGCCAGCATAGACCCCATGCAAGTCTCGGCGGGGATTGACCAGGCCCTGGAAAAATTAGGGAATTTCTCCAGCGTAGATCGCGCCTATGTTTTCCTCATTGACCCACGCGGCGAATTTATGAGTTGTACCAACGAATGGTGCTCTTCAAACGCCAGCCCTCAAATCGAAAACCTGCAAAATATCCCTATCGGCACATTTCCCTTTTTGATTGAAAGGCTGCGCAAAGGGCAACACTTCTATTTTCCAAAAGTGGCCGATATTCCCAAAGAAGGCAGAGCAGAGCAATTAGAGTTTGAACGCGAGAACATTCAATCCATTATCTGCTCTCCGCTTATGGAACGTGGCAATTTGATTGGTTTTCTGGGTTTCGATGCTGTACAGGCCCCGAGAACATGGAGCGAAGAGGAACAAAACCTGCTTAAGTTCACCGGAGAAGCAATTGTAACGGCCTTAGGCCGTCAACAAGCCGTGGAGGCGCTCAGTAAATCGGAGGCCGAACTGCGCGCGCTTTTCAGCGCCATGACCGATGTCATCATTGTGTACGACAAAGACGGCCGCTATGTGAGAGTTGCGCCGACCAACCCCAACCGGTTATACAAACCGCCAGAAGATATGGTGGGCAAAACCATTCAGGAAGTGCTCCCGCCAGAGACGCACGAACCCTTCATGCAAACCATCCACAAAGCCCTGAGCACTGGCGAGACCACCAGCATCGAATATCCCTTGGAAATCAACGGCACCGAGTATTGGTTTTACGCCACTGTGACCAAATTGAACGATGATCAGGTCTTCTGGGTTTCGCGCGATATCACCGAACGTAAGCAAGCCGAAGAAGCGATCCGCCGCCAAAATGAATATCTGGCCACTGCAGCCGAAGTCGGACGGCTGATTACATCAACTCTTGACCTGAACCTGCTCTTCAAGCGCGCCGTGAATCTAATTCGAGAAAGATTCGGTTTTTACCATGCCGCTATTTTCATCGTTGAGGAAACAGGCTTCACTGCTGTCCTTAAAGAGGCTACCGGAGACGCTGGCGAAGAAATGAAAAAGCGGCAGCATGCCCTTACGGTTGGTTCAAAATCCATTGTCGGCATGGTGACATCCACCGGTGAGCCGGTAATTATCAACAACACCGCCCTTGACCCTCTCCATCGCCCCAACCCTCTCCTGCCAGAAACACGCGCAGAAGCCGGAATCCCACTGCGCGTCGGTAACCGTGTGATTGGTGCGCTGGATATCCAATCTACCGAGGTGGACGCCTTCACCCCCGAAAACGCGGCGGTTTTGCAAATCCTGGCAGACCAGATTGCTGTAGCCATTGACAATGCCCGCTCCTATGAACTTGCCCAACAGGCCGTCAAGGAGATGCGGGAAGTTGACCGTCTGAAAAGTCAATTCCTTGCAAATATGAGCCACGAGTTGCGGACACCCCTCAACTCCATCATTGGGTTCTCACGCGTTATTTTGAAGGGAATTGATGGCCCTATTTCGGAACTCCAGCAGCAAGACCTGACCGCCATCTACAATTCAGGGCAACACCTGTTGGGACTCATCAACGACATCCTTGACCTGTCTCGAATTGAGGCCGGTAAGATGGAATTGACCTTTGATGAGATGAATCTCAACGACACCATCAACAGTGTCCTCTCTACAATCACAGGATTAATCAAAGACAAACCGATCACGCTGAAGAAAATCATTCCTGAAGAACTGCCTCCAGTGCGTGCAGATGCAATGCGCATTCGCCAGGTATTGCTCAACCTGCTCTCTAACGCAGCAAAATTTACCGAACAGGGAACCATTACCCTGGAGGCTGGTGTAAAGGCCGGGCCGTCTGGTCGTCCAGAAATCATGATTAGTGTTACAGATTCCGGCCCTGGGATTGCCCCCGAAGACCAGGCCAAACTGTTCCAGCCGTTCTCGCAGGTTGACTCATCACCAACCCGTAAAACTGGTGGATCCGGTCTGGGCTTGTCCATCTCTCAGCACCTGGTACAAATGCACGGCGGACGAATTGGACTGCACAGCACAGTTGGAAAAGGCAGCACGTTTTACTTCACGCTTCCGGTTTATCGCGGTAAAGATGAGACCGGTGCATCTAAAGGCAACAGGGTTGTACTGGCCATTGATGATGACCCGCAAGTCGTCAGTCTTTATGAACGCTATCTCCAGCCACAAGGGTATCAGGTCATTGCTTTGACCGACCCTACCAAAGCCAACGAGCGTGCCCGGCAATTAAAACCCTTTGCTATCACGCTGGATATTATGATGCCAGGCTACGACGGTTGGCAGGTTTTACAAGACCTCAAAGCCGACCCGGCAACCCGCAATATACCTGTAGTGATCTGCAGCATTATTGAAGACGAGGAAAAAGGTTTCAATCTAGGTGCAGCCGATTACCTGGTCAAGCCCATCCTGGAAGATGATTTACTGAACGCCCTTAACCGCCTGAACAGCGACGGCAGCATTCGTGAGGTGCTGGTGATTGACGACGACCCAGATGACCTTCGGCTGATTGCAAAAATTCTATCAGACCACGGACGGTACAAACCGATCCTCGCCGAAGGAGGCAAACAAGGATGGGAGGCCATTACAACGGCCACGCCACACGCCATTGTCCTAGATCTGTTCATGGACGACATGGATGGTTTTACCATCCTGGAACGGTTACGCTCTGAAGAGAAATACCGTGAAATCCCGGTGGTTGTCGTCACTGGCGGCGACCTAACTCATACTCAAAGAGAACAATTAAATGCATTTGGACAACGGCTGTTACAAAAAGGCCTTCTGAAGGAAGACGAACTGCTGTCTGCCCTGGAAAATGCACTGAGACGAGTACAAACCTAATAAGAAGTCAACTCGGCGAAAACCAAAATTTATCTGGCCAATACCTGTTCAAAGAGAGCAAAATATGTCTTTGTCTTTTACGGTCAAATGCCTCGACTGTGGGCATACCACCTCCTACTTCCCCACTTCTACAAGTTGTCCGCGCTGTAACAGCCAGTGGAGAGAAGCGGAATATGACTACGAATCTGCACTCAAAATTTGGAGTGAGCAACTTTCATCACGCCCCTTCGATTTATGGCGTTATCGAGAATTACTACCGATACGCAACCCGCAACCCAACCTGTCGCTTGGTGAAGGTGGAACGCCACTCATCCAGGCCGTTAACGTGGGAATGATGCTTGGCTGCCCAAATATTTACATAAAAGACGAAAGACAAGGACCTACAACTTCTTTTAAGGACCGTCAGGCAGCCGTCACCATTGCTGCACTCAAGGAGGCTGGTATTACCGAAATGGTGGCAGCCTCTACCGGGAATGTTGCTATTGCCTACTCTGCCTATGCCGCCCGGGCAGGTATTAAGTTGTGGGCCTTTGTAACCAGTTTGGTCCCGGCCGTAAAAATGCGAGAAATTGCCCTATATGGAAGTCAGGTCATTAAAATCACCGGCTCTTACGACCAAACCAAACGGGTTGCAGCCGAATTTGCCTCGCAACGCGGCCTATATCAAGATATGGGAGCGCGCACGATCACCTCTGTCGAGGCCATGAAAACCATTGCATACGAAATTAGTGAACAATTATCAGCAATACTTGGTCCCTCCGTCCCATCATCCAACAGACCTTTGGCATGGAAGGCACCCGATTGGTATATCCAGGCTATCAGCGGCGGGATGGGCCCCATTGGCATCGCCAAAGGCTTCCGAGAACTCAAACTTATGGGGCTGATTGACCGTATCCCGGCCATTGCACCCATCCAAACAGAGGGTTGTGCACCTATGGTAGAGGCCTGGAAAAACGGACTCGAATCTGCAACCCCGGTTCTCTCCCCCCGCACACATATCGAAACCCTTGCCACCGGCGACCCAGGACGGGCTTATAAATTGCTTAAAAAACAAGTGGATGAATTTGGAGGCTGCTTTGAAAGCGTAAGCGATGAAGAGGCCTTTCGCGCCATGCATGTCATAGCAAAGATGGAAGGTATCTCCATGGAACCGGCTGCAGGTGTGGCCTTTGCAGGTCTTTTCAAGATGATTCGCCAGGGCATTATCAAACCAACCGACACCGTTGTCGTCAATTGCTCCGGCCACACCATGCCTGCAGAGCAATTCATCCTGGGCGATAATTGGGCCAAGAGTGTTGTCTTACCTTCAAAAGAACAGACCCCACAAGAAGGCCTGTTGGCCGCTCTGAATCAGGTGGCTCCAGATCGTTTCCCACGCGTGGCAATTATTGATGACAGTCCCGAAGCGCGTCGGCTCATTCGTCGCATCCTGCAATCACAGGGAAACTTTACAATCTATGAGGCCACTGACGGCAAGGAGGCAATCGAGGTCATCCGGCAAGAACTGCCAGATTTGGTTATTCTCGACTTAATGATGCCCGAAATTGATGGTTTCGGTGTTATTGAGGCCATGAAGGCCAACCAAGAAACAGCAAATATTCCTGTTATCGTCTCTACAGCCAAAGAACTGACCAGCGATGAAAAAAGCCGCCTAGAAGGGCAAATCCAGGCTCTTCTGCAAAAAGGTGATTTCATGAACGACGAATTCCTGGAAGAAGTACGCAGTTTACTCAAATAGGGAAGGCTTAAGCACTCCCATTTTCAGTTGAACAGCCACCTTTATTGATTGCACATTGCGAGATTTTGCCAGTGAAAATGAAGAAAGGGCAAGTCCAAGGAATTCAAGCCGCGCTGGCTTCGGCTTTCTTTTTAGGCCTGGCACCGGTATTTGGACGCCAGGCTATCCTTTTTGGGTTTTCCCCTCTTGCGGTAGTGGCTCTTCGCACATTCCTTGCCAGTTTGTTACTTTTGTTTGTTCTCTCTCTACGCGGACGAAACTTATTTTACATCTTCCCTTTTGGCCTGGCAGGCTGTGTGCTGGCAGGCACAATCAACGGGATAGGCTCAATCTTATACTACCTTGCACTCGAAAGATTGAATGCAAACGTTGGTCAAATGCTTTACTCGCTTTACCCGCTATTTGTGGCCATCAGTATGGCTTTTGACCGACAGCCCATTAGCAAGTTGACGCTCATCCGAATCGGACTGGCAACCATTGCAGTTTTGCTGCTAACCCAAACACAAAGTACCAAAGCCGACCTCACAGGCATTGCCATGATGTTGGGCGCCTCTCTGCTTTATGCTCTCCATCTCCCCATTAATCAACGTGTTCTCTATGAAATTCCTGCACCCACGGTTACGTTTTATACTTTACTCTCTATGAGTCTGGTGGTTGTTCCTGCATACTTGCTCTTTGACCGCCGCATCCCATCTCTGACCTTCCCCTGGTGGCCAATTGCAGGACTTACTATGGTCACTTTTTTGTCCCGTCTCTCCCTCTTCCTGGGCGTTAAGCGGCTTGGAGGAATGCAAACAGCCCTTCTAGGCCTGGCAGAGTTGCTTGTCACAATTATTGCCAGTCACTTTTGGCTACGCGAAGATCTTTCGATCTTCCAATGGGTAGGGGTAATTATCTTGGGAACAACCCTTTTGCTTGTGCGCTTTGAACCCGAACCAGAACGCAAGGCCGGCAAAGAAGGCTGGCTTAACTGGATTCAACCTCCACAGCCGCCCACGGATATCTGGAGCCCCAACGAGTAAACATCCCCACCATTATTTCACCATGTACAAAATCCCTATGGTTCCCGGCCCACAATGGCTGGAAATTACACTTCCTGCATGGGTGATGCGGACATCATCCGGCGCGGCCAGGTGGGTAATCTCGTTCTTCAGAAACTCTGCATCCTCCGGACAAGCAGTATGGGTGACAAATACACGCCGCCTATCCAGCAAGAAGGTTAATCGTCATGTTGTCACCTCAACGTAGGGTTTACTCAGAAACATAAATGTAGTCCTTAATTTGGTCAAAAGTTGCCTGCCCAATACCCGAAACATTCATAATATCCTCAATCGTTTGAAAAGGCCCATGCTCCTCTCGATATTGGACAATACGCAATGCCAGGGTCGGACCAATTCCTGGCAGAGTCTCCAACTCTTCAGCAGTAGCATAGTTAATATCAATCAGGTAACTCGGCGATTCTGTCTCCGTTGTGCCCTCTTCAGCAATGACTTCGTCCCCCTCCCCCTCAAGGGTTTCAGAAACATTCGGCACAATGATTTCCTGCCCATCTGCAAGTGAACTGGCCAGATTGATTTTTGCCGTATTGGCATCTGCCAGAAAGCCTCCGGCCGCCTCAATTGCATCCTTAACCCGGCTGCCCTGAGGCAATTCGTACACCCCTGGCCGTAACACTGCGCCGCGCACCTGAACCACCAGCGGCACAGTCGTAGGTGCTGGACGCAAAGTCACCGCCTGCCCGCGCGGCGGGCTGGCTGCCAGCCAAAGGATGCCAGACACAGCCAATCCCGTCAATACCCCAATCAAAATCAACATGATTTTTTCCAGAATTTTTTGCATAAAGCAGCCTCAAATATCGCGTTCTATTTTACCCCAAGCACACCAGCAGCAATTAACACAATCAATGTGGCAATAAACCAATGAATGATGCAAGGATAGAGGAAAGAACGTGTCCGCCAGGCCACCCAGCCAAAGGCAAAACCGCCAAAAATCGTTGAGAAAGTCTCAATCCCGGGTTTCCCAATGTGAGCAAGTGCAAAAGGGACGGCTTGCAGCCAAAGCGCATCTGGGCCATATTTACGCGCATAGCCAAATAAAAGCCAGCCTCGAAAGAGAAACTCCCAACCCAATAATTCAAGCACATTCCGTCCAATCAGATTGGGTACCAGCCAGGTTTGATAATAGCGTTGGATGCTGGCATCGCTACGAGCCAAAAGCCAGATAACAGGCGTCATTAACGCCGCGCCTCCCACAGTCAGGAAAAGACCCGCCTTCCAATCGCCGAAGCAGAAACCGTACGCTTTCGGATTTTCCCGAAAAGCAAAGATAATGATGCCCAGCGGGATCACAAGGTAAAGGAAAAACCGCTCAAAGGGTTTGTTAAACGAAAAAGGTTGGTAGTAATCCAGCATGATCAGCAAGGTGCTGACCACTGTCAGGGTAACCATCTTCCCGTCGAAATGTAAATCCTTGGTGAACAAAGCCTTGAACATTTTTGGCTTCTTTTGCAATCAAAAAAACCGACCGCTTGATGGGTTGAAACATTGCCAGCCCTGCACTGGACTTAAGATTTCGGTTCACGCTACGCCCGGGCTGGCTCAGCCAACCGAGGCAAAAGCCACAGCCGAACGGAACCAGGTATAGGCTTCCAGCATATCCCCGGCAATAAACTCCACCCGCAGGCCGCGGCGATGAGCGCCAGGAAGCAGAACCGCGCGGTCGGCCATTGCAGGTTGAAGCCAGTCCACCGCAACGCGCACCGGTTTTTCAACCTGAAACGGCATGGGTGCATTCCCCGCCTTCAAACGTTCCACCGCCCGCCGGGCAGCCTCCCGAATCAGCACGCCGGTAACAGCCGGTGGCAGGCACTCCGCCGAGGAGAAACCGCTGGCCTGCTTGACAACCGCCACTTCTAGCGGCCCAAGCAATTCAACCGCCTGCGCACAAGCCGTTTGATCCCCCGAAATCATCAACACCGGTACACCAAAGTGACCGGCAACCGCCGCATTCAAGCCATATTCGCCCACCAACTGATCGTTCAGCCACAGGTTAGCCACCGTGCGGCTTGACCAGGTATGAGCCAGAACAGCATTGTCTGCACCTGCACGCGCATGGTAACCGATGAATAAAACGCCATCCACATCAGCAAGGCCTTGAACCATTGAAAGCGGTGAGGGCGAGCCGCAATTCAGACGAACACGTTCATCAAGTTCTTCAAGCAACAAATTTGTCCCGTTTGCATGCCCATCGGTAACAGTCACCGTTGTTGCTCCTGCATCAAAAGCACCTTGCACTGCAGCATTTACATCCAATGTCATCAAACGGCGAAAACGCTGATAGTCGGCCTGCCCAGATGTAACCTGTTCCCAGGTCACCACACCGGTAACCCCTTCCATATCAGATGCAATGAGAATGTTCATACGCCTCCGGATTTTCAAATATCTGCTTGAATAGCCATGCTATAATCATACCAGCCAAAGAAAAACTTTCAAGGAGGAACATCAAAATGAGCGAAGGTGGTCTTTTTGCACTGACTGAGGAGCACGAAATGATACGTCAGGCAGCGCGCGATTTTGCCCAAAAAGAAATTGCCCCTATCGCTGCCGAGTACGATGAAAGTGGAGAGTTTCCAAGCAAAACCATCCGGAAGATGGGGGAAATGGGCTTTATGGGGGTTGAGGTGCCAGAGGAATACGGCGGCGCAGGCATGGATACCCTGTCCTACGTCCTGGCGCTGGAGGAAATCTGCAAAGCCGATGCGGCTCACGGCACAATTATGTCGGTCAACAACTCTCTCTTCTGTTACGGCATCCTGCGCTTCGGAACAGAGGAACAGAAACAAACTTACCTCAAGGCGGTAGCCAGCGGGCAAGCCATTGGTGCATACTCCTTAACCGAGCCTATGTCTGGCTCAGATGCCGGGACAATGAGGTCACGCGCTGTACGGGATGGAGATTTCTACATTCTAAATGGACGCAAGTCATGGGTCACCAGCGGGCCGGTAGCCGATTATGTGGTCGTCTTTATGCTAACTGACCCGGAGAAAAAGCATAAAGGAGTAACCGCCTTTATCGTGGATGCCAAAACGCCTGGTTTCATCCGCGGCAAAAAAGAACCCAAACTCGGCATTCGCGCTTCTGCCACGAGCGAACTGGTCTTCGAAGATTGCCGCGTACCTGTTAGTTGCCGTCTCGGCGAAGAAGGCGAAGGATTCAAAATTGCCATGACCGTGCTGGATGCCGGGCGCATTGGCATCGCCACGCAGGCCCTTGGCCTGTCAGAAGCGGCATACGAGGCAGCATTGGCATACGCTCGCGAGCGCGAGGCTTTCGGTCATAAAATTGGCGAATTTCAGGGTATTTCTTTCAAGTTAGCCGATATGAAAACCCGGATTGAAGCCAGCCGCCTGTTAATTTACAACGCGGCCATGGCCAAACAGCGCGCCAAGCAAACAGGTGAACGTTTCAACACCGAAGCCGCCATGGCAAAACTCTTTGCTTCTGAGACAGCCATGTTCGTCACCCACGCCGCCTTACAAATCCATGGCGGGATTGGCTATAGTAAGGAACTGCCTATTGAACGCTATTTTCGTGACGCCAAAATTACCGAAATTTACGAAGGCACGAGCGAGATTCAGCGTCTGGTGATTGCCCGCAGCGAGTTGGGATTGCATTGAGATAAACCTTCAGAGTTTGCAAAAACATTGGCTGAAAAGCACAAAATGCCCATTCCCACTGATCACATCCCGCGTTTATCTATTCTCAAGGCCATCCGCTCGCTACAGGCGAGAATCAAAACCTTGCTCCCGCCAAAATGGTTAGGGATAAGCATCGGCCTGCTCTTATTAATTTGCGGCCAACTACTTATGGAATCCCTGACCACACAGGGCCGAGATTGGGTCAGTCTATGGGAATGGGGGCAGCGTCACCATATTGGCATCATCAACCTGGAAAACGCTGTTTGGGGAAGTCTGCTCATTGTTGCTGGCGGTTTGGTCTGCGCCAGCATGTGTTCGCTCAAGAAATGGGAAGACACACAAGCCAATATAGAGCATGCCCCCAAAGGAACAATTACGGGGTCAAGCGGCTATGCCCTCCCATTGATTCTCCTGGCTGGCTTGTATGCCTTGCTCATCTACCTGCTGGCAAAGCATTACTATTCGCCCTTTCTGGTCATCGGATGGTTATTTATCCTTGCTGCCACCGCCGGCCTGGCCTGGAAACAAGACCGTCAGGCAGGCCGTGACCTGAGCCCACAAATCACCACCCAGGACAGCGCCTGGATTTTGCTTTTGCTGCTCATTGGAATTGCCATTGGCGCGTTTTTTCTGGAAGACATCCCCAATCAATTAATCCCTGACGAAGGTTCGTTCTGGGAAACGGCCAGGGCAATTGCTTTGCGCCAGCATGTACCACCCATCTGGGGGCCAGGCGTGTACACATTCCCCATTGCAAGTTCATATTTTCAAGGGTGGCTGATGCGTCTCTTCGGGGTCAATTTATGGGGATGGCGTTTCTCATCTGTGCTATTTGCTATACTATCTGCAGTACCCCTTTACCTGTTGCTGCGCGACTGGTTTGACCGCCGCACTGCAATTACAGCCTGCCTGTTGATGTTTTGCAACCCCTACTTCCTATCGTTTGCAAGGCTTGGCTACAACAACGCTCAGGCTCTCCTCCCCCTTACACTGGGACTCTACTTCGTCTCTCTGGCTATTCGAAAATCAAGTTTGTTCTACTACTTTCTTACCGGCCTGACTTCTGCCCTGGCTGTCTTCACCTATCCTGCTGCCTGGCTTGGGAGCGTGGTCATCCTTCTGACTGGCTTATGGATGGTTCTCCTTCGGCAAAAGAGTTTCCATCAAGCGTTTCGGGCTGGTCTGGTTGTGTTGGGTGCCTGGCTGCTGGTCACTTTGCCACAAGTGGCCTATACCCTCAGCGGAACAACAGCCCATACCTTGACCTTCAAGATCTTTGAGACGAGTTTCTTCAACGGATTCTATGCCCGTGCCATCTTCGGTGACGCAAACCCAGAGTTGATTACCACCCTCATTGGCAAAAACGAGATCGTGCTCTCGGCTTCCTTATGGCGGGAACTATTATTGCGGGGAACCGTTCGCACGCTGGTGGCTTTCTTTGACCCGCACCTGGTCAGCGAACATTTCATGACCACCGGCCTGGCAGGTGGGTGGATGGGGTTGTTCTTTGTCGTTGGCTTTCTGATCGCGTTGCGCCGCCTGAAAGAACCGCGCTTTTGGATCCTGGCCATCTGGATGGTAAGTGGAACAATCTTATTAGGAATACTGGCCGCCTTTCCACCGCGTCACACTCACCTGGTAGCCATTTTGCCGGCCCTGGCTGCGTTTTCAGCCATTGGTCTTTCTTCGGTAGCGAGCACCCTGACAAATGAACCACATCTACAGCCAAAGAGCAAACTGCATTGGTGGTACACCCTCGTCCTGCTTCTCTTGGCTTTAGCCGGATTGCGTCAATACCTTGTGGTCATGCCAGAAAAGTACCATCCTGGTTTTGAGGATATTGTTTCATGGAATGCCTGGCGCAATCGCGCTCCGGCTGCACTCTATTACATTGAAGACCAACCTGACGTTCATAAGGTAGCCTATCTTGCAGACCGGAAATTGACTACGCTTTCCTATCATAATTTAAGCACAGATGTCTTTTTGAACAGTGCAAGCAAAATAATAGGTCTTCAACCGGCCATCGTCTTTTACCCACAAGATCCAGATGGTCAAATCTCCCGCCAATTGCTTCAAGCAAATCTGCGCTTTCATACACCCATCCCATTCACCGATGCTTCCGGCAATATTATTGGTTATGGGAGCACCAACATTGACGGATTAAGCCTGCAACCGGAGTATCATTTTCGTCAAGGGCTGATGACGCTTGTCCAAACACCGGCAATTTACCTGCTGGTATCTTTGCTTGTTGGACTGGCCTTGATCGGCTGGAGGAAGTTGAGTCACCATCCATTTTCAGGTTTTGAGTTTGAACTGAAGATTCGCGTCGCATTCCCTAAAGCAACCGATAAGAGCAAAAATAGCCCAGTGGAGGAGCATATCCAATGAAAGCCATCACCTTTCACACGCATGGCGGCCCAGAGGTCTTGCAACTCTCCGAACTGCCAGAGCCAACCCCTGCCCGCGGGGAGGTGTTGGTGCGTCTGCGCGCGGCGGCGCTCAATCGCGTCGACTTGTTTGTGCGTCAGGGTTGGCCAGGTCTTAAACTCCAAATGCCCCATATCCCAGGTGCAGATGGGGCCGGAGAAATTGCCGCCCTGGGCGAGGATGTAAGTGACTTGCAAATCGGCGATGCGGTAGTGATCAACGCCAACCTGGGCTGTGGTCAATGCGATTTCTGCCTGGCCGGGCAAGATAATCTCTGCCGCAACTGGCATCTACTTGGCGAAACCGTCCCTGGAACTTACGCCGAATACCGCGCCCTGCCCGCCCGTCAAGTATATCCTCTGCCGGCTGGTTTTGACTTCCATGTTGCTGCGGCCAGCGCGCTGGTATTCCAGACAGCCTGGCATTCCCTGATCACGCGCGGCGGATTGCGGCCCGGTGAGACTGTTCTGGTGGTTGGCGCCTCAGGCGGGGTGAACACCGCCAGTATTCAAATTGCTAAATTCGCCGGCGCAAAAGTAATCGTCGTCGGCTCGGATGCAAAGAAACTGGCCCTGGCAGAATCGTTGGGCGCCGATATTTTGATTGACCGTTCAAAAGAGGAGGATTGGTCAAAAGCAGTTTTCCTGGCAACCAACCGCCGTGGGGTAGATGTGGTCGTAGATAACGTCGGCACCACCTTCCCACTCAGTTTTCGCGCTGCGCGCAAAGGCGGCCGGATCCTGACGGTTGGCAATACCGGCGGCCCGCGTTTCGAAATTGACAACCGCTTTATCTTCAGCAAACACCTGAGCCTGATTGGCTCCACCATGAGCAATTTGAGAGATTTTGCAACCGTGATGGAATTAATGATTGCAGGGAAACTTCGCCCAGCCCTTGACCGCTCCTATCCACTTGCCGAAGCCCGCCAGGCACACGAGCGCCTGGAATCTGGCCAACAAATGGGCAAAATTACACTGCAAATCTGAGATTAAGGACACGACACCACCCAATGAAACGCATCCACTGGTTTGAAGCCGCCCTGGCGCTGACCATTATGGCAGCGCACATCTACGCAGCACTATCAGAAGCCCACAACTTCCCCACGAAGTGGTTCACACGCGATGATGCTTACTTTTATTTCAAAACCGCCCAAAACCTCAGCGAGGGATTAGGATCAACCTTTGACGGCATCAACCCGACCAACGGCTATCACCCGCTCTGGCTTTTGGTCTGCATCCCAATCTTTTCCCTGGCACGCTTTGATCTGATTTTGCCCTTGCGGCTACTGGTAGTTTTGATGGGAATGCTCTCTGCCGCCTCTGGCATCATCCTCTTCCGCCTGCTGAAAAGGGTGGTCTTTGAACCAATCGCTATGCTGGCAGCCGCCTACTGGGTTTTCAATACCTACATTCACGAAACCGTGACCCAGTTCGGCCTGGAAACCGGCCTGCTCACTTTTAGCGTTCTCCTGCTCCTGCGCCGCGTTCAAATCTTTGAAGACCATCGGCAAAAAGATAAGCGAAGCAAAGATGTGCTCGTCCTTGCTCTGCTGGCCACAATGGTCTTCCTCAGCCGCCTGGACATGATTTTCCTGTCCGGTCTGGTGGGCATTTGGATGATTCTGCGCGGTACGCCTTTACGCTACTTCTTGATTACCGACGCCCTGGTCACGCTCACCAGCGTATTGTTGGGATTCGTCTTGCGTTTGGGATTTCCCCATTATTACACCTACGCTCAATCTGCCCTGGTAATGGCCGGCAGCCTGCTGGCTTTGCGCCTGCCCTTGTTGTACCTCCTCGGGCTGGATGATTCTGCGGGCATCCAGAAGCCGCTGCGGGTCCTGATACGAACCGCCCTGGTCGTGGTGGTCAGTTCGAGCCTGACAGGTCTCTTTTTGTCCATCTTGGGAGAACGGGTAAACGGTTTTCCACGCAGTGTCATCCTGCTGGAGGCTGGCCTCTCTCTGGTCTTGTTGAGTGCAATCCGCTTGGGAGCAGTGTGGTTCCGCCCAAACAAAGAAGCCGTAGCCTGGAAATTAGAGTGGCCGCGCCTGGTAAAAGAGGCTTTTATCTTCTATGGTGTTCTTGGCGGCACATTGGCCGCTTACATGCTCTTTAACCTGATAAGTTTTGGAACTCCCACACCAGTCAGTGGGCAGGTTAAACGTTGGTGGGGTGCACCGATTAATCAGGTGCGCGGAGGTCCGGCAGGAACGCTGGAAGCCTTCCTGGGCGTAGACCGCAACGGCGATTTCAATGCCTGGCCACAGGTTACCTCACTGGCAGAACACCTGGCCCGGCAAATAAGCACCTGGTCCAACCTCCGCCTCCGCCTGCCGCAAGTCTATCTGCCGGTTTTGGCCGCCCTGGCTATCTTGACCTTTACCATCCTGCTGGCCAAACGCCGCCGCTCTCTCCGAGCCGTGCAAAGACTGGGGCTGTTGCCACTCTTCGCGGGCTGTGGATTCCAAATTTTCAGTTACAATGCCACCGGCTATTCTGCCGTCAAAGAATGGTACTGGGCCGGACAAATGCTCTTCACCCTCCTGCTGGCAGCACTGTTGCTCGACCTGTTGTTGCCGCGCTGGCTGAAAGACTCACGGGTAAAACAGTGGAACCTGGCGCTTGCCACACTTATCGGTTTAATCTGGTTTGGCCGCCTGGCTCAAGATATTTATTACAGCATGCCATTGCAACGCCCAAACGCTGGCGCCCCATACGTAGAAGCCGCTGCTGTGCTGGAAAAGCATACCGAACCCGGCTCACTGATTGGCGTAACCGGAGGAGGCAGTTTAGGTTATTTCATTCACGAACGCGGCATTGTCAACATGGATGGCCTGATCAACAGCCCGGCTTATTTCAAAGCCATGCAGGCGGGTCAGGCCGCCGATTACCTCGATCAAAACGGCGTGGACTATATCTTTGCCAACCCAGATATCCTCCTGAAACTGGCACCGTTCAAGACGCAATTCAAAGGCCGCCTGATCAGGCTTGGCATTACCTACGGCGGAAAAGAGTTAATGAAAATCCGCCCATCGTCTCCATAAGTCAGGGTATGAAAAAACGTCCACCCCCCGTAACCTTGCTGACACTTTCCGTGTTAAGCCTCACGGTATGGAACGCCGTCCGCTTTGGAACTGCTCTAACACAGTGGACTGCTCTGGCAGAGTTTGCCACGCCGCCGGGGCCTCTCTACATTGCTGCGACGGGTCTCTTCTGGACCCTGGCTGGCGCGGTGTTAACCTTCGGGTTGTGGCTCGGCCAAAGATGGGCGCGCCCACTTGCAGGTCTGGCAGGAATCGGCTATGCCGCCTACTACTGGCTAGATCGCCTGCTGTCACCTCACGGCACCTACCGTTCCAACTGGCCCTGTGCAGCCGCCTTTAGCCTGCTCTGGCTGATTGCCTTCCTGAGCGCATTATCTCTACCCCAAAGTCAGACATTCTTTGAGAAAGAGAGACAACAACATGAGTGATAATCCCAAAATCCAGAAACTACGTGAAATAAAGATGAAATCCAGACAAGGGGGTGGAGCAGAACGAATTGAAGCCCAGCATCAACGCGGCAAGTTGACTGCTCGCGAACGTATTGACCTGCTGTTAGACAAAGGCAGTTTTCGCGAAATTGATGCCTTCAAAACACACCGCTCAACCGAGTTTGGCTTAGACAGTCAAAGATTCCTGGGTGACTCGGTCGTTACCGGCTGGGGAACCATCGAAGGACGGTTGGTCTACGTTTTTTCACAGGACTTCACCGTTATCGGCGGCAGCCTGGGAGAAGCCCATGCCCAGAAAATCTGCAAAGTGATGGACATGGCGCTCAAGAACGGCGCTCCTATCATCGGATTGAACGACTCGGGAGGAGCACGCATCCAGGAAGGCGTGGACTCACTTGGCGGCTATGCCGACATCTTTCTGCGTAATACCCTGGCCAGCGGCGTCATCCCTCAAATCTCGGTCATTATGGGACCCTGCGCCGGAGGGGCCGTTTACTCCCCCGCTCTGACCGATTTCATTTTTATGGTGCGCAACTCCTCTTACATGTTTGTTACCGGGCCAGATGTAGTCAAGGCTGTCACCCATGAAACCGTCTCTTTTGAGGATTTGGGCGGGGCCAGCGTACATGCCGAAAAGTCCGGCGTCTGTCATGTCGCGGCGGATAGCGAAGCAGATACGCTTTATCTGGTACGCAAATTGCTTTCCTACCTGCCGCAAAACAACATGGAAGATCCCCCATTTCTGAATACTGGCGATGACCCGTTACGCATGGAAGACACGCTAGACCAAATCATCCCCGATGACCCCAGCAAGCCTTATGACATCAAGGATGTCATTCATTTGGTGGTGGACGATGGTCAGTTCTTTGAAATCCACGAGAACTTTGCCACCAACATTGTAGTCGGTTTTGCCCGCCTGGGCGGTCACTCGGTGGGCATCGTTGCCAACCAACCGGCCGTGCTGGCAGGCGTATTGGACATCGACTCTTCTGAAAAAGGCGCTCGTTTTGTGCGTTTCTGTGACGCCTTCAACATCCCCATCATCACCTTTGAAGATACCCCCGGCTTTCTCCCCGGTACCGGGCAGGAACACGGCGGCATCATCCGTTCGGGAGCAAAACTGCTTTATGCTTACTGCGAAGCGACTGTACCCAAAATTACAGTCGTCACACGTAAAGCCTACGGCGGTGCCTATTGCGTCATGTCTTCCAAACACATCCGCGGGGATGTCAACCTGGCCTGGCCAACCGCCGAAATTGCCGTCATGGGACCAGACGGGGCCGTCAATATCATCTTCCGCAAAGAATTAGAAAAGGCCGAAGACCCGGTCCAGCGCAAAGCCCAACTGGTTGCAGAATATCGCGAAAAATTTGCCAACCCATATATCGCTGCAGAACGCGGCTATTTAGACGATATCATTGAACCACGCGAAACCCGCCAGCGATTGATCAACGCGCTGGAGATGTTGAGCAACAAGCGCGATTCTAATCCGGCCAAAAAACACGGGAACATTCCGCTGTAACAGGAGACCCTATGTTCAAAAAAATCCTTGTTGCCAATCGGGGCGAGATTGCCGTGCGCATCCTGCGCGCCTGCCGGGAACTGGGCATAGAAAGTGTCGCCGTATTTTCCGAAGCCGACCGGCAGTCCCTGCACGTCCGCTATGCCGACGAGGCCTATCTGCTCGGTCCGGCCCCGGCGCGCGATTCTTACCTGCGAATCGATAAACTGATTGAGATTGCCAAGGCCTGCGGTGCAGATGCCATCCACCCCGGCTACGGCTTCTTGGCAGAGCGCGAAGACTTTGCTCAGGCATGTGAGGAAGCCAACATCACCTTCATCGGTCCACGCTCATCGGCAATTGCAGCCATGGGCGATAAGGCAATTGCGCGCGCTACCGTCACCAAAGCCGGTGTGCCGATTGTGCCAGGCACAGAAGGCGAAGGCAGTCTAACCGATGAAGACCTGCTTACCCTGGCACCCAAAATCGGTTTTCCATTGCTGATCAAGGCAACAGCCGGGGGGGGCGGAAAAGGCATGCGCATGGTTACCAACCTGGAAGAAATGCCCACACTGCTCCAGGCGGCCCGCCGCGAAGCCGAAGCCGCTTTTGGAGACGGGAACGTTTACCTTGAAAAACTCATTGAAGGCGCACGCCACATCGAGTTTCAAATTCTGGCCGATCAACATGGGAACGTCATTCACCTGGGCGAGCGCGAGTGCTCTCTGCAACGCCGTCACCAAAAACTGGTTGAAGAATCGCCTTCTCCCATTATGGATGAAGACTTGCGCCATCGCATGGGCGATGTAGCCATCAAGGCGGCGCAGGCGGTCAAATATGTCAACGCCGGAACCATTGAATTTTTACTGGACAAAGATCGTAACTTTTACTTCCTTGAAATGAACACCCGTCTCCAAGTAGAGCACCCAATCACCGAAATGGTGACCGGCATAGATATTGTCATGGAGCAAATTCGTATCGCCCGCGGCCGGCAATTATCCTATAGCCAGGACGATATTCACTTCAAAGGGGCAGCCATCGAATGCCGCATCAATGCCGAAGACCCTTACAACGATTTCATCCCCTCTACCGGAAAGATCCTACACATCACCACGCCAACCGGCCCAGGCGTCCGCATCGATACAGGCGTCTATCCCGGCTTTGAGGTCACACCTTATTACGACCCCCTGATTGCCAAATTGATTGTCTGGGGCGAAACTCGCGGCCAGGCTATTTTACGTATGCGCCGCGCCCTGGAAGAGTTCCGCATCATTGGCGTACGCACCAACATCCCCTTCCACCAAACTCTGATGGACAGCCACCGTTTCATGGGCGGACAATATGACACCCGCTTTGTTGAAGAGCGCTTCTCCATGCAAGCCGAGGAAAACGACAAAACCTTTCGCCCAGAAATTGCCGCCTTAATTGCCACGTTGATTACCCACCGCCAGATTGAGCGCGCTGCCCAAATCGTCCAACGCAATGAACGGGACACCAGCAACTGGAAGTGGGTAGGCCGCTGGGAACGGATGCACCGTTAGGAGACCATCATGATCAAGTATATTGCCACCGTTGCCGAAAAAGAATATGAGATTGAAATTGTAGATGAACACCACGTCCTGATTGGCAATCGCCTCTATGAAATTGACCTTACTCCGGTCAGCGACCAATCGGTTTACTCCCTGTTGGTGGACAACCAATCTTTCGAAATCTATACCTACCCCGGAGATGATGAAAACCTGCACGTCTTTGTATTAGGGCGCATGTACGACGTCCGCGTGGAAGACGAGCGCGAAAGGCGACTGCGCGCCCAGGCCGGTAGCACCGTAGCCGCCAGCGGTGAATACCACCTCAAAGCCCCTATGCCTGGCCTTGTCGTCAGCATCCTGGTGCAAGAAGGGCAGAAGGTGGAAAAAGGGCAAGTATTGCTCATTCTCGAATCTATGAAAATGCAAAATGAACTCAAGTCCCCGCGCGCAGGCCAGGTTAGCCGTATCCGCGTCAAACCAGGCGAAAGCGTTGAGCAAAGAACCCCCCTGCTCAGTGTGATTTAAGCCAGCCTGCGATATAATTTCCCAGCGATGGAAAAGCAGGAGATTGAGGCTAAATTCTACCTTCAATACCCAGAGCAGATACAAAAACGGCTCCTGGAAGCGGGGGCAATCCTTGTCCAGCCGCGAATCCTTGAAACCAACCTGCGCTTCGATACCCCCCAGGGACACTTGCACCACAACGGTCAGGTCTTGCGCCTGCGGTTAGACAGTGCCACCCACATCACCTACAAAGGCGCTTCGCAAGAATCTGGCGGTATTCTGAGCCGCAACGAACTTGAGTTTCAAGTTGAAGACTTTGAAACTGCCCGCGCCTTTCTTGAGGCACTAGGCTATATTGTCACCGCCATCTACGAAAAATACCGCGCCGCTTATGAAATCAGCGGATGCCACATCACCCTGGACGAATTGCCCTACGGCACCTTTATTGAAATTGAAGGACCCGACCTGGCTTCTGTTCAACGGCTCACGCGTGACCTTGGGCTGGATCCCGCGAAAGCCATCCCAACCAGTTACCTGGGGCTACATCGGCGACTCTGCGCCAAACATCCCCTCGAGCCATCAACCCTTACCTTTGCTGCCCTGGCCGGCATAGCCATCTCGGCTCATGACCTGGAAGTTGAACCCGCCGACCACACATTAAAACCGCCCGAACAAACCGATGAGGCCGCCTACATCAGGAGGAAAAAATGAACACCGCTTCCATTCTGCTTGGCCCGCTAGTCGGGGGACTGACCCATCAAAGCGCCAACCTCTGGGCGCGTTGCCAGGGCGAGGCCATCCTATACGCCTGGGTTAGCCACAAGCCAGACCTGAGCGACGCCACGCTGGCAGGCCAGTCCCTGCCTTTGGACGGCCGCACCGGTTTTGCCGGAGTTGTGCCGCTCAGCAACCTTCAGCCTGAAACCCGCTATTATTACACCCTGACCACATCCAAACAAAGCCCTGCGCCAGGCCAATACCCATCCTTCACCACTTTTCCACCACCAGGAGAAAAACGCTCTTTCACTTTTTTGTTTGGTTCTTGCTTCCGGCCAACTGACGAAAACGGCGGCGAGGCCTTTGCAGTGATTGAAGAATGGCGCCAAAAGGAAAATTTTTCCTTCATGTTGATGATTGGCGACCAGATTTATGCCGACGATTGGAAACATAATGGCATTGGCAAAATTGCCGTTTCAAAAGACGATTATCGAGGCGTTTATGCCTATACCTGGACGCGTCCATCCCTGCGCCGGTTATTCCCCAACCTCCCCGTTTTCATGACATTGGACGACCACGAAGTGGATGACGACTGGCACTGGCTGGATGCAGAGCGCCGCTGGGCAACCATCCCCTTTTATAACCGCTGGGAACGCATCTTGCGCGGCTTCAAACCACAGGAATGTCACCTGCCTTTGCACCGCGTCCGAGACGCCCTGCAAGTTTACTGGGAACACCAACTCATGCACGCGCCCCCATTAATTTCAGCCCCACGTCTGAATTACGCCAATCAGTATGAGTTCAAAGAGGGAGACTCTGGTTCTCTGGCCTATAAATTCACCTGTGGCGCTGCAGCCTTTTTTGTCATGGATACACGTACAATGCGCATTCAGCGTCAGACCATCCTTGGAGAAGGGCAATGGCAGGCGCTTGAAACATGGTTAATGGAAGTCAAAGATTACCCTGTCAAATTCCTGGTCACATCGTCAGCACTATTGTTTGATTTCTTCGGAGATGTAACAGCCGACCGCTGGTCTGGCTTCAAGCAAGAGCGCGACCGCCTGTTCTATTTTTTGGCCCGCGAGGGTATTGAAAATGTGTACATTATCACCGGAGATTTACACTCCGGTCACGCTATCTCAGCCAGTCTATACGGCCCCAACCAGCAGGCCATCCCCATCTGGGAATTTTGCGCCAGTCCGTTTGAGCAGAAAACAAACTGGCTCTCAAAACTGCTGTTCATTCCCGTATCTAGCGGCGCAGTCAAAAACGAGAAACTGCACTTTGTCAAAAAGGCCTGCAATTTCGGCGTCGTCCGAGTACAGTTTGATGAAACCCATCAAAAGCCAGTTGTTCACTTTACACTGATCTATAAGGACAAGACAAGCGGGCAATGGCTTGCTACCGAACCAATAGGCTAGCACCGGCCCCCAAATTGCTGCAACCCGATTTTCCACCAGAAAATCTGTCTAATCTACGTCATCCGCGTTTGAATCGCGCTCATTTTCAGAAAATCTGTCTCCAATCCGCGTCATCCGCGTTCAATCACGCTCATTTCCAATGAGACACAAAGCCTGGGGCAGGTAATTATGAAAGAACGCGAATTTCAGGCCAATTCTTCGTGGAATTCGTGTCATTCGTGGCAGGCGCTCATCAGAGACAATGAGCCACAAATTTCGCGAAACATGCAAATTCCAGGCCAATTCTTCGTGGAATTCGTGTCATTCGCGGCAAAAAAGCAACCATCAACACTGTAGAAAGAGAATGCCTTTTCTTCCAAACGTTCAGAAATTGCCAGTCTTAGGGAAGCGCCTGTCCAGACGATGCAAGCCCGCCTCCTGTGCAAACCGCAGAGCAGATTTGTATTCTTCTGTGGTGATTCTGCGATTCAGTTCCGGGTAGCGCGAAGCATTGTAAGCCGGATAGTATTGATCCATCACATTTACATAAGTATTCGGGGAAATTTCTTTGCTCAAAAATTCAAGCACTTTTTTCGTCCCGGCCAAACCATGCGGCAGGACCAGGTGACGCACAAGCAGGCCGCGCCGGGCCAGTCCGTCTGTATCCACAACCAGGTCACCCACCTGACGATGCATCTCCCGAATGGCCTCCTGCGCAATCTGCGGGTAATTTCTGGCACGCGAATATTTGTGTGCCGCGTTTGCACTCCCATATTTCAAGTCGGGCATATAAATATCTACCACACCCTCCAACAAGGACAGAGACGATAACGAATCGTAGCCGCCGCTATTGTAAACCAGCGGCAATCGTAAGCCAACCGCCGCCGCCAGAGAAATCGCTGCGAGAATTTGCGGCACAACATGACTTGGTGAAACCAGATTAATATTGTGACACCCCCGCGCCTGTAAATCCAACATCATTGAAGCAATCTCTTCCACTGAGACTTCCCGCCCCAGATTCCCCTGACTGATTTCATAATTCTGGCAGAACTGACAACGCAGATTACAACCCGCAAAGAAAATCGTGCCAGAACCACGCCAACCGCTTAAGACCGTCTCTTCTCCATAGTGTGGGCCATAACTGCTGACACGCGCACGCACCCCTGTCCGGCAAACCCCTAAATTGCCGCCTGCCCGGTTGACCCTACATTCACGCGGGCATAAATCGCAAGATTCCAGCCGCTCGTGGGCCAACAGTGTTCGGCGGGCAAGTTCGCCAGGAAGAAGGGTGAGGTAGGCAGGCACAAAAGGGAATGCGTACAGAGCAGGCATGATTTCTCCCGTTATTACCTGTCTATATGATAGCAAAGGAAGAAGGAAAATAGAACTAGGCCGTTTGGGGGAAAGACAAAACGCGGTCAGCCTGCCAGTGTACCCCCTGCACCGGCGCAGATTCGCCTAACAACAGGGGCAGTAACTGCTGAAACGGCTCAACCGGTCCTGAAGTAAAGAACTTCATCCTGCCCGGCTGGCGGGATGGCCGCTTCAGGCCCTGCGTTTCCAGCAGACGTTGGGCCTGGCGCGCCACCGCCGGAGCAGGATCTATCACCCGGACGTTTTCCCCCACAATCTCCCGAATGAGGGGGATGACAAAGGGATAATGCGTACAGCCCAATACCACCGTATCAATGCCGCGCGCCAGCATGGGCTGCAAAGCACTTTCCAGAATAACCCGTGTCTGGGGGCCATGCAGGTTGCCCTGCTCAATTTGAGCCACCAAACCCGGGCAGGTGTGTTGAAGCAATTCTACATCGCTGGCAAAACGTTCGACCACCGAAGCATAGAGCGCCCCCTGAAAGGTGGCGGGAGTGGCCAGCACCCCCACTACGCCGGTATGCGTATGTTCTGCCGCCGGCTTGACCGCCGGCTCCATGCCCACAAACGGAGTAGATGGGAAGTTTGTTCGCAAGTAGTGCAGGGCCGCTGCTGAGGCTGTATTGCAGGCCACGACAATCAGTTTTGCCCCTTGCTCAAGCAAAAAACGCGTGATGCCCTCCGAAAAAGCCTGAATCTCTTCCATCGGACGCGGTCCATAAGGGACATGTCCCTGGTCGGCAACATACAGCACTGACTCTTCGGGCATTTGCTGCCGAATAGCCTTCAAAACCGACAGGCCGCCAACACCAGAGTCAAAAATGCCAATAGGGTAGTCTTGAGGCGAAGCGAGCATATCAGGATGATAACTCGTAAGCACGATTTTTATCTAGGGGATTCTAGGGCTGCATCAATAAATGCTTTGAACAAACGCCGGGTTTCTTGCTGGTCGGTCAACCATTCTGGGTGCCACTGTACCGCCAGTCCAAAAGGATGGCCGGGGTATTCAACTGCTTCCACCAGTCCGTCTGGTGCCCATGCCAGCGGGAGGATGCCAGGTGCCAAATCTTTCAAGCCTTGATGGTGCAGACTGTTTACCATCAAGCGATCCGTCCCCACGATGTGAGCCAGGCGGCCATCCGGCTTTAATTGAACAGGGTGAACCAGCACCTGGCGCATGTTGCCCGGGTAGGCATGGTCCAGCGCGCCTGGCAGTTGATCATAAAGATGGGTAAAAAGTGTGCCGCCAAGGGCCACGTTAATCAACTGACAGCCGCGGCAAATGCCCAGGAAAGGTTTGCCCTCCCCGGCTGCGCGGCGGGCCAGCGCCAATTCGAGGGCATCACGCATTGGGTCCACCTCGCAAACCCGAGGGTGGGGTGAACCGTCAAAATGCTCCAGGGCAATGTCGCCGCCGCCAGAGAAGAGAATCCCATCCAGACGCGCATATACGATTTCCCATTCACTATCTGCCAGGTCCGAAGGGAGGAGAATCGGCAGGCCGCCAGCCTCTTGTATCGCGCGTACATAAGCGCGCAAAAGGTAGACGCTGGGCAGGCCATCGGGGTTTTTGCCGTAATTTGTGGTAATGCCAATAACAGGAGAGGGCATGGTTTGAAAAGACAAAGGGCGCAGGTATCTGCACCCTTTGCTGGTTGGTCATACAAGATGATTAATTGAAGCGCTGTTTAAGACGGGCGGATTTGCCCGTGCGGCTACGCATGAAATACAGTTGTGCCCGGCGTACTTTGGAGTGACGCTCAACAACTACCTTGTCAAGGCGGGGAGAACGCAAAGGAAAAGTGCGTTCGACACCAATGCCATTGCTGGCAATCCGGCGAACGGTGAAGGAGGTCTCATTGCCGCCTTTTCGCAGACGAATAACCGTCCCTTTAAATTCCTGGATACGCTCGCGGTCGCCTTCTTTGATGCGCACGTGCACGCTGACAACATCGCCGGGAGACAGCGGCGGGATATTTGGGTTGGGAGCGGCCTCAAGGGCTTTCAAGACATCGGTCATGGCTTTCTTCCTTACAAAAATTTTTCTGGCTCTTTCACGCGAAGGCGGATTATATCATGCAGGTTGCAGGGCTGCAAGCCCAATTTTGCTACTTTGTTATTTGTTACTGGTGTTTAGAAAATATTGCAATTCACTCTCTTTTTTGTATAATAGTTCTATATGTGCTTGACCAGAAAATCACAGAAAGGAGGTTGCGGTTCCAGAACAGGACATTTTGTTTTTTTACGTTTCCAAAGTAAGAACTAGCCACTGGAGGAGAAAATGCGTAAATTGACAATTGTTGTTTTTTCTGTATTAGCGGCTTTCAGCCTGTTGCTGGCATCTTGTGCCCCCCCTGCAAGCCCTGAGGTACAGAAAGTAGTTGAAACCGTTGTCGTCACCGTGGAAGTGCCAGGAGAAACCGTCACAGTCAAGCCACAGGGATACGGCACCATTGCAGCGCGTGTTCGTGAACGCGGCAAGGTAGTCTGTGGGGTACACAAGGAATTGCTTGGCTTTGGTTATCTGGACGCCAATGGTCGCAACATTGGTTTCGATATTGACCTTTGCCGCGCCGTAGCGGCTGCGGTACTTGGAGACCCTGAGGCCATCGAGGCCGTGCCAATTACGGCTGCTGACCGAGGACCTGTCCTGCAAACGGGCGAAGTAGATCTGGTTACCCGCAACATGACGTGGACCTCAAAGCGAGACGCTGAATGGGGTAATTTCACCTGGATCATGTTCTATGACGGTCAAGGCTTCCTGGTAGGCGCCAACAGCGGCATCAAGACCTTACAAGATATGGATAGCGCCTCAATCTGCGTGACGACTGGCACCACCACAGAGAAGAATCTTGCCACCGCCTTTGCAGACGCCAACCTGACGTACGAGGCAGTAACCTTTGAAGAAACGTCTGCTGTCTATGGCGCTTACGAACAAGGACGCTGCGATGTAGCCACCAGCGATAAATCGCAATTGGCGGCAGTGCGTGCCGGGTTCGCCAACCCCGACGCGCATGTCATCCTGGATGTAACGATTTCCAAGGAGCCGCTCACACCCGCTGTTCCAGCAGGCGACGATCAGTGGTTCGACATCGTCAAGACGGTAATGTGGAGCGTGATTGCTGCTGAGGAATATGGTATCACCTCTGCAAACGTTGAGGAGATGAAGGCCAGCCAGGATGCGACGATCCGCATGTTGTTGGGTACCGAAGGCGATTGGGGTTACACCACACTGGGACTGGAACCGGATGCATTGGCAACGGTCATCGCCAGCGTAGGCAATTATGGCGAAATCTACAACCGCTACTTTGGTGAGAACGGTCTCGCCTTCTACCTGCCACGCGGCTTAAACGAACTTTGGAGCAACGGCGGCTTGATCTACGCCCCGCCCATCAAATAAATGGCTTTTACGGAGTGTGTGCGGGTCTGAGTGAGCCGGCCTGCACACACCCACCCCACTGCAGAGGTCAATGAATGACGGCTAGCACCGTTTCTACCCAACAAGGGAAAATCCCACTCTGGCGGGATGAGCGTTTTCTGCGGGCTGCAACCCAGATACTTTCGGCTGCAATTATCTTAGGCTTGCTTTATTGGGCGGTTTCGAACTTTTTGTACATCACACAACAACGCGGCATGCCATTGACCTATGGATTTTTGAAAGATCCTGCTGGCTTTCCCATTGCTGAATATTACATTGATTATGACCCAACCATGTCTTTTGGGCGCGCCTTCCAGGTGGGGCTGATAAACACACTGGTTGTTTCTGTGGTTGGGATCTTTTTTGCAACCTGGTTAGGTTTTTTTGTCGGCTTGGCGCGTCTTTCAACCAACTGGTTGGTCAGCCGCATCGCTTTGGCTTTCATTGAGTTTCATCGTAACATCCCTCTTTTGGTTTTATTGTTCCTTTGGTATTTTGGCGTTTTCACAAAATTACCGCCAGTGAAAGAAAGCATTGCTTTGCCAGGCCCTATCTATTTGACACAGCGCGGCTTATACATAACATGGCCGCGGCTCTCAGAAAATGGTAACATTTTTATCATTTGCCTGGTAATTGGCACAATTCTTGCCCTGGCGGCCTTTAATATTCTGCGCAACATCCGGGTCAAGACCGGACGAACAACGCATTACCTTCCAATCAGTCTGGGTCTGCTATTTTTCATCCCGGCCATTGGCTGGATACTTTCAGGAGGGAGCCCATTTTGGTTGGACGAACCTGTTTTGCAGGGTTTCAACTACAAAGGCGGCTTGCGCCTCTCACCAGAATTTGCGGCATTAACTGTCGGTTTGACCACATACACAGCGGCTTTCATTGCAGAGGTCGTGCGCGCGGGAATTCAGGCCGTGCAAAAAGGACAAGTTGAGGCAGCCAGAGCGCTTGGCTTACGCCCATCCCAGGTTCTGAGTCTGATTGTAGTCCCGCAAGCCCTACGCGTGGTTATTCCGCCATTGATCAGTCAGTACCTGAACCTGACCAAGAACTCCAGCCTGGCACTTACCATTGGCTACCAGGAACTTTTTGCAATTGGCAAAGTCACCATCAATCAGGCTGGCCGCGCTGTCCCTGTTTTTTTGATGGTAATGGGAACATACCTGGCAATCAGCCTCATCACTTCTGTAATTATGAATATCTATAACCGCCGCGTTCAGTTCATTGAGAGGTGATTGTGAAGACCGCCCCTGAACTCACTGCACCACCCGCACCACCCGGTCCAATTGAATGGATTCGAAAGAATCTATTCAGTAATTGGTTCAATAGCGTGCTCACCCTGGTTGCGTTGGTCTTTCTCTATTTTGTGATTACGGCAACTTTGCGCTGGGTTCTTTTCACTGCGGACTGGCGGCCTGTGACTGTTGCACCCCTACTCTTCCTGGTAGGGCAATATCCTCGCGAAGAACTTTGGCGGCCTGGTCTTTGCCTGTTGATATCCGCATTCTTGATTGGCATGTCATGGGGTGTGTGGGAGCGGTATGTCAAGGCTTTTGCTGTCTTCCTGGCTTTCCTGCTTGCTGGCCTGGCGCTGTTTCCACTGGAGACACCCACGATCACTTTGACAATACGAGGAGTGTTCCTGACGGCACCAGCCTTGATTTATCTTGGCTACCGACTGGGCCGCTTGCAAGCCGTGACAGGACGCCTGGTGACACTATTATGGATTGTGGCTGGCGCGCTGATCAGTCTTGTTCTGCTGCCTGGCATACCGGGTATCCCGGGGTTGAACACAGTACCCACCACTGCCTGGGGTGGCCTGTTGATCACGCTCTTGCTGGCAGTCGGCGGCATCGTTCTATCGTTCCCCATTGGAGTCTTGCTGGCACTGGGGCGCCGTTCATCCCTGCCAGTTGTCAAAGTCTTTTCAATCCTGTTTATTGAAGTCATCCGCGGCGTGCCGCTGGTCACCATTTTATTCATGTTCTCCGTAATTTTGGCGCTCTTCCTGCCCGCCGAGTCTCGCATTGACCGCATCTTACGCGCCTTGATGGGAACCGTTGTATTCAGCGCGGCCTATATGGCCGAAAACGTACGCGGCGGACTACAGGCAATCCCGCCAGGTCAGGTGGAGGCTGCCAAAGCACTTGGATTGAACAACTTCCAAATCACCACTTTGATTGTATTGCCTCAGGCTTTACGACTGGTTATCCCGGCCATCGTAGGACAATTCATCGCCCTCTTTAAAGATACAACCCTGGTTGTTATCGTAGGCATCAATGACCTGCTGGGTGTCGGGAATGCCGTTTTAAAACTGCAGCCAGAATTCTTCCGCTTGCAAATGGAGGTCTATCTCTTCATTGCAGCCATTTTCTGGATTTTCAGTTATTTCATGTCGCACGCCAGTCTGCAACTCGAAAAGAGCCTGGGAGTTGGTGAACGCTAATTTTGCTCGTCAGACCTTGCAGAAGGACTACGTCATGCCCGAGAATACAAACAAAGAACAACCCATCATTATCTGCAAAGATGTACACAAGTGGTATGGTAATTTCCACGCTTTGCGCGGCGTCTCGATGGAAGTCCAGCGGGGCGAGGTGATCGTCATCTTTGGGCCGTCGGGATCAGGAAAGTCAACTTTTATCCGGACAATCAATCGCCTGGAAGAACACCAAAAAGGCACAATCATTGTAGACGGCATTGAACTGACGCACGATGTACGCAACATAGAAGCCGTGCGAATGGAAACCGGCATGGTCTTCCAGCAATTTAACCTTTTCCCACACCTGACGGTGATGCAAAATATCACGCTGGCGCTGATTTGGGTGCGCAAATGGCCCAAAGACAAAGCCGAGCAGTTAGCGATGGAACTGCTTGCACGGGTCGGCATCCCCGAGCAGGCACAAAAATTCCCGGGTCAACTCTCCGGCGGACAACAGCAACGCGTGGCCATTGCCCGTGCCCTGGCTATGCAGCCAAAGATCATGCTTTTCGATGAACCGACATCTGCCCTCGATCCTGAAATGATCAAGGAAGTCCTTGACGTGATGATTGAACTGGCCAAATCTGGAATGACCATGCTGGTTGTCACACACGAGATGGGTTTTGCCCGGGCTGTGGCCAATCGCATGTTCTTCTTTGACAAAGGCCAGATCGTCGAAAGCGGCACGCCAGAAGAGATTTTCAACCATCCTAAAGAGGATCGCACCAAACTTTTCCTGTCGCAGATTTTACAGCATTGAGAAAAACTTCTTTGTTCCAAACATGACTCATCCCAGACTGAAGGATGGGTCATGTTTTTGATTCGGCAGCCATCCCTTCTACATGCCTGAAGATAAAAAACAACACAATTGTCTCTCTTTACTGAAGAAGCAGTGTATTGATTCCGTGCTGGTTTATGTACACAGCACGCAACATCCTTTATAATTAGACTATCTTTATCTGAAATGGCGGCGCAATGGCAAAGATTACCACACCCTCCCTCCCTCTTCATCCCGAAGACATCCTCCACGACTACCGCATCGCCTACCGCTCGCGGCAGGTGTCCATCGTCGGGCGGCGGGAGGTGCTTTCGGGCAAGGCCAAGTTCGGCATTTTCGGCGACGGCAAGGAGGTGCCGCAGGTGGCGCTGGCGCGCGCCTTCCGCAAGGGCGACTGGCGCTCCGGCTATTACCGCGACCAGACCTGGGTGATGGCGCTCGGCGTGCTGGACGTGCAGGCTTACTTTGCCCAACTCTACGCCCACGCCGACGTGGAGGCCGAGCCGGCCACCGCCGGTCGTTCGATGGTCGGTCACTTCGTCTCGCGCTACATCAACCCCGACGGCTCCTGGAAGGACCAGACCGAACTCTATAACATCGCCGCCGACGTCTCCCCGACCGCGGCGCAGATGCCGCGCCTGGTGGGGCTGGCCTACGCTTCGGTGCTTTACCGCAACCTGGAGGACCTCAAACCTTTCACCAAATTTTCGCGCAACGGGAACGAGGTTGCCTGGGCGACCATTGGCAACGCCTCCACCGCCGAGGGCATGTTCTGGGAAGCGGTCAACGCCATCGGCGTCCTGCGCGCCCCGGCGGTCATCTCCATCTTCGACGACGGCTACGGCATCTCGGTCCCCAACCAGTTTCAGATGGTGAAGGAAAACATCGGCGCCATCCTGAAGGGCTTCCAGCGCGACCCCTGCCCGGCCGAACAGTGCGACCGCGGCTACGACCTGTACACCGTCCCGGCCTGGGATTACCGCGCCCTGCTGGTCACCTACCAGGCCGCGGCGGAGATCGCCCGCGAGTACCACATCCCGGCCCTTGTCCACGTCACCGATGTCACCCAACCGCTCGGCCACTCCACCTCCGGCTCGCACGAACGCTACAAGTCCCCGGAGCGCCTGGCCTGGGAAGCCGAATGGGATTGCATCAAGAAGATGCGGGAATGGATGCTGGAGAACGGGATTGCAGACGAGAAGACGCTCGACCAGGTCGAAGAGGAGGAGCGTCAGTATGTGGAACAGGCCCGCAAACGCGCCTGGGAGGCGTGCCGCGCCCCTCTTGAAGCGGAACGCCGTCAGGTGGTGAGTCTGTTGACGGAAATGGCTCAGGCCGCGCCCAACGCCGGGGACCTGGAGCAGGCGCGGGGTCGGCTCGAAGCGGCGCCGGACCCGACGCGGCGCGACATCGCCGCGGTCGTCCACGAGGCGCTCGTCCTGACCCGCGGCTCGGCCTCCGTTCCCCGTCAAAAACTGCTCGACTGGAAGCGCTCGCTCGAGGCGCAGCAGGCCGAGCGGTACGACAGTTTCCTGACCTCCCCGCTGGCTGATTCGGCCCTGCGCGTGCCGGAAGTGAAGCCGGTCTATGCGCCGGACGCGCCGCTGGCGATGGGATTCGAGGTCATCAACGCTGCCTTCGACGCTGCCCTGGCGCGGGAGCCGCGTTTCATCGCCTTCGGCGAGGACGTGGGCAAATTGGGCGACGTGAACCAGGGCTTTCGCGGCCTGCAGGAGAAATACGGCCCGCTGCGGGTGACCGATACCGGCATTCGCGAGGCGACCATCCTGGGCCAGGCGATTGGGATGGCGATGCGCGGCCTGCGCCCGCTGTGCGAAATCCAGTACCTGGACTACCTGCTCTATGCCCTGCAACTGATGTCGGATGACCTGGCGACCCTGCTCTGGCGCACCAAAGGCGGGCAGAAGGCGCCGGTCATCGTGCGGACGCGCGGCCACCGGCTGGAGGGCATCTGGCACTCCGGTTCGCCGATGGCGGGCATCATTCATCTGGTGCGCGGGATGCACGTGCTGGTGCCGCGCGATATGACGCGGGCGGCCGGGTTCTACAACACCCTGCTCCAGGCCGAGGAGCCGGCGCTGGTGGTGGAGGTGCTGAACGGCTACCGCGTCAAGGAGCGGATGCCCTCGAACATCGGCGAGTTGACCGTGCCGCTGGGCGCGCCGGAGGTACTGCGCGAGGGCGAGGACGTGACCATCGTCACCTACGGGGCCTGCGTGCGCATTGCCCTGTCCGCGGCCGAGAAACTGGCCGGGGTAGGCATCCAGGCCGAGGTGATTGACGTGCAGTCGCTTCTGCCGTTCGACCTCCACGGGCGCATCGTCGAGTCGCTCAAGAAGACTTCCCGTGTCCTGTTCGTGGACGAGGACGTGCCAGGCGGGACGACAGCTTACATGCTGCGCGAAGTCCTGGAAGTGCAGGGCGGCTACCAGTGGCTCGATTCCGCTCCCCGCACCCTGCCTGGCGCGGCGCACCGTCCGGCGGCGGGCAACGACGGCGACTACTGGTCGAAGCCCAACGCCGAGGCAATTTTCGACGCGGTGTACGCGATGATGCACGAGGCGAAGCCGGGGGTGTTTCCAGTCATCAGTGGTCAGTGACCACAGGAGGTCCCATGCCTACAAAATTTCTCGTTCCCCGCTTGGGAGAAGGTGTTGATGAAGTCACCATCGTCAGGTGGCTGAAGCGCGAAGGCGAGCCGGTCAAGGAACTGGAGCCGCTGGTGGAGGTCGAGACCGACAAAGTTGTGACCGAAATCCCCAGCCCGGCCAGCGGCGTGGTGCTGCAAATTGCCATCCCCGAAAATACGCCCGCCCGCGTCGGCGAGGTGATGGCGTGGATTGGGGAGGCAGGCGAAACGGTCGGCGCGCCGGTTGAAGGGGAGGCGATGGTCTCAGCGGTCAGCGCGGCAGTGGCGGCCCGCCCGGAACCTGGGAAACCGGAGACATCTCCTGCCCCCGAACCGCGCGAAGCCCCCTTCCTCTCCCCCATCGTGCGCAAACTGGCCGCCGAGCACGGTGTGGACCTGTCGCAGGTGCGCGGCACGGGTCTGGGCGGACGCATCACCAAGCAGGATGTGTTAGAGTTCGTAGAGAGCAGAGAGCAGAGCATAGTGGGCAAGCAGGCCGTCCCCCAGCTCCCAGAGGCGGCCGCGGCTGTCGTTCCCGCTCCAGGCGACCAACTCATCCGGCATTCCACCGTCCGCAAGCAGATTGCCGAGCGGATGGTTGCCAGCAAGCGCATCTCGCCACACGTCTTGACCGTGATGGATGCCGACCTGTCGCGGGTAGTGGCGCATCGGGCGGCCAACAAGGCGGCTTTCGAGCGCGAGGGCGTCAACCTGACCTTTACCGCCTATTTCATCGCCGCCATCACCGCCGCGCTGAAGGCCAACCCGCTGGTCAACTCCACCTGGACCGACGAGGGCCTGCTCCTGCACCGCGACATTAACATCGGCATGGCCACTTCGCTGGGCGAGGAGGGACTCATCGTGCCGGTCATCAAAAACGCCGACCATCTCTCGCTGCTGGGCATCGCGCGGGCGGTCAACGACCTGGCGGCGCGCGCCCGCTCGAAGAAACTGACCCCCGACGAGGTCAAGGGCGCGACTTTCACCCTCACCAATCACGGTACGGCGGGTTCGCTCTTCGCCATGCCCATCATCAGCCAGCCGCAATGCGGCATCCTCGGCACCGGGACGATTCAAAAGCGCCCGGTGGTGGTCACCGATGCGGAGGGCAACGATTCCATCGCCATTCGCCCGATGGTGTATCTATCCTTTGTCTTCGATCACCGCATCCTGGACGGGGCCAGCGCGGACGCGTTCCTGGCGAAGGTCAAGGAGAGGCTGGAGATGTGGCAATAGAAGCAAACAGCCCCGGTTGACGGGGCTGTTCTATTCAGGAGCCGCTGACCAGTGTTCCGACCGCTTCTCCACGCAAAGCACGGTACAGTGCGCTTTCATCCCACAAATTAAGCACCAAGATAGGCAACTCGTTTTCCATACACAAGGAGATGGCCGTGCTGTCCATCACCTCCAAACGACGGTTTAGAACCTCGATATAGGTCAATTTATCAAACTTCTTTGCGCCTGGATGATACTTAGGATCGGCATCGTAAACACCATCCACCTTGGTAGCCTTGATGAGCACATCTGCGTCAATTTCCATAGCACGCAAGGCCGCGGCTGTGTCAGTGGAAAAATAAGGATTACCCGTGCCCGCGCTAAAGATCACCACACGTCCCTTTTCAAGGTGGCGAATAGCACGGCGGCGGATGTAGGGCTCAGCAATGGCTCGCATTTCAATGGCTGACTGAACGCGAGTCAACACACCTTCTCGCTCCAGAGCATCCATCAATGCCAATGCGTTCATCACAGTCCCCAGCATGCCCATATAATCGGCAGTGGCGCGATCCATGCCGCGTTCGAGGCCCTGTTTCCCGCGCCACAGGTTGCCAGCACCAATGACTAGCGCAACTTCGACCCCCATCCTGACGACTTCTCCCACGCGTCGGGCAATGGCTTCAGCCTGGGCAGGGTCAATACCAAATCCAGATGGACCTGCAAGGGCCTCTCCGCTCAATTTCAGGAGAATACGGCGGTATCTCAAATCGCTCATTCAAGTCTCCTTGTCATTTAGAAAAAAAGGCCAACCGATTGGTTGGCCTAAAATTTTTATTCACCGACCCGCTCACCAAGTTCCCAGCGCTGGAAACGTCGGATGACGATGTTTTCCCCAAGTGCAGCAATTTGATCAAGCAGCAGTTTCTCAATGGGGGTCTTCTCATCGCGAATGTACAGTTGACGCATCAGGCAAACTTCATCCTTGAATTTTTCTACACGGCCCTCTGCAATCCGGTCGAGCATGTTTTCTGGCTTCCCTTCTTCGCGGGCACGCGCCCGGGCAATTTCAGCCTCGTGGGCCAGGACGTCGGCTGGAATCTCTTCAGCCTTGATATAAAGCGGTGCAGCAGCAGCAATTTGTAGGGCAATCTCGTGCGCAAATTTACGAAAGCCCTCAGAGCGAGCCACAAAATCTGTTTCGCAATTGACCTCGACCATCACGCCCACGCGCCCATTGCCGTGAGAGTAGAGTTCAATGACACCTTGAGAGGCCTCGCGATCGGCGCGCTTTGCCGCAGTGGCCATGCCTTTTTCGCGTAAAAAGTCCACAGCCTTCTGAAAATCGCCATTGGCTGCTTCAAGTGCTTTGCGACAATCTAAAATTCCTACGCCAGTGGCAGCGCGCAGTTCTTTCACCATTTCAGCAGTAATTTCCATAGTTTACTCTTCCTCAGATTCATCATCGTTGTCTTTGGCTTCTATAGCCGCTTCATTCAAAAACTGCTCGACAACTTGCTCAGGCAGTTCTTCATCCTCAATTTCCTCTTCCTCAATTTCTTCATCCATAGGTGATGGGCGACTGAGTTTTGCCAGTGTGGCTGTACCAAGCAAGGCTTCATCCTCTATCTCTTCATCGTCATCAATAATGCGCACCGACTTGCGCGCCGGAACAGCAACTTTCTGACTGACTTCTTCGGACTCGTCAAGACCATCATCCTTGCGCATGGCTTTGCCTTCTAGCACCGCATCTGCAATTTTACCCACCAACAACTTAATGGCACGAATGGCATCGTCATTGGAAGGGATAACATAGTCCACGCCTCGCGGGTCACAATTGGTATCTACCAAGGCAACAATGGGGATGTTGAGCAAACGCGCCTCATGCACAGCGCCATCTTCGCGTCCCACATCAATCACGAAGAGCAAATCGGGCAGACGCTTCATCGAGCGAATACCAGAAAGGCGCGTCCGCAAGCGGGCGATCTCACGCTGGATTAAGAGGGACTCTTTCTTGGTCAAGTGGCTGAGTTCACCCGTCTCAATCATCCGTTCCAGGCGCTCAAGTTGCTGGACCCGCTGGGAAATTGTACTCCAGTTGGTGAGCATACCTCCCATCCAGCGTTCATTGACATACGGCATGCCACAGCGCGTTGCCTCTTCGGCAATTGTCTCTTGCGCTTGACGCTTTGTGCCGACAAAGAGGACAATGCCTCCATTGGCAACTGTGTTACGGACTACAGCATAAGCCTGATTGAGCAGTTTAACCGTCTGCTGCAAATCAATAATATGAATGCCGTTTCGTTCAGTAAAGATGTACGGCTTCATATGTGGGTCCCACTTGTTGGTGCGATGTCCAAAATGGACACCACTTTCAAGCAGGGCCTTCATTGAAGTAACGGCCATAATAGGGAACCTCCTTCGCGTTTGGCCTCCGCCTCCTTCATCCCCGCCGGTCACTGTGTCCACCTGGTCCACAGCACGCGCCGGCAAGTCTGGAGACGTGTGAGATTGGGACAATTGATGCCTGTCCCTGGCAGGATAGTTCTGGGCTACGCCAGAAGCGGCGGGATTATACCACAAAAAACTGCTCAAAAGACAAGATGCACCCTGTCTGATCCCAGGGTGCATCTTGGTAGCCGAGCGCCCATGTACACTCGGAGGAGAAAGCGTTGCAAACAAAATCTAGATTACGCGCACCACTGCATCGCGCATGGCTTCCACCAGAACAGGGCCGCGTTTAACTTTATCAAAGCGCTCACCCGCAAAGAGGATGTAATCGCGGCGGTCATTGGGTTGAGTAAGCCACAGAATGCCTTTTTCACAGACAATGGTTGTACCTGGTTTGCAATTGGTAATGCGTTCAACGCCACGACGGCGAAGTTCAACTGTTGTGTTTTTCAAAGCAGCGTTCATTGTTACCTCCAAACAACTATAAGACGATTGATTTACATCTCTATTTTCTACAATATAGCAAAAAAGTACAGATTCAGATTGTTCTATTTGTATTCATAACAGTTTAGTGTATAATAAACTGTACCGGTCAAAAATCGGACAAACTGTATACCAATGGATCAAATAAGCAATGAAAAGCAAAAGCCCGCGTTTGCTCTATGAGCAACTTGCCGAACGTCTGAGGGAATTAATTGAGCAAGGTACCTACCGCCCAGGTCAGCGCCTGCCATCGGTCCGCCAAATGAGCCGCCGGCAGGCGGTCAGTATCAGTACGGTTTTACAGGCTTATCGCCTATTGGAAAACCAGGGATTGATTGAAGCGCGTCCGCAGTCGGGCTACTATGTTTGTGCGCCATCCAGAAACAACCTGCCAGAGCCTGAGATTTCGTCTCCGCGGCTAGACCCTTGCCGGGTCAGCCTGCAGGAGTTAATTCTTATGGTTCTGCGTGATACGCTCAATCCTAACCTGGCCCATCTGGGTGCGGCATTGCCCAACATCGAATTCTTACCGGTTGAAAAAATCAACCGCATCATGGCTACTTTATCTCGCCAAGGCGGAAGGCAATTGCATGAGTATCTATTTCCTCCAGGCCTGGAATCTCTGCGAACAGAAATTGCCAGGCGGGCTGTAATGTATGGGTGCAGTCTGTCGCCCAATGATATTGTTGTTACATCGGGCGGCAATGAAGCAATTGATTTATGTCTGCGCGCGATTTGCAGACCTGGTGATATTGTCGCGATTGAAACGCCAATGTACTTTGGCACACTGCAAGCCCTGGAAACTCACGGACTGCGCGCCTTAGAGATTCCAACTCACCCGCGCGAGGGTATCAGTCTCGAAGCACTTCAGTTTGCCATTGAGCACAACCCTGTGAAAGCAGTATTGGTTATTTCAAATTTCAACAATCCCTTAGGTTCGTGCATTCCCGATGAGAAGAAAAAGGAATTGGTGCAATTGTTGGAACGTTATGACATTCCCCTTATCGAGAATGATGTCTCTGGGGAAATTTATTTTACCGAGGAGCGGCCAATGGTATGCAAAGCCTTTGACCGCAAGGGATTGGTGATGCTGTGTTCATCCTTCTCAAAGGACATCAGTCCTGCCTTGCGGGTAGGATGGACGGCCGCCGGAAAATTCAAATCTCAAGTGGAATGGCTCAAATTTACCTCTACCGGCGCAGCAACGGCTACTTTGCCTCAGGCGACCATTGCCCACTTTCTCAAAAGCGGCGGCTACGATATTCACTTGCGGCGCATTCGCAGGGAATATGCGCGTAATGTAGGCTTGATGTCTCAAGCCGTTATGCGTTATTTCCCTCAAGGGACGCGCGTCACACGTCCGATGGGTGGTTTTGTACTCTGGGTACAATTGCCAGAGGTGGTCGATTCCCTGGAGTTGTATAAGCGGGCGCTTGCTGGGGGGATCACAATCACACCGGGATATGTCTTCTCGCCCACCAATCAGTTCCCCCACTTCATCCGCCTCAACGCCGCCGAGTGGACATACGCTACGGAGCGCGCACTTGAAAAATTAGGGGAAATGGTGAAAGAACTGGCAGATTCCGTGGGTGCGCCCTAGTATAAAAAATGAGCCCCGCAGGTATCTGCGAGGCTCTCAAACTTATGCCACTGCCGCCGAACTGTATAACTGTCGGCGTATCTCCACAACGCGACGGCGCAAGCGATCGTCACGTTCGAGCAAATCTGAGATTTTTTCAATGGCATACATGACTGTCGTGTGGTCGCGTCCACCCAGTGCCTGCCCAATTTGCGGTAGTGATGCATTGGCCTCTTCCCGCAACAGATACATGGCCACCTGGCGCGGCAGGGCAACTTCGCGAGAGCGATCGCGTCCCAGCAATTTTTCGGTGGGCATATTGAAAGAATGAGCCACCAAATCTAAGACCCGTTCGGGGCGTACATCACCGCGCGGGGGTAGCAAGTCTGCCAGTGCCATTTCGGCCACCTGCCCGCTGACAGGCATGCCGCTTAATTCAGAAAAAGCCATGACCCGATTGAGTGCTCCCTCCAACTCGCGAATATTGGACTGAACACGGTTGGCGATCATGTTTAAAATTTCATCCGGCACATAACGCCCATTTCGTTCAGCCTTAGAGCGTAAAATCGCCAGGCGTGTCTCCAAGTCTGGCGGCTGGATGTCTGCCGTCAATCCCCATTCAAAACGAGAGCGCAGACGTTCCTCAAGCGTGACCAGTGACTTGGGCGGTCTATCCGATGAGACGATAATCTGCTTGTCTTGTCCATGCAGGTGATTGAAAGTGTGGAAGAACTCTTCCTGAGTTGATTCCTTACCAGCAATGAACTGAATATCATCAATCAATAATACGTCAATGGAGCGGTATTTCTCACGAAAAGCAGGAGTGGTATGGGTACGAATTGCATTGATGAGGTCATTCGTGAATTCTTCAGATGAGACATACAAAACTCTTAATCCCTGTTCTTGACAGGCATTCCCCGTTGCCTGAAGAAGGTGAGTTTTGCCCAAACCAACGCCACCATACAGGAAAAGCGGATTGTACGCCCGCGCGGGTCTTTCAACCACAGCCTGAGCAGCCGCATGCGCCAGCCGGTTGCCCGACCCAACTACAAAGTTATCGAATGTATAACGCGGGTTCAGGGTCGAGTTATGCAACCGGGGAGCAGGTTGCGGCTTTGGATCTGTCTCACATACCTCTGGTCCGGGAAGAATCGGAGATTCTCCTGATTGGACAACAAAGCAGACATCCACTTCCAACCCCAACATATCTTTGAGTAAACGGATGACCGTGCCCGACAAGCGACTCTCCAGCCAATCGCGGGCATAGGCGTTGCGCACACCAACTGTGAACACATTCCCTTGTAAAGCAAGTGCATATGTATCGCGCACCCAGGTATCAAAGGATGCCTTGGGCATTTCAAGTTCAAGTTGTCCCAGTACCGATTGCCAGGCCTGCTCTGCGTTCATCGTTTGCTCCAGGAAGTGGGATGTAGCGATAGGAAACCAAGCCGCCGGGAAGCCCAGCGGATTAGTACAAATCGGTAATTCAATTGTTCAAACTATAAAAAGGGTGTTGGACGTGCCTCCAAGTACACATCCTCTCTCAGCGTCGCTATCCATTCTAGCAGAAAATCGGACGATTGACTACACGGTAAACCTACGCAATCTTAAAAATTTCGAGATTTTTAAGAAAAGTAAATGTTAAAGCAAGGTTCAAAACGAAAAGGGAGCAAAAGAAAATTGGAACATGTGTTTTAGCCATGTCTCGTCATCTTTGCATCCGATACCCCCATATATAGGATTTTTTTAAGAAAACTGCTTCTATTTACCACATTTATCAGCCTGGTCTCTTTTAACAACGATTGTGAGTCAGGAAAATGACATGCGAGATTCTGTGATTCATCAAGATAAAAAATGGATTAAGAAGGTTAACAGATGGTTAAGTGGTCAGATTGCGCGGCACCCATGCCAGTATGGCTGTCCCTTCTCCTAACGTGGATGCAATATCTACTTCTCCCCCCACGCTGTGAGCACGCGTCTGCATGTTAGCCAGGCCATGACCAATCGTTAAGTTCATCTTTTCCAGGTCAAAACCACGTCCATCATCTCGGATTTCCATCAAAACTCGTTCATCGGTGGCAAAAACAGCCACATCCACGCGTTTAGCATTGGCATGCTTGGCGATGTTTGCCAGGGCTTCCTGGCAGATATGAAACAGAGTCAGAGCGTGGGTAGGAGGTAAATCATTCAGCGGTTCTTTCGGGCAGGTCAGGTAGGTTTCGGTCAGGGTATTTGAGCGGAACTCGGCCAGCAGGCGCTTGATTCCATCTACCAAACCCTCACCACCCATTTGACGGGGACGCAAATCAAGGATGTAAGCACGAATATCACGAATTGTCTGATTGAGTGCACCAATGGCCTGTTGAATTCGTTCTTTTGCTGCCTGGGGATTTTCGTCAATCAACAGGCTGAGATTTTCAAGCGATAAGCCAACTCCAAAGATAGACTGGATAACACCGTCGTGCAAATCCATGCCAATACGTTCGCGCTCTTCTAGAACCGCCGAGCGGCGAGCATTGCTGTGTAAACGCGCATTTTCAATGGCCAGGCCGGCCCAGTGCCCGACAGCATTGAGCAATTGAATATCACGCTCATCAAAAGGAGAGCGGCCGCGCGTGGCCATGCTCAGAACGCCCATAATAGCATCCCCTGATTTGAGCGGAATGCAAACCAGTTGCCGGAAACCGGCTTCTACCACCGCATCGCGCAAATAACGAACATCATTGGCAAGGTCGTTACTGACAATCGTCTCGCCAGTCTGAGCCACCAGGCCAACAATACCTTCGCCAACCGAGAAGCGACTGCGAGTCCAGAAAGCCTCTGCCGCCTGACCACGATGAAGCACCAGGCTGAGCGTACGCTTGTCCTCTTCCAGCAAGAACAGTTCACCCGCCTCAACCTTCAAGTAATTGATGACCAGTCCCAACGTCCGATTGAGAATTTCTTCCATCTCCAGGGATGAGGTCAGAGCGGTCGCAATGTTGTTCAACAATTCCATATCTTCCGCGCGGCGCATTAATACAGCATCTCTGGCGCAGATTTCCTCGTACTGCCGGGCATTCTTGATTGCCGTTGCCGCATACGCCGCCAGCATTTCGATGATGAGTTCATCGTCTGCCGTAAAGCGATCAAAACCGATTTTCTCGGTCAGGTAGATCTGACCCAACTGCTTGCCGCCGCTGCGAATCGGCACCCCCAGAAAAGAACGCATTGGCGGGTGTCCAGGCGGAAAACCCACACTGCGCGCATCCAGCGTCAAATCTGGCAAGTTAATGGTCTCGGTAGCATTCATCAGGGCACCAATCAGACCCAATCCTTTAGGTGGATGAGGCATCCGTCGGATTTCGTCTTCGGTGATGCCGTGTGTGATGAATTGCTTGAGATTGCCATCGTCATCCAACACCCCCACAGCGGCATAACGTGCCTCAGCCTGTTGGCACGCCGTGGCGGCAATTCGTTCCAACAGCGACTCTAGTGAAATATCCTGGACCAGTTCCAGGCTGGCGCGGTGCAGTGCAATCAACCGGTCCTGCAATTGTTCGCGCGTTAAAAGCATGGAATTCACCTCAATTGGGACTATTATATCCGATTAAAGCAAGTCTGATAGGTTTTGCCAGCAGCAGAGTCTATAATTTTCACGGAGTTTTTAGCGTACTATGACCAAGACATCTCGCATACCCGGTTTTTACGACCAAAATCTTGAAAAGCGGCGCGAACTGACAGCCGAGGCGGCGGCTCTGACTCCCGATGACTTGCTCCCGTATCTGACAGGTGGCCTCAGCCCTGAGCAAGCCGGGCACATGGTAGAAAACGCGATTGGCATCCACGCCTTGCCGCTGGGGCTGGGCCTGAACTTTGTCATCAATGGACGCGAAGTCCTTGTCCCGATGGCCATTGAGGAACCATCCGTTATTGCTGGCGCATCATTCATGGCCAAACTGGCCCGCGCCGGCGGCGGCTTTCAGGCCACTGCTTCTGAGCCACACATGATTGGACAGATTCAAATCCTCAATCTGGCCGATATTTACGCTGCCAGGCTGGCCATCTACGAACAAAAAGCCGAACTTTTATCTGCAGTTGATGAGATTGATCCTGTTCTGAAAAGACTTGGCGGCGGTGCGCGCGACCTGGAAGTACATCTCATTGAGAATTCTCACATCGGCCCATTCCTGGTTGTCCACCTCATTTATGACGTGCGTGACGCCATGGGAGCCAACGCCATTAACACGGCCTGCGAAAGACTCGCCTCACATCTGGAGCAAATTACCGGCGGACGCGTTCACCTGCGCATCTTGTCAAACCTGGCAGACCGACGGTTGGCACGCGCGCGTTGCACCATCCCGCTCAATGAATTGGCCTTTGGAGGATACACCGGCGAACAAGTGCGAGATGGCATCATTGAAGCCTGGGCGTTTGCCGCCGCCGACCCCTACCGGGCAGCCACGCACAACAAAGGCATTATGAACGGCGTGGACGCGGTGGTCATCGCCACCGGCAACGACTGGCGCGCAATTGAAGCCGGTGCCCACGCCTACGCAGCCCGCTCCGGGCGCTATACCAGTCTGAGCACCTGGGGCAAAGATTCGGCCGGCAACCTGGTAGGCACACTGGAAATGCCCATGGCCGTGGGAATCATCGGCGGCGCGACCAAAGTTCACCCTGCGGCGCAGGCAGCCATCAAACTGATGGGCGTCCAGACGGCCGCTGAACTCGCCGAAATCATTGTCTCTGTTGGACTGGCCCAGAATTTGGCCGCTTTGCGTGCCCTGGCCACAGAAGGCATTCAGCGCGGTCACATGTCCCTCCACGCCCGACAAGTAGCCATTGCAGCCGGCGCCAGGGACGAACAAATCGAGAAACTTGCTGCCCAACTGACAGCCGAAAAAACAGTGCGAATAGATCGAGCCGAAGAAATCTTAAGGCAATGGAATCAATAACCTTGGAGCAGAAAATTAATATGCCAGATAACACCCTTCTCAAACCTGTAAAACCTGTGGGCATTGTTGGTTACGGCGCCTATGTGCCGCGTTACCGTATCCCGGCCAAAGAAATTGCCCGCATTTGGACCGGCGGTAAAGGCGGAGTACCCATCAAAGAAAAAGCCGTACCAGGCTTGGACGAGGATGTAGCCACCATGTCCATTGAAGCCGCGCGCAATGCTCTCTTGCGCGGAGCGGTAAACCCGCAGGAAATTCGCGCCGTGTGGGTCGGATCAGAATCCCATCCCTATGCAGTCAAGCCTACCTCCACCATCGTGGCTGAGGCCATTGGGGCAGCGCCCAATGTACAGGCTGGCGACTGGGAATTCGCCTGCAAAGCCGGCACAGAGGCCATGGTAGCCGCAATTGGCCTGGTAGGTTCGGGGATGGCGCGCTACGCCATGGCAATCGGCATGGACACTGCACAGGGCCGTCCTGGAGATGCGTTGGAATACACAGCCGGCGCAGGCGGCGCGGCTTACCTGCTTGGCCCGGCAGAAGAGTCGCTGGCGGTCATCCAGGCCACTTTCTCTTATGTCACCGACACACCCGACTTCTGGCGCCGCCCAGAGCAGAAATACCCTGAGCATGGCCTGCGCTTTACCGGTGAGCCGGCCTACTTCAAACACATCACTGAAGCCGGCAGGACACTGATGGAAGCCAGCGGCACAACCGCCAAAGACTATCGCTATGCCGTTTTTCACCAACCCAACACCAAGTTCCCCCAACGCGTAGCCGGCATACTCGGTTTTACCAAAGAGCAAATTGCCCCTGGCCTGCTCGTGCCAGACATCGGCAACACCTATGCTGGCGCGGCTGTCATCGGCCTGACCGCGATTTTAGACATTGCCGAACCAGGTGACCGTATTCTGATGGTCTCCTTTGGTTCTGGCGCCGGCTCAGATGCTTTTGATCTCCTCGTCACCGAGGCCATCAAAGAGCGGCAGGGACGGGCACCCAAAACACAGGATTACATTGCCCGCCGTACCGAGATTGACTACGGCACCTACGTGCGCTTCCGCGGCAAACTGGCAAAGTAAGACATTGGAGCAAAAATGACAGACGTTATCATCGCGGGAATCGGGCAAACGCCCGTTGGTGAACACTGGGAAATCTCCCTGCGTTCGCTGGCCATCAAGGCCATGCTGGCCGCCATGCACGATGCGGGCGGCCTGCGCCCACAAGCGCTCTTCTTGGGCAATATGCTGGCGCCTGCCATCTCGCGTCAGGCACATCTGGGTGACCTGCTGGCCGATTTTTCCGGTTTAAGCGGTATTGAAGCGGTATTGGTCGAGGCTTCTGGGGCTTCGGGTGCTGCGGCTTTGCGTCAGGGTTACCTGGCGGTGGCTTCTGGTGCAGTGGAGACCGCTCTGGTAGTTGGTGTAGAAAAGGTAACCGACTATGTTGGCCCGGAGGTAGATGCCGCTCTGGCCACGGCTTCTGACAGCGATTTTGAGGCGGTGCAGGGTGTTACACCAGCGGCATTGGCCGCACTCTTGATGCGCCGCTACATGTATGAATTTAATGTCCCTGCAGACGGGCTGGCCGGTTTTGCCCTCACGGCACACGAAAACGCAGTGAGCAACCCCAATGCCATGTTCCAGAAAACCATCTCACCAGAAGCCTACCGACAAGCCGAGATCGTCAGCGAGCCGCTCAACATGCTCGATGTGGCCCCCAACGCGGATGGTGCTGCTGCAGTTCTGCTTACGCGGGGCGACCTGCTTCCTAAAGGCTATGCGCATCCGCTGGTCAAAATCGCCGGCTCGGCAATAGCCTCAGATACGCTGGCCCTGCATGATCGGGTTGACTTGCTGGCCTTTGACGCAGTGCGCATCTCGGTAGAAAAGGCTCTGCATAAAGCCGGCCTGAGACGCGAGCAAGTGAGTTTCTTTGAGTATCACGATGCTTTCTCCATTTACGCCGCGCTCTCTCTGGAAGCAGCCGGTTTTGCCGCACGCGGCCAGGGTTGGAAAATGGCACATGACGGTTCAATTTCCCGGACCGGAAGCCTGCCCTGCGCCACCCTGGGCGGACTCAAAGCCCGTGGCAACCCCGGCAGCGCCTCGGGCGTGTACCAGGCCGTCGAAGCCGCCACCCAGTTACGGGGTCAGGCCAGAACCGCCCAAGTGGCAAACGCCAAAGTGGGGTTGATCCAATCCCTCGGCGGCCCGGCTGCTACCGCTGTGACGCATATCCTGCAAGCCGTCTAACAGAATTGTCAGGCAGTCTGATAGTTCCTGATAGTCCCCAATCGTTAAAGTTAGTCTGCATGTACTCTTAAGAAGGAGAGTTTATCTTTTATGGAAATTCCACGCCATTGGCGACTCAAACAACAGCGTTATTCTTTGGTCGGCGAGACCTGCCCGCATTGCGAGGCAAAAATCTTCCCGCCGCGCGATGTCTGCCCCACTTGCGGTGGTGAAGCCAAAACACAGTACGCGTTTAGCGGCAAAGGAGAGGTCTTCTCCTATACCACCATTTATGAGGCTCCCAGCGGTTACGACGAGACGGCACCCTACACGGTGGCATTGGTCAAGTTAGAGGAGGGCCCCATCATTACCGCCCAATTGACCGACCTGGGGGACCAGCCGGTGGAAATCGGCATGCCGGTGGAGATGGTGACGCGTAAACTGCGCTCAGAAAATGAGGAACGCGGCATTCTGATTTACGGCTACAAGTTCCGCCCGGTTTTGAGTCGAGCCGCATAATAAAACGGCTTCACAAAAAACGCCGCCCCACCCAACGGGCGGCGTTTTTCGTCTTCCGGCAAGTCTATTGGTTTGGTTTGGTTCAATCCAGCAATTCGGGCAAGGCCAGCCACTCCCCCTGTTGCCCTGAGCAAGTCACCCCCTCAACAAGAAAGTGAGATTGCACCAGGGCTTTCAAGGCCCGTGTCACCAGTTCCGGCGGCCAACCAAAGAGACGGGTTACATCTTTGCGCTGTGCTGCACCCAGCGAACGGAAATAAAGTTCAATCAGTTTTTGGCGGGCTTCTGCCTCTCCAATTGCGCGGGCGCGCTCCGGTAAGTCGGGATAATGCCGGGCAACAATTTCGTAAATGAAAGCATAGCGCCAGGCCCCTACCGGCGCTACACCAATGGGCAGGATGGCAAATCCAGCCTGTAATTGCTCCAAAGCGCGGTTAAACTCCGCTTCTGCCGCCGGCGTGGACAGGCGCGCCGCTTTGCGTAGAGAAATCGTATCCAACGGCCCTTCGGAGAGAATCGCAGCATAGATATTTTTGGCAGCCAAGGTGAGATGTCCCTGCTCATAGGCGAGCAGGTAATCTTCTTCTGGTGAACCGTAATTTTCGCTCAAGGCATAAAAGTAGGGGGCGATTTCCAGAGAAATCAGGGTTGCCTTTCGGCGCAAGACTTTCGCATAGTACCAGATACGTCTGCCAAGCGCATCATCCTTCCAGCGCCAGGTAATGTGGCCCGGGTCATCGTGTGCATCGGCCACCGGTCTGTCGCCTGCCACTGCTGTCCACAAACTGGGGAGCAGGATACCTTTGATGGGCCAGAAAAAGATAAAGCCGCGCTGATTGACAAAATCCAGCGCCTGATTTGGAGAATTAATGCGAGGCGCAGGCGGCAGGCAAAAAGTATGGGTGCGATATGCCTGCAAACGTTTGATGTCAATCAGCCGCATGTCTAATCTGAAGCGGGTTGCGAAAGCCGGCGGGCGGCAATTTGCGCCCGGATTTCAGCATGGCGTTCACGTCCAAGCGGGTAAAAAATGGCAAACAAAATGCCCAGCAGGAGAAATAAGGAGGGGATTGGTCCCATCAGCGCCTGGATTCCGCGAATCGCCTCAACCGGTTGAATTGGAGCATTGGCACGAAAGTTAGTTATCTTTAGCACCAATGGAATCATCGGCACCGCAATTGAAGAGGCGATTTTTCGCAGAAGCGTTACCAGGCTGTAAAACATCCCTTCATGGCGTTGACCGGTCTCATACTCGTCCCATTCAACTGCATCTGGAATCATGGACCAGGGCAGGACATGTACGGCTCCAATCCCAACCCCGGCCAGCGCGGCCAGCGCAAAAACGACCGGCAACCCCCAGGAAGGATCCACGACAATCATCGTAATAATAACGCTGGAGAGAAAGACCATGCCGGCAATATAGGCCACCCGCTTATCCCAGCGGCGAGAAGCCCATTCCCACATGGGAAGGGTAAACAGCGCCACAACGAAGACTGTACCGGCGATGAGTTCGCTGACATCCTCTAACCCCATGCGATACTTCAAAAAGTAAAGCAGAATGCCTTGAATGAACTCAATTGCCGTCCAGGTAAAAAGGAAGATGCCAACCGCAAAAATGAATGGGCGGTTACGGCGGGCTGCGCGTAATGAATCGCGCAAGGTGGGCTGAGCCTGTAACAGGTACTCTGGTCTCTCTCGCGTACCAAGAAAGGTGAGTAAGAGCGGCAATCCACTGATCAGACCAAAGGCTGCCCCTACCAGCATCACCCGCTCAGCATTGGCCGGATTCATCGAGCCGATGATAGCCAGCGGGAGCGTAAAAGCCATCAGTCCGCCGATGATAGAAAAGGCCATACGAAAACTGGTCAGCGTTGTCCGTTCATCATAGTCGGGAGTCAGTTCGGGGGTCAGGGCAAAATAGGGCATGTACACAAACGTTGCCATGGTCTCAAAGAGAAAGTAAGCCACAGCATAATAAGCCATGAGCGCGTATTGGCTTTCAAAAGGCGGCCGCCACCACATGGCGGCAAATGCCAGAGCAAATGGCAGCCAGCCAAAAAGCAAAAAAGGCCGCCGGCGCCCCCAGCGTGAGCGCGTCCGGTCAGAAATATAGCCGATGATCGGGTCGTTAATCCAGTCCCAGGAACGTCCCAAAAAGGCAGCGGCTGCGGCCAAGAGAGGGTCGAGGCCAACCACATCGGTCAGAAACATAACAAACAGGACACCAATGGTGGTATCGGTCAGGCTGAAACCCAAGTCACCTGCCCCATATAGCAATTTCGTGCGGGTTGGAAGGCGGTCTTGCGGGTTGGTCATCTTTGCTCCTTTGCTAAAGTTGGCGTCGGTAATTGCGATGGCGTTTAATCCACTGTACGCCAATGGCTTCCATATCATGCCGGCTCTTAAAATTGGTTTCGTCCACCTGGATAATTTCAATATGCTTGAAACCGAACTCGTGCACGCTTTTGGCCAGTTCCGTGTATAGCAAGGCATTTGCGCCCAGGCCGCGTAGTTCTGGCAGGATACCAATGCCATTCACATTAACCCGCTCAGCACGCCTGCGTTCCTGCAGGATATAGGCCCAACCCAACGGCCACAGGCGGCCTTTGGAGCGGCGCAATGCCGCCGAAACATCATGATACGCAATAATGAAACCCACCACATCATCCCCACGCATGACCAGTTTTAACAGGCGCGGGTCGGCTACCGTCACAATCGAGTCTACAATCAGGTCGAATTCCTCTTCGGTCGGGGGGAAATATTCATGGTTGTTGACAAAAGCCTTTTGATGGACGAGGGCAGCCTTAGGCGCCCAGCGGCGTACTTCTGCAACGGTCTCAAAACTCTTAATCCAAAAACCGCTTCGCTGCTTGACCCACTCTGCAATGCGATAGAAGCGTTCCGGCAGTTCATAAGGCCCGGGCAGATAGCCGGAAAGGTGATCGCGATCTTTGACAAAACCGGCGCTTTGAATCAGCGCATCGTAGTAAGGAAAGTTATAAGGGACATTGAGCGCGGGCGGATGCTGAAAACCGTCCACCAGGGTCCCGCCGCTATCCGAACCAAGTAAGCCGCGCGGACCAATGATTTCATCCAGGCCGCGCTTTCTGGCCCAATCAAAGCCGGCTGCAAAAAGTTCGCCGGCCACATGGGCATCCTCTATGCAATCGAAAAAAGCAAAAAAGGCCGTCTGACGCCGGCAATGCTGATTATGGCGGCGGTTATGCAGAATGGCCAGGCGCCCCAGCACATCCCGCCCGGATTCGGCGATAAAGAATTCGGCTACCGAATGCTGGTAAAAAGGGTGTCCGCCAAAAATATCCCGTTTCTCTGTAACGAGCGGCGGTACCCAAAGAGGCGAATGACGATAAAGACGAAAAGGGAAGTCAAAAAACTTACTGCGATCACGAGGATTGGAAGTATCAAGGCGTTGTATCAACATTCACATGTCTCCAGGTAAGCCTGCTCAAAATTATGTTTTCTGCTGCCATGTGACGATGTACTGCATACGTTCATTGGGCAAAGGCAGACCAGGATCAGCCTCTATCCATTCCCCTCGATATTCCAGTTCACGGGCGCTCAATTCCAGATGACACATGGCAATCCCAATATCTAAGCGCTGCAAATCGGCCAGCCGCAAGACGGTAAAAAGCAAACTGCCCTGACCATAATTTGGAGTACGTTCCAGGTAAAAGTGCCAAAGTCCACTCTGCCTGAGAATGCGCCAGGGCTGTTTGTTAGAGGCCGAAGGCGCCAGCCGCACCATTTCCAGGGCGAGCGCCAAAGCACCGGCCTGTTCTCTGGTCAACGGATGATCAAATGTTTCACTGAAGAAAAGTTTTTCCCACGGCAGACGCCGATCAGCCCGAGCGCGGCGGCGGATAAAATCTCGGGCGCGGCTATCGGGCGCCGCGTAGCCGGTCGCGGTCACTGCTGGAATGATCTCTTCGGGCATCTTATGGACTCTGGCAGCGAAACTGCTTTGGGTAAACGTGCCTCCCAGCCAACAAGTGTTCAGGCCCAAGCGGGTAGTTTCCAGAATAATTTGTTCCATGCAATAGCCGTAATCCTCCAGCGGCCGCGGGGCGGCCTGGGCAGCGCCAACAATAAAACCTGCAGGGTTACGAATAAAACCATAAGTTCCCAAGCCGCGTAGTTCTGCGGCTGCATTCTGGCCGGCGGCCAGCAATTCAAAACGCAAGGGAGTACCCAGCGGGCCGGTATTCACCGCCTGCAGATAGCGTTTCAGATTTTGCCGCGTTTCGGGTTCGATGGGACGCTTCATAAAGATACGGCAGGAATAGCGGGTACGGATGGCTTCGAAGGTATCCATAACAATACCGCCAAATATACCGCATACCCTGCAAGTCAGGTAGGCAGGAGCAGGTCACATTTGAAACGCAACCAAATTCTGCTGAAAAGCAAACATCCGCCGGTACAAGCCATTCTGAGCCAGCAAAGAGACGTGTGTGCCCCGCTCGACCACCCGCCCCCCCTCCAGCACGAGAATCTCGTCCATATTCTCCAGCCCCACCAGGCGGTGGGTGACGAGCAGCAGGGAGCGGTTTTGCGCCAGGGCAAAGAGGTTCTCCAGGATGAGGCGTTCGTTCAGCGGGTCGAGGTTGGCGGTCGGCTCGTCCAGCAGCAGGATGGGCGCCTGACGCAGCAGGGCGCGGGCAATCGCCAGCCGCTGACGTTCGCCGCCCGAAAGCCGCAGGCCGCGCTCCCCGGCCAGAGTCTCATAGCCTTGCAGCAAAGCGGCGATGAAATCGTGAATCCCCGCCAGCCGCGCCGCCTGCTCCACCTGTTCCTGGCTGGCCGACGGATTGGCCAGCAGAAGATTCTCACGTAAGGAGGCGTTGAACAGGTAGGTACGCTGAGAGATGACGCCAAAAAAGGCCCGCGCCGTCTCTTCCGGGACCTGCAGGAGGTCGCGGCCATTTAGCCGGATGCTCCCCGCCGGCGCATCCCAGAAGCGCAGCAGCAGGTTGACCAGCGTGGACTTGCCCGCCCCGCTCGGCCCAACGACGGCCATCTTTTTCCCCGCCGGCAGGGTGAAACTCACCCCGCTGAGCGCCGCCTCCCCGCCGCCCGGATAGGCAAAGGTCAGATTTTCGACTTCGAGCAAAGCCCCCTGCGGACCGCCACTCTCGGCTCTCGCTCCCGCTTCCCCAATCTCCGTTCTCTCCTCTCTGCTCTCTTCTGCCTCCACCATCCCAAACAAACGCTGCGCCGAGGCGAGACTGCCCGCCAGCATCTGCGCCGCCAGCGGCAGGGGCTGCACCGCCTCGAAACTGGCCTGCGCCATGAGCGCCAGCACGGCCAGCATCACCCCGTCCAACTGCCCTGACACGACCAGCGGGATGGACAGCGCCAGCACGGCCCACATCCCCAGGTTGGTGAAAAGCACGCCCGCCGCCGCAGAAAGGCCGCTCACCTGCGCCATGCGCCGCTGGGCGCGTCCGTAGGCCAGACCCTCGGCCAGCAAGCGGGCGCGGTAGTCATCGGCGCGGCCGAAGGCCAGCAGGTCGGGCAGACCCTGGAGGTAATCCACCGCGCGGACGCGCAGAGCAGACCGCAGGTCCGTGAGCGCCGCGCCGGGCTTTTGCCCCAGGTGATGGGTCAGGAAGGGCAAGGCTGCGCCCAGCAGGAGGGCAAATCCCAGGTAGGTCCAGCCCAGGAGGGGGGCATAAGCGCCCAAAAAGAGCGCCGTTCCGGTCACAATCGTCAGCGCCACCAGCGGCGGGGCAACAGCGCGCACGTAGAAGTTTTCGAGCGTCTCCACATCGGCCACGATGCGGTTGAGCAAATCGCCCGTGCGGTACTGCATCAGCCGCGCCGGGGCCAGCGGCTCCAGTTTCGCGTAGAACCAGACGCGCAGACGCGCCAGCAGGCGGAAGGTGACCCCGTGCGAGACGAGCCGTTCCAGGTAGCGCGCCACGCCGCGCGCAATGCCGAAGAAACGCACCCCCACGATGGCCACCTGCAACTCGGCGATGGAGGGGTGCAGGGCGGCGGTCGAAATCAGCCAGGACGAGGCGCCCATCAACCCGACCGAGGCGGCCACGGTCGCCGCGCCGAGCAGCACCGAAAGCGCCACCTGCCCCCACGCCCCGCGCAGAAAGCCCAGCAGGCGGAGGAGTGTAGCAGGAGCGCGAGCGGCCATTTGCGAGGGGAAATTTTTGCCTACCTCTCTACCTGTGTACCTGCCTACCTCTCTACCTGTGTACCCGCCTACCTCTTTACCTGTGTACCTGTCTACCCCCTCCCTCCCCTCCCCCACCATCTCCGCATACAGCCCTCCCCGGGCGATCAATTCGCTGTGCGTGCCCATCTCCACGATGCGGCCTTCGTCCAGGACGACGATACGGTCGGCGCGGGCCACCGTGTTGAGGCGGTGGGCGATGGTGATGACCGTGCGGCCCTGCATCAGGCGGCGGGTGGATTCTTCGAGAGCGGCCTCGGTCTGCGGGTCGAGGCTGGAGGTGGGTTCGTCGAGGATGAGCAGGGGGGCGTCCATCAAAAACGCGCGCGCCAGGGCGAGACGCTGCGCCTGTCCCCCGCTGAGACGCGCCCCCTCCTCGCCAATGACCGTTTCGTACCCCTGCGGCAGGCTGCGGACGAATTCATCCAGGTTGGCGGCGCGCACGGCGGCATCCAGTTCTGCCGGCGTGGCGTCCGGCCTGGCTACGCGCAGGTTGTTCGCCAGCGTATCGTGAAACAGGTACGGCATCTGCGGCACCCAGGCCACATACCTGTCTACCTGTCTACCTGTGTACCTGCCTACCTGTGTACCTGTATACCTGTCTACCTGTGTACCTGTATACCTATTCACCTCCCCCCCCGACGGCCGGATAAACCCCAACAGCAAACTGGCCAGCGTGGACTTGCCCGCCCCGCTCGGCCCGACCAGGGCAAGATGTTCGCCGCGGCGAATCTCCAGGTTGATATCGCGCAGCACCGGCTCGCTCTCGCCGGGGTAGGTGTACGAAACGGAGGAAAGGATGACCGCCGCGGAGGATGGCGTGGCGGACGGTTCTCCGCTCCCTTCTCTCGGCTGGCTGTCCTCGGGCAGGTCCAGAATCTCGAAGATGCGCCGCGCCGCCGAGGTGCCGGCCATGCCGGCGTGAAAGCGCAGGCCGAGCATGCGCAGGGGAATGTAAAACTCCGGCGCGAGGATGAGCAGGAAGAGCGCCTTGTCGAAGGCCAGATACCCATAGAGCAGGCGCAGCCCCACCTCCACGGCCACAATCGCCGTGCTCAGGGTGGCGATCAACTCCAGCGCCAGCGCCGAAAGGAAGGTGACGCGCAGCACGCTCAGGGTCACGTCGCGGAAGCGGTTGCTGGCCTCGGCAATCGAGGCAGTGTGCGCCTTCGAGCGGCCAAACATCTTCAGCGTGGTCAGGCCCTGCAAACTGTCGAGGAAGTGCGCCGAGAGACGGCTCAGGGTTTCGTACTGACGTTTGGTCACCGCCTCGGCCCCCTTGCCGATCAAAATCATGAAGAGCGGGATGAGCGGCGCGGTGACCAACAGGACGAAGCCGGAAAGCGGGTCGAGGGGGAAGACGAAGAGCAGGACGCTTAACGGCACCAGGGCGGTGATGACCAGTTGCGGCAGGTACTGGCTGAAATAGGCGTCCAGCGCCTCCACGCCTTCGAGAGCGGCGGCGGTCAGTTCGCCGCTGCGTTCGCCGCGCACGAAGGCCGGACCGAGGGACTGAATCTTGTCGAACAGGCGGGCGCGCAGGTCGTTCTTGACCGCCACCGCCACCGCGCTGGCGCTGACCTCCGTCAGCCAGGCGAGCAGGGCGCGCCCGGCGATCAGCCCCAGCAGGAGCAGCAGGGTGGGGCGCACCGCCTGCCAGGTCTGCCCGCCGAGAAAGACGCCGTCCACGATGAGACTCAAGCCGCGCGCCTGGCCGATGGTCAGCCAGCCAGCGAGCAGGCCGCACAGGACGGTGACGGCAAGCGGCAGGCGCGGCCCGCGGGCGAGGGAAAGCAAACGGCGGTTCATACCCCCAAGTTTACCGCAGGAATCGCCGCGTCGTGCAGCGTTCAGTGAGCAGTGTTCAGAGAAGAGGGCGTGTCACCGCAAGCGCAGAAGGTGCACACAAAGTGAGGCGGGGCTAACCCTCAAGGATGCTATGCGAAGCCCCGCCTCAGCGCATGGAAGCCCTTTGGGCTGAAGCGTACAGTCGGATTTATCCGACTTCCATGACCTGAGGCGGGACTTTAGTCCCAACGGAGAGGCTTTCAGCCTGACCCCAAAAAACCGGCGGGGGGATGAATCCCCCGCCTCAGCACATGCAAGTCGGCTGAAAGCCGACTCCAGACAACAGCGGCCAGGCAGAGTCCGCTTCAGCGGACTTCCATGCACTAAGCAGGGGCTTTAGCCCCGGCCGCTCGGCAGCCTGCATCTCGCCAGATTACGGCAATCATTTGTTAAACTCCATTCAGCCTGACTGAGAGGCTTTTAGCCTGACCCCAAAAACCGGCGGGGTCCCCCGCCAGCACATGGAAGTCGGCTGGAAGCCGACTCCAGGCGCAAGATGCGGTGCGCTGTAATTTGCCCAACCCATCCACGAACAGGCATTTTTTCGTGAAATTCGTGTCATTCTGATCGCCCAGATACAATTCAAAAGCCGCCGTTGCTCCCCGCCGGCGCTTGCCATACGAGGCGTTTTCCCAGGCCTGCCACAGGTTGCTCCAGTCGCAAAGTTGTTCGTAAAGAGTCATGGTCATCGAATTTTCCTGGTGTTTCTCCCTATGCAGAGAAAGGTTTGCACAGGGGAAAGAATCAGAGTATCAGCGTACAGAGCGTCAGAGTTCAGAGATAGAAGAAGATAGGGAAGCAGCCCACACCCGAAACCCCAGGAAGTTGAGCCTGAGGTTCGGGAGGTTACTGAGGCGGTAGGACACGCGGGCGCCGCCTACATAGTCGTTCCACGACCCGCCGCGCCACGCAAGGGAGTCGCGGTCCCTGTCATAGAAATTTGCCATCCACTCCCAGACATTGCCGCTCATATCCATCACGCCCAGCGGGCTTGCGCCCTGCGGGTACATCCACACCGGCGTGGTGCGCCCGATGCCGCTTTCGTACGTGTTGGCATAGCGTGGGATTTCCCTGGCCGGGTCTTTCAACGTTCCAAAGGCAAAGCGGACCTCACCCCCGGCCCCTCTCCTAAAAGGAGAGGGGAGACCCTCACCCCCGGCCCCTCTCCTAGAAGGAGAGGGGAGAGATTCGCCGCCGGCGGCCTGCACCCATTCCGTTTCGGTCGGCAGGCGGAATGTCAAGGATGAAAGCGGAAGGATGAAGGATGAAAGGCTTTCGGCCTCGGGGAGAGTTTGCCAGGCGCGCGCCAGCCACTTGCAATAGGCGTTGGCCTCGTACCACGAAATGCCCACCACCGGCGCGGTGCGGCGCTGGGCGCCGAAGCGCGGGTCGCGCCAAAGGCGCGGGTACAGCACGCCGTTTTCGACATAATCTTTATAATTTTCCCAAGCCCTTCGCAGCCAGTCCCAGCCTTCTTCGCCCCAATCGCCGTCTGCGCGGATGTGACCGTTTTCATCCGGCGCGGAAAAGCGGGGGAAGCCCGTCCAGAGCGATTGGTCGGCAAAGTTCTCGGGGCGCAGGAAGCGCTCGTATTGCAGGTTGGTGAGCGGGTATTTGGCGTTGTAGCACAAGATAGTATCTTGTGCTACAACAGGCACGAAGGCAAACAGGTCGTCGGGCTGGTAGCCGAGGCGGTCGAGGGCATCCATGGCCGAAGCCAGCAAAATTGGCGTCCATGTCTGCCGCCTCGATTCCTGATGTAGAGCCTTCAAGCGTTTGGACAGCCGTTCGCCAAGGCCGGCATACTGGTTCTTACACTCCATGAGCGCAGCCGCCGCCAGTTCGGCGCAGGCCAGTTGCACATCGAAGGGCGGGGGAGTGCGGGTTTGCGCCTGCTCATCCATGCCAGCCAACCTGGCCAGCACCTTGGGCAACTGATTGGGCGAGTCCACATCCAGGTAGCCGAACATCAGCAGGACGGGTTCGCGCCACCAGGAATCGCGCGCCGCGCCGCTTTCCAAAAATGAGGCAATCCGATCTGGGTCATGTAATACCTGCGCCAGGTAGCGGCCGGTCAGGAATTCCTGAAAGGAAAGGTGCATGAAGCGGTACAGGCCGCCGCGTTCTTCCAGCAAGGTGCCGCGTTCGCAGGTCTGGACCAGCAACTCATCCACATAGGGCGCATAGGTTTCCTCTGCTTCCAATAACTTGCGGATGGTCTTTTCATCTACTTCCCGGCCCTGTTTTTCGCCCTGGCTGTGCATCTTGAAGGCCAGCAATTGCAGCATGTCGCGGTTCATCGCCAAACTGCCGCTGATGCGGTTTTCGAGTTCGTTGACAACATCCCGATCCTCGATGTAATCCGGGCGCAGCATGGCATCCACGGCTTTTTTGTACAGGTCGGCGCGCTGGTCAGGCAGATGCCTGTCGTTGACATGGACGATCAACAACATGCGCACCATCAACGGGGAATTCACAAAAGGTTCCACGTCTTCGCCGAGACGGCTGCGGCGCTCGTTTTCGAGTTTCTCAATCTCGCTCAGCAGGCTGTCGGCCTGCGTTTTGGCCTTCTGCGGACTTTGGGGATGAATGGCGCTATAGGCGCGGCGCACCAGCGCTTCGATATGTTCGCTCTTCAACGGCAGAACGCGAATATGCTGAAAGCCGCGTCCCAGCACGGCCTGACCGCGGTAAGCCGCCGTCCGGCTGGTCACCACCACGCGCAGTTTCTCGCGCCCGCTGGTCAGGTCTTCGATCGCCTGTCGGACCCGCGCCCGCTCTTCTTCGTTCGGCACTTCGTCCAGCCCATCCAGCAGCAGCAAGATGCAGGTTTCGTTCCGCAAAAGGTGCGCCAGGAATTCGGGCGGCAGGCTCAAGTTCGTCTGACGTTGAACCAGGTATTCCGAGATGTAATATGCCAGAGATTTCTGCTCCGCCGGAGCAGAGGAGAGGGAGGCAATTTACGCAAATGCGCCGCGTAGAGACTCAAGGGGACATACACCGGCAAAGGCATCTGCTCCCCCAGGCCGAGTTCTTGGCTCAAAAGGTTGATCTTGCCTTGCAACGCAGCAGTCAGCGACCAGGCGATGTACTGGAGAACGGTGGTCTTCCCGCTGCCAGGGCCGCCGGTGACAATGATGCGGTTTCCCAACGTCAGCACTTCATCCAGGCGCAATTCCCCTGTCTGCCTCGATGCAACCCCGGCGCGCATTTCATCTCCGTAAGAAGTCTCGCGCTCCGCTTGCAATGGAACATACACGCTTTCCAGGGGAAGAGTCACCACCTGGCGGCTTCCCTTTTCGATTCCCCGCAGGGTAATCGTGCCGTAACTTTCCTGCATCCAATCCAGATATTCGTCCACTTGCCGCTGCAAATCCTCCCGGTCCACGCCGGCGCGTTTGCTGGCATAGTTGTGGATGATGTTCGTAATTTGATTGCGATGGCCAACGACCTGGACGCTGTCTTTCACACTTCCACTCGTCCTAATCTCTCCGTCCAGAGAAGGCTGTTTTCTCCGTTTCGTAAGAACCTGCACCGTAAAAATCACCATCGCCAGGATGGCAACAATATAGACCAGCGCCCTGTAATCCGGCGGGATGCGGCTGCCCCACAGCGCCAGCAGGGCAATGAGCAGCACGGCAAAGGCGAGGATGGCGGTCAGTTTCCCGGCCAGCGTCTCGAAGAATTTCATCATCCAGTCTTTCATCGTCGGCCCTCCGCGGATGGATTGGTTTGTTGTTAGTTTAGCACAAAAGGCCCTCGCCCCCAAGCCCTCACCCCCGACCCCTCTCTCCCCTCTCCCAAAGGGAGAGGGGAGAGAGGGGAGAGAGGGGAGAGAGGGGAGAACATGATGTAGGTCAGGCTTTCAGCCTGACCCCAAAAAACCGGCGGGGGGATGAATCCCCCGCCTCAGCACATGCAAGTCGGCTGAAAGCCGACTCCGAGTCCGCTTCGCGAAGCAAGCATTGTTCTTCCAGTGGAGCGAGTTTTCGCTCCACGTTTGTTTTTGCAGAAATTCATGGTATAAAAACATCCTCACCGCTTGCACAAGAAACAAGCGCCAGTCGGCTACATAGGCTGACTCCACTGCCAAAACGAACGGCAGAGATGCCAAAAGCCCAGAATTCTAAATTCACGCAGTCTCTACATACTCTGCATTTCACAATGAAACAAACTTTTTGCAGAGACTCACACGCTCACACAAGGAGAGAATCATGTTCATGGTTTTGCTCGTTCTGGACAACCCCGATCAACTTGACGCTGTCCTCCGCGCCTGGGACGAGGCTGGCATTCGCGGCGCAACCATCATCGAAAGCACCGGCATTCACCGCCATCTGCGACGGCTGATTCCCATGCGTTATATCTTCCAGACGCAAGACACTGAGGAGGAAGGCCATCTCACCCTGCTGGCCATCGTCGAGGATCAAGCGCAAGTGGAGGCCTGTCTGCGGGCAACCGAAAGCGTCACCGGCGACCTGGACGGCCCCCAAACTGGCGTCTTTGCCGCCTGGCCGCTGACCACCGTCAAGGGCCTGCCGCAAGGCGAGGAATGAAGCGATGGTCTGGGTTCAGTTCCTCCTGACCTCTGCCGTCATCGTCTATGCGGCCATGCAACTGGCCAAATACGGCGATGTGATTGCCATCCGCACCCGCCTGGGCGGCATGTTCATCGGTACGCTCCTGCTGGCCGGAGTCACCTCGCTGCCCGAAGTCTTGACCACCATCAGCGCCCTGGGAGAAGGCGCCCCCGACCTGGCCGCTGGTAACCTGCTGGGCAGCAACATGTTCAACATGCTGCTTCTCGCCGTCCTGGATGTCGTCCACTCCAAACATCGCCTGTTGCGCAAGGCGGCCTTCAAGCACGCCTTGTCGGGCAGTCTGACCATTTTCATCATCGGGCTGGTCGTTTTTTTTATCCTGGCCGATATTGACCTGCAGATCGGCTGGGTGGGGGCCGATAGTCTGATTCTGATTGCAGTCTATGTCACCGCCATCCGCCTGCTGCGGAGCAGTTCTGCTACCGGAGGGCATCAGGCAGGTCAGACCGCCGAACTGCCCAAAGGCCTCCCCACCCTGCGCGAAGCCTTGATTGGCTTCGGCCTGGCTGCCGCAGTGCTGGTCGTTGTCACCCCGCTGATGGTGAACAGCAGTGTCCGCATTGCCGAGATCACCGGCCTGGGGACGACCTTCATCGGCACCACGCTGGTCGCCCTGGTCACCTCGCTGCCCGAAATGGTCACCACCATCGCGGCCGCAAAATATGGCGCCGACGATATGGCCATTGGCAACCTGTTTGGCAGCAACCTGTTCAACATGATGGCCCTCGGCCTGACCGATTTCTTCTTCCTGCAGGGCCGCTTCCTGGGCGTGGTCAACCCGGATTTTGTCCTGGTCGGCCTGCTGGGTCTCATCATGACCGGCATGGCGCTCATCGGCAACCTGGCGCGGCTGGACCGTCGTATTGTTTTCATTGAAATCGACTCGTTGCTGCTCATCCTGGTCTATTTCGGCGGGCTGTGGTTCCTCTACAGCCGCGGCGTGGCTCCATAGGTCAACATGAATTCGAGATAAAAAATTCACCGCCGAGACGCAGAGTTTCAACCCCAATTTTTTGTGTTTCTCAGCGTTCTCAGCGTCTCTGTGGTGATTATTCGGGCTAACCCGAACTCAGGTTAGGTCACATTATCAGAATGGTTAACTTTCAAAAGGGAGGAAGCCATGCAAAAAATCGTTGTCGCCGCCGCGCTGGGCGAATGCGTCCACGTGGCGGGAATCTCTAACTTCCTGCGGCTGGCCGAACAGGCCGGCTGGCGGACGGTCTTCCTCGGCCCGGCGGTGCCCATCGAGCAAGTCATCGCCGCCGCCGAACGCGAAGGCGCCGACCTGGTGGGCGTCTCGTACCGGCTGACGCCCGAAACCGGCGAGCGGCTGCTCGGTCAGTTTGCCGAGGCGGCCGCGGAACTGCACGCGCGCGGCGTGCGCTTCGTCTTCGGCGGGACGCCCCCCGTGGCCGAGCGCGCCGCGGCCCTCGGCTTCTTCGAGCGCGTCTTCGACGGCAGCGAGACGCCGGAGGACGTGCTGACCTTCCTGAAGGGCGAGGCCGGCGGCGGGTCCGGACCCGAAGCCTACCCCCAGACCACCGTCGAACGCATCCGCTGGAAGTCGCCCTACCCCATCCTGCGCCATCACTTTGGCCTGCCGACGATGGAAGCGACCATCGCCGGCATCGAGCAAATCGCCGAGGCGCGGGCGCTGGATGTGATCTCGCTCGGCACCGACCAGGACGCCCAGGAAAATTTCTTCCACCCGGAGCGGCAGGACCCGCGCCGGCGCGGGGCGGGCGGCGTGCCGGTGCGCACCCCCGACGACTTCCGCGCCCTCTACGCTGCCAGCCGGCGCGGCAACTTCCCCCTGCTGCGCGCCTACTCCGGCACCGACGATTTCATCCGCTACGCCGAAGTGCTGACCGAGACCATCCACAACGCCTGGTGCGCCATCCCGCTCTTCTGGTTCAACCAGATGGACGGGCGCGGCCCCTGGGACCTGGAAGGTTCCATCCGCGAACATCAGCGCGTCATGGCCTGGTATGGCGAGCGCGGCATCCCGGTCGAACTCAACGAGCCGCACCACTGGGGCATGCGCGACGCCCCCGATGTGGTCTTCGTGGTCAGTGCCTTCCTTTCGGCCTACAACGCCCACCGCTGCGGCGTGCGCGACTACATCGCCCAGATGATGTTCAACAGCCCGCCAGGGCTTTCGGATGCCATGGACCTGGCCAAAATGCTGGCAATCTTGGAGATGATTTCCCCCCTGGATTCGCCTTCTCCCCATCTTCCAGAGAAAAATGGGGGGATCGAGGGGGGCTTCCGCATCTGGAAGCAAACCCGCATCGGCCTGCTGTCGCACCCGCTCGACCCCGATTCGGCGCGCGGTCACCTGGCGGCCAGCACCTACCTGCAAATGGCGCTGCGGCCGCACATCTACCACATCGTCGGCCACACCGAGGCGCATCATGCCGCTACCGCCGCCGATGTCATCGAGGCCAGTAAGATTGCCCGCCGCGCCATCGAGAACGCCCTGCGCGGCGCTCCGGATATGACCCGCGACCCCGCCGTGCAGACCCGCAAGGAGGAACTCATCGCCGAGGCGCAGGTCACGCTGGAGGCGATTCGCTCCCTGGCCGCGCCGGGCGTGTCGGACCCCTGGGCCGACGCGGCGACCCTGGCGCGGGCGGTCACGGCGGGCATCCTGGACGCGCCGCAGTTGAAGAACAATCCTTTCGGACGCGGCGCGGTGCGCACGCAAATCGTCAACGGCATGTGCCTGGCGGTGGACTCCGAAGGCCAGCCGCTCAGCGAAAAGGAAAGGCTGAAAATGTAGCCACAGATTTCACAGATGACACAGATTTTGTGCGTCCGTCACAAAGAATTCCTTCGCGTTCAATGTAGGACGGCCTTTCCAGGCTGTCCGTGCAACAAAACAGCCACAGATTTCACAGATGACACAGATTTTGTGCGTCCTTCACAAAGAATTCTTCGCGTTCAATGTAGGACGGCCTTTCCAGGCTGTCCGTGCAACAAAACAGCCACAGATTTCACAGATGACACGGATTTTTTCCACGTCCGTCATCAAAGAATTTCTTCGTGTCCTTTGTGGTAAACAATCAAAAGCAAAAGGAGTGAAAGATGACCACCCCCGAACGTTACACCATCATCGGCGCCGGTCATGGCGGCAAAGCCATGGCCGCCCACCTGGCCCTGCTGGGCTTCAAAGTGACCCTGTTCAACCGCACGCCCGACCACATTGCCGTTCTCAAGAAACGCGGCGGCATCGAACTGGAAGCGCCCGAAGGCGTGCCGCACGGCTTCGGCAAACTGGCCAAAGCCACCTCCGATTACGGCGAAGCCGCCAAGAACGCCCAGGTCATCATGGTCGTCGTCCCCTCCTCGGCGCACGCCGACGTGGCCAAAGGACTGGCTCCTCACCTGAAGCGCGGTCAAATCATCATTCTGCATCCAGGACGCACCTGTGGGGCGATCGAATTTGCCAAAGTACTGCGCGATAACGGCTGCAAAGCCGATGTGACCATCGCCGAGGCAGAGACGTTCATCTACGCCAGCCGCTCCGACGGTCCTGCTCAGGCACGCATCTTCCGCGTCAAGGAGGCCGTGCCGCTGGCGGCCCTGCCGGCCACGCGCACCGAGCAGGTGCTGAAAGCCATCGAATCGGCCTACCCGCAATACATTGACGGCGGCAACGTCCTCCAAACCGGCCTGAACAACATGGGTGCCATCTTCCACCCGGCGCTGACCATCCTCAACAGCGGCTGGATCGAGGCCACGCACGGCGATTATCAGTTCTACATTGACGGCGTGACGCCCTCGGTGGCGCGCGTCCTGGAGGCGCTTGACCGCGAACGGGTGACGGTGGCTTCCTCGCTGGGCATCCGCGCCCGCACGGCGCTGGAGTGGCTCAAACTGGCCTACGACACCACCGGCGAGGACCTGCACGAGGCCATCCACAATCAGCCCGGCTACTACGGCATCAAGGCCCCGCCAACCCTCAATCACCGTTACATCTTCGAGGACGTGCCGATGAGCCTGGTGCCGATTGCCGCCCTGGGGCAGCGTTACGGCGTCTCGGTGCGCGGCATGGACAGCATCATCCGCCTGGCGTCCATCATCCACCGCACCGACTACTGGCGGCGCGGCCGCACGCTGGAAAAACTGGGCATTGACAATCTCAGCGTCGGCGAGTTGACCCGCTACGTCAACGAAGGCGTTATGGAGACCTAGACATGGACACGGGCACCTTCGACTGGTACGGCTGGGTGCTGCTGCCCATTCTCATCTTTTTGGCGCGCGTCGTGGATGTGAGCCTGGGCACTCTGCGCATCATCTTCACCTCGCGCGGCCGGCGCAATCTGGCCCCCCTGCTGGGTTTCATCGAGGTCTTCATCTGGGTGGCGGCGCTGGCGCAACTGGTCAAGTCGGCGCAGAATATCGTCGCCTACCTGGGCTACGCGGCCGGTTTCGCCGCCGGCAACTTCGTGGGCATCTGGATCGAAGACCGCCTGGCGCTCGGCACGCTGGTGGTGCGCATCATCGCCCGCCAGGATGGCGAGGCGCTGATGACCGCCCTGCACGACGCCGGCTTCGGCGTGACCGGTGTGAATGGAGAAGGCACAACCGGCCCCGTAAAAATCCTCTACACCATTATCAAGCGCAAACACCTGCACCAGGTGCGCCAGATTGTCCAGGCGGTAGCGCCGGAGGCCTTTCTTTCTATCGAGGAAGCCCGCACCACCGAGCGCGGTTTCTTCCCGCCGCCAGAGAAGACGCAAAACATCTTGATTTCGAGGATGAAAGACACGTAGTGGTAGGTCACGTTTGAAACGTGACTACTGCTCTCTAAAGCAGAACAAACACTGTCATCAGCGTCAATTGCGCCAGGGGATAGTAACTGGCGTGGTCGAAGAGCCGCGCCGCCTGACGGCTTGCACCCGTCCGGTAGAGTTGGATACCCGGCAAGATGAGCAAGAACAGCCCGATGAGGCCGGTGGCGAGCAGGTAGGGCCAGCCCAACGGCTTGGGCGAAATCAACGGCAAGAACAAACTGAGCAGCGTCGTCAGCGCAAGGGTCGTGACCACAATCAGCCCGGCCTTGCGCGGGCCAAAGGTCAGCGGGATGGTTTTTGCCCCCACGCGCTTGTCTTCTTCGACATCGTTCCAGTCGGCAGGGATGTTCTGCCCGCCGATTTCCCATAACATCAACCAGAGCACCATCAACGCCAGAAGTGGGAGAGAGGGATGGGGCTGCACGACAAAGACCGCCGCCACCGGCCCGCAGGACTTGACCAACCCGCTGACGAGCGTGCGCCAGTAGGTCACCTTGAGCAGACGGCAGTAGATGATTTCCAGGACGGCGGCGCTCAGCACGATGAAGACGATGACGGGGTTCAGCAGATAGGCGCCGATGAGGGCGATGAGGTACCAGAAAGCAAACCAAGCCCATCCCTGACGCGGGCTGAGGATGTTCTGCGCCAGGGGATAACGCATGGCCGAAGCCTCCACCGAGTATCCCTGGTTGATGCCCTCCCCGGCAAATTTTTCGCGGTCAGTGTGGATGCCAACCAGGTCGTTGAGAGCATAGATGGCCGTGTAACCGGCAAAAGCCGTGAGGAGAGAGAGTAACAGCGTGGGCCACGCAGGAAATTCACCCAGCCAGAGCAGGGCGGCAAAACCGGGCATGGCAATATCCAAGATGCCATGGGTGGTGCGGGAGAGAGCCAAAAAACGCTTCAGCATAGAACTTTACCTCCATGATTCGCAGGTTTATTTCGTGGAATTCGTGTCATTCGTGGCAAAGGGGGAGAATGTTAATTGTTTGCCTTGACGAAACACGCCATGTAATTCATGCCTTCTTGACCGCGAGCCGCTTTGAATCTTCTGGTGAGCGGATTGTATTGCAAACTGGCGATTCGCTCAAACTGTAACCCGGCTTGCTGCGACCAGGCCTTGAGTTCACCCGGGCGAATCAGTTTGCGGTACTGGTGGGTCCCGCGCGGCAGCAAATGCAGGACATACTCGCCGACCAGAATGACGGCCAACAGCGATGTCAACGTGCGGTTGACGGTGGAGAAGAAGACCCGTCCGCCTGGCCTGACGGCCCTGGCACAGGCAGCCACCACCTTTTGGGGGTCGGGGACATGTTCGAGCATCTCCATACAGGTCACAGCGTCGAACGATTCGGGCTGTTCTTCGGCTAGTTCTTCAGGAGAGATGAGACGGTACTCAATCTCCAGTCCCCCGGCCTGGGCGTGCTGGCGGGCCACTTCGAGGGCGAGCGGCGACAGGTCAATGCCGGTCACCCGCACTCCGGCTTGGGCCAGCGCCTCGGCGAGAATCCCGCCGCCGCAGCCGATGTCCAAAATACGCGGGGCGGGCGCGTCCATGTGCGCCAGGATAAATTGGGTGCGCAGCGGGTTGATGGTGTGCAGCGTGCCCATCTCCCCCTGCGGATCCCACCAGACCCGGGCCAGGTGATCGAACTTGCTGATTTCGCGTTGGTCGGCATTGGGGGAGGAAGACATGGAAACATCCTCAGATAAGTCTTTTCAGGGCAGGCAGTCATCCCATTTTAGCCATCCGCCTGCCAGGCAGAGACCCGGCAGGCGGAGAGAAAGAACACACACGGCAGATACTCAATAGACCTCTTGCAAAAGCACTTCTTTGCCACAGATTTCCACCGATTTTTCATAAAAATTCGTGTGAATTCGTGAAATCCGTGGCGAAACACTCAAGGCAAATCCGCCTCACGACTTATGCAAGAGTTCTAATACACCAGAGTCTTCTTTTCGGTCGTCACCCGCTTGCGGAAGACCCAATACGTGTAGCCCTGGTAAGCCAAGACGATTGGCACAAAAATCAGCGCCACAATCGTCATGACCTTGAGTGTGTAGGGCGAGGAGGCGGCGTTCCAGATGTCAAGGCTGAAGGCGGGATCAATGCTGGAGATCATGACGCGCGGGAAGAGGATGATGAAGAAACTGATTTGCGTCAGGACAAGATGCAGCCCGGTCATGGCAAATGCCCAGCCGCTCTGCTTGTGGTTGACGAACCAGCCCGCCAGCAGGATGCTGACCACCGCCCCCAGCGGGAAGACGCCCGGGTCAATGCCGCGCCGCGCCACCAGGTCGGTGTAGAAGAAGGTCGCAACAGCCAGTAAGACAACGATGATGGCGGCCGGCAGCCAGAGTTTCTTGGCCCAGGCTTCGGCGCGGATTCTGATCTCGCCGTCGGCTTTCAGGGCCAGGAAGATGGCCCCATGCAGCAGGAAGACCGAGACCGAGGTCAGGCCGCCGAGCAGGCCGTAGGGGTTGAGCAGAGTAAACAGATTGCCGGTGAACATCATATTCTCGTCAATCGGCAATCCCTTCGCCAGGTTGGCAAAGGCCACCCCCACGAGAAGAGCGGGGACAAGCGAACCGCCGAAGATGGCCCAGTCCCAGAAAGCGCGCCACTTCGGGTTGTAGTCTTTGGAGCGGAACTCGAAGGCTACGCCGCGCACGATGAGTCCCAGCAGGAGCAGGAAGAAGGCCAGGTAGAAGCCGCTGAACAGAGTCGCGTACCACTGCGGGAAGGCGGCAAAGGTCGCGCCGCCGGCGGTCAGCAGCCAGACCTCGTTCCCGTCCCAGTGCGGGCCGATGGTGTTGATGACAACGCGGCGCTCTTCATCTTTCTTTCCGATGAACGGCAGGAGCATCCCCACGCCAAAGTCGAAGCCCTCCAGGAAGAAGAAGCCAATCCAAAGGACGGCAATCAGAACGAACCAAAGGGTATTGAGGTCAAACATGTCAGCCTCCTACTTTTCCGCCAGAACAGGCTCGCCGATGACGCCCCGGTCGGTTGCATCCGGGCCGGCTTTGGCAAAGCGCGTCAGGAGATAGATATCGGCCACCATCAGAGCCGCATAGATGGCAATAAAGCCAATCAAGGTGAACAGAACCATGCCCGAGGTCAGGTTGGGAGACATAGCATCCTGCGTCTTCAACAGGCCCTGCACAATCCAGGGCTGGCGCCCCATCTCGGTTACGATCCAGCCGCCGGTGTTGGCAAAGTACGGCAAGGCAATTGCCAGGGGGAACCACTTGAGCAATTTCATCTGCTCGACGCGGTCGCGCATCACTGCTAGCACGCCCAGACCCACCAGGCCCAACATCAGCAGCGCCGAAAAGAACATGAAGCGGAAGCCCCAGTAGGTGAAGACCATCAACGGAATGTAATCGCCAGGGCCGTACAATTTCTCGTACTCGGCCTGCACCTGATAGACGCCCGGCACCTCGCAATCGAGGTTGTTGCACGAAATCAGGCTGAGCAGGCGCGGGATTTCGAGCGCCCAAACTTTTTGCTTGCCGGTCAGGTCGCCAATGGTGAGAATGGAAAACGGAGAGCCGGGGTCGTTGGGGTCGTTTTCCCAAAGCGCTTCGATGGAGGCCATCTTCATCGGCTGGGTTTCCATGACTTCGATGCCCTGCGAGTGGCCGATGAGACCGGTCAGTGTGACCGAGATCAGGCCCAGGACGACAGCAATCTGGAAAGATTTTTTGAAGATTTCCACGTATTGTTTGCGCAGCAAATGCCAGGCGCTGATGCCCGCCATGAAGAAGGCAGCGGTCGTTAGACCTGCAAAGATCGTGTGCGGGAAGGCCAGCCAGGCTTTGCGGTTGAAGATGAGCGCACCGAAATCGTTCAGCACCAGGCGGCCAGTCTCCACGCTGGCCGGGTCATAACCCACCGGCTGCTGCATGAACGAGTTGGCAATCAGAATCCACAGTGCCGACAGATTGGAGCCAATAGCGACGAGCCAAATCGAGGCCAGGTGCAATTTCTTCGGGGCGCGCTCCCAGCCGAAAATCCAGATGCCCAGGAAAGTGGATTCCATGAAAAAGGCCAGCAGCGCCTCAATGGCCAGCGGCGCGCCGAAGATGTCGCCTACGTAGCGGGAGTATTCCGACCAGTTCATGCCAAACTGGAACTCCTGGACAATGCCGGTGACCACGCCCATGGCGAAGTTGATGAGGAAGAGTTTGCCCCAGAACTTGGTCATGCGCTTCCACTGCTCCTCGCCGGTGCGGTAGTACATGGTGTGCATCACAGCAACCACCCACGAAAGCCCCAGCGTGAGCGGGACAAAGAAAAAGTGATAGATGGTTGTGGCAGCAAATTGCAAACGGGAAAGAACGACGGGATCCATACGCCTCCTGTTGTGAAAGAAGACACAGATTGATGAAATTATACCTCGTTGCGAAATTCCCTGCGCAGATGCAATCTCATTCCGGCGTATAATTGCTTCGAGGTGACCATGATTCCTATTCGAGACGAAAACCCGACCCGCCGCGTGCCGTTCGTCAATTACGGCCTCATCGCACTGAACGTCCTGGTCTTTTTGTGGCAAATCAGCCTGGGGCCGCAGGGCGAAGCGGCGCTCTACCGCCTGGCGATGATTCCGCTCGACCTGACGCGCGGCCTCGACCTGGGCGACGTGCGCGCCATCTTTACCAGTATGTTCATGCACGCCGGCCTTATGCACTTACTCGGCAACATGCTCTACCTGTGGATCTTCGGCGACAACGTCGAAGACGCCCTTGGCCATGGCCGTTACCTGTTCTTCTACCTGGCGGGCGGCGTGGCCGCTTCGCTGACCCACGTCTTGCTCTACCCCTTCTCGCAGATTCCCACCGTCGGCGCGAGCGGCGCCATCGCCGCCACCCTGGGCGCCTATCTCATCCTCTACCCCCACCGGCGGGTGGTGACCCTGATTCCGTTCGGCTTCTTCCTGCAGGTGGCATCCCTACCCGCGGCCCTGGTGCTGGGCATGTGGTTCTTGTTCCAGTTGTTTGAAGGCACGCTTTCGCTGGGAATGGACATGCTCGGCGGTGTGGCCTTTTGGGCGCACATCGGCGGCTTCGTCTTCGGGATGCTGGTCGGGCCGCGCCTGCGTCTGCGCCCCCGACGGGTGATTTACTGGGACGAGTGGGGACGCTGGGAATAATGCAAAGGGCCGGGGATTTTCCCCGACCCTCTTCTTTGCGCAATTCGTGTTATTCGATGCCCTGGCACTCACGAACGCTTGGTGAAGACGCTCACCAAATGGTTTCCAAGCCACTCAAAACAATTTTTCGGTCACGGCTAATCAACGGCAGATTCAGAGCCAGCGCGGTTGCGGCAATGATGCGGTCTGGCAGGTCAGGAATATCATCGCGCATGACGTTGGCGATTTGGTCCACGACTTCCATGTTGAGGTCCGCCAGCACAAGCCCGCTCTCGCCCGCCTTCAATGCTTCGTCGAGCATAGATTTCATTTCGGGGGAAACGCGTCCCTTTTCCATCAGGTAAACGATTTCAACCAGACAAATTGTCGGTACATAAATTTGAATCTCACCTCAGTCGCAGGCCTCGAAGGCAGCGCGGGCTTGCGGACCCAGGCGAGGACTGTTTTCCAGGTACCAGATCAGAGCATGAGTATCGGCGACGTAATCGGTCATCAAATATCATTCCGTGGGAAGCGGGGCATCATTTCCTTGCGCACTTCGGAAATATCCGTAGAAGTTATGTCAGCGCCAGCCCATAACCCGCGCAGGGATTTGCGCGGGCGGACTTGCTTCTCGCTAAGACTTTTCTCGATCTCAGGCAGGGCAAGCGAAATGACCTTCAACTGCTCGCTTGGCGGAAGTTGACGGAGCATTTTCAATACCGTTTCGGGATTAACACTGGTCATTTGATATACCTTGTCTCCAAGCACTTCTTCTCAGGCCAGTCTCTGCACCTGATAACGGCGGCAAAAATCGGCCAGTTCCTTTTTGGGAATCTTGACTTTCACCCGGCAACGATTGGAAGTTGCCATGCTTATATTATACAGCAACGTGCAAAGCAAGAATTTACCGAAGCCCAGAATCCGCTTGCCTGGCAACAATACGTTCCCTAGCCAACGCTGCGAGGAATGCAGAGGGCCGGGGGCTTTGCCCGACCCTGTTTGATTCCATCAAGGGAGTAGGTCACGTTTCAAACGTGACCTACTCCTTTTTTTCCTCCAAAAAAGAGCCTCGCCCTGGCGGGGGCAAGGCTCTCTCACCGATAAAAATCAATACACCACCTGGCTCTTCAGCCCCAGGCGCTGGCGGAAGACCCAATAGGTCCAGCCCACGTAGGCCAACACAATCGGGACGAAGACCACCGCCACGATGGTCATGACCGTCAGCGTGTAGGGCGTGGACGAGGCGTTGCTGATCGTCAGGCTGTAGGCCGGATTGAGGCTGGAGATGAGGATGCGCGGGTACAGCCCGGCGAAGACCATGATGGTGGCAAAGACCACCGTCAGCGAACCCATCACGAAGGTCAGGCCGTCCTTGCCGGCGCGGCGGAAGTAACCTACCGCCAGGAGCGCCACCGCCGCCAGCACCGCCGGAATCAGCCCGTTGACGCCCGGCTTGGTCAAAATGTCGGTGGCGAAGAACGTCCAGACGACGAAGAGCACCGTCAAGACGGTGGCCGCGATCCAGGACTGAAAGGCTGCCTTGCGGGCGCGCTCGGCCAGTTCCCCCTCCATGCGCACAGACAGGAAGTTCGCCCCGTGCATCAGGAAGAGCGCCACGAACACCAGCCCGCCGAGCAGGCCATAGGGGTTGAGCAAGGGCAGCAGGCCGCCCCAATAGTTCATGTTCTCGTCAATGGCGAAGCCGCGCATCAGGTTGGCTACCGCCACCCCCCACAGCAGGGCCGGCAGGGCGCTGCCGACAAAGACCACCCAATCCCAGATGGCGCGCCATTTGGCCGATTCGCGCTTGGAGCGGTACTCGATGGCCACGCCGCGCAGGATGAGCGCCACCAGCATCAGCACCAGCGCCAGGTAGAAGCCGCTGAACAGGGTGGCATAGACGTGCGGGAATGAAGCGAACATCGCGCCGCCGGCGGTCAGCATCCAGACCTCGTTGCTGTTCCAGAACGGCCCAAAGGTATTCAGAATGACGCGCCGCTCCCCGTCCTTCTTGCCCAGGAAGGGCAGCCACATGCCCACGCCGTAATCGAAGCCCTCCAGGAAGAAGAAGCCAATGAACAGCACCGTAACCAGAATGAACCAGACAGTTTGCAGTACCATGTCGTCCTCCTTTAGTCTGCTGCTGCGGCAGATTCGCGGATTTTTACGTCTGCCGTGCCATACTTGACGGCCAAATTGAAGGCCACAATCGCCAGCACGCCATACAGCGCCCCCAGCGCCACCAGCGAGAAGATGATGTTCCACGCCGGCACGTTGGGCGAAACAGCGTCCTCGATTTTCTGCAAGCCGAAGACGATCCACGGCCAGCGGCCGGTCTCGGCCAGCACCCAGCCAAAAGTGGAGGCCAGGTAGGGCAGCATCGGCGCCCACTGCATGATGCGCAGGAAGCCTTTCTTGCCGTCAATTTCGCGCTTGCCGTTGCTCCAGGCCACCGCCAGCAAGGCCAGCAGCACCATCAACATCCCCGCGCCGACCATGATGCGGAACGACCAGAAGTTAAGCGCCACCGGCGGGATGTAGTCGCCCGCGCCGTATTGGGCCACCGCCTCTTCCTGCAACTGCTTGATGCCCTTCACCTCGCCGCTGAAGTTGTTGTACGAGAGGAACGAAAGGACGCCCGGAATCTTGATTTCAAAGGGATTGCTCTGCGCCGCCTCGTCAATGGCCGCCACCACCGCAAAGCCGGCCGGCTTCTCAGTTTCCCAGAGCGCCTCGGCGGCTGCCATCTTGAGCGGCTGATGCTGAACCAGGAACTGCCCCTGGAAGTGACCGATGACGCCGACCAGGACAGCGCCGATGAGCGCATACACCGCCGCCCACTGGAACGAGGGCCGGAAGATGGTCACGTCATGCTTGCGTAGCAGATGCCAGGCGCTGAAAGCCATCACGACGAAACCGGCCATCGCCACGCCCGCGCTCAAGACGTGCGGGAACTGATACCACACATTGGGGTTGCCCAGCAGGGCAAAGAAATTCTGCATGGTGGCACGCCCACCCTCGATGGCGTAGCCGACCGGGTGCTGCATGAACGAGTTGGCGATCAGAATCCACAGCGCCGAAACGTTCGAGCCAATGGCCACCAGCCAGGCCGCTGCCAGGTGCGCCTTCTTGGAGATTTTATCCCACCCGAAGAGCCACACGCCGATGAAGGTGGACTCCATGTAGAAGGCCAGCAGCGCCTCGATGGCCAGCGGCGCGCCGAAGATGTCGCCCATGAAGCGGCTGTATTCTGACCAGTTCATTCCAAACTGAAATTCCTGCACGATGCCGGTCACGACGCCCATGGCGAAGTTGATGAGAAAGACCGTCCCCCAGAATTTGGCCATTTTCTTGAAGGCCTCGTCGCCGCTGCGCACGTACTTCGTCTCCAGGATGGCGACGAAGATCGAAAGCCCCAGCGTCAGTGGGACGAAGAAAAAGTGATAGATGGTGGTAATGGCAAATTGCCAGCGAGCAAGTAGAAGAGCATCCATATCCTTTCCTCCGGAAAATTTATGAATTGGTCATACGACCTGAAACGATAAGGGTGAATTATTGTTTACATGCACCTCCTGCGCCAGTTCGGAGAATTTCGTTCTTTTAAGTTCATCGAGAATGACTTTCTGCAGGCGGTCCCAACGCCCGCGTACCGGGCATGCCTCTTCAAACGGACAGGCCTGTTCGCCCAACATGCACTCGGAGAGCAAGAAAGGGTCTTCCATCAGGCCAACAACGTCCCACAGGGTAATCTCGTCTGCCGGGCGCGCCAGTTGCAGGCCCCCGTCCCGTCCGGGGAATGTCAGCACCAGGTTGGCCTGCGCCAGTTGCGCCACGATGCGCGACAAGAACGCCGCCGGGATGAGCATCTCCCGCCCGATCGCGGCGGAGGAGAGACGCGTCCCCGGCGGTTGTTTTGCCAGGGCAAGCACCACGCGAACAGCATAATCGGTTTGGCGGTTAACGCGGAACATATCAATCCTTACCAATTTAGTAAACGTTTACCAATATTGTAAATATTTCGCTGGACACATGTAAATTACCAAATGTCATCTCAGAAGATGATTAATGTCATTATTCGGCGTCAGTGCACCAATCTGCTACCGTCCGGCTGCAGCAACCAAACAGCAGCCAAATCCCAATTCTTGGTATAATCGCCCTGACATCCTGACCGTATCCCAGAAACATGGACGGCAGGCGGATTTTTTGTGGAGGCCCCCAATGCTGGATATCAATCTCATCCGCGAACACCCGGATCAGGTGCGCAAATCACTCCGTGACCGACAGATGGATCCGGCTCTGGTTGACCCCGTGCTTGCCCTCGATACCCGACGCCGCTCTCTACTGACGGAGGTGGAGGCTCTCAAAGCCGAGCGCAATGCCGTTTCAAAAGAAATCGGACAAACCAAAGACCCGGCAGCACGTCAATCTAAAATTGAAGCCATGCGTCAGGTTGGAGATCAAATTGCTGCCATGGACAAAGAAATTGCCCAAGTGGAAAGCGATCTGCTGGCGGCTCTGTCTGTCCTGCCAAATCTCCCTGACCCCAGTACTCCTTACGGCAAGGATGAGAACGACAACGTGGTTGTCAAGTCAGTTGGCAAACTGCCAGAGTTTGATTTTGAACCCAAGGCTCATTGGGACCTCGGCCCAGCGCTGGGCATTCTGGATTTTGAGCGTGGCGTCAAACTTACCGGCTCGCGTTTCTACGTCCTGAGCGGAGCAGGCGCCCGCCTGCAACGCGCCCTGATTGCCTGGATGCTCGACCTGCACATCCGTCAGGGATACACCGAACAGTACCTGCCTTTTATGGTACGCCGCGAGACCGTCTTCGGTGCCGGTCAACTACCCAAATTTGCTGATAATCTGTACAAGGATCACGAGGAGGAACTCTATTTCGTCCCAACGGCCGAGGTCCCACTGACAGGCCTGCACATGGACGAGATTCTGGATGAAGTCAGCCTGCCGCGTCGTTATACCGCCTACACCCCTTGCTTCCGGCGGGAAAAGATGAGCGCCGGGCGGGATGTGCGCGGCATTAAACGCGGCCATCAGTTTGACAAGGTTGAAATGTACATCTATTGCAAGCCTGAAGACTCGCCAGCCGAACTGGAGAAAATGCTGGCCGATGCTGAGGCAACTGCTGCCGGTCTGGGTTTGCCTTATCGTGTCAAACGGTTGTGCACCGGCGATTTGGGCTTTGGTTCGGCCATCACCTATGACATCGAAGTTTGGGCAGCCGGATGCGGCGAATGGCTGGAAGTCTCCTCGGTCTCAAACGTGACCGATTTTCAGGCGCGGCGGGCAAATATCAAGTACCGTCCGGCTGATGGCGGCAAGACACGCCTGGTGCACACGCTCAACGGTTCCGGGCTGGGTTTGCCGCGTACACTCATCGCTGTCATGGAAAATTATCAACAAGTTGACGGTTCCATTATCGTACCAGAAGTCCTGCGCCCCTGGATGGGCGGCGTGGACGTCATCCGACCAGGATAAAAGCATGGGTTGGGAATTCTGGCTCAAAGTCGGAATTGAAACGCTGACTTTATTTTTCTTGCTGATTGGCCTGGTTGGATTGGTCATCCCCATCTTCCCCGGTCTCATGGTCATGTGGCTGGCCGTGCTGGCCTATGGCCTGACAGTAGGATTTCGAACAGCCAACTGGGCAGCGTGGGTCATTTTTGTGTTTATCAGTCTGCTGGCAATTTTCGGAAGTGTGGTAGACAACATCTTGATGGCCGCCAAAGCGCGCGAGAAAGAGGCAGCATGGTTTTCACTCTTTCTCGGCTTGCTGGCCGGAATCGTTTTTAGTTTTGCACTTCCACCAATAGGCGGACTAATTGCAGCACCTGTTGCATTGTTTTTGGCTGAATACCTGCGCCGCAAGAAAAATGCCCGAGAAGCCTGGGAAGCCGTAAAAGCCTTGCTTGTTGGCTGGGGATGGTCATTCGCGGCACGCTTTGCCATCGGGATTGTGATCACCAGCCTGTGGATACTATGGGCCTGGGTGATTCCACCACTTTTTCAATAGGAGGTTGTTATGTTTTGGTCTACGCTGGAAGGGATTCTTGAAATCGTTGGCGCACTCTTGCGCTTTGCCGGCCTGCTTGTTTTAGGGCTTGGACTGGGCTGGCTGGTGCTAGAGTTCTTCCGCAAGGGCGCACAGGCCTGGCAATTACAGATTGCCCTTATCCTGGGTGCACTGGGTACAGCCATTGGCATGACACGCTTTGCCCCGCCGGCTGCTTTGGGCGGCTTTGCAGCCGGATTCGGTGCAGCCATGTTGATTTGGGGCCGAAAAAAGGAAGAAGACAAAGAAGATTAGCCAACCGCCTCTCTCAAGGGCAGAGAGTAGAGGACAGGAAACCAAGAGCGGTTTCCTGTCTTTGATAACGGTTAGAGGATGCCACCAAGCCGATAGGAAAAGTCGTTGCCAATGCCCCAAGCGCAAGTTGTCACCGCAGGCATCTCCCTGCGTGCGCCATTGAAAGAGCATTACCCGTCAGTCGCCTGACATCGTGAGTTCCTGCAAAATACGCTAAAAAGTAATGCAGGAGGGTTAAAATAGCGTTACCGACTGTGAGGCCGACCATGAATGAATCTCCATCCCCTCCCGTTTACCGTATCACCGACCTGGACACCAACGACCGTCCACGCGAACGATTGGCAAAGGTTGGACCGCAAGCATTATCAAACGCCGAACTGATTGCCATCTTGCTAAGTTCAGGTGTGCCTGGTGAAAATGCCGTGCAGGTCGGTCAACGCTTATTGCAAACCTTCAATGGGCTGACAGGGTTGCACCGCGCACCTTTTGAGGAACTGCTTCAACAGCGAGGAGTTGGGGAGGCCAGGGCAGCACAGATTAAAGCCGCCATTGAGTTGGGCAGACGACTGGCTCTTGAAATGCCAAACGAACGACCCGTCATCAAAAGTCCAGCCGACGCTGCTGCGCTTGTCCAGTACGAAATGAGCGCATTGGAAAAAGAACAGATGCGTGTTATTCTGCTGGATACGCGCAACAGGGTAGTGGAAATCGCAGAGGTGGTTAACGGCACAGTCAATTCAGCCCATCTGCGCATGGCTGAGATTTTTACCCCAGCCGTTCGGCGTAACGTCCCGGCTATCCTTCTCGTCCACAATCACCCCAGCGGGGACCCTACCCCCAGTCCAGACGATGTAACCCTAACGCGTGCTGTCCTTCAGGCCGGAAAACTATTAGACATCGAAGTCCTGGACCACATTATCATTGGGATAGGGCAAAATCGTTGGGTCTCGCTCAAAGAACGCGGACTCGGGTTCACCTGAAAAGCAGCCTGCTATTCCAAAAGGGGAAGAGGGTGTCCTGCTACAAAAAGCAATAAGCGCCTGTGCGGATATGCAAACGCCGCCAGGCGCTTATCTCACAAACAAAACCAATCACCAAAAAGAAATCTGCAGGGCAGCCTTGGAATGGCTACAAGTCACTCACCAGGTTACCCGCCATCTCTAAGATTTGACTCTCTTGAATTTGGCTAATTAGCGTGAATTCGGGATAAAAAATTTCACCGCCGAGACGCAGAGTTTCAACCCCAAATTTTTTGTGTTTCTCGGCGTTCTCAGCGTCTCTGCGGTGATGATGTGGGCTTTTTTGCGCTAACCCGAACTCAGGTTAATTATGTGATGCTGGAATGTTCTTGAATGAAGTTCTCCAACTGACGAATGAGTTCTCTCTGGCTGCCAATAATGCTCTTAACCAAATCACCAACCGAAACCATACCCACCAATTTACCATCATCCACCACCGGCAGGTGACGGATATGCTTATCTGTCATCAAAGACAGACATTGCTCAACGGTTTTATCCGAGGTCACACAAATGGCTGGCGATGTCATAATCTCGCGCACCAACGTTTCACGCGACGACTTGCCCCTCAGGATAATCTTACGTGCATAGTCGCGTTCTGAGATGACGCCAATTACCTCTCCATCTTTGACCACGACCAGTGCACCGATATTCTTTTCGGCCATCAATTGCAAAGCATTATATACCGGTTCGTCGGGAGTAATCGTCCAGGTATCGTGGCCTTTTGCCTTGAGAATATGTTTGATCAGTTTCATACAAAGAACCTCCTGAAGGGAATGAAAGCAGGCACTGTGCAACAACTCGAAATGCATACCTGTAAGTATTATTAGTATAACATGGGTGTCAAGATTCCCATGCTATAAAGGGCAAAAAAATTAACGAGACTCTAACTACAGGATGGGGCAATGAGAGAAGCGGCTAGCGAATAAAGAAAGACGCAAACTCTCCTGTCGGCGGTTCCCACTCGACCCGTGACTGGTCCACACGAGAGACGCGCGGACCAGTCCGGACGGTTTCCACAAATCGCTCCAGCACAGAGCGTGGCCCCTCAGCAACCGTCTCTACCTGGTCATATCCCACATTGCGCACCCAACCACGTAGTCCAGAAAGAAGCGCAGATTGTTGAACGAAAGCGCGAAAACCAACGCCTTGAACCCGCCCTGTGACCCAAATATGGACACGGGCAGTTTCAGTCACATCATTAAACGGAACTGACACTGTTTTTCCTCCATGCGGCATTCAAAATGCCTAAAACCGGCAAAACCAAAAAAAACGTCAACAGGAAAACGTAAGGGAATAAATTCCGAGCAGCAACACCAACCAGGTTCTCGCCAAGCACATTTTCACGCCATTCACGCTCCAAAGTGGAGAGCGGCACGCCTAAAGCACGCAGGGTTCCCTGCTCACAGTCCAGGGTATCCGAATAAGCAATTGCCAGAGCCGAAAGACCCACATTGCCATACTGATCGCGCAGGTAACGGGTAAAAGAAGCCGACTCAGCATAAGCCAGGAAGGCACGCCCCTGATCGGGTGGGAAAGTATGACACAAATCGGCAAGCGGCAGCAACGAGCGTTCCTGACTTGCCATAGTCAGAGCGTATTCATAGTCAGGATTAGGGAAACGTTCTGCCATCGTAGCCACCCCCTCCCTGAACCAGACCGGAAGGTTAGCATACTTCTCCCCCAGACCTTTGTACATCAAAATGTGTGCCAATTCATGCGGAATGGATTGATCCATCATCAAAGACTGATGGACCCCTGGTGGAATCGCCACCATCACCACGCCCAATTCTGGGCTGGCATGTCCGCCCAGCCAGGGTACCCCGCCCAACGCCAGCGCGCTTTGCAGGTCTTCAGCAGAAGCGTAAATGTAAATTTCCACTTCAGCAGATTGCGCCAGAGGAACCACCTGTCCGGCCGAAACTAGACCAGCCAAAGCCGCTTCCAGTGCAGCCTGTCCAAAAGCCGTATCACCTTCATACCAGAAGACCTTGAGCGGGAACTGCTCACGTGATTTCCAAACAAAACGATTGTCATAATATTGAAACAGATAGCCGCTGCTGGTAAAACTTTCACCGTTTTCCAGTTCGCCCTCAATCGTAAAAGTGAGTCGGGTAAAGGGATATAGAATATTTTTGGTCACATCATGAGTATAAACGTAATAACCGTTTGCTCCAGCAATCATTGGGTAAAGATAGGCGTTCAGGTCTCCTTCGCGGCGTAAAGACAGAAAGATTTGCTTAACTGGTACCAAAGACAGGACACGCGCCCGAAAGGTAATATATTCGCCAAACTTGTACTCCATCTCAACATCCACGACTTCAGCGCTCGCTTGAACAGGGCTGGGAATCGTCAGCAATAGAGCAGACATGACCAATAGAAAAAGAAAGCGGCGCATCTCACCTACCTCCCCAGCAAGAACAAAAGCGGCGTAAGCGTCAGTGGACTTAGGAGCGTGCTCAAAAAAACAGTAGCCGTTACCTGCGATGTGTCTAATTTATACTCACCAGCCAGCACAATCGTCATTACGGCTGTCGGTACTCCTGTCTCGGTTACACCGGCCTGGCGGGCTGCCAAATTCAGATCAAAGGGCAAAGTCAGAGCCAAAGCCAAAAGCGGAGCCGCTATCAGGCGCAAAGCAACACTGACAGCCACAACCAAAAAGTGATTGTGATTCCAATGTGCGCGTTGCAATTCCAATCCCAAAAGGAGAATCATCATCGGCACAGCGCCACCTGCCGCCAGAGAAACGGTTCTTTCAAGCGGCAACGGTAATTTCCATCCTAACCGAATCATCAGCAAAGCCAGAAAAATCGCATATAACGCTGGGACTTTCAAAAACGCTAACAGGGTATCTTTGACGCGCAGGCGGCCCAGCGAAGCAATAATCACCCCCAGCGTGTTAAGCATCAAAGAACTGGCTACAAAATAGATGCCTGCATAAGTCAGGGCTTCCTGTCCAAAGGCAAAGGCCACCAGCGGCAGGCCGTAATTGCCGCTATTGCCAAAGGCGCTGGTCAAAACCATTGCCGCCAGACTCTCTCTCGGCACATTCATCAGCCACCCCAGCAAATAGGCCAACACAGCCATCAAAAAAATACAACTGATGCCAAAGAATAACATGGTAGAAATTTTTTCCAATGCCAAGTGACTCTGCATCAGCAAATTGAAAACTAGAATCGGGCTAAGCACGTAAAACGTCACCCGACCCACAGACGGCGAATCAACCGGAAAAAATTTGCCCAGCAGGTAGCCAGCCGCGCCAAGCAGCAAGATGGGCATTAAATTGTTGGCAAAGATGTTAAACAAATCATGCAGTGCGGCCACACAATCCTCAGTGACTCATTTTTCAGGCTCGTCTTCATCCAGGTCAAGCGCCATCAAGTCAAACCTGTTCATTTCTTCGGTAAACTCCAGGTTTTCGAGGGCCTCTTCCAGAAACTCAACCATTTCATCATCCTCTATCTGGTCGAGAAGGGTAATCAGCACCGTGCGCACATCTTCACCGCCAATTTGCGAAAGCGACCAGATAATTGCTTGCACAATTTCCGCTTCTTCTTCCTCCTGAAGCATCTCCAACAAAAGCGGACGAGCCGCGCTCAGGGACAATTCGCCTGCAGCCTCAACCGCCGCCTGGCGAATGCGCAAATCGTCATTCGTCAATCCGGCCAGTACCTGTTCTTCCCAGCGCTCATCGCTGGAACGGCCCATGGCAAACAATGCACTGACCACCCAATCAGGGTCAGAGTGCGCAAAGGCCGCCTCAATAAGCGCCGGTACTTCAGGGCGGGATGAGAAACCAAGCGATTCAACCGCCCGACGGCGCACCAGCGCTGTATCGCTGCCGGTAGCAGCCACCAGCAGGGCATCTTCCACCTGGCGCAGAAACCTTTGCGGAATCTCATCAAACTCCCCGCTAAGGACAAACCCCCCCAGGCCGGTAGCCGCGGCAGCGCGAGTAGCAGGATCAGGGTCCGAGGTCAGAATGTGCAAGTAATCTGGAATCAGTTTCACATCATCACAATCCCACAATAGTCGGATTGCAGCCGCGCGCACCATCCCATCTTCATCTTTCAACAGGGAACGCGCAAAATCATCAAAGGAGAGCAGGGTATCTTCCTCAGCCAGCGCCCGCAAATCAACAAGCAATTGACGGCGGCGTTTGACCCCTACTTTTGGCCAGACCGCCAACAAGTCTCTTAAATTCACCGGCCCAAGATCCGAGAAAGCCCGCAGATAAGCGCGAGGAAAAGCGCGGTGTTCATCCAGCAAGGCATCCAAAACAACCTGAAAAGAAGTAATGGTACTCATGGAAGAATCTCTATTGGAAAGAAAATATCACGCAAGGAAATGAAAATTAGAAAGCCCAACAAAACCAGGAATGTGAATGTGATTAGCCAGTTCTCCACCCGTGTTTGCAGGCGGCGCCGGAAAATCAACTCGGGCAAGGCCAACACAATACGCCCACCATCCAGCGCCGGGATGGGAAGAAAGTTGAAAAAGGCTAAGGAAAGGCTGACATTGATTAAAAAAGCCAACACATCCAGGATGGGAATCAAACCCTGGGAAGGCGAGGCTTCACGCATGCCAACATACATGCGTCCCATGCCAATCGGCCCTACCACACCGCCTGGGCCCACTGCCTGACCGGTAATTAACCTCCCCACCATTTTTACCAAAAACACAGAATGCAAATAGGTAGCCTCCACCCCTCCCCACACGGCTTTGACAAGGCTGACAGAACGCATAGGCGTACCCAGTTGAACGCCAGTAGCACCCTGTTCGGGGGGGCGGCTGCTCAACGGCGTCAAAGAAACCTCAGCCACGCTTTCGCCGCGCTGATAGCGGACCAGCACTGGCTGGTCCAGGTTAGCATAGATAATCGCGCGTGCTTCTTCTACTGAGCGTATTTCCTGCCCGTTGAGCGCCAGCAGGAAATCGCCTTCTTGCAAGCCGGCCATTTGAGCCGGCGAACCAGGTAGCACAGCCTGAACCTGCACTTCATCCAGTCTCGCTGGGTCAGGCTCGCCAATCAGGCCAATTAAGACGGTATACAGAAAAGCAACCATCAAAATGTTAGCCAGCGGTCCGGCCAGCGCCACGCCAATCCGCACGCCCGGTTTTGCAGCCGCCAGCCCATCGGCAAGTTGCGGGTCACTCTCGCCACGCGGGCGCACAAAGCCGCCCAGCGGAATCCAGTTCAGCGTAAACTCTGTGCCTCCCGCTCGAAAGATGGTCAAAGCCTTGGGCGGTAGACCAATCCCAAATTCCTCTACCGGCACTTTGAAAAGCCGGCAGGCCAGAAAATGCCCTAACTCGTGAACCACAATCAACAGAGCCAAAGCACCGATAAACTCAATCACATATTGCATGACAGTAGATTTTCCCTTTTTGATGAAATCTGCCTGCCTTGAGAAAGTCAGGCAGGATGAATTATACCAGCCGCGCCGGCCCGCCGACCCCGGAGCGGATCACCTCCTCGACCCCGGGCAGGCTGCCGATATGGTGGGCAATTTCCCCGGCCCGCGCCGCCTCGCAGATGACGTGCACGTTCGGCCCGGCATCAACCGTATAGCAGGCAGGGAGACCGGCAGCGCGCAGACCGCGCACGGCTTGCATGACGGCCAGCGTGGCCGGCTGCCAGTAGAACAGAGCAGGCGAGGAAGTCATCATCACCGCGTGCATCATGTCCGAGTCCAGTTCGACGATAGCAGCCAGGGCCTCGAAATCGCGGCGCAGAAGGGCGGCGCGGCACAGGTCAAGGCGGCGGGGAGCATCGGCCAGGCGGGCGGATTGCAGCGGAGAAGTCCCGGCCAGGGCGCTGCCGCGCGCCGAGCCGGTGGCCTTGTGCTCGCGGCTGACAACCGCGATGCAGTCGGCTAGGTTCCAGTGTTCGGGCGGCGCGAGGGAGACGGCATAGGAATCGGCGTCGCCCGTACCGGCCAGCCACTCGACGAATCCGCCGGGGATCGAGCGGCAGGCCGAGCCAGAGCCGCGCCGCGCCAGGCGCGAGAGGGCGGCCTCGTCCAGGGTCAGACCGGCGGCCTGGCTGGCGGCCAGGGCCAGGGCGGCGAAGGCCGAGGCCGAGGAGGCGATGCCGGTGCCCATCGGAAAGTTGTTCTCACTGATGACGCGGGCGCGGCAGTCGAGGCCGGCCAGGGTGCGCACCAGGTCGAGGAAGGCAGAGACGCGTTCCAGGGCCGGGCCTGCAGCGGGCGCGCCGTTGAGGGTCAGAGAGTCGGCGGACAGGCCTGGTTCGAAGGTGACGGTGGTACGCGTATGCAGGCCGTCCAGGTTCATCGAAATCGAGCCGCTGGCAGGCAGGCGCAGGGCATCCTCGCGGTTGCCCCAATACTTGATGAAGGCAATGTTCGGATGGGCGAGGGCGGTGGCAGAAAACGCGCTCATGAACCGTAGTTTACCACGAAGGCCGTTGTGCCACAAAATCGATGGACAGGGAATTGCCCGCCCCGATTTGAGTGCTACAATTGGGATGACTCTTTTTTTTAGGAAATGCGAATGTCCCTCCGTGATTATCTCCACACCCTCGAGGCCCGCGCCCAACTTCTGCACGTCGGCGCGCCCATCTCCAGACGCCTGGAAATCTCCGGCGTCTTGAAGCAGATGGAGCCGCGCCCGCTCTGGTTCGGGCAGGTGCGCGAGTCCGACTTTCCGGTGGCCGGCAACCTGTTCTGCTCGAAGGCCGCCTTCGCCGCGTACTTCGGCATCCGCCCGGCGGAGATCATCCCCTTCCTGACCGCCGGCATCGAGAACCGCCGCCCGCCCGAAATCACTGCCGACGCCCCCTGCCAGGAGGTGGTGGACCTGCACCCCGACCTCGACCGCCTGCCGATCATCTTCCACTGCGAGCAGGACGGCGGCAATTACATCAGTTCGGGCGTGGTGCTGGCGCGGCATCCGGTCTATGGGCAGAACGCCGACTTCCACCGTTGCATGCAGTTCTCGAAGACCGGGATGGCCGTGCGGGTGGTGCGCGGCCGCCACTTCGACCGTTTCCTGCGCGACCTGGGGCAGTTAGACGTGGCCATCTGCATCGGCAACGCCCCCAACATCCTGGCCGCGGCAGCCACCTCGGTCGAGTTGGGCGTGAACGAACTGGAAATCGCCAACGCCCTCGAGCCGTTCCGGGTGGTTAAGGCGGTCACCAGCGACATCCTCCTGCCCGCCGAGACCGAATTCGTGATCGAAGGGACGGTCTATCTGGAGCGCACGCACGCCGAGGGGCCGTTCGTGGACCTGACCGAGACCTACGACATCGTCCGCCAGGAGCCGGTGCTGGAGGTCAGGGCCGTCACCCATCGCAAAGACGCCTTCTGGCATGCCCTGCTGCCCGGCGGCCTGGAGCACAAACTGCTGATGGGCATGCCGCGCGAACCCACCATCTTCCGCAAGGTGAACGAGGTCGTTCGCTGCCTGGATGTGCACATCAACCCCGGCGGCTGTTCCTGGCTGCACGCCATCGTCCAGATTGACAAGCAGGCCGAGGACGACGGCAAGAAGGCCATCGAGGCAGCCTTCGCCGGGCACAGTTCCTGCAAGCACGTCTTCGTGGTGGACAAAGACATTGACATCTACGATCCGCTCCAGGTGGAATGGGCCATGGCGACCCGCTTCCAGGGCGACCGCGATCTGGTGATCCGCGCACGCGCCCCCGGCTCCAGCCTGGACCCTTCGGCAGAATCCGGCAGCCACCTGACCACCCGCCTGGGCTTCGACCTGACCGCCCCGCTCGAGACGGCCGGCAAGTCCTTCCGCAAGGCGGACTTCCCGCGGGTGGATGAAGAATTCTTGCAAGGAATTTTGAAACACGAAGGGCGCAAAGGGTCACGAAGACGCACAAAAGAAAATCAGGATGCTTCGTGATTCCTTCGCGTGCCTTCGTGTCCTTTGCGGTGTAATCTCTTATGAAACTGACCCCTGAAGAACAACGCATGCTCTCCGGCGAAGAAGGCCCGGCGACGAAGAAGGCCATGGAAATCCTGGTTGCTCTCGGCACTATCTACGAGGCCGACCGCCTGGTGCCGGTGACCTCCGTCCAGATTTCCGGCGTCAGTTTCGACAACCTGGGCGAGGCCGGGCTGGAGTTCCTGACCGAGATGGCTGCCAACGGCGGCCGGGCGCGCCTCCTGACGACCCTCAACCCGGCCGGCATGGACATCGAGAACTGGCAGGCGCTGGGCATCGACGCCGACTTCGCCCGCAACCAGCAGCGCGTGCTTTCAGCCTACGCCCGCATGGGTGTGGTGACCACCTGTTCCTGCACGCCGTATCTCTTCGGCAACCTGCCGTATTTCGGCGAGCACGTCGCCTGGGCCGAGAGCAGCGCCGTCTGCTATGCCAACGCCGTGCTGGGAGCGCGCACCAACCGCGAGGGCGGCCCCTCGGCCCTGGCCGCCGCGCTGACCGGGCGCACGCCGCGCTACGGTCTGCACCTGGATGAGAACCGCCGCCCCGGCCTGACGGTGCGGGTAGAGGCCCGCCTGGAGGGCACGCGCGACTTCGGCGCGCTGGGCGTCGCCGTCGGACGAGCAATCGAAGCCCGCCAGGCGAAAGCCATCCCCTACCTGCGCGGCATCTCTCAGGCGTCCCTGGAGGAACTCAAGTCCTTCTGCGCCAGCCTGGCCACCTATGGCGGACTGGCCATGTTCCACATGGAGGGCATCACGCCCGAAAGCGGCCTGCACGCCCCGCCCGCTGAAACGCTGACGCTCGGCCAACGCGACCTGGACGAAGCCATCCGCGCCCTGGATTCCGGCGGGGAGGAAGCCGACTTCGTCAGCCTGGGCTGCCCCCACCTCTCGCTCGACGAGATCCGCCGCCTGGCCGAACGGCTGGAGGGGAAGCGCGTCCGCAAGACGTTCTGGATCACCACCTCGCGGCCGGTCAAGCGGCTGGCCGACCAGATGGGCTACACGGCGGTCATCGAGGCCTCCGGGGCGGTCTTCGCTGTGGATACCTGCTGCGTGGTCGCGCCGATCCAGGGCCGCTTCAAGACGCTGGTCACCGACAGCGCCAAAGCCTGCTACTACGCCGCCGCCAAAAACGGCTTCGCCACCCGCTTCCTGCCGTTCGACGAGGTCATCGAGGAGGCGCTGCGATGAAATGGACGGGCAGGAAAATTGCCCCCGGCGCGGCCGAGGGCGAGGCGCTGGTCACGACGATGGGCATCTCCTTCTACGGCGGCGTCCATCCGCAGACCGGCGTGGTGGTCGAGAAAGGCCACGAACTGGAAGGCCAGTCCATTGCCGGTAAAATCCTGGTCTTTCCGAGCGGCAAAGGCTCGACGGTCGGTTCGTACACGCTCTACCGGCTGAAGAAGGCCGGCCTGGCGCCGGCGGCGATCGTCAACGCCGAAGCCGAGACCATCACCGCCGTCGGCTGCATCATCGCCGACATCCCCTGCGTGGACCACATTCCCATCGAGGCAATCCGAACCGGCATGAAAGTCCGGGTGGACGGCGGGCAGGGCTGCGTGGAGGCCGAATGAAGCGCATCATCCTGGCGATCACGGGCGCCAGCGGGGCGATTCTGGGGATTCGGGCGCTGGAATTGCTGAAGGAAGCGGGCGTCGAGACGCACCTGATCCTCAGCCCGGCGGCCCGCCGCACGATTCCCACCGAGACCGGACGCGACGCGGCGCAGGTCGAGGCGCTGGCCTCCTTCTGTTACGCCGCCGATGACATCGGGGCGCGCCTCGCCTCCGGCTCTTTCGTCACCGACGGCATGCTGGTCGCACCCTGTTCGATCAAGACCCTCTCGGCGATTGCCAACGCTTACGCCGACAATCTCATCGTGCGCGCCGCGGATGTCTGCCTGAAGGAGGGGCGCCGGCTGATCCTGGCCGTGCGCGAGACGCCCCTGCACGCCGGTCACCTGCGGCTGATGCGCCTGGCGGCCGCGGCCGGGGCGGTCATCTTCCCGCCCATCCCGGCCTTCTACGGCGGCCCGCAGACGGTGGACGACCTGGTCACCGGCCTGGCCGGGCGGATGTTGCTGCGGCTGGGGATCGAGAATGCCGCCTATAGCCAATGGGAAGGCTGAGAGCAAGAGCAAAGTCCACAAAAGCGCACTTTGTATTCGTTCGTACAAGGAAAAGAAAAATCAGGTTATGCTAGAAACCAGAAAATTAACCCGCAAAGCCAAAGGTATGAAAACACAGGGCCTCATTTTCTTGCTTCTCATCTTCCTGGCGGCTTGCAAAAGAGAAGTCTACCAACCTCCCGAAGCCACGCCTGCTGGCCCTTTCGTGATCATTGATGGGACAAGCATGCCTCTTCAGGCCTTGCTCCCACCAACGCGCGGCGTGGGTACACCGCTTGTCACACCCACCCCCGACCAGCCGCATCTTCTGCCATCTCCCCGTCAAGAAGCAGAACAATACATTGTTCAAAGTGGAGATACACTGGGAGAGATCGCCAGGCGATTCGGTCTCAGCCCTGAAATCCTGGCTACAGCCAACAATTTGCCTGACCCCAACCAATTGGAAGTTGGACAAGTGTTGATCATTCCGGCTCCATCTGCAGGCCTGACAGGCTCTGCCATAAAAATCATCCCGGATTCAGAGTTGGTATACGGCCCGGCCAGCATCACCCTTGACCTGCCGGATTTTATCCGCCGCCGGCAGGGTTACCTGGCAACTTATCGCCAGGAAGTCGACGGCAGCCTTCTGGATGGGGCGGCAATCATCCAAAAAGTGGCAGAGAATTATTCCGTAAATCCACGCCTCTTGCTGGCTATTCTTGAACACCGTAGTCAGTGGCTAAGCAGTACCAACCCTCCTGCCGAAAGCCTTGACTATCCGTTGAGATACTATGACCCGCAGAGAGTAGGGTTATATCGGCAACTGACCTGGGCCGCCAATGAACTCAATCGCGGCTATTATGCCTGGCGCGCTGGTTCTGTAACGAATTGGGTTTTAGCCGATGGCAGCCTTGTCACAGTGGAACCCACCATCAATGCGGGAACAGCCGCTGTCCAGCATCTCTTTGCACAATTGGATGAATATGACGCTTGGAAAGCAGATACCGGCTATCGAGGGGTCTTTCAAACTTACTTTTTTCTGTTCGGCCCACCTTTTGATCTGGCCATTGAGCCCTTGCTCCCACCCAACCTGAGTCAGCCGTTCCTGGAATTGCCTTTCGCAAACGATGAAATCTGGCAATTCACAGGCGGGCCACACGGCGGCTGGAGCGACGGCTCAGCCTGGGCCGCACTGGATTTTGCCCCTCCGGGAGAGCCGCAGGGTTGTGCCGTCAGCGATGCCTGGGTAACCGCCTCTGCCAACGGCCTCATCCTGCGCACGGGCGAAGGGGCCGTCATCCAAGATCTTGATGGTGACGGCTATGAACAAACCGGCTGGGTTTTGCTGTACATGCATATCGAGAGCCGCGATCGCATTCTACCCGGCACACGCGTGAAGGTCGGCGACCGGATAGGTCATCCATCTTGCGAGGGAGGTCAGTCGAACGGTACGCACGTCCACATTGCGCGTCGCTACAACGGCGAATGGATCCCCGCCGATGGTGCGGTTCCATTTGTTTTGAGCGGCTGGCAGGCCGAAGGTACCGGCACAGCCTACGATGGCTACTTGCGCCGCAACGGGCAAGTTGTTGAAGCCTGGGAAGGTTCACGCCCTGAAAATCAAATCCAGCGTTAATCTATGAACCCAAACAGGCAGTTATAATCAAGACACTTAACGGCAATTGTCATGAAGAAACACGTGCAATTACTTCCAAAACTACTTGGTCTGGTCATACTGATCGGCAGTCTGTTGAGTGCCTGCACAGGCGTCTCAGCACCGCTCTGGGGCGTGCGCGCCACCCCCACAGCCGCACAGCCGCTTCAGGTCCAGACGGAACCGCCAACGCCTATCATCAGCATACCGGTTGAATCCGCATTACCCACAACAACGCCAACCGCCACACGTCCCCCCATCCAAATTGTCCAGGTGCTGACAGCCACGCCTGCTCCTATCCCAACTGTGGACATTCAGGCCTCGGACGGCCCGCCGATTCTTTACTACACGCAGTCAGGAGACTCGCTGGAAGCAGTGGCAGCCCATTTTGGTGTAAAACCAGAACAAATCATATCTCCTGCTGCAATTCCAAGCGAGGGCATGCTCATGCCTAACACTTTGTTAATTATCCCAGATGTGCTGGATGAGACATCGCCCCCCGAATTACTCATCCCCGACAGTGAAGTCTCGTTCACGGCCACAGGTGTGGATTTCGATGTAGATGCTTATGTCCGCCAGGCAGGCGGCTACTTGAGCAAGTATGAAGAGTACCTGGGCAGCACCGGCTGGACAACCGGCGCAGAGGGAATTGAACGCATTTGCATTGAAAATTCAATTAACCCGCGTCTGATGACTGCACTGATCGAGTATGAAAGCAACTGGCTGAGCGGGCAACCAAAAGGTGTGTTGGGAGAAGATTACCCGCTCGGATACCACGACCAGCGGTACAAAGGTCTCTTTCGCCAAATGATGTTGGCCGTACAAGATTTAATGGTAGGCTATTATGATTGGCGTTCGGGCGACTTGACGGAATTGACCTTCCTGGACGGCAAAACTGTACGCCTGGCCCCTCAGTTAAACGCTGGTACGGTCGCTCTGCAATATTATTTTGCCCAGAAGATGACATATTCCCAGTGGCTGCAAGCCATTGATTCCCAAACGGGTTTCCCGGCTTTTTATGCCCAGATGTTTGGCGATCCCTGGGTACGCGCACAAATGGTAGAGCCTCTCTTGCCACCCAACTTGACTCAACCAGACTTAATTTTACCCTTTGAACCAGACAGAGAGTGGAGTTTCACTGGCGGGCCGCACTCTGCCTGGGAACACAAAGGTGCCATGGCAGCGTTGGACTTTGCGCCGGCTACCGATTCTCCTGGCTGTGTCAAATCAGAAAAATGGATTGTTGCTTCTGAATCCGGGTTGGTCGTCCGCTCTGGATTCGGTGTGGTGGTATTAGACCTGGACGGAGATGGTTATGAACAAACCGGATGGAATCTGCTCTATCTGCATGTCGGCACGGAAGACCGAGTTCCTGTTGGTACCTGGTTGAACAAAGGAGAACGCATCGGTCATGCCTCTTGCGAGGGCGGCGTTTCAACCGGCACACATTTGCATTTTGCACGCAAGTATAACGGCGAGTGGATTTTGGCCGATGGGCCAGTGCCGTTCGTTTTGAGCGGGTGGCGGGCACACGCTGGGGAAAAACCATACGAGGGCACGCTGACAAAAGGAGATAAAACCATCTACGCTGACCCGTTGGGGACGGCCAAAAGTACCATCTTCCGAGACGACGATTAAGCGGAATGCACAGATTTTTGATTTTACTGGTTGTTGCTACCCTGCTGGCAGGCTGCGCGCCGGCGCCGTCGGCTGTTGGTTTGGCGGCACCTTTTCCCACCCTGCCTGCCTATCAGCCGACTCCGGTCGTCACGCCATTGCCCACCCGTCCGCTTTACAAACCTGGAGAACTGGTAGCCTACACGGCCCAAAGTGGTGATACGCTGCCAGCCCTGGCAGCGCGTTTCAACACGACCACAGACAAAATCCTGGAGGCCAATCCCTTTATCCCGCGCGATGCAACCACCATGCCGCCAGGCATGCCAATGCAGATTCCCGTTTACTATCGGCCTCTGTGGGGCACACCCTACCAGGCCCTGCCAGACCATGCAATTGTAAACGGCCCGGCCGATGTCGGTTTTGATACAACGGCTTTTGTTGCCCAATATCCAGGCTGGCTAAAGGATTATGTCTATTATGCTGGCGGCAAGAACCGCAACGGCGCAGAAATTGTGGACTATGTGGCCACCAATTTTAGTGTCAGTCCGCGCCTGTTGCTGGCCATTCTTGAGTACCAGACCGGCGCGCTCAGCAACCCTCAAATGCCGAAAAGCCCTTACATACTCAACTATCACGGCCCATATCATAACAACGTTTACATGCAATTGGTCTGGGCAGCCAATACCATCAACAATGGTTACTACGGTTGGCGCACTGGTCATCTGACCATTTTTGAACACCCCGATAAACGCCTGGAACGGCCGGATCCCTGGCAAAACGCTGGCAGTGTTGCCATCCAATACTATTTCTCACGAACGATGAATGCCGAGGAATATAACCGCGCCATCAGCGAGAACGGCTTGATTGCAACCTACACGGCTCTTTTTGGGGACCCCTGGACGGTCCCGCTTGAATTGATTCCAGGAAGTCTTCAGCAGCCAAAGATGTCCCTGCCTTTTCCCTCTGGCCATATCTGGACATATACCGGCGGCCCACATACCGCTTGGGGTCAGGGAGAACCATGGGCCGCTGTGGATTTTGCACCGCCATCTGAACATAGTGGTTGTTTCGTGGCGGATGTAAGTGAATATGCTACTGCCATTGCAGATGGGGTGGTCGTCCGCGTGGACACCGGCGTTCTGGTTCTTGACCTGGATGGGGACGGGGATGAACGTACCGGTTGGAACATCCTGTATGTGCACTTGGCCACTCCTGGCAAAGCGCACCTGGGAGAATTTTTGAGAATCGGCGATCCGGTAGGTTATCCATCCTGTGAGGGTGGACGTACAACCGGCACACACGTGCACGTAGCGCGCAAATATAACGGCGAATGGATTCCCGCCGACGGCCCGCTGGCTTTCGTCATGGAAGGTTGGATTCCTCACAAAGGACAAACGGCCTATCAGGGCACATTGACACGCGGGGCATGGACCATCACCGCCTGCGAGTGCTCAGATGTAAATAGTCAGGTTAAGGCTGGACTAGGGAAATAACGTTGACTCCACTGCAAAAAGGCTTTTAACCACAAAGGGCACAAAGTACACAACGTTTGAAAGATAAAAGACTTTCCTTTGTGTTCCTTCGTGACCTTCGTGTTTGATAGGTTTTTGCAGGATAGTCAACGTTTGAAATCAAGTGATTGCAGGTGGTGTATAGGTTCCCCGCGCACGTAATTCTCCGTTTGACTGCTCGTAAATTTCATACTGTAATTCAATCGGCATCACTTTATTCAGCATCCCTTGGGCCGGACAATAACGCACTGCAGAGAGTTCAATGGCACGCACAACCGCCGCTTCATCTACATCATGACCAGTTACCAGGTAGGTGAGCGTGGCACGGGTAAAAACTTTGGGGTGTTCTTCTGCCCGTTCGGCTCGGACTCGGACTTCAAAGCCGGTCACTTGCTGGCGCTTTTTGGTCAAGATGGAAATGACATCCATAGCCGTACATCCTGCCAGGCTAAGCGCCATCAGTTCCATCGGGCGCAGACCATCATCATCACCGCCCACATCCGGGCTGGTGCCAATATTGATCACGTGTCCAGAATCAGCCGTTCCGCTGAACGACATGCGGCCTTTCCAGGTAACTTGTGCTTCCATAAAGTAAAGTTCCTTCCTGAGATAAAACCTGCCCTGCTCATTGATTGATAAGTGGGGTAACGTATTTTTCCAGGGTTTTGCGTTCAATTGCCCCAGACCAGGCCAGGCGTATCTGACCGGCACGGTCAATAACAAAGGAAGATGGCAAACCGGTGGTTCGAAAGGCACGCAAGGCAGAGTTGTTTGGGTCAAGCCAGATGGGAAAGGTCAAGCCGGTTTTTTCCACAAATGCCTGCACCTCTGTTGCCGAATCGCCAGCATTGACTGCGATAAGCACAAAACCTTGTTTTTGGTGTGATTCATAATAGGCTTGCAAAACGGGCATTTCGGCCCTGCAGGGTGGACACCATGTAGCCCACAGGTTGACCAGAATCACCTGCCCACGGTAATCTTCCAGGGATGCGCTTTGGCCATGCAAGGTGTCTAACTTCAGGTCGGGCGCAGGATAATTTACCGCCACAGGGATTGAACCAAGCGGTTGCCTCGGTTTGTCCTGCCCAACTTGAGAGAGGGCCAGGGCGATATACAGGCCAATCAGGATCAAGCCAATACCAAGGACAAGCACGCCTGCCGAAAAGACAGAGGCTGAACGGTGTTTGGGGTGGGAATCCCGAGATCTTGACATCTTTGGAAACTAACAGCGATAGTCCGACAAAGAACGGCCGCCCATTGAACTATGCGGCTACAAGCCTTTGAATTTCAGCCAGCAGGTTGGCTTCAGGCACCGCACCAATTACTGTGCCGGCCCCGTCGTTAATGGTCGTTTGGGGCACACCATGAACATTGAACTTATTCGCCAGTTCGGGAAACTCAGTGGCCTCCACGCCTTCAGCCTGCACAAGGGGACTTTCCATTGCCATGCTATGTGCCAGGACGACAGCCCGCGGGCAATAAGGGCAGGTTGGGGTAACAAAGACTTGCATGTGAACCGGCCTGGTTAGAGATTTGAGAAAATCGCGGGTTTGCTGGCTCAAGCCAGAATCGCGGGATGAAACCATCAAAATGTCATGAATCAGTGTGCTGAACTCGTGTCCGGCAGGGATGCCGGCAAAGCGCAGACCATAATCCACAATTTCATCGCCATTCTTGGCAGTAAGCACAAAGGTGGGTGCCTTGTCTGCATTATACTGGCGGGCCAGTTCTGACTCATCGTCCAGGTCGTGGACGCTCAGGCTGAGTTTTGGGGAGATAGCGGTTACTTCTTCCAGAAGTTGGCGGGTATCGTTGCAATACTCGCAATTCTGCTTTTGGCCGAAAAAGAAGATGTGAACTGGTTCTTTGAGGCCTTCAAAGGCTTCGCGAATCTGTTGGGTAATCTGGTCATCGAGTAAGTTTGGCATTTTTTTCTCCATTTGCCCACACGGGGCATTCAGTAAAATTTTATCAGGTACAGCCGGCGCCACCCGAAAGGGTAAAACCACAATGCTCACAGGTTAATTCAAGCAAGCCGTTGTAATCCAATTTTCCTTCCCCACAATTGGGGCAAGGGTCGCCGCGCCGGAGCGGATGATCAGGATGCAGGCCTTGTCCCTTTAACGGAAACAGGCTGGGGGTTGGAAGTGGAGCCGGTTGATCAGTCTTTTCAGACATACCGGTTAGATGAGTTCCCCATAAAAAAGTTACATTTCAAAAGTCAACAATGAGTCGTTTATTTTTATTTCAAGTATTCATTCAGTTCCAGGGCTTTATAGAGACGTTCACGCACGTCATCAGGCAACGGAGATTCGGCTGTAGCATGAACGAGATAAATGGTTTTCTTGAGTGTATCCACAACCACACGGCAATTGGGGCATTCGGCCATGTGGGTTTCAATGGCACGGCACAACTCTTGACGGGCTTCGCCATCCAGGTAATCCGAAAGGGAATCGAGTAAATTGTGACAGTCGAAATGGGTGTGCATCAATGGTTTTCCTCAAGCAAACGTTCCTGATAATAGCCAGAAAGTTGCTCCCGCAGGAACAGGCGGGCACGCAGGAGACGGGTTTTGACCGCGGTCTCGGTCAGTCCAAGCGTTTCACTTGTCTCACGAATTGACAGGCCTTCGACGTCGCGCAGGAGAAAGACGAGGCGCAGTTTTGGCGGCAGGCGTTGAATGGCCTGGTCGAGGTAGGTTACGGCTTCAGACGAGAGCATGGCTTCTTCGGGGATGGTCGTCCAGTCCACAAACTGAACAGGGAGATAATCTTCGTCTTCATCGTCGCCGCCATCACCGGCAAAGACCTGTACTTCGGGCCGGCGCTTACGGATTAGCATAAGGGCCTCATTGACGGCAATGCGGTAGAGCCAGGTGGAAAGGCTGGATCGGCCCTCAAAAGCCGGCAGGCTTTGTAATGCTTTCAAAAAAGTGGTCTGAAGCACGTCTTCTGCATCCTGGGTATTGCCCAAGATTTTCAACGCCAGGCGGTAAATTTGGGCAGAGTAAACCTCTACTAAGCGAGCAAATTCAGCCCGGTCACCAGCCTGCAAAGCAGGCAGAGAGATGGATAGAGAAGCGTTTTCACTCATTTAGATTTTTCTTTGGGCAAAAAGTTACATGTGATAATCATCGCCTTGAAGTATAACCGGTTTGGCAAAGTATCACAAAGCAAAAGGAACAAATGTCAAATCTTATGTGATATTTGCCACTATGTGCTCTCCCATCTTTGAATTAATATGCTTTCAAATATGTCTGAAACGCTATCCAGTTTTCCGCTTTTTAAAGACCTTGAACCCGCAACGCTTGAGATACTTGAGCAAGTGGCTAAGCCATTTCGGTATGCACCGGGAGAGGTTATCTTCCAGCAAGGGGATGTGGCTGAATATTTATATCTGCTCAGCCGTGGACGGGTGAAGGTGCATTACAAGCCGTATGATGGCATTAACCCCATTGTTACATACGTCAACGCTGGGGAGGTATTTGGCTGGTCGGCAGTCATCGGAAACAAGGTGTATTCATCAGGGGCAGTGTGTATGGAGCCCAGTGAGGGATGGCGCATTCACGGAAACGCTCTGCGCCTGCTATGCAAGGAAAACCCACAAGGTGCAGAACAAATCCTTGACCGCCTGGCAACCATTGTTTCACCTCGCTGGCAAGACGCGCATGAACAAGTGCGCTCCATGTTGTCTGAAGGGATGTCTGAAGGCAGGAGGTAAAAATGGCAACCGAAACTCCAAATGCCACAACAGAGGAGCAATTGAAAGTTTTGCTAGAACAGGTAAGTGCATATATTGAGCAATTTCATGGCGGCTCGGTGGAGTTCGTCTCTTACGAAGATGGCATCCTTAAGGTACGCTTGGGAGGTGCCTGTCTGGGGTGCCCACTTTCGCCAGCAACACTGCACGGCTGGGTAGAAGGGACGGTACGACAGTTCTTCCCGGATATCAAGGGGGTTCGGGCCGTCTAAAACCAGGGGTTAATCAACGCTTGCGAATGTAAGCATAGATGAGATAACAACCCGCAAGAAGCAGGGCGACTGGCCAGATGTAGTCGGCAAATCTGACATAAGGGAACAAGGCCGGGATACCAAAGAAAAGTGCAAACACAGCCAATGCCAGGGCAGGCCAAAATGCCCAGCGTTGCCCCAGTAGGGCAATCAGCAAAAAGGTCAAGCCAAGGCCAAGAAAGAGGATAAATCCTTCTTGCGTATCGTTGCGGGCAGGGAGCCAGGCAATAACTGCCAGGGTAGTTAATACACCGGCCGGGATGATAGCCCACCAGAAGTCACGTTTGGTCAGGTAAATCAGCCAAAACGAAAGTGCAACTCCAGCCAGGCCAGCAACGTCACTCCACGGAGAGGGCAGGAGAATGCTCCCGGCCACACCAACCAATGTCAGGCCGGGGATAATCGCCCACCACTGCCCGCCAATGAACATGGAGACAAAGGCCGCACCTCCCAGCAGAAGAGCAATGCCCCAAAAGATGTCTGACGCACGGCTGACATAGCCCAAACGTTCGGCCAATAGAAGACCACCGGCCAGCATGAGCAAGACGCCAAACAAGATGCGGTAATCCAAACGTTTCAACATGAGATCATTCTCCTGATTCAGAATGGCGGAAAGCGCGAATCAGGCCGCGCGCCACAATCCATGCTCCCAGCAAGATGAGCAAGATTGCCGGGCCATATGTACCTAACAGGTTCAGCCCGCCAAAAAAGGAAGCAAAAATGAGAAAGAGCACGGCGCTGGTAACGATCAGATTCAGCCCATGGCCAAGTGAATGACGGAAGCCTCCACCCAAAATACCGGCCAGGATGTTCCCCACCCCAACAAAACCGGGGATGAGGGTCCACATGTACGACCAGGAAGCCCAATCTCCGCTCAAGTTCTGGTAATACAAAATGCCGCCAATGCCGGCTACAATGCAGGCTGGAATGGCCATGCGAGGTGCGCCAATGACCAGGCCAATCACCAAAAGGACAATTCCTGCGCCAATGATCTGCCAGGGCCATTCTGAGAAGCGGCCAAGCAGGCTTTGCAAATCGGGCATCGTACGCACGGCCAGAAACCATGCTCCCAGCAAAATCAGGATGATTCCAAGAACGAGTTGTGTACGGTTGGAACGGCTCATACTAATCTCCTATCTCCATAATCTTCACCTTATTTTACGCCTGAATCGGCTCAAAGTTGCACCACTCGCTACAAAGGGTCAGGCAGGACAATCGGTCACGTTTGAAATGTAACCTGTTTTTACTTCAGGCCTACCACCTCATACACCATCACCGGCTCAGTTTTGCCCTTGACCCGTAAAGGTGCATAGGGGACAGCCTGTACACTGTCCTTTACGCGGATATAAGCCTCAGCGCTGATAAGAATCTGATTCTTAGCAGCGTTCTCCTGAATACGCTTGGCTGTGTTGACCGAGTCGCCAATTGCAGTGTAATCCAAACGCTTCTGCGTACCAATCCAACCCAGGATCGCATTTCCGCAGTGAATGCCCACCCCAAAGGAAAGGCGCGCCTCTGGTGGTAATTGTTCATGCAGACGTTGAACCGAGTCGCGCAACCCGATAGCGGCGCGGACAGCCCGCAGGGTATGATCTGGCTGAGGCAGGGGGGCATTGAACCATGCCATCACCGCATCGCCCAAGAACTTATCCACAGTACCTTCCTGGGCCAGCACTGCTTCTGCGCCGGCTGCCAGATAGCGGTTAAGCACGGTCACAAGTTGGACAGGCGAATGCTTTTCGGCATAACCGGTAAAGCCGCGCACATCCGCAAACAAGACGGTGATTTCGGCCTGCTGGCCGCCAATGTGCATGCTATCGGGGTCAATCTGATCCAGCACGGCCGGGCTGACCATGCGTTCAAGCAGACGACGCTGGGCTTCGAGTTTGCGGCGCTCAGTCAAATCATCCAGAACAATGGCCACACCTTGAGTCTTCTGGTTCGCATCTTTAAGCGGAGAAAGGCTTAAGCGCCATTCAAGCGCGCCATGCTTTTCCTGGCTGTGCAAGACTTCCAAGCCAATAATAGGTTTGTCACTCTGGCGCACGGCTGCCAAATGCGGCAAAATTTGTGTGGCAAAGGCCGGTAGTACTTCGTCTAATCGTCGGCCAACGATTTCCACCGTTTCGCGCCCTAAAATGGAGCGCGCTGCCCGATTGCAGAGTGTAACCTGGTCATGTACGTCGGCGGTAATCACGCCGCTAGCGATGGAAGCAAAAATGTTGTCCATCAAGTTCTTTAACTCGGTCACTTCAGCCAGCGTGCGTCGCAGGGAAGAGAATAAGCGGGCATTCTCAATGGCGACGGCAGCCTGATTTGCAAAAGCAGCCAACAGGTCGCGTTGTGTTTCGCGGAAGATACCCTCACGCACACGATTATCGGCATAAATTACGCCGATCAGAGTCCCTTTGGCCTGAAGCGGCACGCACAGGATCGAGCGTAAGTTATAGGCCACAATGCTTTCCTGTCCGCCAAAGCGCGGGTCTTCCTGGGCATTGGTGGTTAATACCGGCCGCCCATCTGCAATCACTCGCTGGACAACACTGCGGCTGATAACAACTTCACTTGGGTTAATCGACTCCTGTTCCCAATTCCGAGCGATGCGCACATCCATTTCCCCCTTCTCATTCTTGAGCATGAGAAAGCCGCGTTCGGCGCCTGTCAGACCAATGATGGTATCCATGACAATACGCAGCACTTCGTCCAGTTCGAGTGAGGAGTTGATCACCTGGCTGATTTCGGTCAGGCCGAGCAAATTCTGGCGTTCTTCAACAAAGGTGGCTGTTTCGCGGCTGAGGCGGTAGAGAGCAGTCTCCATGGAGCCCAATATTTGCAGGTGTTGGGCTGTAAGGCCAGGCTCTGACTGCAATTGCATACGCAGCCTGCCTGCTTGCTGACTGAGCGCCAAAAGTAAATCATGCAATTCTTGAGGTTTGGTCTTTTCAGGCATAAAGTTCCTCTAAAAGCGATTCAAGAAGTCATTGAACCGGCGACGGACAACAGTGCGGAGAGTTTGCAGAATCAGGAGGCGGGCCATGCGGCGCGCCAGGTGGACATCTCCCAAACGCTGACCATATAAACTGGCCTGGTATTCTCCGGCCAAGGTCTGAATGTTTTCTGCTGCAACAGGCATCAGTTCGCACAGGACGCGCGCCCGCTGGGCCGGTGTGGCATGCACAGGCGGCGGTTCTCCCAACCAGCGCAGGCTGAGGTTGATCCATTCAAAGGCACGCCCCAGAGGACCTGCCCGCATGTATAAGTCCCAATTGCGCAGCCAGACCGGGACAGAAGCCTGCTGTCGTTCCAGGACGTCAATTAAACGGGCAGGCGTCTGCTCCAACAGGGCATAGCGCCGGTTGAGATGCCAGAAAGCAAAGAGCAGGGCCGCGGTCAGGGCCAGGGGAATGCCGCTGGTCAGAAGCAGGCGCAGGTTGGGGTTTGAACCGTCTGCCACTTCTGTTCCAACATCTTGCTGCAATGGTCGTTCGGGGGGATTGCCGTTATCCCGCTCTGGTTGCGGCAAAAGAGGATTGAGCCTGCCATTTGTCCGTTCCACGCCAGCCGGACGGACAAAAGAATCTTGATTGGCTGTAGGTTCAAACTCTACCCAGCCAATGCCGGGAAAGTACACTTCAGGCCAGGCATGAGCATCACGCTGGAGGACGGTAAAGTTGCGCCGACCCAATTCTGCCTGACCTTCAGCAAAGCCTACCGCCATGCGGGCCGGGATGCCCAGCGAACGTAACATGAGCACTTCGGCGCTAGCATAATAATTGCAGAAGCCGCGTTTCAGGTCAAAGAGGACATATTCAAGCGGGTCCCGACCAGGAGGCGGGGGCGGAATGGTGGGGGCATAGCGAATCTCTTGACGCAGGTAATCGGTGATTGCAACCGTCTTGTCGTAGGGAGTCTTGGCCGAAGCGCTCACCTCCAGCGCCAGTGAGCGGATACGGGGGGAAAAATTATCCGGCAGTTGTAAGTAGCGTTCAATCACCCAAGCCGGATAATCATCGCCCGCTGCGCGCAGTTCAGCAATAGTGGGTGAAACCAGTGCGGCACGGGCTTGATAGACTTCGCCCGGAGAAAGGCTCTCTGAGGCACGCAGGTAAACGACTTCCCAAGCACCGTCAGGCAGCAAGAATGATCTGACACCGGCGCGCCGGCTGACCCACAACGGTTGATTGGGCACATAAAGTGTACGCTGGCGGGTAAAGACAGTGAAGGTGAAATCCTGCCATTGCTGACCATCCAGCAAGACAGATAGGAGATCTTGTTCGGGCTGGAAAGTTTGAAACGGCTGAGCAGTGGAATGCCACTGGTAATTTTCATAATAGTCGTACACCCGACCACGCCAGTAATAACGCGGCACGCTGTGTTTGCTCTCTGATACATGCACGCGGAACATCACTTCCCCGCCCAGTGGGACGCCCGTTCCCAAACTCATTTGTTCGCCAAAGAATTCGTTGCTGCTCCCGCCGCTGCCTTTTGCCGACGCAAAAGCGTCGCTCAGACGCTCGCGCATGATCTGCCAGGGTTGGGTTACCTGCTCCCAGGCGCGGGCTGCCAGGGCTGAGTTCGAAATCCCCGGCAAAAGCCAGGCCATCAGGACAACAACGGCTGCAGCCACCGCTGCCCCACTGGTCAAGTCGAGCCCGGTTTCTGGAACGAGAAAGATGTTTTTCTGCCGCCAAATCTCCTGCTTGTGCAAGTAATTCATCCGTCCCAGCAAAACAAGCGCCAAAAAGACATAAAACGCCAGGAACCCTATTCGTTTTACAGCGTAGTAGTCATACGTTTGAATAACTATAATAACCAGTCCGCCTGGTAAGACGGCGGCCAGATAATTGCTTTTACGAATGAGCGCATAGCCGCTCAACAGACCGATCCCCCAAAAGAGCACAGCCATCAGGGTCAGGAAGAGAATCGGGTCTTCTACAGCCTCGCCGCGGCTAAACACTGACAACGCATCCAGCAGGCGCACTCCTGTCCCCATCAAACGCTCACCAAGTTCAATGCCGGGATCCATCACCTGGGCCAGTTCCAAAGGTATCAACACGATCGTGTAACCTGCAGCCAGTAAGGTCACTATGCGAGGTTGAAATAGGCTCTGTCCTAGCGCCAGGCCAAGCAGGGTGGCAATCACAGCCAACGTTTGGACGCGCTCCAAATCGGGAATCCAGCGAGTCGCACCGAGGCGCCCGGCAGAAGTCAGCACCAGTGCCATCAACAACGCCGCTGCTGGCAAATCCCACACAGGTTTAGAAACCGTCTTCATGTCTTGAGTGTACAATAAAAGGGAGAGAAACGTCAATCTCAAGAAATCCCCAAAATACATTTCCTCATTTGCAGATTCAAAAGATCACGAAGATAGAGAAGAGCATAACTGCCTGAAACCGACAACGTGTATTAGTGTTAGAATCACCATTGCAAAGGAGCGCCTGAAATTATGGAAAACTGGTATGCTTTACAAAGCCTTTTTGTGGCCGCTGTTCAGGGATTGGGCGGATGGCTAGAAGTCCCCATGAAGTTTTTCTCCTTTTTGGGTTCAGAAGAATTTTACCTGCTGGCCCTGCCGATTTTGTACTGGTGTATTGATACCGGGCTTGGGCTGCGGGTCGGATTGATTCTACTGGTCAGTGCAGGCCTGAATGACAGCCTCAAGATGGCTTTCCACACGCCGCGCCCCTACTGGTTTAGCGCCAGCGTCAAGCCGCTTTCAGCGGAGAGTTCCTTTGGCGTCCCTTCCGGGCACGCTCAAAATGCTGTAGCCATCTGGGGAATTGCGGCTGCCTATCTAAACAAACGCTGGGCATGGCTCTCCGCCATAATGCTGATGCTGTTGATTGGCTTTTCGCGTCTCTACCTGGGCGTTCATTTTCCACAAGATGTACTTGTGGGTTGGGGCATTGGAGCCCTTCTCCTTTGGGGTTTCACACGCTTCTGGTCTCCTGTTGCAGACTGGCTGAAACATCAGACTGCCGGCAGGCAAATAGGGATTGCAGCAGCCGTCTCCCTCCTGCTTCTGCTGATTGGCAGCCTGCCCTACGCAGGATTGAGCCACTGGACTCTGCCGCCGGATTGGGCAGTCAATGCGGCTCGGGCCGGCGACCCTCTGCCGGATCCTGTTTCGATGAACGGAATCCTGACCTCGGCTGGGACTCTCTTCGGGTTGGTGTGCGGCCTGGTGTGGATGAACGCTCAAGGCGGGTATCAGGCCTCGGGTCCGGTAATGAAGCGGGTACTACGCCTGGTACTGGGCGTGGTTGGGGTGCTGATTCTACGTTATGGTCTGGGGGCAATCTTCCCATCCGGTGAAACGTTGGCAGCATTTGCCTTCCGATACCTGCGATATGCCCTGATTGGCGCCTGGGTTTCGGGCGGCGCGCCTTTTCTTTTTGTAAGGTTAAAACTCGCCAATCCGCCGCAGAGATAAGGGTGCATTCTGATATAATGAGAAAATCTGCTGATAATTCATTTTTGGGAGTCGGTCATTCGCGATGATGCTAGAACGCGGCACTTTGCTGCATAAACGTTACCGCATCGTAGAAATCCTCGGTCAGGGAGGCATGGGTTCGGTCTATCGCGCGATGGATGAAAACCTGGGCGTGGAAGTGGCGCTCAAGGAGAACCTGTTCACCACCGATGAATATTCCCGCCAGTTCCGGTTAGAAGCCGTCATTCTGGCCAACCTGCGCCACCCCAACCTGCCACGCGTTACCGATCACTTTGTGATTGGCGAACAAGGCCAATACCTGGTGATGGACTATATTGAGGGGGAAGATCTGCGCCAACGCATGGAACGTCTGGGCTATATCCCGGAAGAGGAAGCCATTCAAATCGGAGCCGCCATCTGTGATGCATTGGCTTACCTTCACAGCCGCAAGCCGCCCATTATTCACCGCGATGTCAAGCCAGGCAATGTCAAAATCACCCCAGATGGGCACATCTTTTTAGTAGATTTTGGACTGGCAAAGGTTGTACAAGGGTCACAACAGGCCACCACAACCGGTGCACGCGCAATGACACCAGGCTATTCCCCGCCAGAGCAATATGGCACAGCCCGTACCGACGCACGCACAGATATTTATTCATTGGGAGCCACCCTATATGCTGCTCTGTGTGGCGTGATTCCAGAGGACGGCCTGGCGCGGGCAATGGACAATGCCCAGTTAACACCTCTGCGTAAACGTAATGCTAAAGTTTCCCGACGCCTGGCAGCCGCCATTGAAAAATCTATGGCCATTTACCCGGAAGACCGCTTCCAGACGGCGGAGGAATTCAAAAAGGCATTGCTCAGTGCCAGCACGAAGACATTGAATCCCAACGGGGAGTACGTTGTCACGCCCCCACCTCCCGTGGATGATGAAAAGGCAAAAGAATCGCCCATTGTTGAACTGGCGCGGCCGATCACCGGGCAACTGGTGGAGACGGAGGCGCAGCCCATGTCGCGTCCGCGCCGCAAGCGAGGTGGATTGGGTTGTGTCAGCATCACCGCTTTGCTGGCTTTATTCCTGCTCTTGGGCCTGGCATCGGCAGCCATTGTCAGCCCGGCCTTCTCGGAAACCCTGTTGGGATTATTCCGCCCAACGCCAACCCCCGCTCCACTTCCCACCACCACACCAACCGCCGTCCTGCCGACAAACACCCTTGAGCCAACGGCCTTACCCACCTTGACGCCCAGCCCCACCAGCATTGTCATCGTCTATCCTACCGAAACGCCCACGCCAACCAGCACACCAACCGGTGGTGGATTGGGAGAAATTGCCTTTGTCTCTGAACGTACTGGAATCCCACAGATTCATGTGATGAACGCAGATGGTAGCAACATCAGGCCAGTCACAAATATGCCTGGTGGTGCATGTCAGCCTGATTGGTCGCCAGATGGCCAACGGTTGATCTTTATTTCTCCTTGCAACAACTTACAAAGCAATCGGTTTTCTGATGCAGTTTTGTACACGGTCAATGCCGATGGTTCTGACCTGTACCAGATTCCAATCTCCACAGGCGGAGATTATGATCCGGCCTGGTCGCCCGACGGCCGGAAGATTGCTTTTACTTCTCTACGCGATGGTCACCCGCAAATTTATCTCTTCGACCTGGTGGAGGGTTCTATCCAGCGGCTGACAAACACTCCAGCAGATTTCAAGGCCAGCCAGCCAGCATGGTCACGCTTTGGTGATTTGATTGTGTATCGACTCGTCCGCTACGAGGATTACCAAATCTGGAAAATGGATAGCAACGGTCAGGGGCAAGAACAACTGGTACGTTCCGGGCCAGATTTCTGGGATTCCAATCCCATTTGGTCACCAGTGAATGATGATATCTACTTCCAGCAGCGCACACCCAACAGCCCGCTGAACTCTACCTGGCTGATGATGATCAATTATGAAAATCGCGGTAAACAGGGCATAAAAGTAGATGCTGGGCCCAAACCCATCTTAAACGTTCGCGTCTCCCCCGACGGGTTATGGTTGGCGTTCAATAGTGTCGAAACTCCAGACGGCAGTATTAAACCGGATATCTACATCATTGCTTTGGGCAGCAATGAACGTCAGCGCATCACCACAGACAAGGGCGCAGATATAGATCCGGTTTGGCGGCCAGGGATCAAGCCTTAACCATCTCTTTGTCAACAAAAAACGTGGGTGCCAAGATACCCACGTTTTTTTGTTTCAGACAGGTACCTATTTCTAGGGTGAATGACAATCGTGGTAAAACTCCTGGCGGCCAAACTCCATTGGTTCAGGTGAATCGATAATCAATTGCACCCAACGAGTTTTGAGAACAACGCCGCGATTCAACTGCCAACTGACCTTGACAGTCTGCGAACCAGCCTTATCAAACTTTAATTCCTTAAATTGCTCGGCCGTATCGTCACTTTTGACCCAGTGATAAGCGATCGTCACCGGGCCGCTGACCGTGATGGTAGCATAAACCGTATAGGTGACGTTGGCCGGGCAGCCATATTGTGGATCGCGCTCTAACCGGTAGGTGACATTGGTAACACCATAGCCTGGACGCTTGGCATCCGAGACCACAATCTGCACCCACATGGATTGGTCATATTCGCCCACACCAAAGTCAATGCCATTGGGAGATTGAAGGCGCCAATAACCCCTGTATGTACCTGGCTGCTCAGGAGCATAAAGCACAATGGGAATTTCAACCACCTGATCGGGAATGGCTACGGTTGGGAAATTGTACACATAAGCGCCACCCATCAAGTCACCACCCCAGAAGACCAGTTTATAAGTCTGATCCCAGGTACAAGTACCGCTATTTTTAACTGTCCAGGATTTGGTGAAAATCTCACCTGGTTTTAGAATCGTATCATCAGGGATGGTCTCGCCAAGCAAGTTGGCCTTTAGGCAGCCTGCTGTTGGGCCGCCGGCAGCAGGTTGAGTCGGCGTCGGGCTGGGAGTCGGCTCTGAGGCTGGCGCAACCGTCTCAGCCGGGGTCGGCTCAGGCGTCTCACCTGAGGATGTTTCCCGGGCTGCTACCGTCAGGGCTACAGCAGTTGCTATCCTGGCATCGTCCGTATTCGTATTGCAAGACACCAGCAGAAATACAGACAACAGCAAAAGCAACAAAAATCTTTTAGCCATCGAAAATCATCCTTTCAGCAAGCCGAAGAGGCCGCCAAAACGGGATTATACCGCTTCAAGATGAGAAAGTGCTCAGAAAAGAGACGCCCGGTTGCAGCCGGGCATATCAGGTGTTTTACCTAGCAAAAGGTTACGGCTGATAGGTAATGGTAAGGGTGGGAACGCCAGGACTGCATGACATGTAATCTGAAAGACCATCGCCATCTGATGGACCGGCAGGATGCAGGCGAATCTGGAAGCGGCTCTTGCCTTCGGTGACTCGCGTCTGCACCAGCGCTTTGACGTCAATTTTATCTCCTGGAATGGCATTGAGCATTTGAATACCTGTGCCGGGAATGTCGTAGTCTGACTGATCCAACGGCAGAACATATTGCACTTCGCCAACCCAAATGCCGGTCAATGACCCGCTAAACGGGTCATTTAATTTGGAACAGCCGCTCAAATCGAGTCTGGCTTTCGTAATTGTCTTGCCAGCCAGCGAAGAAATATCAAAACTGATATAACCGCGCGCCAGGAAATTAGCAGAAATATCGCCTGCCAGAATAGTGCCATGCACCGGTGCTAACCCGGCCACGGCTTCGTAAACCGTTCCGCTCTCAGTTCCACCAACCGCATTGAGCGTAATGGTAGTGCTGGGAGACTGGACTTTAATATCTACAAAGAAAGATTTTCCCTGATAGCCGCCAGCAACCGGAATCAGAACGCCTGAACTATTTTTGATGCGCCAATACCCACGATACGCCCCTTCTGTAGCCGGAGATTTCAACTCAACCGAGATATCCACCTCCTGACCAGGTGCTACTGAACCGATTGGCAAGGAGGCCGGCCCGCTCATTGCATCACCGGTATCAAAAACGAGAGTATAGCCGCTCCAGGTGCAGGCTCCAATGTTTCTCAAGCGCCAGGTCTTGGTAAAGGTTGTATTGGGCGCAAACTGTGTACCATCCGGCACGGTCACATCTTTCACATATTGCGCCAGATCGCAAACCGGTGTATTGGTTGCTGTTGGGATGACAATGGTAGGCGCAAAAGTGGGAGGTGGCAGCGTGGGCGGCATTGAGAAAGTTGCCGTCGGTGGTGGCGCGGCTTGCGTCAATTGCGCTTCAACCGTCTGGGCAGCAGCAGTAAAGATGAGATTTGGGTCGGTTGTTGGCGGAGCATCGGATGGCAAATTACAAGCCGAGAGCAACAGAAGCAACCCCAACGTCAGGAAAATGAACCGTGATAATCGAAACATATGCTTCTCCTTTCAGATAATGTCAATTTTACCTTAAGCACTCCGATTCTAAATCCATCTTTGTAACTAATCAGAAACGGAGTCCCCGGCACAGACCAGGGACTCCGTTTGCCTGAAATTTGTTCCGCCAAATGTCACTTTTCGTAAGGCTGACCATCTGCCGCCGGCGGGGTTGCCTTTCCTACCAAACCGGTCAGCACAATCATCGTCACAATGTAGGGCGCCATGCCAAGGATAGAGGATGGAATCGGCACTTTCAGAATCTGCATCTTGACTTGCAAGGAGTCGGCAAAGCCGAAAATGAGCGAAGACGTAAAGGCGCCGAGCGGATTCCAGTTTCCAAAAATCATAGCCGCCAGGCCAATAAAACCTTTGCCAGCCGTCATGACCTCATCAAAGCGCCCCACCGAGCCAAGGGTAAAGTATGCTCCACCCAGTCCGGCAATCATACCGCCAATGATGACATTGACATAACGCATGAAATATACGTTGATACCAAGTGTATCTGCTGCTTTAGGGTGTTCGCCAACCGCACGCGTCCGCAGTCCCCAGGGAGTATAGTAAAGCACAATGTGCATGACAATGACGATGATCATCATCAGATAGACGATCAGGTTGTTTTCAAAGAAGATTGGTCCAATAATTGGGATTTTGGAAAGCAGCGGAATAGAGATAATGGGGAAAGTACCCGAGTTATTGAGCAAATCGCTCTGATGCTGAAGGTACTTGGAAGAGAGAAAAGAAGTTGCGCCGGTAGCAAAGATGTTGATGGCAACACCGCTTACAATTTGGTCCACCTTAAAGCGGATCACCAGCCAGGCATGAAAGGCAGCAACCAGTGCGCCCGAAAGGATGCCCACTAGCAGGCCCAAATACAGGCTATCCGATAAAGAGGCCGTCACCACCGACGCTTCGGCGGCGATGAGCATGATCCCCTCAATGCCAATATTGACTACAGCCGCACGCTCGCTGATAACGCCACACAAGGCTGCTAACGCAATCGGCGTAGCACGCACAAGGGAACTGGTAAGCATGCCTATCAAACTCAGCGACCTGCCACGCGTGGCCCAAATGAGAAAAGCCGCCACAAAGCAAAATGCCACAATTCCAAACAAAGCCCCCGGCGAACGAATCCCACGCGCCATATGGAACGCGCCCATAAAGACAACAATCAATACCAGGACGTATAGACTGGCCTGAACGGGCAGAGTCATGTCGGGCAGGAGGATGGCTGCAGATGAACTGAGATTCAGGCCAAAGGTCGCTGTTTGACCCGTTTCGGTTCCCGGCAGGAAGAACAAAGACATCAACAAACCAATGACCAGTAAAGCAATGCCTGTGGCAATGCGTTTGCCAGAGGGGATTTTAGATGGAAAATTCTCAGCCGTCATGTTGTCCTCTCATTTGCCCCAACCGCGCGTTAGGATAGTCTCTTGCTCACTCACGCGAATGCGGTAAATCCAGCGGATGATGGCAGGCGCCGCTACAAAGATAATCACCAACCCCTGGATGATGGAAATGATGTCAATGGGAATGCCGGCCAGCGATTGCATGCGGGTCGCGCCGCTGCGTAATACGCCAAACAAGAGTGCTGCCAGCACCACACCCACCGGGTGGCTCTTACCCAGCAAGGCCAGAGCAATCGAGTCAAAGCCGTAGCCGGCCGAAAAACCCTGACCCACCCAATGATCTACTCCCAACACCTGCGAGGCCCCCGCCAGTCCGGCCAGTGCACCACTCAGAGTCATCACCAGGACAAAATTGCGCGTCACACTCATGCCGGCATACTTTGCCCCATCTGGGTTGGCGCCCACCGCGCGTATCTCAAAGCCCAGCGTCGTCTTGAACAAGAACCAATAGACCAGCCAGGCTACCACCAGCGCCAGGACGAAGCCCCAGTTGAAACGCAACGGATCTGGGAAGAAACGCGGCAACTCCGCCGCTGGCTGGATGTTGGGTGTAACCGGGCGAAAGCCAGAAGCCTTCATAGGGCCGGTTAACAGCCAGTCGCTCAGGCGAAAGGCAATCCAGTTCATCATAATGGTATTGACCACCTCGTGCGCGCCAAATTTCGCCTTCAAATAACCAGGAATAGCGCCCCACAGCGCCCCGGCCACAGCGCCTCCCAGGATAGCCAATGGCAGGTGAATGAACCAGGGCAGGCCAATCAGGCTATAACCCACAAAGGCTGAGCCCAAAGCGCCCATAAAGAACTGCCCTTCTGCCCCAATATTGAACAGCCCGCAGCGAAAACCAACAGCCACAGCCAGGCCGGCAAAGATGTACGGGGTAGCCGTCACCAGGCTTTCGGTGAACGGGTAAATGGCTTTGAGCAGCAAGGCCTTATCACCGCTTGTTTGATAAACGCGGAATCCCTCTATGAGTTCTCGCGGGCTTCCCAGCGAACCGTAGAACAGCGCGCCATAGGCTGTGATCACCGCCTTCCAGATCGCCGGAAAGATACCCAGCGGATTGGCAGAAAAATTCACAAACGCAGCCGCTACCCCTTTATCGGTTGCAGCAATGACAATTCCCCCGATCACCAGCCCGGTAAAGACAGCCAGGAGCGGCACCAGCAATGACTGCCAAAACGCCTGACTGCGGTTCTTTTCGGACTTTGGGCGGGTTTCTGTTTTCTCGGTCTTTTCTTTGGCTGACACGTTGACTGCCTCCTAAAAAACGCGTTCCACTTCACCACCGGCAATCGGCGCGGCCGACTTTGCCGCTTCGGCAGGCGGAATACCTGCCATCAGCAGGCCCAGATACTCCTTGCTAGCCTGAGCCGCCGGAACGATATCCACAATCTGGCCGCGATACATCACTGCAATCCGGTCCGAAAGCGCCAAAATTTCATCCAACTCCGAAGAAACAAGCAACACAGCGGTCCCCTCATCGCGTTTTTCAATAATGCGGCTGTGGATATATTCAATAGAACCAACATCCAGCCCACGTGTTGGCTGGGAAGCAATCAGCAGTTTGATCGGACGGGAGAACTCGCGCGCTACAATCACTTTTTGCTGATTGCCGCCCGAAAGACTCGAAGCCGGGACAAACACATTGGGTGTGCGCACATCAAACTGCTTGACCAGTCTTTCCGCGTTTTCAACGATGACTCTTTCCTGCAAGTTGATGCCGCGTGCAAATGGAGGTTGGTAATAGGTGCATAGCATCAGGTTATCATGGATGGGGAAAGAAAGAATCAAACCATGCCGCTGACGATCCTCTGGCACATGTCCCACACCGCGTTCCAAAATCCTCCGCGGCGTCGCGTGTTTGACAGGCTGACCTAAAATGCGGATTTCGCCGCTAAGTGCGGGCATAAGACCGGTGAGCGCATAAACCAGTTGCGTTTGCCCATTGCCCTGTACGCCAGCAATACCCAGCACCTCCCCCGCACGCACCTCCAGAGAAAGGCCGCGCACAGCCAGTTGATGTCTTTCATCTTCCACATAGAGATCTTTGACTTCCAAAGCCACATCCCCAGCCTGCGGTGGCTTCTTGGAAACCGTCAGATTCACATCACGCCCAACCATCATAGATGCCAGCCGCTCCGGTGTGACCTCGCCGGGTGTCACCGTCCCAACCGTGCGCCCTAAACGCAGTACCGTAATCCGATCGGCCAGGGCCATCACTTCTTTGAGTTTGTGCGTGATGAAGATCAGCGATTTTCCCCTCGCCACCAGGGAACGCAAAATTTTGAATAAACCTTCCACTTCCTGTGGGGTCAGAACAGCAGTTGGCTCATCAAGAATCAAGATGTCTGCCTGGCGGTAGAGGACTTTGATAATTTCGACCCGCTGTTGAATGCCTACCGGCAAGTCTTTGATGTAAGCATCGGGATCAACTTCCAGCCCGTAATCCTGAGAGATTTCCCGAATGCGCGCCGCCACTTTGGCCCGGTCCAGGAAAACGCCATTTCGTTTCTCCTCTACACCGAGCATCACATTCTCTGTCACGGTCATGACCGGCACAAGCATAAAATGTTGATGCACCATGCCAATGCCGCGCTGGATGGCATCGTTTGGGTCTTGAATTTCGGCCTTTTGGCCGCGCACATAAATTTCGCCTGCATCAGGCTTATAAAGACCATATAAAATATTCATGAGCGTGGTCTTGCCAGCGCCGTTTTCCCCCAAGAGACAATGGATTTCACCTTCCTGTAATTCCAGATCAACATGGTCATTTGCCACCACACCAGGAAAGGCTTTGGTAATTCCTTTTAATTGCAAAACAGGAGGCATGGAAATTCTCCTCGGGCAATTATCCTGTTGATACCATGCACCCGCTACAGTTTGATCGGCAGGGTATCCAAGTCGTCAAAAGAGGCCGGGGAAGAACCCCCGGCCTCTCAAAAACAAGCAGAAACGCTTACTGACCGAGCACGCCATCAACCGTCAGGCTGCCATCAATCAGTTTTGCCTTGATCGCCTCAAGTTCGGCCTTCATTTCGGCAGAGACATCATCGTCGAATTCATGGAAGGGAGCAATATCCACGCCGCCATCCGCAATCGTGTAAACGACAGTGCCGCCGGTGAAATTGCCTTCAACAACATCCTTAATCGTGTCAAAGACAGCCACATCAATCTTCTTCAACACAGAGGTCAGCAGGATGTCCTTGTACTCCGGAGCGGTATCAAACCAGTCGGCGTCAACGCCAATGATCAGGCACGAACCGGTCTCTTTGCAGTAAGCCGCAGAGCCGAGGCCAACTGGGCCGGCCACGGGCAGGATGATATCGGCGCCTTCCTGAACAAAGGACTCGGCCTGGGCACGGCCATCATCCAGCGACTCAAAGTTGTTGGTGAAGGAACCTTCGTTGGTTGCAGTATTCCAACCAAGCACCTCCACGTTGGTGCCTTTCTGCTGGTTATAGTACTTGACACCTGCTTCAAAGCCCTTCATGAAGATGGTCACAGTCGGGATGGGCAGACCGCCATAGGTAGCCACCTTGCCGGTCTTGGTCATGCCCGCGGCCAGGTAGCCCGCCAGGAAAGAAGCCTGATCGGTCTGGAAGGCCAGACCGCGCACATTGGGCAGTTCCTGGTCAGTACCGCACTGAACACCTACTTCGGCACCGGGCCAGCAGTCCGGGAAGGTATAGTCCACAATGGCCATCTTCTGGTCCGGATTGGCCAGAGCGGTCTTGGCCGTATCCACACCCAGCAGGAAACCAACCGTAATGATCAGATCGGTGCCCTCATCCAGGTATTGCTGGATGTTCTTGGCATAATCCGATTGCTGTTGAGACTCGAGGTACTTGCCCTCAATACCAAACTCAGCCACGGCCTCTTGCACGCCCTTCCAGGCGCTGGCGTTGAAGGACTTGTCATCAACGCCGCCCATATCGGTCACCTGACCAACTTTGATGACCGGAGCAGGGGGCTCAGTCACTACTGGGGCTTCTGTTGGCGCAGGAGCCGGTGCCTCTGTCGCCGCCGGCTTAGCCGGAGCAGGCTGCTCAGCAGGTTTCGGCTGGCAAGCCGCGAGAGCCATCGAGGCAATCAACACAATGGCAAAAACGAAATACAGTTTCTTCATTCTTTCTTCTCCTCTTGAAAGATATTTTTAGCGGACAGGATTTGTACGGGTTTGCGTGTTTTCAATCGCTCTATCGCACCTCCTTCGTCTTTTTTGTCAGACAATTTCCGCGCTAAAAGTATACAACATCCCCGATTCCTGCGCAAGTGCAAAACGCGTAAAACATGTACGCACGTTGTTATTCCCCTGCTTCCTTGAGATAACTATGGAAGGAAGCCTTATCAACGCAAAACTACTGGTCGTCAAAGTTTTCTGCACCCACCATAAGCACTTCACTTTGGGAACTCCACGGGAACATTTGTGCGCAAGTTGCCGCTTTCAAGCGCCTGAAGGATGGTTTTCATTTCCTCCTGGATTTCTACAGGGATAGTAATCGTCGAATTGCGATAAGGAGCCAGCCAGAGACGGCCCGGATAAACCCCACCTTTGGCTTCTCCCAGACGAACGGACCGGATCAACCTCTGCACCCGTGGGCTGGGTTGCTTGACAATGGACGTAAGCAAAACCGGACGCGCTTCAGGCAGAGCATAAAACTGATCACGCTCAGCACCGATAGCATAGATGCCGGCTTCGGCTGCAGTCAGCAAAGCCCCCTGACCGGTTCCCCCGCCAACGCCAAAGATGACATCTGCACCGCCGCTAATCAATTTTTGGCCGGTTTCCTGCCCCCAGGCTGTATCCACAAATAATTTCTCGCGACTTCCACCGCTGCGGTAGTGAACGTCTGTCTGGATTTTTGGATCAATATACGCCACACCGTTACGAAAGCCTTCGCATGTCTTCCAGTTCGACTCAATGCCAGAAGTTTCACACACTGCGCCGACATGTCCGCTCTGTGTCATTCGGGCTGCCAGGACACCAGCCAGAAAGCCAGCCTGATCCTCAGGAAACGTTACCACAAGCAGATTGGGGTGCGATTCTCCTCCGGCCTGGTCAACACCGATGAAAAAGGTATCAGGATATCGGTCCGCGGCTTGAAGCGTTTCGTCGCGCAGGCCCATACCAACCGTGATAATCAGGTCATAACCATCCAGTGCAAAAACATCAATGTTCTTAGAATAGTCTGGTGATGCTGTCGTTTCAATAAACGCGATCTCATCCACCCAGTCTGCCGCGCGGGCAATTTGCAATTCATCCCACACGATTTGATTGAAAGCATGGTCATTCAGCCCTTCGGTTGTCGTCACCAGGCCAGCACAGAAGATATCGACGCGAGAACAATCTGGCGGCTGGCTACAAGCCGAAAGGCCAGTCATAACTAGAGCCAGGAAAAAATAAAGGGTAAGTCTGCTCACGGCGTCTCTAGGCCGATGCCTGTTTGGGGCCGCCTTTCACTTTCAGCATGGTCACAAAGGCTAAGGCCATGAAAACAAAACTAAACAGCCATAACCAACGGTATTGGTCACCAAGCACGTCTACCAGGATACCACCCAGTGTAGGGCCAAGGACAGCCGCCAGTTGAGAGGAGAAATAATACAGGCCGGTAAAGGCCCCAATACGCTTTTCGTCTCCATGGTCATAAACCAGCGGCAGGCTGTTGACGTTGACCATTGCCCACAGGAAACCGGCCAGCACAAGGACAACCGCAAAAGTGGTGGGATTTTGAATGATGAAGAAACCGGCAAGTGTCAGAATGGTCAGGCCAATTAGACCTATTCGGATGACCGGCCCACGCCCATAGCGGGTTCCCATCAAACCGGCTGGTACAGAAAAGAGAATAAAGGAAACAGTGACCAGGCCGGCGTAAATGGAGGCTGTTCCAGCCTTCATCCCCAGGGAAAAAACAGCAAAGGAAGACAGGCCCGTTTCCAGGGCATTGAAGGCCATGAACCAGAGCAAGATGCCAAGCAGGACAAAGAGACCACTCTTATCTGGGTTTTCGAAGAGGCAGCGGATATTGCGTAAAACGCCGCCATCTTCGCGGCTCTCGGCTTCAATTTTTGAAGGCTCTTTGACAAAGAGGATGGCTACCGTCAGGGCAACGAACATAGCCACGGCTCCGGCCAAAAAGGGAGCCTGACGGCCAAAAGCGTTGAACAGTATTCCGCCGCCAAAATAGGCCAACAAGCCGCCAACGCCGCCCATCAGGTTAATAACGCCATTGGCTTTGCTGCGGTCATTTGGCTCAAAAAGATCACCCAACCATGCAATGGTGGGAGAACGGAATAAAGCCATCCCAATATTGGTAATCAAGATGAAAACAGCAATTGCCAGCACAGATTGCGCCACAGGGATGAAGACAAAACCTAAGAGTGCAATGGGTGCACCAAGCAGAATCCAGGGTTTGCGGCGTCCAAAGCGATTCCAGGTGCGGTCGCTTTTGGCGCCTACCCAGGGCTGGACAAACATATTGATGAGATTGTCCCAGGTCATGATAAAGAGGGCCAGGCTAGGGGCCAATCCAAAACCGGCAATATTGGGCAGGGCACGCCCCTCGGCCAGCAGTTGACGTTCAAACTCAGGGTTGCCTGCCTGCAGGAAAAGGGGGATGTACTGATTGAAGATTGGCCAGATAATGCTGATGCCAAGGAAACCAAAGCCCAGCAAAAAAGTCCTAGCCCAGGGGAATTTTTGCGCAGTCATAGAAATCTCCTTATTCCTTTGATGAATGTCCTTGAGATGAATCTGAGCGGTGTTGATCAAGAAACAGACGGTCGTCTTTGCTCAGGTCGGCCTTTTCGAGTAAATCTGGCCGGCGTGCCAGCGTTCTCAGCAGGGACTGTTCACGCCGCCAGCGGGCAATGCGGGCATGGTCGCCCGAAAGCAAGACATCCGGCACTCGCCAGCCGCGAAATTCGGGCGGACGGGTATAGTGCGGGTATTCAAGCAAGCCGCCAGCATGAGAATCATCCATGGCGCCATCAGGGTCACCCAAAACACCAGGCAAGAGGCGCGTGACCGCATCCACGAGGATCATCGCCGGCAATTCGCCGCCAGTAAGGACATAATCGCCAATGGAAATTTCATCGGTCACCAGATGTTCGCGAACGCGCTCATCTACGCCCTCATAGCGTCCACAGATGAGAGCAAGGCGTGGGTGACGAGAGAGTTCAACGGCAATGGATTGATTGAAAACACGTCCCTGTGGCGTGAGGAGAATGATCGGGCAGGGAACCTGCCCCTCGCCCGCCGTGCAGGCCGAAGGTCCAAGCACAGACTCGACCGCTTCAAAAATCGGTTCAGGCTTCATCACCATTCCTCCTCCGCCGCCATAAGGCAAGTCGTCAGTTGTGTGATGCCTGTCATGCGCCCAAGCGCGGATGTTGTGCAGGTGGATTTCCAGCAAGCCACGTTCGGCCGCCTTTTGCAAAATGCTGGCCTGGAAGTAAGGATAAAAAACTTCAGGCAAAAGGGTGAAAATATCAAAACGCATGGTTACATTCTATATGCAAGCAAGCAAAGTGACAAGCACTTGACTCGGTTTAAGGGCTGATGGTAAGATGATTGTATGTATCTCAAAGGTAGTAAGTGGAGCATGAACCGCCGGCGCAGGCCGGTAAATTGGTTTCGGGTTGTTTTTTGGGGCTTGTTGGCACTTGCCTTATTTTATGTTAATCAGGTGGTTGTGCCAGAAATTCCACCCATTGGTCAACCAACAGCCACCCCGACTCGTTCGGCAGAGTCCTATGTGACAGAAGCAGAGAAGTATTTCCAGGAGGGGAAACTCTTACAGGCCATTGATGCCTATGAGCAGGCAATTCGCTCTAATCCTAACGATGTCACCATTTATATTGCGCTGGCACGCGTCCAGGTTTTTGCCGGGCAATATCAAGAGGCTCACAAGAATGCGGATTACGCTATCCTGAAACAAGCAGAGAATTCCATGGCGCACGCTATTCGTGCCTGGGCATTAGATTATGAGGGAGATTATCTGGCAGCAGAGGCTTCCATCAAACGTGCATTAGAACTTGACCCCAATAATGGTATTGCCCACGCTTATTATGCAGAAATTTTGGTAGATGCCTATCTGGCAGGTACAGGGCCATTGAATTCGATTGAGCGCGCGGCTGAGGCTTCGCGCACGGCATTGGCATTAGCCCCCAATACCATTGAGGCACACCAAGCACGCGGCTACGTGTTGGAAGTGACTGCCAATTACGAAGAAGCCATCCGAGAATATCAGGCTGCCATTAACATCAATGGTAACATTCCCAGTCTGTATTTGGCTTTGGGGCGCAATTATCGGGCACTGGGAATTTACGACCAGGCGGTGGATGCCTTCACCCGCGCCGATGCGCTCAATCCGGCTGACCCAACGCCAAACCTGTTGATTGCACGCACATATGCAACGATTGGTGAATACGCTAAGGCGGTGCAATACGCCGAGCAGGCCGTCAAAGACAGCCCTGCCGACCCCCGCCTGCGCGGGGCGCTAGGGGTCATGTATTATAAAAACGCGAAGTTCCCAGAGGCTATTCAGCAGTTGACACTGACCATTAACGGTGGAACAACGGAAGATGGGCAAAAAATAACAGGGTTAACGCTGGTCAGTGATGATCTTCGCCTGGCAGAGTACTATTACACTTACGGGTTGGCATTAGCGCGTACCTCGCGTTGCGGCGAAGCCTTGCCAGTGGCACAATTGATACAGGCTACCATTCCGGGGGACGAGATTGCCGTCGCCAATGCAAAGGAAATCATTAAAATTTGTGAACAGAATCTCAACGTCACCCCTAGCCCAACACTTGAGGCGCCTGTAACCGAGATAACAACAGCCACTCCCACACCATGAACGTTCCTCCGCGCCGCCGTCTGTTTTCACGTCAGGAAGCCGTTTCCCCCTACCGCCTGGCTTTTTATATCTTTCTCATCCTGGGTCTGCTCTGGATTCTGAGGGAAATAGAGGGTGGACAAATCAAGCCGCCTTTCCTGCCTACCCCTACGCCCACTCGCTCTGCCATTTCGTATGCCCTGGAAGGGGATGCCTTGTTTATGGCCGGAAAACTTGATGCATCCATTGCTGCCTATCAACAGGCTTTGCAAGTTGACCCAGATGATGCTCAAGTTTGGGCCAAACTGGCGCGCATTCAGACATATTCTTCGGCATTGCTGACCACCGACCGACAACGGCTGCAACGCTTGCAAGAAGCGCAGGTCTCTGCCGATAAAGCACTTGAACTTGACCCGGACGACAGCAACGTACATGCAATCCGCGCCTTTGTGCTGGACTGGAACGCCAATCCCAGCCTGATAGGAGAAGAAGCCGCCCAAGAGTTGCTTGCGCAGGCCGAGCAGGAAGCCGTGCGCGCCTTACAACTGGATAATCAGAATACGCTGGCCCTGGCTTTCTACGCCGAAATCTTGGTAGATCAGCAAAAATGGGTACAAGCAGAGCAGTACATTCGTCAGGCTGTTGAGAAGGATCCTGGTCTGATGGATGTGCACCGCGTTTATGCTTATGTCCTGGAAACGCTTGGCCAATATAATCAAGCCATCACCGAATATGACCGGGCGATTGCGATCACGCCAAATCTCACGTTTTTATATCTGCGCGCCGGGGCAAATTACCGCCGCTTGGCATTTGGCAGCCCCAGCGCTGAACAAGCCGAACCGCTTTACACCCGCTCACTGGAATACTTCGACAAGGCCGCCCGACTAAATGAGCAATTGGGCATCCAAGACCCTGTGCCTTATATGTCCATTGCCAAAACCTACTCCCAAATGGGAGAATATTTCATTGCAGGCCGCAACATGCAAAAAGCCATCGAAATTGATCCAAGCAACGCCGACTTGTATGGGCAGTTGGGTATTATTTTCTTCAAGTCGCGCAATTACGAAGGCTCTATTCCCGCCTTTCGCTGCGCCATTTATGGCTGCACAGCCGAAGAATCCTGCCTGGCGCGTTATGGCCGCGAGTGCAATCCAGACTTTGGGGAGAAAGGCGCTGAGGTTGAGGGGTTGGCCTTAAGTGACAGCACCGTTGTCTATTACTATACCTACGGTTCAGTCCTGGCGGCTTTGAGCCGCCCACGCGACAATCAATGCGCTGAAGCCACCACCATCCTCTCGCAGGTCAAACAGGCCTACGGCAGCGACCCAGATATTGCCGGAATCGTGCGCGCGGGTGAACAAATCTGCCAGTCGTTGGGCACACAAACCAGCCCATAGATTAAATTGTTGTCCTGGGGGAATATCAGAATTTTGTTAATGTTTGATATCGCCCCTTGACTTCCCCTGGAAAGACAGGTAAGATAAGCACGAAACTTAGCACTCATAAGTCTTGAGTGCTAAAACTCTGTCCCAAAAACCACACTTGTGTTAAGGAGGCGTGTATATGAATATCAAACCACTTGGAAGCCGTGTCGTTGTTGAGCCAATTGAGCAGGAGGAAGTCACTGCTGGCGGTATTGTACTGCCCGACACCGCAAAAGAGAAACCCCAGCAAGGTGTCGTTCTGGCCGCCGGCCCCGGTGACCGCGACGAGGACGGCAAATACATCCCAATGGATGTCAAAGTTGGTGACAAGGTCTTATTTGCCAAATACGCGGGGACGGAAATGAAGATTGACGGCAAGAAACTGCTCATTTTGCGCGAGAGCGACTTGCTCGCAATTATTGAAAAGTAAAAACTCTGGAGGAATTAACTTATGGCAGCCAAACAAATTGCTTTCTCTGAAGATGCCCGTCGGCGTCTAAAAAACGGTATTGACATCGTCGCAACTGCTGTTGCAACCACGCTCGGCCCCAAAGGCCGCAACGTTGCAGTGGACCGCAAGTTCGGTTCCCCCACCATCACTCATGATGGCGTCTCTGTTGCCAAGGAAATCGAACTGGAAGATCCCTTTGAAAACATGGGGGCACAACTGCTCAAAGAAGCCGCCAGCAAGACCAATGACATCGCCGGAGATGGCACCACCACTTCTACCGTGCTGGCGCACGCCATCATCACCGAAGGCCTGAAAGCCCTGGCCGCCGGCTACAATGCCATGCTTGTCAAGCGCGGCATTGAGCAGGCGACCGAAAAAGTCGTCGAAGCCTTGAAAGCAATGGCCACCACCATTGATACCAAAGAAGAAATCGCCTCTGTAGCCACCAACTCGGCAGCCGACGAAGAAATCGGCAACCTGATTGCCGAGGTGATGGACAAAGTCGGCAAAGACGGCGTCATCACCGTTGAGGAATCCAAATCTCTGCAATTTGAGCAGGAATATGTCGAGGGTATGCAGTTCGACCGCGGCTACATTTCGCCCTATTTCATCACCGACCCCGAACACATGGAAGCCGTGATCGAAGAACCCTATGTCCTCATCAATGAAAAGAAAATCTCTGCTGCTCAGGACATCGTCCCCATCCTGGAAAAACTGGTACAGATCGGCAAGCGCGAGTTGGTCATCATTGCTGAGGATGTTGACGGCGAGGCCCTGGCTACGCTGGTGCTCAACAAACTGCGCGGCATGCTGAACGTACTGGCCATCAAAGCGCCAGGCTTTGGCGATCGCCGCAAGGCCATGCTGCAAGACATTGCCATCCTGACTGGCGGCACCGTTATCTCCGAAGAGACCGGCCGCAAACTGGAAACCGTCACCATCCAGGACCTGGGCCGCTGTGAAAAAGTCGTTGCCGATAAAGAAAATACCACCATCATTGGCGGCAAGGGCGATAGTGCTCAAATCAAAGGCCGCATTGAACAGATTCGTGTCGAAATCGAAAAGGCCACCAGCGATTACGACCGCGAAAAACTGCAGGAACGCCTGGCCAAACTTTCTGGCGGCGTAGCCATCATCCGCGTTGGCGCGGCCACCGAAACCGAACTGAAAGAAAAGAAACATCGCGTGGAAGATGCCCTCTCCGCCGCCCGCGCGGCCGTTGAAGAAGGCATTGTCCCCGGCGGCGAAATTTCGCTCATCAATGCTGGCGAAGTCCTCGATGGCCTGAAACTGGATAATGAAGATGCCCAAATCGGCGTCAACATCGTCCGCAAGGCTCTGGAGGAACCGATTCGCAAACTGGTTGCCAACGCCGGACAGGACGGCTCAGTTGTCATTGACAGCGTCCGCCGCCAGGCCAAAGAAAAGAAAAACAAGAACATCGGTTACAATGTCCTCACGGGTGAATACGTGGACATGATCAAGGCCGGCATCATTGACCCGGTCAAGGTCGTGCGCGGCGCACTCGAAAACGCAGCCTCCATTGCCGCCATGATCCTGACCACCGACGCCCTGATCACCGACATCCCGGAAAAGGAAAAAGCCCCGGCCATGCCGCCCGGTGGAATGGATTACTAAACCAACAGAACACGAATCATGAAGTAGGTCACGTTTGAAACGTGACCTACTCTGATCAATAAATTTTGAATGCACACGGGCAGGTTCTCTCAGACCTGCCCTATTTTTATTTGTTATAATCGTACTGATGTCACCCCGGCAAATTTTTATCACGGCTCTGGCCGTCACCTTGCTCTTCGGCATTTCTGCCTGCACGCGCAGCGGTTCTGCTCCAACGCCTGGGCTGGCTTCACCAACCGGGACGGTCGCGCCACCCACAGCGACGTCGGAACCGATGGCCGCGCTCGTCAACGGGGAGGGGATTTCTGTCGCCGAGTTTGAGGCCGAGGTAGCACGCTACCGCGCCGCTCAATCTGAACTGGGCCTTGAGGTCACCCTGGAACAGGCCAGCCAGACGGTGCTGGACGATTTAATCAATCAAACCCTTCTTGCACAAGCAGCCTATGCCGCCGGCTTTAAGGTGGAAGAAGCGGCCTTGCAAGCCCGCATTGCTTCGCTTGAGTCGCAAATCGGCGGGCCAGAAAAACTGCTTGCCTGGCAAACCGCTCACGGCTATACGCCAGAGACTTTCCAGGCAGCACTCAAGCGTGCACTGGCTGCTGCCTGGATGCGCGATCAAATTGCCGCTTCTGTCCCCGAGGCTGTTGAACAAGTTCACGTCCGACAGATTCTGGTGTATCGTGAAGAAAAGGCTCGCGACATCCTGGCCCAACTGGAAGCCGGTCAGGATTTTGACACGCTGGCTGCCCGCTACGACCCGATAACGCAAGGAGATTTGGGATGGTTCCCGCGCGGTTACTTGTTTGAACCCGAAATTGAAAAGGTCGTCTTCGCGCTTGAGCCAGGTCAGGTAAGCGGCATGATCGCCACTCAGGTTGGATTTCACATCCTGAAAGTGTTGGAACGCGACCCGCAACACCGTCTTTCGCCAGAGGCCCGCCTGGTATTGCAAGACCTGGCATTACAGGAATGGCTGAAAAAACAACGTGAACAAAGTACCATTCTACTGGCGCCCTGACCGGCCTCATTTTGAGGGAGATAATATCTATGGACAAATTTAACTTTGGCTCCCCTTCATCTTCTTCGCGATCTTTGCCATCCCTTTGGGATATTTTGAGCATACTGGTGCTCTTGATAACCGTTTGCGTCACAGGTTACTACCTGCTGATCTTCATCAACCCCTATTCCAGGTTGAATCCGCTCCCGCCTCCTACCCCATATGGAATGGGACAACCTGCGCCCACCATCACGCCGCTAGGCCCCCCACCAACCTGGACACCCACCGCCACCACAGAACCAACCGCCACCATCACCATCGCCCCAACATGGACACCACTTCCAACCAACACCCCCTACTCTTTTGTGAAGCCTTCTAACACGCCCAAGCCAAGCGCGACCCCAAAAGTTACTTACCCGTTTACGGCCACCGTCTCGGCCATTGAAAGCGCCATCATCCACCCGGCCCTGGGTTGCAACTGGTTGGGGGTAGGCGGCGAAGCCACCGACTTAAATAATAGTCCCGTGCTGTATTTAGTTGTGCGCATGGGCGGGACGTTAAGCGGAAAAACTCTTGACCCCACTCTGCATACCACCGTGACCGGCGTTGCGCCGCAATATGGTCGCGCCGGTTTCGAGTTTCAGTTGGGAAATGCGCCAGCCGCGTCGGAAAAAAATGCTCTATGGGTGCAATTGCTCGATCAGGCCGGTTTACCGCTCTCAGATAAAGTCTATTTCAGTACGTACAACGACTGCAAAAAGAATCTGATTCTGGTGCGCTTTAAGAAGGTCAAGTGACCTGTAGCATGTCTATCAACCACATTACGAGTAAAATCATCACGGGATAAAGCCTCAATCAGTGTTTCTCACGAGCCTTAAACAACTTACAAAACTGTATAAATATGCTGGTATCCAAAGATTGACAGCGCTAGGTTGCACAGGTTAAGATTAAATGAAAAATGTAGTAAATTGGCCTTGCCCCCAGCGTGAAACAGCAACGAACCAAATTAATTTGGCTTTGAGAAACCGGGACCAACTGCAATACATTCTGTTGAATCAAGCGACATAAAAAATGCAAAAACTGGTCAAACACGAAGGAACACAAAGGAAAATTTTTTCATCTTCGTAAACGTTGTGTACTTTGTGGTTAAAAGCCATTTTGCAGTGGAGTCAAAACTATTACGGGTGCGATGACCCAGGGCTTGAAAGTGGTCGCTTGTTTATCAGAGCCCTGGTGAGCAAATAGCGAAACCGACCGTAGTTGTGTTTCGTTTTTTTTATCCGAACTGTTGAGGTGCCCATGAAGACTTCCCATCATCGCTATAAGAAGTTTACTCTGCCTGCTATTATTTTTATCACTTTCAGCCTGTTTCTCTACAAACAACCTCCTCTAGTTCAAGCCGCCCCTGCAGAACGCCCACAGGCCAATACCCCGCCGGCCGTTTCACTCAGCGTGCCGGCGGAGGCGTTTATCGGCGACACTGTCAACTTCACCGTCACCTTTGATAACACCAATACCGTCCCCGGCTATGGGCCGCTGATGGACCTGATCATCCCAACCAACGGGCCAGACGGCGCGCCAAACCCGGACGGGTTGACGTTCCTCGACGCCACCTATCTCGGCGTTGCGCTGGAAAAGACGGTGATCACCGTCCCGGGCAGCGGCTGTGTCACGCATCCCTACATGCGCGATAACACCGGCGCCTACGTCCAGGTCTGCTCGCTGACGCCGGGGGATACCTTCGTCGCTTTGCGCCTGCCGTTTGGCTCCTTCACCCCCGAACAGCCCCCGCTGGTGGTGAATGTCACGACCAGCATGAGCAACCTGGCCGACCTCGGCACGCCGCTCACCATCCGGGCGCGCGGCGGCTATGAATTCGGCTTCACCCCGCTCGACGACTGGTGCTGCGGCGACGATCCCAGCCTCAGTTTAAGCGGCTGGACGAGCGGCAGCGTCACGCCGATTCTTTTCACCCTTTCCAAATCCTACAGCGGCCCCGAAGATGAGACCGCCACCGGCCCCAACTTCCCGCGCCGTTACACGGTGACGGCCCAGATTGCCTCCGGTCAGAGCATGACCTCCTTCAACCTGACCGATGTGCTGCCCAACAACATGCAATTCGTCTCGCTCGTCAGCACCAACCCGGGCGGGGCCTCCTGCACGCTGCCTTCCACCTCCACCCCCGGCGGGACGCTCTCCTGCAACTTCAGCGGTTCGGTCAGCGGCACAGTGACGATGACCTTCGAGTATTACATTCCGCTGCGCGATTCGGGCAATGCCTCGGTCATTGACCCCGCCAGCGGCAACGATGTGACTTCCTGCAACAACGCCAGCGGCGGCGGGAACTGGACGCCGATCGATGGGCGCGATACCGGCGGCGCGTTCAGCCGCGACCCGGCTGGCTGCGAGCACACCCTGACCGACAAATCCATCGCCATCCAGAAGGGCGTCAGCGTGGTGGGCGGCGGAGATGCTTTCCCAGGCAAAGTATTGGAGTACACGCTCAACTTCCAGATTTCAGATTTCTTCGCCTTCGAGAACGTGGTGGTCACGGATATTATCTCGGATGGCCAGCATTTCGACCCATCCTTTGTCCCCACATTGCAAATCAACGGCAACTCCTATGCCCTCGGCTCGGCTGGATTCACCGCCGCCAATTACGATGTGACCTGCAACTACACCGGCGGCCCTGGGCCTGAATGCACAGCCAATGATCCGGCCGCTAACGACGGCGCCACCACTCTCACGTTCCGCGTTTCGGATGAAATCATCACGCGCGGGCAGAACGGTAAACTCATCGGCGGCTGTGTGTCAACCACCGGCACCGGCGGCGGCGACCCAAACTGCGGAACCTACGACGACGGCCCCACCACCGGCACGATTACCTTCCGCGCCATCATCCAGCAAGACTTTACCGATACCTATCCCTCCGGCGACCCGTCGGTGGATCAGGGCGATACCCTGGAGAACGATGTCGTCATTGACGGCGTGATTCTTTCCACGAGCGATGTCAGCACGCCCACCGGCTTTGCGGAAGACGATGACTCGGCAGCCGCCTCTGTCATCGGCCGCGGCCTGCTCACCAAAGCTGTCTACGCCGTCAACGGCAGCACCTCCTTCTCCATCCCGGTGGAGGTCAAACCGGGCGACACCGTCACCTACCGCCTGACCTACACCCTGCCTACCGGCGACGTCGAAGACCTGGAATTCGACGACTACCTGCCCCTGCCGGTCTTCCATGTGGACGACCCGGATGAGGACGGCGCCCCCGGCCCAGCCTGGACGTTCAGCCCGGTCGTGGACGGGAGCGTTCCGGCTGCTGGCGTGGCCAAGTTTGGCCCCTCCGATACGTTCTATGCGTATTCTTCCATCGTTCCCGGCATCACTTCCAACACCGCCAACAACCGCCTGAACTTCCTCTACGGCAACTTCGACGGGACGAACGAACAGCAGTACATCGTAGACATCCTCTTTACCGTCACCGTTTCCGACGATCCATTTGCCGACCGCCTCTACCTGACCAACCAGGCGCACGCCTACGAAGGCAGCACCAACGCCGGCACCGCCGACGCCAACGCCATCGTGCAAATCATCCTTACCGAGCCGGCACTGGAAACTTTGAAGGGCATCATCTGGTCAAGCAACCTCAACGCCGCCTTCACCCCTGCCACGACCGGCCCGGTGACCTTCCTCGCCCCTGCCAGCGCCCCGCGCTGGTCCGGCACGATCAACTCGACCAACCTTGCCGCATCCCCCATTGACAGCGACATCAGCGGCATCGACGCCGGCGATACTGTCTCGTTTGCCATCGTCATCGAGAACCAGGGATCGAGTCTGAAGGGCGCCTTCGACATTGACATCCTGGATACCCTGCCGGCCGGCTTCCAGATTCCCTCCGGCGGCCTGAACCTGCAAATCTACTACGGCGATGGCACCGGCCCAATTTCCTACACCCGCCCGGATGGCTCCCCGGCTGCGCCCGGCGACCTGTTCACCACGGGCATCCGCCTGGTGGACCCGGTCGGGCAGGGCGTCTGCTCGGCCCACAACCCCAACCTGGGCAACAACATCATCCTGATCACCTACGACCTGGAGGCCACCGGCAGCATCACGCCAGGCACAGCCACCAATGTCGGCACTATCACTCACTACGCCGGTTCGGAGGGCGGCCCCAATCACGTCCCGACCCCCTCGCCGATCTACGATGACGCCAGCGCCACCGTCCTGGCGGCCTTTGACAAGGACCTCGTCGAAACCGAAATTAACGACGCTTATAACAACAATACCCAGGTCGTCATCGGCGAAATCGTCACCTACCGCCTGACCTCCACCGTGCCGGAGGGCGTGGTTCCCAATGCCTTTGTCCTCGACCAACTGGACAGCGGGCTGGCGTTTGTCTCCTGCGTGAGCGTCATCGCCTCCTCCCCCGATGTGACCACCGACCTGCCAGGCGGATTCGCCGGCGTGTGCGCCACGACCGAGGCCTCCGGCGTCACGAATAACGGCCATAACATCCGCTTCGATCTGGGCAATGTGACCAACGCCAATCGGGACAACGCCACCGCCGAGACCATTACCATCACCTATCGCGCTGTTGCCCTCAACATCCTCGGCAACCAGACCGGTTCTTTGCTGAACAACTCGGCGGCGTTCTACATGAATGATGGTTCCGGCAACATTCAACTTGGCTCGGACTCGGCCCCCAACGTCACTGTCATCGAGCCGACCGTCAACATCACCAAATCGGTCTACAATGTGGACAAGGGGCTGGACGGCGATTATGATGCCAACGATACCATTCGCTACACCATCACGCTGCAAAACAACGCGGCCAATTCAACCGACGCCTTTGACGTTACCCTGACAGACATCCTGCCCAACGATGGCAGCGAATCTTTCATTGTAAATCCTGTGATTCCTGTCGGCGGCGTGACGGATACCGGCGGCATTTTGGGCGATTCTGATTTCGAGATTGTCTGTGATGACCCGCCCGCCTGTGCTGCGCCAAACATCTGGACCTTGCGCTCGGTCTCTGATTTTGATTTCCCGCGAGATGCCAGCCGTACCATTACCATCCAGGTAGAAGGCAAAATTTCAATCAATGTTTCACCTGGTCAGGTCGTGACCAACACCGCTGGAGTGCGCTGGACCTCTCTGGATGGGAATCAGACCGACCGCTCCACTTACAATAACGATTCGGATGAACGTACCGGCGCTGACGGCGTTGGCGGCGCGTTGAATGATTATGCCGCTGAAGCCAACGTGGATATGCCCATTGACCAGGTCACACCCCAAAAATACCTGGTAGTAACCTCCGAAGCACACACCAGCACCGATTCTGGAAGCCTCGAACGCGTCGCAGTGGGAGAAATTGTCCGTTACCGGCTGGTGGTCTCGCTTCCAGAAAGCACGCTGGACAACTTCCAGATACGCGACAATCTGCCAGATGGGATGACCTTCCTGGACGACGGCACGGCTAAGGTTGTCTTCGTTTCGGATAGCGGTGTGATCTCTTACGATTATGGCACGCTTCCGGTCCCGGCAGTCCCGGCGGCCTGCTACCTGGCCGATGACGGCAATCCGGTCACAGCCACCCACCCGGCCATTCCACCCGCCTGTCCCGTCCTGGCCGATAATAACATTGGCAGTACAAACAGCACCAGCAGTGATGTAGATAATTACACCACCGGCGCAGACGTATTCTTTAAACTTGGGCGGGTGATCAACTACGATGACGACGCAGATGCTGAATACGCCATTCTGGAGTTCAATGCCCTGGTGGATAACAACGGCGCGCCCGCGACCACCAATGACCGCGGCGACCTGCTGCGCAACAATTTCAACATGTTTATCAACGGCAACCCATCTGGCACGACTTCTACAGATGTGGACGTTTACGTTTCGGAGCCATACCTGACCCTGAGCAAGGTGATCAACCCGCCGCTTGCTCCCAACCCGGATGCAGGCGATACCGTCACTTACGTGCTCACCATCCAGGCTGCCAGCGGCAACAATTATTCCACAGCCTTTGATTTGAACCTGAGCGATACGCTAAACGCAAACCTGGTACCTGTCTCGGAGGTCATCACCAGCACCACACAGACCTCTCCGTGTGTGGGCAATGGCAGTGGCACCACACCTTTCACCAGCAGCATCTCCCGCGTTGGTCAGGACGTGACCCTGACCGCTTCCTGTCTTGACCCAGGGAATGAGATCGTGGCTACGATCACGGCGCGTATCGCTGACGATGCTCCGGCCGGGACACAAATCCCCAACCAGGGCCAGCTCACCTACACCAGCCTGCCCGGCACCGGTACGGCCGGCAACCCAACCGGCTCGGATACCCCCGGCGGCTCTGGCGCCGAGAACGGCGAGCGCGACGGTTCAGACGGCCCAACCGGCACGCCCAACGATCACGCTTTCAACAGCAATGCCAATTTTACGCTTTCTGCACCCACGTTTACCAAAGTGCGCGTTGACCCGGTTCCCGGTGTGGATGACGTTGTCCAGCCGGGTGAATTGGTCAGTTACCGCATTGTGATCACCCTGCCAGAGGGCGATACCGAGTCCCTGGTGGTGCAGGACCTGCTGCCAACCGGCTTCACCTTTGTCAGCGGCTCCCTTTCCACCGGAGCAAATGTCACCGCCAGCCTGGCATCCAGCCCGGCCGCGGGAGATAATACCCTAGTCTGGGTTTTCAACAACCCGGTAACCAACGCTTACGACAATGTGGCCGACGACAAAGATAAGTTGACGCTGGACTACACTGTGCGTGTGACCAGCGCCGCTCCCTCTAATACCACCCCGCTCAACAACGGCAATGACGCCGTCAACACAGCAGACGCCTATTACACGCCCGAAGGCGGCTCATCCACCAGCATTGGCCCGCAAACCGCGCGCATTGACGTAGTCAAACCGGCAATCACAGCCACCAAAGCCCTGGTACCTTCAACGCCCACCACCCGTGACGCCGGTGACACAATCCGATACCAGGTCACCATCCGCAATACTGGTGCGGCTGAAAGTGTGGCCTACGATGTCTATTTCCGGGACAACCTGAGCGACCTGACCGACTACGATACATCTTACACGATGTCCTGTGTAAAGAATCCGGGCGCGGTGCCATTGACCTATGAAATGGACGACTTGGGTGACGGATTCGACACCACGCCCGATGCCTTCATCGCCGCCCTGGACCAGTTCCACATTGCCGGCGACCTGGAAGAGGGTCAGCCCAATTCCTGGCAATTGGCACAGTACGCCGCTACCAGTCAGGAAATCGTCTGTACCTATCAAGCCGTCGTCCTGACCACTGCCCAGCCTGGCAACTCAATTTCGAACCAGATGGATGCTTACCTGGATAGTGCCAATGGTGACCAAGCCGGCGAGCAAAGTTTTGCCGACACATCTAACATTGTCACCGTCACTGTGCCAAACCCCTCCATTTCCAAACTCTTCGTCGTCTCCTCCGAATCCGGCACATCAGATACCCCGGCCCCGCCACGCGGCGCGATTGGTGAAATCATGCGCTATCGGCTGGCAGTCAATCTCATTGAAGGCACACATATCAACTTGCAGGTTCTGGATGACATTCCAACCGGCATGCTCTTCCTCAACGATGGTACTGCCAGGGTGGCTTTTGTCTCAGATGGCGGCGGCATCACCTCGTCCACCATTACCCCGGCCCTGCCCGGCTGCGGCGGTTTGAATGTCACCGGCACAGCCAGCGACTTGATTTCAGTACCGTCTGCATCGGTCACCTGCCCGTTGCCAGACGCAGCCGTTTCCAGCCAGCGCACATCAAACAATGACACTTATGCAACCAGCACCAATGTCTGGTTCAGCCTGGGGGATGTGGTCAACAGCGACTCAGACGCTGCACCCGACAACGAGTACGTCATCATCGAGTTCAATGCGCTGGTCGCCAATGTCACAGCCACCAACCAGGCATATAACAATGCCACTGGCGCCGCCAGCGCGACTTCTCGGAGCAACTCTGCTGAACTCTATTTGAGCGGCAATGCGACCAGAACGGCGTTCTCAAATACTGTCAACATTAATATTGCCGAACCGGTCATCTACAATGTCAACAAGACCGCCAATATTACTGAAGGTGACGCGGGTGATGTGATTCGTTACACCGTCACCTTCACCAATACCAGTGCCGGCAGCAACATCAACCTGTCACCCGCCTACGATGTCCGCCTGCTGGACAACCTGCCCGTCTATGTTACGCTTGACCTGACCAGCATCAGCGCATCCGGCGCGGGTGGCTGCGCCACCGGCATTGACACCAGCAACTCCAGCGGCAATACGGTGGATATACGCATTGATACCGTTCCGCCGCTATGTGCCGTGACGGTGGAGTACGAAGCCACGATCCTTGATACCGCCCCTGCCGGCATAGATATTGACAACACTGCACAAGTCACCTATACCAGCCTGCCCGGAACTGGTACAACCGGCAACCCAACCGGATCAAACACCCCCGGCGGCTCTGGCGCCAATTATGGCGAACGCAACGGCACCAGCGGCGGCAATAATGACTACAACGACAGCGAAGGCCATCGCGTTACCCTCCTCAAGGTACCCGCTATCGTCAAGAACGCCCCACCGCGCGCTCAGTACACCATCGGCGAAGACGTCACCTACCCGCTGGTCATCACCCTGCCCGAAGGCACCACCCGTAACGTCCTGGTCATTGACGCCATTCCCGACGGCATGCAATACATCGGCTACAACCTGGATGTCAGCGGCTACAACGGCTCCTTTGCCAATAACCCGCCCATCATCACCGGCGGCGCAGGCAATGGCGACGATGTTACCTTTAACTTTGGCAATATCGTCACCACCGATGACAATGACCCGAACAACGACTCCTTCACGCTCAATGTCACTTTGCGCGTCCTCAATGTTGTTGGCAACCAAAACCAATCTGTGCTGACCAACAGCGCCTTGCTGCGTTACACCCTCGGCGCAGGCGGCAGCACCGTGGACATTTCCGGCGGCTCAAAGAACATCACGGTTATTGAACCGATTCTCAATATCGCCAAAGACGCTGACGATTCCACCTGGATGTACGGTCAGACCGTCACCTACACCCTCGACCTGTCTCACATCAGCGGCAACCCGAACCCGGCCAACAACAGCACCGCAGATGCCTATGACCTGATTGTCACCGACACAGTTCCTGCCGGACTGACCTACAGCGGCGTGGGCGCCCTGCCTCCCAACTGGACCTTCGACGACTCGGCGGCTCCTGTCCTGACCTGGGCCTGCCTCACAGCAAATGGCTGTTCCCTGCCCCTGGGCAATACGGCCCAACTTTCCTTCACGGCCACCGTGGACAGCCCGCCCGATCCCAACGCGTTGGATGGCACAAACAGCACGGCCACCAATAACGTCCGCCTGACCTGGACCTCGATGTCTGGCGACAACAACCCCGGTGCAACAGATGGAGAACGCGATGGTTCCGATGGTCCCAGCGGCTCGCCCAACGATTACGCGGACGATGCCGATCATACCGGCGGACTTGAACTGGTGGCCATCGGTAACCGCGTTTGGTATGACACGGGCGCGGGCGGCGGCAGCGCCAATAACGGCATCCAGGACGGGAGCGAAGCGGGCGTGCCTGGCGTTGACCTTGAGCTCTACCTCTCCGGACAGGTACCTGGCACGGATACCCCGCTTGCCACAACAACAACTGATGCCAACGGCAATTACCAGTTCGACCGCCTGGTGCCCGGCCAGTACTTTGTGCATATCCCGGCCAGCGAATTCCAGTCCGGCGGACCGCTGGAAGGTTACCGCTCTACCTCGGGCCATGGTACAGATGAAAGCCTCGACCAGGACGTGGACGAGAACGGCATTGATGTCCCCAACCTGGCCGCCAGCGGCATCAGCACGCCGCTCTACAATCTCCAGCCAAATGTTATGCGCACTGGCGAAAACCAGAGCAGTTACACAGGCACGTTGGATGACGACAACGTCAACTTCACGGCTGACTTCGGCTTCCTGCAATTCGTGGCCATTGGCAACCGCGTCTGGTTCGATACCGGCGCAGGCACAAACTACAACAACGGCATCCTGGATGCAGACGAGACCGGCGTCAACGGCGTGACCGTTGAACTCTACGACGCCCTCGATAACCTGGTGGCCTCAACCACCACCGCTTCCTTCGGCGGACAGGATGGTTACTACTACTTCGATAACCTGCTGCCCGGCACCTACTACGTGCGCATCCCGGCAGCCGAGTTCCAGGCCGGCGGTGACCTGCAAGGCTATGTCTCCACGCTTGGCGCAGGCAACAACGAAACCAGCGACAACGATGTGGACGAGAACGGCATTGACGTGGCAACACTCACCACCACCGGCATCCGCACACGCGATTATGACCTCCAGCCCAACACCGAGCGCACCGGCGAAGACCAGGCCAATTACGCCGGCGTATTGAATGACGACAACGTCAACTTCACCGCCGACTTCGGCTTCGTGCGCCTGGTAGCCATCGGCAACCGCATCTGGTTCGATACCGGCGCAGGCGGCGGCACCCCCGACAACGGCATCCAGGACGGAACTGAAGCCGGCGTGTCCGGCGTCACCGTCCAACTCTACCGCACCGGCCAGACCCCCGGCGTGGATACGCCTCTCGCCACCGATGTTACCGACGCGAACGGCGACTACTACTTCGACCTGCTCAACCCCGGCTGGTACTTCGTCCACATCCCGGCCTCCCAGTTCCAGGCAGGCGGCGCACTGCAAGGTTACGTCTCCTCCACCGGCAATGGCACGGACGAAACCTCTGACCAGGACGCGGACGAGAACGGCATTGACAACAACAACCTGCCTGTCAACGGCATCTCCAGCACCGGCTTCAACCTCCAGCCGGATAGCGAACGCACCGGCGAAGACCAAACCGCCTACACCGGCTACCTGGATGACGACAACGTCAACTTCACCGCCGACTTCGGCTTCCTGCAATTCGTGGCCATTGGCAACCGCGTCTGGTTCGATACCGGCGCAGGCACAAACTACAACAACGGAATCCTGGATGCAGACGAGGTTGGCGTCAACGGCGTGACCGTCGAACTCTACGACGCCCTCGATAACCTGGTGGCCTCAACCACTACCGCTTCCTTCGGCGGACAGGATGGTTACTACTACTTCGATAACCTGCTGCCCGGCACCTACTACGTGCGCATCCCGGCAGCCGAGTTCCAGGCCGGCGGTGACCTGCAGGGCTACGTCTCCACACTTGGCGCAGGCAATAACGAAACCGACGACAACGATGTGGACGAGAACGGCATTGACGTTGCCACACTCACCACCACCGGCATCCGCACACGCGATTATGACCTCCAGCCCAACACCGAGCGCACCGGCGAAGACCAGGCCAATTACGCCGGCGTACTGGATGACGACAACGTCAACTTCACCGCCGACTTCGGCTTCGTGCGCCTGGTAGCCATCGGTAACCGCATCTGGTTCGATACCGGCGCAGGCGGCGGCATTCCGGATAACGGCATCCAGGATGGAACTGAAGCCGGCGTGCCTGGCGTCACCGTCCAACTCTACCGCACCGGCCAGACCCCCGGCGTGGATACGCCTCTCGCCACCGATGTTACCGACGCGAACGGCGACTACTACTTCGACCTGCTCAACCCCGGCTGGTACTTCGTCCACATTCCGGCCTCCCAGTTCCAGGCAGGCGGCGCACTGCAAGGTTACGTCTCCTCCACCGGCAACGGCACGGACGAAACCTCTGACCAGGACGCGGACGAAAACGGCATTGACAACCCCAACCTGCCCGTCAACGGCATCTCCAGCACCGGCTTCAACCTCCAGCCGGATAGCGAACGCACCGGCGAAGACCAGGCCGCCTACACCGGCTACCTGGATGACGACAACGTCAACTTCACCGCCGACTTCGGCTTCCTGCAAAAGGTAGCCATTGGCAATCTTGTCTGGCGGGATATCGGCACAGGCGGCGGCATTCCCAACAATGGTATCCAGGACGGGAACGAAGCGGGTATACCGAACGTCTCCGTTGAACTCTATCTTGCCGGCCAGACCCCCGGTGTGGATGCACCCCTGGCTACAACCACCACTGACACCAACGGCAATTACGTCTTCGACAACCTTCTGCCCGGGCAATACTTCGTTTACATTCCGGCCAGCCAGTTCCAGGCGGGCGGCCCGCTTGAAAACCTGCTTTCCAGCATTGGCAATGGCGATGATGAAGTCTCTGACCACGACGCGGACGAGAACGGCATTGACAACCCCAACCTGAATGTAAACGGTATCCGCACTCGGGTCTATGACCTCCAGCCAAATACCGAGCGCACCGGCGAAGACCAGAGCAATTACACAGGCGCGTTGGATGACGACAACGTCAACTTCACCGCCGACTTTGGCTTTGTCGAACTGGTGGCCATCGGCAACCGCGTCTGGTTCGATACCGGCACAGGCGCAAACTACAACAACGGCATCCTGGATGCAGACGAGGTTGGCGTCAACGGCGTGACCGTCGAACTCTACGACGCCCTCGATAACCTGGTGGCCTCAACCACCACCGCTTCCTTCGGCGGACAGGCCGGCTACTACTACTTCGATAACCTGCTGCCCGGCACCTACTACGTGCGCATCCCGGCAGCCGAGTTCCAGGCCGGCGGTGACCTGCAGGGCTATGTCTCCACGCTTGGCGCAGGCAACAACGAAACCGACGACAACAATGTGGACGAGAACGGTATTGACGTGGCCACACTCACCACCACCGGCATCCGCACACGCAACTACACGCTGATTCCCAACACCGAGCGCACTGGCGAAGACCAGGCCAATTACGCCGGCGTACTGGATGACGACAACGTCAACTTCACCGCCGACTTCGGCTTCGTGCGCCTCGTAGCCATCGGCAACCGCATCTGGTTCGATACCGGCGCAGGCGGCGGCATTCCGGATAACGGCATCCAGGATGGAACTGAAGCCGGCGTGCCTGGCGTCACCGTCCAACTCTACCGCACCGGCCAGACCCCCGGCGTGGATACGCCTCTCGCCACCGATGTCACCGACGGGAACGGCGACTACTACTTCGACCTGCTAAACCCCGGCGCCTACTTCGTCCACATCCCGGCCTCCCAGTTCCAGGCAGGCGGCGCACTGCAAGGCTACGTCTCCTCCACCGGCAACGGCACAGACGAAACCTCTGACCAGGACGCGGACGAGAACGGCATTGACAACCCCAACCTGCCCGTCAATGGCATCTCCAGCACCGGCTTCAACCTCCAGCCGGATAGCGAACGCACCGGCGAAGACCAGGCCGCCTACATCGGCTACCTGGATGACGACAACGTCAACTTCACCGCCGACTTCGGCTTCCTGCAATTCGTGGCCATTGGCAACCGCGTCTGGTTCGATACCGGCGCTGGAGCAAATACCAATAACGGCATCCTGGATGCAGACGAGGTTGGCGTCAACGGCGTGACCGTCGAACTCTACGACGCCCTCGATAACCTGGTGGCCTCAACCACCACCGCTTCCTTCGGCGGACAGGATGGTTACTACTACTTCGATAACCTGCTGCCGGGTGTGTACTACCTCAAGATACCGGCTATTGAATTCCAGACTGGCGGCGAACTGGACGGCTATTTCTCCAGCACAGGCAACGGCTCAGACCAGAGCCTCGACCAGGATGTTGACGAAAACGGCATAGACAGTCTCACCCCCTGGACAACCGGCATTACCAGCATCACCTACGATCTACAGCCCAACGGCATACGTACAGGCGAAGACCAGGCCAACTATGGTGGTTCACTGGATGATGACAACGTCAACTTCACCGCCGACTTTGGCTTCTACTATAGCCCGCAGGTTAATTTGAGCGTCACCAAAGATGACGGCGTAGATTACTACATCCCCGGCATGACTCTGACTTACACCATTGTGGTCTCGAACGCCGGGCCAAACATCGCGGCTGACGCCGTTGTGACAGATAATATACCCTCCAACCTTGCTTCCTGGACCTGGACCTGCAACGGTACCACCGGCGGTGCAAGCGGGTGTGATGGCACGGCCAGCAATTCAAGCGACTTTAGCGATACCGTGACACTGCCGGCCAACTCATCTATCACCTACCGCGTAGAGGCCATCGTTGCCAGCAACCCCACCGGCAACCTGGTCAACAGCGTCAATATCACCCCGGCGTCCGGCACAACCGAGACAGACAACTCAGATAATCAGGACGATGACACCGACCTGCCGGCCAGCCTGAGCGTGACCAAAGACGACGGTCTGACCGTTGTCTCGCCCGGCTCAACCATCACATACCATATCGTTGTGGCCAACAACGGCTCGGTGGACCTGACAGACATCACCGTCACCGATACCCTGCCGGCCGATGTGACCTTCCAAAGCGCCACGCCCGCGCCGGATTCGGTGGCTGGCCAGGTGCTCACCTGGACCGGCTTGAGCCTGACGACAGGTGCTTCAGCCACCTATGATGTGACGGTAACCGTCAACGCCTCGCCTGCTTCTACATCACTGACCAATAACGTCATTGCCCGCGATATACCCACCGATGCCAGTGATGACGCCGAAGACATTGATTTGATTGCAGATATCAGTACCAAACGCCTGACCAACACCAATTACAACAATGATACCAACCCGACAGTGCTCATCGGCGAAGTGCTGACCTACGAAATCACAATTACAGTGCCATCCGGCGGGACAATGAACAATCTGCGCGCCGACGACGTGCTGGAGGCAGGACTGGCCTTTGACGAGTGCCTGGCTGTCACCGTTTCCAGCACGGACCTGGTGACTGACCTGCCCGGTGGGTTCAATGCAGCCTGCCCGGCAGATGCTGGTGACCCGAATGTTACCAACAGCGGCCACAATGTGCGCTTCAATTTCGGCAATGTGACCAACAACTCTACCCAAGATGAGACCATTACCGTGCGTTACCTGGTTGATGTGCTCAATATAGCAAGCAATGTCAGCGGTACTACCGGCTTGAACAACGCCGTCACCTGGACATGGAATACAAGTCAAAGTTTGACCGATTCGGCTCCGCCGGTAAATATCGTTGAACCGGATATGTTCATTCGCAAGACGGCTAACCCAATGCGGGCACTCCTGGGCAGTGTCATCACCTTCACGCTGGACGTGGCGCATACAGGAGAAAGCACAACCGACGCCTTTGATGTTGTTGTAACCGACCAAATCCCGCCTGGCCTGGCGTACATCCCTGGCAGTGAAGTCATTACCGGTCATCCACCCACATCGGTGTCTTATGACTCTGGAACGACGACATTGACGATTGTATGGGATCATTTCCCACGCCTGGCAACCTTCAGCATGACCTTCCAGGCCACATTTGTCGGCCCGCCGCCGGTCACCAACGAGGCCAGTGTGTTCTGGACCAGTTTCCCGCTCGATCCAGGCGTGCAATCCAACTACAACCCCTATTCCACTGAACGCTACTACGACCCGCTTGATCCGGCTGGCGTGAACAGTTATGGTGCTTCTTCGGATATCACCATTCTGTTGCCGCAATTGCCTGCAACCGGCTTTGCGCCTAATCGCGTTACCTCCTTGCCGCCTCAACCCCTCAACGCGGCTTATACCAATTTGGGTGCGCTCTGGGTGGAAATCCCACGCCTGAACGTGAAACTGCCCATCGTGGGTGTTCCGGCACGCGGTCAGGGCTGGGATCTGACCTGGTTGGGCAACCAGGCCGGATGGTTGGAAGGAACCGCTTATCCAACGCATAACGGGAACAGCGCCATCACGGCACATACTTACCTGGCCGACGGTAACCCTGGTCCGTTCCTGAATCTCAATACGATGTACTGGGGCGATCAGATTATCGTCCACTATGCAGGCAAACGTTATATCTATGAGGTGCGCGAGGTACGCCTGCTTTGGCCGAACGACCTGTCTGTTTTGCGCCACGAGGAATATCCCTGGCTGACGCTCATCACCTGTAAGGGGTATGTAGAAAAGACAGGCGAATACACCAACCGGATTTCCGTACGGGCGGTGCTGGTCAAAGTAGAAAACGAGTAAGCCGCGGCTGCATTCAGATTTGGGGCTGTCCAACAGGACAGCCCCTTTTGCTTGCCGGCTCTCTATATGCTATACTATTCCCAGAAAAAGGCCTGTATGTCTGAGATTCTTGCTGTTGTCCCCCCTGTTCTGCGAGACCCTAACGTCCTGCGTTTGAAGGCGCAGTTAATGGGCGCCATCCTGCCCGAACTACAAAAGTTGCCGGCCCGCGAGCAAACGCGTCAGACGGTGCGTCAGTGGCTGGGCCAGGCCCTGAGCCGCATGAATATCAACCTGCCGCCAGCCGTAAGTTCCCAAATTATCGAAAGCGCCCTAGCCGACCTGATCGGCTATGGTCCACTCGAACTTTTGCTGGCCGACCCGGAAATCAGCGAAATCATGGTCAACGGCCCCAAACTGGTCTTTGTTGAACGTCAGGGTGTGGTGGTAGAGACTGACCTCCAGTTCGAGGATGAGACCCATCTAATGCGGATTATTGACCGGATGCTTAACCCGCTTGGACGGCGCGTCGATTCGGACTCCCCGACGGCGGATGCCCGCCTCCCCGACGGCTCGCGCGTCAATGTGGCGATTCCGCCTGTCGCCGTGGACGGGCCGCATGTCTCCATCCGAAAATTCCTCTCGACAAAGATGACCGTGGATGACTTGATTGCTCTGGAAGCGTTGACCCCTTTCATGGCACGCTTCTTGCAGGCCTGTGTTGTCTCACGGTTGAATATTTTGATCACCGGCAATACGTCTTCTGGCAAGACCACACTGCTCAATATCCTCTCCAGTTTCATCCCCAATCACGAGCGCATTATCACGATTGAAGACGCGGTTGAACTCAACTTGAAACAGCGGCATGTGGTGCGCATGGAAACCAAACTTCCCAATGTGGACGGTAGCGGAGCCGTGACGGTACGAGATCTGGTGCGCAACGCCTTGCGGATGCGCCCCGACCGGATTGTGGTTGGCGAAGTACGCGGCGGCGAATCGCTGGACATGCTCCAGTCAATGAACACGGGACACTCCGGTTCATTGACTACACTGCACGCCAATTCCCCGCGCGACGCCATTGCGCGCATTGAGACCATGGCCATGATGGCTGGACTGGACATGCCGTTGATTGCCATTCGCAGGCAAATCGCATCAGCCATCAACCTGATTGTCCATCAGACACGTTTACAAGACGGCTCGCGCAAGACCACACAAATTACCGAGGTAGCCGGTATGGAAGGCGATGTAGTCGTTTTGACTGACATCTTTAAATTTGAGCAGACCGGCATCGGTGAAGACGGCAAAGTATTAGGGCAACTGAAACCAACCGGTATTCGTCCACTCTTTACGCCAAAACTGGAGGTGGCCGGTTTCAAACTGGGCGGCGAAATTTTCGGCGCCGGTTTGTAAGATCGGTATATAATAAATTGAAGTCACTGACAGTCTCCCTCTAAAGTGTTGATAAACGCCTTGCTGCCACGAATAACTCGAATGCCAAAAAACGCTTTGTAATTTGTGTTTCTTCGTGAAATTTGTGGCCGATCATCCACATGCAATTGGGAGACCATCAAGTCGCCAAAGAAACCAAAAAAAGGAGGAGCCATGTCGAAAGAAAGCGAAGCCGTCATCCTTTCGGCGGTGCGGACGCCAATCGCCAAATTTCAAGGCGCTTTGAGCAGTTTCCCTGCGCCCAAGTTAGGGGCAATCGTAATCAAAGCCGCCGTTGAGCGCGCCGGAATCCCCAACCCAGAAGAAATTGACGAAGTTCTAATGGGCAATGTGGTACAGGCTGGTATTGGGCAGGCACCTGCCCGGCAGGCAGCCATCTTTGCCGGTTTACCTGCTGAGGTCGGTGCTGTAACCGTCAACAAAGTTTGCGGCTCGGGGTTGAAAGCGGTCATGTTGGCTGCCCAAGCCGTGCGCGCTGGGGATGGTAATCTCTTTGTCGCTGGCGGGATGGAATCTATGACGCGCGCCCCTTACCTCGTCCCTGGCCGGACAGGGGAAATGCGCTACGGCCACGTTGAACTAAAAGATGCACTGTTGCTTGACGGTCTGTGGGATCCTTTCCAAAATTGGGCCATGGGTAACGCCGCAGATTTCATCGCAGAACAATTTGAGGTGACGCGCGAGGCAATGGATCGTTTTGCTTTCGAAAGCCAGCAAAAGGCCATTGCTGCCATAGATGCGGGGAAGTTTAAGGCTGAAATCATCCCGGTTGAAATTCCAGGCCGAAAGGGTGAAATTACCATCTTTGATAGCGACGAGGGCCCGCGGCGGGATGCTTCGCTGGAAGCCCTGGCAAAACTCAAACCGGCCTTCCGTCCAGATGGACGTGTGACAGCCGGTAATTCGTCCACGCTAAATGATGGCGCGGCTGCGGTAGTGGTGGCCAGTCGGGCGTATGCTGAGGCAAACGGCATCCGACCACTGGCACGCATTGTGGCCTACGGTCATGCAGCCGTAGATTCCAAGTGGCTGTTTTCGGCTCCGGCCAAAGCCATGCCCAAAGTGTTGGAAAAGGCTGGTTGGACCTTGGCTGATGTGGACCTGATTGAACTTAATGAGGCCTTTGCCGCGCAAGTGCTGGCAAATGGTTACGAATTGGCCTCTCAAGGTTGGGATTGGAGCAAAGTCAATGTGCACGGTGGAGGGATTGCGCTGGGTCATCCTATTGGCGCCAGTGGAACCCGCGTGCTCACCACTTTGATTTATGCCCTGAAAGATCGCGGCCTGAAACGCGGGCTGGCTTCGCTATGTCTAGGCGGCGGCGAGGCCGTGGCGATGGCTATCGAGATAGAAGGTTAGGAGGAGAGGAATGGACATTCAGCATATCTTCGTTGTGGGGGCCGGGACAATGGGAAGCGGCATCGCCCAAACCGCGGCGACAAGCGGCTATCAAGTCACCTGTATGGATGTGGTTCCAGAGGCTCTTGAAAAAGCACGCGCCTCAATTGCCAAGTCGGTGGAGAAACTTTTCGGCAAAGGGATTCTGACCGAGGAACAGAAGCAGGCTGCGGGTCAGATTCGATTCGTCTCCAACATGACTCATATTGCCGAGGCCGATTTGGTTATCGAAGCCGCCACAGAAAACCCGGAACTGAAATTCAAAATCTTTCGTGAGATGGATGCCGCGGCGCGGCCGGGTATCATCCTGGCCAGTAACACCTCTTCCATTTCGATTACAAAGGTGGCATCGGCAACCCGCCGCCCCGATCGAGTTATCGGCATGCACTTTATGAATCCGGTGCCGCTGATGCAACTGGTAGAGATCATTCGCGGCCTGGCAACCAGTGACGAGACCACGCAAACAGTAGTTGAGGTCTGTAAGGTCATGGGGAAAACGCCGGTTGAGGCGAATGATTCACCGGGTTTTATTTCTAACCGTATTCTTTGCCCGATGATTAATGAGGCAATTTTTGCCCTGCAGGAGGGGGTAGGCACCCCGGAGGCAATTGATACCGTGATGAAATTGGGGATGAATCACCCCATGGGACCGCTAACTCTAGCCGACTTAATCGGGCTGGATGTGGTTCTCTCAGTGATGGAAGTGCTGCAACGCGATTTAGGAGACGACAAATACCGTCCTGCGCCCTTGCTGAGACGCATGGTAGACGCAGGCTATTTGGGCAGAAAGACTGGAAAAGGATTTTACGAGTATCCACAATAATAGCGGTTCTGACCTTAAGCCGCCATAAGACAAATGGCGGCTTTCTGGTAAGCAGGATTCTTCTGCAAAAGTGGGCAAATGCCTGCTATATAAAAACAGAAACGCTGCAAAGGTTGCTGTAACGTTTTATAATTGGTGCGACTGGAGGCATATATGACAGAAATCAAACCACTGCATTGGTCCCCTACACCCGGTATTGGCTATACGGTTATCCGTCGGCCAGACGGTGGAATGCACCTGACCTTTACCGACCTTTCAGATGCCACCATCAAACACTGGTATGAATTCTCAAGTGAGCACCTGCTGGGTTCTGACCGTTTGACTCGCAATCTATACGACCTGCGCCAGGTAGATGAGATTCCAGAGAAGGCGATCCGCACGGCAATTGAACTTAATACCGACCCGGCAGCACGCAATATCCGCCTGGCAGTGGTGGTAGCCAATCAAAAGGTAGCCGAGGCCATCCGCGAAATCGCTGCCAACACCGTTCCAGAAACGGCTTCCGCAATCAAAATCTTTACAAATATGGACGAGGCAGAGGCCTGGCTTGCCCGTCCGCTGGACCGCATTGCATGAAACCATTACAAGCCGGCTCTTTCACTTTTGAATGGGGCAGCCGAACATACATCATGGGGATTTTAAACGTTACGCCCGATAGTTTTTCGGGTGATGGTTTGTTATCTCCTTCCTCCCCGGCTGACCCTGGAAGGGCCGTTGAGCAAGCGCGGCGTTTTCTGGATGCCGGCTGTGATGTGCTGGATGTGGGGGGTGAGTCGACGCGTCCAGGAGCCGCGCAGGTAGATGCTGAAGAAGAGATTCGGCGCGTCATCCCCATCATCCGCGCCTTGCGGCTGGAGTTTCCCCAGGCTGTCATTTCAGTTGATACCTACAAGGCTGCTGTTGCCAAACAAGCCTTTGACGCTGGGGCAAGTCTCTTGAACGATGTTTGGGGATTGCGCGCCGATCCAGAATTAGCAGAGGTAGCAGCCCAATATCAGGCGCCGGTTATCCTCATGCACAACCGCAGCAGCCCGGCTAACGTAGAGGTGCGCGAACGGCTGGGAAATGCTTATCTCGCTGCTTCCTACAATAACTTACTTGAAGATGTGAAGCGCGACTTGTTGGAGAGCGTGGCCATCGCCCGAAAAGCAGGCATCCCGGATGAACGCATCATTCTGGACCCGGGGATTGGTTTTGGCAAGACGGTGGAACAAAACCTGGAGTTGATTCGCCGACTGGACGAGATTCGCGCCCTGGGTTTTCCGGTCCTGCTGGGTCCTTCACGCAAGTCGTTTATTGGCTACACGCTTAACCTGCCCCCCGATCAGCGGCTGGAAGGGACCGCCGCGGCAGTTGCTGTGGGCATCACCCGCGGCGCAGACATCGTACGCGTACACGATGTGGAGGCCATGGTGCGGGTGGCCCGCATGACCGACGCAATTGTACGCGCGGCTTAAAGCCGTTCCAGAATCTCAATGGCGCGCTGAACGCGTTCCAGCACTTTCTCCCTGCCTACAATTTCCATGCTTTCAAAAAGCGGCGGGCTGACGGTTTGCCCAGTGATGGCCACGCGCAAAATCCCAAAAACCTGTCCGGGGCTAAGGCCTAGTTGCTCAACCAGAGCACGCATGGGCGGCTCAACCGCTTCAACCGTGAGCACGGGCAGGCTGGACAGCACCTCCAAAGCCTTGCGGGCAATGTCAGCGCTTTGCGCGGGGGTTAGATTCTTGGCAACAAGTTCTTCTGGTTTCGGCTCAACCTTCTCTTTGAAGAACCAGGCTGCAAAAGGTAGGCAGTCATCCAATGTAACAAGGCGCTCGCGAATGAGGGGAACAATCCGGAGCAGGCGCTCATCATCCACCTGCAGCCCTGCATTGAGGAAATAAGGCTTAATGCGGGCCGCCAAATCTTCAACTGGCAGGCGCCGGATGTGGGCTGCATTGAAGTGATCCAAGCGGGCAAAGTTGATGGCCGCCGGCGATGGGGTGAGATTCCGAATATCAAAACGCTGCACCATTTCGTCGAGGGTCATGATGTCATCTTCAGGCACGCCCCACCCCATCAGCGCAATCCAATTAAGTACACCTTCAGGGATGAAGCCCAGGGCACGCATATCTCCCAGGTAAATCGAGTAACCGTCTTTCATCGCGTCTGCGGCATCGCGCTTGGACATTTTGCCTTTGCCAGATGGCTTGAGAAAGACTGAAGGGTGGACCCAAACCGGCTCATCCCAACCAAATGCCCGGATGATATTAACATGCAAGGGCAAGGATGGCAGCCACTCCATCGTGCGAATCACGTGGGTAATCTTCATCAGGTGATCATCTACCATGGCTCCCAGGTGATATGTGGGCAGACCATCCGATTTTAGCAAGACCGCATCATCCAGGACATTATTAGCAGTGGTGATTTCACCACGTAATAAATCAATTGCAGTTGTGTTGCCCTCTTTGGGCATCTTGAAGCGGATGACATATTTTTCGCCATTGGCAATTCGACGGCGGGCTTCACCCAGGTCAAGGTGGCGACATACGCCATCGTAATGTGGATTTTCTTTGCGCCGCATTTGTTCTTCGCGCACTTTGGCCAGGCGGTCAGGCGTGCAGAAACAAGGGTAAGCAGCACCACGCTCAACCAATTCCCAGGCATGTTGGTAATAGATTTCCCGCCGTTCTGACTGGCGATAAGGGCCATAGGGACCGCCGATATCGGGGCCTTCATCGTAATTCAATCCCAGCCAGCGCAGACCTTCAATCAGTTCTTCTTCGGCGCCTTCAACATACCGCTTGCGGTCTGTGTCCTCAATGCGCAGGATGAAAGTCCCGCCAGTACGCCGGGCAAGGAGGTAATCATAGAGAGCGGTCCGGGCAGAGCCGAGGTGCATCCGTCCGGTAGGAGAAGGCGCGAAACGAACACGAGCAGGCATGAGGTCGGTCATGAAGCGATACTCCAAAAGAGAGGGTCAAAATTCAATAGGGTTGCGGCGCATGATGACGCTTTCAACCAGTCCAATTGCCAGCATGTTAGAGACGAGCGAACTACCTCCATAACTGACAAATGGCAAAGTCAGGCCGGTAGCAGGCATGAGATTAAGGTTGACACCGATGTTGACGATGGCTTGAAAGGCAATCAGCACAGCAACGCCATAGGCAATAAAAGCCCCAAATGGTTCCTGGGCCAGCCAGGCCGCACGCAGGCAACGAAAAACGATAAAGACAATAAACGCAATCACCAACACTGCTCCCACAAAACCAAATTCATGGCCAATCGCCGCGAAAATGAAATCTGACCAGCGCACTTTGAGAAAACGTAATTGTACTTGCGGCCCCTGACCATAGCCAAAACCAGACCAGCCGCCAGAACCGATGGAGATGAGGGCCTGGTCAATATTGTATTTATCGCCATAGCGGGCATTGGGATCCGGGAAGAGAAAGGTCATTACACGGTCAATCTGATATTGTTCAATCACTTCTGTTTCTATTAAGATGGGCAGGCTGAGTGCTAAAACAAGCAGGCCAATGCTCCCATAGAGCAGCAAGTGTTTTACCTTAACGCCTGCAATCCAGAGTAAAGCAAACCACAGTACCAGCATTACAATGGATGTGCTCAGGTTGGGTTGGAGGATGACCCAGACTGTGAGTCCCATAGTTAGCAAAAAACTGAGCAGGATATGCCGGGGGTTTTCCATTTCGTCAAAGTGACGCGAGAAATAGAAAGCCAGAACCAAAATGAGAACAATTTTTGCAAACTCAGAAGGTTGGATATTCACCAGCGCGGTTTGAAACCAGCGCGCCGAACCAAACAGGGCCCCGCCAACGACATTGAGCAAAAAGAGGGCCATAAACATGATGATATAGAGTGGACGGTTAACGGCTGACCAGAAGTGGTAGTCAATAGAGGCCATAACAATCATGGCCACAAAACCAATCCCGGCAAAGACAATCTGCCGGGTTACCAACGGGGTAATGAGCGTCAATTCAATATTGCCGGCTACTGCCGAGCGAATCATGGCAACGCCAAAAATGACCAGCGCGCTTAGAGCGCCTAGCAGCCAGAAATCAAAGTGACGCCAAGAGAGGCCGCGCAGCATAGTCTATCCCGTGCGGCGGCGGGTGACACTCCTGAGAGGGATATCGGCCACCAGACGCTGCGAACGACCCTCATGCGTGACTTCAATGCGCACACTACTTGGGTCAATCTCAACATGTTGGGAAATGGCGGTCAGCAAATCATCTTTGAGCGCGTCTAATACGGCTGGTGTCAGATCGGTGCGGTCATGAATGAGTACCAGTTGAAGGCGGTCTTTGGCGCTCTTAGCGCTTGGCGGTCTACGCTCAAAGAATCTCATGATGATTTCCTCCCCGTCAGACGCGATAACTTTTGCCACAAAGTACCTTGATTATCAAAGTCCATGAAAGGTACATCTTCGCCTTTAATGCGGCGGGCAATGTTGCGAAAAGCCTCCCCTGCCCGGCTCTTGCCGTCCAGGGCTACCGGGATCCCCCGATTGGTGGCGACGATGACATTCTCATCTTCAGGAACAATGCCAAGCAAACGGACAGCCAGCAGGTCGAGGACATCTTCGGCTGAAAGCATATCATGACGCCTGACCAGCGCAGGATTCAGGCGATTGATGATTAAATCGGGTGAGCCTTTTTCCTCTGCCTCCAAAATGCCAATTACGCGGTCGGCATCGCGCACGGCTGAGACTTCTGGATTGGTGAGGACAATCACGCGGTCGGCCGGGGCAATCGCGTTCTTGAAGCCGCGCTCGATTCCCGCCGGTGAATCGATGAGCACCCAATCCACTTCACCTCGCAACTCATCACACAGGCGCACCATTTCACTGGGTGAGACAGCGCTTTTGTCGCGCGTCTGGGCTGCCGGAATCAAATAGAGTTCGGGCAGGCGTTTATCACGGATCATGGCTTGTCGCAGACGGCAACGACCTTCAATCACATCCACCACATCGTAAACAATACGATTTTCGAGGCCCATCACCACGTCCAAGTTGCGCAGACCGATATCTCCGTCAACGCAAACAACCTTTTGCCCATCCGCAGCCAGAGCCACAGCCAGGTTTGCAACAGCGGTGGTTTTCCCAACTCCGCCTTTGCCCGATGTAATTGTAATGACTTGAGCACCCATAACGATTTCCTTATAATTCAGGCTGTCTGCCAGTCTTCAATCACCAGTCGGTCATCCCGAAAGACAATCACCTTAGGACCAGAATGAGACTTGTCAGGAATGACGAGTGTCTGATCTGCGATTCGCGCTTGCATAGGAGAGAGTTCCAGGGCAGCAATCATCGCATTTTTATCTCCTTGTACGCCAGCATGAACGCTGCCCCGCAAGCGGCCCCAGACCAGAATGTGGCCAGCAGCCACTACCTCTGCGCCGGGGTTGATGTCTCCCCAGACAACGACATGGCCAGGAAACTCAACCCGCACACCTGAACGCAACGTTCGCTGGAGCCAAAGTGCCGTCTCATTGGCCGTTGGTGACGAGGCTGGCTCAAGGTCCTGTGGACGAGGCCGAAACAAGCGCGTCGCCAGGCCCAGTAATTGTGCCGTATTTTGGGTGACAGGCGATTCGCTCAGTACTGCCCACAGACTCACACCTTTATCGGACAGCCTGTCGCGCAAATCCGCCAGATCAGTCACTTTCAACGCTTGCTGTCCAACATCCAATGCCAGGCGAGCACCCTGAAAAAAGGCCTGCTGTTCACTAATATGCGTCAGCAGAGCCTGGGACACCGTCTCCCACGGAGCATCCGCAAGCGTGATCAGCAACCCATCACGCAGGCCCTTGATTTGCAAGAAATGCGGCGAATCGCTCATGACCACCGACTCCGCTTACTCAAGCGGACAATGAGATTATAGCATGAAGTCTAACCGCCGCCTTGCGTCTGAGCAATATCAATAGCCTTAAGTTCAAAATAGGCCTTGATAACGCGTTCCACGATCGGTCCAGCAACACTGGCGCCTTCGCCTCCATTGTATGCAAAGGCCACAACAATAATTTCTGGATTATCGTACGGCGCATAGGCCAACGTCCAAGCATGTACTGGCCATGAGCCAAATTGACAGCGGTTCTGTGCCAGGGCTACATCATCGCAGTACTCTGCCGAACCGGTTTTACCCGCCACAGCAATCGGGTAATCTGCAAACAGTTTATGCAAGGTACCAAGTGGGTCTGTCACTGCCTGCCGCATGCCCGACTGGATCTGCTTGACCACTTCTGGGCGAACAGTTTTCTTTTCACCGGTCTGGTCACAGTAACCGGCATCACAAGAATAATTTTGAATCAATGGGTCAACCGTGATGTCCCAGCGTTGACGCGGTGTAAACGGTTTGATCACACGCCCCTCTCCATCCAGGACTTCACGCAGGATAGTTGGCTGCATCAACTTTCCATCATTTGAGAGAGTCATGCCAGACATCAACACTTGCAATGGCGTAGCCACTACATATCCCTGACCTACGCTGGCGATGTAGGTATCACCGGTCGACCAGTTTTCGCCAGTATTGATACGCTTCCATTGGGGAGAAGGGATCAATCCATCCGTCTCGCCAGGTAACTCGATACCCGAAAGAGAACCGTACCCAAGTGCTCGTGCATACTCTCCCAAGCGGTAGATTCCTAGACCTTCCTTGATTTCATCTACAGGTGCGCCGGTGGCTTTGCTGTATCCACCACCCACTTTATAGAAGCAAACATTGCTCGAATAAGCGATGCAGCGCAAAAAATCAAGGCGGCCAAAACCGGCCTCGTTGATAACGCCGTTACGATTATAAATCCAGTCTACAAAGGGACGTTCTTTGCCGGGGTCGTTAGGGGTAAACTTTTCCACCAAGTCGATCTTGCCCGGCGTCTCAACAACCGTCTGCGGCGTGACCACCCCTTCATTCAAGGCACCTGTTGCCGTGGAGAGTTTGAAAACCGAACCAGGAGGGTATTCACCCGAAATTGCATTATTCAGGAGGGGGTGGCGCGGGTCTTGACTGAGTTGCTCATAGTAATATGCAGGAATGAAGCGCGCCATACGGTTGTTCTCGTAAGTAGGGTATTGAACCATCGCCAGGATTTCGCCGGTTTTCGGATTGGCTGCAATCACGACTCCACTGGAAATTCGAATCTGGTTAAACCACGTATTCCAGTAATTGATTTCCGCCATCAACGAAGCCTCAGCCGCTGCCTGCAGGCGCGTGTCAATCGTCAGGCGGATGTTATTGCCCGGCACCGGTGCAATAGGCGGCTCAAGGTTACGAATTTCCTTGCCGGCCACGTCCACTTCCACCACACGCTTGCCATTTTTACCGGTCAAGATGTCATCCAGTGAAAGTTCCACGCCAGCGTACCCGATCTTATCCCGGTTGGGGACAAAGCCGCGGGCGATATAATCTTCCTCAAAGGCTGCAGGGATGGGTCCCAAAAAGCCAATCACATTAGCCGTCAATGAACCGGTCGGATAATCTCGAATCGGTTCCACCTCCACCGAGACGCCCGGCCAATCCACGGCCTTCTCACGCACCAGGCGGGCCGTTTCATCTCCAATATTACACTTAATTTTCACCGGGCTATAAGGGGCCAACGAATCACCCAGAGCAACCAAATCGGCAATTGAAGGCCCAGGAACACAGACAGCATATTTTTTCGCCTCTTCCAAAGACTCTCTGGTCACCGGCCCGCCTGCCGGAATACCTGTTAGCGCCGAGACTTCGCGATAAATATGTTGAATATCTGCCTCATCATCCGGGAGATAGGCAGGGGTAATAATCAGGTTGTAAGAGGCCATATTACGCGCCAGGACATATCCATTCCGGTCATAGATAATTCCGCGCGGGGCCGGCACACTCACTTCGCGGGTGTAGTTCTCAATTGCCAAACTCTCCCACTCATCTTTGCCCAAAATCTGAAGCGAGAAAAGACGCAAAACCAACAAGCCAAAAACCGCCACGGCCATGATATAGACAACAGTCATCCGCCAGGTTTCAAAACGGACGCGAGGGCTGGTTGTCGTTGTCATAATGTTTCCTTTGCCGGATGCACCCAGGCAGCCAAGTCACGCACCATAGCATACAGAGGCAAGGTAAGCAGTAAATTCAGCAATAGAGCGGGAAGCGTAATCAGTTCCAGCGTTTCGCTAAATCCTTGCGAATTTCCAGACAGTCTTAAAACAATAAATGTTACGCTGTGCATAGAAAGTGTCCCGATAAAAACAACTGCAAAGACGCCCAACAGGGGGGCTTCCCAAATGCGGCGGCGTAGCAGCCATGTCAGGGCCGCCACCAACAAATAACCAACCAGCACAACCAACCACGGTAAACCAGATACAAAACCGACCAGCAAACCAGCAACAATAGCCCAAGGCCAGACGTCAGCACGTTCCTGCAAACCCCATAACGCCAGAAAAACCAGCAGAAGATCGGCGTGACCTGCTAACAAGTTAATACGGCTGACGACTGCCGACTGAAAGATGACCAAAAAAATCATCACCGGAAACAAAACAAGTGCTCGCATGGGCTTCAGGGAATCGGGGTTGCGGGCAACAAAGGCGTAATATCCACCGGTCGAAAGTTGGTAATCACCAACACAATTTGTAAACGTGAAAAGTCCACATTTGGCTGTACCGACGCCTGCTGAAATAATTCATAATCCCGCTTGCGGACGTTGACCACCTGACCCACAAGCAAATCAGGCGGATAACCGCCTCCCAAGCCGGAAGTCAAGACCACGTCACCGGGCTCAACGGTTACATCTTGTGAAATTAAATCCAGAAAAATATCACCTGATACCGAACCAACCAGCACTGCGTCGGTCTGGGCATTCTGCAAGCGAACGTTGACCGAAATCGCCGGGTCGGTAATTAACTGGACGCGCGCGGCATCCGCAATGGTGGCATCCACCCGCCCCACCAGGCCTTTATCGGTCACCACCGGCATCCCGCGGCGAATCCCATCATTTGAACCAACGTTGATAATCACATAATGCAAGAAGGGGCTTGGGTCGCGTCCAATCACTTCAGCGGCTTTATAGGCGCTTTCGGGATTGGTACGGGTAAAATCCACCAGCGCAGCCAGGATTTCGGCTTGTTCGGCCTGCTGGCGCAACGTCACCACCTGTCCCTGCAAACGGGAAATTTCGCTCTCTAATGCTGCGTTACGCTCACGCAAAGAGGCCACATCACGCGGGACGGTTAAGAAATCTTGAATTGCCAGATAACGAGAAGATAGCCAACGCTGGGCCGCAACCAGCGACTCGCTGAGCAGGTTTGATGCAGAGCGCAAATAACCCCCAAGCGCCAAAGCAAGAATCCCGCCTACTACCAACAAGATAATGGCAGTCTGTAAATTACGAGCAAATGAATCTTTCATAGGAGGGGATACCAACAGGGCCGCCCGCCTAAACGGGCAAAGGCCAATCAGCCGTTGTGACGGGTCGAACCGCGTTCCAGGCCGGCCAGGTAGCGGCTTAAGTTATCAAAGTCTTCCAGCACCAAACCGGCGCCGCGCACCACACAGGTCAGTGGGTCCTCGGCTACCCAGGCACGCAGTTTCAATTCGTCGCTCAGACGCTCAGATAAATTTTGAAGCAATGCACCGCCACCAGTCAGACAGATACCAACATCCATTAAGTCAGAAATTACTTCGGGCGGGATTTCATCCAGCGCGTCTCGAATGGTATCTACAATCACTTGCACCGAACCAGCCAGGGCCTCACGAATCTCAACCGAGGAGATTAGAATCGTCTCCGGCAGGCCGCTGACCAAGTTTCGGCCGCGGACTTCCATCGTTTTCTCAGTCGGCAGGGGAAATGCCGAACCGATTTGCATTTTTACCTGTTCGGCCACGCCCTGACCGATCAGCAGGTTGTACTTGGCCCGCAAATATTGAATGATAGCCTCATCCATTTCATCGCCGGCAACACGCAAAGAGCGGGAGGCAACCACGCCGCTCATGGAAAGGACAGCCACTTCTGTTGTACCGCCGCCAATATCCACCACCATGCTGCCGCGTATCTCACCGATTGGCAAACCGGCTCCCAGCGCAGCCGCAATTGGCTCCTCAATCAAAAAAGCCTGCCGCGCCCCTGCCGACATAATGGCATCATAAGCCGCTCGCTTTTCGACCTCGGTAACACCAGTTGGGATCCCAACAACCACTCTCGGACGTGGAAGAGGAACAACACTTTGTTCATGTACGCGGCCAATAAAATATTCCAGCATGGCGCGGGCCATATCAAAGTCCGAAATGACTCCATCCCGCAATGGCCGAATCACGGCTACATTAGCAGGGGTGCGTCCCACCATTTCTTTGGCTTCCAGGCCAATATACAATGGCTGACGAGACTTCTTGTCAACTGCCACCCAAGAAGGTTCGTTAATGACAATGCCTTTATTGCGGACATGAACCAGCGTATTGGCAGTCCCCAAATCAACAGCAATGTCAAGAGAGAAGAGACCCAGTAGCCAGTTGAAAGGGTTAAAGGCCAAGTGTTGGGAACCTCAATGTGTCAAATTTTTCTTGCTCAAAGACCTTTTGTTATTATACTATATCATGAGTTTTCCTTTTGCAAGCGCAACTTATCAATTAACTGCGTGTTTTAAGACTCATAAAATATGCCAAATGCTCTTGGAGGAGATATGTCCAAAGTTGCCTTAGTCACTGACAGCACGGCTTACATTCCGCAAGAATTAATTGAAAAGTATCACATTACTGTCACACCTCAAATCCTAATCTGGGGAGATGAGACATTTGAAGATGGCATAGATATTCAGCCAGAGGAATTCTATCGCCGCCTGAAGAGTGCCAAAATTATGCCTACAACCTCGCAGGTCTCCATTGTCAACATGCAGAAGGCCTTTAGCGGGTTAATTGAAAAAGGCTACGATGTGCTGGGGATTTTCATCTCAGCCAAATTGTCTGGGACGATTCAATCCGCTCAGCAGGCATTGGAATCGCTGGGTTCGGCGGCGAGCAAAGTTGCAATTGTGGATTCATATTCTACAGCCATGGCAATGGGTTTCCAGGTGCTGACGGCAGCCCGTGCCGCGGCAGACGGAGCGAACCTGGCCGACTGTGTGAACCTGGCCGAAAAAGCCCGGGCTCATACCGGCGTTTACTTTGCAGTGGATACGCTCGAATTTCTGCATCGGGGCGGACGAATCGGCGGGGCACAACGCTTTCTCGGTTCGGCTCTGAACCTGAAGCCGATTCTCATGCTGGAGGATGGACGCATCGAAGCGGTGGACCGTGTGCGCACGCGCACCAAGGCCCTGGATCGCTTAATCGAACTCGTGGCCGAGAAGGTAAAAGACAAGTCACCAATCCGCCTGGCAACGCTGCACGCAAATGCCGGGCAAGAGGCCAGCGAGGTGCTGCAAAAAGCCAGCCAGCAACTCCAAGCGACGGAAAGCATTTTCTCAGAAGTGAGCCCGGTCATTGGCACCCATGCCGGGCCAGGGACCATTGGCCTGGCCTATATGGCTGGCATGTAAAATAAAATCTGCAGATTTCTTTCAAGTCCCGGCGGCGCCGGGATTTTTTATATCCCGCCTTTTACTACCGTACCGATCGCCCCGAAAACTCTCTTTTTTATCGCGGATTTCGCTGATGGCACGGATTACGCGGATGTTTTTTGTAAACAAATCCGCCAAATCCGCGTAATCCACGTTCGGGTTTTGGGTTTGTACGGTAGAGAGCCCCGCCTAAGGCAAGGTAGCAGAACATATTTCTCCAAGAGACAGTGCTGTTTGGATTGGTGGAGCCGCCAAAATCCAGGAAAGAGCCGCAAAGAAGTCGGGGAGAAGGTATAATCTGCAATATGGCCAATCAAATTCCACTTGTCATCGGTATTGCCGGCGGTTCCGGCTCTGGAAAGACCACCGTTGCTCAGGAAATTTTGAATCGCGTTGGGCCAGAGCGGATTGCTTATCTGCCGCATGATGCTTACTACAAAGACCTTAGCGGCCTGCCACCTGCCCAACGTGCCGAAGTCAATTTCGACCATCCCAATTCGCTCGAAAGCGATTTACTTGCCAGACATGTGGAACTACTCAAAGAAGGTCAGCCGATTGAGTTGCCGGTGTATGACTTTTCCACACACAGCCGGACGGACAAGACCATCACCATCCTGCCGCGCCGGGTCATCATCGTAGAAGGGATTCTCATCTTTGCTGAACCCGAGTTGCGACGTCTTTTTGATTTAAAGATCTTTGTGGATACAGACGCCGATCTGCGTCTCATCCGCCGATTGCAACGCGATATCAGCGAACGTGGCCGGACAACCGAATCGGTTATTCACCAGTATTTAAAAACTGTGCGCCCCATGCATTTGGAGTTTGTTGAGCCTTCTAAAAAATATGCGGATGTTATCATTCCAGAGGGCGGTTACAACACAGCCGCGCTGGACATGGTCACGGCTCGCATTGAGACTTTATTGAAGTAGTCGCGAAAGGATATTGCCAATGTCCCCCAAACAATGGACAACCCCGCCTCCCCTGACGATTGACCCCGCGAAGAAATACAGCGCCACCCTGCATACCGAGAAAGGTGATATTGTACTGGAGTTGTTTGCTGATAAGGTGCCCCATACTGTGAACAATTTTGTCTTCCTGGCACGTGAAGGTTTTTACGACGGTACAATTTTTCACCGCGTGATCGCCGATTTCATGGCTCAGGGCGGCGACCCAACCGGCAGCGGACGCGGCGGTCCGGGCTACCGTTTCAGCGATGAGTTTCACCCTGCTCTGAAACATGATAAACCCGGCGTGCTTTCTATGGCCAACGCTGGCCCAGACACAAATGGTTCGCAGTTTTTTATCACCCATGTGCCAACGCCGTGGTTAGACAACAAACACAGTGTTTTCGGGCAGGTGATCGAGGGGATGGACGTTTTGCTGTCCATCCCGCCGCGCGATCCCTTGCGCCCAGAATATGCTGGCGTGAAGATCCATCATATTACGATTACCGAAGCATAAGCCGTGAAAATCAGTCCGGAACGCAGGCAAAGCCTGCTACGCATTGCAGCGCTGGCAACGGTCATTGCTTTGAGCGCCTTAGGTATTGCTTTACGCGAACAGTTACAAAGATTTCAATCTCTAGGTTACAGCGGCGCTTTCCTGATTGCATTGATTTCAAATGCCAGTATTCTCTTCCCCGTACCGGGCATTTGGGCTGTATTTGCCATAGGCGGTGTTTTTCACCCCCTTGGTGTTGCTTTGGCCGCCGGGACGGGTGGAGCACTGGGTGAGTTATCCGGCTATCTGGCCGGTTTTAGCGGGCAGGCGCTGATTGAACGCGTTGATGTCTTTGAACGCATCAAACCTTTTGTGCAGAAGTACGGTGTTATCGGCATTGCCATCCTGGCGGCCATCCCCAACCCGTTTTTTGACCTGGCCGGGATTGCAGCCGGTATGTTGAAAATTCCGATGTGGAAATTTTTGCTAGCGGCCTGGATCGGACAATGTATCAAAATGCTCTCATTTGCATACGCCGGTTCGCTTTCAGTCAAGTGGCTGTTCAGATAGAGTTTCTGAGCAAATTTGGTCCACCCATCCCAAGCCAACAGGAATACAGACCTTTTGGATAATATTTTGGAAATGGCATAAACGACAAGGCTGACCTATGACCTACAAGAACATTGATGCTTATTTGGAAGAACACTTAAACGAAAGTATTGCTGAACTTGGACGTTTGGTTGCTCAACCTAGTGTAGGCGCCCAGGATTGGGGAATGAAGGAATGCGCTGCACTGGTATCTGAGATGCTGCGTCAGCGCGGCTTCACGGTGGATGTGATGGCTACCGAAGGTGCACCTGTCGTCTTTGGGGAACGCGCCGGTAAAAGTAACAAGACGTTGCTTTTCTACAATCATTATGATGTCCAGCCGCCTGAGCCGCTGGACTTGTGGGACACCCCACCTTTTGAGCCCGCGCTGCGAGAGGGGAAACTCTTTGGACGCGGCGTGAGTGATGACAAGGGTCATATTGTCAGCCGTTTATTTGCCCTGGACGCTCTGCTGGCCGAATATGGAGAATTGCCTTGCAATATTAAGTTCATCATTGAAGGCGAAGAGGAAACCAGCAGTACCCATCTTCACGATTTCATTCGCCAGCATAAAAAACGCCTGGCGGCGGATGCCTGTATATGGGAATTTGGAGGCGTAGATCACCGTGACGTTCCCATGCAATACCTGGGGTTACGAGGCATCTGCTACGTAGAACTTTCGGTAGAAACAGCCAACAGTGATGTACACTCGGGCGTCGGCGGCTCAATTTTTCCGAATGCCGCCTGGCGGCTGATTTGGGCGCTGAGCACGTTGAAAGGCCCTGATGAACATATTTGCATTCCCGGTTTTTATGACCAGGTCAAGCCGCCAAGTGAACGTGACTACGAACTGATGGCTGCCCTTCCCGACCCGGCACAGGAATATAAAAGCCGCTATGGGATTAAAGAGTTCTTGCGTGGTCTTGAAGGTGGAGTGGCCTTGAGCATTGCAGAAGTTTTTGAGCCAACCTGCACAATTTGCGGCCTGACATCTGGCTACCAGGGCGAAGGGTCAAAGACCGTCCAACCGGCTCGGGCCTCGGCCAAGGTGGATTTTCGACTTGTACCCGACCAGCAGCCTGAGGAGATTCTACGTCTGCTGCGTGCCCACCTCGACGCGCAAGGTTTTTCGGATGTAGACATCACGTATCTAGGCGGTGAGAACCCGGGCCGCACCAGCCCCGACGAACCTTTTGTCCAAATGGTGGTTGAGACAGCCAGAGATGTGTACGGCGTTCCGATGCAAATTGTGCCGATCACTGGCGGGTCTGGTCCGATTTATCCGTTCATCCATGATCTTGGACTGCCTGTGGCTACTGCCGGGCTGGGCTACCCCGGCACCCGGGCACATGCTCCCAACGAGAACATACGTCTTGATTTGTATTTGAAACATGCCAAACACGTAGCCCGCATTGTGTCTCAATTTGCAACCTGAAAACAAAACAGGCGGCTGATATGAGAAGGAATGGTTTCCGACAGCGTCTCCTGACTCGAATTCGAGGAGACTTGACCATGCAATTGCTGTCCATCTACCTGCTACTCATCGTGCCGTTCATTATTGGTCTCTACTTCATCACAAAAGTAACCGGCGAGCGCGTTGAACAAGAAGTGCAGGCCACAGACCTTTCCCTGGCACGCGCAGTAGCACAAGGGACAAACATCACCATCCGCAATGCCCTGGGCGCCGTAGAAATTTTAGCCAAATACCCGGCAGTTGTTGATGCCGACCCAGATGGGATGGAAGAGATTTTCAGCATCATCATGAGCGGGCGGCCCGACATCGAACTGATTTATCGCATGGACGCTGACGGTAATATTCTCTACTATTATCCGCCGGGGCCAAAATCCACCCTGGGAGCCGAATATACCTACCGCGACTACTACAAGTCGGCCCGCAACCAGAAAGTTGCTTTCATTTCCGAGGGACGTATCTCACCCATATCCGGTCAGCCGGTAGCCACTGCCATCATGCCTATCTGGTCAAAAAATGGCACATATCTGGGACAGGTGGGCACCAATATCAAACTGCGCAATTTGAGTGAGACACTGGAACGCATCATTGCCAGTCAATCGCCGGCTGAAGGCTTCCAGGTTGTCGTCTTGGATTCCAAAGCCCAAATCATTGCCTATCCAGATGAAAACTTACTGCTCTCCCATGCCACACAACTCATTCCTTACATTTACGGACCTGCGCTTTCAGGTGATACAGGCACAGTAATTGCCCGCAACCGAAAAAACGAGGAGCGGATTTACACCTACGTCACCATCCCGAGCGGTTCGTGGGCAGCCATTGTCAGCCGTCCCACACAAGTGGCTTATGCCAGCAAACGCACCATCAACTATGTAGCACTGGGGACAACATTATCTTTCCTGCTCATTGGCCTGTATTTTTGGTTAACCCTCACCCGAAATGTCATCCAACCCATTGAAGAGTTATCCCGCATCAGTCGGTCAATCGGGCAGGGGCCACCGTTACCTCGGGCTCCACGACGTCCACAATTAGACCCGCTGGCACAGCGCAGTGACCAGATCGGGCATCTCATCCGCAGCATTTTGCGCATGGAACAGGACATCCTGGCCCGCATGAATGAACAGGCCACCCTGCTGGAAACCAGCACGGCTGTCGTTTCATCGCTGAACCTGCAAACTGTCCTCGACCGAATCTTAGAACAGGTGGAACTCTTGCTGGGAGTTTCAAAATCTGCCATTGTTGCACTCAATGAGGAAAGAGGAGTATTTCGCATCCGCGCCGGACGAGGGCTTTCGGAAAGTTACATTGAGCAAATTGCAATTCAACCTAACGATCCCCTGTCCGTGACCATGCGCGCCTTGCGTAATAAACAGCCTGTACAAATCAGCGATACAGAAAATGATTTGGCCTTCCTGCCACAACGACTGCTCTCACGTGAGGAAGGTTTTCGTTCCATCCTGGCCGTTCCTCTCAATACACAACACAGCCCCCCGGCAGCCCTGATTTTATACCGGCCAGACCCCCATCTGTGGACAGAAAGTGAAATCGGCCTGGTAGTCAACTTTGCCAACCACGCTGCTATGGCAATTGAAAACGCTTTTCTCTACGAGCGTAGCGACAAGCGCCTGCAAGAAGAGACCCACCGCCTTGAGGCTCTGGTTCAATCTTTGCAGGATGGCTTGATTTTAAGTGACCTGCAGGGTAAAGTATTGTATGCCAACCGGCGCATCTGCACGCTTTCTGGTTTGCAGCCAGAAGAGATACGTAACACGCCTGTCGAACAGGTGCTTGAACGTATCATCGTCCAGTCCAATGACCCCGAAAATGTGCGCCGCAGCGTCAACAAAACGCTGACCGAGGCAGGCAAGCAGGCAGCAGAGATTCCACTTGTAATCCAGGGAATGCTAAAGTATTACCGTTTGCAGAGTTTTGAAGTCACCGACGCAAATAACACATCAATCGGACGCGGCCTGATTTTGCAGGACATTACCGCCGACCGCGAGTTAGACCGTATGCGTTCCAGCCTGGTCTCAACGGTCTCGCATGAACTCAGAACGCCGCTGGCAGCCATCAAAGGATATGCCACCACCTTGCTGGCAGAAGATGTGGAGTGGGATAGCGCTTCGCAACATGATTTTCTGAAAATCATCTCCGATGAAGCCGATCATTTGAGCAATCTGGTCAACACCCTGCTTGACCTCTCAAAAATTGAAGCAGGAAGTTTGCGGCTCTCTCGCGTTGAGTGCCGCGTGGAAGACATCATCCAAAGAGCCATAAATAGCCCCCTTTTCAAAACAGGAAACAAGATAGACATCCAGATTGAATCGAACCTGCCCCCCTTATATGCCGATCCGCCACGAGTAGAGACAGTCCTGCGAAATCTGCTTGAGAATGCCGCCAAATACGCGGGCGACAGCGCACAAATCTGTGTACAGGTTAAGCGTACCGATCAAGTGCTTGAATTCAGCGTAGCCGATAACGGTCCGGGCATCCCACCTGAAGAACGCGAGCGGGTATTTGAGAGTTTTTATCGTATCGAAAACGGTCTGACACGCACAAGCAGCGGTGCCGGGTTAGGTTTAGCAATTTGCCAGGGATTGGTCCGCGCTCACGGCGGTAAAATCTGGATTGCACCAACCACCCCTGGAACACGGGTAATCTTCACCATCCCCCTCTCAGTAGAATCAAGCATCAAAAGAGAAGAGGAGCAAGATGAACAATCCCAAAGTTCTGGTCGTTGACGACGAAAAACCCCTGCGCGAATTCGTCCAACGCAACCTAGATGCTCGCGGCTTCAGTGTTCTCACCGCCTGCAATGGCCTGGAAGCAATTAGCATCTTTCAGAAACACAACATTGACCTGGTGATTCTGGATATTATGATGCCAGAATTGGATGGGCTGGAAACGACCCGCCGCATCCGTCAAATGTCTACCGTCCCCATCATCATTTTAACCGCCCTGGACGAGGAGGCCGACAAAGTTCGCGCCTTCGACCTGGGAGCAGACGATTATCTCACCAAGCCCTTTGGCACCGGTGAATTGTTGGGGCGCGTTAAAGCCGTTCTGCGCCGGGCACGTTGGGCAGACAACAATGTGGTAGACGAGAAAATTGTCTGCGGTGAAATCGTAGCCGATCTGGCGCGGCGCGAAATAACCGTGCGCGGCCAGCCGATTGAATTAACACCTACAGAATTCAATCTCCTGGTCTACCTCATGCGCCATGCCGGAAAAGTACTCTCTCACCGCGCGATTTTACAGAACGTCTGGGGACCAGAATATGGGGATGAAGCCGAATACTTGCGGGTATATATGGGCCGTTTGCGCCAGCGGCTGGAAGTGGACCCGCTCAACCCGATCCATATCAAGACCGAGCGCGGCGTGGGCTACCTCTTCGAGGCTTGACAGCCCCTTTAGGTGGACGTTTCGGCTGGCCGCTATGTGAAGATATGGAGCCATCTGCTGTTTCGCCTTTTAGAGCAGCCACCTCCGCCGGAGTCAGGTAACGCCATTCCTTGGGCTTCAAAGCACCAAGTTTCAAGGGGCCAATTGCAACTCGAATCAGACGTACAATGGGCAAGCCCAACGCAGCAGCAATTTCGCGAATCTGACGTTTGCGACCTTCCTGCATCGCTACCCGCACCCATGCCCCCTTCCCTACCAGCGTTTCAATTTGGACATCCGCTGGCCGGCTGCGGTAACCATCTTCCAAAACCACACCACGACGCCAAATAGCCAATTGTTCCTGGTCAGGATGGCGAGCCAGGAGAACCCGATATACTTTCACGTGGCCATGTGAAGGATGAGTCAATTTCTGGGTCAACGCGCCATCATTGGTCAGAAGAATCAGCCCCTCACTCTCAAAATCTAAACGTCCAACCGGATAGACACGTTCCTCCACCGGAACCAGGTCTCGTATAGTTGGACGCGTATCACCAGGTTCCGACTCAACGGTTGAAAGCACAAAGCGCGGCTTATGCAGGGCAATATAAACCAGTTGGCGCGGCGGCTCCACAAGTCGGCCATCTACCGTAATCTTGTCCTTTTCCACATCAGCCTTCTGCCCAATTTCGGCTACGACGCCGTTGACGTGTACCCTTCCGGCCAAAATCAATTTCTCACACTCTCGGCGCGAGCCCAACCCGGCCCGAGCCATGATTTTCTGTAAACGCTCTTCCATAAGTAAAATTATACCTGTGACTTTCTCATGCGGGTCTAGCCCTTCAGCACGTCATCCCCTGACAGAGGTTCTGCCATTTCGAGCAAGTCAAGAGGCGGTAACTCGCTCAGAGAATTCAAGCCAAAGTGACGCAAGAAATCTGGGGTCGTGCTATAAAGAATAGGCCGCCCCGGCCCATCGGCTCGGCCGGCTTCCTGTACCAGTCCTTTACTCAACAAACTTTTTAAGACACCGTCGCTGTTCACACCGCGCACCGCATCAATTTGCGGACGGGTAACAGGCTGCTGATAAGCAATAATGGAAAGCGTCTCAAGTGCTGCGCGGCTCAAGCGGCTGGTCGCTTCCAACCCCAAAAAGCGCTCGATCAGTTCAGCCGCCTCAGGGGCACTGGTTAATTGCACACGCCCGCCATGCCAAAGCAAACGCAGCCCCCGCCCATCCAGCGTGCTTTCCAGGTCATGCAAACCGGCCTCAACTTCAGAAACCGGAAGTTCAAGCACAGTTGCCAGTTGCGCAGCCGAAACCGGCTCGGCGGCTACGAAGAGCAAAGCCTCCAGCAAGGCGCTCAGCGATAATCGTGTAAAATGTTCGGATTCGCTCATGCTATAATAACTCCCGTTCACAACTACTTGAGAGGTACAAAATGCACAGTCAAAAAAAGATCTTCTTGGCGCTACTCGTCCTGTTCCTGGCAATGATGGCTTGCACTATCCATCTTGGTGGGCCTCAGATTCCGGACGAGAGTATCCCGGTCTCCACTGAAGCCGCCTTTAGCCTGGAAGAACAACTCAAGCAAGCCAAAGAGATTGCTAAACAGACAGGCACACTTACTTTGCAAATCAGCGAAGCCCAGTTAACCTCCTATCTGGTCAACCGGTTTCAGGCCAACCCTGAGGCTGTTCTTGAAAACCCGCGCGTCCTCTTGCGAGATGGGCAGGTGCAAGTATATGGCATTGCCCGCAAAGGTTATTTTACTGCCAATGTAGCCCTCATTATCAGTGTCGGCATCGACGAACAGGGAAAACCAAAAATCGAGATTGTCTCTGCCGATTTTGGGCCATTACCGGTACCGCAGGGCTTGCGCGAAACCATTCAGGCTGCGGTTCAAGAGGCCTACACCGGCGCCATCGGCCCGGCAGCCACCGGTTTTCGTTTGGAAACCATCCAAATAGCAAACGGATTCATGACCCTGAGCGGTCGGATCAAGTAACTGATTATACCAGCCGATGAATCTACCAGCCCGTTTTCTGCCGCCCTTTATCATCCTGATCCTGGCACTGACTTTTTTTGCAAGCGCCTGCCGATCCCCTCAAGCCATATCACAGATTGAAGTAACCATCCAGGCAGATGGTAAGACAGAAACGCTGCAAATAGAGAGGGGCAGTACAGTGGCAGAAGCGCTCAAAAGTGTTGGTCTTGAGGCAGGTCCCCTCGACCGCACCGATCCTCCTGCCTTTGAAATCCTGCAAGATGGTGACACCATCCGGCTGATACGCGTCAGTGAATCGTTTGAAACCCAACAGGTCATCATCCCCTTTGAACGCCAGATTGTCCGTAGCGAATCCCTGCCTGAGGGTGAAACACGCCTATTACAACCCGGCATAAACGGATTAGAAGAAATCACTTACCGCCGCGTGCTTGAAGACGGCATAGAGGTAAGCAATGCCCCAGTCAAAACAATCATCCTGAAAGAGCCTGTACCAGAAATCATAATGGCTGGCAGCCAGGCCGCCTATGCCCCGCTCAGCATTCCCGGGCGCATTGCTTACCTGATTGGCGGCAACGCCTGGATCATGGAAGGTTCCACAGCCAACCGCCGGCCGCTGATTACAAGTGGTGATTTGGATGGCCGCGTTTTTTCGCTCTCACCCAAAGGCGATTGGCTGCTCTTTACCCGCAAATCGGACAAGCCGCTGGACCAAGAAATCAACACCTTATGGGTCATGAGCACCACAAACGCCAGCGCAAAACCTATTGACCTGAGAGTCAGCAATATTGTCCATTACGCCGGCTGGGTGCCAGGTCAAATCACTGTTGTCTCCTACTCAACAGTGGAGCCGCGGACTACCGCCCCTGGCTGGCAGGCAAACAACGACTTCTTTAAGTTGGACTTTGGCGAGACCGGATGGGTCAGCAAGCCGGAAAAGGTTCTCGAAGCCAGCGCTGGCGGCATCTACGGCTGGTGGGGCACCACCTTTGCCTGGTCAAACGATGGGAAACGCCTGGCCTATGCCCGCCCAGACGGAATCGGCTTGGTGGACCTCGAAAAAGGCTCCTTCCAGCCTTTGTTTGAGATAACCCCTTTGCAGACTCGCAGCGACTGGGCCTGGATTCCTGCCCTGGCGTGGGGCAATGACCAGCGTACAATATACTTCGTTAACCATGCCCCGCCGCCCAGCCTGGTCAGTCCCGAAGAATCGCCCTACTTTGACCTGAATGCCCTGGTCTTGAACAGCGGAACCAGTTTACGGCTCATCCCACAGACCGGCATGTTTGCCTTTCCTGCTGCTTCCCCCGGCCGCCCCATGGGGGCTGAAATTGGTTATCAGGTGGCCTTCTTACAGGCCATTTTTCCAAACCAAAGTGACACCAGCCGTTATCGTTTGGTAGTGATGGACCGGGACGGGTCAAATCGGCGGGTCTTGTTCCCACCGGCAGATGCACTTGGCCTGGAACCACAAACGCCAGTCTGGTCACCGGTGGATCATCAGGGCAATCTCTTTCTGGCAGTTCTCTATCACGGCAACCTCTGGCTTATCGACTCGGCCAGCGGAGCCTGTAACCAGGTCACCGGCGATGGCCTTATCAGCCGGTTGGACTGGAAGTAAATGCTGTCACATCGGCCAACTTTGCTTATTCGGAAACGTCCAAAGTTTAGTGCATTACATTTGAAAGTGGTTGGCAAAATCTTTGATACGTTTCCCTAACAGAGAATGACAACAAAAAATTTACCGAGGTGCTTCCATGCGTATTTTGATTACCGGCGCTGCCGGTTTTCTGGGCTCTCATCTGTGCGACCGCCTTCTGGCAGATGGCCATGAAGTAATTGGAATGGATAACTTTGTTACCGGCAGGCCTGAAAATCTGGCTCACCTGGCCGGACATCCAGGATTCTCATTTTACCGGCATGATGTCTCAAACTTCATTTTTGTTCCTGGTAAAGTAGATGCCGTCATGCACTTTGCCAGCCCGGCCAGCCCCAATCCCCAATCGCCTTATGGTTACTTTAACTTGCCGATTCAAACAATGAAAGCCGGCGCCCTGGGCACACATAACACGCTGGGCGTGGCCCGGGCACATCGGGCCAAATTCATGCTGGCTTCAACCAGCGAAATTTATGGGGATCCCACCGTCCACCCACAGCGGGAGGATTACCCCGGAAATGTTGATCCGGTAGGGCCGCGCGCAGTTTATGACGAAGCCAAACGCTTTGCTGAGGCCCTGACCATGGCCTATCACCGTCACCATGGCGTGGACACGCGCATTGTGCGTATTTTCAACACTTATGGCCCACGCATGGATCTGGAAGACGGCCGCGCTCTGCCCAACTTCCTCAAGCAGGCTCTGCTTGGTCAGCCTCTAACTGTCTACGGTGATGGCAGCCAGACCCGCAGTTTTTGCTATGTGGACGATCTGATTGAGGGCATCATCCGTTTGCTAAACTCAGACGAGCACTTGCCGGTCAATATTGGCAATCCAGTTGAGATGAGCGTCTTAGAGTTCGCTGAGATCATCAACCGTGTCACCGGCAACCAGGCTGGTGTGATCTTCCTGCCCGATAAGCGCAGCGCCCGCGACCCGCAACGCCGTCAGCCTGACATTGACCGCGCCCGTTCCATTCTGGGCTGGGAGCCAAAAGTGACACTTGAAGAAGGCTTGCTCAAAACCATCCCTTATTTCAAAGAACAGTTGGGGGTAGCATGATTTTGACAAATTCGGTAGAACGCACCCGGTTTTTCCGTTTTCTGGTGGTAGGCAGCATTGGCGCAGTCGTGGACTTTGGGGTCATGAATCTTCTGACGCAACTGCTTGGCTTTTCGCTAGTACTGGCCGGGACTATCTCTTTCGTTTGTGCAGTAATCAGCAATTTCATCTGGAACCGTTACTGGACCTATCCCGATTCGCGTTCAAAATCAATTGGCAAACAGTTGGCAATGTTCTTCGCGGTTAATACGGCTGGTGTGGGCATTCGCATCCCTATTTTGCACTTTGTTGAGCCGCCGCTGGAATATATTTTCATGCAACAGCACCTGGCGCTGGGAACTTTTTCAGCACAGGTGCTGGCCAAAAATTTGACACTGGCCATTGCAGTTGGCATTGTTCTGCTCTGGAACTTCTTTGTAAACCGATATTGGACGTATAATGATGTAAATTGAACCTTATGGAAACACCAAACGTTCCAATTATCCCCATTTACACCAGCCGTGGAGATGCAGAGGCTTTCCTGGCTTATCCTTACATCTACAACCGCCAGGGTGAGTGGATTGGCTGGGTAACGCGCGAGCGCGAGGTGTACTCTATTCTTGGCTACTATGTTGGCATGTTAAGCAATGAGCCGCGCATTCTGCGTAAAGTCACAGAAGAGAGCAAGCCCTGCCGCACGCCGCCTGCGCCCCCAAAAAACAAAATTGTTCTCCCACCCACTGTGCCGCTGGCCCCATTAATGCGAGAACTGTACCACGATACCATTGACGTGTTGCTTGAAGAACCAGAACGCCTGCATACCGCCGATGCCGGTGAGTTACGCCCCGATATGGATTAAAAATCATGGCCGAACGAACTCCAAAAACCGTCAACGCCTCACGCGTGACCATCGCCCAACTCATGCAACCCGAACATGCCAATAACCTTGGCAATGTCCATGGCGGCTGGATTATGAAACTGGTGGATGAAGCCGGGGCACTGGCTGCCATGCGTCATGCCCAGCACCGGGTTGTGACTGTTGCCATTGATCGCATGGTCTTTCGCCAACCGATTCGCCTCGGAGATCTGGTAATTCTGACCGCCGAAGTGACCTATGCCGGACGGACTTCCATGGAAGTCGAAGTACACGTTGTGGCCGAAAACCCGGTCACCGGTCAACAGACCCATACCAATACTGCCTATTTAGTCTTTGTCGCTCTGGACGAAAACCACCAGCCTGCGCTTGTCCCGCCTCTGATTGCAGAGACGGAAGAAGAAAAACAACGAATGCAGGACGCTAAAGCGCGCCAGGCTCAACGGCTGGCCGAACGCAAAGGATGAGATGGACCTTCCAGAAGTTAACCTGCCTGCTGCGATTGAGGGTGAGCCAAAGGAACCGGTTGGGCATGCCTTCCGCTCCCTCAAGGAACTGATTGAGTATGTCTCTGGCAAAACGCTGGAGCCAGCAGCAATGGAGGACTCGGGCGTTGCTGAACCGCTGCCTTTTCCCTTCCTGGCCATCGTCGGTCAGAAGGAAATGAAACTGGCGCTTCTGCTCAGCCTGGTCAATCCGGCTGTGGGCGGCGTTCTGTTGATTGGCCCGCGCGGCACAGCCAAGACCACTGCTGTCCGCAGTTTACTGGACTTGTTACCGCAGGTGGAACGCAGTCTGTGTTTTTATGGCTGTCTGCCAGAAGATATCGAGGCTGGCGGCATAGATGCCGTCTGCCCGGATTGCGCCCGCAAATACGCTGAAGGCCAGCCGCTGACCACACCTGATCGGGTGCGTTTGGTGGAACTGCCGCTCAACGCTAAACTAGAAGATGTGATTGGCGGCATAGACGAACACGCCGCTGCTCACGAACGCCGGCGCATCCGCCGCGGCATTTTGGCACAGGCCGACCGGAATTTGCTTTATATTGACGAGGTGAACCTGCTGAGCGACGAGATTGTAGATGCCATTCTGGACGCTGCCGCCCAGGGCAGTTACACCGTGCGGCGCGGACCGGTTTCGGGCTCCTATCGCTCACGCTTTGTTCTCATCGGCTCAATGAACCCGGAAGAGGGCCGCCTGCGCCCGCAAATCATGGACCGTTTTGGGCTGCGCGTCATTGTGCGGGGTCTTGAGGATCAGGCCGAACGTCTGGAAGCGTACCGCCGGGTACACGCTTATTTGACCAATCCCCGTCAAATGGTTCAGCAATACGCGGCTGAAGGTAGCCTCGTTCAACAGGAGATTCAAAGCGCGCGTCTGCGCTTGCCCCAAACTTCCATCCCCGATAAACTGGCCAAAGCAGCCATTTCGCTGGTGCAAAAACTTGGTATTGACAGTCTGCGGGCAGAGATCACCTGGTTTGAAGCCGCCCGCGCTCACGCCGCTGCCGACAGCCGCACCGAAGTTACCCGCGAAGACTTGAAAGCCGTAGCCCCGATGGCGCTGCGGCTGCGGCGTTCAGAGTTCATGCAATCGTACTTTGCTAATCAACAAAGCGAAGAAGAAGAATTGCGCGGTTTGTTGAATCACTGGTCACAACACAAGCGTCGTCAGAACACAAAAATATGAGCGGTCCTTCATATACAAATCCCCGCTTGCGGAATATTCTGCTTGGCATTTTGGCTGCGGTCATTCTGTTGATGTTGTTTGGATTCTTGGGCGACATTGTTAAATGGACAGGGGCAGCCATGCTCTTTCTCCCCGCCCGACTGGGGTTGATTCATCAGGCAACTATGAATGATGTACTGCCAGTGGACTTTAGCACCTCACCTACGCCAGTCTTTTTCCCGCAAGCAGGACAGTATGCGCTTTATACTTCCGATTACGACTTGCTGGTCATTACAGACACGTTGATAGAATCGGGCGGCCCGCCATGGCTGATCATCACATCATCCGACGGAAAACGTTTGCCAGTAACCTTTATCACACGCGGCCTGCAACCCTATGATACACCACTGGCAAAAGGACGGCCAATTTACACCTTTGGCATTCCATCTGCCGGCACGTACACCATCAGCCACCCCACGCGGCCACTTTTGACCGTTTACTTTGTGCGCGATTACATTAGTGGAGAGGAGAGTCTTCACTCAAGCATTCTGGCCGTCGAAAGCCTCGGGCTGATAGGCTTGATATTCTACTTTACCTACCGCCGCCAAAGACATAAACAACACCGTCTGCGGGCAGAACGCGCCCAAAAACGTCAACAAGTTGAAGCCTTCTGGAAAGAAAGGCGAGAACGGGAAGAGAGCACCCGAAGCGGAAAGTCCACCAGCCGTTGGGATGACTTGGAATGAATTGGTTTAAAAAGTTTTTTAGCCATTCCACCTTCCCACTGATTATCCTTCTGACGCTTAACCTCGTCACAGGATTGTTCACTTTTGACGACTATGGCCTCTCGTGGGATGAGCCGCTTTTCTATGCTTACGGCGATGCCATTGGCTACGCTTATTCGATTCGGGAACACCTGAGCGGCGATTTTGATCTGGAACGCGCCTATGGTCCCTCCGGCGACGATCACAAAACGCGTGGCCCGGCATATCTCATCCTGACCCGCAACCTGGTTTATGGACTGGAAGCCCTGACGGGTCTGCCGCAAAGCGAAATCTGGCATTTGGTTAATTTTGCCACCTTTCAGGTCGGCACCGCGCTGCTCTACCTGCTCATCCTGCGTCTGACCCAAAGCCGCTGGGCGGCGCTGGGCGGCGCAGCAATTTTCAGTACCCAACCGTTACTCTGGGGGCACGCCTTTATCAACCCTAAAGACCCTCCTTTTCTCGTTTTTTTCAGCGCGGCCTTCCTTGCCGGATTGCGCCTGGTAGATGAAATACACGCTCCCCACGCCAGACCGGCTCATCTGTGGGGATGGTCTGTATTGGCAGGCACGCTACTGGGCGCGGCTACCGCCATTCGTGTCCTGGCCCCGCTGGCAGGCGGCCTGGTCTTTATCTATGCGCTCTTTCCAAAGGATGGCAATCTCCAACGGTTAAAAACGCTCAAGTGGTTCATCCCTTACGGCCTGGCGGCTGGCCTTGCCGTGCTGGCACTCTGGCCCTATCTCTGGGAAGCCCCACTCCAACGCTTTGTAGAAGTCTTCCGGTTCATGTCGTCCAATCCCACGCAATTGCAAGTGCTTTTTGGCGGACAAATGTACCGCGCCTACGATCTGCCGCGCCGTTACCTGCCGCTTTACCTGCTCATCACCCTGAGCGAACCGGTATGGCCTCTATTTCTCGTCGGGCTGTTCACAAGTATCTGGCGCATCTACAAAAAAACATCTCATGCAACACTTCCCGCCCTGCTCTTGCTCTGGTTTGGCGTGCCGTTTGGGTACGTCTTGCTCAAGCGCCCGCCCATGTATGATGGATTCCGTCACTTTCTGTTCATTCTCCCACCAATTTTTGCCTTTGCAGGTTTGGGAATAGAGGCTGTCAGCCAGCAGATCAGGCGACCAGGCATCAAAGAGATTGTTTTAATCCTTTTACTTCTGCCAAACTTGCTGGCCATCCGCGCCTTGCACCCCTACGAATATACTTACTATAATTCCTTTGTCGGCGGCACAGGCGGCGCATTCCGTCAATACGAAACCGATTATTGGCTGACGTGCTATAAAGAGGCCGTTCAACAACTCAATCGGATAGCGCCCAACGCCCGGCTAATCGTCCACCGCGAAGCCTACATTGCCGCTGCTTATGCCGCTCCCGGCCTGACCGTGCTGGAGACGCGTGACGAGGGCGTTAATCTCCAGCCTGGCGATTACTTCCTGGTCGCCTCCCGCCTCAATGAAGACCTGCGCGTGCAGCGCGACCTGCCCGTTGTGAGCAGCATTGGGCGCGCCGGCGCCAGATTCTGCGCCCTCAAACAGGTAAAATAAATGCCAAGCCACCGCGAACGCATGCAGGCCTGCCTCACTGGTCAAATTCTCGACCGTCCGCCGGTAGCCCTTTGGCGGCATCAGCCGGTAGACGATCAATCACCCGAAACGCTAACGACGGCCACCCTGCACTTCCAGCAAACCTTTGACTTCGATCTGGTCAAGGTCACGCCTGCCTCGTCATTCTGTCTACGCGACTGGGGCGTAGAAGACAACTGGGAAGGCAACCCCGAAGGGACGCGCCGCTACACCAAACGGGTCATTACCCAACCCGAAGACTGGACACGCCTGACCGTGCTGGATCCACACTCCGGACATCTTGCCCGCCAGATTGAATGCCTGCGTTTGCTGCGGCTCGCCCTTGACCCAGAGACACCTATCCTGCAAACCATCTTCAACCCGCTGGCTCAGGCCAAAAACCTGGCTGGTGAAACCCAAATGCTCGAGCATCTGCGGCGTTATCCAGAGGCGGTGCTGGAAGGGCTGAAAATCATTGCTGCATCTACACGGCGTTTCATTGAAGCCGCCGCAGAGACAGGCATAGACGGCATCTTCTATGCCGTACAACACGCCCAAGCCGGCCTGTTAACCTTAGAGGAATACCAAACCTTTGGCCTGTTGATTGACCAAAGTGTTCTTACCCCTACGGCAGAACTGTGGTGCAACATTCTCCACCTGCACGGCCGGGAGGTTTACTTTGACCTTGCCCCGCTCTATGCGGCTCTGTTTTCGCGACCACTGATTGTCAACTGGCACGACCGCGAAACACCGCCTGACCTATCTGAGGCCCAACGCCGCTTTGATGGCGTGGTCTGCGGCGGCTTGAGCCGGGATACGCTCGTGCTTGGCACGCCAGACCAGGTCCGGAAGGAAGCGCAGGAGGCCATGATGCAGACGGGTGGTCAACGTTTTCTCCTATCCACCGGCTGCGTGGTTCCCATCACGGCTCCATATGGCAATATCCTGGCAGCCAGAAATGGGGTGATATGAGTCTACGCGTCACTTCTGGAAGGGCAAAAGGACGCCGGCTAAAGGGCGTTCCTGGGGATACTACCCGCCCCATCACAGATATGGTGAAGCAGGCGCTGTTCAACATTCTGGGCACAGACGTCATTGATTCGGTTTGGTGGGATTTGTTCGGCGGGACAGGGGCAGTTGGCATTGAGGCCCTCAGCCGGGGCGCGGCCTTTGTGCGTTTCAGCGACATGAACCGCCTGCCGGTGGAAACCATTAAGGCTAACCTGCAAACCTGCGGCTTTAGCGCTCAGGCTGAAGTACGCCGCGGCGATGCCTTTGCCATGCTCACTGCACCCCCCAACCAGCAATTTGACTTCATTTACATTGCTCCGCCGCAATACAAAGGGCTGTGGCTGCAAGCCCTGCAAACCCTGGATGCCAACCCCAACTGGCTAACAGACGGGGGGTTGGCCGTCGTCCAGATTCACCCACGCGAATATATCGCGCCAGAATTAGTTCATTTGATAGAAGTAGATCAACGTAAATACGGTAGTACCTTGCTGGTGTTCTACGAAAAACGACAAAATCTCCAAATGCTTGAATTTGAGCATTGAATCGTCTATACTACTGGAAGTACCCCCATTCGCACCACCATGCACACAAAGGAGGCGTCATGTACTTACAGGAAATCCTTGAAGTAGCCATTGGGCTGGTCTTTGCCTGGCTGGTTTTGAGCATCGCCGCCATGCAAATCCAGGAGTGGTGGAACTCAATCTTTGAGATACGCGCCAAAACGCTGGAAGATCGAATTGCCACCCTTTTGGCAAACCCTGACTTGAAAGAAGAATTTTACAAACACCCCCTTGTACAGAGTCTCTATACCCGCTCTGTTTTCACCGCCAAAGAACGTAAACCGGCCTACATACCGGCTCAACAATTCTCAAAAGTTCTGTTTGATCTTCTCAGGACGGCCGGGACAGAGGAATCCTTTGTTAGAACATACCTTCAGACGTTTAAGGGCAAATTTGAACAACAGGCTTCCAAATTAAAAGAAGAGGGAAGCGCTGCATCCGAGATGTTTGAATCGGTCTTGACGCTGGTCACCGAGGCCCTGAAAACGCCTGCCGGCTCAAATAGCGCTCAGAAAGCCCTGCAAGCGGCCCGCGCCAAAGCCAGCGAACTGAGCGAAAAGTATCCTGCCTTCCAGGAACTTGCCATCCAGGCTGTTTCGAATGCAGAAACCTATCTCTCTGAAATATCTCAACTTACCCCTTCAGCAAGCACAGCCGCCAACAGCATCCAGAAAGGAGTGGTGGCTCTCAGCGTCCTTAGCCCATCACTCAAACAAACCCTGGAAACTTTGATCTTTGGTCTGGAAGAAAAAATTAAACAAGGGGAGCAAGGAATCTATGAAGCCCGTAAGAATGTTGAAGAGTGGTTCAACGCCTCCATGGAACGACTGAGCGGGCTCTTCAAGCGTCGGGCTGAAATCTCAGCCTTTATCATTGGCCTGTTTCTGGCCATATTGATCAATGTGGACGCCATCCAAATCAGCACCTTACTGTGGCGTGAACCGACGATACGGCAAGCGCTGATTGCCAATGCTGACAAATTTGTGGCCGCAAATGCAGAGAGTCCAACAGGAGGTGCCAGTCCATCTCAGGCTGTTGCCGAATTCAAAAAACAATTTGCCGGCTTGGATATCCCCATCGGTTGGACGCTGGAAGCCGTGGATACCACCACACAAATTTGCGCCTTTGAACCAAAAGACCTGAGCACGCAAACTTTCGGATTTTACATTCACAATAAGTTCCTCCTCCGTATCCTGCAAATTCAACCGGGCTGCTACCGGCCGCTTGGCACCGAGGCAAGCACCAGCGGCTGGGGGTGGCTGACCCTGAAAATGGCAGGTATCTTTATCAGTGCATTGGCTACTGTACAGGGTGCGCCCTTCTGGTTTGACGTCCTCAAGAAATTGGTCAACGTGCGCGGCTCTGGTACTAACCCAACTGAGGAAAAGAAATAAAAACAGGGCGTGGCGAATCGAGTGAGTTTATGCCCATCCTGCGTGACATCCCTCTAAATATTGAAGTAGATGACCTCTTACGCGCCCAAGGGGCCGAACCGCATACCATCCGCGCCCGCCGGCCAGCCATCGTCCGCGCCGCCGAAACCGCGCTCGAATCTGGCCGTTCCCTGCTTGAGCCGCTGGTCCTGTATGAAATTTACCCGGTTGAAGCCTTGCACCATGAGCGCTTGATATTAAAAGGCGGCAAGACCCTGAACGGCCCCTTGATTGCCACCCATGCCGGACGCGCCCGTCAAGTCATTGCACTGGTTTGCACCATCGGCCCGGCGCTTGAGACCCACGCTGCCGACTTAATGCGCACCGATCCCCTGCGCGCCCTGGCCCTGGATGCTCTCGGCTCTGCCGCGGCTGAAGTGCTGGCCGTCAGCGCATGCAACTTGCTTGAAACAGAAACCACAACTAACGGCTGGCATGCCAGTATGCCGCTCAACCCCGGGATGATTGGCTGGCCGGTAGAACAAGGACAACCTGAACTCTTTGCCCTGCTCGACGCCTCCCAAATCGGCATCCAACTGACAGAAGGAGGCGTCATGAAACCCCTCAAATCCGTCTCTCTGGTAATGGGCATTGGCCCCGACCTGAGCACCCCAGGCAAGCCCTGCGATTACTGCACAATGAGCGCAACCTGCCGCTACCAATACCATTATGCCTGAAAAGCAGACATTCAATATCGCCTTCCAGCCAATTGGGCGGCGTACTGCCATTTCCGCCAATAAAACCTTGCTTGAAGCCGCTCAACACGCCGGCGTGGAATTAGCCTCCCTGTGCGGCGGCGCAGGAGGCTGCGGCAGTTGCAAAGTTCGCATCATCTCCGGTCAAGCCACGCCGCCCACTCCTGACGAAAAGATTGCTCTCACTTCAGCCGAACTGCAGGCTGGCTTTCGCCTGGCCTGTCAGGCAGCCCCCCTGAGTGACATCACCCTCGAAATCCCACCCGAATCACTCACCACCCCTCAACGGCTCCAAATAGAAGGACAAACCACCGACATCCCCCTTCAGCAACCTGTTCACGCCCTGGACTTGCAAATTCAACCCCCAAATATCCAGGACCTGCGTGCAGATGCCACGCGCTTGCTTCAGACAGCAGAAGCACAAAGCAACCACCCCTACCGCCTCTCAGAACGGCTCTTACCCGACCTTTCGCCTGCTCTGCGGTCCCTGGGCTGGAATCTACGCCTCGGCATTCGCCGCGACGAGATTATCGCCCTGCTGCCCACCGGCAGCCCCCTGCTTGGGCTTGCAATAGATATCGGCACCACCAAATTGGCTGCCTATTTACTCGACCTGAAAACCGGCAAGACTCTCACAAAAACAGGCGCCATGAATCCACAGATTGCCTACGGGGAAGATGTCATCAGCCGCATTGCCTACGTCAACACACACGCCGATGGCCGTCAGACTCTTCAGCGCCGTCTGATTGAGGTAATCAACAACCTGGCCGCTGAGATGTGTACACAAATCGGGGCTTCGGTCATGCAAATTGTTGAAATCGTGGCAGTGGGCAACACTGCCATGCATCACCTTTTCGCTGGCCTGGCAGTAGAGCAACTCGGAACAGCACCCTACGTTGCCTCGGTCAGCGAACCGCTTGAAGTCTGGGCTGAACCGTTGGGATTAAAAGTCGCGCCTGGGGCACGCGTCTACCTCCCGCCCAATGTGGCCGGTTACGTCGGCGCAGACCATGTCGCAATGGTGCTGGCAACCGGCATTTGGGAAACAGGCAAGACGAGTATCGCCCTGGATATTGGCACCAACACCGAAATCAGCCTGGCTCATCGCGGCCGATTGATCTGCTGTTCATGCGCTTCTGGCCCAGCCTTTGAAGGAGCCCACATCAGTGCCGGCATGCGCGCCGCGCCGGGAGCCATTGAACGGGTGCAAATCAACCCTGAAAACATACAATATCAGACCATTGGCGGCCAGGCTCCCACCGGCATTTGCGGCTCTGGAATCCTGGATGTGGTGGCAGAAATGTGCAAAGCCGGCATCCTGGATACGCGCGGCACACTGCGCCCAGGGCACCCCAATGTACGCGGCACTGGACGTTCGCTGGAGTTGGTACTGGCGCATGCTCAGGTCAGCGGCCTGGGCCGGGATGTGACCGTTAGCCGCCATGACGTTAATGAAATTCAGTTAGCAAAAGCAGCCATCCGCGCCGGTATCGAAATCCTGCTCAAAGAGGCAAATATCACCGCAGGGGAGATTGAAGACTTCATTGTGGCTGGCGCTTTCGGCACTTACATTCATATCCCCAGCGCCATCTGCATTGGCATGTTCCCATCGCTTCCGTTAGAACGCTTTCGGCAAGTAGGCAATGCTGCCGGAGCAGGCGCCCGGCAGATGCTGGTCTCTCTCCAACAACGAGAAATCGCCGCCCAAATTGGCCAACGCCTGGAGTACATTGAACTGGCCGCCCATCCCGCCTTCATGGAAATCTACACCCAGGCTTTACTGTTGAAAGGATAGACCTTGTCTGAAGAACGCAAACACGTCATCATTTATACCGACGGCGGTTGTGACCCCAACCCCGGCCCAGGTGGTTATGGAATCGTCCTGCACTACGGCACAACACGTAAGACCCTTTCTGGCGGCTTCCGCCGTACCACAAACAACCGTATGGAAATGTATGCCGCCATTCGGGCACTGGAAAGCCTGAAGGAACCCTGTCAGGTCACCCTGTATTCTGACTCTTCATACCTTGTAAAGAGCATGCGCAAAGGCTGGGCCAGGCGCTGGAAAGAAAACAATTGGATGCGTATTCCCGACGAACGCGCGGTCAATGCCGATTTATGGGAACGCTTGCTTGAACTGTGTGAAATCCATACAGTAAATTTTGTATGGATCAAAGGACATGCGGGCAACACAGAAAACGAAGTCTGCGATCGGCTTTCTAGCGCTGCCTTGCACCAGCCCAATCTTCCAGCAGATGAAGGCTTTGAAAATGCGCCTGAAATCAAGGTCAAAGTTACCCGGGTCGGACAACCTTGCCGCAAATGCGGGACGCCGGTCATCAAAAAGAAGCCCAAAAAGTCACCCAAAACCAGCCAAAAATATTATTACGAGTACTACCTGTACTGCCCTGGTTGCAAGACAATGTACCTGGTGGATGATGCCCGTCGCGAATGTCAGGCGGAGTCTTCATATCTTCTTTTCTAGCCGTGACCTCTTTTGGAAAGCCATAGGCGCCAGAGAACAACAACACGTCTGCAACATAAGGGTTATAATCGCATATAAGGTCAGGTTTTGATTTGCCTTACCTCAACCGCGAAGGAGGTTGATAATGAAATTCTTGTATCCAGTTCCCTCAACAGCCGTCGTCACACAAACATTTGAGCAACATGTCCGACGCGCCCAGGCCAACGGTTGGCAATACTACAATGGCGGTATTGATTGGGCCGTTCCAAGCGGCACCTCTATCAAAGCCGCCCAAGACGGGACAGTCAAAGAAGTACGCAACGATGCAACCGGTTATGGCACGCATGTGCGCGTTGAACATGCCAACAATTACCTGACGATTTACGCCCACATGCAAAAGATTTCCGTGAAGGTTGGCGACCAGGTAAAAGCCGGAGATGTTCTTGGCAAGTCAGATAATACCGGCAATTCCACCGGCCCCCATTTGCACTTTGAATTGCGTAAAAACAATATCCCCATTGACCCGGCCCCGTTGCTGGTGACAAAACTGAGCGGCACAAGCGGTCAGGGAGAACCCATCGAGGCCGGTGGAGATATGGGCATAGAACCAACCCAATTCCCCACTCTGCCAAAAGTGCGCGTTATGGCTACTTTGATAAATGTGCGCACCGGACCAGGGATAGAATATCCGGCAATCACTACTCTGCCAGCAGGGACGGAGGTTGAAATCCTCCGCAAGGTCGTCAAAGGCGGCGATATCTGGCTTCAAATTGGACGCGAGCAATTCATTGCCATGAAATATCAGGGGCAAGTTCTGGGAAAATGGATTTAGGCAATCGGACAAACAGGATGTTCAGGATTTCTGGGTAATAAAACGGCCCTCTCTTCATAGGGCTGAATCAGTGTCTTTATTGGTAGAAATATCGCCCGGCCTGAATTTAAACAGATTAACCAACTTTAAAGCCAGGTTCATATTGCCAGAAAACTGCACCTTGCCCTGCATAAATGCCCATGCCACATCCATCTCGCCAGTGATTAACTTGATGAAATCTTCCGAATCAACCGTGAGTGTCAGATCCGAAAGCGATGAACTGCCCGGCGTGACTTCACATTTCTGGTCTTCAATGGTGACATACCACTGACTAGGTTCTGGCCCACGAAATGTGAATTGGATGATGGCCTTTACGCCTTGTGCATTTTCAGCAACAAACACGTCGGGCAAGTGCTGCATGAGTTTTGAAATCGTTAACATCGTTTTTACTCCTATGCTCATTTTAGGCAGTCTCCTCGTGCAATTCATCAACATGCCATAGGGAGACTATCCATTGTGTGCATGCAAAATCCAAAGAAGATAGACAGTAGGTCACGTTTGAAACGTGACCTACTCTTTAAGTGGACACTTATCCATTTTATCACTTGACTGCACAAAGAGACGTGAGATTGAACAACCCGCAGTTATAATTAAACGAAATCTGCCAGAGAGAGACCATGACTCACAACCTTCCCGGCCCCTACCTAACCGACCCTAACGGACAAGAACACGCTATCCCCATGAATGGCGCCGTCATTGGGCGAGCCATAGAATGTGACATTGTTGTTGCCAGCAAAAGCGTCAGCCGTGAACATACCCGCCTGTACCGTAACGGGCGACGCTGGTTTGTAGAAGATCTGGGTTCCACCAATGGCACCTACCTAAATGAGATACGAGTTGTCGAAGCAACCGACATCCGCGATGGCGACACGCTGACAGTCGGAGATGTAGCCTTCACGTTTCATGATCCCGATTCCACTGTGCGCGAGACTCCCATCCCCGACCTGGATGTGGATGTGTTGGCCGGCATGGTACGCGTTAACCGGCGGGTAGTGAGCCTTTCTCCCAAAGAGTTTGCTCTGTTAGCCTACCTTTATGAACACCGTAATCAGGTCTGCTCAAAAGATCAAATCGGGCGCGCGGTTTGGCCGGAATATGAGGCTGGCCATATCTTCGATTACCAAATCGAGAATTTGATACGTCGCCTGCGCACACGAATTGAACACGATCCAGCCAACCCCAAATTGCTCTTCACTGTACGCGGCCTTGGCTATAAACTAATTACCGCCTGAGAAAATTTCTCTCTTCCATAGGTTTCATCGTCTGTCAATAGCCGGTTGATAGCCTGCAAATAGGTTGACTTTTGACAGGTCGGTTATCATCAGGTCTGGATGAGACTTATGGAGATAATCCTTTCAAGCCCCTGGAAACAAATCAATATGTCCCCCATCTCTCTTGAAGGACAAATGCTGGGCAAGTACCACATTCTCCAGCCGCTTGGCCGGGGCGGTATGGCCCAGGTGTATAAGGCCTATCATCCACAACTTGACCGCTACGTAGCCATCAAGGTTCTACGTCCAGACCTGGTAGAGGAAAGCGAGTTTCTGACGCGCTTTCGGCACGAGGCGCGGGCGATTGCCGCTCTTCGGCATCCGAATATTGTACAAGTCTACGATTTTGATGCCCAAGATGACCTGTACTATATGGTGATGGAATTGCTCGAAGGCAATACCCTTAAAGCACATCTCAATGCCTTCCGCACACGCGGGGAACGCCTGCCGCCAGGTGAACTGGTGCGTATCCTGTGTGATGTGCTGGATGGCCTGGCATACGCACATGGAGAGGGCATCATCCATCGCGACTTGAAACCCGCCAATATCCTGCTCACCCAAAAGGGGCAGGCCGTGTTGACCGATTTTGGCATTGCTCAGATTATCGGTACAACGCAATATACCGTCTCTGGGGTGCTCATGGGCACGCTCAACTATATGGCCCCAGAGCAGGGTCTGCACGGAAGGTGCGATGAGCGCTCGGATATCTACGCGTTGGGAATCGTCTACTACGAGATGCTGACCGGCACTGTGCCGTTTGAAGCCGACACACCCCTGGCAACATTGATGAAACATCTCAACGATCCGCTGCTTTTGCCCCACAAGTTGGACCAGGAAATTCCCATTGCACTTGAAGAGGTGGTTATCAAAGCCCTGGCAAAAAGTCCTGAAGATCGTTACCAAAGCGCAAACGAGATGAAAGAGGCTGTGCTCAATGCTGCACAAGCGGCCGGAATTGAACTTCCAAAAGTGGTGAATCTGCCAGGGATTGCCTCCCCCTCTGCGGGTCGGGGCGGAACCGTGGCTGTCTTCTCTGGAAGCGCGCGTCAAAACATCCCAGACGACAATTTCGCCTCGGGAGATACCGATATCAGGCTGGGTCAGAAACTCGGTCAGAGGACTCCTGGCTTTCTGGGGGTTTTCCGCTCTGTTGAGAACATCCTGGCCTCATGGGTAACCCCCAAAAATGTGACTCCCAAAAAAGCGGGGCCGGCGGTTTTATATGCTGTTGGTTGGATGGTGCTGGTCAATATGGCCCTGTTGTGGGCAAGCGGAGTCTTTGGCTGGAAAGTGTTTGGCAAGGCCTGGCCGGTGGAATTAATTGCCGCCGGCACGCTGCTGGCTGCTCTGATGGCAGCGCTGGCTAACCCCTGGCTGTTCATTCCAGCCGGCATTACGATTGGGTTAGGTTTCATGTTTACGTATTACGCTCTTACTGGTTGGTGGAGACATTGGATTGTTTTCTGGCCGTTGGTGCCGATTCTGGTCGGCGTGTGCATTGTTGCAGCCGTCTTGCTCAGCCGACAGGGCAGGCAAGGACAATGGCTCAGCCGATATCTTGGAATTCTGATGGTAGCAGTCTCGGTTGTGGCTTTCCTGCCTATCCTGGCATTGAGCATCCTGCTGCCATAAAACTCATTTCTGGAACTTGGAGGTTCCCATGCAAAAGCAAGCCTCGCTTCTCTTTGGCCTGACCCTGATTGTGTTGGGCGTGCTGGCCCTGGCTGGCAACTTATATATGCAGAACGTCTTGGACAGCGACTTTCGAGCCTGGCCGCTCTTTGTAGTCGGTGCCGGACTGCTCTTCTGCATTGCTCCTATTCTTTTCCGGCATGTGCGCGGGCTGGGAGGGTTGTACATCCCTGGCATTCCTGTTTTGGTCACTGGCGGTCTTCTTTATGCTGCCAGCATCGGCAATCATTGGGAATTGTGGGGGCAGTGGTGGCCGCTGGAAGTCATTGCCCTGGGTTTGGGCTTTTTACTTGCAGCCATCTTTTTGCAAGTCATCTGGCTCATCATTCCGGCTTTTGTTGTTGGGTTCACCGGTCTGGCACTTTTGTTCTGTGCCCTCACCGGTCAGTGGGAGGCCTGGGCTGTGCTGTGGACCATTGTGCCGCTCTCGGTTGGCCTGCCTCTGCTCATCATTGGCCTCCTCAAGCGGCTGGACGGCGTCAGACTGGCGGGTTTGATTCTCTCAGGAATTGCTGGCGTTTTGTTTGCGGCGCTGTCCACTTTATTGGCCAGCGCAGGTTGGGCGGGGCGCCTGGCCGGGCCGGTTATCATAATTATCCTGGGCGGGGTGATGCTTGTTTCTGCCCTGGCAAAGCGCACCAATGGTTCAGTGGAGACTCAAACCAAACAGCAGAATGCCTGAAGTTTGGTCTTCCCTGACCACAGATGCAAACGCCGCCTTGTCTTCCAGGGCGGCGTTTTTTTGTTCCACTTGCTCTTCAAGAAGACGGCCAGGCGCGTTGATACGCCTGGATGATGCGCTCCCAGAGCAGTAACGCGTTTTCATCAATTGTTTGCCGCGCTGGGTCAGTCTCAAACCAGGCCAGGGAGCGGCGCACACCCTCGGCCCAGGTCACTTCACAGGTGAAATCCGGCACAAAGCGCTTGATCTTGGCATTATCAAAGACAACACTGTTGGCTTTATCGCCGATCAGGCTGCCGGTGGCATGCTCATCGTAGGCGGCAATCAAATCAGAGGGAATGTGGACGAAATTCGGCGATACGCCCAAAGCAGCCGCGAATTCTGCGTAGATCTGGTTCCAGGTCAGGACCTCGTCCGAAGTGATGTGGAACGCCTCGCCCAACGCCTGTGGATGACCGAATAGTCCAAGCAGACCTTTGGCAAAGTCGCCGTTCCAGGTTAAGGTCCACAGGGAAGTGCCATCGCCGGGGACAATAAGCGGTTTGCCTTGCCGCAGCCACCAGACGGCTGTATACGGATGCGTCCAACTGCCGCTGGCCAGCGGGATCTGTGAGGGGCCATACGTCAGCGAGGGGCGGACAATGGTGACCGGGAAGCCATCCTCTCGATACGCCTGCAACAAGCGCGCTTCACAGGCGATCTTGTCGCGCGAGTATTGCCAGAAGGGATTCTCCAGCGGGGTGGATTCTGTGATGATGTAATGGGCAGGTGGTTTCTGGTAAGCGCTGGCCGAACTGATGAAGATAAATTGCCCGGTCTGGCCGCGGAATAATTGGATGTCACGTTCGATATCCTCTGGCGTGTAGGCGATCCAGTCCACGACGACGTCGAAGCGGGAACCAGCCAGCAGGTCGGCAAGCAGGCTGGGGTGAGCATGAACGTCGGCGGTGATGACAGATGCGCCATCCGGAACAGGATACTTCGTCGAAATGGAACGGTTCAACAGGGTCAGGTTCAGGCCACGTTGCACTGCCAATTCTGCGCAGGCCGAACTGATCAAGCCGGTGCCGCCAATAAAAAGAACTTTCATTTCAATCTCCTTCCCCCCATCTCTGGGAGAGGTTCAAGTCGAGGATGAGATCGGGAAATGAAGTTCTCAAGCCAGAAAATAATCAATCCGGCCCATACCAAGCCAAAGCCAATTGCTCGCTCAGCAGGGAACGGCTCGCCGTAGACCAAAACGCCCAGCAGGAATTGCATGGTCGGTGAGATGTACTGCATCAGGCCTATCAGGGTCAACGGGATGCGCTGGGCTGCAGAGGCAAAGAGCAGGAGCGGTACAGTTGTCACCAGGCCGGCACCGATCAACAAGAAATCCGTGCGGAAGCCATGATGCAGGAAAGCCGCGCTGTCTGCCCATTCAGAATAACCCAGGTAAAGCAAGGCGGGTAAGAAGAGAAAACCGGTTTCCAGCGTCAGGCCGTAAAGAGCCCCCAGGGGAGCAATTTTTTTAACCAGGCCATAGATGGCAAAGGTAAAAGCCAGCGTCAATGCAATCCAGGGCAGGCTGCCATAAGTATAAGTAAGATAGGTGACTCCCAGTGTTGCCAGCCCAATCGGCAGCCACTGCCAGGGGCGTAAGCGTTCTTGCAGAATCACAACGCCCAACAGCACGCTCAGGAGTGGGTTGATGAAATACCCAAGGCTGGTTTCAACAATAAAGCCAGCATTAACTGCCCACACGTATGTCAGCCAGTTGACGCCAATTAAGAGTCCGGCTATCAGATAAATGAGCAGGACGCGGTGGGTCAATTTCGCCAGTAAGAGACGTCCTTGGCGGGTAATCAGAATAACGATCAGCAGGGTAATGAAAGACCAGGCAATGCGGTGACCAAGCAATTGCAACGCTGGGACGTCTTGGAGCATTTTCCAGTAAACCGGGAAAACGCCCCACAAAAGATACGTGGCCAAAGCCAACAAGATGCCTTTTTTCAATGAAAGTGCCTTTTCGCCCTAAACTGGCAACCTATTCCAGTTTCAATGCCCGTAATGCCTGACGCGCAACAGTCCCCTGATACTCGGCTGGGAAACCAAATCTAAATTTATCGATATGGTCTTCCAATTGCTGACGTAAGAAGGTTTTTACATTTTCATCTGGCTCAAAATGGTCAAGTAGAAATTGAAAGATGGCATTCGTCTCGGCACTCTCTATTTCGTTAACCAACTGGAAAGCATCTTCAAGGTTGCTCACCCTAGCCAGTGCTTTTTCTACCGAAAAAGCAGATACATTTTGCAGCAAATATTCAATACTGGCATCCACTACCTGGTTCAAGGTTTGGTCATCGAGATGAGAGCGCAGGCTTTCCAGCCATTCAGCATGTTTGCTTTCTTCAAAAGCATAGGCTTCAAAAAAATCTGCTACGGCTTTGTAGGGAGCAAATCTGGCCTGTAATCCCCGATACAGGACCTCAGAAGCCCGCTCAGCAGCAATGGCAGTTTCGATGGTTTCGCGAACAGTAAAAGTCATGTTTTTTCACCCAAGAAGTAAATATCAAAAGTCCCAGGCCTTTGTGGCTTTGCATAAAGAAAAGCATTTTACATGAGACCTTTTTTGCAAGATTTTTTACCACAAAGGACACCAAGTACAAGAAAGGGAATTAAGGTTTTTCCTTTTGTGATCCTTCGCCTGCACGGATAGCAGGCATACTTGTGGCTTTTGTGTGTGATTCCTTTTTGAAGTTCGGCTTGTACAAGTTAGGAATTGTAAGCAATATTCTATCATGCAGGAAAGACATGGACAACCTTTTATTTTTAGCAATTCTCAAGATTCGTTTCCGCCATATTGACTTTGTAGAAAAATTGTGTATTATATATTATATAAAATTCACCCTTCCCCTCTTGTTAAAAAATCTAGGAGAAAATCATGAACAAAAACTCTTTTTCCATCCTCGGCCTTCTCACTTTGCTAGGCCTGGTGGTGTTTTGGGCAGTTGCACCGGTCTCGGCTGCTCCGCAAGCCGCGGTTAGCATCATTCGGCTGGGAAATTCTGCTGATGCAACACCTGTGCTCAACGGACCTTCCTATTTCTTTCAGGGAAACGGCGCACCAAACCCAACTGCCTTTCAAGCGCATGTCAATCAACTGGCCAACGCACCATTGGATATCGTGGTTCTGGCGGCTTCTCTGCCAACCAGTGGCAGCAAGACGCCAGAATGCGATGCGTTAATCAAACTAAATAACGTCAATTCCTGCACAACCGTCACATTGACAAAATCCACAGATGCAAATAATTCCCAGGCAACCGCCGTAGTTAACAATGCCGAAACCGTCTATTTTGCCGGTGGTAATCAATGCAATTACGTCAAGTGGAAAGGAAGCACCGTCTATAACGCGGTGAAAAACGTTGTAGCACGCGGCGGCGGAGTTGGGGGTGGTAGCGCTGGCCTGGCCATTCAAGGCGAGTACGTTTACGATGCCTGCAGTGGTAGCGTCCTCTCCAGTGAAGCGCTGGCTAACCCCTATCACCGCTATATCACTTTCACCTATAACTTCTTCAACTGGGATAATCTGGCGCAGACCATTACCGACACTCATTTTGAAGAGCGCGACCGCATGGGACGTTTAATGGCATTTGTTGCCCGGCAAATCAAAGATGGCAAAACCAGCGCGGCTTATGGAATTGGCGTCAACGAAGGCACAGCCGTAGTCATTGATAAAAATGGGCTGGGAACGGCTTACGGCGGCTCCTTCTATGTCGTACTGGGTGACCACATGCCAGAGCAATGCGTTTCCAAAAAACCGCTGACGTTCTCGAACTACAAAATCTGGAAAATCACTGCTGGCGGGACCTTTGATTTTGGCAACCGCCCAACAAGCGGATACTACCTGCGCAGTGTCACCAATGGCGTGATCAGCAGCAATCCGTATAAGCCCTAAGCAATGGCACCAAGTTGATAGAAAGCCCCCCACCTTTTTGGGTGCGGGGGCATGATTTTTAAGGCAATTGAGCAAGCCCTTACGGCCCATTCAAAATCGTGATGATATAGCCAACCGATTGCAAGGTAACAGGCTCGCCTGCAATCTGGAAACGTAGATGATAAAGTTGACCACCAACGAGGGATAAAGGCTGTTCCTGGTCACCACACGTCAGGCCTGGGAAATCAGGAATCGGTTGACCGTCTTGCAAAAGTTGAACAGCCAGGTCGCCGCGGCCGCTGCATTGCAGACTGAAGCGCATGGTTACCTGCCGACCGACAACAGCGTAAGGGATAAACGCAACCCAGTCCTGCGTGTCACCCTCTGGAGCCGAGACCTGACCGGTAAAACTGAAGCGTTGTGCTCCCTCTGGAGAAAAAGCCACCTGCGCGACCGGTGTTTGCATCGAATCCCCATCATCGGGAGCAGGCAGCAAAGTGAAGGTTGGGATGACTTGAACGGTAGGCGTGGCTGTGCCAAGCAAAGTGCCCGTCTCAGAAACAAGCGGCAGATTATCCATCCCCTCGGCCTCCACATAGGCCGCAGCCACCCAGCCGCGTTCATCAGACCCAGCAGGATATTCAATTTGCAGCCATTTGCCATCGCTGCTTTTGCCGGTAAGCACCACCGAGGTCTGAGCCAGGAGAATGCCCAAAGAGGCAGATCCACTATCGGGTCGGGAACGAACGTTCAAAGTCTCCGTCACCAATCCGCGTTGGAGGGAATCTTCCTCCACGCCAATAACCGGCACATCTCTCTGTTCTAACAGGCGAATATAGGCAGCATTTACCCAGCCTTTGCCCTCCGGCCCGGCAGGGTAAACAATCTGATACCAGTTGCCCCCCAGGTCTTGCCCAAGGACCTCCACCTCAACCGCATTTTCCAGCATCCCAAGCGGTTCCCCCGTTGTTCCTGGTTCAGGACGCACGTTCAGTCGGGCGGTGGCCTGTCCACGAATGGCACTGGCCAGAGGCGTCTCGGTCATGGCGGTTGGCGTGGGAGGGCGTGGCGTGGGCGGCAAAGTAGCCGTGATGAAGGCCGGTACAGGCGTTGCAGCCAGCGGTTCAACCTGACAGGCGGTTAACAGGACAAAAGAGACAAGCAAACAAATTCGTAACCAGTATTTCATAATGCCTATTTTAGCGCGAAACCATCAAGCAGATCATGTTTGAAACGTGACCTGCGATTTTGGGGAGTGTCCATGCAAAAGTCGTTGCAAAGAGAGCACAAAGTAGGTCACGTTTGAAACGTGACCTACTCTGATCAATAACTTTTGAGTGCACACTTTTGGGGAAGTCCACTTGTCATCAGGGGCGGGACATAGTAAACTTGGAACATGAAAACCGTCTTTCAGAAGATCATGATGCCCATGCCCAGCCATGCCCGGACAGCGACGGAGGCTGTGTTTTAGGTACGTATCCGTTCCTCCGAGAGGCTGTCCGCTACCTGGACGGCCTTTTTGTTTGCTCATCTCGGGTGCGAGGGAATTAAGACCATTTTCTTACTTTTGTAATCATCACCAACAGGAAGGAAGATACGATGGCAGAAAACATTCTTATTGCGATTGCCTGGCCATATGCCAATGCCGAGATTCATGTGGGAAATATCACCGGCTCACATTTGCCGGGGGACATTGTTGCCCGCTACCATCGTCTTAAAGGGAACAATGTGCTGATGGTCAGCGGCACCGATTCTCACGGCACGCCGGTCACCTTGCGCGCAGATGCCGAGGGAAAACCAGTAGAAGAAGTCTATAAACGCTTTCACGCTACCTTCCTGGAGGTTTTCTGCAACTATGGCATTACATACGATCTGTTTACCTCAACACACACCCAGAATCACTTCAAAGTGGCCCAAAGCATTTTTTTAGCCCTGCTGCAAAACGGCTTCATGTTTACTCAAAAGTCTATGCAGTGGTACTCCCCTAACGCCGGCAAATTCCTGCCTGACCGTTATGTGGAGGGCACATGCTACATCTGCGGCTATGAAGGTGCCCGCTCTGACCAGTGCGATAAATGCGGCAATGTACTCGAACCAGAGAAACTGATTAATCCCCGCTCCAAAACCGGAGATGGGTCACTGGAACTGCGCGAAACTGAACATTTCTATCTAGACCTGTCCAAACTGGAACCCGAAGTCAAACGCTTTTTAAAAGAGCGCGCGGCTCACATGCGCGAGACCGTATTGGGCGAATCTCTCGGTAAAATCGAGGCAGAAGGTCTGAAACCACGCCCCATCACGCGCGACCTGGACTGGGGTATCCCTGTGCCGGTTGAAGGCTGGGATGGCAAATGCCTGTACGTCTGGTTTGAGGCCGTCATTGGCTATCTCTCTGCCGCCATTGAGTGGAGCCATATTGCGGGTCAGGGAGAAGCGTGGCGTCAGTGGTGGGTCAACCCAGAAGCCAAGCAATTCTATTTCATTGGCAAAGATAATATCTTCTTTCACACCTCGCTATGGCCTGCACAATTGATGGGCGCGGGCAAAACCTTTTTGAAAATCTTTGCCGAAGAAGAACAAGCGCTGACTCTGCCCTTCGACGTGCCGGCCAATCAATTCATGAACCTGGAAGGCGATAAGATTAGCGGTTCCAAGAATTGGGCTGTTTGGGCACGCGATGCCCTGACACGCTACGACGCCGATGCCCTGCGCTACTATCTGACCGCCAACATGCCGGAAGCCAAAGACAGCGACTGGGACTGGGCCGAATTCGTCACCAAGAACAACAGCGAACTGGTAGCCACGTGGGGCAACCTGGCTAATCGGGTGCTTTCGTTTTGCTACAAACATTGGGACGGGCATGTACCGGCTGTGGACATTCATACGCTTCGCAGCGTGGACCTGGAATTGTTGGCCGTTATCGAGGCCGGATTCCAGACCGTAGGAGGGTTGATCGAGGCTGTCAAATTACGTGCTGCCCTAGGCGAGGCGATGCGGCTGGCGACAGCCGTCAATCAGTACCTGGACCAAACCGCGCCCTGGTCTGCAGTCAAGAACGATAAAAATGAGGCCGCCAAGACAATTTACACCGCTCTGAAAGCCATTGATTCGCTCAAAGTATTGTTTGCTCCATTCCTGCCGTTCACATCTGAACGACTGCACACCTTTATGGGCTACACAGAGCCGCTTTTTGGCGAACAATATACTGAGAGTGTACAAGATGCACTGGGTGAACACATTGTCCTGCGTTACCGTCCCCCTGCCCATAACCTCCCCCGCTGGGCGCCCAGTCAGTTGAATCCAGGGCAACAGTTAAACCAGCCTTACCCGCTTTTCAAGAAACTGGATGAAAGCGTCATCGCCGATGAGAGAGCCCGGCTGGGAAAGGAAATCAAGATAGCCTGAAACGAATCAAGGCCATCTGAAAGCCTCCCTGGCACTACTGGTAACCATTTCTCAAAATCCACGAAACGTGACCTGCTCTGATCAATAACTTTTGAGCGCCCACACTCTCATTCTTGACAAAATTGACACTCTTTAGTATATTTTCCTATATCCCCCCCAGGGGGGTGGGGTAGAGAGGATGCGCAATGAAAAACGAAGATGCCTTGCGGCGGTTGAAAATTGTCGAAGGTCACCTGCGCGGCGTGATCCGCATGGTGGAGGAAGACTCCTATTGCATTGACATCATCCGCCAGATTCAGGCGGTGCAGGCGGCGCTGAACAAGGTCAGCGGCCAGATTCTCGAAAATCACCTGCACTCGTGCGTCATCACCGCCATTGAGGGCGAAGACCCGGCCGAGCGAGAACGGGTGTTGAAGGAGATTGCCGAGGTGTTTGAGATGGCGAATAAGGTCTGATAGGCAGAAGTGAGAAGTAAGAAGTAAGAAGTGAGAAGTAAGAAGTTTGAAGTTTGAAGTTTCAGGAGGTATAAAATGAATACGGTTACTTATTCTGTCCCCAATATCTCGTGCGGGCATTGTGTCCACACCATCCAGAGCGAACTGATTGAACTGGAAGGGGTGAAGGAAGTGCGCGCCAGCGCCGAGACCAAGACGGTCGTTGTGGCCTTCGATTCTCCGGCGGACGAGGCCAAAATCAAGGCCTTGCTGGCAGAAATCAATTATCCGGTTGCCGGGTAGCCCAGCCTTTTGCCTATGAGACAACTTGCGTTGTTCGTTGCCTTATTTGTGCTGACGGCTTGCAGCCCGGCTGCTCCGACGGTTGCCCCTCATGATGGCCATGGAAGCGATGACTCCCAGGCCGTTCCTTACGATGCCCTGTTTATTGACAGCATGATTGTTCATCATCAAGGGGCAATCGAAATGGCTCAGGAGGCCTTACAAAAGGCGGAGCATGAGGAATTGAAGGCGTTGGCTGAGGCTATTTTGTCTACCCAACAGGCAGAAATTGACCAGATGCGCGCCTGGCGGGAGGCCTGGTATCCGGGTTTGCCAGCGACAGAAGGATTGCACATCCACATGGGAGACATGTCTGTCGCCCCCGACGATTCTCGGCCTTATGACCTGCGTTTTCTCGAAGCGATGATTTCTCATCACGAGGGCGCGCTTGCGATGGCCCAGGATGCTCTTCAGAAAGCCGAACATGAGGAAATTCGCGCCCTGGCTGAAGCCATTATCGCAACCCAGCAGGCCGAAATTGACCGGATGAAAGAGTGGCAAATTCTCTGGTATGGCGAGTAAGTCATGCCTGAAACCAAGCAACTCACCCTTCCCATTACTGGCATGACCTGCGCCAATTGCGTGGCGACCGTCGAGCGCAACCTCAAGAAACTCGACGGCGTCCAGGCGGCGGTGGTCAATCTTTCGTCGGAACGCGCCACAGTCGAGTTCGATCCGGCTGCGGTCGGTCTGGCGGACCTCATCGCCCGCGTCCAGCGCGCCGGTTACGGCGTGGCTACCGGCGAGGCCGACCTGGTCATCAAGCGCCTGGCCGACGATAACGACGCCCGCCGCCTGGAAAAGGCCCTCGCCCGGCTCGAAGGCGTGCTGGAAGCGCAGGTGACCTTTGCCAGTGAAAAAGCGCGGGTCAAATACATTCCCACCCTCATCACCCAGGCCGAGATCCGCCGCGCTGTGGCCGCGGCCGGCTTCGAGGCGCTCGAACTGGGCGGCGACGCCGAAGACGCTGAAGCCAAAGCCCGCGAGCGCGAAATCAACGAACAGCGCCGCCTGCTGCTCATCGGTCTGCTCTTTACCGTGCCGCTGTTCCTTTTCTCGATGGCGCGCGATTTCGGTCTGTTGGGGATGTGGGCGCATGCCCCCTGGGTGCATTTCGCCATGTGGGCGGTGGCGACCCCAGTTCAGTTTTATGTGGGCTGGCAGTATTACGTCGGCGCGTACAAAGCCCTGCGCAACGGCTCGGCTAACATGGACGTGCTGATTGCTATGGGATCCTCGGTGGCCTACCTCTACTCGGTGGTGATCACCCTCGGCCTGTTGAGCGGACACGTCTATTTTGAGACGGCGGCGGTCATCATCACGCTGATTCGGTTGGGGAAGTATCTCGAGGCCCGCGCCAAAGGACGCACCTCCGAAGCGATCAAAAAACTGATGAGTCTGCGCGCCAAAACGGCCCGGGTCGTGCGCGACGGGGAGGCGGTTGAGGTGCCGATTGACGAGGTGCGCGTCGGCGACGTGATCCTCGTCCGCCCCGGCGAGAAGATTCCGGTGGACGGCGTGGTGATCGAGGGCCGCAGCACAGTGGACGAATCGATGCTGACCGGGGAATCGCTTCCGGTGGAGAAAGGCCCCGGCGACTCAGTCATCGGAGCGACGCTTAACAAACTGGGGATGCTCCAGTTCGAGGCGACCAAAGTGGGCAAGGAGACGGCCCTGGCGCAGATCATCCGCCTGGTGGAGGAGGCGCAGGGCAGCAAAGCGCCGATTCAGAAACTGGCCGACCAGGTCTCGGCGGTGTTCGTGCCGGCGGTGATTGCCGTTGCGCTGGTTACATTTGCCGGGTGGTATTTCTTCGGCGCGCCGGGAGATTTCACGCGGGCGCTGATCAACATGGTGGCGGTGCTGGTCATCGCCTGTCCGTGCGCCATGGGGCTGGCCACACCGACCGCCGTGATGGTGGGAACGGGCAAAGGCGCCGAGATGGGCATTCTCTTCCGCAATAGCGAGGCGCTGGAACGCGCCGGGCGCGTCAACGTGGTGGTGCTGGATAAGACCGGGACGATTACGAAGGGGCAGCCGACGGTGACTGATGTAGTTATCAGTGGTCAGTTATCAGTGAGTGGCACTGATCACTGCTCACTGATGACTGATGACTTACTCCGCCTGGCCGCGAGCGTGGAGAAGGGGAGCGAGCATCCACTGGGCGAGGCGATTTGGGCCGAGGCAACCGCGCGCGGGCTGAGTTTAGCGGAAGCGGCCGGGTTTGCGGCAACGCCCGGGCATGGTGTCCAGGCCGAGGTCGAGGGGCGAAGCGTGTTGGTCGGGAACGCGAAAATGCTCGAGGAGTGCGGCATCCCCTTGGGCAGTCTGGCGTCGGAGGTCGAGCGTCTGCAATCCGAAGCGAAGACGGCGATTCTGGTGGCGGTGGATGGTCAGGCTGCCGGGGTCATCGCCGTGGCAGATACGCTCAAGGAAGGCTCGAAGGAAGCCGTCGAAGAACTGCACCGCATGGGGCTGAAAGTGGCCATGATCACCGGCGATAACCGCAAGACCGCCGAGGCAATTGCGCGGCAGGTGGGGGTGGATACGGTGCTGGCGGAGGTGTTGCCGGAGGGGAAGGCGCTTGAAGTTAAACGTTTGCAGGTTGGGACGTTGGAAAATTCCCATGTCGAACCTTCAAACGTGCAAACTTTCAAACCTGCAAACATTGTGGCTATGGTGGGAGATGGGGTGAACGACGCTCCGGCGCTGGCCCAGGCCGACGTGGGCATTGCCATCGGCACGGGGACGGACGTGGCCATGGCCGCCGCGTCGGTGACGTTGATGAGCGGCGACCTGCGCGGGGTGGCGCGCGCCATTCGCCTTTCGCGCCAGACGCTGGCGACTATCAAGCAAAATCTCTTTTGGGCGTTTTTCTACAACGTGATTCTCATCCCGGCCGCGGCGCTGGGGCTGCTCAACCCGATGCTGGCGGCGGGCGCAATGGCCTTCAGCAGTGTGTTCGTGGTGACGAATAGTCTGCGGCTGCGAAAGGCAAAGATATAGCATAAAAGACACAGCCAAAACGTGAAAATCTTGTAGCGCGGCAAGCCGCAACTAAACTGGCGTTGCGCCGCAGTTCAACTGCAGCGTGAACCATAAGAACGTCCCGAAGGTGCTTGTTTCAGCCAACCTTGGGGACGTTCCCAACAGAATAAGAGGCCGTGTCTACTGCACCATGAATTCAAGCGTCCGGTCAAGGTTGCCATTCAGGTAGAGGTCTACCTTATAGGTTCCAGCCGGCCACAAATAGTCATTGCTCAATTCAAAGGTCAATGTGCCATCCCCACCGGTTAATACAGTCTCGGCCAAGTAATAGTTTGGGTCCAAACCTTCGGCCTGCACAGCCGTCCAAACGGCCTTGACCTGGGTGTCATCTGGGGCATTTTTTAATTTAACAATGCAATAGAAAACTTGATCTGGTGCAAAAACGGTGGTCTCGGTGCCACTTTCAGGATCTGTGGTCAGTTGTGCACTGGCTATGTTGGCAGTACTGAAGCTGCCTCCACAGGCCAATGTAGCAAGCAGGAGGGTGGCTAGAACAAACAGGATGCGAATTTGCGGACTTTTCATAACTGTCTCTCCTTGAATAGATTTTTAGCAGTGTAATCGTACATTATGTAGTATAGGCAGTCCATCCGACATTCGGGCTATTAAGACCAAAAAAAATCTGCATTAGATCATCCTATTTCCTCAATGCAACTTTTTCTACATTTGCACATCTGATACAATGGGTTTAGCAAAACACAAGTTTTTTCCTACGCGAGGCGTTTATGTTCAATTTATCCGGGATTTCTGCTTCTTCTCAGAGTTTACCGCGTCATGTCAGAACCCTGATTCTTGGTGCCGGACCAGCCGGACTTTCGGCAGCACTTTACGCGGCGCGTGCCGAACTCCAACCGCTGGTGCTGACCGGCATGCAACTAGGCGGTCAGGCTGCATTAACATACACCATCGAAAATTATCCAGGTTTCCCAGATGGTGTGGGGGGTGCCGAACTGGGTGAACTTTTTCAGAAACAGGCCGAGCGCTTCGGCGCCCATGTGGAGTTCGATACGGCTCACAGTGTGGATTTGTCACAACGGCCATTTCGTGTCAATACAGACAGCGGTGAGTATCTTGCCGATACACTTATCATTGCCACTGGCGCCAGCCCAAATCACTTGAATATCCCCGGCGAAGCCGAATTGACTGGCAAAGGCGTTTCTTATTGCGCAACCTGCGATGGTTGGTTTTTCAAGGACAAAGAAGTAGTTGTTGTGGGCGGAGGCGACTCGGCATTGGAAGAAGCCCTCTTTCTAACACGTTTTGCCACAACAGTTACCATTGTCCATCGGCGCGACACACTGCGGGCCGGTGCAATCCTACAAAAGCGCGCCTTTGAAAACCCAAAAATCAAGTTTATCTGGAACAGCATCGTCACAGAGGTCATCGGTACAGACAAGGTGGAAGCCGTCCGCCTGAAATCTGTCCAGACAGAAGAAGAACGCCTTCTCAAAACGGATGGTCTATTCATTTTTATTGGCCATACACCCAATACACAAATGTTTGCCGGTCAACTTGAAATGGAAGGCGGCTACATCAAAGTAGACGAGCGCATGCGTACCAGTGTGCCAGGCGTCTATGCCGCAGGGGAGGCCGCCGACTCACACTTTAAGCAGGTAATTGTCTCTGCCGGCATGGGGGCAGCCGCGGCTATTGAGGCCACCCGATTCCTCGAAGCAGAATCAGGCTAAAGCGGCGCGGGAACCGCTTGCTCTGTTTAGAACATGCAACCAAAGTCACATAATTTTGAGCAGGTTTGCAGTATAAATTGGTTGTTTAATCTTAGACTCTACTGCAAAAAGGTCTTGAACCACAAAGGACACGAAGTAAACAAAGGATTTCTGAAAGGCTCAATTGAGAATCTTGAATCTCGGCGCACAATTGTTTGGGAAAAATTCGTGACCTTTGCGCCCTTCGTGGTAAAAAGGATTTTTGCAGTGGACTCATCTTAAATTTCAGGAGGAACCATGACAGCAAAAGTATCCATTATTGGCGCCGGTATGACGGGCGCGACCACTGCTCACTGGCTGGCAGAGCGTGAAATTGCGGACCTGGTGCTGGTGGACGTGGTAGAGGGAATGCCACAGGGCAAAGCGCTTGATTTACAGGAGGCTTTGCCAATTGTTGGCAAAGATGTGGCAGTGGTCGGCAGTAATGACTATGTTGCCACCAAAGGCTCAGATATTGTGGTCATTACGGCAGGCATTGCCCGCAAGCCCGGTATGAGCCGTGAAGACCTCCTGGCAACGAATGCGGAAATCGTACGCACTGCTGTGCAAAATACCATTCAAAGTTCACCAGATGCCATTTATATTATCCTGACCAATCCACTGGATACAATGGCATATTTGGCGCTAAAAACCAGCAAGTTACCCCGCGAGCGCGTCATCGGTCAAGCGGGCATTCTGGATTCAGCACGCATGCGCGCCTTTGTGGCCATGGAAACAGGTGTGAGCGTGGAGAACATCTCTTGTTACGTGCTTGGCGGCCACGGTGACGAGATGGTGCCACTGACCAGCCGCTCGAACATTGCCGGCATCTCTTTGCGAGAATACCTGCCCGCGGAGAGACTGGCAGCAATTGTAGAGCGCACACGCAAGGGCGGCGGTGAGATTGTCAGTTTGCTCAAGACCGGCTCGGCCTTCTATGCTCCAGCGGCGGCTGTGGCGCAGATGGTTGAGGCAATTCTAAAGGATAAACACCTCATTGTCCCGGCTTCAGCCTATATGCAGGGCGAATACGGCCTGAAGGATATTTATTTCGGTGTGCCGGTGCAGTTAGGCCGCGGTGGGTTGGAGAAAATCATTGAATACAAACTGGAGCCCGATGAGAAAGCCGCTCTTGAAAAATCAGCCGCAGCGGTGAAAGAGAGTATTCAGGCCCTACATTCTCTGGTTCAGTTATAACTTTGCCAAAGAGAAAGGCCAATTGGAGTCATCCCTTTCTTCTATCAGGGTTACAAAAACGTCTCCAAGGGTTTTTGGGTGTTTCTTATGCACGGTAATCAAGTAAGTTGTTGCAACGATTTTAGAAATTTCAAGGAGTGAATATGATTCTGCGCGAGAAAATTTCTAACCAATTGCCAGCCTGGCGCGAACGTGTCAAGGTCTTGGTCAAAGAACACGGCACGACAGTCATAGACCAGGTGACCATCGATCAGGTCTATGGCGGTATGCGCGACATCAAATCGCTTGTGACCGATATCTCGTTTGTGGATCCGGCAACTGGCATCAAGTTCCGCGGAATGTCCATCCCTGAAGTCCTTGAGAAACTTCCCAAACCCGAAGGAGCCGCCATTCCCTACGTTGGTGCGTTGTTCTATTTGCTATTGATTGGCGAGATTCCCAACAGGACTGAAGCCGAAGCCGTTGAGGCAGAGTGGGCCAAGCGCGCCGAGGTGCCGGCCTATGTGTATGACGTTCTGCGGGCCATGCCCAAAAATACTCACCCAATGGTCTTATTCTCTCAGGCTGTCCTGGCTTTGCAAAACACATCAGAGTTTGCCCGGCGTTACAAAGAGGGGATGAAGAAAGACGTCTATTGGGAACCAACTCTGGAGGATGCGCTCAACCTGACAGCCAAACTTCCGGTGATAGCGGCCTTCATTTACAAGTTGAAATATGGGAACGGTCAGCAGCCAAAGTACAACCCCAATCTGGATTATGGCGCTAACTTTGCACACATGCTGGACGTAAAAGACAAAAAGGGATATGCAGAACTTGCCCGGCTGTATTTCATCCTCCATTCCGACCATGAGTCGGGAAATGTTTCGGCTCATGCGACCCATTTGGTTGGCTCGGCACTCTCAGACGCGTACTACGCCTTTTCGGCTGGCCTGAACGGATTGGCCGGGCCTTTACACGGACTGGCCAATCAGGAATGCCTGGGCTGGCTAATCTCGGTGCGTGATCGTTTCGGCGGCGTTCCCTCGCGCGAGGATTTGTACACGTTCGCCTGGGAGACGCTCGACAGCGGCAAGGTCATCCCTGGCTATGGGCACGCGGTGTTGCGCGTCCCCGATCCGCGCTTTACGGCCCAACTGGAATATGCCAAGAAAAATTTCCCCCAGGATACGCTGGTGCAATTGGCAGAATTGGTCTACGAGGTGGTTCCCCAAGTGCTCAAAGAGCAAGGAAAGGCCAAAAACCCGGCTCCAAATGTAGATGCCATCTCTGGCACGCTACAGTATTACTATGGTGTGCGTGAGTTCGATTTCTACACCGTCTTGTTTGGGGTAGGCCGAGCATTGGGAGTGATGGCCAACCTGGTATGGGCACGAGCATTGGGTCAGCCGATTGAACGCCCCAAAAGCCTGACAACGGCCATGCTGGAAGAAGCAGCAAGAAAATAAGAAGGCAAAACGAAGAATTGAACAACAGCGCACTTTTCAGGTGCGCCGTTGTTTTTTAACAGAAGTGATTTACGGTGCTGTGCCTAACCAGGAAAAAACTCGCTGCTGACTGGGCGCGCCAGCCGAAGTCCAAATCGGCTGTCCCTGCTCATCGGTTCCGGTCTGACGTACAGTGGTTACCCACCAACGGATAACGTGTGGAATCTTATCTTTGGGGCGGAAAGAAACCGGGATAATATATTTGGTATCTGTGACGTAGTCCACAATACGGCGGCCCTGACTTTCGGTTACATCCTCAATCGTAACCTGATAACGTTCGTTCTCGCGTAAGGTTCCAACCGACGCCCATTGCAGGGTGATCACATCAGTATCCAGGGTGAAAGAACCGCCATCGGCCGGCAGGAGCAGGTTGGGGGCCGGATAGGGCGGCGGCGTGGTCGGTGTGGGGGTCGGCCCAGGAGTGGCTGCACGAGCACAGAGCGGAATGACAAGCGGCTGGCCAATATAGACATTGTCACTGGCCAGACCATTGAAGTCTTTGATGGCCGCCTGTGGGACTGCATAATTAGCAGCAATGCTTGAAAGTGTATCGTTTTCCTGCACGGTGTAAATCACCTTTTCACAAGCCTCTCTGGTTGCTTGTGCCGGCTCAAAAGTAGCCGTTGGGGGCGGGGTAGCCGTGGGCGTTGGATACGGTACTTTCAACACCTGACCGACGTAAAGCGTATTGCAAGCCACCGGCAGGTTATTCAGCACAATCAGCGACTGGACTGAAACACCAAAGGTAAAGGCAATAGAAGAACATGTATCTCCTGCCGCGACCGTGTACTCAAAAGGCGGCAGAGGCGTTTCAGTCGGCACCGGGGTAGGGGTAAGCGTCTCAGTCGGGCTGGGGGTAATCGTTGGCGTCTCTGTCGGCGATGCCACCGGCGTTGGCTCAACCACCCGCCCTGTGCTGCGCAGGACAGCAAAGACCACACCCGCGCCAATCACCAGGAAAAGGGCCAGCAAGCCAAATGCAGCAGGCAGGCTAAGGGTCACTTCGGGTAGGCGGCTGGCCTGGATGGCCTTTTCCGCTTTGAGCGTTGACGGCTTGACAACCAGTTCCGTGCCGCATACCAGACAACGCGTGGCACTTTCGCTCAGTCGAGTGCCGCACGTAGGGCAGACTTTGGTCTGTTTGGGATTCGATTCAGGACTCATACGGGGCAGAATTATACCATCTTACATTCCCTCAACTACCACCATATTTGTTTTGGCGGTTTGCTGGCGTAGCGCCAGAGCCGGAGCGTATTCTGGCGAGTCGTGCCATTTTTTGGCTTGCTCTAGCGATGGGAATTCCAGGATGACTAACCGTTTTGCCTGCCAGTTCCCTTCCAAAGTCTCATGATAGCCACCCCGAGCAATATATTTGCCGCCATATTGCAAGACGGTAGCATGCGCCATTTTCTTGTACTCTTCGTACCGCACCGGGTCGGTTACTTCAATATCTACAATAACATAAGCCGTCATTTTTTACTCCAGGTTCTCAAGGTAGTCCATCAGCAAACGCACACCAAAACCGGTTGCGCCTTTAGGACAATAGGCTTTGCGTTTTTCAGCATCGGCTACGCCAGCAATATCCAGGTGTGCCCAGCGCCGGCCATCATCCACAAATTGCTTGAGAAAAATGGCGCCAATAATAGGCAGGGCTTTTCGCCCAGGGATGGCAGAGTTAACCAGGTCGGTTTTCTCACCTCGAACCAATTCCGCATACTCTGCATCAAGGGGTAGCCGCCACAAACGTTCATAAGTACGTTCACCAGACCGGAAAAGGGCCTCTGCCAATTCATCATCCGTAGCAAACATCCCGGCTCGAATCGAGCCGAGGGCGGTTACCACACCTCCGGTCAGGGTTGCCAGGTCAATCAGGATACGCGGGTCGAATTGCCGCTGGGCGTACGTCAAGGCGTCGGCCAAAACCAGGCGGCCTTCGGCATCTGTGTTGAGCACTTCAACCGTCTTACCAGAAAGCGTCTTGATAATGTCATTGGGACGATAAGCATGGGCGGAAACCATATTTTCAGCCGCAGCCAGTATACCCACCAGGGGAGTCTTGAGTTTAAGTCGAGCAGCAGCAATCAGCGTTGCAAGCACAGCCATTGCTCCGGCCTTGTCCACGTTCATGCCAAGCATGGATTCGCTGCCCTTGAGCGAGTAGCCGCCCGTATCAAACGTGAGTGATTTCCCTACCAGAACAATGGGTCTTTCATCTTTACTGCCTGCATGTTGAAGGATAATGAGCCGAGAAGGGGTATTGCTGCCCTGTCCAACTGCTACAATGGCTCCTGCCCCCATTTGGCGCAATTGATGGTCGTCCAACACAGTGCAAATCAGGCCGTATTCAGCAGCAAGATTCTGGGCGCGTTCAGCCAGGGTGACAGGGTTGATGACGTTGGCAGGTTCATTTGTCCAGGTACGTGCCAGATTGACGGATTCACAAATAATGGCTGCCCGGCGTACCACATGCTCATAAGCAGTTGGCGTTTCAGTTAGCAGGTCAACCTCTATAGAAAAGGGAGTAACATTTGAAAGGTAAATATCAAAGCGATAATCGCCCAGCAACATACCTTCGACCAGGGCAAAAACCGATTCTGGCGCAAGCAATCCGCTTTCGGCCAAATCCAGGCCAACAGATTCTATTCTGTTGTAAGCCAGCCATCGCACCAGCAAACTAGCGGCTCGGCGTAAATTTTCGGGGGTCATGCCTTCCGAAGAACGAATAAAGGCCGTTACAGTTTGAGAGGCCGGGTCATGGCTGATGTTCCAGGCTTCGGGATCAGAGAGAGCCGGCTTTGGGGCCGGTGGTGCCGTTGCAATGCGGGCACGGAGTCCGCCGCTAAATGTATCAGGGCTGGAAAGTTGAATGGTAAGCATATCTCTCCTCAAAATACAGAATAGAGTGTGAAGGCAAAAACCAAAGTGGCGCAACTCTACTATACCACTTTCTATCCACTTTGCGGCTCTTTGCAAAATGATATAATCGCTCTAACTTAATGCGAGGCGAAGAATGATCAACCCTGTCATCTTTTCTATCAAGATTACCGAAACTTTTTACCTGACTCTCACCTGGTACGGCGTTTTGGTGATGACCGGCGTGCTGGTTGCCGGCTGGTTAGCCGAGAAAGAAATGCGCCGGCGAGGAGAGAACGGCGAGCATGTCTGGAATGCTCTGGTCTGGGCATTGCCAAGCGGGGTGATTGGGGCGCGCTTATGGTATGTGGCCCAATCTATCTGGAGCGGCAATCCGTACTACCTGGATGACCCGCATAAAATTGTCCTGATCAACGAAGGTGGATTGCACTTTTTTGGAGCATTGTTGTTTGGGGGAATTGCACTCGTTCTATATGTCCGCAAGTACAAATTGGATCCCTGGCTATTGCTAGACTCGGTGGCGCCCATGGTATTGATTGGGCAAGCCATAGCCCGGCCTGCCAATTTCATTAATCAAGAACTTTATGGTCAACCCACAAACCTGCCATGGGGCATCGCCATAGACGCTGCCCACCGCATTGCGCCTTACAATGACCTGGCAAGATACCCCCTTGAGACGACTCGCTTCCATCCCACCTTTGCTTATGAGATGCTATGGAATTTTCTGGCAGCGGCATTACTCATCTGGCTGGCACACAAATTGAAAAGCGCACTGCGACCCGGGGTACTTTTCGCGGGCTGGTTGATTTTAGCAGGTGCAGGTCGGTTCATCATTGAATCCTTCCGACCTGATCAGCCGCTCATCCCAGGGACGGCCTTAAGTTACTCGCGCCTGTTCGCGGCTTTGATGGCCATCGCAGGAGCGTTTTTGCTTTTGCTCATTACAGATACCATCCGCTTGCCACGCTTGAACCCCTGGCGTGAGACGTATTACCTGGCCCCGCCGCTGCCTCAGACTGTATCCGGGCCAAAGTCGCAGCCTGTGAAGCGCGTCTATCGAAGAAAAAGACGGGGATAGCGCTTTAGAAAAAACGTCGGCAAATTGCGCCGACGTTTTTTTACTTTATTAGGCGGTTCAATCTGACGCTGCATCCAGTTCAATTCTCTCAGGCAGGGCTGCTGGCTCAAGCAGAGACGGTTTGCGTTGATCAAAGCCGAAGCGTTCAAAGATATCCGCAAAGGCTTCCACAATTTTCTGGCGGGTAAAGCCCATTTCTTCATAGGAATAAACATGGTCGCTCTGGTGGGCACGAGCGTCGGCTACGGCTTCAACGACAATTTTTTCCAGCCCCTTACGTGCCGGGTAGCCAAACCGTCTATACAGGTCGCGAATAACGCGCTCTGGGTCGTGGATCAGGTCATCGTATGTCAGTATCAGCCTTTCGGGCGCGGGATGCGCATCCAAATAGGCTAACGGATGCCGATACCAGTATTGTGTCATTTCCAGGATTTCTTGCCGATATGGATATTTTTCCAACGGTGTAGTGAAAACATGCCAGGCATAAGAGAACCATGAAAGCGTTGAGGGCAGCATGTCCAGCGGGTTACGGACTAGGTAAACAATGCGCGCTTCAGGAAAGGTTTCAACCAGAGTCTCGATTTTGGCGCTGAAGATAGGATTCTTGGCGACCAAGTGAAGTTTGCCACCCGTAGCATAAAGATGACGCTGGATGCATGAGCGGTAGAAGGCCATGATACGCCTTCGCTCGCTTGCCGGGATGGCATCGTCAAAGAACTGATAGGGCGGCATCTCATCCAAAAATGGGAAGAGGAAAACCACAAAAAAACTGGACCAGGCATGCAGGAGCAGGTTTTCGTCTTCCTCCGGCTGAAAGAGACTGATGCGATGAATGCGCACCTGGCCCAGTGAGCGCCGGTCTATGCCGGTCAGAAGACGTTTGAGTGGATGGCCAAGCGCAGCATCCAGGCGGTTGAGCCAACCAAGCAATTTCTTCTGGGTAACAGAAGGGGCAAAGAAGATATCCGCCACACGCAGGCTGGTGAAGACACCGCCATCGCGTGCCAGCAGGCGCTGCAAGAAGGTTGAGCCGCTGCGGAAATTACCGATGATGAAAAGCGGCTTGTGAATCGGCTGATGTTTATAGCGGGGGAAGAGCAAGTCATCCAACAGGAAGAAGAACCAGGTGAGCAGGGTATAGGCTGGCCACAGTGTATAGAAGAGGAGGACAAATTTGAGACGTTTGCCTTTGAGTTCACCATGTGTCCCGCGTGTGTGGAAAAATGAACGATAGGCCATACGCCAGAAAAGCCGGAAATTGTAAACCAAGGCGGATGCTCCAGAACAGAGTCGCAGCCGGAATCTATCCGGCTGACAGGCTTGATTGTATCAGGTTTTTAGAATAATTAAAGACCGCTGCGCAGCGGTCTTCTGTGCCCCCACGGGAATTCGAATCCCGGTCTTAACCTTGAAAGGGTTGCGTCCTAGTCCACTAGACGATGGGGGCGTTTTGAGCGGGGGGATTTTATCATCCACTTCCCGAACGGTCAAGCAAATCGAACTTATTTTTCAGGGCTTTCTCAAAATCAATTTTCAGTCACAGATTTTTGAAGGCCAATCTGTGATCATCGGTGTAATCTGTGGCTGATCTTCAGACTTTTTAGCCACAGATTTACACAGATTTACACGGATTTTTGAAGGCCAATCTGTGATCATCGGTGTAATCTGTGGCTGATCTTCAGACTTTTTAGCCACAGATTTACACAGATTTACACGGATTTTTGAAGGCTAATCTGTGATCATCGGTGTAATCTGTGGCTGATCTTCAGACTTTTTCGGTCACGTTTGATAAAATGTGAACTGCCATGAACATCATTTTGAGACCGGCAGGCGTTGATTCAAAAGCCCCAGTAGGTCCACCTGAGTGCGATTGAACAAAACCGCCTCGCTTTCAATCCGCAAACTTGGAATCAAAACGGCTGTTAAGAGCGTGTTGTAAAGCGGGATGAAATCGCGTGTCCCTTCTGACATCACAGCACTAAAATCAAAACGTCCTGGCCACTCCAGGGTACCCTGCAATTCATAAACCTGGGTAGTCATCCGCACTGGATACTCAACAATCTTGGAATAACCGCCTCGCGCCAGCGTGACCGGCCCGATATCTTCGCGGCGGGCCATACACACCACAAAGACCTGTCTCTTGACGAGACGCACCATTTCAAAATGGTCAACCAGTTTGGTAGGCATGTGCAGACGTGCCAGTTTAGCGTCATGCACTTCCATGTAAGAGGTGGTCGTATCATTCATCAACCCCATGGCACCGGTGTTGCTGACCAGCATTTTACCGACTACGCGGTAACTGGACGTCAGGAAATCAGCAGCAATAAAACGATGGGTGCGTGGGGCAGTATCCATACTCATGGGTCATTCTCCAACACTAACTGTCTGCAGAGGCGGGACGCTGCCGCCGCGGACGCTTTGGAACCTGGGAACGCGTCCGCCGCCGGCTTGGAGAGGGTTTGCCCGCATTTGGGCTAAGCAACATGTTGAGCCACGAAACTGCTCGAACATCATACTCACGCCGTCCACAGACATCACATATCCACGCCGGAAAATTGGGGACGCTGATCAACTCATTGTCCAGCCAGGTAAAGTAGGTCATAAACTGCAAGCGCATCATTCCGGCTTGACACTCCCGGCATGGAAAGGCGTCTTGATGAAACGACTCACTCATGTGTGCACATCCTGTTGTCCGGCTTCCGTTAAAATAGTAAGGCTGGCGCTGGCTCCCAGGCGGTTGGCTCCTGCCATAATCATGCGTTGTGCATCCTGCCAGTGGCGAATCCCGCCTGCGGCCTTGACGCCCATTTCTGGCCCGACCACACGCCGCATCAGGTCCACATCTTCCACCGTTGCGCCGCTTGTGCTGAAGCCGGTCGAAGTCTTGACAAAATCTGCCCCGGCTTCCCGGCACAATAAGCAGGCAATAATCTTCTCGCGGTGGGTGAGCAAAGCATTTTCAAGGATGACCTTGACCAATGCCCCCTCCGCATGCGCCGCTTCAACCACTGCTTCTACATCTGCAAAAGCCAGCGAGAAATCCCCACCTTTCAGCGCGCCGATATTGATTACCATATCTACCTCGGTCGCGCCAGCATGGATGACAAAACGGGTCTCCGCCGCCTTGAAATCTGGCGAGTGGGCGCCCAATGGAAAGGAAATGACCGAACAAACCCCCACATCACTATCGGCCAGCAGACCTGCAGCCAGAGGCACATATACCGGGTTAATACACACGGTTGCAAAACCATATTCCTTTGCCTCGGCGCACAGTGTTTTCACCTGCTCGGCGGTCGCTTCTGGCTTGAGCAAGGTATGGTCAATCCAACCGGCCAACGCCGCGGCAGACGGTGGATTCAGCCGAATGGGAGCAGGCGGCAACTCCTTTTCATAGGCATCGGCAAGTACAAGAATTTCGCTTAAGTTCTTCATCATACTTATCCATTCATGGGGCAGCGTGCGCCGCTTGATTTGATTTTAATACCATTATATCGGTCAGGGGCCAATAGACCAAAAGCGCTTTACCAATTACATTCTCTTGCGGCAGGAAATTCCACTGATGGGAATCGGACGAGTCGTTACGATTATCACCCAACACAAACAGGTAACCGTCAGGCACGGTCCACTCGCCAAAATAACGCGGCGGCTCAGAAATGTATGGTTCATCTAATTTCTGACCATTCACAAAAACCTGGCCATTCTCAATTTTCACCGTATCACCGGGTAAACCAATAATACGCTTGACATAATCCTCATAATGGTCATGTAAGCCAGGGAAGCCAAGCAGGCGCCGCCAAAGACTCTCCTCCGGGTGCATGGGCGGCCGAAAGATAATCACATCCCCGCGCTGGTACCCACCGCGAAGGTAGGCCAAACGGCTGACCAGCATATATTGACCATCATCCAACGTGGGACGCATCGAATACCCTTCCACCCGCACGCGGGCCGAAACCAGATTTATTCCAACAAATAAGATCACAGCCAGCAGTACCGTCTCAGCCAAATCCAGGAAAAACTGCCGCCAGGACATCTTCTCTTGAGTCTGCGCCGCAGGCTCAGATGCAGCAGGTTGAGTCTCCACACTACCTCCAAAAAAATTCTGGCGAGATTATAACGCTTTTTGCCGCTAACTGCCCATTATACCCGCCCCCAGGCAAAGAAAGTCGGCACATACAGACGACGGCTGCCATCCTGCCGGGCTTGCGCATCAAGCAGGCGATACTTTTGAATTTCATCTGACGGGAGAAACCCCGTTAAATCGGCTTCCAGCACAGCCCATTCCATTTCCTGTTCATTTGGATCAAGCGGTTCAGACGGGGCCGGGGCCAGCGCGCCGCATTCGATGAGGTTAATCCCCGCCCGGACAAACAACTCTGCCAGCCTGCCGCCCAAGGAAATATCGGCGCCCTGCCGCTGCAGGGATTCGTTCTGCATTTGGCCCAAGGGCTGCAAAACAGGAGGGGCATCCTGGCGGGCGGAGTAATCGGGTTCGGCCAGAGCCAGCACACTCCCTCCAGGACGGGTGACGCGTTTCATTTCTTGCAAGGCACGCAATGGATCGGCTACCCACAGCAAAAGATAATGGCAAAAGGTGACATCAAAAATTGCGGCAGGATAGGGTAAGAGAAGGGCATCACCGCACGTCAGCCGGGCTTTCGGGATGTAGGAGCGCGCCTGAGAAAGCCGCGCCCGGCTCAGGTCTAGGCCATGAACCGTCAAGTGATCAGGCAGGTCGGTCAAGACAGCACCGGTCCCACAGCCAACTTCAAGTACACGCCCGCCCTGCTCCAGCCCAGTACAAGAAAACAAATAGACGCGCAATGTGCGCGTCCACCTGGCTTGTTGAAGGAAACGGGCATGCCAGTCTATTCTTTCCATTGAAGGATAAATTCCCTCTGGGCTTCTGTCTCTGGCGAGACAGGATAAAAGGCAGATTTTGGCACTTCACGCCACCATTCGTCCAATTGCTTCAGGGCTTCTTCGCCCGTGCGACCGTGCCGAACAAGGTAGCAACCCACTGTTGTGCCGGTGCGGCCCACGCCCCCCCAACAATGTAGATAAAGTTTGTTCTTTTTTTCCAGAGCCGCATCAATGGCATCCAGGATGTGCTTCATTTCTTCCTGCGTTGGCACGCCAAAATCGCGAATCGGGAAGCGAAGGTGGTTTACTTGCAAACCACATTCCATTGCCTGCTCTTTCAAAAGAGCCTCATAGGGAGGCAATTCGCCGTCTCTGGTTAGATTGACAAAGGTGTTAAAACCCATTTGCAGAAAGGCGCTCAGCCGTTGGACGGCATTTGTCATTTGAATATGAGCAGGATATTCTCCTGCCAGAAAACTGTGGGGGACGACCCAATAGGATTCAGGGATAGGGCGCGATAGCGATTGTTTCATTCAGAATCAAGTTGGGTTTCACCTGGGGTTAGAAAAGAGGAGATGGATGGTGGGTAGGGGCTGATGTCGCGGCGGAATTCGTAGGTAACAACCATCTGCTCGATAACTTCGGCCTCCTTAGGGCCAACATTTAAAAACTCAAAGCCGATATTGTAAAAAGCCGGATTAATATCGGCCTGGCACCAAGCAACCCGAGCCTTGAGGTTGAGATGATCACTGGAGAAGATGATGGGATCGGGCAGATCAAAGCGCAATTCGATAATCGTATCCACAGGAAGAGGGTCATCGCTGATGGTCATGGCGCCAAGTTGACTCATATCAGAGAGGTAGCCAATAATGCGGCCTGTTTTCTGGTCGAAAACGCGCGAGTAAACCATCAGGTATTTGCGTGGCAGTTTCCGGCGTTCTTCCATTACGGCTGCTCCTTTTCTATGCCCATAGTGTACAGTCAAAAGCAGGGCATTGTCAAGTTGACATCGGTCTTTTCATATGGCCTTCTCAAAGTTCCTCGACAACCTGCGCAGAACATGACGCTTGACCATTTTTCACCGCTGAGCACGCAGAGTTTGCAGAGATTTTTATGGTTCTCTCTGCGTTCTCAGCGGTCTCTGCGGTGAAAACCTCCACTTTGAGAAAACCTTGAGTCTTTTCAGACAGCCCATTGCCCACAACCTTTACTGTCTCAAAAAGTCTTATCCTTGTGGATAGATTTTCTCCCATGGATCGCGCAGGAAGTTGCCCAAAACTTGGTCGGCCATGCCTTGCGATGGCAGGACATCTCCATCCGGCTCAACATATAGCCAGGCTTTGCCGGCGCCGCTCTGAGGCTGCTCTTCGGCCAGTTCGAGTGAAACCGGGTGGGATGCTGAATAAGGTACCGGCAAATCCCAGGTCAACCTGAGCCCCAGGGCAGCCGCGCGGTCGCGCAAAGTCAGCGCAGTGTCATCCAGACCAGGCTCAAAGGTCATCGAAAGAGAACGGACCGCCAGTTTGGCCAATCGGTCCAGGTAAGACGCGGCTTGAGAGGCATTCTTGTGCGTCACCGTAAGATGGGCCGTGACAAAGACATCCTCCGGCATCACCACACCAAGCGCCTTCCACGAAACAGGGTTCTCTGGCTGAAGGATGAAAAGTAAATGGTCAAGGCCGGTTTGCAATAACAAGTGCAGGTACTCTCGCTCAACAAGTTTCAGGCCGTCACTTAACAAACCGGAGACCATGCCCTTCGATTCGGCATAAGCAATCAGGTCGGGCAAGTCTTCGCGCAAGGTGGGCTCTCCGCCTGTAAAGGTAACATGCGGGATGCCAACAGCCCAGGCTTTATCGAGGATAAATTTCCACTCATCGGTTGTCAGTTCGCGGTCAACGCGTTTTTTAGGTGCATCTTCAGCAGAGACTCCAGGAGGAAGTCGGTAAGTCAGTGCACAGTCCAAACGCAAAGGGGCGCTCAGGTCTCCAGAATATGGATTGACCCGCTCGAAGTCCAGAAAGGAGACGGGATCCAAATCAGGAGTCTCGATCAGCGCTTCCACCCGCTGGACAAAGTCTATAAAATCCTGCTGTGCCTGTCTCCTATTGACCCGATAACGAGAGGCAATTATTTTACCGACCTCTTCTGGCGCACTACCGTGCAACATGTGGTAGGCATATTCGGTCGCGGAGGGATTGAGATGCAGAACAGTGGCGGCATTGACAATCAAAATCCCTGAACCATCCGGCTGCATACGCAAATGCAGGCGGTAAGGCGATTTATCGGGCGGAGTAAAGAGCCTATGTTGCAGGCTGGCCGGCAGTGGTTTAACCGGCTTAAACCTTTCACGAATGAAGTCAATCAACGCGGACATAAGCGCTCCTTTTTACTTGCGGATAAAATGCGGCATCTCAAAGGGGATTTCCAGCACAAGTTCTACAAAGCCCATGTAATGACCATTTTTATACCATGGCACCTGATAAACCAGTTTCTTAACCCCATTTTTTTCAATGGTATAAATGTTGGCCTGCTGGGTATCCATCATCTTCTGGAGTTTTTCACGCGCCGCCTTGGGGTGGCAATCGAGCACATTCTGGCCGATCAGCGCATAGCCGCCATCTTCTTTGAAAGATTCGGCGGCTTTATCGTTCATGGCCACAATGGTGCCATCGCGGTCACTGACGGTCACTGCGCCAGGGAATTCCTTAAGCCAGGAATGCAAATCATCCATAAAGATTTCTCCTCTCAATCTTTCTACAAGTTGCGCCTGGCAGCAGCTAACTCTGCGCCAGATTCAAACAGAAGGGGACAGCCGCCGCCGCATTCGGCCAGTAACAGGCAGCCATTGCATTTTTCCGGCAGAGCCTGCCGCTCGCGCAAACGCACGGCTAATTCATGATTCCAAATTGCCTCCCATTCATCGGTAAGGAAATTACCAAGCGGGTGGTAATACGATTGGCATGGCAAAACGCCGCCATCTGGCTCAACACACATGTTATACAACGCCGCTGTACAACCCTTCACTCCCAGGTTCATTTCCACAGGGTCAAAATTACAATACTGGGTAGGGGTGTACCAGATAAGTCGCTGTCCATGCTGTTCTGTTTTTTGTTGTGCTATGGCAAGCAGCGGCATGAGTTCGGCCTCGGCCAGGCCCGTTCCTACGGTTGCACCTCGGCCAGAATAAATGAGCGCATTGAGTCCAACCGTTGGCACGCCTAATTCTGCCAGGAAATCTAACGTAGCCGGGATAGTGTGCATATTCGTGCGCAACATCGTTGTGTTGGTCATCACGTACAGACGTGTTGCCAGGGCATTCTTCAGGCCGCGCATCGTCTGATCAAAGGCCTTAGCATTTACCATCTGATTGTGGACTTCTCTATCTGCAGATTCAACCGTTATCTGGACGTGGTCCAGGCCTGCATCAACCAGCCGTTTAACGTAAGCCGGATCGGCCAAACGCCGGGCGTTGGTATTCAAACCCGTGATTTGACCATTGGCCTCAGCATGAGCAATCAATTCTGGCAGGTCATCGCGCAGCGTTGGTTCGCCACCGGTGAAGATAATGTGCGGAATGCCAAGTGCCCAGGCTTTGTCAATGACAGATTTCCATGCCTGGGTATCCAATTCACCTTCTGCGTTGGCAGGGTTTCCCTTCAAGGTAGGATGCTCAATGTTGTAGCAATGGGCACAATCGTTATTGCAGCGGTAGGTTAATGCCAAATCCAGGCGGTAAGGGGCGCTTGGACGCGCCGAAAAAGGTGCAACTGTCTCCAGGTCTAAATCGTGAATCGGGCAAGCGCCATCTGGACGGATCAATTCGTCAAGTTGCGAGCCAAAAGTCTCTAAATCAGCACGGGCCTGTGCAGGGTGAATCCGGTAGCGGTTGGTAATGGCTGCAATGGCATTCTGTTGCGGTATTTTTTCCAAAAGGAGAAAAGCCATTAAGGCGGCGGTTGGATTCAGGTGCATCACCCGACTGGCATTGACAATCAATGTGCCATGTCCATCTGGGTCCAGGCGCAGGTGAATGCGGCTCTTCTCCTTCACATCTTCACGGAGATAGTGATAGATACCAGGCGACGGGCTCTTGACCGCCGCGTATCTATGTCTCAGCCGGCCCAACGTATCCCAAATACTCATCCATTCTCCTGAAAGCACAAATGGAGCAGGGGGCTAACGTCCGCCGCCAGCACAGGCACAAGCGCAGCCTGCACAAGCACAGGCGCAAGCACAACCTCCGCCGCTGCGCGAGCCGCTTGACCGCGATGGCGGAGGCGGGGGGTTGGTGACACTTGTTACCTTGCTGGTAAACCCGCCAACATTACCCAGGACTTTGCCGGCAAAGTTTTGGGCGCCGGTCACCACCGAGGCGGCAAAAGCAGAACCGGGAATTGTGCCGGTCGGGGCTTTGCCCTGGGTGGAGGTCATGGCCGGCATACTGCGAGAAGGAGCGCTGGAAGCCATTGGGCGATAGGTTGGATCGTATCGCCCCCACCAACCAGGCACAACAACCGGGCCGGTGAACGTACGGCGCGTACGCTCACTATAATCCTTGTCCAGCATTGTCCATTCCAAAGACTGTTCGTACATTTGGCTTTTGACTTCTGGGGTGTTGGCAGCCTCAATTTGCTGCCAGGCACGTTCATTAATCAACTTGTAATATTCAATTGTCTCTTTTCGGCTGAAGCCGCGCATCTTATCGGAGACACTGCGGACGAGTTTAACCGTCATATCTTGCAAAGCAGCGCGTTGCTTGGCCAAATTATCGGCCTTGAAGGCCTCTAAAAACTCCTTTTCATACTCTTGTAACCCTTCAGGTAAGGGCTCGGTTATCTGCAATTTGAGCGGGTCCTGGCTAAGGACTTCAGCCGCGCCCTTCTTGATAACACTGAATAAAATCATGGTCATTACTTTGTCAAGCGGTGTTTCCATCAAAATAGCAGCCTCAACCGCCGTCAGCCCGCGTTTGATGCCATGTCCTTCAATAGATATCTTAGGAGGCAAATACTGGAATTTACGCTTGCGTTCAACAATGGCACCATACACCGGAAGTCCAACGAAAAAGAAAGCAAAGCAGCCACAAATGCCAATTCCCATCAAGTCATCGAAAGGTATATTGAACACCGGAGGCGTCACAATTGCATCTGCCGGAACATAGTTTTTGGGAAAAGAGACGCCAAATTTATATTGTGTCGAACCATTGGCGTTGGGAGCATGCCAGGTATAAGTAATACGCCCAGAGGAATCTCGCCCCATTTGTGGCGCTTGAGGACCCGGCCAATTGCTAGATGGGATGTGATAACGTGGTTCTTCTGATTGAACAGCCGGCGGCAGATGAAACACCACTGTTAAATCAGTATCCCCATACACATATTGAGAACCAAACCAGGTGGGAGAGAAAACTCCACTGACATAGTTTTCATCCTCGTCATCTTTGTAAAGCACCTTGTTGATTCTGCCAACGTAAACGTGCACATTTGCCGTGCGCCCCGGCTGAATGGCATATCTTCCAAGTTCAACTGCTATGCCATAGGGGCCATCTCCCTGGTAATCGGACGAAATGGAGACTTGCTGACCATCTACATCGGCGGTAATACTGTTCCGGTCATAATTGTCGTTGGGCAAGCCTACATCCACAAAGTCAATTGGACTGGCGTCGGAACTATTCGAAAAGGTAAAGAGATAATCCACCGTACTACTACCGTCCTCATTCCAATAGACGTGTACAACTTCGCGTTCAAGACGAAAGTAGTAAGTTTGGGCTACGACGGTACCAGCCAAAACAAACGCAAAGAGCAAGGCAAGCAGACTAGCAAATAGACGTTTCATAAGGAGCCATCCTTCCCAAATAAACCACCGCGTGCATTGTCTGCACACCGTGAGGAAATTGCTACCATTTTGGTTCTTCGGTCAACTGATAAACCGTATTGCAATAGGGACAATTGACCATCGGAGCACCGTTGATGATTTTAATATTATCCGCTGTCAGTGTACCGCCACAGGCCTGGCATTTCATTTGTTCAATTTTGGTCGCTCCGGGCAAATCTACTTTAAGTGTGACATTCTGAGCCGCCTCCTGCTTCGTCTTGCGGACGGCCAACACGGTAAAAAAGATACCTCCCACCAAAGCCAGCAAGCCAAAGACCACACCGGCAAAGCCTAATCCGCTTACTCCTTGAGCACCACCGGCGGCTCCAAGCAAAAGAAAGCCTCCCAGGCAGATTCCTCCAGCCGCTAGCAGAAACAGAATCACCGCTATTACATAAAGTCCAGTTGCAGGTTTCATATGGGCTTACCTCCAGCAAAGAATAGAGACTAACCAAAACGAGGCGTTACTTGCTGGGGCTGTCGTACCAGTCCACAGGTCTGACCAGAAAGCGAGTTACAAACGGCCCCAGTAGTACGCAGAAAACAAATCTAAACAGAACGACGGTTCGTCTTATGCAAACCGTACACACGGGTAATTGGTAAAACAACCAGCAGGCCAGTATCAGGTTCGCTTAAATCACCAATGATCTGTTGCGTAACAACCAACAGGCGGTCCACCAGCGAATCATCATCTACAACAGTAAAGATCGTTCGGCCATGCAGTTCAGGATGATCAAAGAAATCACTGAGAGATGGAATGAGAGGAATATCATCGCGTAAAGCATCGTCAGAACGAAGCCGTCCTAAGCCAGTGTTGAACATAACCGTTGCACCACTGACTCCCGTCTCTTCCCATGCCGCCAGTAACTCACTTAATTTCTCAGGGTCGTGCAAAGTAAGCAGTACAAAACTGGTCATGTGAGCAAAACTCCTTCGGGGGCAAACAGAACAGGAAACAACATGGAGATCAGTCCGGCGGTAATTGGAAAACCCACCGCAACAATGGCGGCGTAATAAGCGTTGTGATAATTACCATGGCAATAATCCCTGACAGTTCTCTTGTACTTATCAAACCAGAATCAAGGCCTGTGTTGGCCACAATCAACCCCACTTCACCACGCGAAATCATCCCTGCACCAAGTTGGGCGCTTTCACTCCACGTTAAGCCTCCAATGCGAGCGCCTAAAAATGCTCCCAACCATTTGCCAACAATTGCAACTGCAAGAATAGCCAGAATCAAGCCCAAAGTGTCTGCCCGCAATGAGAAGCCTGTTTTCAAGCCAATAGAAATAAAGAAAACAGGCACAAAAAAGCCATAAGCCAATGCTGAGATGCGCGGTTCAATGATCTCTTTTTCGGGTGTGCGAGCAAACATCAAACCCGAGAGAAAAGCACCCGTGATGGCAGCCATATGTCCGATCAGTTCGGCGGCTAGGCCGTAATAAAAAAGCACAATAACTGCTAAAGATAATACGCTCTGACTGACAGGCAAGTTGCGCACCATTCGTACGATACGCGGTAACAGCCAAATACCAAACCCAACTGACAGCACAAAAAATAGGAGCATCCGACCAAAAATTAAGAGCAGGCCAAGAAAATTGGTTGCCCCAGAAACTACAGCAAAGAACACGGCTAGGAAAAGAATAACGAGCACATCATCAAAAACGGCTGCTCCCAGCAAACTAAGGCCAACCCGACTTTTAAGCATTTTCAATTCCATCAAGGTCTGTGCTGAGATACTGACTGATGTAGCCCCCAGCACCAAACCAAGTAAAGCAGCCCCTTCCCCGCTCAGACCAAGCAAAAGGCCGATTCCCCATCCCGCGCCAAAAGGCATCAGCACACCCAATGTCCCACTCAAGGCCGATACTTTCAGATTGTTGCTCAACTCGTCCAAATGTAATTCCAAACCAGCAATGAACATCAGCAACAAAACACCAATTTCCCCCAAGCCAACAACAAAATGTAGCATTGCCCCTTCGTCAAAGAACGGCAGGTGAAGAAAATTCAAAACCGATGGCCCCAACAAAATCCCAACAATGAGTTCACCCAGCACAGAGGGCTGGTTGAGACGGATACTCACATAGCCGGCCAGTTTGGCCAGGAGAAGCAAGGACGCAAGCAAAAATATGAGTTGAAGGAAGATCGACATCGTAAACCAAGTTTATCACAATTTAATTTCAGGCCCGTCATAAGAAGGTGAAGCACACATTGTGATAATAATCACAAAAGGGGGTGATGCTTATCCATCGAATAATCTCCTTTAAGACGGTACAATTGGCCTGAAAACTAAAAAGTGACACGTACCCACACTGGTAATTGCCTGGGAGCGTTACAAAAACTTTTAAGGGTCTTTTGGCCAACCTTTAAGCGCTCTCTGTATTGAGATACAGCAGGTCGTGGCCACGTAATCCCTTATCGAAATCGGAGTCTTTATGAACCTACAAGATCAGTATTCCCGTTGGAAAGAAAACACCTACAGGAAAAGCGTCGAGCGTTTTGCTGAGCGGAAACCAAAATTTGTCACATCATCTGGAATTGAATTGCCCCCTGTAATCCCCCCTGCTGACCCCGACCCAGACTACATGGAAAAACTCGGGTTTCCTGGCGAATACCCCTACACTCGCGGTGTTCAACCGACTATGTATCGCGGCCGTCTGTGGACCATGCGTCAATATGCCGGCTTTTCAACTGCAGCCGAATCCAACAAACGCTACCGCTATCTCCTGGCAAACGGTCAGACCGGTCTTTCGGTGGCCTTTGACCTGCCGACTCAAATTGGATACGATGCTGACGACCCCATGGCGTTGGGTGAAGTAGGCAAGGTGGGTGTCTCGATTTCATCCCTGGAGGACATGGCCGTCCTCTTTGACCAGATTCCATTAGACAAGGTGTCCACCTCAATGACCATCAACGCCCCAGCCGGCATCCTTCTGGCAATGTATGTTGCGGTTGCCAAACAACAGGGCGTAGAGATGAAAGACCTGCGTGGCACGATTCAAAACGACATCCTGAAAGAATACATTGCCCGCGGTACATACATCTTCCCCCCTGCGCCCTCCATGCGGCTGATTACCGATATTTTCTCCTTCTGCGCGCGTGAAATTCCGGCCTGGAACACCATCTCCATCAGCGGTTATCATATCCGCGAGGCCGGTTCAACTGCTGCCCAGGAAGTTGCATTTACCCTGGCAAATGCCATTGCTTACGTTCAAGTGGCCATAGATGCTGGCCTGGATGTGGACATGTTTGCCCCGCAGTTGTCCTTTTTCTTCAATGCTCACAACAATCTGCTGGAGGAGGTGGCCAAATTCCGCGCAGCCCGACGCATGTGGGCCAAGATTATGCGCGAACGCTTCAAGGCCCAAAAACCGGCCTCCTGGCAACTGCGGTTCCACACCCAAACTGCCGGTTCTACGCTCACAGCCCAACAGCCAGAAAACAACGTGGTCCGCGTCACCCTGCAGGCTTTGGCAGCCATTCTAGGCGGGACCCAGAGCCTGCACACCAATTCGATGGACGAGGCACTCTGGCTGCCAACCGAGAAATCTGTCCGTGTGGCCTTGCGTACCCAGCAAATCATCGCTTACGAATCTGGCGTTGCCGATTCCATTGACCCGCTGGCCGGCGCCTACCTGATCGAATACCTGACCGATGAAATCGAGCGCCTGGCAAGCGAGTATATTCAAAAAATAGATGACCTGGGCGGTGCATTGAAAGCCATTGAACAAGGCTACATTCAACGCGAAATTCAAGACGCCGCCTACGCGACGCAAATGGCCATTGAGAAAGGAGAGCAGATCGTGGTGGGAATGAATCAATTCCAAATCCAGGAAGAAATTGCCCTGGAACGCCAGAAGATTGACCCTGCCATTGAAGCCGCTGCACGTGCCCGCCTGGCTGAACTGCGGGCCACGCGGGATAACGCCCGAGTCAGCGAGTTACGCAGCCGGCTGGAAAAAGCGGCTCTCAGTTCCGAGAATTTAATGCCACTTTTCATTGAATGCGTGGAAAACAAAGTCACATTGGGTGAGATTTGCCACACCCTGCGCGGAGTTTGGGGAGAATATCAGGGGCAGGGAATATAAAATGAGCCAAATTGTTGAATGCATCCCCAATTTCTCTGAAGCCCGCCGCCCAGAGGTGATCGAACAGATTTTGGCAGCAATCACTTCTGTGCCCGAAGCACGCTTGCTAGACCACTCTTCGGATCTTGACCATAACCGTACGGTGGTCACCTTTGCCGGTCCACCAGACGCCGTCGAAGAGGCCGCCTTCCGAGCCATTCAAAAGGCAGCCGAACTAATTGACCTGAATCAACATACCGGTGAACATCCCCGCATTGGCGCGACAGATGTGGTGCCATTTGTGCCAATTGCCAATATCAGCATGGATGAATGCGTAGCCATGGCGCGCCGCCTCGGTCAACGCGTGGGAGAAACGCTCAACATTCCAGTCTACCTGTATGAATATGCCGCCACCCGCCCAGAACGCACAAACCTGGAAGTCATTCGACGCGGGCAATACGAAGCCCTCAAAGAGGAGATTGCACTCCCTGAGCGGCAACCAGATTTCGGTCCAGCCCGAATCGGACCGGCCGGCGCCACCGTCATCGGAGCACGCGATCCGCTGATTGCCTTCAATGTCTACCTCACCACCTCTGACGTGGAGATTGCCCAAAAAATCGCCAAAGCCATTCGTCAGTCATCCGGTGGTCTGCGTTATGTCAAGGCCATGGGTGTCCTGGTAGAAGGCCGGGCACAAGTCTCTATGAATTTAACAAACTTCCACAAAACACCGATTGCCCGCGTGGTCGAGATGATTCGCCGTGAAGCCGAGCGTTACGGCACCACGATTCATCACAGCGAACTGGTTGGGCTGATTCCCCAGGAGGCCCTGGTAGATGCGGCGGTTTGGTACCTGCAGATGGATCAGTTCACGCCAGATCAGGTGTTGGAAACGCGCCTGTTTGCCAAAGCAAATGGCGGGATTCAAGCCGCCAGTTTCTTGGACAGCCTGGCCGCCGGGACGCCAGCCCCAGGCGGCGGTTCGGCTGCAGCCTATGCCGGAGCCATGGGGGCGGCATTGACGGCAATGGTGGCGCGCCTGACACTTGGGAAAAAGAAATATGCCGAGGTTGAGGCACAAATGCAAGACATTCTAACCCAGGCAGAGGCCCTGCGCGCCGACTTGAACCGCGCCGTAGAAGAAGATGCTGCCGCTTTTGAAGCGGTGATGGCTGCCTTCAAACTGCCCAAAGAAACGCCTGAACAACAGACCGCCCGTGACATTGCAATAGAAGCCGCTACTCTGCAAGCAGCGCACGTCCCGCTGGAAAACGCACACCGCGCCGTGCAAGTCATGGAACTGGCCGAACGCGCCGCCAGCCTGGGCAATCTTAATGCCATTACCGATGCGGCTTCGGCAGCAGCCATGGGACGCGCCGCGTTGAGCGCCGCCAGTTATAATGTGCGTATTAATGCGGCTTCGCTGAAAAACGAATCGGTTCGCACGTCGCTGTTAGAAGAGTTAAACTCGCTGGAAAGCCGCGCGGTTGAGATCGAAGCACGCCTGCGCGCCGTTTTGGAAGAGCGCGCCGGAATCTAAGCAACAATGAGGTGATTATGTTCCACGATCGCGTTTCCCATCTTCAAGCCGAGGGAGCCTATGTTGTCCTCGCGCGTGCCCAGGCCCTGGAGGCACAAGGCCGTGAGATTCTGCACCTTGAAATCGGCCAACCTGATTACCCCACGCCAGCCCATGTGGCCCGTGCCGGGATCGAGGCCATTGAAGAAGGCCAGACGCGCTACGTCCCTCCGGCTGGAATAGCCCCCCTGCGCGCGGCTATCGCCCGCGATGTCTCCCGGCGGCTCGGCCTGACCATTGAGCCGGAGCAAGTTTTGCTCGGGCCGGGTGCCAAGCCCGGGCTGTTCTACTCCACCCTGGCCCTGGTCGGATCCGGTGACGAGGTCATCTATCCTGACCCAGGCTTTCCATCCTATGCCGCCATTATCGGCATTGCCGGCGGCATTCCTGTCCCCGTCCGTTTGCGCGAAGAGAAGGGCTTTTCGTTCGACTTAGACGAATTCGACGCCCGCATTTCTGACCGCACCAAATTGATTATCCTCAATTCGCCTGGTAATCCCACAGGCAGCATCATCCCCCTGGAAGACTTGAAACACATCGCCCAAAAAGCGCAAAAGCACAACGCCTGGGTCATTTCCGATGAAATTTACTCTCAATTGGTTTACGACGGTCTGACCGCCCCTAGTATTGCCACCCTGCCGGGAATGATGGAACGGACGGTAATCGTGGATGGCTTTTCAAAAACCTATGCCATGACCGGCTGGCGCCTGGGATACATGATTGCGCCCAAGCCTCTGGCCGAACGGGTAGGGCTACTGCTCACACACTCGATTGGCTGCACGGCGGCTTTCACCCAATATGCCGGCCTGGAGGCGCTCACCGGCCCACAAGAATGTGTGCGAGAAATGGTCGCCGATTATCAGCGCCGCCGCGATCGGATGGTAGCCGGTCTCAACGCTATCCCTGGCATCACCTGCCAGAAGCCACAAGGCGCTTTCTACGTTTTTCCCAACATCACAGCCTTTGGGTTAAGTTCGAACGAAATTGCCACCCGGCTGATTGATGAGGCAGGCGTGGCTGTGTTATCGGGGAGCAGTTTTGGGACCGGCGGGGAGGGTTACCTGCGGCTGTGTTACTGCACCTCTATGGAAGTGATTGAGCGGGCATTAGAAAAAATGGAAACGTTTTTCAGAAATTTGGCCCATGCTTCTGGTCGCTCCCATTGAGAATTGCTGAGAGCAAGCAGGTGCGATATAATCGCTGCTGGAGCATATATGCCAGCCATTTACCCATTTACTGCAATTGTCGGACAAGAACGCATGCGGCGGGCGCTGATTTTAAACGCCGTGGATATGCGCATTGGTGGTGTTTTGATTCGCGGCGAGCGCGGTACGGCCAAGTCCACTATGGCACGCGCACTGGCAGCGCTTTTGCCAATGGTAGAAGCCGTTCAAGGCTGCCGTTTCGGCTGTGATCCAGCCAGGCCCAACACGTGGTGCACCGAATGTCATGAACGCGATGCAAGAGGTGAGGAACTGCCGGTTATCCTGCGCCCAACGCCTTTTGTCAATCTGCCTGTATCGGCCACCGAAGATCGAGTGGTCGGTACCCTGGATATTGAGCAAGCCATCCAAAAAGGGGAACGCCACTTTGAACCGGGCGTCCTGGCGGCTGCCAACCGCGGCTTGCTATACATTGATGAAGTCAATCTGCTTGATGACCATGTGGTAGATGTCTTGCTAGACTCGGCAGCCATGGGCATGAACATCGTGGAGCGGGAGGGAGTTTCTTTTGCCCATCCAGCGCGTTTTATTTTAGTGGGAACCATGAACCCGGAAGAGGGAGACTTGCGGCCGCAGTTGCTGGACCGCTTTGCCCTTTCGGTAGATATTACCGGCATCCGCGACCCGCGTGAACGGGTGTTGATAATGGAACGTAACATCGCCTTTGAACGGGATGCAGAGGCTTTCCGCCAAGAATGGCTGCCTAAAGAGCAGGAACTTTCTCGTCAAATTGAGCAGGCACGTAAATTGGTGGACAAGGTAACCTACACCAAGCGCGATTTACTCTCCATCGCCGCCCTGACCGCCTCGCTGAACGTAGATGGACACCGCGCCGATTTGATCATTTTGAAAGCAGCCCGCGCCCAAGCAGCCTTTGAAGGACGGACGGCCATCACCGACCATGATATTGCCCTGGCCGCTGAACTGGCCCTGCCGCATCGCCTGAAGAAGACCCCCTTCCAACAAACCGAGATTACCACCGAGCAATTGCAGGAACGAATTGAGCAACTGCAGGGACAGGCTCAGCCAGGCGAGCCGGAAGAGAAGCCTGAACCGCGCGAAGGTGAAGAGCAAAAAAAAACTTAAAATTAGAGGATGAGGTCCAGCAGGAGGAGGAAGCCAAAGGACCTCCCGAACCGGCCAAGCAAGATATATTTGCCAGCGCCAATGCCAACTGGTGGGATGGCGGGCAAAAAGTGCAAGTGGGTGAAACGTTCAAACCGCGTCAGTTGAATACCCCACTGGATAAGTTATCCCGCCGCCAGGCAGGGCGACGGTCATACACACGTACCGAGCGTAAACACGGGCGTTATATCCGCGCCCGCCCGGCCAATGGACGCTTGGACGACGTCGCCTTTGATGCTACGCTGCGGGCCGCAGCCCCCTATCAACGCAGACGAACCGAAAAACGCAAACGCCTGGCCTTTGCCATTGAAAAACAAGACATTCAGCGCAAAGTGCGCGTTAAAAAGACCGCCAACCTGGTTTTATTCCTGGTAGATGCTTCATGGTCTATGGCGGTAGCCGAACGCATGAACGCAACCAAAGGCGCAATTTTGTCTCTTCTCACCGACGCCTACCAGCGGCGCGACCGGGTCGGTTTGATCGTCTTTCAAAAAGACCGCGCCACTCTGGTGCTTCCGCCAACCAACTCTGTGCAGTTGGCCCAGCGTGCGCTGGTCAACATTCCTGTCGGCGGCAAAACACCACTTTCGGCCGGCTTACTGCTGGCCTACGACACCTTGCGTCAAGAGCGCCTGGTCCATCCCGATGTGGAGCCGCTCCTCATTGTCCTGACAGATGGCGCCGGAAATGTTTCTATCACCACAATGCCGCCACAGGAAGAGGCCTACCGCTTTGCAGAGATGATTGCCGAAAATGAAGTCCGTTCAATTGTCATTAACATGGAACATGCAGCCTTTGACCAGGGTCTGGCGCAAATGCTGGCCAATCACCTGAAAGCACCTTGTTATACATTGAATGAATTGAGAGCCGAAAGCCTGTACGCGACCGTCCGGCAAGAAATAGGCGGCGGGGGATGAAAGCGGGGAGTTACCTGGCCGTCTCGTTTTCCTCATTCCCTGTAAAGTAGGTGGTCGTTGCCTGACCAGGCTGGCTGATTCCCTCTCGTGTAAAGACCTTCCAGAAGGTTAATAGCAGGATTTTGACATCCAGCCAAAAGGACCAATGATCCACATACCAGACATCCAGTTGGAAGCGTGCTGGCCAGTCGAGAGCATTGCGCCCATTAACTTGTGCCCAGCCGGTGATCCCAGGCAAAACCTCATGCCGGCGCATTTGTTCGGGTGAGTAACGCGGCAGGTACTCCATCAACAAAGGACGCGGCCCGACCAGGCTCATCTCCCCACGCAAAACATTGAACAATTCGGGCAGTTCGTCCAGGCTGGTGGCACGCAGGAAACGTCCAAGGGGAGTTAATCGTTCGGCATCTGGCAAGAGGTTGCCATCTGGGCCGCGTGCTTCGGTCATCGTGCGAAACTTATAGAGGAAAAAAGGCCGCCCTTGATAACCCGGCCGTTGCTGCCGAAACAAGACTGGTTTCCCAAGAAAAATCCTTACCAGCAAAGCCACAAACAGCATCAGCGGTAAGAGCAAAATCAACATCAGGCTGGCCAGTGTCAAGTCTAGCAGACGTTTACTCAGAGGTACAGACGGCATGTGGTCATTCTACCAAAGAAGGGATGGATTGTGGTATATTTCAACCAGGAGCAAAAATGAACGAGCGGATTTTAGTCATAGAAGACGATCAGGCGATTCTGAAACTCTTACAACGCGGCCTGGCTTATGAGGGGTATGTGGTAGCCGTGGCTACTGACGGCCGCAGCGGCTTGAATCTGGTACGCCAACATCAGCCCGATCTGGTGATTCTCGACTTAATGCTTCCTGGAATGGACGGGCTGGAGGTCTGCCACAGACTGCGTACCAGCGGCGGGAACCTGCCCATTCTTATCCTGACGGCCAAAGATTCGGTTCAGGACCGCATCCAGGGGTTGGATACCGGAGCCGATGACTATATGGTCAAGCCGTTCAACCTGGATGAATTGCTAGCCCGCGTACGCGCTCTCTTGCGCCGCACCCAACAGGAGCGTGTGGCCGTACTGAAATTTGCTGATCTGACTCTGGACACCGGCTCGCGTCAAGCATCACGCGGGAATCGCCTGATTCAGTTGACTGCCAAGGAATATGAGTTGCTTGAGTTATTCATGCGGCATCCCAAACAGGTCTTACGGCGAGAGGTCATCTTTGACCGGGTCTGGGGTTATGACTTTGGCGGCGAAAGCAATGTGCTTGAAGTGTACATCCGCTACCTGCGCCAGAAACTGGAAGAAGGCGGTGAGCCGCGCTTGATTCACACTGTGCGCGGCGTAGGTTACGTCATGCGCGAAAATCCCTGAGATCTCTTTTATATGTCCCTGCGCGGCCGCTTGACCCTGCTTTATACAACCATGCTGGGCGGGATTCTGCTTCTGTTGGGGGTGGGCGTTTATGGATTAGTCAACTATTCACTCATCAACCAGGTTGACAAAGCCCTGAGCGAAACGGCCGCCCGTCTCATTAAGGGGGCTTACATTGATGTAGATGGAAATATCACCCTTCCGTTGTCATCCACCTTTAACCTGACCTCTGGGGTTTACATCCAATCTCTGGACCGTTATGGAAATCTCATTGTCCGCATTCCTCCTACAACCAACCTCCGTTTGACACTTGACCCACAGGTTCTACAAAACCGCCAGATTCATTACCAAAGCCTATACATAGAAGGGGAGCATTTACGCGTCCTGAGTGTCCCATTAATTTCCATGGGGCGAACAGTGGGGGTATTACAAGTAGCAACTAGTTTAAGGCTGGCAGATGCTGCCCGTCAGGACTTGCTCTATGTCCTGGCAGGAGGAACCCTCATTGCCATGTTGATTGCCGGTTTTGCTTCCTGGCTGGCCATTGAACAGGCACTGGCGCCATTGGCCACCGTGACGAAGGTAGCCGAACAGATTAACCGCGCCGACGACCTGGCACGCCGCATTCCCTACCGCGGGCCAGAGAATGATGAAATCGGACAACTGATTGCAGCATTCAATCAGACTCTGGAACGGCTGGAGGCATTGCTTGCTTCACAGCAACGCTTTTTAACCGATGTCAGCCACGAACTACGCACGCCACTGACCGTGATCAAAGGCAATGTGGATTTAATCCGGCGGATGAAGACGGTTGATGATGAATCATTGTCTAGCATTGAGCAGGAAGCCGATCGCATGAAGCGTCTGGTAGAAGATTTGCTCACGCTGGCAAAAGCCGAATCCGGCACGCTGACACTCCGCCTGCAAACAGTAGAATTGGACACGCTGTTACTGGAAGTGGTCAAAGAGATGAGCGTCCTGGCTGGGGGGCGGATCAAAATGAAGGTCACCGAAATTGACCAGATATTGGTCAATGGCGATCGTGACCGCCTGAAACAGGTGCTCATCAACTTAATTGCCAATGCTGTCCAGTACACCCCTGCCGGCGGGAACATCTTTTTGGGATTAGGGAAAGTTGGACAACACGCGCGTCTCATCGTTCGGGATACAGGGCCTGGCATTCCAGCCGAAGACTTGCCGCATATCTTCGAACGTTTCTACCGCGCCGAAAAATCGCGCACACGCGGCAAAGGCGGTTTTGGGCTGGGTCTTTCCATTGCCAACTGGATTGTAGACAATCACGGCGGTTATATTGAAGTCTTTTCCCAAGAGGGTGAAGGTACAACCTTTTGCGTCTGGCTGCCACTAGCAGAACAAGAGAAGGACGACAAGCGATAATCTGTATCTACCTGCGCATCCCCCTCTCACAGGTTAGAATCGTCCAAACTTGCGAGAGAGCAGGCAGTTACCATGACTTGCTACTTTTATGGCTGTAAACCCAATCGCTGGTGCGCCTGCTGGCAGAGACTGGCCCCGCCCGCTGCCAGCCACTCCTGCAAACGCGGGCTTTCTGCCTGACCGCTGAGAGCATCGGCATAGATGCCTTCTCCCCAATAAACATAACGTCGGGTTTCGCTTGCCCACAAGGACTCGCTGCGGCCAACAACCCCAATTCCACCATTATAGCCGGCCAAGGCCAGAGAGTATTTTCCATCCGCTCGTTCCAATGCTTTGCGTAAATAAGTCAATCCGCGTGCAGCATTGGTCGCCGGGTCATAAGGATTATCCAAGGCATCAAAATGAAAAGGCATCACCTGAAACAGACCGATTGCCCCAGCCCGAGAGCGCGCCAGCGGGTCGCCACAGGATTCGATTTGCATCACTGTTGCTGCCAGGTTTGGGTCCACACCAGCCGTTGCTGCCCAGATCACAATCTGTCCTCCCCAATGTTGAACTTCAGGTGTAAAAATCGGCGAAATAACACTTGAAAATGTCTGAACAGAAGGTGGCGCTTCAGAAATATACAGGGTTGGGTCACCCAGCCGGCTGACATAGAAAACCAACAGACAACCCACTGTCAGCACGGTGAGCGGCGGCAACACAAAGCCAGACAGACAGCCGCTGGGAGATACAGCGGCTGTCTGTTCATTATCTGGAACAGAGTGAGAGTAGGAATGGCGCACAGGAGACATTTAGAAGAAAGTTCTACTCCCAAGCAAAGAAACGCAATTCTTAGAAGCGATCGTCGTGATAGGCCGCAGAACGGGCACTCATAGAAATATTGTGGTAGGTGGGTTCCTGCCGATAAGTCTCAACACGCGGTGTCGGTTTAGGCGCAGAGCGCAGAGAAGAAGCAGGCCGCAAAGCCCCTCCCAGTGTGGGAGCAGGACGAGGCGCCGTCACCGGAGTCTGCAAACGTTGGTGGACATTGCCAGATGGTCTTTGTTCGACCTGGCTGAAAAGTCGCTCACCGGCCAGCGAGAATGTGCCAATAATCAGGACACGAATCAGCCAGACCATGATGGCCACAAAAACCGGCACGGTTTTCGTCAATGTTGTCGTTCCAATTACTGCGCTGCCCAGGCTTTGATGATTGACAATGGCCACCGAAACGCCCCACCAGGTCAAGGTAGCATTCATGGCTGCAGCCAGCAACCAGGCGCCAAATAAGTACCAGACTTCTGCCGGTTCGTCGCGTCCCTGTTCAGGCGTGAACAAACGAGCGATACCGGCAAAGTCAATGCCACAAAAAGCAATTGAGAGGATGGTAGCCCAGCGAATGCCGGCAAACTTCAAATTGCCGAGCACATCGGTGAGGGCAAATTCTGTCGTGCTGTAGTTGAAAACTTCAAAAGCCAGCCATGCAGCAATGATCATGGCTCCCCAGACCATGCCGCGCCGGATGCGGACTGCACCACTCAAAAATGGTACAACGGGTGAACCCTGGTTAAGTGGACGTGCTGTATTCATCAAAAATACCTCCTGTTGCCAAACCTAATTGATACATTTGTTCTAATTATAGAACAAATATTCTATTTGTCAAGTACTTTTTCTGGTAATTTACCTCAAACAAACGTTCCTTGACATTCGCTTCGCCTTCAGATAGAATTCCTGCATCTTTGGGCCTGTAGCGCAGTTGGGAGCGCGCCTCAATCGCACTGAGGAGGTCAGGGGTTCGAATCCCCTCAGGTCCACTTTGGTTGACGAATCGAACATTTCAATGTAAAATCGGCGTCGCCTCAAAAAGGGCCCATAGCGCAGTTGGGAGCGCGTCTCAATGGCATTGAGAAGGTCGCGAGTTCGAATCTCGCTGGGTCCACACCATATAGGGCAGGTCTAAGGCCTGCCCTGAATGTATATAATGGTCACGACAGGAGTAGTACGTCATCCCAACAGCGAGCCGGGAGAGTTAGGTGTGAGCCTGGCAAAGTGCCCATTGGGAGCGCATGAGACGGAACTCGCCTGCCCCTCGAAGAGAGAGACCGCATTGGTGAATAGAGTAGTCAATGCCGGGAATGCCCGTTAACGCATAAAAGTGATGGAGTCGAAAAGACCAAAAGTTCGAAAAGATGCCAGTCTTATGGCAATTCGCCGGACAAGCAGCCAGGAGACTCCATAATCGGGGTGGTACCGCGGAGGAACCCTTCGTCCCGGAGTGGGTGAAGGGTTTTTTGTTTACCTGTAGAGGTTGACCAAAGGTACGCGGCCCCAAAGAAACGGGGATGCGCCACAAAGTGCGTCCGCTCCAACGATCAGCCTGGATTCGTTCGCTAGCCGCGCCCCACCCCGGGGTCCGGCGCGAATCGCTCAGTCTGTTCAAATAAATTATTTCTTTTTGAAAACCAAGAGGCAAGAATGGGCATACCTTACAATCCGTCTGACATTGAAAAAAAATGGCAAGCCAAATGGGAAGCCGATAAATTGTATCGCTCGGTGATTGATCTCAAGCGGCCAAAACACTACGCGCTGACCATGCTGCCCTACCCCAGCGGCAATTTGCATATCGGCCACTGGTACGCGATGACGCCTTCTGATGCACGTGCGCGCTGGATGCGTATGCGCGGCTATAATGTGCTCTTCCCAATGGGTTTTGATGCCTTTGGCCTGCCGGCCGAGAACGCGGCTATTAAAGATGGCATTCACCCGATGAAACGCACCTATGAAAACATTGACAATATGCGCAAGCAATTACGTTCGATGGGCGCTATGTTCGACTGGGAACGAGAAGCCATCTCCTCTGACCCTGAGTATTATCGCTGGACACAGTGGTTTTTCATCCAACTTTTTAAGGCCGGTTTGGCTTATAAGAAATTGGCGCAAGTGGATTGGTGCCCCGTCTGCAATACCACGCTGGCGCGCGAACAGGTGTGGGGCGAAGACCGTCACTGCGAACGCTGTAAAACGCCGGTTATCAAAAAAGACTTGGAACAGTGGTACTTCCGCACAACCGCCTACGCCGAAGAATTGCTAGACTTCAGCGAGATGGACTGGCCAAGTCAGGTTGTAGAGATGCAGACAAACTGGATTGGCCGCTCAGAGGGCGCAAACGTCACCTTCTATTCGGAGCAGGGTGACCCGATAGAGGTTTTCACCACCCGGCCAGATACCCTCTTTGGGGCAACCTTTATGGTGCTGGCCCCCGAGCATCCGCTGGTAGAAAAACTGACCACGCCTGAGCGCAAAGCCGAGGTTGAGGCCTATGTTGCCCAGGCAATCCGTCAGACGGATATTGACCGCGAATCGACCGAGAAGGAAAAAACCGGCGTTTTTATCGGGGCATATGCCATCAATCCGGTAAACGATGAAAAAATTCCGATTTGGATTGCCGATTACGTGCTCATGACTTATGGGACGGGTGCGATCATGGCTGTTCCTGCCCACGACGAACGCGATTTTAAATTTGCTACCAAATACCATTTGCCAATCCCGGTGGTCATTGCGCCGCCTGGCTGGGACGGCCAACCTTTGAAAGAAGCCTGGGCTGGGGAAGGGACGGTGGTCAACTCCGGGCCATGGAACGGTGTCCCAACCGGCAAAGAAGAGGGGCAGAGTGTAAAGGTAGCAATTGAATGGCTTGAAAAGCACGGCAAAGGCAAAGGGGCCATTAATTACCGTCTGCGCGACTGGACCATCAGCCGTCAACGTTACTGGGGAGCGCCCATTCCCATCATCTACTGCCCGGAACATGGACAGGTGCCGGTTCCCGACGATCAATTGCCGGTGGTCTTGCCTGAAGATGTAGAATGGCTGCCAACCGGTCAAAGCCCGCTGAAACTGCATCCCACCTGGAAGAAAACTCATTGTCCCATTTGCGGGCAAGAGGCGGAACGCGATACCGACACAATGGACACTTTTATGTGTTCATCCTGGTATCACCTGCGTTACCTGAGCCCGCACTACGAGGAGGGGCCATTTGACCCCAAAGAATACGACTACTGGATGCCCGTAGATACCTACACCGGCGGTGCAGAACACGCAACCATGCATCTCATCTATACGCGCTTTTTTCACAAAGCCATGCGCGACTTGGGCATCACCAAAGGCAAAGAGCCGATGGTTCAACTGCGCAACCAGGGTCAGATTCTGGGACCAGATGGCCAACGCATGTCTAAGAGTCGGGGGAATGTGATTGACCCTGACGAACAGGTGCGGCTCTACGGAGCAGATGTCGTCCGCTGCTATTTGATGTTCGGCTACCGCTGGAACGAGGGCGGGCCGTGGAATACAGAAAATATCCAGGGCGTTGTCCGCTGGTTGAACCGGGTTTGGGTGATGTTTACCGAAGCAGCCCCACAAGGGAAAAACGCTCAGGCGGCCAAAATCTTGCGCCGCAAGACCCATCAGATGCTCCAGCGGGTGAGTCGCGATTTTGAGCAATTTGAGTTCAATACCATCATTGCCGCCCTGATGGAATTGATGAATGAAATGTACAAAGCCCGCGAGGCCGGTGCGGCCGGGACGCCCGAATGGGATGAAGCGCAAGATTATTACCTGCGCATGCTTGCTCCTGTAGCCCCACACATAGCAGAGGAACTCTGGACAGAGTACCTGAAGAAACCCTACTCGGTTCATACCCAGTCCTGGCCAGTTATAGACGAAGAGGCTGCCAGAGAAGAAAAAATCGTTATCCCAATCCAGATCAACGGCAAAGTGCGCGATCGGGTTACCGTCTCGGCTGAGGCCAGCGAAGAAGAAATCAAGGAGAAAGCCCTGAATAGTGAGACGGTACAGAAGTATTTGGAAGGCAAGTCGCCCCGGCAGGTAATTGTTGTGCCAAAGCGGCTGGTCAATATCGTCATCTAACAGACTTGCGGCGCATTCAGAAAATGCGCCGCAAGCATTTTTATTCACCCAGGACCGGCGATTACCATCCGCGGATATACGGTTCCCAGTCCATATTTTCAATCAAGTGCCGCCCAAAAATGTAGAATGCGCTGGAGGGGGGTTCCTGCGGCAAGCGGATTAACTTCATCCCCGATTCTTCCAACCGGCGGCCGCCCTTCTGGTGATTACAGGCCGGGCAGGCGGTTACCACATTTGTCCAAACATGCTCCCCACCCAGGTGCCGCGGCAAAACATGGTCCACCGTCATTTCTCCACTACGCCGTCCACAGTATTGGCAGGTATAATTATCGCGTCGGAAAATCTCCCGCCGGGTTAATTTGACGGATGGGCGTGGCCGGTGCACCATAGCCTCCAGCCGGATGACCGACGGGCGTGGGATTTCCTGGGAAACGGTGCGAATGACGCCGCGGCCATTCACCACCAGGTTGGCTTTGCCGGTGAGAATCAGGCCAAGAGCGCGGCGGGTGTCGCACACGTTCAACGGCTCAAAATTAGCATTGAGTACCAGAACTGGCGCATTCATGGCGCATCCATAATTGGTCTGATTATAGCACAACGGTTTTACGGAGATGAAAGATGAAAATTCTAATTGCAGGTGGCAGCGGTTTAATCGGTCGAGCCCTGAGCCAATCTCTGCTTGATGACGGGCATGAGGTCTTTATATTGACCCGGCAGCCTGAGACGGCACGCTTACCTCAGGGTGCCAGAGCCATCGGCTGGGACGGTCAGAAAATAGGCGGCTGGCTTGCCGTTCTGGAACAATCTGAGGCAGTGATCACGCTGGCGGGTCAGAGTCTCGCATCTTGGCCGTGGACCAGGGCAAAGAAGCAGCGTTTCTTCGACAGCCGGGTCAGACCGGCGCTTGTGCTGGCTGAGGCCTGCGGGAGGGCTTCGCGCCGCCCAAAGGTGTTTCTTCAAGCCTCGGCCATCGGCTATTATGGCCCACGCGGCGACCTACCGGTAACCGAAACCGACTCGCCCGGCAAGGATCTGGGAGCACGTATTTGTCAGCAGACCGAAGCCGCATCCCAGCCGGTAGAATTGCTTGGAATTCGACATGTCATTTTGCGCACGGGGGTAGTGCTGGCCAGAGAAAGCATCATTCTCAAGTTGATGACACTGCCTGTGCGCCTGTTTATCGGCGGGCCGCTGGGTACCGGAACACAAGGATTCTCATGGATTCATATCGCTGACGAGGTGGCTGCCATTCGCTTCCTGATGGAAAATGAGGCCGCCAGCGGAGCCTTCAATTTAACTTCCCCTGAGCCATTATCCAATGCAGAATTCACGCAAATTCTGGCCAAAGTTCTGCAACGGCCTTACTGGCTGCCGGTTCCAGCCATCCTGCTCCGTTTGGTATTGGGCGAGATGAGCAGTATGGTTCTGGATGGTCAGTTTGTCCTGCCAGAGCGCCTGCAAAAACTGGGTTTTGAATTTCGTTTTCCACACGCCAAAGAAGCCCTGCGCGACTTGTTAACCAAGCAGATTGCTGTATAATAGCGGCATGACCGAAAGCCCAGTGCGCGAGTACCGCCCTGAACTGTTGCCACGCTCTGGAGAGGCTATTGCCTGGGCGTTCCTGCTGGTGACCAGTCTCAACCTTGTTGTTCTGAGGCGCTGGCTGGGTGAGATTCCTGTAGCAGCATGGGCGGTGTGGGCACTCCTGTTGTTCTTTGCAGTGAGCATCTCCTTTAACAATTGGGTGGAGCGGCATACCTTTTTGCGGCTGGATGAAAACGGGATCACTTTTGAGAATGGACTCCGCTCGGTGCGGCTGACCTGGCCAGAGGTCAAAGAAATGAGCCGTTTCCCTGCCCGCTGGGGAGAGGCTATCCAGGTTCTCGGTCAAAATACAGGGTTTGTCTTCCATACGCTGGGTGAAGTCCATCTGCAAGGCCGGTTGCGCGGCCGGACAGGCTTTGCCGAAGGTGAAAAAATCCTTGAAGAGATTGTTGCAATGGGTCGCTTGAATCAGGTTACAGAAAGCAAAGGCATAGTGTATTATTCGCGCCGTTGAAGTCATTGCTGCGCGAGACCGACGCGTCTGCCGCAGCAGGCGCGTTTTGATTTTGAGGAGAGGAGGACGAAATGAACATTGACGAACAGGTTGCCTTGTTGATGCAGGGAACAGAATACGGCGACGATACGCTAAAAAATGCCATGGCCGCCGAATTGCGTCAACGCTTGTTGGAAGCCCAAAAGGAGGGTCGGCCTCTACGCGTCTATTGTGGCTTTGACCCACGCACAAGCGATCTACACTTGGGGCACACTGTGCCGATGCGCAAACAACGCCAGTTTCAGGAACTTGGGCACGAGGTTACTTTTGTCGTGGGCGATTACACCTCGCTGATTGGCGATCCATCAGACAAGGATAAACTCCGGCCCCGCCTGACGCCGCAAGAAGTGGCACACAACGCCGCCACATACGCCGAACAAGCATACAAAATCCTTGACCGGGAGCGGACAAAAATCCGCTTTAATTCGGAATGGCTGTCGCGGTTGAGTTTTGCTGAGTTAATTGAACTGGCATCCAATTTCACGCTTCAGCAGTTTATACGTGAGCGTGAGAACTTTCGTCTGCGCTGGGAAAACAATGACCCGATTTATCTGCATGAAACTTTTTACGCTATCATGCAGGGATATGATGCTTACATGCTGAATTGCGATGTGCAAATCGGTGGCACCGACCAGATGTTTAATATCATGACGGCCTCACGAAAAATCATGAGTGCTCTCGGCGCCAAACCCAACATTGCTATTATTCTGGGGATCCTGCCCGGTACAGACGGGGAGGTCAAGATGAGCAAATCATTGGGGAATCACATTCCGCTCCTCTCGGACCCAGAAGATATGTACGGCAAGGTGATGTCTGTACCCGATAAGGCGATGGGTCAATATATGCGTCTGGTCACACGCTGGACGCCGGCTCAAATTGCCGAGATTGAGGCCGGCCTCCAAAGCGGAAAGTTACACCCGCGGGATGTCAAAATGTCGCTGGCTCGCGAGATTGTCTCCATTTATCACAGTGAGGCCGACGCACTCGCAGCCGAAGACGCCTTCAAGAAGGTTTTCCAGCAAAAGGATGTCCCAGACGAGATGCCGGAATATCCTCTCCAGGCCGGTCAGACCGTATTGGACGTGTTGCTGGCAAGCGGGCTGGTGAGCAGTAAGTCAGAAGGACGGCGCCTGATTGAGCAAAAGGGGGTCCGCCTGGATGGTGTAGTTCTTGAGCAGTTCGATGCCATCTTTCCCCGTCCTGGTGTGTTACAAGTTGGCAAGCGTCGTTTTGTGCGCGTGCGCTAGAAAACGATCCGGGCGGCGGTTTGCCGTCCGGATTATTTTTCGGTCTGTTCAGCCATCATTTCAAGGAAGATATCAACCACCATTGGGTCAAAGCGCTTTCCGGCCTGGGAACGGATATAGCGGATGATTTTTTCTTTTGGCCAGGCTGGGCGGTAGGGCCGGTCTGAAGCCAACGCATCCCAAACATCCACCACCGAGAAGATACGGGCAGCAATAGGGATTTCATCGCCCTTCAAGCCCCGCGGGTAACCTTTCCCATTCCACATCTCATGATGGCAATAGGGAATATCCAGCGCCGGGCGCAGGTAAGCAATGGGAGCAAGCAAGTCATAGGCCAGTTTTGGGTGCTGGCGCATGCTTTCCCATTCTTCTTTTGTCAGGGGGCCCGTTTTACGCAGGATATGGTCTGGGATTCCCATTTTGCCGATATCGTGGAGTAAGACACCACGGCGGATATGAACCAACTCGGCCGGAGGGACTCCCATACGCCGCGCCAACGCTAAAGTCAGGTCGGTGACTCGTTGGGCGTGGCCTTCTGTCTCTCGATCTCGCAATTCCAGGGCTTTGCTCCATCCCTCCAGGGTGGTATCGTAAGCCATGATCAATTCCTGATTGGAGCGCTGGAGTTTATCAAATAACTGGGTATTGTCTATTGCAATGGCGGCCTGTCCGGCCAGGGTATGCAAAAATTCCAGCCAATCGGGTGTCGGGTTCAAGGGGGACCGGTGAAAAGTTTCCAGCACACCTTTGACCTGTCCTTTGGCAATCAGCGGAACAGCATAATAAGAGACAAAATTTTCACTTGCTAACAGGTCACGACGGCGAAAGTGAGGGCTTTTGGACAGGTCTGGCTCGGCCACCAGGGTTCTGTTCAAGGCTGCCCGGCCTGGCAACCCCTCTCCAATACGCAGGATGCTATGAGTGATCGCCGCAGTGTGAAACCCACGGCCAAAAGCATAGGTGAGCGTTTGTGAATTGGGGTTATAGAGTAAGACATCTGCAGCGTCCACATTCAATTGCGAAATCGCATTATCAATCAAGACTGTCAGTGTAACGCGCAAGTCAAAACTGGATGCAATCGCAGTATCCACATCTCGCAAAGCGGTCAACCGCTGCACCTGGCGTTCAACGCGCCGGTAAAGATTCATGCGATGGATGACATTACCAGCCATATCGGCGAAGGTAGTTAACAGGCGGATGTTATCTTCCTTCAATTGGGCAGGGTTGGTCGTTGCAATCATGTAAACGCCGATGGTCTCACCGGCCGAGCGAATGGGGACACATAGTCCTGCCCAACCGGCTGGAACGCGCTGACGATTCTCCGGGTGAACGCGCTCGTCGGTGCTAAGGTCAGAGGAGATGCAAGTCTCTGTTGTTTCAAAGGCATAACCCACGATTCCTTCACCTGGCTGTAAATATTTTTGCGGAATTTGTGCCAACCAGCCACGCGCTTCAACCTGCTGTATCTGGCCTGTATTTTGATTGAACAGCCAGATGGAGCCAACCTGGAGTTCCAAAATATCCAACGTCTCATCTAGTAGAGCCGGGAGCATCTCTTCCAGTGTTTGGGCATTACGCAAGATAGAAGAAATCAGATTGATAGCAACAAGTTCATTCAAGCGTCGGCGTATCTCTGAGAACAAGCGTGCATTTTCAATGGCGAGTGCCGCTGCTCCGGCAATGGTGACCAGTAACTTCAGGTGGTCTTCATTAAAAGCAGCCACGCGCGAAGCGTTGTCAAGGGAAATCACGCCAATCACCTGTTCTTTGCTGATCAGGGGAGCAATAATGGCACTTTTGACCCCGGCTATTTCATCCACATCCCCTGCATAAGGTGGAACATCCGGCGCATGTGCATCTTCAATCAACAAGGGGCTTTTTTGCCTGATTGCCAAAATGCCGTAGCCATTTTCCTCAAACTCGGTGTTGATAACACGCGGATCGGTATAGCCATAGGTAGCATGAATACGCAGCCGGTTGTGATTCTCAATCAGAGAGATACTGCCCTTTTCGGCCGCAGGAATGGAGTTGCAGGCCGCTTCAAGGATATTCTGTAACAGGGAGTCAAGTTCCAACGTCTGACTAAGAACATTGCTTACCTGAACAAGGGTTTCAAGGTCAGCCAGCCGGCGTTGGGTCTCGCGGAAGAGACGGTTATTCTCCAGAGCCACAGCAGCCTGGTTGGCAAGCATCTCTAGCAAGGCTTTTTCCTCCTCGCCATAAGCATTGGGGGCATAGGCCTGGACAGAAAGCACGCCAATGATCTTGTTCCGAATGCGCAACGGCCCTGCTAACACAGAATGGACTTTCTTTTCGCTTCCAAAATGGATGAAGTTCTCGTCCTTCTCTGCATAAACATCATCTATGAGCAGAGTTTCTCCTCGTTCAATCACTTGCCCGGTCAGGCCCTGTCCACTTTCAAGGTAAACAGGTGGGAAGCGTTCATCACCCTCGTAGAGATAGACAATTTCATGCCCGCCACGGATGTCATCCCTGAGAGCAATCAGAAAAGCATCGCAAGCCATCAGTTCACGAACTGCGCGGTGAATCAAGACGTAAGTCTCCTCAGGGTTGGTCAAAGCAAGGTTGATGTCCTGACTGAGGCGATACAAGACAGAGCGGCGTTCAGCAGCCTGGACAGCCTGCTGGTAAAGTTTGGCGTTCTGGATTGCCGTTGCCGCTTGATAAGCAACCGCCTGTGCCAGATTAGCGCTTTCCTGATCAAAAGCATTTTTCTGACGACTGTCCAGTGTAATGAAGCCGATCACTTCATCGCGGACAATCAAAGGAACTCCCATCCAGCCATGTACGTAATCGGTTGCGCCCCATCTCCAGAAACGCGGGTCACTTTGGGAATCGCCAAGGATAACTGCCTTTCGCTGCTTTTTGACCTCCTGGAACAGGGGATTGTCCAACGGGAAGGTCTTTCCAACAATCATCTCCTGTTCTTGGTTGGCAGAATAACACGCCATAATGCGCGCAGAGTCGCCCTCAATGAGAAATACCGTCGCGCTGTCATAAGAAATGGCCTGTTTCAAAGCCGACAACAGATTGTTCAGAACTCGCGTTAAATCCAGGGAAGAAGAAACCATCTCCAGAGTCTTGCGCATGGTTTCTGCTTCTTGCCGGCGGCGTTGTTCCACATCAAAACTATGCGCATTTTGAATGGCCACGGCAGCATGGTAGGCAATGACTTGAGCAAAGGATTTGTGATGTTCATGAAAGATTCCTGACTGATGGCTATCCAATGTCATATACCCAATGATTCGACCACGCGCTGTCAATGGAACCCCAATCCAGGCGTGGATAGGCGGGCCGCTACTCCACTGATTAAAGTTTTTGAGTTGAGTCAAGTCCTGAATTAACACAGGCTGGCCAGATTTTCTTACCCTTTCCAAAAGGCGGCTTTTTCTTGCTTCTTGCTTAAGCAGAAAAGTATCTGTTTCACCAAACCCCTTGTGGGCCACCACCCGAACGCCTTTTTCTTCGGCCAGGAAAATAGCAGCACTGTCGTACGGAATAATTTGTTTGGTGATCTCTAGAATCGTATCCAGGACAGTGCTCAAATCCAGTGACGAGGATACAGCCGCGGCAATCTGGCTTTGCATTTCTGCTTCCCGTCTGCGGACCTGTTCATTTTCAAACAAGCGAATTTTTTCAATGGAATTAGCCAGGCCACTTGCAATGGTAGTAAGTAACCTTTCATCATCCTCGCTAAAAGCATCCAGTTCTTGACTTTCTACATTGAGTACTCCTAACACACGCTCCCCTATCTTTATCGGCACGCATAACTCTGACCTGATTTCCGGAATCACCTCAACATAGTCTTTACAGGTGCGTACATCGCCAATTCGTAATGGCTTGCCGGTTCTGGCCACCCGCCCCGTAATCCCCTGCGTAACCGGAAACCGTTCTGGAGCAATCAACGGTGAAACTCCATGGTACGAGGTGTGTTGATAGAGTGTTTGCCCATCATCCTCTAGAAGCATGATGCCAAAATTATCCGTGTAAAGGGTCTCGCCGATAATACTGGTAACTCCATTTAGCAGTTCATCCAGGGAGGTGGCTTCTGCCTGCACGAGCGAAACTTTATGCAAAACCACCAGGTCCTTTAACTGTCGCTCAGTAGCAATTTCAGACTGCTTGCGCAAGATGGTCGATTCGAAAATGCTGGCTGCCGCCTCCAGGGCCTCAAGTTCACTGTTTGACCACTGGCGTTCAGTGAGACAATCGCCAAAGCCAATAAATCCCCATAAATCATTGCCGGCAAAAATTGGTACACACAATAAGGATTTTATACCCTGGCTGAGAAGCAAAGGCTGTTCGCTTTCCGGAAAATCCTTAACTACTCCATAAATTGGGAGATGTTTTTCAAAGGCATCCAGCCAACGCTGAAAACCAGAGGCCACCACATCCAAACTTTGCAAAGCCGGGTTTTCAACCTGGGGAGGTATGTCAGGTGATGTCCATTCATAGGCCTGGCTAAACAAAATTTGTTGTGAGGCGAGACGATGCGCTTTGAAAATATATACCCGGTTGGAAGCGGTAGCCTCTCCCAGACGTTTCAAGACAAGCGGCATTGTTTCCATCCAGTTGCCGGCTCTAAGAAATTGTTCAGCCGCAAAACTCACGGCTTCCAGGATTTGGTCTTTACGCCGCAACGCCTGCTCACTGGCCTTACGATCACTGATGTCCAGATAGGTAAATTGAAGTGCGTTTCGTCCCCTGTAAATGGTAGATTCAAGTGACACCATCAACCATAAAATGTGTCCATCTTGAGTAAAAAAGCGGACTTCATGAAGGCTTGACTTAATTTTGCCCTGTTCCAGGTCACGTATTTTTTGAAGCAAACCTTTCCGGTCTTCAACATGAACCAATTTCAAAATATGTTTGATCGGCAGATTGTAGATTTGTTCTGCCGAGTATCCTATGGTTTGCAAGGCGGCACGGTTGGTCAGAACAATGCGTTCATCTTGAATAATAAAGAAGCCTTGCAAGGAACGTTCAATCAAGTCCCAGTAAACATTTTCGGCCTGCCGATAAGAAACAATATAAGTCCGGAGTAAAACGTAGAACAGAAGGCCGCTAACGAGCACAAAGCCAAACCCCTTGTAGGTTTGAAAACTTAACCAATCTTGAGGGGATAGTTTTGGAAGTAAAACAAGCGAGCGATCAGAGACAAAAATCCAAAGCCACCCCACTATCACATACAGCAGGGAAATGACGATTGCGATTCCGTCTCGGTAGCGTCTCATGATGAACCTCTCGCGCTCTTCTTATTATAGAGTAATTCAAGCGATTGTGGGTGTTTTCCTGGAGTTGTGCCTCCCAGCGTATCACATATTAGGTTCACCAGCCACTTAATTGTGGGGAAATAACATTCCGAAAGTTTTACATCTCATCCACCCATAAAGTAACAGGCAGGCTATCACCAAAGCCTGCCCATCAGAGAGGCGTCGACGGGATTTGAACCCGTGATCAGGGTTTTGCAGACCCTTGCCTTGCCACTTGGCCACGACGCCATAAAACAAATTGCTGATTGTGAATTGACGATTGCTGATTGTCTTGGCAATCCACAATCCTCAATCTGCAATCAGCAACTTGCAGAGCGGGCGATGGGACTCGAACCCACGACCTTCTCCTTGGCAAGGAGACGTTCTACCACTGAACCACGCCCGCGTGATCGGCCTATTGACAGCCGAGAGTGCCGAGAGCCAGGATCGAACTGGCGACACCGCAATTTTCAGTCGCGTGCTCTACCAACTGAGCTATCTCGGCCGGTTTGCTTTGGTCACTGAGCGGTTGGATTTTAATAGCACTTGAAGAGATTGTCAAGCAGTCCGCGTTCTCGCGTTCTCGTGTGCACGCAAAAGAGTGGTCACCACTCTCATCTGTCAAAAGCGGTGACGTTGAGCAAACAAGAAAGCAGAATCTTCAAGAAAGACTTTTGATCAGGCTCAATCAGAAGCAACACCTGCCAGGATGGGTTCATCTCCATTGTAAGTAAGCAGTTGCGGCCACTTCCGTAAAATCAAAAGCATGCCCACGATACAACCTATCCCGCCGCTGATGATGGCAAAGGGCACGCCAAATAAAGTCGCGACAATCCCGGCCTCTACCTCGCCCAATTGCGGTCCGCCTTGAAAGAAGATTTGATTGATGCTGGTCATCCGTCCGCGAATATGGTCGGGGGTCTGCAACTGGCGGATAGTGTTGCGAATAATGGTGCTAACCGTATCCGCAATCCCCATCAAGATCAAGGCTTGCATAGCAAGAAAGAAAGAACCGGCCACACCAAACAAAATGGTAGCCACCCCAAAAACAGTCACGGCTGCCAGCAGGAGAGGGCCCTGGCGGCGCAACGTTGAAATTTGTGAAACCACAAAAGCCGCGATCACCGAACCAATAGACTGCGCCGAAGCAAGCCAGCCGTAACCGATTTCGTTCACCTTGAGCAAATCTTTGGCCACAATGGGCATCATGGTATTGGCAGAGGCAAAGAAAGTAGCCACAAAATCCAGCAACATGCTGGAAAGGATAATGGGGCGGCTGGCAATGAAGCGCATGCCATCTACAGCGGCCTGCCAACTGACGCCCGGCGCCTTATGTGAATCTTGCGTTACGGGTCCCATGACAATTAAGGCCAGGATGACTGCAAGAAAAGAAACGGCATTAAAAAAATAGGTATACTCCTGGCCAAGTGTGGCAATGACAACACCTGCCAGCGCTGGCCCTACAATCGAGCCGGTATTCATCGCAATGGAGGACATACTGAATGCACTGGGCAGGTCCTTTGCCGGTACCAGGTTGGGAACCATTGCCTGGCGGGCCGGGCCGTCAAAAGCCACTGCTACGGCTTGCAAAGCAGTTAAAACATATATAGACCAAATCGTAATCCGATCGGTATATGTCAGGTAGGCCAACGCCAAAGCCGTCAACGCCATCACACTTTGGGTAATAAACAAGACGTGGCGGCGATTGAAGGTATCGGCTACCGGGCCTCCCAAAAACGAAAAGAGAATAACCGGCAGGATGCGCGCCAGGCCGATTCCGCCCAATGCCAGGGGGTTGGGTTCTTCTGTCAGTACCCGAATATGCCAATGCAGGGCTGCGACCTGCATTTGGGAACCGGCAATCGAAACCAACAATCCCAGCCAGAGATACAAATAACGGGAATGACGCAGGGCTGATGGAATTTTCAATCGCATGATTTACATACCCCAGTCACGCAGGTAAAGAAAGTCATAACCAACCGTACGATTGCTGACTTTGGCTATTGGAGGAAGCATTCGTTTAAACTGAAAACGGCGGATGCGATTAATCACGGTTTGGACAAAGTCAGGAGCGAATCCCGCTTCGATGCATTCTTCCGGGCTGTAGCGCTGATCTACCAGGAGGTAGAGCAGCCGGTCCACATCTTCATAAGTAAAGCCTAATTCACCCTCATCAGTTTGATTGGCCCATAAATCGGCTGAGGGAGCCTTTTCAATAATCGGCGCAGGGATTTGCATGGCGCGGGCCAACTGGCGCACCTGAGTTTTATACAGGTCGCCAAGGGGATTGAGGGCACAAGCAGAATCGCCATAAAGCGTCGTATAACCCAGCAAAATCTCTGTCTTGTTGCCTGTCCCAACTACCAGGCCGTGGAAGGATTCAGACTGGTCGTACAAGACAATCATACGGCAACGCGCCATAATGTTACCCTTGCGGACATTTGACATATCCGGGTCATGCGCAATCAGCGCATCGGCCATTTCGGTAATCGGGATGGTCAGGGAACGAACGCCCAATTGGTCAATGAGCAGTTGGGCATGGGCCAGCGAATCGGGCGAAGACGTCTTATAGGGCATGCGAATGGCCAGTACGTTCTCTGCACCAAGGGCCTCAACCGCCAGCGCGCAGGAAAGTGCCGAATCGATGCCGCCCGAAAGCCCCAATACAGCCCGAGAGAAACCTGCCCGTCCAATCTCCGAGCGGATGAAGTCGGTCAGGATTTTTCGAGCCAGGTCGGTGTTAAGAGAAAGGTCTATCATGTGTCAAAATCCGGTTGAGTTCTTTTTGCACCAAATGAGTACGTTCATCGCGCAGGATAGGCAAACGAGCGCGCGTACGATGAATCTGGTTCAGGTCGAGCAAAGCAACGGTCAGTCCCTCCTCGTGATAGGGACCATGTGCTACCAGTTCTCCATCTGGGTCATAGATCGTGGCTCCGCCCCAGAAATGCAGACCATCTTCCCAACCAACACGATTGGTGTGGGCTACAAAGGCTGTGAAAAGGCCAGCATAGGAACGATTGATTTGTTCTACCCAAACAGCAGAGCCCATCTTCTCGCCCTGCAAGCCGCGTCCTGGAGATGCAGAGGTGAAAAGCAACAAATCTGCCCCATCCAACCAGAGCAGGTAGGGGGCTGAGGCATGCCAGAAGTCCTCACAAATGAGCATACCAACTCGTCCAAAGCGCGTATCGAAGGCGCGGATAGAATCCCCCCAGGCAAAGAAGCGGCCTTCATCAAAAAGGCCATAAGTCGGCAGATACACTTTGTGATGAACGTGCAGGACTTGTCCCTGAGACAAGTAAGCAGACGCGATGAAAAACCGTCGGCGTTGGTCCACATCAACAAAGCCAACTACCAGGTCCAGGTCCCGGCTGGATTCGAGCAAAGGACGAAAAAGCGGGTCGTCGTCGGTGGGATGATGGGCCAGCGTCGAGGCCAGGTCCTGTAAGGCATATCCGGTTAGCGAGAGTTCGGGAAAGACCAGCAAGTCAGCACCCTGCCTCTTTGCTTCTTGAATATAAGCCAGGTGTTTTTCCAAATTGGCTTGGGTATCGCCAAGGACGGTGTTGATCTGGGCTAGGGCAAGATTCAATTTCATGTTGCTATCTTACCATAATACAAAATGAACCATCAGCGGTTAATTCAGGATAACAACGGAACAGCCATAAGAAAGTAGAAAACCCCAAGGGCAAAATCCTTGAGGTTTAAGGCGGAGAGGGTGGGATTCGAACCCACGGTGGCCACGAGGACCACAGCGGTTTTCGAGACCGCCCCGTTCGACCACTCCGGCACCTCTCCCAACTGGCGGGCGAATTATACAACGTTTTTGCCAGTTTGGAGAGTGCCTATGAAAAATTTATGCATTTAACGTGCCGCGCACCCAGTCGCCGACCAGCCAGTATTTGAAATCTTCTCCCTTGCTGGTTTGTACGCCGCCGATGATACCGTAAATCAAGGCTACCAATGGCATGGCAGAGATTAGAAGCGCAACAGGAATGCACAAGATTCCAATCAACACGGCTGAGAGCACGCCGGTAATCGCCCAGGTAATGCCTGTCAGCACACCACCGCCTACCCACCAGAGCAATTGAAAAACAAAAGCCTGCATGGAATGATAAGCCACATAGCGGGAGCGGTCTTTGTATACCAGGTAGATAATCAGGGCCGCTACCGGGCCAAGAAAACCGGTTACCAAATTAGCCAGCACGCTTAGATGCGCCAGCATGGCCCAAGTGCGTTCATCGGAGGGAGAAAGCGGTGCAGGAGAGGTAGGTGAAACATAAGGCTCATTCATTTCAATGAAATCCTTTCAGAAGAGGTATCAGCCTGTTCGGCATCTTTATTTGCCATGCTGATGCTCATTATGGCTCCCCCAAAGGTATTCAAAATTCCACTGGGCAGAGTCGTCACCGCAATTGCGGTTACTGCTCCTGGGCAAGCGTAAGTCAGTTCAGTCATGGCGCAAAATTCTTTCCTTGCCTGACTTACGCTGCGCCAGCAAGAAAGTTGCAAAAAAAATAGGCCTGTGTGAGCACACACAGGCCTGAAAAAACAAAATTAGACCCAGCCCTGTTTCTTGATGAAATCTGTAATCACGGGAATGGTTACATACTCGCCCTGGTAAGCCTTGATACCCCAATAAATCATGACGAGGAAAAGAATACCTCCACAGCCCAACGTGATGGTTGCCAGAACGGTCAGAACCACCGTTACAGCAATTGCTTGCACAGCATGGAACTTGATGAAGGGGCGGTTCTTCTTATTCCATCAGCAATACAATGATGGCAACAATTGGGAAAAGATATGAAAGCAAAGCCCACAACTTATCATCGCTGGTAATATCAACATTCATTTGTTCGTTCATGGGGGTTCCTCCTGTAAAAAATATGGTGTTGAATTTAGATTATTTTACACCAATTTTGACAAAAGACAATTGCTTCTCGACTGATGGTACTTTTGTCTCACAATAAAGGAATATGCTAGAATCGGGGCATGAGCATCCCCCGCATCGTCTTTATGGGATCGCCGGACTTCGCCGTCCCCAGCCTGGAGGCGCTCGCCAGGCGCTATCCCGTCGTCGGCGTGGTGACCCAGCCCGATCGTCCGGCCGGGCGGGGCGGGACCCTGAAACCGCCCGCCGTCAAAGAGGCCGCTCTGCGCCTTGGCCTGCCCGTCATCCAGCCCGAAAAGTTACGTCAGCCCGAAGCGATGGAGCAACTGCGCGCCTGGCAACCGGACGTGATCGTCGTCGCGGCCTTCGGGCAGATTTTGCGTCCGGCGGTGCTGGACCTGCCGCCTTTCGGCTGCATCAACGTCCATGCCTCGCTCCTGCCGCGCTGGCGCGGGGCCGCGCCCATCCAGGCCGCCATCCTGGCCGGAGACCGGCAGACCGGCGTCACCATCATGAAAATGGACCCCGGCGTGGATACCGGCCCCATCTTGAGCCAGCGCGCCATCCCCATCGCTCCCGATGAGACCGGCGGTTCGCTGTTTGAAAAACTCTCTTTGCTGGGCGCCGACCTGCTGCTCGAAACCCTGCCCGCCTACCTGGCGGGGGAAATTCAGCCGCGGCCTCAGCCGGAGGAAGGCGTCACCTACGCGCCGATGCTCAAGAAGGAAGACGGCCTGCTCGACTTCCGTCAGCCGGCCGCCGCGCTCGAACGCCGCGTGCGCGCCATGCACCCCTGGCCGGGCGCGTTCTTTGACTGGAACGGCGCGCCGCTGAAGGTGCTGCGCGCCAGCGTCAGCGGGGCAAACAGCCCGGGCGCGGGACGCAGGCTCACGGTCGAGGGCCGACCCGCCATCGGCTGCGGAGAGGGGATTCTCGTCCTCGAGGAAGTTCAACCGGCAGGCAGGAAACCCATGTCCGGCAAGGCTTTCCTGGCCGGCGCACGGGATTGGACAAAATAACGCACCATCGAACAGGAGAGAATGACGATGAAGTACATTGCTTCGATTGACCAGGGCACTACCAGCACGCGTTGTATTCTCTTCGACCACGGCGGCAACCTCGTCGCTGTGGCCCAGAAGGAGCATCAGCAAATTTACCCCCGCCCGGGCTGGGTGGAACATGACCCGCTGGAAGTCTGGCGCAACACGCAAGAGGTTGTCAGCCAGGCGCTCAGCCATGTCGCGGGCGCGGCATCCATCGCCGCCATCGGCATCACCAATCAGCGCGAGACGACCGTTGTCTGGGAGAAGGCTACCGGCCGGCCGATCTATAACGCCATCGTCTGGCAGGACACGCGCACCGACGTGATCTGCAACGAACTGGCAAAGGACGGCGGGCAAGACCGGCTGCGCGCCAAAACCGGCCTGCCGCTGGCGACGTATTTCTCCGGCCCGAAGATCAAGTGGATTCTGGACAACGTGCCGGGGGCGCGCCAGCAGGCCGAGGCGGGCGAACTGCTGTTCGGCAACATGGACACCTGGCTCATCTGGAACCTGACCGGCGCCCACGTCACCGACGTCACCAACGCCAGCCGCACGCTCCTGATGAACCTGCACACCCTGGACTGGGACGATGAAATCCTGGCTCTGCTGGACATCCCGCGCGCCATGCTGCCGCAGATCCGCTCCTCGTCTGAAGTCTATGGGCAGGCGAAGGGCGCGCTGGGAGGCGTGCCGGTATCCGGCGACCTGGGCGACCAGCAGGCGGCGCTCTTCGGTCAGACCTGCTACGCGCCGGGCGAGGCCAAGAACACCTACGGCACGGGCTGTTTCATGCTGCTCAACACCGGCGAGACGCCCGTCCCCTCCACCTCCGGCCTGCTGACCACGCTGGGCTACAAAATCGGCGACCGTCCGGCGGTCTACGCGCTGGAAGGCTCGATTGCCATCACCGGCGCGCTCGTCCAGTGGCTGCGCGACAACCTGGGCATGATCACCAAATCGGCGGAAGTGGAAGACCTGGCGCGCACGGTGGAGGACAACGGCGGGATTTACTTCGTCCCGGCCTTCTCTGGTCTGTTTGCCCCCTACTGGCGCTCGGACGCGCGCGGCGTCATCGTTGGGCTGACGCGCTACGTCAACAAGGGACACATCGCCCGTGCCGCCCTGGAAGCCACCGCCTACCAGACGCGTGAAGTGCTGGACGCGATGGAAAAAGACTCCGGCGTCAAACTGACCGCCCTGAAAGTGGACGGCGGGATGGTCTTCAACGAACTGTTGATGCAATTCCAGGCCGATATTCTCGGCGTGCCGGTCATCCGCCCCAAGGTGGCCGAGACGACCGCCCTGGGCGCGGCCTACGCCGCTGGACTGGCGGTCGGCTTCTGGAAGGATTACGACGAACTGCGCCGCAACTGGGGCCGCGACAAGGAATGGCAGCCGCAAATGGACGCCGCCCGCCGCGAGGCGCTCTACGCCGGCTGGAAGAAGGCCGTGACCAGAACGTTTGATTGGGTATAGATGGATACGAGAATGAATCGCCAAGATATTCCTGAACTGCTTAAAGCCAGCCCAACGGCTGTCATTGTTGACGCCATACGAACACCCATTGGCGCCTTGGGCGGGATTCTGGCCTCGATCCGACCAGACGATCTGGCCGCGCACGTACTCAAAACGATTATCGAGCGCAACGACCTCGACCCGGCACTGGTCGAGGAAGTGTACCTCGGCTGCGCCAACCAGGCCGGAGAAGACAACCGCAACATTGCACGCATGGCGCTTTTGCTGGCGGGTTTTCCCGTCTCAGTCGGCGGCGTGACAATCAATCGGTTATGCGCGTCTGGCCTGAACGCTGTCAACCAGGCAGCCCGCGCTATTCGTGCTGGCGAAGGGGAAATTTACATTGCAGGCGGCGTAGAGAGCATGAGCCGCGCTCCCTACTCTCTGCCAAAAGCCGAAAGCGGCTATCCATTCGGCAACCTGACCGCCTATGATACCGCCCTGGGTTGGCGTTACCCCAACCCGAAAATGAAAGAGATGTACGGTATTGAACAGATGGGTGAGACCGCCGAAAACATTGCCGAAATGAAGCCCCACATCACCCGCCAAAAACAGGATGAGTTTGCCTTGCGTTCTCACCAGCGCGCCATCGCGGCAATTGATTCGGGCAAGTTTGCCGAGGAAATTGTCCCGGTGTCGATTCCTCAGCGCAAAGGCGATATTAAAGTTGTGGATACCGACGAACGTCCGCGGCGGGATACGACCCTGGAAAGCCTTGCCAGATTGCGTCCGGCCTTTCGGGAAGGAGGAACCGTTACGGCAGGAAATTCCTCGGGTCTCAACGACGGGGCGGCTGCTCTCGTTATCATGAGCGAATCCAAAGCCCAGGCGCTGGGCCTCTCCCCCCTGGCACGCATTGTCGCCTCTGCCGCGGCAGGCGTTGAACCACGCCTGATGGGATTGGGACCCGTACCTGCCACCCAAAAGGCACTCCAACGCGCTGGCCTGAGATTGGAAGATATCGGTCTGGTAGAACTGAATGAGGCCTTTGCTGTCCAATCGCTGGCCGTCATAGAAGACCTGGGTTTGAACCCAGAAATTGTCAATGTCAACGGCGGGGCTATCGCCATTGGTCACCCACTAGGGTGCTCAGGCGCACGTATTCTGACCACACTCTTGCACGAAATGCGCCGCCGCGGGAACGTAAAATACGGCCTAGCCACACTGTGCGTCGGGGTCGGACAGGGCGAAGCCACCATTGTCGAATGGCTGAGGTAAACTCACCTGCAACTTGATTGAAACCTGTTTGCTTATCGGTGTGTCCAAGCAAAAGTCGTTGCAAAGAGAGCGCACAGTAGGTCACGTTTGAAACGTGACCTACTCTGATCAATAACTTTTGAGTGCATACCATGCTTGCCATCGCCCTTGACAATTTGGATAAACTTAGTAGAATAATGTTCAAATATTTCTAGTTTATTGTGGAGTTTTTGATGTACACTTGCTTGTGTCTGAGGCGGGGTTTGTAGCCGCCGCCTCGTCCCTGAAAACAGCCTTCCGACCTGCGAGAACGGCGCTCGAACCCCGCATGTGAATCTGGTTTCACGTGGCGTTCGCACGCCGTTCTTTTGTTTGTTCTCGATACCGCAGAGTCGGAAGGCTATTTATATCTGGAGTGAGTTTTGCGATGAATATGCTACAGCCTATAGACCACCATGCCCTGAAAGCCAATCAATGGGTCATCATTGGACTGAACGTCCTGGCCTTTGTATTGAACTTGCCCGAACTGGCCGCCATAACTGCCATCGTGATGCTCATCGGGACGGTTCTGGGAAAACCGGGCTTCTTGCCACTCTACTTGTATTTCTTCAAGCCGCTTGGATTACTCAAGCCGCGTCCGATTCCCGACAACAGGGAGCCTCATCTCTTTGCTCAAGGTCTGGGCGGAACCTTCATGCTGGGCGGGGCATTGGCCCTGTTCGGCGGCCTGACGATTGTGGGCTGGGGGCTGGTATGGATGGTCACCGCGTTGGCGGCTCTTAATGCCTTTGGCGGATTCTGTGTTGGGTGCTTCGTCTACTACTGGCTGGCACGCCTGGGACTTCCTGGCTTCTCGAAGAGTCCTCCCCCCGGTACGGCTCCGGGTTTCCGCCCGAACCCAAAGGAGGAGGCATGAACCTCGAAATTGTCGAAAGGCTGGCAATAGCCATTCTGATCACCAGCCTGGCTGGACTGGCTTATCTGCTTTTCAATCGGCTGGCGCTCAAGCGAGCCGAAAGCAAAGTCGGCCAGTTTGAGACCTACCGGCCCGGACTGCCCACCCTGGTTTACTTTACCACGCCCACCTGCGCGCCCTGCAAAACCGTCCAGCGGCCGGCCATCCAGAGGCTTATCCGGCAAATGGGCCAAGCATTCCAGGTGATTGAAATCGATGCCAGCCGCCAACCTGAAGTGGCGCAGGCCTGGGGTGTGGTTAGCGTCCCAACCACCTTTGTAATCGACCGGCAGGGAAGACCGCGCTATGTCAACCATGGAGTAGTTTCCGCGGAAAAACTGCTCAAGCAACTCGAACTCGAGGACTACGTGATATGAAAATTGCATCCAGTGTAACAGAACTCATCGGGAACACCCCGCTTGTTCGTCTGAATCGCATTGCCGAGGGGGCCGGGGCTGAAATAGTTGCCAAATTGGAGTTTTTCAACCCGGCGCATAGCGTCAAGGATCGCATTGGAGCGGCGATGATCGATGCCGCCGAAAAGTCCGGGGCACTGAAGCCGGGCAAGGTCATCGTCGAGCCGACCAGCGGTAACACCGGCATTGCCCTGGCGATGGTCGCCGCCGCAAAGGGATATCGCTGTATTCTGACGATGCCTGAAACGATGAGCCGCGAGCGGCGGATGCTGCTGCGCGCCTACGGGGCGGAACTTATCCTGACCCCTGGCCCAGACGGCATGGGTGGAGCAATCCGCAAAGCCGAGGAGTTGGTGGCGTCGGACCCCGAGCGGTATTTCATGCCGCAGCAATTCCAAAACCCGGCCAATCCTGAGATCCACCGCCGCACGACGGCCGAGGAAATCTGGCGCGATACAGACGGTCAGATAGATATTCTTGTAGCAGGCATTGGCACCGGCGGGACAATCACCGGAGCAGGCGAAGTGCTCAAAACCCGCAAGCCCTCTCTAAAAGTCGTTGCCGTAGAGCCCGATGCCTCCCCCGTGCTCTCAGGCGGTGAGAAAGGCCCTCACAAGATTCAGGGCATTGGCGCCGGCTTTGTGCCAGCCGTGCTGAATACCCACATCTACGATGAGATCGTTCGCGTTACCGATGAGGACGCCATGGAAACCGCCCGACGCCTGGCCCGCCAGGAAGGCCTGCTGGTGGGGATCTCCTCGGGGGCGGCCACCTGGGCGGCGTTGCGCGTGGCGCAGCGACCAGAGAATGCCGGCAAGTTGATTGTGGTGATCATCCCCTCGTTCGGCGAGCGCTACCTGAGCACGGCCCTGTTCGCCCACCTGGCAGAATAGGAGAGTATAGAATGACAAACGAAACCCTGGTTCTCAATAGAATGACCCGCCCACTGATCCAGATTGGTAAGTACCTGAACACCATCCGCCAAGATGTTGCCTCCGTGCTGGAACGCGATCCGGCAGCGCGCACCTGGCTGGAGGTTTTGTTGGTCTATTCTGGCCTGCACGCTATCTGGATACATCGCATTGCTCACTGGCTCTGGCAACACAATTTCCGATTCATTGCCCGCTGGCTATCTCAATTTTCGCGCTGGTTGACGGGCATTGAAATCCACCCTGGCGCAAAAATTGGAAAGGGTTTCTTCATTGACCACGGCATGGGCGTGGTCATCGGTGAGACGGCCGAGATCGGCGATCAAGTCACCATGTATCATGGTGTGACACTGGGGGGGACAAGTCTGGAAAAGGGCAAACGTCATCCCACAATTGGCGATCGAGTGGTCATTGGCGCAGGCGCCAAGATACTAGGTGCCATTACGATTGGCAATGATAGTCGTATCGGTGCAAATGCGGTGGTGGTCAAATCTGTACCGCCCAATTCGGTGGTGGTAGGCGTTCCTGGCCAAATTGTTCAGCGTTCTCAGCCCCACCGCCCCAGCGACGCCCCTGACCTGAATCACACTGCCCTGCCAGACGTGTTGGGAACGGCTCTTAAGCAACTACTGGAGCGTGTAGATGCACTGGAAACGCGGCTGGATGGACATGCCGCTGCCGCCTCCCACATCCACATCCCACAGAGTGAAGTGTGGCAAGGACAAGATTTCTCAATTTAGGAGAATGTAGGTCACGTTTGAAACGTGACCTACATTCTAAATTTGGGGTGCCGATTAAAATTGTCACCCAATCGTCTTAGAAACGGTTAAAATAAGGCTTCGAGAAAACCTCGATACGGTCCCAAAAAACAGAAGCCGCGATTCGATTTTGGAGGTAAACATGCCGCTCTTCTTTGCCCGCCACCAGCATACTGCTGAAACCTGCCCGGCAAAAGATATTGAAATGGGACAGATGCTCTTACAGCATGTTAGCCGCGCAAATGCCTTGCGGAATAATATTGAAATTCGCGGTGAGGCTGTGCTGGATGGTCTGCATACCTTGATTTTGATTTTAGAAGCCCCTGACCAGTCAACAGCAGAAAAATTCATGCAACCTTTTGCGGCAGCGGGCAGCGTTGAAGTGCTGCCTGCATCAAATTGTGAAGAGGTGGTCGAACGCGGCGGCTGCGAAAATCCCAAAAAGTGAGAGACAAGTATGCCCATTTTGCGCCTCCCCACGCCTTTGCGCTCTTATGTCAATGGTCAAACCGAAGTACGTGTTGACGGGCAAACCGTTGGAGAAGTGATGCACAGCCTGGTGACGCAATTCCCAACCATGCAACCGCATCTTTACAACCAGCGCGGCGAATTGCGCCCATTTGTCAACCTTTTCATTGGCGCAACAAATATCCGTGACTTGCAAGGGCTGGATACCCCTGTTGAGCCTGAGGAAACGATCCTGCTCATTCCGTCCATTGCTGGCGGATAATTTCTGTCATGCCATAGTCATAATTTATGCTGCCGTCACTTACCCACGAAGAAATCCTGCGTTATTCACGCCACCTGTTGATTCCCGAAGTTGGAATAGAAGGTCAACAAAAACTCAAAGCCGCATCAGTGCTGGTCATCGGCACAGGCGGGTTAGGGTCACCGGTTTTGCTTTACCTGGCAGCCGCCGGGGTCGGACATATTGGCCTTGTAGATTACGATAAAGTAGAAGCCAGCAACCTTCAGCGACAAATTATTCACGGCACTGACCGGCTGGAGGCTCTCAAAGTTGACTCGGCTCGCAGCCGTATGCTGGAACTGAATCCATATGTTCAGGTAGATACGTACAATGAGCCATTTACGTCATCCAACGCCATGCAAATTGCTGCCGATTATGACGTAATTGTGGATGGTACAGATAACTTTGCTACACGTTATCTTTCCAACGATCTCTGCGTCCTGCTCGGCAAACCAAATGTTTACGGTTCAGTCTACCGCTTTGACGGGCAGGCCAGCGTCTTTGATGCCAGGCATGGACCCTGTTATCGTTGTCTCTTTCCAGAACCGCCGCCTCCTTATCTGGTACCTTCCTGTGCAGAAGGCGGTGTCTTTGGTGTCTTGCCGGGCGTGATTGGCACCATCCAGGCTACGGAGGCCATCAAGTTGATTCTGGGAATCGGCTCGCCTTTGATTGGCCGTCTCTTGCTCTACGACGCGCTGAATATGTCCTTTGAGTACGTCAAACTCAAAAAGAATCCAAAATGTAAAGTCTGCGGCGAACAGCCTGAAGTCACCGGCCTGATTGACTACTTTGAGTTTTGCGGTGTGCCAGGCATTGGCCATGAGCAGGATACCGTAGAGGGGAAAGAAATCACTGCAGTTGAACTGGCCAAACGGCTGAAAAGCGGACAGCCGTTATATCTTCTCGATGTACGCGAGCCGCATGAACTGGCGATCTCGTCTCTGCCCGGAGCAGTGAATCTGCCCCTCGGTCAGCTGGCAGGCCGAATGTCAGAGTTAGACCCGGCGCGAGAAATTGTCATCTTTTGTAAAAGCGGCATACGTTCTGCCCGCGCCCTTGAAATCTTGCTTAGCGCCGGCTTTCGCAATGTCAGGCATCTGCAGGGTGGTATCAATGCCTGGGCAAGGACGATAGACCCAAAAATGCCAATTTACTAATCCCTGGAGAATCCCAATGCCCAAGAAGTCACGCTCCAAGTCTGCTCCCAAGAAAAAAACTGTTCATCCATTGCTGGCAAAAACAGCGGGCATATTTGCCGTCATCTTTTTTGCAGGTTTGCCGATTCTGGTAGGGATTTACTATCTGGCAATGGCCCTTGGAGGCTTTCTGTACAATCACCAGGAGAGAATTCCAGTCCCATCCTTTGTCCGAGCGGTGTATGGCTTTGACATGCCGCCCCAGGCCAAGGCTCTCATTCAGCAAGGCTTGCCAGAAGATGTGATTGCTGCCTACAAAGTGTACGGGGATAGTCAGTATGAGTTGGGACAGCCTGTCATGCCTGTGGCCTATGGAAGCCAGCCTCAAAAGGTACGCATCATGATGGGGAAGGTGGATGCCGTACGCGGGGCCTGGAAGGGCAGCCAGGCGGCTTTGACATTCTCCGATCCCGGTGCAACGATTCAAACCGGACCTGAGACTCGCACCGAGGACTGGAAGGATTCCATGACCGGGCGGGCGCTCCCTGTTTACCCCTGGGTTCTCTATCAAGTCAAGTTTGATGAGGCTGCACTACATACGTATTTGGATGCAGATGTCTCTCTGGCTGTAACCTATGCTCAACAGTTTGAAGACTCACGCGAATGGCAACGCGAGACGGTGACCTTTACCCGCCCGTTGCGTTTCTACGTTGTTACCCCTGCGGAATTAGAACAGATTCACTCACAAATGCCGTATCCAGATAATGTCCGCTTGCCGCTGGCCAATCCGCTCAATCCGGTCTTTTGGGGCTTGATTCTGCTTGGTAGTGGGATTTGGATTTTGCGCACACTGCGACAATCACGCGTCTAGCCTTTTGGGTGCTCCATTTCAAGATCGGTCACCACTCGGTCTTTTCCTAATTCCTTGGCGCGATAAAGCAATTGGTCGGCTCGTTGAAGAACGCTTTCCAGTTCTTCATTGGGCAAGACCTGTGTCAGGCCACAACTGATTGTAATCCTGACTTCTTCTGGCGAAACATCCTCAATTTGCGTCGCGGCCAGAGATCGGCGTAAGCGATCCATCGCCTTAGCCGCCTGGTCCACTGGCGTATTCGGGAAAATTGCCAGAAACTCGTCACCGCCTATGCGCGCCGCCACATCAGAAGCGCGCAAATTGTGTTTCAATTCCCTGGCAACCTGCTTCAGGCAGGCATCTCCAAATGCATGGCCGCGTGTATCGTTATATACCTTAAAGTTATCTACGTCAAACACTGCCAGCGAGAGCGGAAGATTGTAACGTCTTGCGCGGTTGTGCTCGCGATTTAGAAGTTCGTTGGCAAAGCGGCGGTTGAAAATGCCGGTTAAGTCATCGGTGCTTGCCTGCAAGGATAATTCATAAGCCTTATCCTTCAACTCGCGTTCCATGTATTTTTGGGCGGTAATATCGCGTAGCACCGCCAAATACCCCACTTTTCGCCCATTCTCGGTAAGAGGGTGCATACGCACTTCCACAAACTGCTGCGGGTCAGGAAAAAGTTGCACACTGACATCGGACTTTGGCTTCTGAAGCAAAATGGCCGCCAGCAAAGGGCATTTTTGGAGAGCAAGGAATACATCTTCCCCAAGCGGAGCCTTCTCCAATTGCAGCATCTTCAAGGCCGGAGCATTAATGTCCACAATGCGGTTCTTCACATCTAGAACCAAAACACCATCAAACAGATTGTCGATGAGAACAGACCGTTCCACAGGCGCCAAATCCAAAAGGCGATTAGAAAGGAAACCCCACGTCAGCAACACTCCCGGAAAGATCAGCACCAACGCCGTAATTTTGAGGCCTGGAACAGGGTTGAGGCCGGTGATCCTGATGAAAACCGATATCAATGGAACAGAAATCGCCAGCAGCATAAGCCTGACCTGGGCTCGATAAATTGATACTGCGCTGCGATAAAGTTTCAGTAACACGAACACGGCAATAAATGCACAAAGATAAGCGTAGGCAATGTAGATGTAAAAAACAATCCCATATTGGAACACCAACGCAGAATTTGTGGGATCAAATTCATAGCCGCGCCAGACCAATGAATGCCATTCGTTGGTCCAGGTTAACCCTAAGGCCAAGGCCGGGAATAGCCATAAAGCCAGCAGCCGCCGAGGCGTTAACCATGCCGACTGATGGGCAAAATAGAGAGAGAAGATGAGAAAAAATGGCATGGCGCTGAATGCCCCCACATAAGACATTTTTGCCCAAAACACTTTGGCCAATGGCGTGGTGACCAGGTAGCCAATTCCTGCCGAAAACGACCATTCAGCCAAAGCAAACAGCAAACCGGCAAGACTGGAAGCACCCAAAAGGTAACGCCGCCGCCACACCAGATTAGCCGCCAGTATAAGGATTGCCGCGTTGGTCAACGAAACTGCAACAACAAGCGTGGTCTCCACAATGACGATGATACTCCTTCGCAGTGAAAATTATAAAAGCAGTCAAGCCCGTTGTGTCTTTCAATTGCTTATCAATTTTTTCGCTGCAGATTGGCACAGATTTTGAGTTCTAAAACAGCACACCTTAATACGCTTCAATACGCTTCTTCTTCCAAGTAAGGTACAATAGCCTGCATGTCTCCCCACACTATTCTGACTGTCCTGGCCCATCCGGATGACGAATCATTTGGGATGGGCGGCACCCTGGCTCTGTATGCCAGCCGCGGAGCGAACGTCCACCTGCTGTGTGCCACACGCGGCGAGGCTGGTTCTGCTGATGACAAGCATTTACAAGGCTTCAACAGTATCGGACAAATGCGTGAGGCTGAGTTACGCTGCGCGGCCAGCATTCTTGGCCTCAAAGGCGTGTACTTCCTTGGATACCGCGATTCGGGCATGCCCGGCGCTGCCGATAACAACCACCCTGAGGCTCTTATCCAGCACCCCATTGAAGAAGTTGCCGCAAAAGTTGTTCATTACATACGCACCCTTAAGCCAGATATTGTCCTGACCTTTGACCCGATTGGCAGCTACCGTCATCCCGACCACATTCACATTCACCAGGCAACCGTACTTGCTTTTGAAAGAGCCGGGGACGGTTCCTTCTACCCCGAGGCTGGCCCCCCGTATTCTCCGGCAGCGCTCTACTTCCATACTATCCCGCGTGGTTTTCTCAAGTTTGCCATCCAACTCTTGCGTCTGTTGGGCAAGGATCCCAGTCACTGGGGGCAAAACGGAGATATTGACCTGGCTGCTATCGCGGCAGTGAATTTCCCCACCCATGTCCGCATAGACATCCGCTCTGTGCTGGATAAAAAAGAAGCCGCCAGCAACTGTCACTCGAGCCAGGGCGGCGGACAGACGCAACGCGGTTTCACCGGTAAGATTCTGCGCCTGTTTGGGGGTTATGAAACATACATGCAAGCCTATCCTCCTGTCCAGGCACGCAAGCGGATAAAACGCGACTTCTTCGAATCTTAACTCAACCTGAGTTAGGGATAGACCATTAGGAACATCCCAAAGGTTTTAGAAAGCGAGATTTCGGCAGCAAAACCGAAACCTTCGGAACAGTTGTTCCCAAATATGAGAAGGTCATCGTTTCCGGGACTGAATCAGGTCTGGCAGTGCAAACGGCGGCCTTTGATTCAGGCCGATCAACCGCGCTCCATACTCCCCTACGCTCAAGGTGGTTACTGAACCAGTATCACATGCCAGCCGCTGGAAATGGTCCAGCGGCAATCCAATGTAATGCGCTACTGCCAGTTTAATCGGGTCTGCATGGAAAACAACTGCCACCCAATCTTTGGGCCGGCAGGCAGTAATGATTTGCTCCAGCGCAGCAACAACGCGCACCTGAGTTTCCAGAAAAGACTCTCCTCCCGGAAAGCGAAAACGCCCAGGTGCAGATTGAATGGCTTTCCAGAACGACGAACGGGTCATCGTCTTCCAGGGCTGACCTTGCCAATCGCCGATATCTGTGTCTAGCAAGCGGGCATCGGTATGAACTTCCAGGTCGGCCCGCGCGGCAATAGGTTGAGCCGTCTCAACCGCACGTTCAAGCGGACTGGCGTACACCGCCGTCAACGGAACATTTGCCAACGCGGCTGCCAGTAATTCGGCTTGCTGGCGGCCCTGTGCATTGAGGTGAACTCCCGGTAAACGCGCATATAAAATTTTCTTTCTCAGGTGATCATTATCACCATGGCGAATCAAAAGCAAAAAGGGCATTGAATCTCCACTGTAAGCAAAGTTGTATGATCGTATGGCATTCTCAAAGCGCCTCGACAACCTGCGCAGAGCATGGCGCTTGACCATTTTCACTGCCAGGCATGTAGAGTTCGGGGAGATTTTTTATGCTCTTCCCTGCATTCTCAGCGGTCTCTGCAGTGAAAATCTACACCTTGAGAAAACCATCGCATGTGGTCGGATTATACCTTTTGCCTCGATAAAAAATTGGGTATAATAAGCCCATGTTCACAAGCCGAAACCCATCCCCGCGCGTGCAAAAACCTGCCAGGTCTGGATAGGTTCGCTTCGGCACACCCGAACGGCTCCCGACCTGGCGAGCCGTTTTTGTTTATCGGATGGTAAGATATGGTCAGTAAAAGGTAAATTGCAAACAACGGGCGTTAGGTGATGACAGAAAAGCACTTGACACACTTGACAATTGAAGAATTAACCGAGCGGATGCACGCTTTTGTCCGCTCAAAGGGTTGGTATGAAACCAACAGTCATCGCCCACAGGTCCCGCGCAATCTCGCAATCTCATTGATTTTGGAAGCCGCCGAAATCCTGGAGCACTTTCAATGGAGCGAAGAAGCAAAAGATAAAGACGAACTTGCTGGCGAACTAGCCGATGTTGCCCTGTATTTACTTCAATTAGCATCCATTACCGGCATAGACCTGGAAGAGGCGATTTTGAAAAAACTTGCCGCCAATGCCTCCCGTCAATGGGACATCACAGAAACTAAGGCTGAAAGCCAAAAATAAGAAAAGAGGAATTTGGTCTATGAACGTTTCCGTATTTGGCAGTTCTCAGCCCCAAGAAGGCGAAGAAGCCTATGCGCAGGCCTACACCCTGGGTAAATTACTGGCCGAACGCGGTCATGTCGTCTTGAATGGCGGCTACATTGGCACCATGGAAGCCGTCAGCCGCGGCGCCAGCGAGGCTGGCGGTCACGTGATTGGCATCACCTGTACAGATATTGAAACGTGGCGCCCTGTGAAACCCAACTGCTGGATAAAAGAGGAGCGCCGCTGCAAAAGCCTTCAAGAGCGAATCACGGCTCTGGTGGAAGGCTGCAATGCCGCCATCGCCCTGCCCGGCGGGCCCGGAACTTTAACGGAGGTCGCAATGATGTGGAATCTAATGCTTGTGGAGTCGCTGCACCGGAGGCCATTGATACTGGTCGGAGACGGCTGGCAGTCCGTTTTTGACCAGTTCTTCACGTCTTTTTCCTGCTACACCCCGGCAAAGCAAAGAGACTTGCTCTCCTTTGCGCCGGATGTAGAAACTGCCGTAAAGATACTGGAAACATCACAGGCTTAAAAGAGAAATTACCTATGAGTCTACTGCAAAAACTTTTTTCGAAACACGAAGGACACAAAGGCCACAAAGTTTTTTGAGATTCTTCGGCTTGAATTTCAAAATTCTCACTTAACGTGAGTTCGGGATAAAGAATTTCACCGCTGAGACGCAAGTTTCAACCCTAATTTTTTTGTGTTTCTCGGCGTTCTCAGCGTCTCTGCGGTAATTACTTGGGCTTTTTGCGCTAACCCAAACTCAAGTTACTTAATTCTGTTTGACGAAATTCCTTCGTATATTCGTGTACTTTGTGTTTAGTGACCTTTTTGCAGTGGAGTAATCTATAAATTCAAGAGGAAAAAATGGCAGAAGAAAAACTCCCCACCCGCGCAGAAGACTTTGCAGAATGGTACAACCAACTCGTGCTCAAAGCCGACCTGGCCGACTACGCCCCTGTACGCGGCTGTATGGTCGTAAAACCCTACGGCTGGGCACTCTGGGAAAACATCACCTCCTGGCTAGACCGCGAGTTCAAGGCCACCGGACACGTCAACGCGGCCTTCCCAACCTTGATTCCCATGTCGTTTTTTGAGAAAGAAAAAGAACATGTAGAAGGCTTCTCACCCGAACTGGCTGTCGTCACGCACGGCGGCGGTGAAAAACTAGAAGAACCCCTGGTGGTACGCCCTACATCCGAAACCATCATCGGCCACATGTATGCCAAATGGATTAAATCCTGGCGCGACTTGCCCCTCCTCATCGTCCAGTGGGGCTCAGTATTGCGTTGGGAAATGCGCACCAAACTCTTCCTGCGTACCGCCGAATTTTACTGGCACGAAGGCCACACCGCCCATGCCACTACCGAAGATGCTTTAGAAGAGATGTACCGCATCCTCGATATTTACGAGAAGTTCTGCTACGAACAGGCCGCCATTCCGGTCATCAAGGGCACCAAAAGCGAAACCGAGCGCTTTGCTGGCGCACAAATCACCACCGCCATCGAAGCAATGATGTGGGATAAACGCGCTCTGCAGGCCGGCACTTCTCACTACTTCGGCCAGAACTTTGCCAGAGCCTTTGATATTCAATACCTCGACCAGAATAACACCCTTCAATACTGCGAAACCACCTCCTGGGCCATTTCATCCCGCATCATCGGCGCCCTCATCATGGTGCATGGCGACGATCAGGGCCTGCAACTGCCCCCCAACCTGGCACCCATTCAAGCAGTTTTAGTGCCCATTTACAAAAACGAGGCTGAGAAAAGTGCCGTAATGGAAGCCGCCAACCGCATCTTTACCGAACTCAAAACCGCCGGTATCCGCATCAAGATGGACGCCCGCGAGGAGGTGACTCCCGGCTTCAAATTCAATGATTGGGAAATGCGCGGCGTCCCCCTGCGCATCGAAATCGGGCCCAAAGACGTGGAAAAAGGTTCGGTCGCGCTGGCCAGGCGCGACATCCCCGGACGAGACGGCAAATCTTTTGCCCCTCAAGCGGGTCTAAGCGGGACCGTTGAGCGGCTCCTGTCCGATATCCAGGCATCCATGCTGCAAAAAGCCACCGCCTTCCGCGATAGCAACATTCACGAACCAAAAGATTACGCTCATTTAGCCGAAGTCGTCCAAAATGGCTGGGCTTTCGGTTGGTGGTGCGGCTCAAAGGAATGCGAGGCCAAGGTCAAAGAAGATACCAAAGCCACCACCCGCGTCATCCCCCTCAACCAACCCGCAGGGAAAGGCAAATGTATCGTCTGCGGCAGCGAAGCCTCTCAGAGAGTCTATTTTGCACGCGCCTATTAGTCTCTTCGGGTGTCGTGTGTCCCTTCATTCCAGCACGGCACCCGAAGGTTAATCCCCTCCCATGCCCGCCATTGACCTGGCCCGACTGAAAAAGCAGGTGATTCGGCTGGCTGATCTTTTTGATCAGCCCGAGGCATTCCTGCATGAGTTACACGAGGTACTGGATTTCTACGTCAATCGCACCCTGCGCACCCGTCGGCCCGTAGCACCCGCTTCGGTACTGGAAACTTATCACACTCCGGCACTGGTTCTACGCCACATTGAGAATGAATTGGCCCCTCTAGCCAAAACCAGACCCAACGAGGCAATAGAATTAGCCGATGCACTCTGGGAAGCACGCTACCTGGAAACCCGCCTGCTGGCAGCCTTCCTGATCGGATGTATCCCACCGCATGAGGATAGATTGCTCGTCCGCCTGACAGCATGGAGCCAACAAATACGTGACCCCAACGTGCGCGCTGTTCTGTTGACTACCAGCCTGGCCCGCCTGCGAACCGAAGCAGCCGACCGCCTGCTCATCCTGGTGCGCGAATGGCTGCATCCAGCCCGTCCACGCTTTTGGGCAAACGGCATTCAGGCACTTCTGCCATTGCTAGAAGAAACAAAGTACGAAAACTTGCCGCCCATCTTTGAGATTATTACGCCAGTCATCGAATCTTCACCTGCCATTTTGCAAGAAGATTTGAAACAACTTATCCGGGCTCTGTACCACGTCTCACCAGCAGAGACCACTTACTTTATCAAAAATCTAATCAAAGAATCCCAGAATCCCCAAATGAAGGTAACCCTGCGGCGCATTTTGCCAGACCTCCCGCCCGAATTACAGGAACAGATTCGTGATCTTGTCCGACAGCCAAGAGTAGTTCAATGAACCCCAAGCGCATCCTCTTTATTCATGGCTCAGAAAGCAGTGGCCAAACCTACAAGGCCGGTCTCTTACGCACCTTTTTCCCTGAAATGTTATCGCCCAATTTCACCGACGATCTAGACGAACGCCTGGCGCAACTACGTCTCATCACCGGCAAGACCACTGACTGGACGTTGATCGGCTCTTCGTTGGGCGGCCTGACCGCTGCCATTTTTGCTGCACAAGCCCCCACTCAGGTGCGGAAACTGGTTTTGCTGGCTCCGGCTCTGACACTATCTGCTTTTGACCCCTATCGCTCCGGCCACATCCAAACCCCTACTGTCATCATTCACGGCACACAAGATGATGTTGTCCCATGGGCGCTTGTACGTCCAATTGCAGAGAGTGTTTTCCCCAATGTGAAGTTTTACATTGTTGACGATGACCACCGTCTCCATAAGACGGCAGAAACGCTAGATTGGAAAACCATCCTGGCCTAAGCCGCAGCCACTTATCCGAAATAACTTAACTGCCTCCCCTCCCGCACGTTTGGATGCGGCCTCTGCATAAGACTGACATTACCCCCCTACGGCTCGGATGAGCACTTCGGGCACCCAAAACGTGCCATACCCCAAAAGGGAAAGCCCCAACGAAACCACTAACAGAAGAACCCCTGCGGCTATCAGGATGTAGTCTCGCCGGCGGTAAGTTAACTGCTCCAGCCAGGTGCGCGGCCCTACGCCAAAAGCGCGCAAGTCCATGGCGTCAATGATGTCCTCGCTGCCACTGATAGCATGGATAGTAACCGGCACCATCAACGGCCCAAGTTTACGCACTTGCTCAATCAGGCCGCCGCTGATCTTTTCGAGTTCATAACCACGCGCCCGCTGAGCATCCCGCGTCAGTTGGAAGTCCCGGCCGAAGGTCGGGATGAAGCGCATGGTCAAGTCCATAGCATAGGCAATTTTGTCGGGCAGTCCCAGCCCGCGAAAAGTGATACCATAATGCGCCGGGTTGAGCGAATAAGGGATGAGAATGGTCATCACAGCCAGGCTGAAAACACGCATCAATTGGCTGACAGCAAAGAAAGCGCGTTCCACTGTGATATTCAATACCGGACGCCAGCCCAAAAGCGAAAAGGGGGCTTCAAAACGTCGCACCAGGTGTTCTTGAGCGTACACTTCCAGCCCGCCTCGTCCGGTCAAAAAGGTAAAAAAAGCAAAGAAGAAAACAAAACCAACAATAAACAGAAATGCACGCCGCATCTCATGCCACTTGACACCAGATGTCAGGAGGACAAAAACAGCAATAGCCATCAACGGCAAAAGAAAGCGGGCATCCCAAAAGAAGAGAGTTGAGGCAAGGTAGCAAATATAGAATATGATCCAGGCGCGCGGATCAAAAGACTGGATGAAAGACTTGCGTTTACGATATCGCCAGGCTACAAGCATAGGTCGTCAACAATCGGTGATCAGGGTTGAGGTGGTCGGTAACCAGCCTCGTGGGTCACCGACCACCATTTTGGGATTATCTCAACGTCCAGATTGCTTGCGGTAGGAGCCGTAGGCCACAACCAGCAAGGGGACAAGGATGGCTGCAAAAATCAGGTTCGGGCCAGCCGCCGGCAGGAATTCGCCCACAATGGCTGCAGCGGGCGAAAAACCATTAATCCAGATGTCAGAGATCGCCGCAAAGCCGATACCCAGGATATTGCCCAAGGCGCCCCATGTGACCGCTGTGGCAACGTCAATGTCTTTGCCAAAGAAGAAGCGGGCCAGCACCACCAGCACAAAACCGATCAAGAGGGAAATGCCGGCAATCAGTGAAATGGGTGCATCACCAAAGATACCTGCCTCCACATCGTAGAACAGCATATTGGGTAGAGAGCGGTTGACAAAATAAACAACCACACCAATCACCGTCAGTACGCCGCTGACAATGAGTACGGTATCCAGGCTCTTCTTTTTATCCTTGAAGAGCAGGGGCAGGCCAGAAATAAAGCCCACCAGCCCGTTGCCAATGCTCCACTGTGGAGAGAGGCCAAAGCCGGTCAAGGCATCTCCAAACATATTGCCCACTGCGCCGGTAAAGAAGCCTACCACCGGGCCAAAGGCATAGCCGAAGAACATCGGGATGGCAATAGCCGGGCGCAGAGAAACCTGGCTGATCGAAGGCACAACAAAAACCGTGCCGTTGAACAGCCAGGAGAAGACCGCATACAGCGCCGCGCCAATGGCCATCCAGACCACTTCACGAGTGCCTACTTCCCAGGCTTTATTCTCCTTGGTCGCCAGATAGACAGCAAAGGCAATGGCCAAGCCAATGACCACAAACAGGAAGCGCAGAGGCACCGTTGCCCGGTCCAGCGGAAATTCCAGGTTCGGGTCAATCAGGTAAACACCAAGGACAATGATGGCCAGGATGACCACCAAAGCGATCAGGATAGAAACAAATTTTTTGTCCATTCCACATTCTCCTTTTCTGAATTTTTATGAAAAGTGTGCCAGCGCTTCAGCCCGCATGAAACGTCCACTCTGAGCCAGACGTTCCAGGTTGGCTGCCAGCAGCGAGGTCGGCACAAGCCGACAGGCTCGCAACAGTTCCAGGTCAGCCAACACTTCCTGCGGGCGGCCATCTGCACGTATCTGACCATCGGCCACCAGAATCACCCGATTAGCGTAGATGACCGCCAAATCCACATCATGGGTAATGAACAAGATAGCCTCAAAGCCAGGCATTTGCAGAATAGAATCCATAAAAGTCATATAATTCTTATAGTCCTGCCCGGCAGTCGGCTCATCCATCACCAGGATGCGCGAACGCATGGCCAGAATGGCCGCAATGCTGACGCGCTTTTGCTGACCAAACGACATGGCCAGCGGGGGGTCTTGCTCACGGTCGATCAGATTGACAATTTCAAGTGCCTCTTTCACCTCCTGTTCAATTTGTTGAGGGGAATGATGAAGATTGCGCGGCCCAAAGGATAATTCATCGCGCACCGTTGGAGCAAAGAGCATGTGACTAGGACTCTGGAAGACATACCCGAGTGTGGATGCAATTTCTGCTACGCTGGCCTGCTGCGTGTCACAGCCATTCACCAGCACCCTGCCAGAGCGAGGCCGCAGCAAACCAATCGCATGTTTGACGAAGGTGGTCTTGCCGGCCCCGTTGGGTCCCAGCACAGCAATCACATCACCGCGGCGGATGTCAAGAGTGATGCCATGCAGGACTTCCTGCTCAGCCTGATAGCCAAAGGTGACATCCTCAAAGCGAACCAGCGTCTCCGCTTCCTCATCTGACCCTGTGCCTGTTGCCGAAGGAAGAACTTTTATCTCCGCCGGAGGAGGATCCGCTTTGGCCCGCGCCATGATCATAGAGGCTGGCAATTTGACTTCCTGATAGGCTACCGCTCTGGAGAGTCCATCCAGGTTGCCCAGGTAGCGAACTTCGCCGTCGCTCATGAACATGACCCGCCGGGGATGAATTTTCATCACATCCTCGACCCGATGCTCCACCATCAGAATTGTCATCCCCTCATCGGCCAATCGGCGCACAATTTGAAGCGTCTCCAAAGCCGAGGCAGGATCCAGGCTGGCCAGCGGTTCATCCAACAGCAGGATATTTGGGCGCATGGCCAAAACGCCAGCCAGTGCCACTTTCTGTTTTTCACCACCCGAAAGGGTGAAAGTATCGCGATCGCGCAGATGCAAAATATTCAAATAATTCAGCGCCTCATCAATACGCCAAACGATCTCTTCCCGCGGCAGGCCAAGATTTTCGAGGCCAAAGGCAATTTCATTGCGAACCTTGGTGCCCAGGATTTGACGCTCTGGGTCCTGGAGAACCGTACCAACCCTTTGCGAAATTCGCGCCAGACTCCACCTGGAAGTATCCTCACCATTTACCAGAATTCGTCCGCTCAGTTCGCCTTTATAGGAACGCGGTATCAAACCATTAATACAACGGATAAGCGTGGTCTTGCCACAACCGCTGGCCCCCGCCACTAACAGAATCTCACCGCGTTCTACCGAGAAAGAGATATTTCGCACTGCCGTTCCAGGGCGATCGCGGTAACGAAAAGACAGGTTTTCAACAACCAGAGGTAAATCGGTCATGGAAGCAGGATTTCTAAGGGATCACCGATTTTTAGATTCAGCCTTTCGGCAGCCGAGCCATTCACAACACACACCAACAGATTTCCGGTACTGCCAAACAAGGCCACTGCTTCACCGGGCTGGCGATCGCCAAATGTATTGACCAGGCCATGAATTTCCAGGCCGCCCACACGTACAGTAACCTTTTCCTTATGCTTTAACACATTGGGCAAGTCCTCGATACGCAAGTTAGATGAAACATTACCAAAATGGTCAATATGAATGATTTCACCACGCCAGCCAAGGGGAGTGCGTTCCGGCCGGGGTAATGGAAGCAAGACCGGGTCCGAAAAAGATACGCCCAGCGCCTCCAGTTGGACGCCAGCCGCCAGATGTCCGGCCACCGGAGCAAAAATATCACGTCCATGAAACACATGGCTAACATCCTCCAACCAGTATTGCGGTTTGTTCAAGTGAATACACATCACCGCTTGACCCAAACGTTCAGCGCGTGCCAGGCAAAGAGTCAGCGTGCCATTGTCTGGGCCAACGTAGTACTGGTCGCCAATGCGGGCGGCCATTGGGCGGCGAGCAGTGCCAACGCCGGGATCCACTACCGCCACGTGGACAGAGAAAGGCGGAAAGTATGGCATGGCGCGGAATAAAACCAGCGCCGCCTCAGCAATATTTTGCGGGCTAATCAGATGGCTCAAGTCGGCAATCTGGGCCTGCGGGCAGATTCGCCAGATAACGCCTTTCATCACGCCGACATTCCCGTCCTTAAGGCCAAAATCGGTCAACAGGGAGATAACAGGCATAAGGTTGCTCCTTCACCAATTAATATTATCCCGCCCGCGTGCTGGTACGTCAAGGCTAACTTTGGAAATGGGTTTTATAAGAAAATCCTGAAACACCAGGAAAAATCATCTTGACAAAGGAACAAAAAACATCTATACTATCTTAGTAACACGTGTTAACAAAATTATGGATTCTATCTATGAGTTCCCGCCGACCTACCAGTCATGATGTTGCCCGCCTTGCTGGCGTCTCACGTACTACAGTTTCGTTCGTACTAAACAACGTGCCGGACGTGAGCATCAGTGATATCACGCGTCAGCGTGTGCAAGAGGCAGCCCGGAAACTGAATTACCACCCCAATTCGGCTGGACGGAAATTGGCCAGCGGGAAAGCCTGTGCCATGGGGCTGGTATTGCGCCAGAATCCAGAACAAGTCTTTGCAGACGCTTTTCTGGTACAAGTTGTATTGGGAGTAGAGCAAGCCGCTGCACAACAAGGTTTTCATGTCCTGCTCAAGCCGGTTGCCCCAGATGACAAGGATGGCTATGCCCGCCTCATTCAGGAAAACCACGTGGATGGAATCATCCTCTCCGGGCCGCGACAGGACGATGCAGAAATTCTGCGTCTTCACAATGAGGGCGTGCCGGTCATTCTGATGGGTCAACTGCCCGGTAGCAATATCCCCTACGTAGATATCGATGCCATAGCAGGCGCGGCAACCGCCGTACGCCACTTAACAGAAAATGGACACCGGCGGATTGGGTTGATCACCAATGCCCCGCTTTCATATGTATCTGCCCAGCAGCGGCGGGAAGGGTATCTGCAAGTGCTGACAGAAAGTGGTCTAACGCCCGATGAAGCACTCATCCAAGAAGGGAATTATACGCCCGCCAGCGGTTACAAAGCAATGCAAACTCTGCTTGCTCAAAAACCCCTACCCACCGCCGTGTTCGTAGCCAGTGACGTAGTCGCCATGGGCGCTATGCAGGCCATTAAGCAAGCCGGCATGCGGATTCCAGATGACATCTCTATCGTCGGCTTCGACGATATCCCCCTGGCCGCCTATTATGACCCACCCCTAACCACAATCCGTCTGCCCGCTTTTGGGTTGGGTTGGGCGGCCGGAGAGCGGTTGGGACGTCTCATCCAAGGAGAAAAACTATACCAGAAAGAAATGCTCCTGGAAACCCAACTCATGGTGCGCGCATCAAGTACTAAACTATAAGCGCGCTTTTTTTTGCAACGTTATTAACACGTGTTAATGCAAGGAGGTGATTTGCTTCAGAAAAACAAGTTCTGCTTCAAACCCACTTTGGTCCTTTTCTAATAAAATCACAAGGAGAGAAGAACATGAAACTCAAGTCCGTTTTGTTTGTCATGGTTATTGGGTTACTGTTGGCAGCCTGTGGCCCTAAGCCTGCTGATACGGTAGTAACCCAAGCCGTCCCGGCAGAACCGGCTGCAACCGAAGCCCCTGCCCCTCAACCGCCTGCTGAACCATCTGCTCCAGAAATGTGCATGGGTGCCCAGCCGGGTGATGAATTGACCGTCATGTACGTCTGGTCTGGCGCAGAGGAGGAAAAACTCAACGCAATCTTCAAGCCGCTGGTGGATACTTGCGGCATTAAGATCGTGGCCGAGTCGACCCGCGACGCGGCGGTGGTAGATACCCGAGTGCAGAGTGCGCCCCCTGATATCCTCTTCTGGCCCAGCACCGCGCCCGTAGACCTGTACACGGACAAACTTGTCCCGCTCGATACGGTGGGGGCAGTCGCGGAAAACTATGCATCCTATTGGGTGGATTTGGGTACCAAAAACGGCAAATGGCTGGCCGTACCGGTCAAGGCCGACATCAAATCCATCATCTGGTACAGCCCAGCACAGTTTGAGGCCTTTGGGTATAAAGTTCCCACAACTTTTGAAGAATTGGATGCGCTGGTGGAAAAGATGGTCGCAGATGGCAATGTGCCGTGGAGCATGGGAATGGAAAGCGGCGCGGCTACGGGCTGGACCGGCTCGGATTTCATCCAGGACATCTTGCTGGCTCAGCAGGGACCTGAATACGTCTCTAAAATTATCTCCGGCGAAATTCCTTACAATGATGCAGGTGTGTTGCAAGCCTACCAAACTTACTATAAGTGGGCCTCTGACCCCAAATACACTGTCGGCGGCGCAGAAGGCACGCTCAACACCGGATTCCTGGATGCCATTTACAAACCATTTGCATCCCCGGCAGAGGCCATGATGGTCAAGCAATCGGGCTTTGCGGGTGGCGAGATAATCAAGCAGTTCCCCAACCTGGTCTATGGCACCGACTTTGATTTCTTCCCATTCCCTGGCGCCAAAGGAATGCAGGGTGGTGCAGATTTTATGATGGTCTTTGGCACATCCAATGCTACCAAGGCGATGGTTGCCTACTTGACCGGGCCGGAGGGCGCGGCAAATTGGGCGCAAGTTGGTTTTGATCTCTCGCCCAACAAACTGGCAGCCGGCAAATATGCAGACGCCCAATTAGCCAAGAAAGGCGAAGCCCTGGCAAACGCTGCTGGTTTCACACCCGATATTGGCGATACCATTCCGGCACCGTTCGGTGAGGCCGAGTGGAAAGCCATTATTGAGGTCTTACAAGGAGGCGATATCCAGACAGCACTGGACAAAGCCGCTCAGGCCCAGGCTGAAGCCTTGAGATAAGTACTTCATCAGTCATGGAATGGCAGGACGCAATCCAGGCGTTCCTGCCATTCTCCTTACCATGATCGTTCAGAGGAGGGCCTCTATGCTCCCAACCAATATCAAACGGCAGGGACGGCTGGTACCCTGGCTATACCTGGCACCGGCATTAGTCATTATGCTCATCTTCATTGTTTTTCCTATTTTCAACACCATCAGTCTCAGCCTAAAGGACAAAACCAGCACACGCTCAGCAGAAGCCAGTTGCGTAGCAGGCGAACCCTGCTGGGGCGCGCTGGAGAATTACCGCTACGCCCTGACCAACCCAGAAATGACTCAGGCACTGCGTAACAATGCCCGTTGGCTTATGCTAATGGTGCCTGGCACTGTCATCGTAGGCCTGCTGTTTGCCTTGCTGGCAGATCAGGTACGCTACGAGAGCCTGGCGAAGTCCATTATTTTCATGCCCATGGCTATCTCTTTCGTCGGTGCAGGCATAATCTGGCGCTTTGTCTATCACATCGAAAGCGGCGGCGGGGAACAAATTGGCATACTCAATGCCCTGCTAGTCCAACTGGGCGCCAGTCCGGTCGCCTTCCTAAGTAATCCGGCCATCAACAACTATGCGCTCATGATTGTGGGCGTCTGGCTGTGGGCTGGCTTTTGCATGACGGTGCTCTCTGCTGCCATTAAGGGCTTGCCAACCGAGGTATTAGAAGCAGCACGCGTGGACGGCGCCAATGGATGGCAACTCTTCTGGCGCGTCATGTTGCCAATGATTGCCCCCACGCTCTTGGTCGTTACCACAACGATGGTCATCAATGTGCTCAAAATCTTCGATATTGTTTTTGTTATGACTGGCGGCAACTTTGGCACGGAAGTAATTGCCAATCGCATGTTCAAACTCATTGTCACCGATACAGGGCGTTCGATGGCAATTGCGGTACTGCTTATCGTCCTCACCATTCCGTTGGTACTTTTCAACATGTATCGTTTTCGCCTGCAGGAGGTAGAAGAATGAGACCCTTCAGCCGCTTCAATCATGTCCTGCATCGATTGCCGGTTCATCTGGCTTTGCTCATCATGTGCCTGTTGTGGATTCTGCCAACGCTGGGGTTGTTTGTCACCTCCTTCCGCTCGCGCGAGGCCGTGCGCGCCTCGGGATGGTGGACCATCCTCCGGCAGGAACAACAGCCAGGTCAGGCCGAATACGAAACTTATTGCGCTTCCTGCCACGGTCTGCGCGGCAACGCCTTGGCTGAGGCTGATCTATCTGACCCGGCTGTCGTTGAAAAATACCCACGCGCCAATCGTTTGCTACCCGTCTTGAAACAAGAAATCAACGGTACCCCACATCTATCCAACCCAGTTTTGCCTGAGGACCCAAAAGAAGCCTTGGACACGCTCACCCCAATTGTGGCATATCTGCAAACCCTTTCTGGTCAGAGCACTCAGGTCACCCGCCTGACTCTGCGCAACTACGCCGATGCCCTGGTAGGATACAAGGGCACGCAGGATTACCTTACTGACTGTGAGCAAGGTACAGCCAGCATCCTGGCCAAATTCCGGTGTGACGCGAGCGATTTGCTCAACCCTGAAGGGATGGGGCGTGCTTTCATAAACACCCTGATCGTGGCGATTCCATCCACCATTCTGCCGGTCTTCTTTGCCTCTCTGGCGGCTTATGCCTTTGCATGGATGGACTTCAAAGGCCGCCAGTGGCTGTTTGCCATCCTGGTTGGGCTTCAAATCGTCCCTTTACAAATGACGCTAGTACCCATTGCCCGCCTATATGTTTCGCTAGGTATGGCCGATACATTTTTGGGCATTTGGCTCTTTCATACCGGTTTTGGTCTACCTTATGCTATCTACCTGATGCGCAATTTCATCGGCGCTCTGCCACGCGAAATGTTCGAATCGGCACACATCGACGGCGCTAATCATTGGCTGGTTTTCCTGCGCCTGGTTCTGCCACTCTCTTTACCAGCCATTGCCTCACTGGGTATTTTTCAATTCTTATGGGTATGGAATGATTTTCTCGTAGCAAAGATTTTCCTGGCTACCCACCCTGTCCTGACCGTTCAAGTGACCAACCTGATTGACCCGCGTGGTGGCAACTGGCACATTCTCACCGGCGCGGCTTTCCTTTCATTCATCATCCCCATGATTGTCTTCTTTGCATTCCAACGCTACTTCGTGCGCGGCCTGCTGGCCGGCTCGGTGAAAGGATGATATGCCCTGGTACAAAAATGCTGTCTTCTACGAAATCTACCTGCGGGCATTTTACGACAGCAATGGCGATGGCCATGGCGACCTGCGCGGCCTGATGCAAAAACTGGATTATCTGCAAGAACTGGGGGTAGATTGTTTGTGGCTAATGCCTCTCTACCCATCTCCGCTAAAAGATGACGGTTACGACATCTCGGATTACTGCAATATCCACCCAGATTATGGCACCTTAGACGACTTCAAAGCCCTGATCGAGGCGGCTCACACCCGGAACTTACGCCTGATTCTCGATTTGGTCATCAACCACACCTCCGATCAGCACCCCTGGTTCCAGGCCGCCCGCGAAAGACAGGACTCCCGTTATCGCAATTACTACGTCTGGAGCGACGACCCAGAGCATTACAAACAGGCGCGTATCATCTTCTGCGACACAGAGACTTCCAACTGGGCATGGGATGCACAAGCCGGGCAATACTATTGGCACCGCTTTTATGCCTGCCAGCCTGACCTGAATTACGACAATCCGGCCGTGCAGGCTGAAATCCTGGATGTGATGCGCTTCTGGCTCGACCTGGGCGTGGACGGTTTTCGCGTGGACGCTGTGCCCTACCTGTTTGAACGCGAGGGCACTAACTGCGAGAACCTTCCCGAAACCCATGCCTTCCTCCAAAAGATGCGCCGCTTTGTGGATGAACATTACCCCGACCGGCTTCTCTTGTGCGAGGCCAATCAGTGGCCGCGGGACGTGCGGGCATATTTCGGCGACGAAAACGACAAAGAGTTCCACATGGCCTTTCACTTCCCACTCATGCCGCGGTTGTTCATGGCACTGGCAAAAGCAGATTACACGCCTATCCGCTGGGCATTAGAGCAAACCCCATCCATCCCCGATGACTGTCAGTGGTGCACCTTCTTGCGTAATCACGATGAACTGACTCTCGAAATGGTCACTCCAGAAGAACGCGAATGGATGTGGCAAACCTACGCCCCCAAGAGGCGCATGCGCCTCAACCTGGGCATCCGTCGCCGCCTGGCACCGCTTCTGAGCAACGATCGGCGCAAAATCGAATTGCTGAATTCCCTGCTCTTTACCTTGCCCGGCACACCAATTCTATACTACGGCGACGAAATCGGCATGGGGGATAATTTAAATTTACCTGACCGTAATGGCCTGCGTACCCCCATGCAGTGGGATGCCACTCCTCAGGCAGGCTTCTCCACAGCCAAGCGCCTGTACGCGCCGCCCATCACCACTCCAGGCTACCGTCCGCACGAGGTCAATGTCGCCGCGCAAATGGCCGACCCACAATCACTCTGGCATACTATACAGCACATGATACGCGCCCGCAAGCAATATCTCAGTTTGCAATGCGGCACAATTCGGTGGCTGGAATACAACGACCCATCCATCGCTGCTTTCGAACGCGCCTGCAACGGTCAGAAAATGCTGCTTATTCATAACCTCAGTTGTGAAACGCGGCCCTGCACTCTGACCATCACCGACTCAGGCCAATTAACAAACGTCCTCACCGGTCAGAAATTCCTCAATCCTTTGGAATTGCAAAAATATAGCCTGGCACCCTGGGAATATCTCTGGCTTCTGCTATCCTGACCCGCCTGGTTGCCCATAACTCAAAGACAATATTGATCTGTTTTCCTAAAACAGCATAGCAGCCGTGGGGATACCTCAGTAAAGGATAGTACTTTATAGGGGATAGTAATTTGTTACAAAAATCACTATAATGAAATCGACCTTGCAATTTTGTAAGGTATAAGAAGGAGTCCGATTATGAAACTGTCACTTTTTATTGCAGTCATCATAGCCCTTGCCTTGTCGGCATGTAGTTTGTCAATTGGACCTCAGATATCTCCATCAGAGCCAGATGTCCAGCCAACCGTTGCAGGTGCTACGCTGCCCCCAGTAGATTTGCTTGGCCCTGAGCCCGACCCGGGTACGCTGGTATGATGGCAGCACCCTGGTTTATGTCCCTTCTGGCGAATTCTTGATGGGACATGGCGGTCAGGACAATCCTGAACACCGGGTCTTTCTGACCGGCTTTTGGATTTACCGTACCAAGGTGACCAACGATATGTATGCCCGTTGTGTGGCCTCTGGTAAGTGCACTCCACCCGGCCCAGATGCTGCTTTGCCAGATTACACCGACCCACGCTGGAAGGATCATCCCGTTGTTGGTATTACCTGGGATCAGGCTGCAAACTACTGCAAATGGGTGCAGGGACGCTTGCCTACAGAAGCCGAATGGGAAAAAGCCGCCCGCGGTCCGAATGGCAAGCTCTACCCCTGGGGCGATGCCCAGCCTTCTTGCAACCTGGCCAATCACGCCAATTGTGTTGGACACCCAACACATGTGTTGGCCTATCCGGATGGAGTCAGCGAATATGAGGCTTTTGACTTTTCGGGGAACACCTTTGAATGGGTTTCCGATTGGTACAAGCCCACTTATTACAGCGAATCACCCCAACAAGACCCCACCGGCCCCGAAATGGGCACCGAAAGAGCAGTACGCGGCAGTGCCTATACTTCTTCGACCGACCAACTTTTCACTTTCTTACGCTATTACTACGATCCACAGAAATTCCGCCCCGATCTGGGTTTTCGCTGTGTCATTGAAGACCCTCAACAATATGCCCCGCCCTGTGAGGTCAGCCCCTTTGTGGGTGAACCGGCTACCGGCCCCGGCGGAAGCAGTACAACCGGTGAGGCGCCAAATTGTGAACCCCCTGCCCCGATTAGGGTGGAAACCTATTGTCGGAACAAGATTCCTTACGCCAATGTCTTTCCAGAGGGGGCTGATTTAGATCTGGGCAGCGGAGACTGTTCCCGTGTAAGCAACTTTTTTGTTTGCACCGGAATCAATGGTGGGAGTTACCAAATGACAGCCTGCACAACCTGCGAGCCACCTGGAGGACTACCGGCTGAGGCCTCGCCCTCTTGTCCGGCGGGATATATATACGATGAGGCTGCCTGCACTTGCCGCTATCAGCCTCAGCCTGGCAGTGATTCGCCTTCAGGAACAATTTGCCCGAGTTCCCTGTTCCTGGCCGCGCTCCTCATCCCAGACTATCAGTGTTGCGAATTGCCACTGCCACAGCCAAACGAAGACAAACCCTTTTGCGACCCCGGTTATATTCCTGATGGCTGTATGTGCGTGAGCGGTGCTCCCGAAAGCGGATTGGCAGGGCTCTCCTGCATTGATTTTACGGTTTCTCTGCCTATCTGCGACAAACCACATGGAAGCAACTGTTCTGGCTGTAGTTGCTATACAAATGAGAAAGAGTGCCTGGCCAGTGGTCAATGTAAATGGGACCCTGTTCGTAATATATGCGGCTAACATTGATATGAACCAGACTGTCCAAGGGCGGATTGAGTACCATAAAACACCCCTTAAGGGATGAAAATAGCAAAAGACGAAAAACTGGCGAGCAGATGCCGCCAGTTTTTGTGTATTGTCGGCAATGCAGATCAAGCCCCACTCCTATTGACCTTTCCCAAACATCCAAAAGCACACATTTCCAGGCATGGATTAACCAAACGCTACCTGCAGCGGCCAGAAGGGCTCACGGGCCGGTACAATGACCAGGGCATAGGCAAATACCAAAATAACGGTCAGCAGGCTCAGGGTTCAGAAATGCGATGCGTACAAGTTGCCCTCTTAATAAATCTATTTGGTTATTTTTCATGATATTTATCTAAATTATGTTAGAATACACCTATCTATCATTGACCACCTAACACCATCTTGCTACACTTTATAAAATACCGGTAAAAGGAGCACGCTATGTCTGATTTTAAACTCACCTATGCTACGATGTTCAATCCCCCGCCCGAACTGCACACATACTACGAAGAGGCGCTGGCACGCGTCAAAGCTGCACTTGGCCGGGAACATGCCATGTGGATTGATGGCCAGGACATTTTCGCGGCTGAGAAGTATCAGGATTTTTCCCCTATTAATACGGACCTGGTACTTGCCACCCTGCAGAAAGGCGACCAGAGTCATGCCCACCAGGCGCTGGATGCCGCCCGCAAAGCCTTCCCAACCTGGAGCCGCACTCCCTGGCAGGAGCGCGTAAAAATCATGCGCCGGGTAGCGGCGTTGATAGAAGAACGTCTCTTTGACCTTTCTGCAGCACTCTCGCTCGAGGTGGGGAAGAATCGTATGGAAGCCCTGGGCGATGTACAGGAAACTGCCGACCTGATCAATTACGCCTGTGATCAGATGGAGAAAAATAACGGCTATATTGTGGAAATGGACAAAGATCCGCTGATTGGCTATGAGGCGCACAATGTTTCGGTACTCAAGCCTTATGGCGTCTGGCTGGTCATCAGCCCGTTTAACTTTCCGGTTGCATTGACCGGCGGCCCTGCCGGGGCAGCGTTGGTGACCGGCAATACGGTCATCGTTAAACCCGCCAGTGACACGGCCTGGGTGGTGCGTCTGCTGGCTGAGGTCTTCCGTGACGCCGGCCTGCCAAAGGGCGTTTTCAATTATGTCACCGGGCCGGGGAGCACCCTGGGCCAGGCATTGATCACCTGTGCTGTAGATGGGGTAACGTTCACCGGCTCGTATGATGTCGGCGCTAAAATCTTCCGCGATTTTTCCAACTGCAACTGGGTGCGCCCGATTGTGCTGGAACTGGGCGGCAAGAACGCTACCATTGTCTCACGTCATGCCGATTTGGAGCGCGCCGCCCTGGGCATTGTCCGCTCGGCCTTTGGCCTGCAGGGACAGAAATGCTCAGCGGCTTCACGCGTCTTTGTGGAGGAGCAAGTGTATGACGAACTGATTGCCCGCCTGAAAGAACTGACGGAGAAATTGACGATTGGCGACCCAACGGATCGTTCGGTCTATTTGGGGCCGGTAATCAATGCGGGCGCGTACAAAGACTATCAGGCCTATATTCAAGAAATCTCAGAAGCGGGTGGGAAATTCCTGACCGGCGGCAAAGTAAAAACCGGCGGCATGTACGATAAGGGTTATTACTGTGAGCCGACGCTGGTCACCGACCTGCCCTATCACAACCGCTTGTGGAAACATGAAATGTTCTTACCCATCACAACGATCGGTAAGGTCAAGAGCCTGGAAGAAGCCATGCAGCATGCCAATGAAGTTAATTATGGGCTAACGGCTGGTTTCTACGGCAGTGAAGATGAAGCCCAATGGTTCTTCGACAACATTGAAGCGGGTGTGGCCTATGCCAACCGTCCGCAAGGCGCGACGACCGGGGCCTGGCCGGGCTATCAGCCCTTTGGCGGCTGGAAGGCTTCTGGTTCAAGCGGTAAGAATGCTGGCGGGCATTATTACCTGCCGCTTTACATGCACGAGCAGATTCATACAATTATCCGCTAGGGAAAAATCTGCTTGAGTGTGGATAACAAAAGATGCCCGGCGCTAACACAGCCGGGCATCTCGCTGACTCAGAGGGATTTTACTATCCGCCGCCGACTACAGCCAGGACGCGCACCGTATCCCCATCCTGGATGACGTAGTCCTTTGTCTCCATGGCTCCATTCACCGAAACCATTGCAACCGTCTCCGGGACAATACCCAGAGCAAGCAATTGTTCCCGCACCGTATGGCCGGCCTCGATGATATATTCATCCTTGCCACCGACCACATCCTTAAGGGAGCCGCTGAGACGAAAGATGGCAGACATGCGTTCTCTTCCTAAGCCACCAGTTCCTGCGGAATGCCAAGTTTCTCCAGCGTCTCCGGCTTGGGCAGGCCGTTGGAATCCCAGCCGCGCTGTTCGTAGTACATATCCAGCAGTTTGTTGACATCTTCCAGTTTGGTGTACTGGCCCTTCGTCACACCGCTTGTAGGCGGCTCCTCATAGAAGCGCGGAGCAGGCATATCCCAGGCGCGGCCAAAACCGGCATTCTCACGCGCCCAGTAGAGGCGGGTCAGATTCCAGATGCGCTCGCCCACTTTCTCGATGTCTTCCCAGGTGCGGTGGATACCGGTGATTGCCTCCAACAGCGGCACATACAGGTCACGGTCAATACCCAGTTCCACCCACTGCAGACGGCAAGCGCCCAAGACATCAAACATGGGGCGGAAGTGCTGCAGCCAGATGACACGGGCAACCTTTTCAGGGACAACCTTATCGCGGCCGACCTGGATATCATAGGTGATCGCCCAGGCGCGGTTGTGATGCGCGCCTACGTCACAGGTCATGTAAGCCAACAACATTGCTGTGGCATTGTGCGTCTGATAGGCGGATTGCTCCATGCCCTTGACCTGGATGGCAAACTTCTCGGTGCCCTTGCCGATTTCCTGCGAAGCCTTCTTCACGCCATCGGCCAAGAGCGCGCCCAGGCCTTCCTTCTTTGTAATCATCTCAATCATCTTGAAGACGGCATCGGCATTGCCGAACTTGAGTTCAATGCCGCCCGTATCTTGCTTGGTAAAGATACCCTTTTCATAGCATTCCATCGCCCAGGCAATAACATTCCCGGCCGAGATGGTATCAATGCCCATTTCATCGCACAGCAGGTTGGCCTGCGCCACCGCTTCAATGTCATCAATGCCTACGTTTGAGCCAAGCAGGCCAATCGTCTCATATTCTGGGCCTTCAACATAAGAGTTGTATTTCTTGGTCTTGCTATATTTACCACACGGGCAGGGGCAGCCAAAACAACCTTTATCCGTGATAACGATCTTCTCACGCATCGTCTGGCCATAAATTCCCTGTGCCCCTTCAAAGGAGCCGGCACTAAAGTTGCGAGTGGGCAGGGCGCCAACTTCATTGCACCACGAGGTGACAATGGTAGTACCGTAGCGTGTCCATTCTTGCAGGCCTTCGGCATCCTTGCAGGCCTTGTAAAGCGCCATACCGGCCTTGCGATAGGCTTCCATGTCCGCCACAGGGACAGACTTGGTGCCGCGTACAACAATCGCCTTAACCTTCTTGGAGCCCATGACCGCGCCCACGCCGCCGCGTCCGGCCTGACGGCCAAAATCGTGGTTGATATGCGCAAAGGAGACCATATTCTCGCCAGCCGGGCCAATGACAGCAATCTGGAATTCTTCGCCAAACTTATCCTTCATCATTTTTTCAACTGTCATCGAACCCTTGCCCCAATATTCAGAGGCGTCACGCAGTTCAATTTTGTCATCGTCAATGAACAGGTAAACCGGCTTGGGGCTGATACCTTCCAGGATAATGCTATCCAGGCCCGCGTATTTCAGTTCGGCCGTGAAGTGGCCGCCCATCGAAGCCGAAGCATAACCGCCAGTAAGAGGGGCCTTGCAGGTCCAGTCACATTTACCACCGCCAGCCACCAACAAGCCCGACAAAGGCCCAGAGGAGATAATGAGTTTGTTTTCTGGACCAAGCGGGTCGGCGCCCTTGGGAACTTCCTTGAGCAAGAAATATATGCCAAAGCCGCGTCCGCCAAGGTAATCGCGCGCCAAATCGGCTGGCGTGGGTTCTTTCTTGACCTGGCCGGTTGCCAGATTCACACGCAGAATGTGTCCACCATAACCATTCATCTTTGCCTCCTTATGCAGCCACTGCTTCTTTTTCACCCAGCCAGAGGGCACTGGTGCCGCATACCGCTACACAGTCGCCACAGGCCGTGCACTTCCAGGCAGTATCTGCCAGTTCTGGGCGCACAAACATGACCTCTTCCGGGCACTCTGGAACGCAGGCCTCGCACAGGTTGCATTCGGAAAACTCTACATAATAAGCGCCCTGTGCATCCTGTTTGATGGCCTCGGTCGGGCAGACTGCTGCACAGTCGCCGCACTGGGTACACACACGCACTTTGTAAACGCCAGGCGCCGGGAAATGCGGCTCAATGACCAATGAGGCCTTCTTAGGGTTGTTCTCGCCAAAGACACTCAGCGAGCAAGCCACCCGGCAGGCATTACAACCCGAACATCTGGAACTATCTACATATAGACGCATGACGAACTCCTTTCCTCAGGTTCGAAGGTTCTTGAGGATAGTTTAATTTAACAGTCATGCAAAACATAGAGACATCCTTCCTCTTTTCTTAAGCGGGGATTCCTCTTCTTTCTCCAGATTAGAATCATCATATAATTAGGACATGGACGAAGAATTCATCCCCCGCGTAGGAACGTTTTTCATTTTTCTTGGCATCTGTATGGCCATCCTTTTTTTTGCCTCATTGCTGGTTATCTTAAACAGATACAATACCCAACTTGAGAAAACCGATTCATCCTGGCAAGCCGCCTTTTCGCATTCTCAATCCTCTATCGAACATCAAAAACTATTGTTTACTTATTTAGGAGGAGCAATTGTCTTCCTTGGCCTTGGGGCACTGATGCGCCGCAAAGCACCACCGCCGCCACCTAGTGGACGCTTCAGTGGATTCAAGAACTTACTTGCACGTCGCAACAAAAAAGATAACCAATCTAAGAAGAAATAACCATGACCAAACTCATTCCACTTTCCGAAGCCATTGCACAACATGTTCATGACGGCGATACTGTCTATGCCGCCGGTTTCACCCATCTCATCCCCTTTGCTGCCGGTCACGAAATCATACGTCAGGGTTTAAGGGACCTGGTTCTGGCGCGCGCCACCCCTGACCTCATCTACGACCAGATAGTGGCCGCCGGATGTGCCCGCAAGATCATCTTCTCTTACATGGGCAACCCCGGCGTTGGCTCGCTGCGCGTTGTCCGGTCAGAAATTGAAGCCGGGCGTCTGGAATGGGAAGAATATTCCCATTTTGGCATGATCTCCCGCCTGCAAGCCGGAGCGGCGGGGTTGCCTTTCATGCCCATGAATCCCACTGCCGCGACCGACTTGGAACGCGCCAATCCGCTCATCCGGCGGGTGAAAGACCCATATTCAGGTCGAGACGTGATTACCGTCCCGGCACTCAACCCGGATGTGGCCATTGTCCACGTTCAGCGGGCAGATGTGAACGGCAATGCTCATTTGTGGGGCATCATCGGCGAACAAAAGGAGGTGGCCTTTGCCGCCCAGCGGGTTATTCTGACCGCTGAGGAAATCGTGGATGAGGCGGTCATCCGTTCCGATCCAAACCGCACGCTCATTCCCGGTTTTATTGTAGGTGCAGTTTGTCACGTCCCTTATGCTGCTCACCCCTCTTACGCGCAAGGTTATTATGACCGCGATAATGACTTTTACCTGAAATGGGACAAAATCAGTGAATCTGCCGAATCGGTCAGGTCTTATTTAGATGAGTGGGTGTACGGCGTCAAAGACCGTAACGAATACTGGGAAAAATTGGGAGCCGAGACCCATAAGCGCCTGCAAGTGCAACCACGCCTGAGTGCAACGGTCAACTATGGGAAATACTAGCCATCTCTTACCAGGCAAAGCGAGGTGAGCACATGAAGACAAAGCCGGCCAAATTGCAGCAAGAAAATTCACCCTGGGAACCTGCCCAGGGAGTAAAAATAGGCGGCTCGATTGAAGAGGTCTATGCAAGCATCAATTTAGGCAACGATGCGATTACCGGCGGTACGCCAATTGCTGAAGGCATCAATGAGATGCTTCAATCTGCTGCAAAAAAGAGACGCGCGGGTCGCCGTCAGGCCGGTATATTGCCCTATCCGCAGGGGAAAAGTGTTTTTATCTCCAATCCAGCCGAAATCAGCGCCGACTATGCTCAGCGGCTTATGGATCAGATTGGGCAAGGTCGTGTTCAGCATATTTTTCTAAAACTTGCTGATGGCACACGCAAGAAAGCAACCTACAAAACATTACAAAAACTGGTAAAAAAACTCAAAGAGGCAGGGGCACAGGTGTGGGGCTGGCAACAATTGACCGCTGAGCGCGGTGCCTCACAAGCCAGTGTAGCCGCAGATATGGTCAATCGCCTGGATTTGAGCGGTTATCTGGCTCAAATCAGCGGGGAGTATAAAACTGACGAACTAGCGCAAAACTTGCGTTCCTTATTCACCTATCTGCGCGAGCACATGCTTGAAAAACCGATAGGGGCCATGAGTTACCATTACCCGTCCTATCACCGTGAAATTCCCTGGGACATCATCTTGCAAAATGTGGATTTCATCGCGCCGCAGGTGTACTGGGAAAAGGCGCACAATCCCGGCGCCCAACTATCCCGTTCGGTATTTGAATTTCGACAATTAAAGCCCAATCGCCCTGTTATCCCAGTGGGGGCAGCCTACGAGGTTGAGGGATGGGAACCAAGTGAGAGCGATTTGCTTGAATTTGTGCAGACCGCTCAAAGGCTGAATCTGCCCGGCGTAGGCTTTTATCATTGGGATTGGCTGGGAAAGCCAGAAAACCAATCTCTTGTGGAAGCGGTTTTTTGGAGCGCCTGGGGAGGAATCGTCGCGGGACAAGAAAAAACCCCAGGAACCGCCGCGCAGCCCTCGGTCCAGCCTGAACCGGCAGCAGAATTTGCGCCAAAGCACGAGATTCCTCCGGCTGAGTTTGAGCGTCGTTTCATCCAGGTCATCCGCAACGATGATGTGCGCGGCGTAGAAGACCAACTCGGCTTTGATGTCTATGCTGAGACTTTTGTGCAAATGGTGCTGGACGAACGCACGCGCCCGCCGCTGACGGTGGGGATTTCGGGGGCCTGGGGGGCAGGCAAATCTTTCTTACTTGAAAGCATTCAACGCCGATTGGAAAAGCGCGGCAATCAATCATCTAAAGGGGCCAGACCATCACAAAAGCGCGTCCACATTGTGCGCTTTAACGCCTGGGATTACAACGCCTATAATTCCATCTGGCCTGGTCTGGTACGTCAGTTGGTTGAAACGTTGGAACAAAGTTTACACCCGCGCGATCTGACCTGGGCGCGGCTGAAGCGAAATCTAAGACGCCAATACAAGTCCATCCGCGACAAACTCATTCCGTGGGGCTTGATTGCCATTGCTTCGCTGGTGGCGCTGATCGTTGCCATGGGCGGAGATTGGGAACAAAGATTGGCCTCTCTAAGCGCCATCGGCGTTGCTGGCCTGCTGGCTAACCTGGTTAAGACTGCCAACGAGCCAGTAGCCGGCTGGATGACACGTCTGTTCAGCAGTGAGCGCGGTTACGGCGGTGTGCTGGATTACATGAGCGAAATTCGGGATGACATTGACACGCTGAGAAAAAATCTTCCCGCGGGGCAGAAAATCGTCATCATCATTGATGACCTGGACCGCTGTACCGCCGATAAAATTGCCGGTACGCTGGAAGCCATTAAACTTTTACTTACTTACGACATCTTTTTCATCTTCCTGGCCATTGATACCAGCGTGGTCGCGCGGGCAGTAGAGCAATACTACAAAGACTTGTTGACCGAAGCCGGTCGTTCGGGTTATGTGTATCTGGATAAAATCATCCAGATCCCCTTCCGTATCCCAGAACCCAGCCCGGCCAAAGTTCAAAACTACCTGAGCAGCCTGCTGAAAAGTGCAGATGAGATGCCAGAGAACACGCTCTCATTGGCAGAAGCCAAACTGCTTGTGCCAGCCCTCAGGGTAAAATCGGCCGTTCTGCAAGCCAAATGCGAGGCCTTTTTGAGCGTCCTGCCCAACAACCCGACCGAAATCCTGCTAACCACAAACAACGTGGCCCAACATTTTGGCTTATCGGAGGATGTCTTCTGGATGGCAGCCATCTGGGGTTTACTGGCACGCTGGTGGCCGGTCAGCACGTATTTGATGCATGAAAGCCTGCGCCAGATTCCGGCCGAGGCAGATGATGAAAACATCTTGCCTTTGCTGTTTGAGAACGTGCGCGAACAATCTGAAAAAGATATCCAAATTCGCCGCCTGCGCGAGCAGGTGGAAGCCGATCCTGATCTGTTACACAAGGCTATTCAGGCTGCGCCTCCCATACGCACCCAAGAACTGATTCGGGTTCTGAGCCGCTGGCAACTCCCCTACACCCTGACCATGGGGTTCGACCCGAAAGAGACCGAGGCGTTCTACCTGTTATCAAAGTACCTTTACAAGAATCCACGTCACATTAAACGGTTGGTCAACACCTTCAGCCTGATTCGTATGCTGGTCTCGCATTCTGGCCGCCTTGAAGACGCGCTGGTACTCAACGCCCCTGAGACCATGCTCAAATGGCTCATTTTGACCAGTCAATGGCCGCTCACTGCGCAGGTTATGCTTTACGAATTCGAAAACGAAGTCCAGGCCAACCCATATCATCAGCCCCTGCCAGATGACGATGACGCCCTCACGCGCCTGTACGAAAAAGCCATGCGCCGGCTTGCATCTAATCCGGATCTGCGCAAAGAGCGTGACCGCCTGGACTACGACCCGGATATGCTTGAAAACCTGATTCGCGACGGCATGACCATTATGACCTCACGGCAATTGAATTTATTGCGCACCTTTGCCATCAACTTCAACCCGGCTGAAACCAGCCAGCCGCTTGTGCCGGTACGCAGCCTGCAACCGGTGGCTGCGGCATGATGACGGTTGATGACTTTGGCGGCAACGGCCTACCGCTCTATTTTGCTCACGCCAATGGTTACCCGCCAGCCTGCTACCGTCCTTTGCTTCAGCGGCTGTCAGAAAATTATCATGTGCTTGCTCTACGGCAACGCCCGCTCTGGCCAGATGCACGTCCAGAAGAAATAAAAGACTGGAGGCCACTGGCTGAAGATCTGAGCAATTTCCTTGCGGCTCAAGCCGAACCTGTGGCCTGCGTAGGGCATTCAATGGGAGCAGTCACCGCCCTGAGGGCCGCGCTCTGGCATCCGGAGTACTTCAAAGCCATCGTTCTGCTCGACCCCGTGTTGCTCCCGCCAGAGATCTGTCTGACTTGGGATCTCATCTACCGCCTTGGGTTGGGCTACCGGCTCAATCCGCTTGTACCGGCTGCTCTGCGCCGCCGGCAGACCTTTAACAGCCATATCGAAATGTTTGAAAGTTACCGGCAAAAAGCCATCTTTCGCCACTTTAGCGATGAAAATTTACGTGCCCTGGTAGAGGGACTGACCCGCCCGTCACCCGATGGCACCGTCACCCTGGCTTACCCGCCAAAGTGGGAGGCTCGCATCTACGTCACCGCTATCCGCCGCGATTTAGAACTCTGGTGCCGCCTGCCCCGCCTGCAAACTCCGGCTCTGATTATCCGCGGTGAACAAACCGACACATTTTGGGAACGCACTGCCCGCCTGGTAGACCGACGTGCTGCCAACATCCGTATCCTGACATTGCCCGCCTGCACCCATCTGCTGCCGATGGAAAAGCCACAGGAAGTGGCTCAAGTCATCCTTGATTTCTTACAGCAAACTGGAATCTAACTTGTTTCGGAGAAATTATGTCACAACCAACCTACTCTTCTGCTGAACTGATGATTGTCAATGCCGCCCGCCTCTTACGGGATGGCGACGTGGTCTTTGTAGGTGTTGGTCAACCCAACCTGGCCTGCAACCTGGCAAAACGCACACACGCCCCCAATCTGGTCATGATTTACGAAGCCGGCGTTATCGGCGCTGAGCCAGCGCGCCTGCCGCTCTCCATTGGCGACCCAACGTTGGTCAGCGGTGCACTTTCGGTGGTCAGTATGTATGACATCTTTGCCAATTATCTCCAGCGCGGCAACGTGGACGTGGGTTTCATGGGCGGCGCTCAAATTGATAAATACGGCAACATCAACGCAACCGTCATAGGCAGCGACTATGCGCATCCAAAAGTGCGTTTGCCCGGCTCTGGCGGCTCACAGGAAATTGCCGCCTGGGCCAACCGCTGTTACCTGATGACTCCCCATCAAAAACGCCGCTTTCCCGAAAAAGTGGATTTCATGACCTCCGCCGGTTTCCTGGATGGACGCGCTTCTCGCCTGGCAGCAGGTGTGCGCGGCGGTGGTATGCTGGCAGTCGTCACCGACATCGGCATCCTCGAGCCAGATGAAAACGGCGAACTCATGCTCACCGCCTTGCACCCCGGCCGCACAACACAGGAAGCCATTGAAAACACCGGCTGGGCACTTAAAGTGGCTCCAAGCCTGCAGACAACCAAACCGGTGACCGAGAAGGAACTTCGTATCCTGCGCGAAGAATTGGACCCTACGGGAATTTATTTAAAAAGCGGCTAACGTCGAGATTCAGGTTATACTACTGGCATTGATTTGGAACGTATCAGCGCGAGATAAACAAGGTCAAGGCTCATGACTGTCTTCTTTCGCCAACTCGAGGGACAAGCACTTACCGGCAACCTGGCTGCTTTGCTTGCCCTTCAGCAGCGTTTTCGCGAACAGCGACTCAGCGGCTTGATGGAAGTAAAAAGTAATAATTCTGTCTCTATTGCTGTGGTCGTGGCCAGGGGCGAAACCGCCGGTACGTACCTGTTACAGGAAGATACCAGCATCCCTATCAACCTCATTGAAACCATACAAACTTGGGAAGAAACCGCTTTTGCTTTGCGCAGCCTGCCGCTCTCAGATGTGGCCGCACGCCTGCTCTGGCTGGTGTTAGATTCCCAACCTGACACACACTTTGAGATTCGCGGGCCAACCGACTGGCAAGACTGGTTGAATGTCTGCAAGGATGAAGGCCTCAACAGCGTAATCGAAATCCGCTCTGAAGCCTGTGATGGCTTCTTTTACCTGCAAAACGGACAAATGCTGAAAACAGAAAGTGCCTTTGCATTTGAGCAAAACCTTTACAGCCAGCCCCCCACTCCATCCGAAAACAGCCCCTGGCAAATCAGATTGTACATTCCCCGGCCAGAATCACTCTCCTGCCAATCCCTCCATTTGCGGCTGGGAGCCGTCAAATGGTTCTGGCATACCTTGAACCGCTATCAGAGAATGGCAGGCCAACGTATCACCAAAATCCTCACTCATAATCTGACGCAAGTCATCCACGAATGGAAGTGGGAAATCGATTCCCAAAACAATACCCTGGAAGACCAGCATTTCTTCGCGCGCCCAAGCCTGGCGGCCGACGCCTATCGAGCACTCTTCATGAAAATAGGAGAGCAAATGGACAATATGCTTGGCAGCCAACTGACTCAACGCTTGCTCAACCAGGCTTTTGAGCAAATTCCACCCCTTGAACGCAATGCGCTGGCCTCTCATCGGCTGCTGCCAGCCGCCTTTGTTGATTGAGGCAAAATGATGTCATCCATCCCTCGTTCCACTCTTATAAAATGGGGCAGCGCTGCCCTATCCTTGGTATGGCTGGCCGTTTACATCTGGTTTTACCTTACCAATCCCTTTGGCAGCCCTGAGTACGACTATGCAGACAACTGGGGACTGGACTTGCTTACATTTTTCCCGGCGGTGGCTGCAGCCGGCATGGCCACACTGGTCGCGCTTCAATTCCAACCCGGCGAGGCTCCGCGCCGCATCTGGTTGACCTTTGCCCTGGGGTGGTGGTGCTGGGTGGGGGGTGAAATTGCTGGCATGATTTACGACTTTTTTTACTGGGACACATACTACCCGGAATTGACACTCATTGACCTGTTCTGGACAGCAGGCTATCTCTTGTTCGGATTGGCACTCTTCTATCAGTTTCAGACAGTTTATGCCGAACAAGAAAAAAACAGCACCAAACTTTATCTGGCATTGTGCGCAGCGGCTCTTCTCCTGACCCTTGGCCTGACCCACATTGCCCGGAGCAACAACCTGGGAGAAGGGGTATCTGACTTTGCCCTCTACCTGGCCATCATCTACCCCGTCTTTGACCTGATTGAAGGCGGGGCCGCTTTGTGGCTCTTTTTGTTGTTCCGACGCGGCAAATGGGGCCGTCCGTGGTGGGGGCTGATTGCCTTTGCCATAGCAGATAGCATCAACATCTATTTCTGGATAGGCGGAGAAAAGTCTCTTTCGGAACAAAGTGTTCTAGCCTTATACGTTTTCTCAGATACAACCTATGTCGCTGCATACTTGATTGTCGCCCTGGCGTTCCTTTCCCACTACTACATGCTCCAGTGGCCGCCCAACTCTGCCCTATCCAACCGCACATAAGCCGCGACAAATTCCCCCGAATCTGCGTATGTTGTGATGACAACCCATCCAGAGCGAGGTATTTGTATGACCACACAACGCACCTTTCTACGCCGTTCCCGCCAAAACCGCATGATTGCCGGAGTCTGCGGCGGGTTGGCTGAGTTCTTTGGCCTGAGCGCCTTCTGGTTCAGACTAGCATTTTTGATTGCCCTGATTCCTGGCGGCGTGCCTGGTCTGGGATTGTACTTGTTATGCTGGCTGATCATCCCAAAGGCTTAACCTGCTATGGTCGAAACGAACCCCTCTCAACGTCCTCTTTTGAAACGAGTGTTTATTTCTCCGCAGGAAAGACGTCTGCGCGCCGGCTGGCGCTTGCTCATCCAAACTGCCCTGCTGATTTTCTTTAGCATCTTCTTTGGCCTGCCGGTTGCCTTGCTGGGATGGATTCTGCCAGAGTTTGAACTGAGTCTGGCCATCAGTCAGATTGTCGAAGTAATCGCCATTACCCTCTCTGTCTTCCTGGCACGCCGCTGGCTTGACCGACGTTCCATTGTCAGTTTGGGCCTGCATTTGGGACAGCATGTTTTGCGCGACATCCTTATCGGCATCCTGATGACATTCTTCATCTTTGGCTTCACCTACATCATCCTATCCATTGCCGGCTGGGTTCATTTTGAGGGTTTTGCCTGGCAAAACATGTCTGTGTCTCATATTGCAAGAGAATTATTGTGGGCTTTTCTCCTGTTCACCCTTGTTGGCTGGAATGAGGAATTGCTCAGCCGCGGCTATCACCTGCAAACCCTTGCCAGCGGCCTGAATCTGACCTGGGGCGTGATCTTATCCTCCGCCATCTTTGGACTGCTCCACCTTGGCAATCCCAATGCCACCTGGGCCAGCGCGGCGGGAATTTTCTTTGCCGGCCTCTTCCTGGCATACGCTTATATCCGCACAAAACAACTCTGGCTGTCAATCGGCTTGCATATCGGCTGGAATTTCTTTGAAGGACCAATATTCGGCTTCCCCGTCAGTGGGCTAGATACTTTTCGGCTGATGAAAATCACCGTCTCCGGTCCAGAACTGTGGACAGGAGGCGCTTTTGGCCCAGAAGCAGGGCTGGTCATCTTACCCGCCCTGGCACTCGGTGCAGTGTTGATTTACCTGTACACCCGTCCAACTCTGGCAACGCAACCCAAAAATGAAATTTCATCTTGAAAAGAGACAAATTTTCGTCTGGCAAGTCTGAGAACCGGCCTGCTCCAAAGGAGTAACCTTGTCCACGTCACTTTTCGGTGGCATCGAAGGCGGCGGTACAAAGTTTGTGTGCGCCGTCGGCACAGCCGAGGGAGAAATCCTGGCCGAGACCCGTTTTCCTACCACTTCGCCTGGTGAGACACTGCAACGCGCCATCTCCTTCTTTGAAGAGCAAATCCGGCATCTCGGCCTGCTTCGAGCCATTGGCATCGCCTCATTCGGTCCGCTCGACCCGAGGCCTGATTCTGTCAACTATGGCCACATCCTCCCCACCCCAAAAGCCGGCTGGACAGGCGCCGACATTGTAAGTCCAATTCGCGCAGCCTTCCACTTGCCGGTGTCTTTTGACACCGATGTAAACGGCGCCGCCCTGGGAGAATGGAAATGGGGCGCAGCGCAAGGATTAGACACCTTTATCTATCTTACCGTAGGCACAGGCATTGGCGGTGGCGGCATGGTCGGCGGAAAATTGATGCACGGCCTGCTCCACCCGGAAATGGGCCACATTCCCCTGCCTCATGATACTGCGCAAGACCCCTTTGCAGGCAACTGCCCGTTTCATGGGGACTGCTTTGAAGGCCTGGCCTGTGGCCCGGCCATCGAAAAACGCTGGGGCAAAAAAGCCGAAAGCCTCTTACCCGACCATCCTGCCTGGGAACTGGAAGCCCATTACATCAGCCTGGCCTTGTGGAGTCTCACCTGCACCCTCGCGCCTGAGCGGATCATCCTCGGCGGCGGAGTGATGCAACAACCTCACCTGATGCCGCTTATCCGCCAGAAAACGCAAGCCCTCTTAAACGGCTACCTGCAATCCCCGGCTATTTTGGAAAATATCGAAACCTACATCGTCCCACCTCATCTGGGGAATCGCGCTGGCGTACTGGGCGCCATTGCCCTGGCACAACATGCTCTCCTCACTTGACGGCCCGTTGTAATATCCCCTAAAGCAACCCAAGCAGGATAGACCATCACGAACGCCCCAAAGATTTCAGAGAGCAAGGTTTTGGCAAAACCAAATCTTCGGGACAAATGTATAATACCTCTTGCAAGCATTTTTCGGCCACAGATTTCACGGATTAGCACAGATTTTTACCAAATCTGTGTAATCTGTGGCAAAGAAATTGGCAATATCTTTACGCATACAAACTTATGCAAGAATTCTATTCAAACACAAAAGGAGATTGCCTTATGGAACTAAAACTCATCCCTATCGAAAAACCTGAACCCATCAACTTTATCCTGGGACAATCCCATTTCATCAAAACCGTTGAAGACATCCACGAAGCCCTGGTTACCAGCGTGCCAGGCATCAAATTTGGATTGGCTTTCTGCGAGGCCTCTGGCAAATGCCTGATACGCTGGAGCGGTACCGACGAAGCCATGCTTGACCTGGCCAAAAAGAACGCCATGGCCATTGGCGCAGGGCATTCATTTATCATCTTTCTGGGAGAAGGCTTTTACCCCATTAACGTACTGAACACCATCAAGATGGTACCCGAAGTAGCACGCATCTTCTGCGCCACAGCCAACCCCGTCCAGGTTATCGTAGCAGAAAGCGAACAGGGACGCGGCATCCTCGGCGTCATTGACGGCAATTCCCCCCTTGGCATTGAGGACGAAGAAGGAATCACCTGGCGCAAAGGCTTCCTGCGCATGATTGGCTACAAGGCTGGTTGATACTTCCTTACAATGACGCCCATTATAAGGAAGTTGAAAAATAACCAGCGGCCCAGCCGCTGAATGAGGTGACCCATGACCACTCGCCGTTCCCCCGCTTACATCCTACCGAGAGCCTTCCCCGGCATCAAAGCCCAAGAAGTAGAAGCACTCATCATTCAGAGTCAAGTACACGCCTACCCCCCTGGTACCATCTTGTGTCACGAAAACGCATTGGAAGACACCTTCTATATCATCCTGGAAGGTGAAGTGGAAGTCACAAAAATTATCCATAACACTGAAGTGCGTTTACTCAAAACGTTGGGAGCAGGCGACTTTTTTGGCGAGATGGCACTCATTCACAACGCCCCGCGCGCTGCTACCGTTGCTGCAAAAACACAAGTTGTTGTGTTAGAAATCAAAAAGGATGCCTTTGACCGCGTCCTTCAAAACAGCAATAGCATCTCACTGGCAATGGTGCGTGAAATTTCAAACCGCCTGCGTGCCAACGATGCAATGGCCATTGAAGACCTGCGCCTGCGCGCCGGCGAACTGGCACAAGCCTACCAGAAACTGGCCGAACAAGAACTGGCACGGCGTGAATTTCTCTCCAACGTGGCTCACGAACTGCGCACACCGCTGATGGCAGCCAGCGGCTACCTGCAACTTGTGCAAAAAGACATGTTACCGCCCGAACAGATGAAGGCCGCCATGCAGACCATCGGCCAAAACCTCCAGCAAATCATTCATCTGGTCAACGATATCCTCTTTCTGCAGGAAATGGACTTGTTACTGGACGAATTTCGGCCGGTTGAAATGAACGTCATTGCCAGCCATGTGCTTGAAAAATATCAGGAAAAAGCAGCGGCTCACGGCGTGACCCTCAGCCTGCGCAACAAACCCGAACCTGCTCCTATCCCTGGCGACGCCACCTTGCTTGAACGCGCCCTCACCGCCCTGGTAGACAACGCCATCAAATTCAGCCCAAATGGCGGCACCGTAGAAATCCGCCTGGAGGAACAAGAAAACACCCTGCGCATATCTGTCAAGGATCAAGGGATTGGCATTGATCCCGAAATCCGACCTCGCATCTTTGACCGCTTCTATCACCTCGAACGCAGCGGCGACAATCTCTTCAGCGGCATTGGTCTGGGCCTGGCCATCACCCGTCAGGTGATCGAGCAACATAAAGGCAAACTGGAAGTAGAAAGCACTCCCGGCAAGGGAAGCACCTTTACCATGTGCCTGCCGAGAGCCTAGTCGGATTCATCATCGAAGCCAAATGCGCCGGACAAGCCAACCGGCAAACGCTATGCCCGCCATACTTGCCACCCAGTCCCATATATCTGGCGTGCGCAGCGGGAAGGCAAACTGAGACACCTCTTCCAGGCTGATAAAAATGGCTACCAGGACCGAGCCGGTAAAAATTTGCCGCTCTGCTATCTGTAAGTGACGCCCACCCAGCGCCAGGTTAACCAACAACGCCAGACCGCCCACCAGCAAAAAGTGAGCCGCTTTATCCCCGCCAGGAAAATCATATAGCCGCTGTACAACCCCTGGCATGCTTCCACTTGCGGCCCAGTAGATCACCAGCAGAAGAAAAATAACAAAAAGAATGGCCAGGATTTTTGAGGTGTGAGTGCCCATGTGAAATTCCTTCAAACCGGTCAGCAATTGAGATAACCGCATATCTCATCGTCAACGATTGTACATCAATCCACTCTTTGCCCCATAGAGAACAACATCCTCAAAAAACGCGGGACGCCCGGTAAGCACAAAGCCCCTCACGCTCAAAACAAGCAATTTGCAACCATTTTAAAACGCCTGCGTAGATGGTATAAAAGACAGCACGACGATAAACCCGGTCGTTATGCCACAATTGCTGCGCAGTTTTTTATTACAACGCATCACCCGAACGCATTTCCTGGCGGGAGAGTCAAGATGCGATGCAAGAAAAAAACGCTAAGGAGTCAGTGTGAACGAGGAACAAACCTGGATTCTCCAGGCCCAAAACGGTGATGATGACGCCTTTACCTGCCTGGTGGAAATCTACCAGACGCCCGTCTATAACCTTTGTTACCGCATGCTGGGAGAACCAGAAGCCGCCGAAGACGCCGCCCAAGAAACCTTCCTGCGGGCTTACCAAAACCTTTTGCGCTATGACCGCACCCGGCCTTTTGCCACCTGGCTGCTCTCCATTGCCGCGCACTATTGTATTGACCGCCTGCGCCGCCGAAAATTCGCCCTCGTTTCTATCGAAGATGACGAGTCAGACGAAGTAACTTTTCCTGACCCCACAGCAATAGACCCAGAAGCCGAAATCGAGCGCCGGCAAGAAAAGGAACAGTTGCACATCATCTTATGCCGGCTGGAGGCTACCGACCGCGCCGCTGTCATTTTACGTTATTGGTACGATTTTTCAGAAGCAGAAATTGCCGAAAGTCTGCGCCTGACCATCCCGGCGGTTAAGAGCCGTCTCCATCGGGCGCGACGTCAAATGGCAAAATTGTGGCTGGAAGCATCTCCAAAAACCAGCCTGGAAAGGATCCCACATGAATCACCGGCCTTTTGAAGATTGGTTGCTTGCAGATGAGCCGCTAAGCCCCGAACAAAAACGCGAACTGCAAAACCATCTGCGCATCTGCGCCGAATGCACAGCCATTGCCGAGGTCAACCTGGCCCTGCGCAAAGCGCGTACGGCTGCGCCCGCTCCCGGTTTCGCTCACCGCTGGCAGTCGCGGCTGGCAGCAGAACGTAAACTCCAACGCCGCCGACAGGCCATAGGCCTGACCATCCTGGGTCTGGGAGGAACGGTCCTGCTGACCTGGTTCGGCTTGCCTTTGTTTCTAGCATTCGCGGCTTCTCCAGCCAAATGGATTGTCCACTGGCTGGGATACCTGCTCTTCCTGACCACCTCCCTTGAAGCCGCGGGCGAAGCAGCCCAAGTTCTCTTGCGCATCCTTGCAGGCATTACCCCGCCCTATTCTCTACTCGTACTCATTTCTGCACTGAGTGGAATTGGTCTGCTGGGGATTTTTTCCCTCTGGCGGGTCATACACCTGCCTCAAAAAATCGAGATTTCACAAGCGAGGTGACTCCATGAAAAGCATCAATAAAATTGTGACCGTGCTCTTTTTCGTAACACTCCTGCTCATCCCTGCCACGCCGGTTGCAGCAGCCGGCAACAGGGACGGCAAAGTCATCTTTGGCGAAAATTTCACCCTCAAAAGCGGTGAAAGCCTCAATGGTGACCTGGTCGTAATGGGCGGCGTTGTCGTAATAGAAGACGGTGCCACCGTCAACGGCTCGGTTGTCTTGATTGGAGGCACATTGACCATTGCAGGCAAAGTCACCGGCGACGCCGTGCTAGTCGGCGGGACAGCCATTTTAAGCAAAAGCACCCATATTCATGGCAGCCTGGTGACCGTAGGCGGAAATATTCAGGGAAAAGATCAGGCCCGCGTTGATGGAGATATCATCTCGAACTTGCCTGCACCCGAAATCAACATTCCCGCTCCATCTGCACCTGAAACACCTGCTATGCCCGACCTGCCCATCCGGCAAAATGCAATTGCCAATATCTTTTTTGCCATTGGACGCATCGTGGTTGTCTCTTTGCTGGCATTGCTGGCCATGCTCTTCTTAGAACCGCAGGCCCAGCGAATGGCCCATGTCATGACACGCCAGCCACTCATCGCTGGAGCGACAGGATTGTTAATCATTGTGCTTCTGCCGCTGGCTGTTATCTTGCTGGCCATCACGCTCATCTTGATTCCGGTAGCATTGCTGGTTGTACTGGCTGTTATCCTGGCCTGGTTGTTGGGCATCATTGCACTCGGCTTGGAAGTTGGAACACGATTAGCAAGCGCCCTCCACCGTCAATGGCCTATAGCCCTGACTGCCGGCCTGGGCACCCTCCTGCTGATGACCGTTTTGGAACTGCTGAACCTGATCCCCTGCGCGGGCTGGCTGGTCAACTTGTTGGTAGGGCTGATGGCCATCGGCAGTGCGGCGCTGACCGTCTTTGGTTCGCGCCCCTACCTGCCGGCAGCGCCAGCCAACACGGTGTTGCTTCCCCCGTCAGATGGGCCGGCCGGCTAACGGTTGGACATGAACCGTCTTCCGTCCTGCAGGACAAGAGATGGGCCGTAAAAGATAACCATCCCTTGTGTTATAATCCCCCCGCTCCGGTTCACTTCTGCCGGAGCGGGTTTTTGATTCAGGAGGTGAAACATGAAACATCAAATCGAAATTCCCAAAACACCCTTGCACCCCACCCCCATGCCGCTTATTCGCGTCAAAGGCTCCCATCGAGAAATTGGACGCCAAATTGGGGAGGCTTGCAAGAAACAAGTGCAACACAGCATTGAAAATGCACGTGAGTTACTGGCAGCAGCATACAACCAGTTAGAATTAACCTGGGAAGGTGCTCAAATTCAGGCGCGCAAATACTTTCCCTTTGCCCAAGAACGCTACCCCCAGTATGTAGATGAATTGATGGGTATCGCTGAGGGGGCCGGCGTCCCATTCGACGACATCGCCGTGCTAAACGCCATGGAAGCCGTAACAATGGACGCCTTGCATCTTTCGCGTTGCACCAGCATGGGGGTAAATGACCAACGCACAGCCGATGGGCATGTGCTGGCCGCCCACAACGAAGACTGGGTCCCCGAAGACGAAGACGATGTTTACATGGTGCATGTCTCGCCAGATGACGAGCCACCCTTCCTGGCCATGAACTACGGCGGCTTGCTGCCTAATGTAGGCATCAACGCCTATGGCATCGGTCAATTCATTGATTCAGTGTACCCCAATGATTCACGCATCGGCATTCCGCGTCTGATCGTTTCGCGAGCCGTCTTGGCGGCCAAAACCCCCGGTGAGGCCATTCGCAGCACACTGGTACCACATCGGGCTGCCGGTTACAACCATCTCATCGTCCACGAAAGCGGCGAGATTTATAGCGTAGAGGTTTCAGCCCGGCGCTTTGCCATCCTCTATGCCGAGGACGGTTATGCTGTGCACACCAACCACTATCTTTCTCCCAACCTGGCCGAAATCGAAAATGACCCCGAGGAGAAAATCGCCAGCCGCGTGCGTTATTTCCGCGCCTGGCGGCTAATTCACCAAACATCTCAACACACCATTAAGACCCTGCAAGCCATTCAACGAGACCACGTCAACTTCTCCAACTCTATTTGCAATCATGCAGTAGATATGACCGACCCGCTTGACAGGGAAAAAACCATCACCGCTCTGGTAGCCGACCTGACGACGCGGGAAATACATGTAGCCTGGGGCAACCCCTGCTACAATCCCTATCACACCTATCACCTGGATGCTTAGCAAACGTGGAATGTGCCCTGAGGGTACATTCCACGCTTATTTAGAGCAGCCGCTCTGCCGGTTCAAACCCGACCCGCGGCCTGGTCACGCGGCCAGAGCAGAGTCAAACCTGCAGCAGCCAGCGCCAAAAATGCCGTCAACTCAAAAAGCGCCGGGAAGCCGCGCACATCTGCCAGCGGGCCGCATAAAGCCGTGCCTACTGCCCCAGCCGAAAAGATAAAGCCAAGCGTCAGACCAGAAACAAAACCCATACCAACCGGCATGGCCCGTTGCGCTGTAACAACCAGAATGGAGTGCACCGCGCCCGTCAACCCGCCGGCCAGCGGCACAATAGCATATAGCCAGGGCGTCCAACCCAAACGAGCAATAGCAAACATTGGAAGGCTGGCCAGAAGAAGGGCCGTAAAAGCCACTTGACGTTTGCCAATACGGTCGGCCAGCCAGCCGCCCAGCACGCCGCCGGCTGCAGAACCGCCCACAAACAAGCCGGCCATAGAGCCATAAATTGCCGGGCTGAGATTCATGTCTGCCAGATATTTTGGGAAAAAGGTGATCATGTTCTGCTGGGCCGCAGCCTGCAACCCTGCCACCAGAGCCAGGGCCGCCAGAAATTTACGGCTAATGGTCAACCTGAAGCCTGACCCGCCTGCCTGAATTGGCCGGGATTCCGGTTTGGGCAGGGCGCGCATTTGCCAGCCGGCATTCAAGCCAAGGGGAATGGCCAGCGCACCCAACACCAACAAACCAGACGGCCCAAAGCGTTGAAGCAGCGGACCGCCAACCATCGGTCCAAAGAAATAACCGAACTGTCCAAAGAAGAAAAAGAATGATGCCGAGGTCGTCTCGCGGCCGGACAGACGATCACGCCCCGATAACGTGGCCTGCGCAGTTCCAGCCGGATGGAAAGCCGCCGAACCAAGACTGGAAATCACGAGAACGACCAATGCCCACATCCCTGGCAAAGACATTGCAAAACAGAACAGACCGGCTTGCCACAATATGCCCAACGGGGCGATAAGGCGCTGACCGAAACGGTCCACCAGCCAGCCAAAGATGGGCTGGCTGGCCGAGGCCACCCAAACATAAATGGTGGAAAACATGCCCAAGGTGGTATTGCTCATGCCCGTCTGAATAGCCAGGTAGGTAAAAACCACTAGCCGTTGGCTATTGAGCATATCTACAATCAGATGCCCCAGCGCGACGGAAGAGAAAATAGAGTCAAGCAGCAATGTCATAGATTCTGATAGAGACCATGTTGTTGAATGTAAGTATAGACAGGGGGTGCAAGAAGATGGCTTACATCCAGGCCGGCGGCAATTCCCGCGCGTATCTTGCTGGCAGAAATATCAACCAGAGGCACGTTGATAAAGCGGATTTTGGCCATCAAACCAGGAATCTGCATATCCAGGGCTGCCAGGTCAGGCGCTTCGCCAGTACGGTGCATGACACCGATTTCGGCGCACAAGGCCACCAGGTCGGCGGGAGAATGCCAGCGCGGCAGGTCACGCAAAGAATCCTCCCCCATCAAAAAAATCAAATCATCTTTTGGGTAACGCTTTGCCAGCAAGCCGACCGTATCCACGCTGTAATGCGGCCCAGGGCGCTGAAGTTCGATCAACGAGATAATAAAATGCGGCTGGCCCTGCAGGGCCAGTTGCAACATTTTCAAACGATGCTCTGGCGGTGTAATCTGCTGACCGATTTTGAGCGGCTGAACACCGGTCAAAATCCAGAGTATGCGTTCCAAATTCAGTTGCTCATAAGCCGCATTGGCCAGGGTCAAATGACCAAGATGAGGAGGGTCAAACGTGCCGCCAAAAAGACCGATGCGCATACGGCAAGTATAACCCGAATCGGGTGTTCCACCCGTTAGGGATTAAGAATCTGTTGGCAGATGGTCTCCTCCAAATATGGGGGGCATTGGGAATGGACGTGGTATACCCCAGGTTCTGGCGGCAGTTGCACGGCTGGCGAAACAATCAACAAACAAATGCTTTTCGGCAATGTTTGTGAACGACTAGCCTCTGCGCCACAGAAACAATCCAAGCGCCAGCAAGGGCAGGATGAGAGCTGAGCCGCAGGTGGGTAATTGAGGATTCGGGACAGGGTTTGTGGGATTCGCCAGGGTGGGAGTGAGCGGCTGAGGGGAGGGAACGGCCTGGGTTGCGACAGCAGGCTCAGGGGTGACAGGAGCCGTGGTTTCGGTCGGGACAGGAGTCTGCGTCAACCAGGGGAAGTCATAGCCATTCTCTTTTATGACCATTCCATCCGGCAACGCCCAAGAGATCATGTCGGCAATCGCTTGCACCTCGGGATCGTTGGGGGCAATCTCGAGCGCCAACCGAATTTCCTGCAATGCGCGAATGCGGTCTTCTGGGATATCAGGACAGCCCCACTGGCCGCTTCTGGCTAACAGGTCGGCAAAACCGGCGTGCCAGAGGGCATCTTCAGGCTTCAGGCTGACAGCCTTTTCGTAGGCATCCTTGCTCAACGCATACAGCGTCTCAGAAATACCGTCATCGCGGCAGAAGGGCTTGAAATAGCCAAAAGACTGCTTGTAGGCTTTGCCCAGCCGTCCCCAGGCTTCGCCATCTTGCGGATTCCTGGCCAGGTTGTCTTTCTCGGCCTTGATTTGTTTCCAGATGACCGGCTTGACAATATAGACCTTAAAGTTGTCCTCAAAAGTCGGCTCCAGGTTTTTAAAAGTCCAGATCACTTCTCGGTCGTTAATGCCGCTCAGGGCCGGATTTTTATACAGGTCAAGCACGTTAAATTCGTTGGCCTCGTAAGGCAGACGCAGGATGATGGTGGCTGAGCCGATGGTATCCTTCCAGCCGGCGCCAGTCTCCAGAATGTAGGAGAACTGTACAAAGTTATCATAATCCCAGGCCGTGCCATAGACATCATAGGAGACTTTGATGAGCACGTTTTCGCCCGGGGGAAAGGTGATCGGGAAGTTAGCCCAAGGTATCTGGGCTTTCTCCCCGTAGATTTCGGTCTCCTGGATCACGCGCTGGAAAGAAAGCGGCTTATCGTCCACCCACACACGAACATTTTTGATATCTGGGACTTTGTAAGTTGAAAACAGCGGGAAACGCACTGACATGCGCTCGGCCTGGCTGCCCAGGTTACGCATGGTGAAGTTGGCCGTGATGTGAGCGCGCGCCGGCTCCTCAGCCAATACGTCAATTGTGACCACTTCGTCCACCATGCGCACCTGCGTCGTCTCGCTGCCCGGCTCCGGGTTGGCACCGGGAAACTGTTGAGGCGGCGCCACGTCGGCGCGGGCAGGGATGACGGAAAGGCCCCAAATCAAAAAGAGGATCAAGGTCATCAGCCATCGAATCCAACGGCTATGGGGAAAAGTTTTGGCATTCATGGTCACTCCTTTCTCACAGTTTGTTGAGACCGTTGAACCAGATGAATCGAATTCCCCCGTCGGGAAGGATTACAGCATGATTACAGCAAACTCACCGGCTCCACCTCAACCCGCCACCCGGCCAGATTTTTGCTCTGCAGCAGGCTCTCCGGCTGCGGCCCGCGCAGGATGACTTGCCAGCGATAGAGGCCTCCCGCCTTTGCAAAAAAGCACGGGGCCGGGCCAATGATGTCCGTTTCGATACGCTTTTTCGCTTCAATCTCTGCTTTCAGACGCGCGGCCAGGCGCATTGCTTCTGCCTCGGCGAGCGCCGCGTCGGCATGGCGGAACTCCAGCCGCAGCAGACGCGCAAATGGGGGATAGCCCAAAGCCTGGCGGTAGCCCAATTCCTGGCGGTAGAAAGCAGCGTAATCGTGCCTGGCCGCAGCCTGGATGGCGTAATGCTCCGGCTGGAAGGTCTGCAGGATGGCCTGCCCGCCCAGCGCCGAGCGCCCGGCCCGCCCGGCAACCTGTGTCAGCACCTGGAAACTGCGCTCAGCCGCGAAGGGATCAGGCAGGTTCAGGCCCACATCGGCCAGCACCATACCTACCAGTGTCACCTTTGGCAAGTCGAGGCCCTTGGCCAGCATCTGCGTGCCCACCAGCACATCTGCCCGTCCGGCGGCGAAATGGCTCAGGATGATCTCGTGGGCGTCCTTGTGGCGGGTCGTTTCCCAGTCCCAGCGCAGGGTTCGCGCTGAGGGAAAGAGTGCCTGCACTTCGCGCTCCACTTTTTCGCTCCCCAATCCATAAGCGCGGATTTGCGTTCCGCCACAAATGGGACACTTTTTCGGCATCTGGCGGTGATAACCGCAGCGATGACAACGCAAATCTGAAATTGAAGGCTTGCCGTTGCCCTGCTCTTCGACATGCTGCGTCAGCGACATCTCACACTGCGGACACTTCAGGACGTGCCCGCATTCCCGGCAAAAGACATAGGTAGCCGTGCCGCGCCGGTTCAGGAACAGGATGGCTTGTTCACCACGCGCCAGGGTCTCTGCCAGGGCCTCAAGCAGGCGCCGGCTGAAGATGCCGCGATGACCGGATTTCAACTCCTCGCGCATGTCAACGATGTGGACCGGCGGCAAACCCGTGTCGGACGCCTCTGTTTGCCCATTTCTAATTCTTTGTGGAAGGCCCAAAAGGCGCATCTTTCCCCTTTCGGCCTGATACCGGTATGCAATCGGAGGTGTTGCCGACCCAAGCAGACAAACCGCGCCGCACAGCCGGGCATAGTGTTGCGCGGCTGTTACCGCGTGATAAAACGGCGGTTCCGATTGGTAATAGGAGGCGTCATGGCATTCATCCAGGACGATCAGGCCGATGTTTGGCAAAGGCGTAAAAAGCGCCGAGCGCGGCCCGATAATCACTTTCAGCAGGCCGGCACGCGCCCGCCGCCAGGTATCGTAGCGCTCACCGTCTGAGAGTTTGGAGTGCACCAACCCCACCTGGCCAGGGAAACGCACCAAAAAGCGATGTACCGTCTGCGGGGTGAGGGCAATCTCCGGGACGAGGATCAGGGCTTGCCGTCCGCGCCGAACCGTCTCCTCGGCGGCGCGGATATAGATTTCGGTCTTGCCAGAACCGGTCACGCCATGCAGGAGAAACGGCTGAGGGGTGGTGGTTGAGGAGAAAGCCTCGGCGATTTCCTGCCAGGCTGCCTGCTGGTCGGGGGTAAGTTTCATCGTCAACGTGTTTTCTGCTTCTTTGCTCTCTAACTTCTCCAGCGGATCGCGCCAGATTTCGGTCTCTCGCAGCGTGATGAGTTCGCGCTCGGCCAGTTCCTGCAGGTCGGCCAGGTTGCAGCCCGATTCGGCATAGACCCAGGCCACGTTGACCGCCTGAGGCTGGCGGATGAGACAGCGCAGGGCCGCGCCGCGGCGGCGGAGCGTCTCGGCAGTCTTGCCCACGGTGGGTATGGCGGCTTCCGCCTGCTCCGGTGAGACGGCCAGTTGCGCCGTGCGCACAAACTTGGGCCGCACGCTCGGCGGCGGCAGGACAGGCTGGCTGGTTACCCGGCCACGCTTCACCAGCACCTGCATGGACTTGCGCCAATCCACCCGGCCAAAATGCCGGTCAATCTGACGGCCGCGCAGAGGGCCGCGCTCTTGCAACAAACGGAGCAAACGTTTTTGAACTTCCCCCTCATCCCCCACTGATAACTGCTTACTGACCACTGAATACTGTGTATCTGCTTGCTGAGAAAGCCCTGCCGGCAGCATCAACCCGATGAAGGCGGCCAGCGGCTGGAGGAAATAGCCGCTCATCCATCTTGCCAGTTCAATTTGTGCAATCGTCAGGACCGGCCGGGCATCAAGCAAGGCAGAGATGGGTTTGGTTTGGGCCACTGAGGGCTGTTCAAGGATCTGCGTGACCACGCCCTGGACGGTCTGATTGCCAAAAGGGACAACAACCAGACTGCCCACTTGAATTTCAGCCGCCACCTCTGGAGGCAGGGAATAGTCGAATTCGCCCGACAGGGCCGGGACGTTCACTGCTACGCGTGCGTATGTCATGGATGTCTTTGCTTTCAGGCAGAGGTCTCAGGTGCGCAATACCACCGCTGATCCGTAACCCACCACCTGTGTATAATCCCCGGTCACGTCGCCAGATGTGGCATATTTGAGAATCTTTACCTGATTGGCGCCCAGTTCCCTGGCTGCCCACAAGACAGCAGCCACAGCGGCATGGCCGCAGGCAAAGCCCTGTCCACTGCTTTCTGCCTTAAAAACCGCTTCTGGCGAAAAGGACTCGATACAGCGCAACATTTCGGCATCCAACCTTTCTGCAATTTCCTGAGGATAAAAATGGGACAGGTCGGTGCTGGCCACCAGTAAGGCATGGCGCTCTTTTAACAGTCTGGCCAAAGCCCGCCCCAGGGCCTGAGAAACCGCTGGCATTTGGGCACGTACCATCACCGGCAAGAGTTCAAACGATCCACCGAGCGCGCGCTGCAAGAAGGGCAATTCAATTTCCAGCGAGTGTTCCTGATCGTTGGCTACCGGTGTTAATTCCAATCCGTCTTCCTGCAAATAGTCACCCAGTTCGCGAATGATTTCCCGATTTACGGGTATCTCTCCAAGCGGCGTGACATAGGCGTTATGCGCCGTCGTCAGCAAGGGTTGTGTGTAAAAGTGGTGCATTGGCGCAATGACTGCCACCAGGTCATAGTTACGGCCGCGCACCGTTGCAAAGGCATAACCAGCAACTGCGCCCGAGTAACGGTGACCGGCATGAGGCGCAATGAGCGCCACAACTTCCCCGCGGAAATCGGGCAACTCGGCGCGGTTAAGGTAATCATCAATTTGCTCGGCCAGACGGGTGGGTCGGCCTTCATACCATGTACCAGCAATGGGGGAAGGACGCGAGGAGAAAATCGCCATACAGACCTCCAAAAACTCATCTGTATTTTAGCACGCGGGAATTAAAAACGCGCCAGAATTTTGCGCGTGGCTTCAAAAGCCAAATCGGGCAACTGATCACGGTCAAACCAGGCGGCCCGGTCAGCGTCATCACCGGCATGCAGTTCACCAGAGATGACTTCGGCCAGGTAGGCAATGACGAAGTCGGCGCCACGCGGGTGTTCGCGCCCGGCGACAACATCCAGCAGCCGGGTCACGCGGACGTTCAGGCCTGTTTCCTCTTCACATTCACGCTCTGCAGCCTGAGCCGGATCCTCCCCCGCGTTGACAAAGCCGGCGGGCAATGTCCACAAGCCCTTGAACGGAGCATTTATCCGCCGCACCAGGAGGACGCGTCCATTTTGCTCAACCAGCACCGCAACCGCCACTTTGGGATCGGCAAAGTGGATATAGCCGCAGGCCGGGCAAACGGGGCGTTCCTGGCCAAAACAGACTGCATGCTCAACTTTGGTCCCGCAGCGCGGGCAAAAGTTAATGTCTGTGTGAAGGGACATGATAACTGATCACTGCCGGGGCAATCTCCGGCGCCAGCGGGCATCATTCAGGGAAACCAGCACAAACGCGCCACCGCCCAACAAGACAGCCATCACCGCCAGGCCAATCAGCCAGGGAGTTGGAATCGGTGGTCGCCGAACATTCAGCGGTTCGACGGTCTCCTCTTGGGGTTCAACGTCCGCGGCTTTAGGTTGAGCCGTCATCTCAGGTGCAAGCGCCAGCGCTTGCGTAGGAGCCGCCTCAGGGGTAGCCATCACCCGTTGCTCAGGAGCGGGTACCGCCTGCAATGGTTCGGCGGGAACGGCTTCCATTTGCATTGACGGTTCTGAAAGCGTTTCGTCCGTTGGGCCGCCGCCCATGCCTCCATAGCCCATCGGCGCGATCGTAGCGCTCAACGGGCCTGCAACATTAACCGCAAAGGTGACAAAGAGCAAAAAAGCGGCAAGAGCAGATGCAAAGCGCATAAAGGACACTGCACGCGGGACCGGCGGCTTGAGGCCGGCCATCTCGGGTGTCAATAAAAAGTTGCGCGGCACCCGCCGGCGGGGAGTCTGGCGGAGCAAAGCCCGGGCCTGGCGCAACTCTTCGGCCACGGCAGCCAGTTGCGGGTCAGACTCGAGACGGGCCGCGACGCGCCGCGCCTCGGCCTCGGGCAGTTGTCCGTCCAGGTAAGCAGAGATTTTTTCTGCGTCGCGAAAAGTGGGCAGCCGATTCATGCTCTATCCTCGCTTTGCAGACGGAAGGCGGCAGGCAAAAGTTCCCAAAATGCCTGTAAACATTCGCGCAGACGCAGGCGGGCACGCGCCAGGCGGCTTTTGATGGTGCCCAGCGGGACGCGCACGGCGCGAGCCACTTCGCTGTAGTCCAGGCCCTGAATGTCGGCCAAGACTACAACCACGCGAAAATCGGCAGGCAGGGCATCGAGACAGTGCTGAATGGCGTGTTCGAGTTCGGCCTGGTCGAGTTGTTCCTCGGGGGAGGCGCTGGGATCGGCCAGCCAGCGCGGCGATTCGATTTCGTCGCCTTCGGCATCGTCCGGTTCGAGCGGGGTGGTGGGACGGCGTTTGCGGCGGCGCAATTCGTCATAACAGGCATTGGTGACGGTACGCAACAGCCAGGCTTTAAAGGAGCCGCCGCGATAGGCGGTGATGGCGCGAAAGGCAGAGAGAAAGGCCTCTTGGGTGGCGTCGGCAGCCAGGTCTTCATCGCCGAGGATGCGCAAAGCGGCGTTGAAGAGCACTTCCTGGTAGGCAAGAACGAGCCGGTTGAAGGCATCAAGGTCGCCGCGCTGAGCGTCGCGGATGAGGGCGGATTCGTCCATATGGGGATATTTTACCCGCGAAAACGCGGATTACGCGGATGACGCCGGGAACGCGGATTCTCATGGGAAAATTGTACTTGCCATAGCAAAGTATCCCTGAAGCAAAGCGGAACGAGGTACTCGTTTATTCGTGACCCATTCGTGGACAATTTGCCTGCACCTCGCGCCGTCCCTCCAGCACAATTCCGGATCTTCGCGGGCAGGTCGGAGACTTGTCCCACATATCGTCCTAATTTTGTAAAATTCCGATGGTATGCTATAATTTATTTATGAAAATCCCCCGCCTCCTTCTTCCCCTCCTGCAAGAATCCCTCCTGCCCGGCAAAGTCGTCGCCCTGTATGGTCCCCGTCAGGTCGGCAAGACCACCCTCGCCCTTCACCTGCTCGAACGCGCCCCCTGCCGCGCCAAATACGTCAGCGCCGACGAACTGCTCTACCGCGAAGCCCTCGCCAGTCAGAGCCGCCAGACGCTTGGCGAACTGCTCGGCGACGCCGAACTGCTGGTCATTGACGAAGCCCAGCGCGTCCCTGAAATCGGTCTCAATCTCAAAATCCTGGTCGATTCCTTCCCCCATGCCCGCATCCTCGCCACCGGCTCCGCCTCCTTCGACCTGGCGAACAAAATCAGCGAACCGCTCACCGGGCGGCAATTCACCTTCCATCTCTACCCCGTCAGTTACCCCGAACTCAGCGCCGCCTTCGGTCCCCTCGAAGCCCGCGCCCAACTCGAACGCTGGCTGGTATGGGGCGGCTACCCAGCCATCGTCACCGCCGAAACGCCGCAACTGCGTCAGCGCCTGCTCAATGAACTGGTCGGAGCCTATCTTTACCGCGACCTGCTCGAATGGGAGGGCCTCCGCCGCGCCGACAAAATCGCCGACTTGCTGCGCCTGCTCGCCTTTCAAATCGGGCAGGAAGTCTCGGTAGCAGAACTGGCCGCTTCGCTCGCCCTCAACCGTCAGACCGTCGAGCGCTACCTCGACCTGCTGGAAAAAGTCTTTGTTATCTTCCGCGTCGGCGGCTTCTCGCGCAACCTGCGCAAAGAAGTGACCAAAAACTTCCGCTATTACTTCTACGACAATGGCGTGCGCAACAGCCTGATTCAAAACTTCAACCCGCTTCCGCTGCGCAATGACGTCGGTCAACTGTGGGAAAACTTCCTCGTTGTGGAGCGGCGCAAAGCCAACCAGATGAGCGGGCGGATGGTCAACGCCTACTTCTGGCGCACCTACGACCAGAAAGAGATTGACTATCTCGAAGAAAGCGGCGGACAACTGAGCGGCTATGAATTCAAGTGGCAGGAAACTGCCCCTCGCCGCACCGTGCGGGATGAATTCCTGCGCGCCTACCCTGGCGCCTCGCTGACCGTCATTCACCGCGATAATTTCACTGAATTTCTGGCCTGATTCTCCTCTTTGGAGGTCCCCCATGCCCCGCCTCATTCGGACCCTCAGCCTGCTCCTCACCCTCAGCCTGTTCCTCGCCTCGTGCCTGTCCCCGCAAGGGGGCGGACCGTGGACGGTGGACGATGGACAAAGGAACGCGGACGGCGGACAACCGACTAGCGCCTCTCCGACTAGCGTCTATCCGACTGCTGCCTCTCCGACTCCCGACTATTCGACTCCCACCGCCATCCCTCAGCCGCCTTTGGAATCTTTAGGTCTCTCTCCCGAAAGCCAAGCCCTGCTGAAGCGTCAGGGCTGGCAAATCCGCTGGCAGAATGTAGGGCAAGTCAATGACTTGCCCCAACCCGGCCGCTACCTCATCTCCCAACTCGCCTGGGATGAGACCTCCCAATCCTTCACCAACAAGACCACCCACGAAGTAGGCTGGATTGACACCGAAGGCAGGCTCCACTTCACCGTCACCTCCTTTACCAATACCCCACAGACCCAGCGCATC